>Ga0105047_10000079_pt1 | contig 127354 bp, 112 predicted proteins | sample MAT04_FD_78384 | JGI IMG/M metagenome (GOLD analysis project Ga0105047, IMG submission 78384) | Freshwater microbial communities from Lake Fryxell liftoff mats and glacier meltwater in Antarctica - MAT-04 (megahit assembly) | ecosystem: Environmental > Aquatic > Freshwater > Ice > Liftoff...
CGTAAACGACTTCGACACCGACACCGACACCGATAACGACATCGATATCGACCTGCTCGGCGACCTGCCAACCAAACTGACAGCTCGCGAGAAGCGCGATAAGCAGAAAGCGCAGCTTCGCCCGCTCGCCAACCGGCGCCCGGAACTCTACGAGGAAGACGAATTCTCCTCGGAAGAGTACGAAGCCATGATGGAGATGTACAACGGGACGCTCGCCTCTATTGAAGAAGGCGAAATTGTCAAATCCCGCGTTCTTGAAATTCGCGAAAACCTGGTCGTGCTCGACATCGGCTTCAAGTCCGAAGGCACCATCCCGCTCGAAGAATTCAAGGACATGCCCGACCTCAAGGTCGGCGACGAAGTCGAAGTATTGCTCGAGCACCTCGAAGATCAGGAAGGCTCGGTCGTACTGTCCAAGAAGAAAGCCGACTTCATGCGCGTCTGGGAACGCATCCGCGTTGCCTACGAAAGCGACACGCCGGTCGAAGGTACGCTGGTCAAGAAGATCAAGGGTGGCGTGGTCGTCGACCTCATGGGCGTCGATGCGTTCCTCCCGGGTTCGCAAATCGCGCTCCGTCGCGTGCCGAACATCGACGAACTGCTTGGTCAGAAGTACGAATTCAAGATCATCAAGCTCAACAAGCGTCGCCGCAACATCGTGGTGTCGCGCCGCGTGATCCTCGAGGGCGAACGCGCCGGCAAGCGCGAGAAGCTCATGAAGGAGCTCGCGAAGGATCAAGTGCGCAAAGGCGTCGTCAAGAACATCACAGATTTCGGTGCATTCATCGATCTCGGTGGCGTGGACGGCCTGCTGCACATCACCGACATGTCGTGGGGCCGTATCTCGCATCCCAGCGAAATGGTCCAGATCGGCATGGAGCTTGAAATCAAGGTGTTGGACATCGATTGGGAGCGCGAGCGTATCTCACTCGGTCTCAAGCAGCTCCAGAGCTACCCGTGGAAGGACGTGGCGGCCAAGTACCCGGTCGGCACACGCGTCAACGGCAAGGTGGTCAGCATCACGAACTACGGCGCATTCATCGAGCTGGAGCCGGGCATCGAAGGCCTCGTGCACATCAGCGAAATGAGCTGGACGCGCAACGTCCGTCACCCAAGCAAGATTGTCTCCATCGGCGAAGCCATCGAAGCCGTGGTGCTCAAGGTTGACGAAACGGAAGAAAAGATCTCACTCGGCATGAAACAGACCGAGCAGGATCCATGGGTCATTCTGCCGCTCAAGTATCCGGTGGGTACGCGCATCAATGGCAAGGTTCGCAACCTCACGAGCTTCGGCGCGTTTGTTGAAATCGAACCGGGCATCGACGGCCTCATTCACATCTCCGACATGTCCTGGACCAAGCGTGTTCAGCACCCGTCGGAAGTCGTGAAAAAGGGCGACGCGGTTGACGTGGTCATCCTCAACATCGACAGCGAAAACAAGCGTATCTCATTGGGCCTCAAGCAGGCCGAGGAAGATCCGTGGCTCAAGATCGGCGAGACCTACCCGGTCGGAACCGAACTCCCGGGCACTGTGGTTCGCCTCATGGACAAGGGTGTCGTCGTCGACCTCGGCAACGATATCGAAGGCTTTATTCCGGTCAGCCAGCTGAACCCGGAAGGCACGGTTACGAACCCGGCCGACTTCGCATGGGAAACCATGAAGCTCAACACGCGCGTGTTGGAAGTCGATCCCATTCACCGTCGCATCGTCATGTCTGTTGTCGATGTGCCGGAAGACCAGCCGCCCAAGCCGGACACGCCCAGCAAGGTGCACAGCTCCGAGGACGAAATCGGGTTGTAAGTTCATCTCGTGGGTGAGGAACAAGGTGCCTCCGTGAATTCGTTTGCGGAGGCACTTTTTTACGGGACGGGCGCCATCGTGACTAACGGCTTGCGTCGATCACTGCGGCGCTCAAGGGGTAAACTACAAGCGTTGACAATCCACTGTCATTCACGCGTTCTGCCAGTACCCGATTGTCGCGAATGTCCTTGACAACCACGTTGTGCGGCGTGGATGCAGTACCAAGCAATTGTCCCGATGGTGCAAACACCCACCAGTGACGAGGCGCCGTATTCGAACCCGGATCACTGCGTTCGAATCCCTCCCACCGATCAGAGTGTTGGCGCACGTAAATCCGACGCAGATCATCTATCAGCATTTCAGAAAACGATGGGCGTTGCTTCGGTAGCTTGAAGAGGTCGAGTTTCGGTGTTTGCGCCGTCCTGCCCATCCGAAGCCTTGAGTCAAGTTGCAGGCGGTCCGCTTCGTATTTTGTGCGATCGGCCGACGAGAGTGCCGTGCCGTCGCATTCCATCGTACAATGCGAACTAACCTGGCCGTGGTGTCGTAGGTTCGAATTTCTGCGACGTTGCCAAATGCGGAATACAAACGATCATTCTTCAGGCTCAGAACCGGAGCTGGCGCAAATGGTACGATGATGGGCTGCATTTCGCCAAGAAACTCGATGGTTTGCCTTTCCTGAGCAGCAGTGGAAAATAGCTGCCTCGAACTTTTCGTCGCCAAATCCAACCATTGCAGCGTAGTGGTGTCGTTTGCGATATTCCACTGGTTCACGACGACATGTCCACAGTCGTTTGACGCTCCAAGTACTGCGCCACGAATCTGCGGCGCGTTGTTGTTTCTGGCGTACTCTGCGCGCGCGTTGAACGTCTGGACGCCGACCAACCCGCTGCGAACGACCAGTGATCGTTCGTGCACGCCCACACTCCGCGAATACCCCGAAATTCGCCCGGGCCGTCACCGCGACGACCAGCTCGAAGAGTCTCAGGTCGGGCCGTAGAAACAACCACGAGTTGCGACGTTGCGTTGTCTGTGAACACAACACCACCATTTGACAGTAGTCGTGCGCTTTCCCCACCAGAAAGCGGGGTTGAATCCATCGACAACGCAGCAGACGTGTCGATGAGGGTACCTAACTCCAGTAACGATTGCCTGGCAGGACTGGTACTGATGCGATTCGAAGCACTATCCCGTTCGGTGAAATGATTGCCCGGCGCGTCGGGCCCGCCGGAGCAGGCCGAGGACTGTAAGTCACCCTCCGGCGCTCGGCTTCAAAACGACACCGGTGCACTTGCCGGTGGCGTTGTGTTTGGCAACGGGGAAACGACAAACGCCCCCGCAATCACATGATTGTGGGGGCGCTTCGCTTCCTGACGGCCAATCTGGCTACTTCGTATAGTCCTGTCCGATCAGCAAACCCACCGGCTCGTCGGTCGTTCCTTTCTTCGTTCCCTTGGGCGCCACCATTACGGAGCCCTTCCTGGAGCGGAAGGCCACAAACGAAAGGAAGGAATACGAACACAGCGAAATGAGCATCGCCATGGATGCAGTGGCCACGGCCTTCATGAAATCGGCCATCGCCGCGTCACGCACGATGCCTTTCAACTGCAGTGCGTCAAGGAAGAACAGGCCTAACCCGCCCGCGACCCCCAACACCGTGAGCACGCCGATTACTCCGACAACGCGTGTAATCCCCTTTTGGCCAACCGAACGCGCAATACCCAGGGCTAACGACAGGCCAAGAAACGGCAGCATCAGAATGCCGGACAAAGAGCCTGCCGCCTGAAAGCGCCACCGCACGTCTCCCAACTTCAGCGGCCACAGCCCAGCGAGTGCCTGGAAGTAAGGCAGGAAGAACAGCACAAATGCGCACAAGTAGAGAAGGCGGCGCAGATTATCGTCGTCGTCGAGGTCAAACGTACTGGAGAGAGACATAGGCAAGATGAAGTGGGGGCAAACGAGACCCGGCTGCGCTGGAGGGTCGTCTCGTACTGCTGAATGGACGGATGATGCCGAACTGAGTCACAAAGGGCCAGCGGCGAAACGCCTGATCGACGTTAATATGGCGCAAAGGCAGCGCAGGCGCCGCTGGTGTGACATCGCGCGTGGGGGGTGTGACAAACGCTTAAGGTCCCGGCTGGGGCAGCCGACATCAGGTGGGGAAGAACTCCCGCATACTCCCGAGTCCGTGATTTAACGCCTATGACTGCGCCCATGCTGACAACTCGTCGTTCGAACCGTTTCACGGCGTCCCTGGACCGCCCGGGATCGGCCAGGCCGATCTACTTGGCCCTCGTCACAGCCCTTGTGTTGTTGGTGGGCCCCTTGGCGCCCAGCGCGCGAGCGCAGGACGACAAGGTGTACGGCATTGGTGAGTTGACCAGTCCTCCCAAACTGGCGTCAACTGCGACCGCTGCCCGGCTTATTCAGGAGTCGTACCCCGACGACCTGAGGCGCCGCAAGGTTGGCGGCCTGGTCGAACTGCAATTTGTGGTGGACGCCCGGGGCAACGTGGTGGCCGGCAGCATTGAAATTGTGGACGCGACACAGACGACGCTGGGTGAAGCTGCGAAGAAGGCGGTGAGCGCCTTTCAGTTTGAGCCTGGCAAGCTGAACGGCACGAAAGTGAAAACCAAGGTGATGCTCCCCATCGTCTATAAAGCGATGTAAGGCCAGACGCGCCAGCTGAATGTCGGGTAGGCGATTAAATAACGCCCTCGATTCCTCATGAAGTCGGGAGCGTCGGCTGGTTTGGCATAGGGGCAACCGCTAAATTGCCGCACTATGTCCATGCGTGAAAAACTCGATCAGTTGGCCCGTGCCCGCCACGCCGCGGAGCAGGGAGGTGGCGCCGCCCGTCTGGCCGCGCAACACAAGAAAGGCAAACTCTCCGCGCGCGAGCGCCTGGATGTCCTGCTGGACGAAGGCTCCTTCGTCGAACTTGACCGGTTTGTCACGTCCCGTGACGAGACAGACGACCCTATTTACGGCGATGGCGTGGTTACCGGCTACGGCCGCATTGATGGGCGCATCGTCTACGTCTTCTCGCAGGACTTCACCGTTTTCGGTGGGTCATTGTCCGAAGCGCACGCGGCGAAAATATGCAAAATGATGGATCTCGCGGTGCGAAATGGCGCGCCGGTCATCGGGCTGAACGATTCAGGCGGCGCCCGGATTCAGGAGGGGGTCGTCTCGCTGGGCGGGTATGCAGACATCTTCCTGCGCAACACTTTGGCATCAGGCGTCGTGCCGCAGATCTCGGCCATTCTGGGTCCGTGCGCCGGTGGCGCGGTATATTCCCCGGCCATCACCGATTTTATCTACATGGTGAAAGGCACGAGTTACATGTTCGTGACCGGCCCCAACGTCGTGAAGACGGTGACACACGAAGACGTCACCATGGAACACCTGGGCGGCGCGGACACACACGCGGGGGTAAGCGGTGTGGCGCACTTCGCCTGCGAATCCGAACTCGCGTGCCTGCAGCAGATTCGCGAACTCTTTCACTATGTGCCGTCCAACAATCTGGAGGACGCCCCCCGCGGCGCCAGCGGCGATCCGCGGGACCGCCGCGACGAATCGTTGCTGGACGTGATTCCCGACAATCCCAACAAGCCGTATGACATGCACGAAGTCATTCGAAGCGTCGTGGACGATGGCACGTTTTACGAAGTCCAGCGGGACTATGCAGGTAATATCCTGGTTGGTTTTGCGCACCTCGGCGGAAACAGCGTTGGTATTGTGGCCAATCAGCCAGCGGTGCTGGCCGGTGTGCTGGACATCAACGCCTCGCTCAAAGCGGCGCGGTTTGTCCGGTTCTGCGACTGCTTCAACATTCCGCTGGTGACGTTTGAAGACGTGCCTGGATTTCTCCCCGGCACCGCGCAGGAACACGGCGGCATCATCAAACATGGCGCCAAGCTGTTGTATGCGTACTGCGAAGCAACGGTGCCAAAACTGACCGTCATCACGCGCAAGGCCTATGGTGGCGCGTACGATGTCATGAGTTCAAAGCACATTCGCGGCGACTTTAACGTGGCGTGGCCCAGTGCGGAGATTGCGGTGATGGGACCGAAAGGCGCGGTGGAAATTATCTACAAAAAGGAAATTTCGGAGAGTGCCAATCCGCAGCAGGCGCTGGAAGATCGCGTGGCCGAGTACACAGAAAAGTTTGCGAATCCGTACATCGCCGCGGCGCGAGGATACGTCGACGACGTGATTGATCCGCGCGACACGCGTCCTCGGCTCATCGATGCACTGGAAATGCTGCGCGGCAAACGCGACAAGAATCCGCCGAAGAAACACGGCAACCTTCCGCTCTGAGGCGACCCTGATGATTGGAAAGTTGCTGGTGGCGAATCGCGGCGAAATTGCGCTGCGCATCATTCGTGCGTGCCAGGAGTTGGGCGTCAGGACCGTTGCCGTGTATTCCGATGCCGACGCACACGCCCCGCATGTGCGCGAAGCCGATGAAGCCGTGCGCATTGGCCCGCCGCCATCACGCGACAGCTATCTCGTCGGGGCCAACATCATCGAAGTGGCGAAACGCGTCGGGGCAGATGCCATTCATCCCGGGTACGGATTTCTGTCCGAGCGCGGGTGGTTCGCGCGCGCGGTTCGCGAGGCGGGATTGATCTGGGTAGGGCCCCCGGCAGAAGCAATCGAAGCGATGGGTTCCAAGACCGCAGCGCGACAACTCGCCATTTCGGCAGGTGTTCCCGTCGTGCCTGGAACCACCGAAGGACTGCGCGACGCGGACGAAGCGAAACAGGTTGCCGAGAAATACGGCTATCCCATTCTGCTCAAGGCGGCCGCCGGCGGAGGAGGCAAAGGTATGCGCATTGTGCGCGCGCCGGCCGAAATGTCCGATGCGCTCGAAAGCGCCAGGCGTGAATCCAAAAACGCGTTTGGCGACGATGCGGTCTACGTCGAGAAGTACATCGAAGGCCCGCGTCACATCGAGATTCAACTGCTCGCAGACGCGCACGGCACCTGTCTCCACCTGGGCGAACGCGAGTGTTCGATACAGCGTCGTCACCAAAAGATGATCGAAGAAGCACCAAGCGTTGCGGTGTCGTCGGAGTTGCGCGGGCGAATGGGCGCGACGGCCGTTGCTGCCGCGAAAGCCGCAGGGTATGTGAACGCGGGCACGTGCGAGTTCCTGTTGGACAAGGACGGCAGCTACTACTTCCTCGAAATGAACACACGCATTCAGGTTGAACATTCCGTGACCGAGTTGGTCATGGGTCTCGACCTGGTGCAGTGGCAGATTCGCATCGCCTCCGGCGAGAAGCTGCCGTTCGAACAGAAAACGTTTGTGCCACGTGGCTGGGCGATGGAGTGTCGCATTACCAGCGAAGATCCCGCGAACGGATTTTTGCCCAGCACCGGGCGTATCGAGTATCTGCATTTGCCAACCGGCCCGGGGGTCCGTTGGGATGGCGGAATCGAGCAGGGTAGCGAAGTCACGCTGCATTACGATCCCATGCTCGCAAAACTCATCGTGCATGCGCCCAATCGCGAACTGGCCGTGGCGCGCATGCATCGCGCACTGCTCGAACTCACCATTGACGGCGTCGAAACGTCGCGCGGTTTTCACCTGCGCGTGATGGAGCATCCCGAATTTCAGCGAGGCGATATTTCCATTCAGTGGCTTGAACAGCATTTGCCGGAGCTCACGGGTGCGAAGCCAACAGCCGCTGCGTTGAAGGTGGCCGCGATTGCTGCGGCGCTGGTGGCGGACGCCGAGCGCTCCACGCCGCGCGGAATTCAATCCAACGGCGTTGGCAACGGCCAGGCGACCGTCGCGACCCCGACGTCCGCTCGCCACGACGCGTGGCGTACCGCCGCGTTGCGCGAAGGGTTGCGGTACTAATTGGACCGTCGATGATCGATTTTCGCAAGCGCGCCAAGACGGGCGCACGCAAAGGTGGGGCAAAAGGCGGCGCAGACGAACGTGGTACAGGTCGTCGCTCCAGCGCGGGTGCCAAAGGCACCGCGTCGTCAGGAATTCCCGGGGTGCGCGGCCCGTCAACGCGTTCGCCGGCGGTGCGCGCCCAATCGCGCATCGAAATCGTGACCATCGACGCCATTGCGGCGGGCGGTGATGGTGTGGGTCGGGTGGACGGCATGGCGGCGTTTGTTCCGCGCACGGCACCGGGTGATGTGGTCGAAGCCTCATTGGTTTCGCATGGCCGGTTTGCGCGCGGACACATCACGCGCATCCTCACGCCGTCGCCGTCTCGCGTTCCACCACGGTGTATGCACTACACCGCCGATGATTGCGGGGGCTGTCAGCTGCAGCACCTGTCCGAGAATGCGCAGCTCGACGCCAAGGCGGGCATCGTGCGCGATACGCTCGCGCGTATTGGCAAGCGCGCCGTGCAACTGCCGGTCGTCGAGCGCAGTCCAACAATGTGGGACTACCGCCAGAAACTCACCCTCACCCTGGTCCGGAATTCGGCCACTCGACAATGGATTGGCGGCTTGCATCCGCAGGGGCAGGCCGATTCGGTGTTCGCGCTGGACGAGTGCCGCATTACCGATCCCGCCATTGTCGCCGCGTGGCATGCGGTACGAGCCGCGAGTGCGTGGTTGCCCGATGGACCGTCGGTGCGGATCACCTTCCGTCTGGTGCCAGACACAGATCGTGTTGCCATAACGATTGCTGGGGGCAGCACGTGGAAAGAATGGAAAACGTTTGCGGGACGCGTCAGTACGTTGGGCGCATTGTGGTGGATCTCTTCGGCAAATGAACGTTCGGAACTTGTGGCACCGCACAGTTCCTTTCAGAACACGGCCGTGAATTTTGTGCAGGTGAACGCGGCCATGGCGCAGCTGATGCATCAACGGGTATTGGACGCGGTCATGACGTTTTCGCCAACACATGTGGTGGATGCGTACGCGGGCACGGGTGAACTGTCGCTCGCGCTCACCGCGCGTGGTGTTTCCGTCACGGCGATTGAGTGGGATCACGCGGCCGTTGCATTGTGGCGAACGGAGTTGCCCGAAGGTTCGGCCGCATTGGCTGCGCCGGTCGAGGAAATGATCGAACGCGCGATGTTTGATCCCAGGCGACCTGATGTCGTGGTGCTCAATCCACCGCGCGTGGGTGTCGATGCGTTTGTGACGAGCACCCTCGAAGTGCGGGCGTTGGAAGGGCTTCGCGCCATCGTGTACGTGAGCTGTGATCCGGCGACGCTGGCGCGCGATGTGAAGCGTTTACCCTCGTGGCGTATTCAGTCGTTGCGCTGCTTTGACATGTTTCCGCAAACCGCGCACGTCGAAACGGTTTGTGTGCTGACTCCGGAGGTTGCATGAAGTACGTAGTGGAACTCAACGGCGCGCGCGTGTTGGTTGAACTCGACGGCGCGACGGCCATCGTCGACGGCGAAATATTCGACGTAGAGTTACAAGCCATTCCGGGCACGCCGGTGAAACTGGTGCGTGTCGGTGAAGGCATGCACCGGGTGACATCCCGACGCCAGCCGTTGAATGGCCGCGGTGCGTATGTGTTGGATGTGGACGGATTTCGTTATGAAGCGCTGGCGCTGGATGAGCGCACGCGCGCCATTCGGGACCTGTCTGCCACGAGTGAAGGCGCCAGAGGTCCTGCGCCGCTAAAGGCGCCAATGCCGGGCCTCGTGGTGCGCATTGCGGTTGCGGTGGGCGACGTGGTGTCGGTCGGACAGGCCCTGGTCGTGGTGGAGGCCATGAAAATGGAAAACGAACTGCGCGCCGCGTCGGCTGGCGTGGTCACCGCGATCAAGGCGGTGCAGGGCACAGCCGTTGAGAAAGGCGCGGTGCTGGTTGAGTTGGCCGCCGTCGAGTGACCTGACATGATCGATGGTACGTTTGACGCGCAGCGTCGCGCGTTTCAGGCGAACCCTAATCCGCCCGCCAGTGAACGCCGCGCCAATCTTGGCATGGTCTGCGACGTGCTCCGCGAGCACGCGGATGAGATTGCGCGGGCCATCAGCAGCGACTTCGGACATCGCTCGCATCACGAAACGCGGCTCCTTGAAATCGTTCCGACGCTGGAAGAAGCGAAACACGCGCGCAAACAGGTCGCGCGCTGGATGCAGAGCGAGCGCGTGCGGACGGGCCTTTGGTTTCAGCCGGCGCGTTCGCGCATTGTCAAGCAGCCGCTTGGAGTCGTCGGCATTGTAGCGCCCTGGAATTATCCCCTGTATCTGTCCATCGGGCCGTTGATTGCTGCGCTCGCTGCCGGGAACCGCGCCATCGTCAAAATGTCAGAGCTTTCCGCCAACACCGGGGCTTTGCTCGCGGCGTTGTTCGGACAGCGCATGAGCACCGATCTCGTCGCGATCGTCAACGGGGATGCCGACGTTGCCAGGGCGCTGTGTGCAAAACCGTTCGATCATCTGCTGTTCACTGGCTCGACGACCGTCGGCCGGTCGGTGATGCAGGCGGCGTCGGCCAATCTCACGCCGGTAACGCTGGAACTGGGGGGCAAGTCTCCGGCAATCATTGCGCCCGGGTACTCGGTCGAAAATGCGGCGAGGCGCGTGATGTTGGGAAAGTGTTTGAATGCCGGCCAAACCTGTGTCGCGCCCGATTATGTGTTGTTGCCGCGTGCGAAACTCGCGGCGTTTCGCGACGCGGCCATCAGGATTGTGTCAGAGTTCTATCCGTCGGGAACGGCGGGCGACGACTACACATCCATCGTGAGTGACCATCACATGCAGCGGTTGCTCGGGTGGCTGCGAGAAGCCGCCGCCGGCGGTGCCCGGGTCGATCGCATTGGCACGGACGATATGCGGGCGCGAAAGCTGGCGCCGACCCTGCTGAGCAATGTGACGCTCGACATGCACGTGATGCAGGAAGAAATTTTCGGACCGCTGCTTCCGTTGGTGCCGTATGACTCTTTGGACGAGGCGCTGCAACTGGTGGCTTCCCGGCCGCGTCCGCTGGCCATGTACTATTTCGATGACGATGCCTCGCGCGTTGACGGCGTGCTTGCCACCATACTGGCAGGCGGTGTGACGGTGAATGACACCTTGTTCCATGTGGCGCAGGATGCGCTGCCGTTCGGTGGCGTGGGCGCGAGCGGCATGGGTTCCTATCACGGCATTCACGGCTTCAACACGTTCACCAAACAGAAGGGCGTGTTCTTTCAGTCCCGCTTCAACGCCGGACCGCTGCTGTCGCCACCGTTTGGTGGTCGGATCGAGCGGCTGCTGCGGCTGATGCTGCGATAGCGAGCGAAGCCGGTCCTTCGCAGCGCACTCGAACGGAAAAGGGTCGGAACCAGGTGGTCCCGGCCCTTTCGCGTCGTAAACAGGCCACGCCTGCGGCGTCACACCTTCGGCGGCTGATCGCGCCGCAACCGATTCATCACCTTGACCACCATAAACAGCGCCCAGGCCACAATGAGGAATGTCAGCAACTGATTGATGAACAGCCCATAGTTGAGTGTCGGCGCCCCGGCCGTTTTCGCGGCTTCCAGCGTCTCAAATGGTCCACCTTTCAGGGTGATGAACAAATTGTTGAAATCCACCCCACCAATGAGCAGCCCAATGGGGGGCATCAGAATGTCGTTCACGAGGCTGTCGACAATTTTGCCAAAGGCGCCGCCAATGACGACGCCAATGGCGAGGTCCATGACGTTGCCCTTCGCGGCGAATTCCTTGAACTCCGACATCAGGCTCATATCCAGGCTCCATCAGAAAAGAAGTGGGCAGCAACCGCGCTGCAGTGTGCTCAGCCGCTCCGTCACTGGCAACCCTGTCCACCCCAATTCCGAACGCTCAGACCTCGCCCTCTCCCGGATTCCGAACCGCTGCACGGAGCCGCCAGCGCGAGTGCACGCTGCGCCCGACCCCGCTCCATACCCTGCCTCTTCGCATTGACACGACGTAACTCGTTGGCTACGTTACGGATCTGTCCCAACCAGCCTCGACCCACGCGTCTCGGTACCTGAGCAGCGCGCGGCCGGGTTTTGGCTGTTTTCGGCCAGATAGTCTGGTCCAACTGACGAAGTATCATCGCCCGACTTCACGCCCGTATCCGCTCGTATGAAGACCTATAGCGCGACCCCGAAGGACATCGACCGCCAATGGTTCATTGTCGATGCAGAAGGCATGGTGCTTGGCCGCCTCGCGACTGAAATAGCTCGTGTCATTCGCGGCAAACACAAGGCCATGTATACTCCGCACATGGACACGGGCGACTTTGTCATCGTGATCAACGCGAGCAAGGTGAAAGTCACGGGCCGTAAAGCCGAGCAGAAGACCTACTTTCAGTATTCCGGTTACATGGGCCACGAGAAACACGTGCCCTACGCCACGGTCATGGCTGCGCACCCCGAGCGCATCATCGAGAAGGCGGTGTACGGCATGCTGCCGAAAACCGCCCTCGGCCGCCAGGTATTGCGTCGCAAGCTTCGCGTGTACGCCACCGCAGAACATCCCCATGTGGCGCAGGCTCCTGCGTCGTTGTCGTTTCCCAAGGCTGAGGCCAAGTAATGCCGGACAGCGCGAACATTCAGTCCATCGGTCGCCGGAAACGCGCCGTCTGCCGTTTGTACCTTCGTCCCGGCTCGGGCAAATGGGATGTGAACGGCCGCACGCTGGGCGATTACTTTCCGCGTCCTACGCTGGTCTCCGCTATTCAGCAGCCGTTTACGGCCACTGACACGCTGGGACGTTTTGATGTGAAGGCCATTCTTGATGGCGGCGGTGTGTCGGGGCAGGCGGGCGCGGTGCGTCTTGCGATTGCGCGCGCGCTGGTCAAGCTCGACGAAACCAACAAGCCCAAGTTGCGCTCGCTCGGCCTCCTCACGCGTGACGCGCGTGAAGTCGAGCGCAAAAAGCCGGGTCGCGCCGGTGCTCGCAAGCGGTTCCAGTTCTCCAAGCGGTAGTCGGCTTCGGCCCGGTTTGGCAACCGCTTGTGCGGTTGCCTCGGCGGGCCACCGGTTTCGCCATCTCTCACGCAGTCTGAGTTCAATGCGGGTGCCCATGCCAGGCGGCGTGGGTCGCAACGAACGGCGACGATTGCGGTCGAATTCAACCAGCAACATACCGCACACATGTCCAGCACCTCAATCGAGCAACTGCTCGCCGCGGGCGTTCACTTCGGGCACCAGACCCGTCGGTGGAACCCCAAAATGCGCCGCTTCATTTTTGCGGAACGCAATGGCATCCATATCATTGATTTGCAGAAAACGCTGCGGCAGGTTGAACTGGCGCAGAAGCTGGTCCGCGAAGTGGTCATGCGCGGCGACAGCGTGCTGTTTGTCTGCACCAAGCGTCAGCTCGCTGCGATTGTCAAAAGCGAAGCCGAACGTTCGGGCTCGATGTTCGTCACCGAGCGGTGGCTGGGTGGTATGCTCACCAACTTCCAGACCGTTAAGAAGCAGGTCCGCAAGTTGAAGGAGCTCGAAGCCGGCGCCGAAGACGGGACGCTGGCCAACTACACCAAGAAAGAACAGCTGCTCATGTCGCGTCAGCGCGAGAAGCTGTCCAAATACTTGTCCGGCATCAAAACGATGACGCGCCTGCCGGGGTTGTTATTCATCATTGATTCCAAGAAGGAACGTATCGCCGTCAGCGAAGCCAACAAGCTTGGCGTGCCAATTGTGGCCATCGTCGACACCAATGCCGATCCCGACCTCATCACCGTGCCCATTGCCGGGAACGATGACGCCATCCGCTCGGTCGAGCTGATTGCGAAGGTGATTGGCGACACAATAGCCGAAACGCGTCGGGAAGCACCGGCCCGTCCGGTCGAAGACGATCAGGAAACGTTTGTCTACAGCACAGACCGTGGCTCGGAGAGCGCGGGACGTGGTGATCGTGGCGGACGTGGCGGCGCCGCGGGTGCCGCACCGGCGGCGGGTACGGGCGGTGGTGGTGGTGACGGAGAGGAAGAACGTCGGCGTCGCCGTCCGCGCCGCCGCCGCGCGAAGCCGGAAGCCATTGCGGCCCGACTCAAGACGGGGGGCGATGTGGCCGGTCCTGAAGGCGATGCTGGTGACGACGCGGGTGCCGCCGAATCGGCGGAGTAACTGCATTGGGGGAGTCATCGGCACAGACACTCTCCGCAACGTAGATTGCTCCGCAACGCCGCCGGCCCGTGCCGGCGGCGTTTGTACAAACGCGCGAAAGTGATACGCGACGTCCACGGGAGTTGATGGGCTGGTGCCAATCATTGCGCCGGTCAGTCCGACCATGAACCGTTGTTCGACCATCCGAGACCTCTAAGGGCACGACCATGAGCGCACCAATCACCGCGAAAGCTGTAAGCGAACTTCGCCAGCGCACCGGCGCCGGCATGATGGATTGCAAGAAAGCACTGGAAGAGACCGCCGGCGACATGGACGCGGCCATCGAATATCTGCGCAAGAAGGGCATGGCCAAGGCCAACCAGCGTGCCGATCGCTCTGCCAAAGAAGGTATTGTCGGCAGCGAAGTGCTGAACGACGGCCGCAGTGGCGTGCTGGTCGAAGTGGGTTGCGAAACCGACTTCGTCGCGCGTAACGAAGACTTCGGTGCGTTTGTTGATCAACTGGTTACGCGCATGGCCGCTTCAACAGCAACTGATGCTCCGGCGTTCCTGGCCGAAGCGTTTGACAGCAGCCGCACGGTTGATGAGTTCGTCAAGGAGTCCTCCGCCAGAACTGGCGAACTCACGGTCGTGAAGCGCGTCGCGCGTTTCGATGCCGGCGCCGATGGGCAAGTTGGCATTTACAGTCACCACAACAAGAAGCTGGCGACCATGGTGCAGGTCACGGCGTCGTCACCAGACGTTGCGGCACACGAAGGCACGCGCGAACTCATCAAGTTCATTGCCGAACACATCGCGGCCATGAACCCGATTGCGGTAGACCGTACGGGCGTGCCGCAGGACAAGATTGACAGCGAGCAGCGCATTGCCGAAGAGCAGGCGCGCGAAGCGGGCAAGCCGGACGCGATGATTGCGAAGATTGCCACCGGCAAGGTCGAAGCGTTTCTGAAGGACGTCACGCTGCTTCCGCAGGCGTGGGTGCGTGATCCCAAGCAGACCATTGCGGACGTCGTGAAGGACACCGAAGGACGGGTCGGTGGCAAAATCACGGTCGATCGCTTTGTGCGTTTGCAGCTTGGCGCTGACTGAGCGAGCCTTTGAGCGATACCGTGACTGAGCCGCTCAAGTATCCGCGAGTGCTTCTCAAGGTTTCCGGAGAGGCCCTCGCTGGTGATAAGGGTGTGGGGTTCGATTTTGACCGCATCGGGTTTTTTGCCGATCAGATTCTCGGTGTGGCCGCCATGGGCGTGCAACTCGGACTGGTGGTGGGCGGTGGCAACCTCGTGCGCGGCTCGCAGTTGTCGCAAATGGGTATGGACCGGGTCAATGCCGACTATATGGGCATGCTCGGCACGGTGATCAATGCGTTGGCGCTTCAGGACGTGCTGGAAAAGAAGGGACTGGATACGCGCGTCATGACGGCCATCCGCATGGAAGAATTGGCGGAGCCGTACATCCGGCGCCGCGCGCTCCGGCATTTTGAGAAGGCCCGCACCGTCATCTTTGCTGCCGGCACGGGGAACCCGTATTTTTCGACCGATACCGCGGCCGTTCTGCGGGCCATCCAGATGAAGGCCGATGTCATTATCAAGGCGACCAGCGTCGACGGGGTGTATTCGGCCGATCCCAAGAAGGACACGACTGCGAAAAAGTACGAAACGATCAGCTATCGCGATGTCATGGTGGAGGAGCTCAAGGTGATGGATCAGACGGCCATTACCCTTTGCAAGGAAAACGGGCTGCCTCTCATTGTGCTCAACATCAACTCAACGGGCGCCATCGCGCAGGCAGTGCGCGGCGAGCGCGTGGGGACCCTGGTATCATGACTACAGCACACATTCTGAAAGACGCCAAAACGGGTATGGAGAAGGGCGCGGAGAACACCAGGCGTGAATTCTCTGGCATTCGGTCCGGCAAGGCCTCGCCCAACATGCTCGACTCCATTCGCGTCGAAGCGTATGGTAGCACCGTGCCGCTTAATCAAGTGGCTAACGTTTCGGCGCCGGAACCGCGCACGCTGCTGGTGACGCCGTTCGACAAGACGCAGGCCAAGGTGATCGAGAAAGCCATTCGCGATTCCGAACTGGGACTCGATCCCGCGCACCAGGGCGGCGTCATTCGTGTGCCATTGCCGTCGATGAACGAGCAGCGCCGCAAGGAACTGGCGAAAGTCCTGCACAAGCTGGCGGAAGACGGTCGCATTGCGATTCGTCACGCACGCACGGACGCGCGCGACAAGATGAAGAAACTTGACGGCGTGTCGGAAGACGACAAGAAACACGCCGAGAAAGATCTCCAGAAACTGCACGACGACTTCATCGGCAAGATTGACGCCCAGTTAAAGGCGAAAGAAGCCGAAATCATGGAAGTCTGAGACCGGCTGCCTGCCGCGGCAATGCCCTCTCCCGTCTCTGAAAAGGCAGCGATTGGTTACGCTGAACTGATCACCCGCATCCGGGCCAATGGTGCGGTGCCGCGGCATATCGCCATCATCATGGATGGCAATGGGCGTTGGGCGCGTCAGCGGTTCATGCCGCGCACGGTCGGGCATCGCAACGGCATGAAAGCGGTGCGGGCGGTGGTGGAGGGCTGTCTGGAGAGCGGAGTTGAGTGGCTGTCGCTCTTTGCGTTCTCGCAGGAGAACTGGCAGCGACCCGATCTCGAAGTGAAAGCCTTGATGTCGCTGCTGGAAGAGTTCATTGCGCGCGAAGTGGACGAACTGCGCGAGCAAGGCGTTCGTGTCCGAATGCTCGGTGATCTCGATCGATTGTCTGCGCCGGCCGCTGCCGCCGTCCATCGTATCATGCGGGAGACGGAAGGGGGCACCAAACTCGGACTGAACATCTTCATTTCGTATGGCGGTCGCGCGGAACTGGTGCGCGCGGCGCGGCTGCTGGCGGACGATGTGAAAGCGGGCCGCCTGACCTCAGCGCAGATTGATGAAGACACGTTCGGCGAACGCTTGTTCACGAACATGTGCCCCGATCCCGATTTGCTCATTCGCACATCGGGCGAGCAACGGCTCAGCAACTTTCTGTTGTGGCAGGTTGCGTACGCCGAGCTGTATATCTCCAGTGTCTTGTGGCCCGATTTTGGTCGCGTGGCGTTGTTTGAAGCGATCGCCGATTTTCAGCGGCGTGATCGCCGGTACGGCCGCGTTTCTCCCTGAGCAATTCGCGCACCACTCCCACCCTCGTGTCAGACAAACCGGCTGGAAAGACGTCCGAACTCACCAAGCGCGTGCTGGTTGCGCTGGTGGCCGCGCCCTTCGCGCTCTGGATGTTTTGGCTTGGGGATGCGGCGCTCGCCACATTGCTGGGTATTTGCTCGGCCATCAGCGCGTGGGAGTTGTATCGCATGGCCCGGGAAGGCGGCACGATGCCAATGAGTGGCGTTGGAGTAGTCATCGCGGCGCTCATTCCACTGGTGGTGCATGCGCAGTTTCTGAACATCATCACCGTCCCCCCAGTGGCGCCAGTACTGGTGATGCTGGCCGTCGTGGCGCTCTCCATCTGGATGCGCGGCGTCGATGGCAAACCACTGGGCGCGGCCGCCAGTACGCTGTTTGGTGCCGCGTACACAGGCGGCACGTTGAGTTTTGCGTACGCATTGCGGTACTTCGACTACTCCGTTGGTGATGCGGCCGGATTTACCACTGTCATGGTGCCGGTGGTGCTCACGTGGGCCAGTGACACCGGTGCATATTTTGCCGGGCGCACGTTGAAGGGTCCGAAACTCATTCCGTCAGTGAGCCCTGGGAAAACAGTTTCCGGGGCAATTGGCGGTGTCGTGTTGACCATCATTGTGTGTTATGTGCTGGTACAGTGGGCGCTCAAGCCGTATGCGCACCTGGCCTTTCGTCCGTGGGGCATGGTGGTGTTCGCGGTGGGCATCAGTGTCACGGCGCAGTTGGGCGACCTGACCGAGTCGTTGCTCAAGCGCGAGGCCGGCGTCAAGGACAGCGGGACGCTGCTGCCGGGCCATGGGGGTGCGCTCGATCGATTCGATTCTCTCTTTTTTGCGCTCCCGGTTGCCTACGCGCTTTACTGGGGGTTGCTCATTCCGGTACCCGTCCCATGACCGAAGCACCGGCCGCGACCGCTGACGTGCGCGTTGGCGTAGCGATTCTGGGATCGACCGGTTCCATTGGCAAAAGCGCGTTGGCGGTGATGGCTCGCCAGTCTGACCGGTTTCGGGTGGTCGCCCTGACGGCTCATGCAAACGCCGAAGGCCTGGCCGAGCAGGTGAAACAATGGCAGCCGGCGTTTGCGGGACTGGTTGGGGGCCGACCGTCGGCCGAAGGGCTTCCCTGTGGCCCTGAGTGCCTGCTGGCGGCCGCCACGCACCCCGATGTCACGATTGTGCTGAATGCCGTAGTCGGGGCCGCTGGCTTGCCCGCTACGCTGGCCGCGCTCAAGGCCGGCAAACGCGTCGCGCTCGCAAACAAGGAATCGCTGGTAATTGCGGGGCCCGTGGTCATGGAAACTGCCCGGCAGTTTGGCGGTACTCTCGTCCCGGTCGACAGTGAACATTCGGCCATCCTGCAGTGCCTGGCAGGGCGGCGCCAAGAGGATATTCGTCGCCTGGTCATTACAGCCTCGGGCGGCCCGTTTCGGTCGTGGAGCGGCGAGCGGATTGCCTCGGCGACGCTTGAGGACGCGTTGAATCACCCGACCTGGAAGATGGGCAGCAAGATCACCGTGGACAGTGCAACGCTGGCAAACAAAGCGCTGGAGGTGATCGAGGCGCATCACCTGTTCGGGGTGCCGTACGATCGCATTGACGTGGTGGTCCATCCGCAAAGTATCGTGCACTCGTTTGTCGAGTTCATTGACGGAAGCGTCGTCGCACAAATGGGCGTTCCGAGCATGGAACTTCCCGTGTTGTTCGCGCTCACCTGGCCGGAACGAGTGCACGACACGGGCGTACCAGCGTATGATCCGGTGACGCAGGGCACGTTGACTTTTGAACCGGTGCGGCACGAACACTTCCCCATGCTGCAACTCGGTATCAATGCAGGCCGTATGGGCGGAACGGCCGCTGCCGTCTACAACGCCGCAAACGAAGCGGCCGTCGCACACTTTCTGGCGGGCCGGTTGCGTTTTCCGGACATTGCCCGCACTGTCTCGGAAGCGCTCACGGCGCTCAGTACCTTGCAGGGCTCGTCTCTGGAAGCCTTGCTTGAAGCCGATGCGGAAGCCAGGCGATTCGTCAACTCACAGTACGATAACGGCATCTCGTCGTGAAAAATTTTCTGACGTATCTCGCGCCATTTCTCGTGTTTGGTCTCGTGGTGTTTGTCCACGAACTGGGACACTTTCTGGCAGCGAAATTAACCGGCGTTTATGCGCCGGTGTTCTCGCTCGGGTGGGGCAGCCGACTGTTTGGCCTTCGGCGCGGCGAAACGGACTACCGCGTATCGTGGTTCCCCATGGGCGGCTATGTGCGCATGGCCACCCGCGAAGACGACTCGATGGCCGGCATTGAAGGCGGGCGCGATCGTGGGGCACTGGAGAGCTCGGCCGAGCCCACGCGGCAAACGTCTGCGTTGTGGGATGAACAGTCCATGGCGCCGTTTGGTCCGAACGCGGTGCCCGAATCGCGCTGGGTGGAATCGAAGTCGACATCGGCCCGTGTGTTTATTCTGTCTGCCGGTGTGATCATGAACATTCTGCTCACCATCGTGGTGTTGAGCAGCATGTCGTATGTGGCGGGCAATCCCTATCGGCCGGCCATTATCGACTCCGTGGCAACGGGCATGCCGGCCGCTACGGCGGGTTTCGCCAAAGGTGATGTGATTGTGGCAGTGAACGGCAGCGGTGTGCGAAGCTGGAATGAGGCCGTCAGTAAAATTGCGCCTGTCACGCAGGGCACCATCACGCTTGAGGTGCAGCGCGGCAGCGAGCGCGTTTCGAAAGTTCTGACGCCGCAAATTGCCGAAGCCACCGACTCTGTCACCGGGTCGAAATATCCGGTGGCACGCGTTGGCATTGTGGTGCGCAATGATACCATCGCGTATCGCAAAGGTCTGGGCGTGGCGATTGCCAGCGGAGGTCGCGATACGTGGAACATGGCCACGTCGGTGGGCGCGGTGTTGCGGGGGCTCGTCCTGGGACAAGTGTCGCCCAAAAATCTGGCCGGGCCCATTACCATCGCGCGCACGTCCGTGAAAGCCGCCCAGGGTGGCGCAGAGTTTCTCTGGTATCTGATTGCGTTTTTGAGCCTGAACATTGGCATTATCAATCTGGTACCTATTCCGGTATTGGACGGTGGTCAGATTTTGCTGGTGCTGGCGGAGCGCATCAAGGGCAGTGCCTTCAGTTCGGGCGTGCGTGAAGGGTTCGCGCGCGTGGGCGTGTTTGCCGTGCTGGGCCTGTTTGTGCTGGTCATGTTCAACGACGTCAAAGCCTGGATCGTCAACTGACGCGACCAACGGTACGCCGGCGCTGGAACCACGTAACGCTCGCGGCGTGGTGGTGTGTAGCGGGCGTTGCCGCGTGTCATCGCCAATCTGTCGCCGAGCGGGAACAGGCGCGTTTTCGCATTCCGCGCGACGCAGCGCGATTCAGTATTTCCACCACAACAGACAGTACCGTTTCATTCCGTCCGCTTGAAGTGCGATGGCTGCGCGTCGGCATGCGCGGCCATGCGGTCGATCCGACGCAACGTGACGCGCTCATTGCGCGGTTGACTGTCCAGCGGGTCGACACGAGCGGCATTGTCGCGATGATTGATGGGCGCGTGGCGCAGGTGTCGACCACGCACGTAGTGCTCGTGGTGAAGCCAACGGTGGCGTGGTGGCGGGATTTGCGGTTTTGGACTGGCGCGGGGGCGGGGGTGGTAGCAGGGGTAGTCGGGGCGAGCGCCAGCCGATAAAGGGCCGCGAAAGCTGGCTCACCGCACAGGACCCATATCCCCTGCCCGACGCATTGCCGCAGGAGGCATTCGAGGTATTCCGATGAATGGAAGATGAGCGCGTCGGCGCAATCGGAGGATTTGTGGGGCAGGAACGGCAGGATTCAGTGGTCAGGCACTGCAGGATTCAGAGTTCAGGAACGGCAGCATTCAGAGTTCGGAGTTCAGAGTTCAGCAACAGCAGGGTGCGCCACCCTGGACTCGCCGATGGACGAGTGATCAGGAACGGCGTCAGGCATCCGACAGCGACCCAACCTGAATTCTGAGGTAGTTCCTGACCCCTGGTCCGGCTCGCCCGTGCGAAAATGCACTTATCCCCTGGTCAGTCCCGCGCTCGTGCCTCCCACGCGTCCCCGCACATTTGCTTGACGTCTCGCGTCACGGTATCCGACCCTGACAACCGATTGCGTTCAACGGTCACCGTATCGCTGTAGTCTGTGCAGCGTTCCGTCCGCACTTGTAATTCGTACACACCCAGCCGCAAAACGAGCGGCAACGGCGTGCCGTAGTAGCGCCCACTTGCTACGGGCTGCTGATCGCGACTGCGTAACGTATAGAAAGAATCGGTGGAACGAATGGTCAGCAGTAGTATGCCGCAGTTGGCAACATTCAGCCGGACGTTTGCCAGTTGGGCGGCCGTGAACGTGATGTTGGAGTCGATTTGGGCCGATTTACATCCGGGCAAGGGCGACTCAAGGCGCGCTCGGAAACGATGTTCCTTTCCAATCGGCAACTCCCCTTCCCAAAAGCCGCGCTCCACAACCTGATCGTTTACCTGCAGGATGGCCGAGTCGGGTGCGCTGAACTGCACGCGAACGCGTGTGGGCGTTGCGGGTGTACGGGTGGGCGTGACGGGTCGCGTGGGCAGCGCCTTCATCGCGAGTACCGGTGGCTTGACCGAATCGCTCGTTGCCGCCGTTGAGTCGGGCGCAGGAAGGCGCGTGGTGTTAAGTGGTTCGACTGGGGGAATCACTGCGTTTGTGTCAGGCCGAATGGTATCGCGCAGTGCGCCGGCCTGGGGCATTGCGAGCAGGACGACCGTCGCCACCACGCCAATGCCGAGGACGCCCAGCAGCGTTTTGCGGCGCCACGTGCTGCCGCCCGGTTTGACGGCGGTGTGCACGTACGGAAACGCAACTTGCGTGACGGAAGCGCCGATTGGCACAAGGCCGACCGAACGAGAAACGGGTGCGGTCGGCAGCATGAGCAACGCGTCGGCCAGCAATGTGGCCGTGGCGAAGCGCTGCTCCGGTTGTTTGGCGAGCAGTCGCAGGACAAGGGCTTCAAACCCTTCCGACAATTCCGGCACCAGCATGCGCAGCGGCACGGGCGCATTTTCGACGTGTTGCTTTGCGACGGAGTAGAAATCGTCGCCTTCGAAGGGCAGGGTACCGGTCGCCGCGCGATAACACATCACCCCCAGCGAGTAGAGGTCTGTGCGACCATCCAGGTCGAGGCCACGCGCCTGTTCGGGGCTGAAGTAGTGCGGCGTCCCCATGACCTTGCCACCATTGGGCGCGCCGGACAACTGGGCACCGATTTTATTCGACTGGTTGGTGAAGGCGTCAGCGAGCCCGAAGTCGGCGACGATTGCTTCGCCATTGCTGCCCAACATCACGTTGTCGGGTTTAATGTCGCGATGCACAATGCCGTCGGCGTGGGCAATACTGAGCGCGGCCGCGATGTCCAGCGCGAGGCGCACGACTTCGCCTTCCGGCAAGCGCGGCAGCACTTCCAGCCGGCGCGCGAGTGAGAGGGGCAGGAGGTCCATGGCGACGAACACCGTGCCGGCCGCTTCGCCGACATCGCGAATGAAGACGATGTTGGGGTGCCGCAACCGGGCGGCCATCGTCGCTTCGCGCCGGAAACGCGCCTCGGCCTCGGGCTGTCCGGCGTACTCGGGGCGCAGCACCTTGAGGGCGACCGGCACCTCCAGATCGAGATCGACCGCCTCGTAGACCCACGCAAAAGCGCCGGCTCCGAGGAGTCGCGTCACTTTATACTTGCCGAGGGTTCGGCCCAGGTACCGGTCGGGCAGGGGTGGTCCTTTACAGGCGTGTGGAGGTGAACTAAGTTACCATGCTTCCAGCAATTACGCGCTTAATATGACGCGGCGCACGGGGTAGTATCTGCGCTGCACGACGCGACGAGAAAACTAAGACGATGGCGTTCGATAAGGCACTCACGATAGACAAGTACCGGACTCACGGCGAGGACACCGGTTCCACACGTGTACAAGTTGCGATTCTGACGGATCGAATCAACTACCTCACGGGGCATTTCCGCACCCATGCGAAAGACCATCATGGTCGTCGCGGGTTGCTCAAGATGGTGGGCAAGCGCCGCCGTCTCTTGGATTACCTGAAGCGTACGGACGTTCTCCAGTATCGTTCGCTCGTTCAGGATCTTGGCCTCCGGTACTAAAACCGGACCACGCCTTTTTGTCGCGCGGGGGCACACTGCCTTCCGCGCGATTTGCGTTCTCCACAGGGCTTTCAGCAAATGATGCATCGCATTGAGCGGACGTTCGCCGGTCGGCAGCTGGTCATTGAGACCGGCCGTATGGCCAAACAGGCAGCGGGATCCGCCGTCGTACAGTTCGGAGATACCATGGTGCTGGCGGCCGTCACGGTGAGTGACAATCAAAGCTCGCTCCCGTTTTTTCCGCTCACGGTTGAGTACAAGGAAAAAGCCTACGCGGCCGGCAAAATTCCGGGTGGGTTCATCAAGCGCGAAGGCCGCCCCGCCGACCAGGAAATTCTCGCCTGCCGCGTCATTGACCGGTCCATCCGGCCGTTGTTTCCGGAAGGATTCAAGAACGAAGTGCAGGTGTTCGTCTACGTCATTTCGGCCGACCAGGAAAATGACGCGGACATGCTGGCGCTTCTGGCCACGTCGTTTGCACTGAACGCGTCCAAAATTCCGTTCGCCACGCCCATTGCCGGCGTCCGTATTGGCCGGGTGCAGGGCAACTGGGTGTTGAATCCCACGTTCCAGCAACTCGCGTTTTCCGACCTGGAATTGGTGGTCGCCGGCTCGCAGGACTCCATCGTCATGGTGGAAGGCGGTGCGCTTGAAGTGACCGAAGCCGACGTCCTCGAAGCGATCAGGATTTCGCACGACGGCGTCCGCGAACTCATTGCCATGCAGAACGAACTGCTTTCGAAAGGCCAGCAGCCAAAAATGGCGTGGACCAAAGCCGAGCCGCTGGAAGGTGTTGTGGTCAAGACCAAGGCACTCGCTTCCGGCAAGATTCGCGAAGCCTTGAACCAGAAGGACAAACACACACGCATCGAAACCGTTGAACGCGTCAAGAAAGAGTTGGCCGAAGGACTGCTGGTCGACTTCCCGGATAACGCGAAGGACATTCATACGGTGCTCGGTGACGTCGAGTACGACGAACTGCGCGCGCAGGTGCTGGATAGCGGGTTCCGTGTTGACGGTCGCAAGTCGACCCAAGTGCGCGACATCAGCATTGACACCACGGTCGTTCCCCGTGCTCATGGCAGTGCGTTGTTTACGCGCGGACAAACGCAGGCGCTGGTGATTGCCACGCTGGGTACCGCGAAGGATGCGCAGCGCCTTGATACCATCAAGGAAGCCGGCGAAAGCACGCGGTCCTTCATGCTGCACTACAATTTCCCGCCATTCTGCACCGGTGAAGTTCGCCCCATGCGCGGAACGAGTCGGCGTGAAATCGGGCATGGCAATCTCGCGGAGCGTGCTATTCAGGGGGTGTTGCCGGACTTTGCAGACTTCCCGTACACGGTTCGTATCGTGTCGGAAGTGCTCGAGTCAAACGGGTCGTCGTCCATGGCGTCAGTCTGCGGCGGTTCACTCTCGCTGTTTGACGCAGGCGTTCCCATGAAGGCGCCGGTGGCCGGTGTGGCGATGGGGCTCATCAAGGAAGGCCAGCAGTACGCCATTCTGACCGACATCCTGGGCACCGAAGATCACCTCGGCGACATGGACTTCAAGGTAGCGGGCACGAAGGACGGCATCACCGCCATCCAGATGGATATCAAGATCGAAGGGCTTGATCTCAAGATCATGGAAGAAGCCATGGCGCAGGCCCGCGAAGGCCGCCTGCACATTCTGGCCGAGATGGATAAGGCGCTCGCTGCGCCGCGCACCGAATTGTCCAAGTACGCGCCGCGTATTGTGACCGTGCAGATTCCGCCCGACAAGATTGGCGAACTCATTGGTCCGAAGGGCAAGAACATTCGGGGCATTCAGGACGAAACGGGTGCGGAGCTGTCCGTCGAAGACGACGGAACCGTGACGATTGCGGCCGTTGGCGGCGAGAGCATGGAACGGGCACGCCAGATGGTGATGGCCATCACGGCCGAAGCCGTTGTGGGCGAAACGTACGAGGGCACCGTGAAAACGGTGACAGCGTTCGGCGCGTTCATTGAAATCATGCCGGGTACTGAAGCGCTGCTGCACGTTTCCGAAATGCGCCACGAACGCGTGGACAAGCCGGAAGACGTGGTCAAGAAGGGCGATCGCGTCACCGTCAAGCTGGTCGATCGTGACGAGCGTGGCCGCCTGCGTCTCAGCATGAAGGCGTTGTTGCCGCGTCCCGAAGGCATGCCTGAGGAAACAGAACGGCCGCCGCGCAGCGAAGGCGGAGAGGGGGGTGGCGGCCGCGGTGGGGATCGCGGTGGGGATCGCGGTGGTCGCAGTGGTGGTGGTGGTGGTCGTGGACCGCGCCGCTAAGGCGGCAGTCAGTCGAACGGACCTGCCAAACGGACTGACCGTACTCTCGGAAGAAGTTCCGGGGGTGCGGTCGGTTGCGTTTGGGGCCTGGGTGCGCGCGGCCACGGTGCACGAGCCTGCAGACAAGATGGGCGTTTCACATTTGCTGGAACACATGGTGTTCAAGGGCACGGCCAATCGCTCGGCCGCCGAGCTGGCGTTGTCTCTCGAGACGCTTGGTGGTTCGCTGGATGCATATACTGAACGGGAACACACGGCCTATCAGGCTCGCGTGTTGGACGAACATCTCGACACGGCCGTGGATGTGGTCGCCGATCTGGTGTTCCGGCCAGCGCTTCGCGACAGCGATCTCCAGCTCGAGCGCAAGGTCATTCTCGAAGAGATCAGCATGGTGGATGACACCCCGGACGACATCATCTTCGATGTGCACAACCGCGAACTGTGGGGCGGTCATTCCCATGGCTTTCCCATACTGGGCACGCGCGAAACCGTGAAGGCGCTGCGGGTTTCCGACCTGCGTGCATTGCATGAGCGCGCCTATCATCCCGGACGCATTGTGGTCGCGGCGGCGGGCAACGTCTCACACGAACAGTTGCTGGACGTGTTGCAGAAAACGGGGTGGCACGACCAGGTGGCAGGGGATTCCTCGCCGCTGCCTGTGGCGCCCGTTTCGACGGTCGCGCCGCACGCGCATCACGTGACGCGCGCCGATATTGCGCAGACGCACGTCGTGTTTGGCTCCCCTTCTATCGCGCATGGCGACCCGCGGCGCTTTGCTTTTGCGTTGCTCAGTATGCTGCTGGGTGGGGGCATGAGCTCCCGGTTGTTTCAACGGGTGCGTGAAGAACTCGGCCTGGCGTACAGCGTGCATACGTTTCATTCGCCGTTCAAGGACGTTGGCGTGCACGGTGTCTATTTGGCCAGTGCTCCGGACACGGCGCAGGAGGCGCTGGACGCCGTGCGGTCTGTTCTGTCCGACGTGGCCACGGGCGGCCTTCCCGAGTCGGAAATTGCGGCGGGGAAGCGCCAGCTTCGGGGGCAGTTGGTCCTGTCCATGGAAAGCGTGAGTTCGCGCATGTATCGGGCGGCTGCGTCGGCGTTGTATGGTGAGCCGGTTCGCTCGCTTGACGAGACCATCGCGCTGGTTGACGCCATTGATGCCGAAACCGTTGCGCAGGTCGCGCGTGAATTCTTCGCTCCGGACTTGCAGACCCTTGTGAGTCTCGGGCCGTTGGCGGTTCATTAGAGCACGCAGAAGACCACACCGACATCGACGTATTCTGCGCCGTGGCGTTGGCACATCACCGTCGTTTCTCCTCCGCATTTTCATACCAAACATCCACATAAATATGCGCATCGGGGTTCCGAAGGAAATCAAGACGAACGAGAACCGTGTGGCCTTGGTCCCGGCGGGTGCTGAGGCACTGGTGGCCGGCGGTCACTCCGTTTTTATCGAAAAAGGGGCAGGAATCGGGTCGGGGTTTGAAGATTCCGACTACGTGGAGGTTGGCGCCCAGATTGTTCTGGACGCCGCAGCCGCTTGGGGGAACGCCGAATTGCTGCTCAAGGTGAAGGAGCCCATTGCCAGCGAATGGCAGTACCTGCGTCCCGACCTGACGCTGTTCACCTACCTGCACTTCGCCGCCGACGAAGCGCTGATGCGGGCGCATCTGGCCAGCGGCGCCACGTGTATTGCTTACGAGACGGTGGAGCTGCCCAACCGCGAGCTGCCGCTGTTGACGCCCATGTCCGAAGTGGCAGGGCGCATGGCGGTACAGGAGGGCGCGAAATACCTCGAGAAGCTGTACGGTGGCCGGGGCGTGTTATTGAGCGGCGTGCCGGGAGTCGCCCCTGCCAAGGTGGTTATTCTGGGTGGCGGCGTGGTTGGTACCAATGCGGCAAAAATGGCGGCGGGGCTTGGGGCCAAGGTGGTGGTGCTCGATTTGTCGCTGGAACGCCTGCGTTACCTGTCGGACGTGATGCCGGCCAATGTGCAGCTCATTCACTCCAACCGGCACAATATCCTTGAGCAGATCTCCACGGCCGACCTGGTCATTGGCGGCGTGCTGATTCCGGGCGCAAAGGCTCCGAAACTCATTCGTCGCGCAGACTTGGCCAGAATGCGCCCTGGTTCGGTGATTGTTGACGTTGCGGTGGATCAGGGCGGTTGTGTAGAGACCATCAAGCCCACCACCCACGAGAATCCGACCTACACCGTCGATGGTGTGATTCACTACGGGGTGGCCAACATGCCTGGCGCGGTGCCGCGCACGTCAACGTTGGCGCTGACCAACGCGACCCTGCCGTACACGTTGCTGCTGGCCAACCTTGGCTGGAAAAAGGCGTTGCGTCAGAATAGTGCGCTGCTCAAGGGGTTGAACATGACTCAAGGCAAACTGACGTACGAAGGAGTTTCGTCGGCATTCAACATGCAGAGCGAAGATCCTGCTAGTTTTCTGGATTAACCAACCCTTCTTCCATTTCCTGCGCGTAACGCGAGCCCAAACTGGATGTTCTGGCCCTTTAAAAAATCGCATTCGTTTTTCCCGGCGAACGCGATCGCCGTCGATCTTGGCACGGCAAACACGCTGATCTATGTGAAAGGTGAAGGCATCGTGCTGAACGAGCCTTCCGTTGTCGCACTCGATCGCGAGACGAAAAAGATCAAGGGCGTTGGGCTCGAGGCAAAACGCATGTTGGGTCGCACGCCGGAAGGCATTATGGCCGTGCGCCCCATGAAGGACGGCGTGATTGCCGACTTTGATGTGACTGAAAAGATGTTACGCTATTTTCTGGCGCTGGTCATCGACAAACACGTGTTTAAAATGAAGCCGCGTGTCATCGTGTGTGTGCCCTCGGGCATCACCGAAGTGGAAAAACGCGCGGTGCGCGACTCCGCGCTGGGCGCGGGCGCGAAGGAAGTGTTCATGGTGACCGAACCCATGGCCGCGGCCATTGGCGTGGGGTTGCCGGTTGAATCGCCCACGGGCAACATGGTAATCGACATTGGTGGGGGCACGACAGAAATTGCGGTCATCGCGTTGTCGGGCATCGTGAGCGATACGTCCATTCGCACTGGTGGTGATGAACTTGACATTGCCATCGTGCAGTTCATGCGCAAGAACTACAACCTGTTGATTGGCGAGCCAACGGCCGAGCAAATCAAAATTCAGATTGGTTCGGCGTATCCGACCGGCGATGAGCGAGAGATGGAAGTGAAAGGGCGCGATCTCGTGTCCGGCATTCCGAAAACCGTGCGCGTGCATTCCAGCGAAATTCGCGAAGCGGTGCAGGAGCCCATTCAGCAGATTGTTGACGCGGTGCGTCGCGCGCTGGAAATCACCCCGCCCGAATTGGCGTCCGACATTGTCGATCGCGGCATTGTCATGACCGGGGGTGGCGCGCTCATTCGCGGCCTGGACGTGTTGCTCAGCCAGGAAACCGGCCTGCCCATTCACGTGGATGAAGATCCGCTGACGTGCGTGGTGCGCGGCTGTGGCAAGATTCTCGACGACGAAGAGAAGTACTGGTCCGTTCTGACCACCTGAGGCACTCGTGGCACGCGCAGTACGTACAGCCAGTCAACTGGATACCGGGCTGCTGGTTGCGTGTGGAATTCTGGCCGCGGTGGCGTTGATCATGCCAACGTGGATGCAGGATGCTGTGGCGACGGCTATTCGTCGCACCGTGTTGGCGCCGCTGGTCAGTGTGCAGCAACAGGCAGAGGTCGTGCGCGCCACAATTGTGTCGCGCGATTCGGTGCAGAGGGTTGGTGCGGCTTCGACGGGTCTCGCGCTGAGCGCGCCGGAGTTAGCCAACGAGAACGACCAGCTCCGACAACTGATTGGGCTGGGCGCGCGCCTGGGGCGCGGGTTTGTCGCAGCCGACGTGTTACAACTGGGCACTTTCGATCAGGCATTTACGCTGACGGTCAGCGCGGGCAGCAACGCAGGCGTTGAACGCGGCACGCCTGTGGTCACGGCCGACGGACTGGTGGGTATTATACAGAGTGTCGATCCCACGTTCAGCATCGCGATTACCTGGGCCCATCCGGACTTTGGCGTGAGTGCCATGAGTGTTGATGGTTCCGCGTTCGGTATTGTCAAACCGCATCTGGGTGCAGGGGCGCAGCGGTGGCTGCTGGAATTACGTGGCGTCCCGTTTCGTTCGGCGCTGGAAGTGGGCGCGCTCGTGGTCAGCTCCGGCCTGGGGCAGGGATATCCGCGGGGCATTCCCATTGGGACCGTGATCAGTGAGGTGCAGACCACGGAGAAGTGGGTGCGTACCTACATTCTGAAACCCGCCGTGTTACCCAATACGCCGGGTCCGGTACTGCTGATGATTCCGTCGCGTTCGCCAAAGGATGTCAACGGCGTGTGGACGAACCTTGCCTCGGCAGACAGTGCGGCGCGTTCCATTGTCCTGGCCGGTGATTCCATGGTCGCGCGCAAGGCCGCGCTCGATGAGATTGCGGCGCGTCGGGCGATGCTCGATTCGACGGGTCGTGACAGCCTGTCGCGTGCGGACAGCGTTGGTTTGTCTGGGCGCTTCGACACCACCAGGCGCACAGTACCCCGCGATACCACGAAGCGCCCCGCGCGTGGTGACACAACAACCCGACCGAAACCTCCCACTGGACCACCGCCACCTTTTGAAAACCAGCCACCGACATTCGCATGGCGGTGAGATCTCAGCCATCGGGCCTGGCCGTTTCTGCGCAGGCGATCATTGGTTTTGTGTTGCTGCTGCTGGCCCACTACACCGTGCGCCCGCTCCTCGGCGGTCGGGCACAAGTTGACTTTCTTGCAATAGCCGTGCTGTTCAGTGCCGTTCGATTGCGGCCTGGCGGCGCGGCGCTGATGGGTTTTCTCATTGGGTTAACGATCGACGCGTTACAGCCCGACTCGTTTGGCGCCGCGACGTTGGCGTTGACGCTGGTCGGATACACGGCGTCCTGGCTCAAGGCCGTGTTTTTTGCCGACCATGTGGCGCTGACGGGGCTGTTTGTTTTTGCCGGCAAATGGGTGTACGACGGCGTGTACAATCTGGCGGGGCCGCGAATTGGCGGGTTTGATTTGCTGCTGCAGATGTTGCTGTGGACGCCGCTGGCGGCGGCACTTACGGCGCTTGTGGCGGTCCTGTTGTTAACGGTGTTTCGTCCGCTGTACCGTCCATACACCAAGTAGGCGACGACGATGAGCCATCAACCCAACGAAGTGCACAAGCGCGCTCGTATCGCGCGCAGCATTCTCACGCTGGCGTTTGTGGCATTGGCGAGCGCGTTTTTCCGCGCGCAGATTTTGCGCAGCGAGGAGTTCGCGCTGCAATCGGAAACCAATCGGCTGCGCGTCGTGCCGCTCCCCGGTGCGCGCGCGACCATTTACGACCGGCACGGTGAAATTATCGCCGAGAACCTGCCTGGATATTCGGTGTCGATCCTGACGCCCAAGGAGGACTCGCTGCGGTCGGCCATGCGTGCGCTGGCGCGCGTTGTGAATCTCGATTCGGCGCAGCAGGAACGCGTGGTGCGCCGGTTTCGCGACGCCCCCACGCGACCAGCCGTCATCTTTAGCGACGCGCCCTTTGACGTGGTGTCGGTGCTGGAAGAACACCGCATGGATTTCCCGGGACTGATCATTCAAAGCGCGCCCAAACGGTACTACCCTGATGGTCCGGCGGTGGCCGCGTTTGTGGGGTACGTGAGTGAAATCAGTCAGCAGGATTTGTTGAAGGAAAAATTCAAGGAAGCCGGATACAAGGCCGGACAGCAGGTGGGCAAGGCGGGCCTCGAGTTGCAATACGAAACGCGATTGCGCGGGACAGAGGGGGCACGGTTTGTCGAAGTGGATGCGCGCAATCGCGTGGTACGCGAAGCGGGCGTGCGTCCCGACATCGCGCCTGCGGCGCCACCGCCGCTCCACACCAATATCGATCTCGACCTCCAGCGTTACGCGCACAGCTATTTCGGCGATTCGTTGCAGGGGGCGATGGTTGCGCTCGATCCGAATACCGGTGCGGTGCTCGCGTTGTACAGCGCGCCAACGTATGACGTCAACAAGTTCATCGGCGGTGTATCCAACGAGTACTTCAACTCGTTGCGCGCTGACAAACGAAACCCGTTGTACAACAAGGCGACGCAGGGCATCTACCCGCCTGCTTCAACATGGAAGCTGGCGACGGCCGCGATCGGTCTCGAGAAGGGCATTGTGACGATGGACACCCACATGCCCGTGCCGTGCCGCGGTGGCATGCAGATTGGCAACCGGTATTACAAGTGCTGGGATCACGACGGGCACGGCGACGTCAGTCTGACGCAAGCGATCGCCAAATCGTGCGACGTGTACTTTTATCAGCTGGGCCTCAAGCTGGGTTTGATGGATCTCGTCGCGGGTGGAGTGAAGCTTGGTTTCAATCAGAGAACGGGCATCGATCTCCCGGGAGAGTTCCAGTCACGCTTTCCCGATGGCAAAGCGTACTTTGACAAGAAGTACGGTCCGCGCGGCTGGAATAACAACTTCGTGGCGAGCATGTCCATCGGGCAGGGTGACAACGCGCAAACGCCACTCAACATGGCGAAGTTCTACACCGCACTGGCGATCGATGGCAAGGCTTCGACGCCGCGCATTGTGGACACGACAATCATTCGCACCGACGCCATCACGCTGTCGCCGGAGAAGCTGAAAGGGTTGCAGGACGCGTTGGGCGATGTTGTTTCGCGTGGGACCGCTGCCGGCGCGCAGATCAAGGGACTGACCATCGCGGGCAAGACTGGCACGGCGCAGAATTCAGACGCGAGTCGCGATCACGCGTGGTTTGTCGGGTACGCGCCGGTCGAGCAGCCGAAAATTGTCGTCGCAGTACTGCTTGAGTACGGCCTGCACGGAACCGCCGCAGCGAAAGTCGCCACAAAAATGATGGAGCGCTATCTCAAGGCGAAACTGACGCTGACGTCGATTACTCCAGACGGCTGAGTACCGACACGCGTGCTGCGTCGACAGACCATTGATTATCCGTTACTCGTCATCGCGCTGCTGCTGACGGCCTTCGGTATTGCGATGGTGTTTTCCGCGGGGCAGACCGACGTGCCTTCCCCCATCGTTGGCGGCGCATGGAAGAGGCAGCTGGTGTTTTTTGCGGTCGCGCTGACCGGGTGCTGGATCGTCACGCGGGGTTCGGTCCGACTGTTTGAATGGAGCGCGTGGCCGCTCTACGTGCTGACCTGTGTCCTGCTCGCGTACCTTCTTGGATTTGGAACCGGAAGCGGCACCGCGGCCTCCACGAAATCGTGGTTGACCATCGGTGGGAGAAAGATTGGCCAGCCGGCCGAATTGGCAAAGATTGCAACCGTGCTGATGCTTGCTCGGGTGCTCGCATCGAAACGCGATTCGTTCCGGTCGTTAGTGGATATGTGGCGTCCACTGGCTGTCGTTGCCGTGCCGTGGGTGTTGGTCATGCTGCAGCCGGACCTGGGAACAGGGTTGGGGTTTATTGGCATCTGCTTTGCCATGCTGTTCTGGGCTGGCGCGCCGTGGCAGTTGCTGGTGATGCTGGCAAGTCCCGGCATCAGCCTTGCCCTGGCGTTCAGTACCGGACTGTGGGGCGCCTGGTTCTGCGTGCTGGTCGCGCTCGTTTTCTGGTATCGGGTTTGGCTGTGGGAAGGCGTGGTCCTGGTCCTGCTCAACGCGGTGGTCGGAATGGCCGCTCCCAAATTGTGGGACAGCCTGAATCCCTATCAGCAGAGCCGAATTCTGGTGTTTACGAATGATCCGACGATGGATCCCTCGGGGGCCGCGTACCATCTCAATCAATCGCAAATTGCCATTGGTTCTGGTGGACTGTTTGGCAAAGGTTTTACGGCGGGTACCCAGAAGGGCCTTGGGTTTCTGCCCGAGCGGCATACGGACTTCATTTTCTCGGTGGTGGGTGAAGAGCTCGGGTTCGTGGGGGTGTGCGTCGCGCTCTCGCTGTTTCTCGCACTGTTTTTGCGGTGTATTCGCGTGGCCACTCGCGCGAACGACGCGTTCCCCAGCCTGGTTGCATGCGGATTGGCGGCCCTTTGGCTCGTTCACGTCATCATCAACATCGGCATGACGCTGAACCTGATGCCGGTTACTGGAATACCGTTGCCGTTCTTCAGCTACGGCGGCTCGTTTTTGCTGGTGTGCTGGACCGCGGTGGCTATTTTGCTGCGAATTTCCGGAGAAGGACGTGGAAAGGCCGACGAAGTGAGCCTTTAGTGCACTTCGCGGTGCTGTCTGGCCTAGCCAGAAAGCGGTAATACGCCGATCTTCCACAGCTATGGCATGGTTTCGTAAAGAGAAAAAGCCGCGCGAACCACGTAGTCAGCGCCTGGAGATTCCGCCTGACACGTGGGACAAGTGCGAGGCCTGCGGGCATACCGACATCGCCGACAAGTTCCAACGGAATTTCAACGTGTGCCCGGAGTGCGATTATCATCGCCGACTGCGCGCCTGGGACTACGCGCAGATGCTCCTGGACAAGGATACTTTGATCGAAGTGGGCTCCGAGCTCCGATCGGTCGACCCGTTGGGATTCCCAGAGTATCCGGGTCGCCTGAAGCGCGCGCTGGCCAACGCGGGCGAAGGCGACGCCATCCTCACGGTGACTGGCCTGATAGAGGGGCAGCCGCTTGGTATTGGCATCATGGACTTTGCGTTCATGGGCGGGAGCATGGGCTCGGTTGTCGGCGAGAAGATTGCGCGGCTCGGGCAGCGATCGCTGGAAAAGAAACACGCCCTGGTCATCATCAGTGCCTCTGGGGGCGCTCGTATGCAGGAAGGCGTGCTGTCGTTGATGCAGATGGCCAAGGCCAGTGCCGTGCTGTCGCAATTGGCTGAGCGCCGTATTCCCTACATCTCGGTCCTGACCAATCCAACCACGGGTGGTGTGAGTGCGAGTTTCGCCATGCTGGGCGATGCCATTGTTGCCGAACCTGGTGCCGTTATCGGGTTTGCGGGGCCGCGTGTGATCAAGCAGACATTGGGGCAAGATCTTCCCGAAGGGTTTCAGACGGCTGAGTTTCTGCTCGATCACGGGATGGTTGACCAGGTCATTCATCGCAAAGAGTTGCGCCAGACGTTGTCCCAGTTGCTTCGCCACATGATGGGCCGCCCCGCTGCCGCAGGGTACGCGCAGGAGGGTTGACGGTGTCGGACGCGGTGAATCCGCCGCTTTTCGGTGCGGCGGCGGGGGCTGGACAGGCCTATCGCAAGGCGCTGCACGCGTTGTTTGCCCGCACCACCGGTGAGTGGAAGCTGGGGCTCGAGCGGGTTTCCGAATTCCTGCAGCGCCTGGAAAATCCCCATCTCGACTATCCCGTATTTCATGTAGCGGGTACCAACGGAAAGGGCAGCACGATTGCCACCCTCGAAGCAATCTTGCGTGGTGCGGGACTACGTGTGGGACGGTACACGTCGCCGCATCTGGTCGATTTCCGCGAGCGAATTGTCGTCGACCGGGTGCCCATGGCGCCCGAGGCCATCATCGAGTTTCTGCAAACGTGGGACCCCGAGGCGGCGAAATTGGGGTGTACGTTTTTCGAGGTCACAACGTCTATGGCGTTGCAGCACTTTGCGTTACAGCGTGTTGATGTGGCGTTGGTTGAGGTGGGATTGGGAGGCAGGCTGGACGCGACGAACGTGGTACAGCCGGTGGCCGCAGCCGTTACGCAGATTGGTTTTGACCACATGGAATTCCTCGGCAACACGCTCCCTGCAATTGCCGGCGAAAAGGCGGGCGTTTTCAAGCAGGGTGCCGTGGCCGTCATTGGCGAAGACCAACCGGAATCCCGGGCAGTCCTGGTTGCGCAAGCTGAACGTGTCGGGTGCAGTCAGATACTCATGAAGGGTGTCGATTTCCGGGTGTCCAATGTTGCCGTCACTGGAGCCGGTACGAACTTCACGCATGAGTTCGGTAAGTCGACGGAACCACTCCGCACGGCACTAACCGGGTCGTTCCAAGCGGACAATTCTGCTGTGGCACTGGCAATGCTGCGCGGAGCAGGCGGAAAGTGGGCAGAAGCGGCCCACCATGCAGACCGGTATTTGGGAGATGTGCATCTGGCCGGTCGATTCCACCGGGAAGGGCGCTACATCTTTGACGTGGCGCACAACCTGGATGGAGCGGTCACGGTCGCGGCCAACGTTCGCGAACTGGGCGTGGCAAGGCCACTTGTGGCCATTATTTCGGTGCTCAGGGACAAGGATTGGCGGGGCATCATTACCACATTGTCTGGTGTGGTTGACCGGTTTGTGCTGACCAATGCACCTACGGCCCCTGAAAGTCGTGCGTGGAGTATTGACGACGCGTATGGCTGGGCCAGGGAATGCGGGTTCGATGTGACAATGGAGCGCAATTTTGATTTCGCGTTGGCGCAAGCGTCCGTCTCCGGAGCCACAGTTTTGATTACGGGTTCATTTCACACCGTCGGCGATGCGATGGAGCGCTTGCAGGTTAATCCGCTCGCTCGGTAGTTTGCTGAGATGCTTCCAAAACTCCTTCCCGGCTTTCGGGACTTTTTTCCGGAACAGTTTGCAGTCCGTACCTACATCTTTGAGACATGGCGCCGCGTCGTGCGGCGCTACGGTTTTGTGGAATACGATGGTCCGCCACTTGAGCCGCTGGAACTCTATACCCTCAAGAGTGGCGACGAAATCGTCAAACAACTCTACGCGTTTGAGGACAAAGGTGGGCGCGCGGTCGCGCTCCGCCCCGAGATGACGCCCTCATTTGCCCGCATGGTGGCATTGAAGGCCCAGTCGCTCAAGAAGCCCATTCGCTGGTTTTCCATTCCACATCTGTTTCGGTATGAGCGCCAGCAAAAAGGCCGCCTGCGCGAACATTTTCAGCTGAATGTCGACGTTGTTGGTGAGCCGCATGTCATGGCGGATGCCGAGCTGCTGTCGGTACTCATCGAGGTGATGCGCGAGTTCGGATTTACATCCGACGAGGTGGTGGCGCGGGTTTCCGATCGCCGGCTCCTCGATGCGTTGCTCGGACACCTCGGCATTCCTGAGGAACGTTGGGTTCCGGTTCGCCTGGTGCTGGACAAACTCGAACGGCAACCTCGCGACATCTCGGCTGAAAAACTGGTCGAGGCTGGGCTGGACGCGGCCACCGTCGAAATAGTCATGGGGTTTGATACGCTGACCTTTGAGGCGGTGCAGGCTCAGTACGGCGACGCACCGTCGATGGCGCCGCATGTTGAGCGCTTCGCCGAGTATTTGCAGTTTGCGGAGGCCATGGGCATCCGTGAGTGGATCCGGTTTGATCTCACCATTGTCCGTGGACTCGCGTATTACACGGGCATTGTGTTTGAGCTGTTCGACCGTGTTGGGGAGTTCCGTGCTATTTGTGGAGGCGGCCGCTACGACACGCTGCTCGACACGCTGGGCGGAGTGGATTTACCAGCCCTTGGTTTCGGATTCGGCGACGTGGTGCTGGGTGAGCTGCTGAAGGCGCGGGGGAAGTTGCCGGAGTTTCGCGCAGATGACTATCGATACTTCATCGTCGCGGGCCAGGGCGTCCGAGCGGAGGACGTGCTGACGGTTGGTTCGAAACTCCGCCGTCATATTCCGGGAGTCGAAGTAAAATACGGGTTGAACCGGGCCGCGATCGAGGAGCGTCGGTCAAGCAAACAGGCAGACGATGGGCGCGCGATGGGGGCGAATCTTATTCTGCAGGTCAACCGCCATGATGGTCGCCACGCGAACATGAACATCGGTGCCGTGCGTTCGCCGGAATACCCGACTATTTGGTCCGACATCACTTTCGAACTCACCCAAGCGTTGCTCAGCAGAACCGTGGACGGCGTCCAAGACGAAATTGCGGCTCGTGCACTTCATGCCAACGCAGTGGAAGCGCGACAGCAACTCTCCTTACCCAACAAACCGACCACACCCTGATGTGTCGAATCTGGCCAGCATTCGGAAAATCGAATGCGAGACATTTCGAGTCGCGCAATCTCTATGCAACATCAACCCCAAGCACATCACGATGGCTGATGACAAAAAGCTGACCACACGCGCTGAGAACTTCAGCGACTGGTATAACGAGCTGGTACTGAAATCCGAAATGGCCGACTACTCACCGGTGCGTGGCTGCATGGTGATTCGTCCGCACGGATACGGCGTGTGGGAGCGCATGCAACGCGCGCTCGACGACATGTTCAAGGCCACCGGTCATCAGAATGCGTATTTCCCGATGTTCATCCCGCAAAGTTTCATGACGAAGGAAGCGGAACACGTCGAAGGATTTGCGCCCGAGCTGGCGGTGGTCACGCATGGCGGTGGCAAGTTGCTCGAAGAGCCGTTGGTGGTGCGCCCGACATCGGAAACCATTATCTACCATATGTTCGCGAAGTGGTTGCAGAGCTACCGCGATTTGCCGTTCCTGTACAACCAATGGGCGAATGTGGTGCGCTGGGAAATGCGCACGCGCCTGTTCCTGCGCACCATGGAATTCCTCTGGCAGGAAGGGCATACCGCACACGCGACGCACGACGAGGCGGAAGTCGAGACACGCAAGATGCTCGGTGTCTATCGCACGTTCATGGAAGAGTACATGGCCATGCCGGTGGTCACGGGGCAGAAAACGGACGCCGAACGTTTTGCCGGCGCGTTACGCACCTACTCCTGCGAAGCGCTGATGCAGGACAACAAGGCCCTGCAAGCCGGCACCTCACACAACCTGGGTCAGAATTTTGCGAAGGCGTTTGATCTCAAGTTCCAGACGGCCGAAGGTGGCGAGGCGTTTGCCTGGAATACGAGTTGGGGTGTCTCCACGCGCCTGATTGGTGGGTTGATCATGACGCACGGCGATGACGCTGGCCTGCGCCTGCCGCCGAAGCTGACGCCGATTCAGATGGTGATTGTCCCCATCTACAAGACCGATGAAGAACGCGCCGCGACGGTTGAAGCAGCCAGGCGTATTGCGGAAGATCTGGGCAGCTTCAAGCGGCCCGATCACGAACGCATTCGGGTGCATGTTGATGATCGCGAAGGCATTCGCTCAGGTGCCAAGTACTTTCACTGGGAAATGCGCGGGGTGCCGCTGCGCCTGGAAATTGGGCCGCGCGACCTGACCACCAGCAGCGGTGTGCTGGTGCATCGTGGATCTCGCGACAAAAAGGCGATGGCGTTTGATGCGCTGCGTGGAGAGTTGCCGGCCGTGCTCGACGCTATTCAGGACGACATGCTGGCGACGGCGCGAGCGCGCCTCGAAGCGAACTCCATTCGTGAGCGCGTGTCATACAACACGTTCAAGGAAATCATGGACGGCCCGGGCGGATTCGTGTACGCGGGCTGGAATGGTGATCCCGCCGTCGAAGCGCGCGTGAAGGAAGAAACCAAGGCCACCATACGTGTCATTCCCGACGCGGAGTTCCGCTCGCCCGAAGCACCGACGGTGTGTATGGTGACCGGTGAACCGGCGAAATACGAGGTTGTGTGGGCGAAGGCGTACTAGCGGTGTCATCGAGCGCCCCGCACACCACCCCGACCGTCGCCGACGGCGCGACGGGATTTTCGCGCCGCGCCGGCGCGCTGTATGCCGAAGGCGTGCCCCTTTCCACTATTGCGGCAGCGGTCGGAACACCCACATACGTGTACAGCGCCAATACTATCCGTGCCCGGTACGAACGGTTGGAACGCGCGTTTGCAGGCGTGCCGCACCATATTCACTTTGCCATGAAGGCGAATTCGAATCTGTCGGTGTTGCGCTTGCTGCAGGAGCTGGGTGCCGGGGTGGATATTGTCTCCGGTGGTGAACTGTATCGCGCGCGCGAGGCAGGGTTCGGCGGCGGCGACGTGGTGTTCAGCGGGGTGGGAAAGACGGCGCGCGAGCTTGATCTCGCGATCGAACATCGCGTGTTACTCGTCAACGTCGAATCGGAAGCCGAGTTGTACGCGCTGAACGCGGTGGCAGAGCAGCGCGGCGTCATTGCGGGCGTGGCCATTCGCGTGAATCCGGAAGTCACCGTCGAGACGCCGCATGAATACATCAGCACGGGCCAGAAGGGACAGAAGTTTGGGATTCCGATTGATGACGTCGCGCGTATTGCGATCATCGTTCGCGACTTGCCGCACGTTAAACTGCTCGGGCTTGGCATGCACCTGGGCTCGCAGATTGCCACGGTCGACCCAATGCGCGACGCGTTGCCCCGATTACTTGGCGTGATTGCCGAGGTGCAGTCGCAGGGGCACGCGCTGGAGTACCTGGATGTGGGCGGCGGATTGTCGGTGCCGTATGAAGGCGAGGCCGAAGCGGACATTGAAGGATACGCGCACGTGGTGTCGGACGCCGTGCGGCAGACGGGCCTGCATTTACTGTTGGAGCCAGGACGGTTTCTGGTCGCGGAAGCCGGCGTGTTGCTGACGCAAGTGTTGTATCGCAAACACGCGGCCGGTAAGGAGTTTGTCGTGACGGATGCCGGCATGAGCGACCTCATGCGACCGGCGCTGTACCGGGCGTATCACCATATCGAAGCCGTCGTTGCCGCCGAACGAACGGTGACAGCGGACGTGGTCGGACCGATTTGCGAATCGGGCGATTTTTTCGCCAAGGAACGTGTGCTGGGCGATGTGAGCGCCGGCGAGTTACTCGCCATTCAAACGGCCGGCGCCTACGGCTACGCGATGGCGTCCAACTACAATTCACGGCCGCGTCCGGCCGAGGTATTGGTCGACGGCGACCGGTACGCAGTGATCACGGAACGCGAACGCTTTGAAGACCTCGTGCGCCTCGAGCGCGCACATCTTCAGTGGAGGAACACCTGAGATGCGCATTGGATTGTTATCAGACACGCACGACCACGTCCCCGCCGTTCGGGAGCTGCTGACACAAATGATCGCGGGCAAGTGCTCACTGGTCATGCACGCGGGTGACTACTGCTCGCCGTTTGTACTGCAACCGTTTCACGAACTGTCCATTCCGGTGCTGGGCGTGTTTGGTCGCAATGACGGCGATCGCGATGCGCTGGCCGCCGCCGCTGGCACGGGTTTCGGTGCGGCAGAATTGTTCGAGTCGCCGCACAGTTTTGAAATTGGCGGCAAGCAGATATTGCTCATTCACGATTTGAGCGACATCAACCAGCGCTCCATCGATCGTCATGAGGTGGTCGTGCACGGATTCACGCACGTACCCGAAATGAAGACGCGCGGTGACGTGTTGCTCGTGAATCCGGGCGAAGGTGGGGGCTGGCTGCATGGGGCACCCAGTGGTGCCATTCTCGATCTCGCCACCAGGGAAGTCGAGTTCATCAAACTTACCGGACCGGAGTGGCAGTTCTGATGGGAAGTTTGCCCAACGACAGCCTGCCGTTACATGACGGATCGCGCATGCTCATTCTCGATTGCGGATCACAGTTCACGCAGCTCATCGCGCGTCGCATTCGCGAGGCGAACGTGTATTCCGAAATCCATCCGGCGTCCAGGTCGCTCGACTGGATTCGCGCCTGGAAGCCGGATGGAATCGTGCTTTCCGGCGGCCCGAGTTCAGTCACCGACGTAGGTGCCCCCACGGTCGATCGTGCGTTGTTGGACGTCGCTCCAACATTAGGCGTGTGTTACGGCATGCAGTTAATTGCGCACCTAGAAGGAGGGGCAGTCATTGGTGGCGGACGACGCGAGTATGGCCGCGCGGAAGTGGACGTGGTCGAACCGGCTGGCATGTTTGGCGGCTTTACCGCTGGTGAGCGGACCACCGTGTGGATGAGCCACGGCGATCACGTCGACGTGGTGCCGCCCGGTTATGTGCTGACCGCAATGAGCAACGGCGTGGTTGCCGGGTTCAGGCACGAGTCGCGCCCAATTCACGCCATCCAGTTTCATGCCGAAGTGGCGCACACCACACGGGGCGCCGATCTGATAAGAAATTTCCTGTTCGACATTTGCCACTGCACACCCGACTGGACGCCCGGGCATTTCATCGACCTGGAAGTGGCGAAGATTCGGGAACGGGTTGGCGACCAACAGGTGATTTGCGGTTTGTCTGGTGGGGTTGACTCCAGTGTTGCTGCGGCGCTGGTGCACAAGGCCATTGGTGATCAACTCACCTGTATTTTTGTCGACACCGGGCTGCTCCGACTGAATGAGCGCCAGCAGGTTGAGCAGACGATGGCCGAACACCTGGGCATCAAGCTCATCACGGTGCGCGCCGAGGATCGTTTTCTGGACGGCCTTGCGGGTGTAGGGGAACCGGAAGAAAAGCGCATAATCATCGGCCACACCTTTGTTGATGTGTTCGAGGATGCGTCCGCCGCTGCAGGGAAGAACGCCGCGTTTCTGGTGCAGGGCACGCTGTATCCCGACGTCATCGAATCGGTAAGTGCCACCGGTGGTCCATCGGCAAAGATCAAGACGCATCACAACGTGGGCGGGCTTAAGCCCAACATGAAATTCGAGCTCATCGAACCGTTGCGCGAACTGTTCAAGGACGAAGTGCGAAAGGTTGGACGCGAACTTGGTTTGCCGGATGCAATGGTTGGACGTCACCCATTCCCCGGACCAGGGCTCGCTATTCGCGTGCTGGGCGCCGTCACACGCGAAGCGGTCGATGTCTTGCGTCGGGCCGACGCCATTTATCTCGAAGAAATTCGCGCGGCGGGATTATACGGACAAATCTGGCAGGCGTTCGCGGTGTTTTTGCCCATTCGTTCCGTCGGTGTCATGGGCGATTTCCGCACCTACGAGCATGTCATTGCGTTGCGAGCGGTGACCAGTACGGACGGCATGACGGCCGATTGGTTCGCGTTTCCGCACGAGGTGCTGGGCCGAATCAGCAGCCGCATCATTAACGAAGTGGACGGGATTAACCGCGTCGTGTACGACGTGAGTTCGAAACCGCCCGCAACGATTGAGTGGGAGTAGGGGGCGAACCGCGAACGGGCGTATTCTGAAGTTTCAGCGTCTTGGCAGGTCCCGGTAGAACCTGTTCGAATTCTGCGGGCGAACTAACCCCGATCTTCCGCCGGCGGTTCCCACAACTCGATCGCCGTCCCCGCTGGGTCGTGAATACGCGCGAAACGGCCGGTTTCCGGCGTATCCCACTCAGCGCGCGTTTCAATGGCGACATTGCTGGAGCGCAGTTTCGCCAGCAAGTCGTCCATGCCATGAACCCGCAGATTGATCATGAACTGTTGGTCGGCCGCGAAATAGTCAGTGTCTTCCTTGAACGGCGCAAACACCGTGGGTCCACCCATGGTCCGCCAGTACCAATCGTCGGGGGTGTCGGAGCCATCGGCGTTGCAGCCGGCACCGACGCCCAGATTCTCCTTGTACCAGGCATTCAGCGCTTTGGGATCGCGCGCCCGAAAGAAGATGCCGCCAATGCCGGTCACGCCCATCGCCTGCTCCTGTGGTGGGAAGTTGGTAAACTGCCACTTGAGTGGCGCCCGGGCAATGATCAATTCGCAAGGTCTCCGCAACTCTTTTGCTTGACGCTCCGTGCAGTGCCGGAGAGATTGAATGAACTCATTCCAATCAAATATGTCACTTCCAGGTTTACCGGGTCGCGTGCGCACCGCGTTGAAAGATGTGGTATACGGCACCTCGCTGCGCACGTTCTCGCGACAAGGTATCCAAACAACGTCTCCTCGGCGCAGTTGGCATTCATGGGGCATTGGGGAGAGAGCGTCACCATGAACCTTCGAACGGCGCTCGCCCTCCTTGCAGGGCTCGACCTGACAACGGGCGCTGCGCACCTGGTCGCACAGGTGCCCAACACGGAGCGTGCCGCCCCGCCGTATCAACTCGGGCCGCAACCCACGCACGGCACGCGGCCCAAACGCCTGGTCATTCGTGCGGCCATCATCATTGAAGGCAATGGCACGCCGGCCGAGGGGCCGAAGGACATTGTCATTGAAGGCAACGTCATCACGGACATTGTGACGCTCGATGCGACCGCCGTGAAAAACGGGACGGCGCGTCGTCCGCGAGCTGGCGACGCCGAAATTGATGCGACTGGCAAGTACGTGTTACCGGGACTGATCAACATTCACGGGCACGTGCAGGATGATCGCGCGGGCATTCCGCAGCCGCTGGACTATCAAATGAAGTTGTGGCTGGGCCTGGGCGTGACGAGCGTGCGCGATGTGTCCAGCGAAACAAAAAAGACGATTGCGTTGCGTGAACGCAGCCTGACTGGTGAAATCATTGCCCCGCGGCTGTTCGTGTATGCGCGCTACGCGTACATGCCGGTTCCGCGTGACGTAAAGGAAGCGCGAGCGCGCGTCAAAGAAATCAAGTCGGACGGCGCCGACGGCATCAAACTGTTTGGCATGGATAAAGACCTATATCCCGCGGTACTGGATGAAGCGCGCAAACAGGGGCTTCGCGTCGCACATCACATGGCGGTGGACGAAACCAATGCGTGGGATGCCGCCGCGAACGGGCTGACCAGTATCGAACATTGGTATGGTGTCCCCGATGCGGCCATCGTGGACGGAGTGCAGAAATTCCCGTCCGATTTCAACTACGCCGACGAAGGCATGCGCTTTCGCCTGGCGGGGCGCCTCTGGCGGGAAGCCGACCCTGCGCGCTTGCAGGACGTACTCAAGGCAATGGTGAAGGGGGGGGTAGCGTGGAACCCGACGCTCGACATTTATGAAGCCAGTCGCGACTTGCAGCGTGCTGAATCGCAGCCCTGGTTCCAGGAGTATCTGCATCCGACGCTCAAGTCCTACTTCGAACCCGATCCATCAAAACACGGCTCGTACTTTGCCAACTGGAGCAGCACCGACGAAGCGTACTGGAAAGAGAACTATCGCATCTGGTTTGGCGCCGTGCGCGACTTCGAGAAGCTCGGTGGTGTGATTGGAGTGGGTGAGGACGCCGGGTTCATTTATCAGGTGTACGGGTTTGGTCTGGTTCGCGAATTGGAGTTGCACCAGGAAGCGGGATTCCAACCGCTGAAGGTGTTGCAACACGCCACCGCGAACAACGCCCAGATACTCGGCGAAGCGGCGCGACTGGGTCGACTGCGTGCGGGGTTTCTGGCCGATCTGGTGGTCGTGAACGGCAATCCACTCGAAGACCTGAAGGTATTCTACCCGCCGCGTGAGGGGGCGGCGGCAGGGGCCGGTGGTGGGGTAGCGTGGACGGTGAAAGATGGCATTCCGTACGACGCGCCACGCCTGCTGAAAGAAGTGCGAAGCATGGTGCTCGATGCAAAGGGTTCGAAAAAGGCATCATCTCCCACGCGGCCGTATCCCTGACACGCACGTGAAGCGCCTCGCGGCACTGGGTCCTGACGTGCGCGAGATGGCGCGATTAGCAGCTCCCGTTGTCTTGATCAATGTGGGTGTGCAATTGATGGGCGTAACGGACGCCCTGATGGTTGGGCGCCTGGGAGGCGCGGCCATTGCGGCAGTGGCGCTCGGCAATTTCTACTTCTGGAATGCCAGCGTGTTTGGTATTGGGTTGTTGTTCGCACTCGATCCCGTGGTGTCGCAGGCGGTGGGTGCGCGGGACCATGACGGTGTGGCGCGCGGTGTACAACGCGGCGTGGTGCTCGCGATTATTGTGTCGCTCGCGGTGTCCGTAATGCTGCTGCCTGGAGAAACACTGCTCGGCTTCCTCGAGCAACCGGCTGAAGTCGTGCCGGCTACGGCCGAGTATGCACGCCGTCGCGTGTTGGGGGTGTTGCCGTTTTTTCTGTTTACCGTGTGGCGGCAAACGTTGCAAGCCATGGGCCCTGTCAAACCCATTCTGCTGGCGGCATTGATTGGCAACATCGTCAACATCCTTGCCAACTGGTTTCTCATTTTCGGAAACATGGGCGCGCCAAAACTGGGCGTGAACGGATCGGGCTACGCGACCGCACTCGCCATGTGGGTCATGATGTTGTCGGTGCTCGTGGTTGGCTGGAACGATCTGCGACCGACGCTGGTGCCGTGGCGTCGAGAGTCCGTGGTATGGGCACCCGTTCGGCGATTGCTGGTCATCGGCGTTCCCATTGGAGTGCAATGGTTCTTTGAAAGTTTCGCCTTCGGGCTCACGGCCCTGTTCATGGGTTGGCTGGGTACACCATCGCTGGCCGGCCACGAGATTGCGCTCAACATGGCGTCGCTGACGTACATGATTCCACTGGGTTTTTCAGGCGCGGCCGCCGCCATGGTGGGGCGCGCCGTTGGTCGTGGCGATCTGGTAGCCGCCAAGCGGGACGCACTCGCGGCAATCGTCTGCAGCATGAGCGTCATGTGCATATCTGCCTTGGGTTTTATATTTGCGCCGCATTGGCTGGCCAGCCGATACACGGGCGAAATTGCGACGCTAAGCGTCGCCGTGTCGCTCATTCCACTTGCGGGCGCGTTTCAACTCTTTGATGGGGCACAGGCTGTCATTGGTGGCGTGCTTCGTGGCACCGGTGACACACGAATTCCCGCCGTTCTCCATCTGTTGGCATTCTGGGGGATCGGGGTGCCACTGGGAGCCTATTTGGGCTTTTCCACGTCCCTTCGCGAGCGGGGCTTCTGGTGGGGGCTGGTGGCCGGACTGGGGGCAGCGGCCATCCTACAGGGCACGCGGCTGATCTATCGTTTTCGCGGGCCCATCTTGCGGCTCAAGACAGAGGCTGGTGACTCGGGCGCAGGACCGGGAGACAATCCGCTCCCGGTTGGTTAGCGCGACCCAGTGGCGCTCAGACCTTTTTCTCTTCCAGGAGCGTCATGAACTCGGCAGACGTGGTGATGCTAAGCAGGCGACCCGGCACGTCACTCTCTTTGCTGAACTGTGCGATTTTTCCGAGCACAGGCAGATACTGATTCGAAACTTCCAGCGGCGGCGCCACAATCAGGAAAAAGAAGTTCACCGGCTTTTCGTCAATGGCCTTGAAATCGACTCCGGAAGTCTTGCGGCCGAACGCAACGCGCAGGCGGTTCACCACCAATGACCGACAGTGCGGAATGGCAATGCCCCGGCCAATGCCGGTTGATCCGAGGTTTTCCCGGCGTTTCAGCATTTTGTATAACATTCCTTCCGATTTTTCGTCCAGTTTCAGCAGGGCGATGAGCTCCTTGAGGATTTCGTCTTTGGTCGTGCCTGCCAGCTCGAGCTGCACGGCATCTTCGGAAAAAAATTCGCGGAGTTCCAAGGGCAACCTCTAAAGTGTTGTCGCGGCGTGCTTTACGGCCTTTGTGTGTATCTCGGGCTGTCCGAGGCCGAGAACCACTGCATTCCCGGGGCAGCCGTCTGACAATCCTAGCGCTTGCCCGGGGTTTTTGTAACCGGAACGGCGGAAGAGAACCGACGGCCGAGCGTCCTAGAGCGTCAGCCAGTGATCGATTTGTTCGAGCACGCGGTCAGGTGTGGCGCGTCCCTGGATGGGTGTTTCAATGCCCACGTCTTTGTCATGGGTCCATGATTTTCTCACAATCATTCCTTCAATTTCGCAGGGATAGATGACGACGTGATGGGCGACACGAGGACGTGTCGCGTCCTGCACGGTAACGTGAAAGCTCCGTGGCTTGAGAACTTCGTCAATACTGAAGCCCTTGTTCAGCGCCGTATGTGTTTGGAGAGTGTGGTGCAAACTCTCAAATGTCGCCGAATCCATGAGGTCCCTATCGTTCATAAGCTGCTCGTAAGATTGCACCGTAGCGGCCCGCAAGATTGCACCGTAGCTGCCCGCGAGATTGCAGCGTAGCGGCCCGCGAGATAGCACCGTAATTCTGCCTTGGTGACGATGGTTCTCAAGGTATCCCGTGCGGAATGCTGCAAATTGTAACGCTCTACACCAAAGGCGGAATTGTTGCCCAGTCTCCCCGACCCGGGTACCTTCCAAGACTATGCCGCGCAAGACGTTCCCCTTTGCCGTACCCAACCAGGTACCCCTGTACCTGGCACCCATGGCGGGCGTGTCCGAGTCGCCTTTCCGGCGCCTGTGCCACGATCACGGAGCGGACGTGGTGGTCACGGAATTCCTATCGGCCGAGGGTATCCGCCGGGAGAATCCGGCGACGGTCGACAAGCTGCGGTTTGGGCACGAAGAGCGCCCGATTGGCGTGCAGATTTTTGGGGCCGATCCAGAAGCCATGGGCGACGCGGCGGCGTTGGTCACCGACGTGTTTCAACCGGAGTTCATCGACATCAATTTTGGATGTCCGGTGAAAAAGGTGGTGCGCCGCAACGGTGGTTCAGGGTGCCTCAAGGATCTCGACCTGGTGCAGCAGATTATTCGCGCTGTGTCGAGTTCCACGCACCTGCCGGTCACGTGCAAAATTCGCAGCGGCTGGTCGGAAGAGATGCGCAAGCCGGTCGAAATTGCGCTGCGTTGCCAGGAGGCGGGAGCGCGCGTACTCGCGCTGCACGCCCGCACGCGCACGCAGATGTACACGGGCAGTGCGAACTGGGATGAGATAGCGGCCGTTGCCGAAGCGCTGGACATTCCCGTACTCGGCAATGGCGACATCAAGACGGCGGCCGATGCCATGCGCATGTACGAACACACCAAAGCCGATGGCATTATGCTGGGGCGTGGTTCGTACGGGCAGCCGTGGGTGTTTCGCCAGATTCGCGCATTGATGAACGGTGAACCACTGCCACCCATGCCAAGCGTGGAAGAAAAGTTTGCGGTGGCGCTGGCACACGCGCGCCTGGTGGTCGCTTACGAAAACGATCTCACGGGTGCGGCCCTGGAATTTCGCAAACATCTGGGCTGGTATGTGAAGGGGTTACACAACTCGGCCGATCTTCGTCGTCAGTTGCACCAGGTCAACAATTTTGGTGAGGTGGCGGGCATTTTCGAGCGGTATCTGGAGCAGAAGGCCGAGTGGGATGCCCGTGGCGAGCAGACGTCGCAGGACCTGCAATCCGATGCCGCCGATGATCCTGCAACTTTGAGCTGCGAAGTGGGGTAATACTTCGTTAACAGCTGGTGCGCATTGTCCCCGGTACATTCGGCGGCAGAACGTGTTAGTTTTCCGGTGTTGCAGGGTGCAGGACACGCGCTGTGGATTTCGCGATGGTTGTCGCAGCGTGGCAGGACGCATGACGTGGTAGTGCAGCACCTGACGTACTCGGGGGTGACTGGCTTCGACGGGGTTGGTGAAGCTGTGGCCGCGTGCCGAGGATCTCGAGAGCCTCGTTAATAACTCGGGAAAACTCCAAACGCCAACAACAACCTGGCGCTCGCCGCGTAATCTTCGGATCACGTAGGCGTCTGCCCAACAGGAAGCCCGCCCGGGGCGGCTTGTCGGGTATCGCAAATCTGGGCTAGCCTGCCGATGTGTCGTCGGTTGGTGGGCGAAAACTTAGACGGCTTGTTCTGACGTTGGCTTTCTGATGGCCGTCGGCAGGAGACCTCAATCATCAGAATACGCACGTAGACGCTGTGGTGGATCTAGTTTCGGACAGGGGTTCGATTCCCCTCACCTCCACTGGAAAGGAAAACGCTCCGCCTCATCTCGCGATGGGACGGAGCGTTTTCGTTGTCCGCGCTGGTTCCGTTAACGGCCCGTGGTATGCTGGTCGCAGTGACCGAGGCTTACTTACTGTCGCAGGCTGGAATTCCTTCCATGGTCGCCACATTCGCTTCGGCTCTGGTCCGCGGCACCATTGGCACCGACTCGGGCCCACCGACAAACGCCACACAGCTCCGTCCCGGCGCATCTGGATGTGACGCAATCGCGCTCCAGCCCTTGGCATTGGCGAACAGGATCTGCACCTGGACATGATGGGTGGTCGTATCTCCGGGGGCCAGACCCGCTATGCGGGTGACGTTCCGTCCGTAGGACTTGTTTTGTGCGTACCAGGTTTCCTGTTGCACAACCAGGTCGCGGAGGCGGGTTTTCATCTGCGCAATTTCCTGTTCGACACCGCGTTTGCGTCCGCCACGAAGGAACTTCGGGAGGCGAAGTCCTGGCAGTCCAAACGTCACGGTGTTGGAAACGGTAGCCGGGCGCTCCGTCAATGTTGCCGGTGTGTTGTCGAGGTGAGCGAGCAACAGTGTACCAGCGGCAAGCAGTGGCAAACGAAACATGAAACCCCCGGGGAAGTGTCGGCGCAGTGTGGTGCGTATCGCGGCGATGCGTGTACCGCAATCGACGACAGGCTCTGCGAGGTGCAACGGCTGAGGACGAGATTTAGATGGGACTGTGCCGGTGGTGTGATGGTCGCCCGGCCACCGCGTGCGTTTGCCTTCAGGACAGGAATTCGGTATGCTCCAGTTCACTCCGGCCAGCGGGTAGTTTCGTGAATGTGTTTCGACTCGCGGCAGTATTGGTCAGCAGCATTCTGGCATTGCTGCCGCCGAATCTCGTAGCGCAGAATGGAAGTTTGGCGGGCACCATCGTCGTGGCCGTCGGAGGCAAGCCATTGGCCGCGGCCGAAATTGCCGTGCCAACGCTCAAGCTGTCCACGCGCAGCGATAGTGTGGGACGCTATTTGCTCAGTTCCATTCCTGCGGGGACGCACGAGGTTACGGTGCGCGCTATTGGATATCAGTTGCTGAGCGCGAAGCTTGAGTTTCGTACGTCGCAGGAAGTGCGCGCGACGTTTCAGATGAATTCAAATGCGCCGACACTCGAAACGATCAAGGTTCAAGGCACACTCGATCCACGGTGGGCGCGGCGTCTGGTCGAGTTTGACGCGCGGCGCAACGGTGGCGTCGGTGTGTTTCTCACGCACGAGAAGCTCGAAAAAAACGCCTCCATGAGCGTGCCCGCCATTCTGGCAACGTTCCTGCCTGGCGTCCGCATTACCCGCATGGGCGGAAGTGACGTGGCGATTTCTTCGCGTGGCGGGCGCAATTGCCCGCTGCAGATTTTGATGAATCGCCTGAACATGTACAACGGCGAGTCACTCTATTTTGATGTCAACTCGATTGAGGCTGATGAGATACTGGGTGTCGAGTACTACAATGCCTTCTCGACACCCTCAGAGTTCAACTTGCGACCGCGAGGCCCGTACGGTGGCTCGCGATGCGGGACGCTGGTGCTTTGGATGAAATAGCAGTTGTACTTTCGTTCACCTACACCAGCTGCAACCGCCGCCCGCCACCCGCCCGCAACAGTTCCGGTTCGGCGGGCACGGCCGTTGGATACTTGCCCGAGAAACACGCATCACAGTATCCGCCCGGCCCCATCGGCATCGCTTGCAGCATGCCGCCGATGGACAGATACCCGAGCGAATCAACACCCAGATGCTGCGCGAGCGAATCGTGATCCATGGTCGCGGCAATGAGCTCCTCGCGCCGCGGCGTGTCGATGCCGTAATAACAAGGGCTGATAATCGGCGCGCTGCTCACGCGCATGTGCACCTCGCGCGCACCCGCCGCGCGCACCAGTGAGACCAACCCGCGCGTGGTGGTCCCACGCACGATGGAATCGTCGACCATGACGACGCTCTTGCCTTCCAGCAATTCCCGCACCGGATTGTATTTGATCTTTACCTTCGCATCGCGACTCGCTTGCGTGGGTTGAATGAACGTGCGGCCCACGTAGTGATTGCGAATGAGTGCCAGTTCATAAGGGATTCCCGAAATTTCAGCGTAGCCGAGCGCCGCGGAGTTCGATGAGTCAGGCACCGCAAACACGACTTCGGCATTGGGCGAGGGTTGTTCGCGCGCCAGTTGCCGCCCCAGCTCGCGACGCGATTTGTCAACCGAACCACTGAACACCGTGCTGTCTGGGCGCGCAAAATACACGTGCTCGAATACACAGCGATTGAGCGGAGCCTCAGGCAGCGACTTCACGCTGCGAATGCCCGTTGCGTCAACGGCAACAATTTCACCTGGGGCCACTTCGCGTTCATACGTAGCCCCAACAATGTCCAACGCGCATGACTCCGACGTGAAGACCCACCCATCGCCGAGCTTGCCCATCACCAGCGGTCGCCATCCATGTGGATCGCGCGCAGCCAGCAGCGTTTCGTCGATGGTCACGACAATGCAATACGCGCCTTCGACGTTGGCCAGCGCATTGGCCAGCCGTTCTTCCGGCGAACGGCCCGACGCCCGCGCAATGCGATGTACGATGGCTTCCGAATCCATCGTCGACGCGAAGATGGCTCCATGATCTTCGAGTTCGCGTCGCAGCTCGACGGCGTTGGTCAGGTTGCCGTTGTGCGCCAGCGCAATGTGCGACTCGCGAACCCGTGCCAGAATAGGCTGCGCGTTTTCGAGGGCGGATGCACCGGCGGTGCTGTAGCGCGTGTGGCCCATCGCAATGCTTCCGCGCAGGCTCGCCATTTCGGCATCGCCAAACCCGTCGCTGACCAGCCCCATCGCGCGACTGACGCGCGCGTATCCGGAATCGTCAACGGCCACGATGCCGGCCGACTCCTGGCCGCGATGTTGCAGCGAATACAACCCAAGTTGCGTCAGCGCCGCTGCATCAGGATGACCGTACACACCAAAAATGCCACACATGAACGTCTGCTCCCGATCAGTCTGAAATGGGGGCGTGCGACGCGGCGATCGCGTGCTCCGCTGGAGTTTCCCCATCCATAGCTATTGGAATGGCTTCGTGAAACGCGCGCGACAACCAGTCGAGTGCAGCGCGGAACGAATCTTCCGCCAGCGCAAATGAGGCGCCGGCGGCCGCTTCCTCGACCGTGCCTATCTGAAACGACGGCACCCCGTGCCGGGAGGCGATGGCCATGACTGCGGCGGCGTTGTTGGTTGACACCACCACACGGCCGTGCGCTTCACCGAAGAGCAACGCGCGGCTGCTGAGTGTGGCCCACCGCGACAAATCAACACGGAAGCCGCGCTGATTGGTTTTGCTGGCAATGGCACATTCTGCCAACGCCACAGCCAGTCCGCCATCGCTGCAATCGTGCGCCGAGCGCACGTGGCCCGTGGTGATGGCCTCCAGCAATGCATCAATCAACTGGCGTTCCTTGTGTGCGTCGCACACGGGTGGGGCGCCGAGCGATTTTCCGTGAATGGTGAGCAAGTACTCGCTGGCGCCCAGTTCGTTGGTGGGTTCGCCCAGCAGCACGATGGTGTCGCCCACGTTCTGAAAGAAGGACGGAGTGACATGCGCCAGCGATTCCACCAACCCGACCATGCCAATCGTAGGCGTGGGATGAATGGCGCCCTGCGGATTTTCGTTGTACAACGACACGTTGCCGCCGGTGACCGGCGTTTCCAGAATGGTACAGGCCTCGCCAATGCCCGCCACCGCCTCGGCCAGCTGAAAGTACACCTCAGGCTTTTTCGGATTGCCGAAGTTGAGATTGTTGGTGATCGCTTTCGGGCGGGCGCCACTGCAGGCCACATTGCGCGCGGCCTCGCACACCGCCGCTCGGCCACCGTTGCGCGGATCGAGCGCCACATGGCGACCGTTGCCATCAATACAGAGCGCGATGGCTTTGTCGGTGCCGCGCAGGCGCACGACGGCGGCGTCACTGCCGGGGCCGACGAGCGTGCTGGTACGCACCGTTGAATCGTACTGACGCCACACCCATGCCTTGCTCGCGATGGTGGGAGAGGCAAGCAGTCGCTCCAACGTCCATGCGTGATCGCGTTCCTCTTCCAGCGGATCGACGTCGTGCGGGTTCAACGCGCGGGCGGCCTTGAGCAGTTCGCTTTCCCTGGCGTCAATGGTGTAACGCGGACATTCGGTGACGAGGCGCGACCCTGGAAACTCGGCGACAATTTTCTCGCCTTCGGTGACGCGATAGACGGGATCGGCAATGACTTCCCCGATCACGGCGGCTTCGAGATCCCACTTGGAGAGAATCCTGATGACTTCATCCTCGTGGCCCTTGCGGGCCACGACCAACATGCGCTCCTGCGATTCGGACAGCAGAATCTCATACGGCGTCATGCCTGCTTCGCGCACGGGAACCTTGGTAACATCGATGGTCACGCCCACATCACCGCGTTCGGCCATTTCAGCCGATGATGACGTGAGACCGGCGGCGCCCATATCCTGAATGGCGACTATGTGTCCACTGCGTATGAGTTCAAGCGAGGCTTCAAGCAGCAGTTTTTCCGTGAACGGATCGCCCACTTGCACCATGGGCCGTTTCGCTTCGCTTTCGGCCGACAGGTCTTCGGATGCGAAAGAGGCGCCATGAATGCCGTCGCGACCGGTTCGTGCACCGACGGCCATGATGGGATTACCAACCCCGGAGGCGACGGCCCGAATGAGCTCGTCCTCTTTCATGACGCCAACACACATGGCGTTGACGAGCGGATTGCCTTCATACGAAGGATCGAACACGACTTCGCCGCCAACCGTCGGCACACCCATGCAGTTGCCGTAATCACCAATGCCTTTGACGCAACCGGCAAACAGCCAGCGCACCCGTGCCGTTGTGAGCGGTCCAAAGCGCAGCGAGTTGAGTAACGCAATGGGCCGCGCGCCCATGGTAAAGACGTCGCGAAGGATGCCGCCAACTCCAGTCGCTGCCCCCTGATACGGCTCGACTGCCGACGGGTGATTGTGCGATTCGATCTTGAATGCGACGGCCAATCCATCGCCCACGGAAATGACGCCTGCGTTTTCACCGGGGCCCTGCAGCACCCACGGCGCCTGGGTTGGCAACCCCTGCAACAGCGAGCGAGAATGTTTGTACGAGCAATGTTCACTCCACAACGCGCTCACGACGCCAAGTTCCGTAAACGTCGGTGTGCGCCCCATCATGGTTACCAGGCGATCGTATTCGAACGGCGTGATACCGTGTTCGGCAACGAGCGCCGGCGTAATGGCGGGATCGCCGTCGCGCGGGGTCACCAAATGGCTGTTGATTGTGCCACCTGGCTGACTGGGCGCGCTCATGCGGACGCTCCCGCAGTAAACGATTCCAGCATGGAGTTGAACAACGGCAGGCCATCAACCGAACCCAATCGCGCATCAAGCGCGCGTTCGGGATGTGGCATCATGCCGAGCACGTTGCCCGCGGCGTTCACGATGCCGGCAATGTTGCGGCCAGAGCCGTTTGGATTCGCGCCATCGGTGACACGCCCATCGGCCGTGACATAGCGGAAGACGACTTGTCCTTCCCCTTCCAGGCGCGCCAGCGTGTCCGCGTCGGCCGTGTAGCGTCCGTCGCCGTGGGCAATGGGAATTTGCAACGTCTGGCCAATGTGGTAGCTGCTCGTGAACGGTGTGGCAATACTTTCTACCCGAATGTGCACGGGCTCCGAAACGAAGCGCAGACTCGCGTTGCGGAGCAGGGCACCAGGCAGCAGGCCCGCTTCACAGGCAATCTGAAATCCGTTGCAGATACCCAGCACCAACCCCCCGCGATTGGCGTGTGCCACCACTTCGCGCATGATGGGGCTGAACCGCGCAATGGCACCCGCGCGCAAATAGTCGCCATAGCTGAAGCCGCCGGGCAGGATGACCACGTCGGCGCCCTGTAAGTCGTGTTCCTTATGCCAGCAGTACACGGCTTCCTGCCCGATGCCGTCCGTGACGGCCAGCAGTGCGTCTTCATCACAGTTCGAGCCGGGAAAGCGAACAATGGCGAACTTCACGACACCTCCACCGAGGCAATCTCGAAGTCTTCGGTGACAGGATTGGCGAGCAACTTCTCGCACATGGCGCGCGCCGACTGTTTCGCGGCCTCCGCGTTTTCTGCGGTGGTATCGATTGTCAGAAACCGTCCGACACGCACATCCTGCACATCGGGAAAACCCAGCGAGTGCAATGCATCGGACACGGCGTTGCCTTGTGGATCAAGAATGCCGCGACGGGGAACGATATGCAGCGCAATGCGAAAACGCGTCATGCGGGAGGGTCCTGTAGGTCGTCGGGACGACCGGTGTTGGGGCGATTGAGTCGGCGACGGCGACGCCGTTGCCGTGTGGCCAGCGCGTTCAGTGTGGCGTCGTGGTTGGCTCCATCATCATCGTTATCCTCATCCTTCTCGTCGTCCGGATGCGACGACACTCGGCCTACGAGTCCGAGCAATACGGTGCGGCCAATGCCGTACAGGACATACGCCATCCACGCCGGAAAGAAGAACTGCTTGGGCAGGAAAATCGCACCGGCCAACATGCCGACGACGAGCAACGTGCCGAGGATGCCTTTGAGCGTGCGGAAGCCGACGGTGGGAACTTTCGCGTACTGCACGTTGCTGATCATCAGCATACTCAACCCCAACATGACAAACCGCATGGTTTGATGCCATGGCAGATTGCCAATCATCGTTTCATTGTACAGCGGTGTTTGACTGAACCAGTAGTAGGTCGCAAGCGTCATACCAGCCGCCGGGCTGGGCAGGCCTGTGAACTGCTTCGACCCCGAACCCGCCTGCTCGACGTTGAACCGCGCGAGTCGCAGCACGGCGCACGACGTGAAAATGAAACAGAATATCCAGTCCCAGCCCGACCGGTTCAGTACCGCGAAGTACATGATGAGCGCGGGCGCTGTGCCAAACGAAATGGCATCAACCAGCGAGTCGAGCTGCTCACCAAAGGCACTGCCGCTTTTGGTGGCCCGCGCAATGCGACCGTCCAACGTGTCAAAGACAGCCGCCACGACGATATACAACGCGGCGTCATCGAACTCGCCGCGCGTAGCCGCCACGATTGCGAATATGCCGAAAAACAGGTTGGCCAGCGTGAAGCCGTTCGGCAGCGTTGTCGCGACGCGCGGGCGTTTCTTCTTGGGCCGTGCCAGTTCGGCGTTCACGTAACGGACACGCCGACAACGACGGTGTGCCTGACCTTGCGTTGTGCCAAGACAACGGTGCCGTCCCTCTCATTCCGCGTACCAGGCACGTCGACCACCTTCGGGAAGATGGAGACGCGTCGCGTTGGCCGTTCGACAGATGTTGGCAGGTTCATGAGCACCACCCAACTGCCGGCGGGCGCAGCCGCCAGGGAAGTATCGCGCTCGCCGGCACGCGCGGGATCGCGGAATGACCAGGCGACCCAGAGCGAAGCCACCGTGAGCACAAACGCGACCAGCCAGAGCTGCCACGAGCGCATCCGCAGTGCCAGCGCAAACGTCACGGCGGCCAGTGCCGCGGCACCGAGGATAAATGGGTATCCCTCGCGGGCAAACATCAGTCGGCACCCATTGATGAGAGGTCGAGTGGCGTTCCTGTGATGCGACGATAGGCCTCGCGATACCGCGCACTGGTTGCTTCGATGATGTCCGGAGGCAGGGTGGGCGCCGGTGCTTCGCCGTTCCAGCGTCCAGCGTTCCGTTGCACATCCAACCAATCGCGGAGCGGCTGCTTGTCGAAGCTGGCCTGGCCGCGACCCGGCGCGTAGTCCGCGGCCGACCAGAAACGCGAACTGTCGGGAGTCAGCACTTCGTCAATCAGAATGAGTTGACCGTTGTGCCAGCCAAATTCGAACTTGGTATCAGCCACGATAATGCCGTGCGCGGCGGCGGTGTCGCGTCCGAACTCGTAAATGGTGCGCGCGAGCTGCTCCAGTTTGGTCGCGGTTTCAGCGCCAACTTCCTGCCGCACCTGTGCGATGGTGATGTTTTCGTCGTGGCCGCTTTCGGCCTTTGTCGCCGGGCTGAAAATAGCAGGATTGAGGCGATCACTCTCTGCATAGCCCGACGGTAATGTTTCACCGGCCAGCGTACCAGTCGCCTTGTATTCCTTCCAGGCAGAACCGGACAGATAGCCGCGAATGACACATTCGATTGGCACCACGTCGGCGTGCACACACAACATCATGCGGCCAGCCAGCTGCGTGCGATGCGCCGCAAGTGCTGGCACACGCCTGACAATGTCATCGGTGTCGGCGCTGATCAAATGATTCGGCACCCGATCACCAAGCTGCGCCAGCCACCACGCCGTTAATTGGGTGAGCACGGCGCCCTTGTATGGGATGGCCTCCGTCATCACGACATCGAAGGCACTGACACGATCGGTCGTGACCAGCAGCAACGCATCACCGGCCGCGTAGACGTCGCGCACTTTCCCCCGACGGACCAGCGGCAAGGGCAGGGCAGTTTGAGAGAGTGCGAGCATCGTCATACGCGAATCGTTTCGTCCGTTGAGGAAGACAGCGGCTGCGTATCCAGCCACGGCTGCACGGTTTCTGTCAGGAATTCGTCAACCTGCGCGGCGGCTCGGCCAATAAATCGCGTGGGTTCTGCGGCAACTTGCAGATCTGCCAGCGGAATTCCAAACGCGGGGTCGGCGGCGAGACGCTCCAGCATGTCGTTGCGGGGCGCGCCACCTTTTACGGCAGCCGACGCGGCCATGCTGTGTCCGCGAATGAGTTCGTGGGCTTCCTGACGATCGCCACCCGCGCGCACGAAACGCACGATGAGTTCTTCGGTGGCCATGAACGGCAACTCGTCATCCACACGACGGCGAATGCGCGCGGGATGCACTTCCAGCCCCTTCGTCACGTTTTGCATCAGCACGAGAATGGCGTCGGTGGCAAGAAACGATTCCGGAATGGCAAGGCGACGGTTGGCCGAGTCGTCCAGTGTCCGTTCAAAGTATTGCACGGCGTGTGTCTGATTGGCATTCGGCTCAAGCGACAGCACAAACCGAGCAAGCGCCGCAATGCGCTCTGAGCGCATCGGGTTGCGCTTGTAGGCCATGGCGGAAGAACCAATCTGTTCCTTTTCGAACGGTTCCTCCATTTCGCCGAACGCCTGCAGCATGCGCATGTCGCCACTGAACTTCGATGCGGACGCCGCGATGCCTGCCACCACGTCGAGCACCTGCGCGTCAATCTTGCGCGAATACGTCTGGCCGCTGACGGGAATGGAGTGCGAGAAACCCATGCGCGCCGTCACCATCCGATCCAGCTCGCGTACTTTCGCGTGATCGCCGTCAAACAAACTCAGAAAGCTGGCCTGCGTTCCGGTGGTGCCTTTCACACCGCGAAACGGAATGGTCTGTTCGCGATATTCGAGATCGGCCGCGTCCAGCAGCAGGTCCTGCATCCATAGTGTGGCACGTTTGCCAACGGTGGTGAGTTGGGCCGGCTGCAGGTGCGTGTACCCGAGGGTCGGCAGGTCGCGATATTCACGCGAGAACGCGGCGAGTGCCGTCATGATGCGCGCCACTTTGTCGCGCAGCAGCGCGAGCCCGCGGCGCATCAGAATCAGCTCCGCGTTGTCCGTGACGTAGCAGCTTGTGGCGCCCAGATGGATGAAGGGGCGGGCCGCCGGCGCGACGACGCCAAACGCATGGACGTGCGCCATAACGTCATGGCGAAACCGCCGTTCGTATTCGGCCACTGCCTGAAAATCAATGTCGTGCAAATGCGCGCGCATCTGCACAATCGCCTCTTCGGGTATGTTGATGCCGAGGGCGCGTTGGGATTCCGCAAGCGCCAGCCAGAGTTCGCGCCACAGGCTGTAGCGGGTTTGTCCGCCCCAGAGTGTGAGCATGGCTGCCGAGGCATACCGCTCGGACAGCGGTGACGTGTAGTTCTCGTGACCGGACAATATCAGCGCAGGGAGAATGGGGGAGTGCGAAATTCGCGACCGCCGCGTTCGAAAAAGAGTACGACCGATCCGTCGGTCGCGTAGCGGCTGATCAGGCTTGACGCTTGTTCGGCGGTTTGCACGCGGGTGCCGTTGACCTGCACAATCACGTCACCAGGCTGTATGCCAATCTGCTGCATGACATTGGCCTCAGCTCGCGTCACGAGTGCACCCGCGCCGGCGCGGATCCCGCGCTCCTGGCGAATGCTCTCCGTCATGGTGATGACCTCCAGTTGCTTGGAGATCGTCACGCGCGTCGCGCCCACTTCGGGGGCCTCCGCCACCGTGACATTCAGCGTGACTTCGCGCAGTGTTCGCCTGATGGTAATTGACATCGTTTCACCCACCCGCAGGTCCAACAGCCGGGCTTCCCACTCGAATGGATTTCGCACCACGCGGTTTCCCGCCCCGACGATCTGATCTCCGACCTTGACGCCCGCCTTTTCTGCAGGCGAACCAGCGGTCACACTTCCGACAATCGCACCGACAGAGGCCGCTTCTCGCGCACTCTGCACAACACTGGCCTGCAGCCGAATCCCCACCCACGATTGCCGCACCGATCCGTGTTCGAGCAAATCTTCAGCAATACGTTTCGTGCGATCAATCGGAATGGCGAAGCCGAGTCCAACGGAACCGCCGCTTGGCGAATAGATGGAGCTGTTCACACCGATCACTTGTCCCAGTGCATTCACCAGCGGTCCGCCCGAGTTGCCGGGATTGATGGCCGCGTCGGTCTGAATCATGTCGAGGTACACGCCGCCGCCTTCCCCGCGTCCGGTCAGGTTGCGTCCAACGGCACTCACGACGCCAACAGAAACACTGGGCTCGCTGTTGCCCAGGACAAATCCGAAGGGATTGCCAATAGCAATCACCCACTCGCCGACGAGCAGGTCACCTGATGTCCCCAGTTGCGATACCGGCAAATTTTTCGCATCGATTTTTACGACGGCGAGATCGTTCGTTTCGTCGACACCGACCAATTTCGCCGGGTACGTTTTGCCATCGCGCATGGCAATCGACACGTTGGAGGCACCCGCCACGACGTGTGCGTTCGTCACGATGACGCCGTCTTCCCGAATGATGAAACCCGAACCAATGCCCGCGCTGCGACGACTCCCGCCGCTTTCGCCGAACATGAAGCCAAAAATGTCGGGTTGCACCTGCTGGACGGTTTCTGTTTGCACGGTCACAACACTCGCGGCAACTTTTTCAACGGCCGTGGTGATGGCCGTGCGTCGCGACGCGTCGATGGACGCCGTGGATGCGGCGGGCGCGGCCAGTGTGCGCGACTGCGCGATGGATGGCGACGGATTCGCGCCCTCACATCCCGCGACCACCAGCGCCGCCAGAACAAGACCTGATGTACGCGAGCGCGTCATGAGCCGATTAGCAGCGGCGACGGGAGCCGGACGGCGGTTCACGAGTCGCCCGGGAGATACAGCGCTGCGGGATAACGCACCGCGCGCAACGTCAAGGCGTGAGCCGGGGCGACCGTCGACGTGTCGAGGTTGTCGCTCGCCGCGAGCAAGCGCGCGATTGTGCCGCGCGGTCGCTTGCCCAGTCCAACATCGATCATCGTTCCAACTAAAAAGCGCACCATGTGATGGAGAAAGCGGTTTGCCTCTATTTCAAATTCCCAGCCGCCCTCGCGTGGCTTCCATCGCGCTTCGTGAATGAGGCAGCGATGGTCATCACCGGCAGGCGCCGTGCGTGTTTTGGCAAACGCGCGAAACGTGTGCTCTCCCAACAGATCCTCGCTCTCTCCCGCGAGCGCGGCTGCGTCGAGGGGCAGGCGAACGGCCCACTCATACCGGCGTCGGAACGGCGAGCGTGCTGCTTCGTCTGTTCCAACAAGATAACTGTATCGCCGCGCCATTGCGCTGAATCGCGCATGAAATTCCGGCGCCATGCGGCGCGCCTCGGCAATCCAGATGTCTTCGGGCAGCATGGCGTTCAGTGCCCGACGGACGGCCTGAGGGGTCCACCGCGCGGGCAAACGGATGCTGGCCACCTGGCCGGTCGCGTGCACCCCGGTGTCGGTCCGTCCTGCGCCTGCGACGGGCACAAGATCGCCGGTGATATGTGCAAGGACGTTTTCGATTTCGCCCTGAACTGTGCGGGCGTCGTGCTGGCGCTGCCAGCCCGAGAATCGCCCTCCATCGTATTGGGTCACCAGCTGGAGGGTGTGCGTTTCCATGTCCCGGCAAGCTATTGGGCTATCCGCAGCGCTTCAAGCAACGTTCCAATATGTTGACGCGGCTGTTTGATTGTGCCCTTCGGCACTTTGCCGCGTTCCGCTGCCGGTTCCGTTGCCGGTGGCGGTTCGGGCCCGTCCGCCGCCGCTTCCACTCCGTCCATGCCTCCGCGTTCACTCGCTTCGCTAGCTCACGCCCTGAGCGCCTCGTCCGACCTGGACGGAGCGCTGATCGCGCTTGGTGATTGCCTGGCCGAGTTGGATCGCGGAGCCGGCCTGGCGTTGCTCAAATACGATGCGCGTCGGGAAATGCTGCGCGAACGGCTCGCCCCCGTTAACGGCCGGGTTACGCACAGTTCCATTGAAACGACTTTCGACCATCTCCCCGAGCCCACACGCGGCAAAGTCGCGGCTGGCGGACAGTTCGTCGAACTGAACGACAAATCGGCAGACTACGCGCGCCTGTTCGGGTTCGTCACCTCGCTGGACGGTGGGTTGCTTTCGCTACAAGGCCTCAAAGTAGAGGGAAGCCTTGCCGCGATTCTGGTCTTGTACGAACCGCGCAAAATTTTCGGGACGCGCACGACCGAACGGCTGGCGCCAGCCCTGGCACTGTTCGACCTCGCGTTTGGCCGACTGGCCGAAAAGGAGGCGAGGGAAGAAGCCTTCCACACGCTGGAAGACGTCACGCAGCGCGTGCATGGCGAGTACGTGCGTCGCCTGAGTGCCCTTGAAGCGGAACTTCGAGCCGCCCGCGACACGCCGCGCGATTCGGCGGTGCTGGCTCCGGCCGAGACCGTCGCGCTGCAGGCGGAGGTGGCGCGAGCCGCCGAGGAGGCTCGGCGCGCCATACGAAAGACCGAGCTGGCTGATCAACAGTTGACGGCCGCCGTTGGACAGTTGGAGCAGGCGCACGTCGAATTGCATCGACGCAGCGAAGCGCTGCGGCAGCGGACGCGCACCCTGTATTTGCTCGATCGGGTGCTGACCCTCGACGCCGGCACGCGCAGTCCGCAAACGCTGGTGCAGGGATTGCTGGCGCTGGTGGGCGATGACATGCAGACGCAACGCTGCTCGCTCATGCTGCGTTCGCCGAACCCCGATGAGTTGTACCTCGCGGGGGCTCGCGGCATTGGTCCGAGCATTGTGGTCGGCATGCGCATTCGCATTGGGGAAGGCGTGGCCGGTCGTGTGGCGGCTGCCCGCCAGCCGTTGTTGGTGCAGGACGTCAAGGAAGCGTCGCAACATCCGTTGCTGCGGGATCAATACTTCACGTCGGGCAGTTTCATCAGCTTTCCATTGGTGTACCACGACGAGTTGGTGGGCGTGCTCAACCTGACCAATCGCGCCCAACGCGGTGTGTACACAGACGAGGATGTGGAACGCGTGCGCTTACTGGGACTGGTGATTTCGCTTGTGGCGTCGATGAATCGATTGCCCGAGCGATTGCTCGAGGAACTGCCCGGTGACTGATGCGCTGTTGCAGGCCGTTCGCAAACTTGCGGCGAATGAATCACTGGACGGGGAGACCATCACGGCGGCGTTCAGTCAGATCATGCGAGGCGAGGGCACGCCCGCGCTGGTCGCAGCGTTGCTGATGGCGCTGCGCGTGAAGGGGGAAACGTCCATCGAAGTAGCGGGTGCCGCCCGGGCGATGCGCGGGGCCATGAATGTCCTGCCTGCCAGCAATCCAGAGATGCTGGTGGATACGTGCGGCACTGGCGGTGGTTCGATCATCACTTTCAATATTTCGACGGCAGCGGCGCTGCTGGCCGCTGGAGCAGGCGTACGTATTGCGAAACACGGCAATCGGTCCTTCTCGTCGCGCTCAGGTAGCGCGGATGTGCTCGAGGCGCTCGGCATCGCCATCGAAGTGACACCCGAGGTCATGTTGCGCACGCTGAATGACGCCGGCATTGTCTTCATGTTTGCACCGCTCATGCACCCCGCCATGCGCCATGTCGGGCCCGTGCGCCGCGAACTGACCATCGGGACCGTGATGAACATTGTCGGACCTTTGGCGAATCCGGCTCGCGCGGGACGGCAGGTGGTGGGCGTCGCCGAGAAGGGGCGGCTGCCGTTAATTGCAGGAGCGCTGGCCGAGCTGGGGACTGCGCACGCGCTGGTGGTGCACGGGGAGCCGGGGCTGGATGAGATTTCGCCGCTCGGGATAACCACGGTTATTGAGGTGCGTGAGGGGGTGATTTCGGAGTGGGCAATTAATCCGCTGCTCGCGGGCGAGGGCGTCGTTTCGGCAGCTGATCTCGCCGGCGGCGGTCCGGAAGAAAATGCGGCCGTTATTGAGGCGGTACTGAGCGGCGGCGGAGCACCAGGGGCACGGGCCGCGGTGGTGCTGAACGCGGCGGCGGCGATTTACGTGTCGGCGGCGGGGACCAGCTACGAGCAGGCAGTGGAGATTGCGAAGGCGGCGCTGAAGGAGGGGCTGGGGAGGGAGACGCTGGAGAGGCTGCGGAGGGCGTCGCCGAAGGACTAACGACGAGAGTGCAGAATTCCGGGAACCGCCACGAATGCTGAGAGCTGTCAGCTTGAAAGCCGAAAGCTTTCAGACCCAGGGGAGATTGGCGCGCTGGGGTAGCCTGACGGTGGGTGGATTGGGTCACCTTTGCAGGCTTCTGATTAGACCGTAGAGCATTATTCGGACTTGCACGAGTTGCTTTAAGCGTGCGTTGAACGATTCGACTGAGAGTGCTTCGAGATCGCGCGCGGTGATCAGATGATATTCCAGCTCTGAGCACGAATTCAACGAAATCTGCAGGCAGGCTGCGAATGGGCGGTCGGTTTTTGCCGGCGGCCCTCTACCATATTCGCGGGGATCGAGAGCGCCGCACGCACCATTTGACTTCGCAACGAAAGATACCGGGCGCCGCGAATCGTCATTGCGACGTTCGAGACCTGCAGATTGAGCTCGTGCGCCCGTTGCCACACAAGGAGTTTCTTGAAATCAGCCAAAACAAAACAGGCAATGCCGAGAAGAAGCCAACCTCACCATTCGGTTGCCCGTCCAATCGCCGTTGCGCACGCATTTCAAAAGACGCACACCTATCGTCACCTCCCACCGCCACCCCCACCAACCCTTAACCTCAGTACCTCCGCAGCACCCCCACCACAATGCCCTGAATCCGCACATCGTTCTCATGTACCATGATCGGACTCATGGTCTCATTGGAAGGTTGCAACCGAATGCGCCCATCCCGCTCGCGGTAGTACCGCTTGACCGTCGCGGACGCGTTGTTGAGCAGCGCGATGACCATGTCGCCATTGTCTGCTGATTGCCGGTCGTTCACGACGACAAAATCGCCGTCCTTGATGTGGTCCTCAATCATGGACTCGCCGCGCACGCGCAGCACATAGTGGCTGCCGCTTTTCCGCAACATGCCATCGGGGACCGCCATGGTTTCGCCAACCGTGTGCGCCTCAATTGGCATCCCCGCGGCCACATAACCAAGCAGCGGCAGCTCGACCGAGCGCTGGAACACCTCGGAGGGGAGAATTTCAATGGCGCGACTCTCATTGTACGAGCGCTTGATGTAGCCTTTGCGCTCGAGATTGGTGAGATGCTCGTGAACCGTGGCCAGCGAGTTATAGTTGAACTGAGATGCGATTTCCTCGAAGCTGGGCGCGTAACCGTTGTCGTCGGCGTAACCGGTGAGGTACGACAGGATTTCTTTCTGGCGCTTGGTGAGCGACATGAACGTTCCTGGGGCAATGGTTCGTGAAAGCTTCGGCCGCCTGAGGGGGCGCTTGCCTTGCTATAGTGGCAACGCGAAGCACGTCCCGGGCCTGCGACGCCCGAAAAGGCGCCGAATCCACGCTAACCGAAGACAGGCCGAAGTGCAAGGATTTTTTTCGGCGGCCTCATGGACGCCGCCGACCGGAACACTGGGGATGCTCACTCGCGCAGCCGCAGCTCGCGCCGCCGCCGCAACCGCCAACGTGGCCGAGCTGCGCGCGCGTGCTCGCGATCTGCCTGATGCGCCGCCATTTGCCACAGCGCTGCGCGGTCCTTCCATTCGGGTCATCACGGAGATCAAGCGATCCTCGCCTTCAAAAGGCGCGATTGCCCCACATCTGGATGCCGTCACACAAGCCGGGCACTATGCCGCCGGAGGAGCGGCGGCGATCTCCGTGCTGACCGAACCCGATACGTTCGGGGGATCGCTGGACGATCTGCAACGCGTGAGCGCGAGCGTCCGCCTCCCCGTGCTGCGCAAGGACTTTATCGTGCATCCCGTGCAATTGTGGGAGGCACGCATCAGTGGAGCGGCCGCCGCGTTGCTGATTGTCCGTGCGCTTTCGCAATCCCAACTCATGGAGTTAATGTCGACCGCCGCCGAAGCGCGCCTTGAAACGCTGGTCGAGATCCGCGATGAGGCCGAGCTGGAACGAGCGCTCGCGGCCGGCGCAGCAGTGATCGGCGTGAACAATCGCAACCTGGAAACTCTGGAAATTGACCGCACAACCGCTCCGCGTGTAATCGCGCAGATGCCGGCGTACATCATTGCGGTCGCGGAAAGCGGCCTGACCTCGGCCGCCGATGTCGATGCGTCAGCGCGGGCCGGTGCCGACGCCATTCTGGTGGGCAGTTCTATTTCCGCGTCGGCCAATCCGGAGTGGGCGGTGCGTGCGCTGGCGGGTATTGCTCGCACGGCGCGCTAGGTAAGTCCGCAGATGCACGTCAAAATCTGCGGCCTCACCCGCCAGGCCGATGCCGCCCTCGCGGAATCACTGGGCGCCAACTTCCTCGGTGCAATCCTGGCCGGCGGGCCGCGCCACCTGACCGTCGACGCCGCGGCACAGGTGTTGGGCCCGCGGCGTCACACTGTGGCGAGAGTCGCTGTTTTTGGCACGCAATCACGCACCGAAATTGCAGAGATCGCAACCGGGTTGGCGCTGGATGTGGTACAGCTGCATGGCGATCAGTCGGTGGCGGACATCGACTGGCTGCTTGCCCGTACGGATGGGGAGGTTTGGCCAGTGATCCGTGTGAGCGGAACGGTCCTGCCGCCGGACACGCTGGCGCGAGCGCAGGCGGCGGGTACGGTGTTGCTCGACGCAAAGGTTGTTGGTCAATTGGGAGGGACCGGCGTCGCGCTGGACTGGCACGGTCTGCAAGGCGAGGTCGCGACGCTTCGCGCTCGGGTGCCCGGCCTCAAGGTGGTCCTTGCGGGCGGCCTGCACGCCGCCAATCTGGCATCGGCGCGCGGCCTGCTGAATCCCGAGGTTGTTGACGTATCTTCCGGTGTTGAACAGTCCCCTGGAATCAAACATCCCGTGGCGCTGGCAGCGTTCCTGAACGCGGTCCGCGCTACGGCGACTAACGGTTGAGTGACTCGAGAAACGGCTGATGACGGAATCTGCAGGTGCAACGCTGGACCGATTTGGCGCATTTGGTGGACGGTATGTGCCCGAGACCCTTATCCCGGCGCTCGACGAACTCGAGCTCGCGTATGAAACCGCCATGCGCGAGGCCGGGTTTCGCCAGGAGCTGGACGAATTGCTGCGCGAGTACGTGGGCCGTCCGTCTGCGATGACCTTCGCGCCGCGACTGTCCGAGCGAGTGGGCGCGCAAGTGTGGATGAAACGCGAAGACCTGAACCACACAGGCGCTCACAAGATCAACAATACGGTCGGCCAGGCGCTGTTGGCCCTGCGCATGGGCAAGAAACGCATCATCGCCGAAACGGGCGCCGGACAACATGGTGTCGCTACCGCGACCATCTGCGCGAGGTTCGGGTTGGAGTGCGTCGTGTACATGGGGGAAGAAGACATGCGACGCCAGCAGCTGAACGTCTTTCGTATGCAATTGCTCGGCGCGACGGTGGTGCCGGTGACGGCGGGCACACGCACGCTCAAAGACGCGACCAGCGAAGCCATTCGCGATTGGGTGACCACCGTCAATCACAGCCACTATATCATTGGGTCGGTGGTGGGCCCGGCGCCGTATCCGCGCATGGTGCGTGACTTCCAGTCGGTAATTGGCACCGAATCCCGCGCGCAATTGCTGCAGCGTGTTGGCGCGTTGCCGAAAACGGTCGTCGCATGTGTCGGTGGTGGATCGAACGCTATGGGAATTTTCGCCGGGTTCGTCAACGATGCGGGCGTGGAACTGGTCGGCGTCGAAGCGGCGGGCGAGGGACTCGATACCGATCGGCACAGCGCGTCACTCACCATGGGCCGCCCGGGCGTGTTGCACGGTGCCTTGAGTTACCTGCTCCAGGACGACAACGGGCAGGTGCATCCCGCACATTCGATTTCAGCGGGACTCGACTACCCGGGGGTGGGTCCCGAGCATTCGTTCCTCAAGGACAACGGGAGAGCCGAATACGTCTCGGTGACGGACACCGAAGCGCTGCATGGCGTGTCACTCCTCAGCCGACTCGAGGGAATTATTCCCGCTCTGGAAACCGCACACGCCGTCGCGTGGGTGCACCGCGCAAAGGGACGGTGGAGCCAGGACGACGTAGTGCTGTTGTGTATTTCCGGGCGCGGTGACAAGGATGTTGCGACGCTGAGCCAGTACACGATGCCCGAGGTATGACCACGTCGTTGCGCATGCTGGATGGCAGTGCCATGGATCGAGGCGAACTCGATGAGGCCGCTGATGCCGGGGATCGCGTAGATCCGGTCGCCATCAACGCAATTGCAGAGGCGTTGCGCGCGTTTGCCAAAGCGTTGCGCGCCAACCAACTTTACCTGCCCAACAACCCAACCCGGCAACGCGCAACGGAAATTGCCCAATCGCTGTTTACCCAGGTGTGGTATCACACCGATGCGGTGCGGCTGGAAATACGAGAGACCGAGATGCTGTGGCGCGAGCAATCGGTGTATCGCGACGCCGAACGTGGTGCCGAGTCACTGCCGTTTGTGTTCCATCGTGACGGGTTGCGTGCACTCGAATTGTTGCCGGGATTCGAGTTGGATGAGTTGCCCGTATTGCTCGCGCTCCTGCAGCGCGCGAAGTCGGCGGCCCCCGATGAAGATGATTTGGTGACGCTGCTGTGGGTAGCCGATCTCGCCACCGTCAAGTATCGCCATGTCGAAGTGGGCGGGGATGCCGATCTGCCGGTGATGCTGGCCGGTGGAAGCGGAATTGCGACATTTACGTCAGGAGGGCCGCAATTGGCCGTGCCGGGTGCGGAGTCCGGTTCCCCGGGAGACGGCCCACCGCCCGGCATTGTCCGCATGGAAGATTTTGACACCACGCTGTACTTTCTCGAACCGCGCGAATTGGCGTATCTCAAGGAAGAAGTGCATCGCGAATTCCGGCACGACGGAAAGCGCGATGTGCTGGGGGTCTTGTTCGATATTATCGAAACGCAGGATGCCAAGGACACGAATCACGAAGCCATTGGAGTGCTGAACAATTGGCTCATTGAATTGATTGCCGCGGCGGACTATGAATTGGTTGCGTTCCTGCTTCAGGAGGCAGGCGATACGGTGCGTCGCAACACGGCGCTCTCCGCTGGTACGCGTGCCGCGCTGAACGCCATCTCCACACGGCTCAGCGAACCGGCCGTCATGTCTCAGTTGCTGCAGGCGCTTGACGAAACCACCCGTGCTCCAGTGGCGTCAACGCTCGAGGCGCTGTTCAGCCATTTGCACGCCTCGGCGTTGCAGGTGTTGTTGATATGGATGGCGTCGGCGCCACCGTCGCCCGCGAGGGCCGCCGTGGAGCGTGCCGCCGCCCATCTGGCAGCCAGCCATACGGGCGAGTTAGTGCGTCAATTGGAAAGTGACGACCTCAATGTGGTGCACGGGGCGTTGCGCCTGGCAACGCGACTGAAATCGCCGGCGGCTGTACCGGGCCTGAGCAAAGTTTTGCGCACGGGCGACGCGTCGCTGCGCAGTGAAGCGGTTGCCGCACTGGCGGAAATCGCCACGGCTGGCGCTATGCAAGCGCTTGAGCGCGCCATCAACGATGCAGACCGGGATGTTCGGGTAGCCGCGCTCCGGGCCTTCGCAACGAATCGCTACGCCAACGCGCTGCCCAATCTGCTCATCGCCATCAGGCGAAAGGACCTGCAGCAGACGGACCTGAGCGAAAAGGTCGCGCTATTCGAAGCCTACGGCCTTCTGTGCGGGGATGCCGGTGTTCCCTTACTGGATGGCATGCTGAACGGTCGGTCGTTGTTGCGCTTTCGTGAACCACCCGAGATTCGCGGGTGCGCGGCCCGCGCACTCGGGCTTGTGGGCACCGCATCGGCGCTGACGTCGTTGCAACGCGCGGCCAACTCCAAAGACTTGCTGGTGCGTACCGCCGTGCAACGGGCCGGGCGCGGCAGCGCATGACGAACCTGCTGACGCAATCCGTTTCCCAACCGGCCGCACTGTCCGGCGGCGAGTCGGTGGCGCAGAGTTTGGCTCGTGCCTTCGTTGTTGCGTTTCATGCGGCGGTGCGGGCGGTGCGCTTGTATCCCGTAGAGAACAGTGCGGTGCAGAAGGCGTTGCAGGAGTTGTGCGTACACGCCGACCGTGTGATGCACTCCGACAATGGCTGCGAGTTGCATCGGGTTGGCGACTACGTGTTTGTCAACGACACGCGAATTCGTCTTGGGCTCGACAATTACGCCGCCGTCAGCTACGTGCTCGGCCTGCTGCGCGGCGCTGGTGTTGGTGGCGTCACCATCAATGCGTTGCCGGGTTCGCGGGAATGGGTGGTGCTGATCGCCTTTCTGCAGGCTCCTCCGCTGGAGTATCCAGAGGAAGAGCGGCTCGCGCAGTTGGAACAACGGTTGGCGGCGGCGGGCGTCGTGAATTTCAAGCTGGTCGCGCCATCCAGCGATCGGGCCGACGATGCCGAGCTGGACGCAAAGGAACGGGCCAGACAAACGTACGTGCGTTCGCTGGATGTTACGCGCGAAGTCATGGTGCAGGCCCGCCTCGGGCGCAGCGCGGGACTCAAGCGGGTGAAACGCGCCGTGCAGGGTATCGTCGACGCCATTCTGAGCGATCCGTCGTCCCTTGTTGGATTGACTACGCTCCGCGAATTCGACGAATACACATTCGTGCACAGCGTGAACGTCTGCATTCTGTCCGTGGCGCTTGGTCGCCGCCTCGGGCTCACCAAGCCACAAATGCTTGACCTCGGCCTCGCCGCATTGCTGCACGACATTGGCAAATCGCGTGTCGCATTGGAAACGCTGAACAAGCGCGGTTCGCTGACTGACGGTGAACGAAGCGAGTTGCAGGCACACACCTGGCAAGGCGTCCTCGCGCTGTTCGCGTTGCCCGCTGGCACCGGCCGTCCGTGGCGGGCGATGATTGCCGCATTCGAACATCACCTGCGCGTCGATTTGCAGGGATATCCGCAAACCGTACGTGCGCGACCACTGTCGTTGTTCAGCAAGATTATCGCTGTGGCTGACGGCTTCGACGCCGCCACCACGACGCGCGTCTATCAGACGAACCCATGGTCCCCAGCGGACGTACTGCGCGGCATGCGTGACAACGCACGTTTGGGGTTCGATCCCGTCATTGTAAAGGCCTTCATCAATCTGACGGGCATTTATCCCATCGGCACGCTGGTGGTGCTGGATACCTTCGAGATGGGGCTCGTACATGCCCCCAACGACGATCCCAGCGCGCTTTCACGCCCCGTGGTGCGCCTGCTCTCGGACGAACAGGGCAACATGTTGCCTGCGACCTCGCTGGTCGACCTGACGGAGCGTCTCGAAGACGGTGCGTATCTACGCACCATCATTCGCACGGAAGATCCCGATCGGTATGGCATCCGCATCAGTGACTACTTTGCGTAAGCGCCGTGCAGTCTCGTACGCCTGCCTCGCCGTTTCATCCGTTCTGTCGCCCTCATGAACAGTGCCTCAACTATCGACCACCAGCCTGTGACCACCACCAGTGCTCTCTCGCGCCGCTTTGCAGACCTCAAGCAGGCCGGGCGGCAGGCGTTGGTCTGTTATGTCACCGCGGGACATCCCACGCGCGCGCGGAGTCTCGAATTACTGCGGGGCCTGGAGGGCGCTGGCGCGGATGTCATCGAAATTGGCGTCCCGTTCTCCGACCCGCTGGCCGATGGGCCCGTTATTCAGCTGAGTTCGCAGGTGGCCATCGCCGGCGGCATGACGCTTGACGGCGTGCTGGATCTGGTGGCCGAGGCTCGTCTTTCCATTCCTGTTGTGTTGTTCAGTTATCTCAATCCCATCATGTCGGCGGGCGCGGATGTATTGGCACGCGCTCGCGCGGCGGGTGTTGATGGCATTCTCATCACCGATTTGCCGGTGGGTGCTGACGCCGAACGCGAGACCTGGCTGGGTTCGAGCGGATTGGACTTCATTCGGTTGGTGGCGCCCACCACGCCTGCGGAACGCATGTCGGACATCAGTCGCAATGGCGGCGGATTTGTGTATCTCATCAGCCGCATGGGGGTGACGGGAGAACAATCCACCATCTCATCCGAACTGCCGGCAACGCTGGATCGCTTGCGATCGGTAACGACGCTGCCGGTGTGCGTCGGCTTTGGCATCTCCACCCCGGAACAGGCGCACACGATTGCCAAACTGGCCGATGGTGTCGTGGTGGGCAGTGCACTGGTTCGCGCGGCCACTGCTTCGAATGCCGAAGCCATTGCCCTCATCGCTGCCATGCGCCGCGCCATGGACGCCTGATCATGTCCGCGTTTGGTTTGTCGGACCACGATGCCCCGTCCTTGCATGAACCGACGTCCACACAGGGGTTTCCAACGTGGGGCGTTGCCAGTGAGCGCAGACGCGCGCATGTCGGACGCGTCGTTGGGCTGCTGAACGATTGGTCGCAGAAATTGTCACTGCGCGCGGATGAAGCGGCGGCGTGGCGGGATGCGGGATGGTGGCACGATGCCCTTCGGGACGAGGACGAACGGACCCTGCGCGCCATGACTGGCGAAGCCCATGCGCCGGTCGGCTTGTTGCATGGCCCCGCGGCAGCGCTGCGACTCGAAGCACACGGCGAACAGCGCCTGGACGTCCTCGAAGCCGTGCGCTGGCATACGGTGGGAAACGCCGGGTGGACTCGAACGGGCAAAGCGTTGTACATGGCCGACTTCCTCGAGCCCGGGCGCACGTTTATGCAGGCCGATCGTGCGTTTCTCGCTCGGCTGGTGACCACCGCGTTCGACGAAGTATTTCGCACCGTCGTGCGCATGCGGCTGGAGTGGGCGTTGCGCGAAGGCAAGGGGTTCGCGAAAGAATCGGTCGCGCTCTGGGACAGCGTGCGATGAGTGTTCCAGCGCCACTGCTCCCTGATGAATTGGCGCCCCTGTCCCGACGGAAACGAGTCGCGCGTTTTCTTCTCACCCTCGCGGTGGTCGCGGTCGCGGTGACGGGCGCTTCGTGGTGGTGGAGCACGCGCGAACCCGGCCACCCGATAGTCGGTGCGGTTGGGACGGCCTACGCGGCGCAAACGGATACACTGGCCCGCGCGCCAAAAGGAGTCCGCGTGCGCGTGCGCGTCTTGAACTCCACCGACATCAACGGGTTGGCGAAACGCGCCACCGCTATTCTGCGCGATCAGGGATTCGACGTCGTGGAATACGAGGGCGAAAAACGGAAAACTCCGCGCGCCTTCACGCTGGTGCAGACCCACACCGGCCACGCCGATTGGGGGGATCGTATTGTTCGCGTGTTGGGCAAGGGCACGATCGAAATGAAACCGGACACTTCACGCTACGTGGACGTCACCGTGCTGCTCGGCCTCGACTGGAAGGGGCCGACCCAACCGTTCCGTCCGTAACTGCCCACACGCGGCGGCAATATCCAGACCGCGGCTGCGACGTGTGGCGGTTTCCACACCGCGTGAACGCAGCGTTTGCGCAAACGCGGCAATGGTGGACTTGGGCGTCGGCGTGAATCCCAATGACCCGCCGGGATGCAGCGGAATCAGATTCACAAATGCGCGACAGTCCCGGGCCAGTGCAGCCAATTCGCGGGCGTGTTCCGGTTGGTCATTCACCTCATGCAACATCACGTATTCAAACGTCACGCGACGATCAAACACCCGTGCGGCATCAATAACTTCCGTCAGTGAATATTTGGTGTTCACCGGCATTAACGTCTGGCGCAGCTCTTCGGTGGGAGCGTGAATGGACAACGCCAGCCGAAATTGTTCCTGGCGATTGGACAGCGCGACGATGCCCGGCAGAATCCCAACCGTCGAGATGGTGATATGGCGTGCGCCGATGCCCAGCGCACGCGGATCGTTGAGCAACGTCAGCGTCGGATCGACGTGCTTCCAGTTCATGAGTGGTTCGCCCATCCCCATGAACACGATATTCGTCGCCTCAAGCGGTGGGTCGAGCAAGCGCAGCTCGCGCACCTGCCCCGCAATTTCAGAGGGCGTAAGTTGCCGCTGAAATCCCATCGCGCCCGTCGCACAGAACGCACATTTGAGTGCGCAACCGGCCTGCGACGAAATACACAGGGTGAGCCGATTGTCTTCCGGAATGGATACCGTCTCAATCGTTTGCCCGTCGTGCAACTGAAAGAGAAACTTCTGTGTGCCGTCGGTCGAATGCCGACGGTCGACAAGGGTGAGGCGCGGCATGGTGAATTGCGCCGACAACTGCGCGCGCAATGCTTTTGGCAACTCCGTCATCTCGTCGAACCCAGGCACCGGCCTGGCCCAAAGGCGCGCAAACACCTGTTCGGCCCGGTACGACGGCTCACCCTTTTCCACCATCCATTCATGCAATCGCGCAATGGCTTGATCTGGCGCCAGATCAAGAATGTTTTCCGCGTGTTCAACCGCTGCTGCCGCTTGCACCATGTCCATCACTTCACCAGCGAACTGAGTGTGAATTGATACAACGGCCCCAAACCGCCGATCCCTTCTTCCCGACCTATTCCGACGATGTAGCGCTTCAAGTGCAGGGTGAGCCCCGACCGCGCACGCAAATCCCGCTCGCCGTACGCGCGCGTGATCACCAATGCCCCACGCACTTCGAGCGGCCCCGTGCGCGCGCTCAGGTACGGTCCGTGTTCGCGCGCGCCGCCGCTGGTGGCACCGCGTGCATACCCCAGTCGAATATCGGGCCAATCGTTGCGCGCAAAAAGGCGAGCATCTCCTGCGGCCAGAAAGATGGGTTGATCGTCCCGCTCGCGCCCCGGCCGCCAGAGGAATGATGACAGCCCGATTTGAAGGTGATGCGAGGTCAGACTATCCACTCTGAGACCCAGATCACCAGCGATCGCTGAACGAATGAGCAGGTCCGTACGCCCCTCGCGAAAACGCGCCGAGAATCCAATGGTGAGGTGCGGAATGACTTGTCGGGCCACCGTGGCCGAAACCAGCGAGCTGTTGTAGTCGATATTGCCAACGCTGGTCGGGTCATTGTCCGTTCGAACCAACCCGCCGACCGCCGCACGCGCCACCGAAACGCCCAAGGTGTAGCCAGACGGCCCACGCCAACTGGCACCCACCAGGAAGCTCTCGACGCTCTGGCTGACGGACGCCGACAACCACGCCACGCCCACTCGAAAGCGGGAGTCGGCGGGCATGGAGACGCTGGCGGGATTCCACAACCCGGTACCCGCTTCGGAGGCCAGCGCTGCCGGCTCGAGGACAGCGCCCAGGGGGAACTGCCACAACTCACGGGCGGGTACGGGCTGGGCCGCGAGGACAGGTCCCCACAGGGCCGCCGCGAGCCCGCACAAGAACTTGCGGCGCATATACTTGAGAGTAACGGAGTGTTACCAAACCCTCAAGCAAATCGCTACCAACGGTCCGAATGGGCCGTTAGCTTCCACCTGCTGAAGTGGCCGATGCGCCTATTTGGTCTTCCTGCTTGGGCGCTTCGGCGCCGGGAGTTGTTCGTGATCGATCGATCGACTGCACCATCCGACGTGCTGGCCACGTCCCTCCGTTCTCACGCGTGTGGCACGATCGGCAACGCCGAGGTGGGTCACACCGTGCAACTGGGTGGGTGGGTACACCGAAGCCGCGATTTGGGTGGGTTGATCTTCATCGATTTGCGCGACCGCACCGGATTGCTGCAATTGGCCATGGGTCCCGCGTGGAGCTCGCCCGAGACGCTCACCATCGCCGCCGCCGTTGGCGTGGAAAGTGTCGTATTGTGCGAAGGTGTGGTGGTGGCGCGCGAACCCGATCGCATCAATCCGGACCTATCAACCGGCGGCGTCGAAGTGCGCGTGACGTCACTGCGTGTTGTGGGACCCGCAGCGACGCCCGCACTACCCGTCGCGCGCAATCGGAATGAAAAATTGCCGATGGAAGACTTGCGACTTCGCCATCGCTACCTCGATCTCCGCCGTCCTGAACTGCAGCACAATCTCATCTTGCGGCATCGACTCGCGCAGGTCACGCGACGGCTGTTGAGTGACCGGGGATATCTGGAACTCGAAACACCCATTCTCACCAAACCCACGCCCGAAGGCGCGCGGGACTATCTCGTGCCCAGCCGCGTGCACCCGGGTGAATTTTACGCACTGCCGCAGTCACCGCAAATCTACAAGCAGCTCTTTATGTGCAGTGGATTCGATCGCTATTTCCAGATTGCGCGCTGCTTCCGCGACGAAGACCTTCGTGCCGACCGTCAGCCCGAATTCACACAAATTGATATCGAAGCATCGTTTATTGACCAGGAAGACATCCTCACGCTCGCCGAAACGCTGGTGCACGCGCTGTGGCAGGAAGCGGGTTACAAAATTCCGGAGCAGTTCGATCGCATGACGTACGCGAACGCGATGGAGCAATACGGCTGTGACCGTCCGGATTTGCGCTATGGCCTGAGCGTCAGCGACTACTCCGCCACGTTTGCGCCACTTGATTTCGCCATCACGCAATCCGCCCTTGAAAAAGGCGGCCGCGTGCGTGGCCTTGTCGTTCCGCGCGCAGCCGGTTGGAGTCGCAAGGAAGTAGACGAGCTCGAAGCGCTGGCCAAGGGAGCCGGCGCGAGCGGATTGCTCCGACTGAAGTTTGCCGAGGGGAAACACGATGGGCCGGTGGCGAAGTTCCTCACGCCCGACGCCGCGGCGTCCTTTGCGATGAGCGAAGGAGATCTCGCGCTGTTCGTGGCGGGACCCGATCACACCGCAAATCCGGCGCTCGACCGCGTACGGCAGGAGTGTGCGCGCCGATTGGGACTGGTGGACGAGAACGCGCGATGTTTTTTGTGGGTGGTGGATTTCCCGATGTTCGAGAAAGATCCCGTCACCGGCGATCTCGCGGCCGTGCATCACCCGTTTACGTCGCCCAATCAGGCGGACATGCTGGCGTTCCCCGATGCGCCCGAGAAGTGGCGCGCGCTGGCGTACGACGTGGTGCTGAACGGAACGGAACTGGGTGGCGGCAGTATTCGCACCAGCAATCCCGTCGTGCAGTCGCAGATGTTTACGCTGTTGGGTATTGGCGATGCCGAAGAGCAGGAACGTCGATTCGGATTTCTGCTGGAAGGACTGCGCGCGGGCGCTCCCCCGCACGGCGGCATCGCGCTGGGTTTTGACCGCATCGCGATGTTGCTCTGCGGCGCGACCTCGTTGCGCGACGTCATTGCGTTTCCCAAGACAACCGCCGCTCGCGCGCTGTTCGAAGGCGCTCCCGTTTCCGTCAAGACCAAAGATCTCGACGACCTTGGATTGCAGAAGAAAAGTACCCCTCCCCCATCATGACTGGCGAAACAACAACTGTACGTGTGAACATAGAAGGCGTCGACCAGATGTTGCTCGCGGGCGTCAACGACGGCAACCTGATCGAGCTGGCCCGCAGCACGGGGGCCCGCGTGGCGCTGCGTGGTGATGCCATTTCCATCACCGGGGACATGGAAAGCGTGACGAAAGCCGAATCCATCGCGAACGCGATGGTCTCCATCGCGCGCGACGGGCGCGACCTGCGTGCGGACGACGTCTTGCGCCTCGCGCTCAGCGCGAAACCGGCCGACGCACCGGGTGCGGGCAACGGCCACGCGGCAACTGGTGGGCTGATTGTTGCGGGCTCACGTCGCAACATTCAGGCGAAGACGGCCGGCCAGGCGGAGTACATCAAGAAAATTGCTGAACACGATATCGTCGTGGGCATCGGCCCAGCCGGTACCGGCAAGACGTACCTCGCCGTCGCGGCGGCGGTCGATGCGCTCATGAAAAAACGGGTGCGTCGCATCGTTCTGGCGCGTCCGGCCGTCGAAGCCGGCGAAAGTCTGGGATTTCTCCCTGGCGACATGCAGGCCAAGGTCGATCCCTATCTGCGCCCGCTGTACGACGCCCTCGAAGACATGATGCCCATGGACAAAATCCAGAAAGCCATCGAGACGCGCACCATCGAAGTGGCACCGCTGGCGTTCATGCGCGGCCGCACGTTGGGGGATTCGTTCGTCATTCTGGACGAAGCGCAAAACGCGACCGGTCTGCAGATGAAGATGTTCCTGACGCGTCTTGGCGTGAACTCAAAGATTGTCATCACCGGCGACAAAACGCAGGTCGATTTGCCCAGTCGCGAAGATTCCGGCCTGATGCAAATCGAGCGCATCCTGCATGGCATTGAAGGCATCAGCTTTCACTATTTCACCGATGCGGACGTGGTGCGGCACCGCTTGGTGCGAGACATCATCCGGGCGTACAACCAGGACTCCGCAGGCGGTTGATGTTGCCCCTATCATGACCCCCCGAAGTCGTTCGCAGCCCGTGGTCAGCGTCGCCACCCCGGGCGGTCGCGTACCCGTGGCTGTCAGCAAGCTCGAAGCCTTGGCACGCGCGGTGCTCAAGGCCGAGAAGATGACCGATGCAGTGGTCAGCGTCACCTTTGTGTCGACGCGGGCCATGGCGGTGCTGAACAAGCAACACCTGAATCACGCCGGGGCAACGGATGTGATGACGTTTGCGCTCGGGGTCGATCCCGCAGGCACCATGCGAGCAGACATTTACATCTGCACCGAGGTGGCACGCGAGCAGGCGGCGTTTCACGGCGTCGGCGTGCGGGAAGAAGTGCAGCGCTTGGTGACGCACGGCCTGCTGCACGCGTGCGGATACGATCATCCCGACGATGATTCGCGCACAACGTCGTCCATGTGGCGTCGTCAGGAAACGCTGCTGAAGCGATTCCTCAACGCAACCACCGGGGCTCGGTGAACGTGCTGCCGTGGCTGGTGGCATTTGCAGGAGCGGTCATGGCAGCAGTCGCTGCCGTGGCCGATGGCGCACTGTTGTCCGATACACCAACCCTCGAGACGCCTGCGCGCGATGGGGTGTTCCCGGTCCCGCAGGAACCGCACAACAGCGCGCTTGGGCACGCATTGCCCAAACGCGAACGCCAACACCGGGCGCTGGCGTTTGCTCGTCTGCTTGGACACGGATTGGCTGGTGGTGCCCTCGCCGTCGCGCTCGACCTTGGCGACCGTACTCGCCCGTCCGCGATATTGGTGCTGATCATTACCGGGTTGATTACGGTAACCGTCGCGGAAAGCATCGCCCGCGCCGTTGGTGACGCGCTCGGCGAACGCGCCGCCACGAAGTTGGCACCAGTGACCGTGCTGATCGAACGCCTGATGTCGCCGCTGGTGTTCGTCGGCGAAGCACTCGACCGGCTGGTTGCTTCCGTCATGCCCGACGGCGAAGATGATCTCGACCGGCGCGAAGAAGCCGCCTCACAGTTTCGCGAAGTGGTGTCGGCCGAAAGCGATGTATCCAGCGACGAACGTGATTTGCTGCTGGGGGTGTTCAGCTTTGGCGAGACGACTGCCGGCGAAGTGATGGTGCCTCGGGTCGAAGTCGTGGGCGTGGAACGCAACACCCCGTGGTCAGAAGTGGTGGACCGTGTGCGCAGTTCGCAACATTCGCGCATCCCGGTGTATGACGAAACGATCGACGAAATTGTCGGCATTTTGTACGCGAAGGACTTATTGGGGGCGATTGTCGACGATGTCGAACCGGCCGAAGAGTGGACGTCGCTTATTCGTCCGGCGTCGTTTATTCCGGTGTCCAAACGTATTGCCGACCTGTTGCGTGACTTCAAATCATCACGCCAGCACATTGCCGTCGTGGCGGACGAGTATGGGGGCACCGCCGGTCTCGTCACCATCGAAGACATTCTCGAAGAACTCGTTGGCGAAATTCGTGACGAGTACGACGACGAAGAACGCAACATCGAAAGCGAAGCGGACGAGCGGTATTGGGTGTCCGGTCGCCTCACGCTCGACGATCTCTCAGAAGCGATTGGACATGATTTCACACGCGACGATGTGACCACGGTTGGCGGTTTGGTCATGGAGTGGGTGGGTCGCGTTCCTCGCGCCGGTGAATCGGTGTACATCAACGGATTTCGTTTCATCGCGGAGCGGGTGGTCCGTCGCAAGGTCGAGCGTGTGTTCATTCAACGGCCGCAATCGCGCAACGCCGGCACCGGGTCATGAGAGTCCTTGTGATTTTCGTGGCCGTGCTGATCGTCGCCATGCTGACGGTGGGCGCGACCGCCGTGCGCGCGGTCAGTCGGTTATGGCTTCGGCATTGGGTAGAACGTCAAGGCGTCGGACTGGGCAAGATGGCACGCCATCTCGAACGTCCCACGCGTTTGGTGCACGCAGCCGGCACCGGCGGCACGTTGGTGGTCTTTGCGACGGGCGCGCTGCTCACCGCCATCGATGCGGGCCAGCCGTGGTTGTTGACGCGCGATGCGAGCATCTTCGTGCTCGTGCTCATCGGATTGGGGCAACTCGTCCCGCGCGCCATTGGGCGACGGTGGGCTCCGCAACTGGTGCCCGCCTTTGTGCCGGCGCTGCGCGTGGTGGACACCCTGGTCTCGCCGTTTCTGCAACTCGGGCGAGCCGTGGCTGGCTGGCTGGTGCGCCCCATCGTTCGCGCGCCGGAAGTCGAAGCGCGCGAGGGTATCGAAGACCTGCTGCGGGACGGTGCCCTGCAGGGCATTGGTGCCACTGAAGAAATGGCGATCATCTCCGGCGTGGTGCAGTTCGGCGACAAAACCGCACGCGACGTGATGACCGCCCGTAGCGAACTCTTCGCACTGGATGAATCGCTGCTGCCGTTCGATATCGCCCGCCGGTTGGCTCAGGCGGCATATAGTCGGGTGCCAATCTACCGTGGCACGCCCGACAATATTGTCGGAATGATCCACGCGTTCGACGTGCTGCGCGTAGCGGGAGAGCGGATGCCGCCCTTGCGTCCGGTGGCGTTTGCCGAAGAAACCAAACCCGCCAGCGAACTGCTGTTTGAGATGCTGCGCGCACGCCGCCACCTGGCCATAGTACGCAACTCGCAAGGCCTGGTCGCCGGTCTCGTGACGCTGGAGGATTTGTTCGAAGAACTGGTGGGCGATATTCGCGATGAGCACGACGAACCTGCGCCACGCACGTGATGACTGGTAGCACCACCGGCCCCGAATCGATAGAGCCCGCGAGCGACACGGTACGCAACACGAAGGTGGTGCTGGCGCCCGCGTTGGCGCGTCTACTGCCAGACTATCAATCGGGCAAAACGGCCGCATTAGCACGCGCCGTCAGCATTGTCGAGAATCATCGCGCCGGCTGGGATGCGTTGCTGGCATCCATTCATCCAAACGTGGGGCGCGCTCGTCGCATTGGTATCACCGGCCCGCCGGGCGCTGGCAAAAGCACGATGACCACGCTGGTCGCGCGCGAGTACCGCAAGCAGGGGTTGCGCATTGGCATTGTTGCCGTCGATCCCACCTCGCCATTCACCGGCGGCGCACTGCTTGGCGATCGCATTCGCATGGAAGAAATAGCGACCGATCCGGGCGTCTACATTCGTAGTATGGCCACGCGCGGATCACTGGGTGGACTTGCTACCGCGACGCGCGAAGTGTGTGATGTGCTTGATGGGTTTGGCATCGACCTCATCATCATCGAAACGGTGGGTGTCGGACAAAGCGAACTCGATGTGGCGCGCGCCGCCGACACCACACTCGTCGTCCTCGTGCCCGAGTCGGGTGATTCCATTCAAACGCTCAAGGCCGGCGTCATGGAAATCGCCGATGTCTACGCTGTGAACAAGGCCGACCGTCCCGGCGCCGATCGCCTGCGCAATGACATCGAACTCATGCTCGGCCTGCGCGCTGGCGCGACGATGAACAACGTGCCGGCCCATCACGGTGTTGACCTGCGCACAGTGGCCGACAACGATGCGTTGCGTGACGCCATGAGCCCGGCACGAGCTGCTCGCAGCGCTGCCGCCCAGGAGGCCCCCGAGAAGTGGACACCGCCGGTCCTGCGCACCATTGCGGCCAAAGGGGAGGGCATTGACGAGCTCATCTCCGCCCTCGACCGGCACTATCGCTATCTTGAAACGAGTGGGGACCTGCGACAACGCCGGCGGCGACGCCTGCGCGAGCGGGTCATGGAAATTGCCGAACAACAACTTCGGCAACGGATGTGGTCCGATGCGGAAACGATGGCCTGGCTGGATGCGCAGTTACCGGCCATGGAGTCCGGCGCGGTGGCACCTTTTGCCGTGGCCGACTTACTGCGGGCCCGCAGCAGCACCCTCATGACGGGCGGCACGCCCGCGCTCAACGCGCCTCTTAATTCGCCTGCGTTACCGGAGATGGCTCCATGACTTCCGTCCGCGATCTCGAAGACGTCGTTCGTCAGCAGCAGAACGAGCTGGACACGCTGCGCACCGAAGTGGCCGAGTGGCGCAATCGGTACGACACGGGCGTCAAGCGCGACATCGCGTACACCAACTCGGCGCGCGAAGTGCCGCCGCTGTACACGGCGCTCGATCTCGAAGAGACCGCGGGGAGCGCGTTCGAAGTGCCCGGCGAGTTTCCTTACACGCGTGGTATCCATCCCACCGGTTATCGCGGCAAGCTGTGGACCATGCGCCAGTTTGCGGGCTTCGGTACGGCGCGCGAAACCAACCAGCGTTTCAAGTTCTTGTTGTCGCAGGGGCAAACCGGACTATCGGTGGCATTCGACTTTCCCACGCTGATGGGTTACGACAGCGACCATCCGCGCTCTGAGGGCGAGGTGGGCAAGTGCGGCGTGGCCATTTCGTCGTTGGCGGACATGGAAACGCTCATGGAGGGCATTCCGCTCGACAAAGTGTCGACGTCCATGACCATAAACGGCCCTGCGCTCATTCTGTTCTGTTTTTATGTCGCAGCCGCTGAAAAGCAGGGGGTTCCGGCATCGAAAATTCAGGGCACGGTGCAGAATGACATTCTCAAGGAATACATGGCGCAGCACGCGTGGTGTTTTCCCATTGAGCCCGCGCTACGACTGATTGTTGACGGGTTTGAGTGGTGCGCGAAGAATGCGCCAAACTGGAATACGATTTCCATTTCGGGCTATCACATTCGTGAGGCCGGCAGCACGGCGGCGCAGGAGTTGGCGTTTACGCTGGCGGATGGCTTTACCTATGTGGAGCGAGGCGTTGCGCGCGGTCTGGATGTGGACGACTTCGCGCCGCGTTTGTCATTCTTCTGGGACATTCATAACGACTTCTTCGAGGAAATTGCCAAGCTGCGGGCTGCGCGTCGCATTTGGGCGCGGCACATGAAGGAGCGGTACGGCGCCAAGAACCCGCGTTCGTGGATGATGCGTTTCCATTCCCAGACGGCCGGCGTGACGCTCACTGCGCAGCAGCCCGTGAATAACGTGGTGCGTGTTGCGTATCAGGCCATGGCGGCAGTGCTGGGTGGAACGCAGTCGCTACACACAAACTCGATGGATGAGACGTTGTCCTTGCCGACGGAGGGCGCCGTGCAGGTGGCGCTTCGCACGCAGCAGATTCTCGCGTTTGAGTCGGGCGTGCCAAACGTGATGGATCCGCTGGGTGGCTCGTTCTATATCGAGGCCATGACCGATCAGATGGAGGCTGAGGCCGAGGCGTTGTTCGAGCAGATTCACGAGCAGGGTGGGGTGGTGAAGGGGCTGGAAGATGGCTGGTTCCAGAAACGCATCTCGGAAGCGGCGGCCCGTCAGCAGTGGGAAATTGAGCAGCATCGCAAACTTGTGGTGGGCGTGAACGAGTTTGTCACCGACGAACCGGAGTTGAGCATTCCGCTGTTGCGTATTGGGGATGAAGCCAATCAGGAGCAGCAAATTCGACAGAAGCATCTCAAGGCGACGCGTGACAATGTGTTGGTGGTGGCGCGACTGGATGCGCTGCGTGAAGCGGCGCGTGGCACGACCAACGTGGTACCGTACATTCTCGACTGCGCGCGCGCGTACTGCACGTTGTTTGAGATTCGCGCGGCGTTGGAGGATGTGTTTGGGGCGTATCGCGAGCCGGTGTTCTTTTAGCGGCTCGAATATATTGAGGGGGTGGCCCGCCGCGAACCGGATTTCATTCGTTGGACGGCGGGCTTCTGGTTTGAGTTGATTTGTTGTTGGGGCGGCAGACCGGAGCGTTGAAAGGGTTTGGTTGCTGGGGCGTCATGCGGGGAGCGCCGATTGGGTGCGAGCTCCGAGTGTTTCACGCGGAGCGCGCGGAGGTGCGGCGAGCGTTCGAGTCTATCGCGTTCGACTTGAACCGCGGAGAACAGCAACACAAAGAATGAAACAAATGTTCCAGGAAGGATGAAGCGCCAAGGCCCTTTCAATGCGAGTGCCGTCCTCCGCGCCTCAAGTCGATGGGCAAACGTTGGGGCCTCGCCAATTCCTCCGCGTGAAAATTCTGAATGTGCACCGGCCAGGTGGGCTGCCGAGCGGCACCAGAATGCCACGCAGGCGCCGGTGCAGTGGTGCACGCTTGGGACGCGCGATGCGACGATCTACTCATCCACCACCTTTTGTCCAGATAATCACCGTCCCGCACCCGCCCACCCCGCCTGTCCCGCTGTATTGCGACGGAGTGGTCGACGTCATATAAAACTCGAGACCGATGATGTCTTTGGAATTGATTTCGTCGACATCGAACATGGACTGACCGCCGGTTCCGTTGTAGCGAACAATGCCATTGACCACGACCTGCAGGTAACAAGCCGAAGGAACCCTTTCCAACTGCTGTGCCGGCGGGGTTGGGCATTGCAATCCGCATCCACGAGTGCTCGCCAACCACCTTCGCCCATTGGCGTTGACAAACTTGAGCCCCGGAACCTTGTTGGCGAGAAACGCCGACACGGGCCGACCGTCCTGTTGCTCGAAAACATCTGCTGTCAGAAACCGACCGGTTCCAGCGCGACGGCGCTCTTCAAAGTCCAACAGCCGGTTAGCCCACGGACTCTCGGTGGCAGCCTTTACGTCGACGTTCTGCAGTTGCGTCACCGCCGGTTTAATGAGCAGGTCTACTTCAAATTTCTGCGTTGCGCCGAGGGTAAACTCGGTACGCAGTGGTTCAAAACCCAGTTGACGCACGAGCACGGTGAACTTGCCGGCCGGCAAACCCGTGAACACAAAGTTTCCCGCGCTGTCACTACGCACCGATCGGTTCATTCCCTCCAACACAATTTCGACGTTGGCGACCGGTTTCTCGCCGACTTCGTTGAGTATCGTGCCGGCGAAAGAGGCTTGTTGTGCGGCGAGGTTCCGGCTCCCAAGCGTCGCGAGTGCAACCAAACTGATCCCGATGCAGAGAACGCGCAGAGTCGTGCGAAACAGGTTCATCCGAATCCTCGAAGAGTCAGTGGGGCGACGTGTGGGGACGGCGCACTGGTGCAAGTAGAACTCGGAGCCAGCCGTACCCTTGGCGTTCCGGTCGTCGATGTCGAACACATCGCAGGACAGCGAGCAGCGATTGCACTCGAGAGAACATTGTCAGATGGCGAAGGCGGGGCCCGAACAACCGTGCCCAAACATCCGCGCGCGCATGGCAGGATGGGAACTGGGGAGTCTTGCGGTCAATTCTGTCGGAATAGTGCAGTAAATTGCCGGGAACCGCAAATCTGCCGTTCTCAGTCCACGTCCACCACAATCCGTCCCATGTCGCCAGCCCGCACCATCAGGAAAACCGCGCGTGGGAAACAGTCGTCCACCGCCATCACGCCATGGTGGCAGACGCATTTTGATGCACAGTACCTGCATGAATATGAGCCGCTGTTCGACCCGGTGCGCGACCGCAAGGAAGTCGCGCGACTCGTCGATTTGTTGGCCGAGTTTCCGGCCGGCTCGCGACTGCTGGACTGTCCCTGCGGACAGGGTCGGCACGCGCATCTGCTCGCCGAGGCCGGGTTCAACGTGGATGGTTTCGACTACTCGGCCGACCTCCTCAAGGTGGCGGCCAAACGGGGCACCGGACGAATGCTCCGTTACACTCGGGGCGACATGCGCAAGCTGCCCTCAAAATGGACCGGTCGATTTTCGGTGGTGGTTAACCTCTTCACCTCATTTGGCTTCTTCGACGATCCCGCGGACGACCGACGCGTGCTGGCAGAATTTGCGCGCGTACTTGAACCCGGCGGGGTGCTCGTGTGGCACGGCGGCAGTCGCGACGGCGTCATGGCGCGATTTCTCACACGCGATTGGTGGAATACTGCCGACGGCACGGTGTTTGGGCAGGAACGCTCGTTCGATCCACTCTCCGGCTTTCTGGAAGTGCAGAGCACCTGGCGAGGACCGTCTGGCGAGGGAGAGCGGACACATCGCCTTCGTCTGTACACCGCATCGGAGTTGGCCGAGCGGATGCGGGAAGTGGGGCTCATTGTCGAGCAGGCGTTTGACGCGTGGAGTGAAAAACCACTCGGACGGCGTAATAGCGAGATGTTGCTGATTGCGAGGAAGGACTAGCCCGCGGCTTCGGTGAGGATTGGCTCCACCCCACACCTGCCGCCACCAATCCCCACCCCAACGCGCGCCCCCCGTCCCCGCGTATGCAACGGACGCGTCGCGCGGCCCCGCGTGCGCGCCCCGCGCCCGCACTGCTGAGACCGTGCCCCCCCGATTACCTTCCCATTCTATGTCCAGACCTATCCGAGTCCTCGTCGCCAAGCCTGGCCTCGACGGCCATGATCGCGGCGCCAAGGTGGTGGCAGCCGCCCTGCGCGACGCCGGCATGGAAGTTATTTACACGGGCCTGCACCAGACCCCCGAGATGATCGCCACCGCCGCGGTGCAAGAAGACGTGGACGTGGTCGGGCTCTCCATACTGAGCGGCGCCCACATGACGCTCTTTCCACGCGTGCGCGACTTGCTGCTCGAAGCCGGCCGTGACGACATCCTCCTCACCGGTGGCGGCATCATCCCCAAAGAAGACATGGATTCCCTGCAATCCACTGGCGTCGCCCGCCTGTTCGGCCCCGGCACCAGCACGCAGGAACTCGTCAACTACATCCGCGAGTGGTTTGCGGCCCGTGAACAGCAGGACGCGTGAGATTCTATCAGTGAGTGCTCGCCTCAGGCAGCTCGCGACGCAAACCCGCGAACTGGAAGCCCGACTGCGGCTTGGTGGCGGTCCCGATAAAATTGAAAAGCAGCACAAGCAGGGTAAACTGACCGCGCGCGAGCGGATCGGTCTGCTGGCCGATACCGGCACCCCCTTCCTCGAAATCGGCCTGCTGGTCGCGTACGACCAGTATGACGAACAGGCCCCAGGCGCCGGCGTTATTACAGGCGTGGCAGTGGTCGAGGGACGCGAGGTGGTGGTCGTCGCAAACGACGCCACCGTCAAAGCCGGCTCATGGTGGCCCGAGACCATCAAGAAGACGCTCCGCGCGCAGGAAATTGCCATGCGCTGCCGCATCCCCATCGTCTATCTCGTCGACTCGGCCGGCGTCAACCTGCCGTATCAGGGCGGGGTGTTTCCCGGGCAGTATGGAGCCGCGCGCATTTTCTACTACAACTCCATCATGCGGCGGTATCTGCGTATTCCGCAGCTCGCGGCCGTGATGGGGCAGTGTATTGCGGGTGGAGCGTATCTTCCCGCACTGAGTGACGTGATTTTGATGGTGAAGGGCTCCTCGTTCATGGGATTGGGCGGACCGAATCTCGTGAAGGGTGCCACCGGTCAGACCATCGACGGCGAAACACTCGGCGGCGCGATTACCCACACGCAGGTTTCGGGCGTCGCGCACTACGCGTTGGACGACGACACGTCATGTATCAAGAAGCTGCGGGACCTGGTGGCCCGTTTGCCGCGCCCGACGCACCGTCCGGCCGACGTGGAGTTCAAAGAGCCCGCCACTGAACCGGAAAAATTGTACGACATTCTGCCGGCCGATCATCGCATGTCGTACGACATGCATACGTTGTTGCGTGCGGTGTTGGATGGCGGCGAACTCGATGAATTCCAGGCACATCTCGCAAAGGAGATGATTTGCGGCGATGCCAAGATTGAAGGCATCACCGTTGGGGTCATCGCAAACCAGCGCGGGCTCATCAAGGGACGCCCAGGCGAGAAGCCACGATTTGGCGGAATCATCTACGCCGAAAGTGCCGAGAAGGTTGCGTACTTTATCGAGCGTTGCGACAAACAGGGAATCCCCTTGCTGTTCGTGCAAGACGTGTCGGGATTCATGGTAGGCCCTGAGTCGGAGCACGAAGGCATCATTCGCGCAGGCGCACATTTTGTCGAAGCCATGGCGTGCGCGCGGGTACCGAAAATTGTGCTCACGGTCAATCACGCCAGTGGCGCCGGTTACTACGCCATGGCCGGGCAGGGCTTCGACCCCGACTTTCTGTTCTCGTGGCCAACCGGACGGATGGCCGTGATGGAAGGGGAGGCCGCAGTGGGCGCTGTGCACGGTCCCGCCATCGCAGCGGCCAAGGCAAAAGGTGTCGCGTTGACTCCCGACGTGGCCGCATCGGTTGAAGAAATGCGCGCCGACTACGAAGAGCAACTCGATGCGCGCTACGCCTGCGCGCGCGGATACGCCGACACCATTCTGTATCCGGAGGACACACGTTCGATGCTCGCGCTTGCACTGCGCGCCGCGTTGCAGAACCCAGGGCCACACCTTGGCGCATTCAACCTGCCACCCATGCCGGGCGCATCAACGTAGCAGAGTCTCACCAAACACACCGTGCAGCCGTTCGGCCGTACGTCGAGCAGCAGGATTCCCACCGTGCGATTACAGCAGCAGCTTTCCGGGACAACAGGATGACCGATACAGAACGCGTAGTGCGCGTGGCCAGCGGGCAGGGATTCTGGGGCGATTGGCTTGAAGCGCCACGTCGGCAGGTCGAAGGCGGACAGGTTGACTACCTCATGCTCGACTATCTCGCCGAAGTGACCATGTCCATTCTGCAAAAGCAGAAGGAACGCGACCCGAAAATGGGATACGCGCGCGACTTCATTGGCGCGATGGAAAGCGTGTTTCCGGCCGTGGTCGACCGCGGCGTCAAGGTCATTGCCAACGCCGGCGGTGTGAACCCACAGGCGTGTGCGACCGCGCTAATCGCCGCCGGTGAGAAAATGGGACTGCGCGGCAAGTTCAAGGTGGGCGTCGTAACCGGTGACGACTTGCTGAGTCGCCTTGACGAGCTGCTGGCCGCTGGGCACCAGCTTGCCAACATGGATACGGGCGAACCACTCTCCACCATTCGCGACCGCGTGTTATCCGCCAACGCGTACATTGGTTCGACACCAATTGTTGAGGCGCTCGAACGCGGCGCCAACGTGGTGGTGACCGGTCGCAGCACCGACACCGCGCTCACCATGGCGCCGTTGCGTCATGAGTTTAAATGGGCGCCGGATGACTGGAACAAGATGGCGTCGGGCATTATTGCCGGACACATTCTCGAGTGCGGCGCACAAAGTTCTGGCGGCAACTGTTTGTACGACTGGCGCAACATTCCCGACCTCGCGAACGTCGGGTATCCCATTGCCGACGCCGTAAGCGATGGCTCGTTTGTCATTACCAAACATCCGAATACGGGTGGTCGCGTTTCGATACCAACGGTGAGCGAACAACTGGTGTACGAAATGGGCGACCCACACGCCTACATCACACCGGACGTGGTTGCCGATTTCACCAGCATCCAGCTTGAAGATGCCGGCGAAAATCGCGTGCGCGTGCACGGCATTACGGGCGGACCGCCAACGCCGTTTCTCAAGGTGTCCATCGCGTATCGCGCCGGGTACAAGGCCGTTGGTTCGCTCGTGTATTCGTGGCCAGATGCCATGGAAAAGGCGCAGATGGCCGATGGTGTGTTGCGCCAACGGCTGGACAATCTTGGTCTCAAGTTCGACCAGATTCTCAGTGAGTTCGTTGGGGCCACCAGCACCCACGGTCATCTTGCCGGCGACGGGCACGACGCGCCCGAAGTGCAGTATCGCATTGGGGTGCGCGGCGAAGATCGCGCCGCCGTTGAACGTTTCACCCGTGAAATTGTACCGCTGGTGTTGAACGGACCGCCCAGCGTGACGGGGTTTGCTGGTGGACGCCCGAAAGTTGAAGAAATTGTTGCCTACTGGCCCGCGTTGATCGACAAACGTGCGGTGACCACTCACGTCGATATTCAGGAGTAATTCCCATGAAAGTCAGACTCCTGGACATTGCGCACGCGCGAAGCGGCGACAAAGGCGACACCGCCAACGTCGGCCTCATCGCCCTGAAGCCAGAATGGTATCCGGTACTCGTGAAGCACGTCACGCAGGCGCGCGTCACCGAACATTTCAGCGGCATGATCACGGGCGCGGTCGAGCGTTTCGAGCTGCCCAACCTCATGGCGCTGAATTTTCTCCTGCACGGAGCCCTGGATGGCGGTGGCACGTTGTCCCTCAAGACGGACGCGCAGGGCAAGGTGTATTCGACGGCGCTGCTGCGCATGGTACTCGACATTCCGGATGCCGAGGCCACGGCGGCGGGGTTGTCGGCGGGCTGAGAGTTTCAGGGGGCGTTCGGGCTGACCGCGTGCATCGTGGGGCAGGTTTCGCCCACGCGACCACCTTGCCCCATTGCCAGTTTACGCCGTCGCTGGACCAAACGCTCCGAACGCACAATGTTACGGAGTCCAGAACCCTTCCAATCCTGCAAGGAGCCGCCCATGTCCCTGAAGTTGCGTGTTTCCATGATGGCCGTTGCCTGTATCGCAGTAGCGGCGTGCGCACAGAACACCGAGCCGCCAGCGCCCGCGACTGCGTCCGCCCCCGTGGCGGCCGGTCCAGACCTGATGGCCGACCTCATGAAGGATGTGGAAGGCGTTGAAAAGAAGATGATCGATCTCGCCACCGCCATGCCGGAAGGCACTATGAACTGGGTGCCATCTGTGGGCACCCGCTCCGTGCGCGAAGTAGTGTTGCATGTGGCGAGTGACAACTATCTCATTCCGTCGATGCTTGGCGCCGCCATTCCCGCCGAAACGAAAATTTCCGCGACCGATTTCGCGACGCTCACGGCGTACGAAAAGCGCGACATCAGGCGCGATGCTGCAGTGGCCGATCTCAAGACGTCTTTTGCGCATCTCAAGGCCGCCATGTCGGCCGACTCGGCCAGCAGGATGGGCGCCGAAGTGGACTTTTTCGGCACGAAGATGTCGCGCCAGGCCGCATGGATTGGAGCCGTGACACACTTGCACGAACATCTGGGGCAATCGATTGCCTATGCACGCAGCAACAAGATCGTGCCACCCTGGAGCAAGTAACATTCGGTTCTCCAATCTCACCCGAATCAGGCTGCTGTTTGTCATTGCCGCCATTCTCGTGTTCGGGTACGGCGTCCGCAGTAACGACTCCAACGTACGCTGGGTGGCAATTGGCCTGCTCGCCGCTGCCTTTCTGCTGCGGTTTGCCGTCAGGTTTGTCTCGAAGTGAGTCCCATGCACCAGGTCCCTGAACTACTCGCGCCCGCCGGCTCGCTCGACGCCGTGCGGGCGGCGGTCGCCAACGGCGCCAATGCCGTGTACCTCGGCGCGTCGCAGTTCAACGCGCGCGACGAGGGCGCGCAGCTTTCGTTAAATGAATTGCGACAGGCGTGCGACATCGCCCATGCGGGCGGCGTGCGCGTGTATCTCACGTTCAATGTGCTGATCAAGACGGCCGAGCTGGCACCAGCGCTGGTGTATCTCGGCGCGTGTATCGATTGCGGAATTGATGCAGCGATTGTGCAGGACCTGGGCATCGTCCGACTTATTCGCACCGTGTATCCTGCGCTGGAAATACACGGCTCCACGCAAATGACGGTGCATGATGGCAGCGGTGCACGTGTCATGCAACAACTGGGCGTCGAGCGCATTGTGCTGGCGCGCGAAAACACGCTCACGGACATCTCGAGCATTCGCGAAGCCGCGCCTGGTCTTGGTCTGGAATCGTTCGTGCACGGAGCCCTCTGTATTTCGTATTCAGGGCAATGTCTGATGTCGGGCATGATTTCCGAGCGATCCGCCAATCGCGGGTCGTGTGCACAGTCGTGCCGCAAGGAATACACCCTGCAGGACGATCAAACCGGACTGACGCTGGACTCCGGCTTTCTCATTTCGGCGAAAGATCTCGCCGCACACGACTATCTGGCAGAGTTGGCCGCAGCTGGCATCAGTTGTCTCAAGGTTGAGGGGCGCAAGAAGAAGCCGGAATACGTGGCCACGGTCACGCACGGGTATCGGACGTGGTTGGACCGACTGGCCAATGGCGAAAATTCTGAACCGCCCGAATCGGAAGTAGAACCGCTCGTCCAGATTTTCAGTCGTGGATTTACGGCGGGCATGCTGGGTGGCCGCGAGGGGCGCGACTACATCACGCGCACGCAGCCCGATAGTCGCGGTCGCTTGATTGGTACGGTGGTGGGGCACGAGGGCGCTGATCTGCTGGTTGATGTCACGTTGCCAGTCGCAGTCGGCGACGGCTTGGGGTTTGAAGAACCCGTGGACGGTTCGGCCGCGACCATCGGCTGTACCGTAACTGCGGTACGCACCCTTGACGTGAAAGACGGCGTCTATCGCCAGGCGTTGTCGACGCGCCTTCGCGTGGCCCACGGGTGGCGGGTTATCCGCACGCTGGACACGGAGCTGATGCAGGGCGCTCAACAAAGTTTTGCGGGCATTGCCATTCCAGAGCGAGCCCGGTTGCGCGTGGATGTCCGGGTGTTTGGAAGCGCGGGGGCGCCGCTAAAGCTGGTATGGAGCGCGGGAGAATATGCAGTGACGGTGCAGGGCGATGTGCCCCTGGCCCCCGCCTCAAAGCGCGCGCTGGACTACGCACAATTGCGCGAGCAGCTCGGGCGTCTGGGCGAGACTGCATATGCACTGGGCGTATTGGATATTGCCGGATTAGCCGCCGGATTATTTCTGCCCGTCAGCGAACTCAATCGTTTGCGGCAGGACGCGGTTGCCCAACTCGAGGAACAGCGCGGGTGGGATGCCAGTGCGGCCTCCTCATTGCGTGCCGAGGCAATCGCGAAGGCGGTGGCGAACGTCAATCCGACTGCGTCGGGTGACCTCCGTACCAATATGGAGCCGCTGCGTCTCAACGCCGTCGTGTTTAATGTTGCCGATGCCATGGAGGCGGCACTGAACGGCGCGACGGAGGTGGTGCTCGATCCGTTTCTTCGGCACCCCCCCATTCCGCTGGCGCGTGTGCGCACGCTTCAGCATACGTTGCGTGACCTGGGTGTGTCCTTGCGGTTGCGCACGCCGTCTATTGTGCGACCCGACGAACGGAAAACGCTGGACAAGTGGTTGGCGCTCGAGCTGCCGCTGCTTTCCGGACACGTGGGGCTGGTGCACGAACAGGCCGCGCTTGGCCGGGATGTGGTCGCGGACTATGCGACCAATGTGTTCAATCCGCATACGGCGGCGTTCATGTTTGCATTGGGGGCACGCCGCATTGTGCCGTCCGTGGAATTGACGCTGAACGAATTGGGCGAGGTGGTGCGACCGTGGGGCGGTCACGGCTTCGACGTGTTCGTGTACGGACGTCCGGAAGGGATGACCATCGAGCACTGCGTACTGTCGGCCGCCTTTGAGCGCGAGCCCACCACGTGTCGGGACTTGTGTGTGCAGAAACACATGCAGGTGTCACTTACAGACCCGGCGGGATACACGTTTCCAGTGGCGACCGATTCCGCATGCCGCAACCGGCTGCTGCATTCACGTCCTATTGACGGCGCAGAGTTTATCCAATCGCTTTGGACGCAGCACATGCGGGGATATGCGCTCGTGTTCAACGTGCCTGGCGAGCCTGTTGCGGCCATTACGCGCCACTTCCGCACGGTGTTGGACGGGGCGATGGCGGGGACGGCGTGTGACACGGGCACCACGCGGCGCCTGCTCAACGGCGAGTTTACGCGAGGGCATTTCATCCGCGCTGTTTAAGAATGACCGTCGCATTTGCGCATTCACGCACGGTTCGTTCGCAGAGGTACAATGGTGCGGGTGACGCGCCGCACGCATCTGTTGTTGAGCAGATGTGCGAGTTGATCGCAGGCTGTTGGCAGTTTTGTTCGCTGAAAACTGCTCGATGTGTGCGCGGTGCATTGACAGCCTGCACACCACACCGTACCGTGCGTTTTCCCGCCAGAGTTGTTTCGCAGGCCCGAACACGAGGCCGCGAGACTGTGCGCTTAGCCAGTAGCTGAAGCAGGTTGTTGCAGGTATAGCCTCCGCAGTTCGCCTAAGCAGGTTGTTCCCACCTCGCGCTACCAGCGCGGCCCCCGTTTCACTCACTGTTCCCTCGGATGTTGTCGGACGGGTTCTCCGTCCGGTGGTTTCCTCAGTTCCCCCTGCCGCGATCGCATCCCCACACTCTGTGGCGAGCGACACGGCATTCGCTCGTGACACCGGCGGCGGGTGACCGTTGGGTGCACGAATCTGCAAGAGGAGTGTCGAGATGCAATTCGGCCGGACCCCCCAAGTTCATGCCTCCGCGAATCGACGTGCGACGCTGCGTCGATGGAGCACGCGCACAATGGCTGCGATCGCTTGCCTCGTTGCTGGGCAGGCGGCCTCCGCCCAGGCACGAGGCGTCATCACCGGTCGCGTTACGGAAGTTGGCAGCGGACAGCCAGTAGCGGCCGTCAGCGTTACCGTGCAGGGCACCACGAACGGTACCCTCACCGGCGAAGACGGCCGCTTCACGTTACGACAGGTAGCCATTGGAACCGCGGTCGTGAATTACACCCGCATCGGCTTTGAAGCTGGCCGACAATTGGTGACCGTCCGCGAAGGGGCCCCGAGCACTGGCGACCTCGAGCTCAAGGCCGCCATCCTTTCCTTGCAGGCATTCGTCACCACGGTAACGGGGCCCACCCGCAAAATTGAACTCGGCACCACGACCTCTCAAATCGCGGTCGCAGATAGAATCGCCGAGTTGCCTGTGAACTCGATGGGAACGCTGCTCTCCGGTCGTGCGGCTGGGGTGCAGGTCTCCACGTCCGGCGCCTCCGGCACCGGCTCACGCATCCGTATTCGCGGCCAGACCAGTCTGACGCTGAATAACGACCCCATCGTCTTTATCGATGGCGTACGCGTGATTTCAAACACGGCGCAAGGCAATTCGGGCCCGTCGCGTTTTGATGACTTGTCGCCCGCCGAAATTGAAAACATCGAAGTGATCAAGGGCCCGTCGGCGGCGACGCTCTATGGCACCGAAGCGGCCAACGGCGTGATCAACATCACGACGAAGAAGGGCAAGTCCGGCAAAACCGTGTGGAGTGTCTTCACGGAAAACGGTGTCATCACCGACCCCAACAAGGGCACTTATCCAGACCAGTTCTACAACTGGGGAACGGTAGTGGCGCGTAACGCGGCCGGCGCAATCACCAATACGACGAACAACACGCGCTGCGCCCTGACACAGATTGCGTCGAACATCTGCACGAAACAGGATAGCCTGTCGCGCAACAACGTCTTGAATAATCCGATTACGTCGCCGCTCACCAACGGACGCCGCAATGCCTATGGCATGCAGGTGTCCGGCGGGACAGACCGGGTGCAGTTCTTCCTGTCCGGCGACATGCAGGGCGAAGTCGGCGTTTATAAGATGCCGGACAGCGAAATCGTCCGCCTCAGGGCAGCGCGTGGCGTTTCTGAGCTGCCGGACTGGCAAGTGCGCCCCAATGTGCTTGACCGTATCAATCTGCGGGCGAACCTGTCCGCACAGATTTCGTCCACCGCCAATATCCAGCTGTCGACGGGTTTTGTCACCAGTACACAAAATTTGCCACCCAACGAAGACAATTCGACGGGGCTGATGGTAAACGCGATTGCCGGCAATGCCGCACGCATGGATAACAGGCAGATTCAGACGGTGAACGGGAAAACTGATACGATCCCCCTGAACGGGCAGTTCGCAAGTCCAATGGGTGATATCCTTTCCGTTCGGAACCGGCAGGACGTCAACCGCTTCATCAACAGCTTGCAGGGACGCTGGCAGGCAACAAGCTGGTTGAGCACCCGTGGTACCGTCGGTTTGGATTACACAAACATTCTGGGAATCAGCGGCAATTATGTTGACGAAGGTCCCTTCGGAAACGGACGAATCGGGGGCTTGGGCAACAACCGCACGCAAACGTCACAGTATACCGTCGATCTCGGGGCAACCGCGACGAATACCCTCTTTTCCGGCCTCCAAAGCAAACTCTCGGTGGGTGTCCAGTACATCCGGAATTTCAGCCGGAGCACGTCGGCGTCGGGCAGCAACCTGCCCCCTGGTGCCGTAACGCTCAGTGGTGGCTCCATCCTTTCCGGCTCGGAAGGCACGTCCGAGGTGATCACCCTCGGTACCTATGTTGAAGAAGTCTTATCAATCGGCGACCGTCTGTTCCTCACCGCCGGCATTCGTTTTGACGACAACAGCGCATTCGGTTCGGGATTCAATGGCGCGACGTATCCGAAAGCCGCGGTCTCGTATGCAATTTCCGACGAGGCGTGGTTCCCGAAACCCGCGTTCCTTGACAATATCCGTTTGCGTGGCGCTTACGGCGCATCGGGTCAGGCACCAGGCTTGAACACCGCCAATAGGTTCTACGGATCGACCACCTTTACGTTGCCGGCCGGATCGCTTGCGACGGGCGTTCAGCTGGCCTCGCTGGGTAATCCCCTGCTGAAGCCCGAGTACTCTGGCGAATTCGAAGGCGGTCTTGATCTCGGACTGTTTGGTGGCAGCACCAACTTCGAAGTCACGTATTTCAGCAAGACGTCCAGGGACGCGCTGATCAGCCGCGGGCTCGCGCCGTCCATCGGCTTCGGGTCACAGACTGCCAATATCGGCAGCGTCAAGAATGCCGGTGTCGAGTTTGTGCTGAATCAGCGCGTGCTGGACCGCCGCATGGTGGCCTTCAGCGTCAACGTCACCGGGTCCTCCACTCGCAATAAGCTGGTCACGCTTGGCGAAGGGGTCACGCCAATTCTCACGGGTAACCGAAGCACGCAAAAAAACACGACGGGTTACCCACTGTTCGGAATGTGGGGGCGCACCTATACCATCAACGACCGCAATGGTGACGGCATCGTCGCGGCACCGTCCGGCACTGTCGGTACCGCCAATTACGATCCGGGTGACCTCATTCTCAACCCCGGGGATACCACCGTGTATCTCGGCAACACGTATCCGAAACTCGAAATGGCCGTGAGCCCCACGCTGGAACTGTTCGATCGCAAGCTGCGCTTCAATGCCCAGTTTGACACCCGGCTGGGCTTCCAGAAGCTGAACAATACGCTGCGTCACCAGTGCTCCACCGGCAGCCAGTCCTGCCGCGGCGCGAACGACCCGACAGCGCCGCTGGAAGTACAAGCCGCTTCCGTCGCACTCAATAACTACGGCACCATCCTGACCGGCTTCTACCGTGACATGAACTTCACGCGGTTCCGCGAACTCTCTGCTGCGTTCCAGATGCCCGACCGTTGGGCCCGGGCGCTCCGTGCCAACCGCTGGAACGTCGTCCTGACCGGCCGCAACCTCGCGCTCTGGGACGGCGGTTATGACGGGGTCGACCCGGAAACCACAGTTGGAAACAGCGACGCACGCGGTAATGAAGAATATTTCTCAACCCCACCGCTTCGCACGTTCACGTTCCGCATGAACTTCACTTTCTGAGGAGATCACATGCAAATACACTCCTCAACTCCTGCATCCAAAATCATGATCGCCAAGGATTTGCGTTTCGCGACGCTGCGCCGGCTTGCCGGCGCAGCAGTCCTGTCGCTCGGCGTGCTGGGTGGTTGTAGTAACGAAAGCATTCTACTCGTTGTCGATCCCGACATTCTGAACCCAACGGATATTGCAACCGCCGGTGGCGCCGGTCCGTTGCGGTTTGGGGCAATCCAGCGGTTCGTCCTTGCTTTTGATGGCGGCACCGACTCTTTCGTGGCGTTCGGAGGCAGCATTGCCGACGAGTTCCGCGGCAGCGATACATTTGACGAACGCATCCTCCCGAATAAGCGTACGATCTCCGAAGACCTGTCGGCAGGACCCTATTCCGGGCTGCACAGCACGCGCCGCGAAATTAACAACGCCATCAGTGTTATCACTGCGGTGGCACCGAATCCGAAGTTCAACATCGGCGAACTGTACATGTTTCGGGCGTACACCGAGGACTTCTTTGCCGAGTTGTATTGCTCGGGTATTCCGTTCAGCGATGTCACCGATGATGGTGTGGTTCTTGGAAAACCGGAAACAACGGTGCAGGTGTTGAATCGCTCCGTTGCGAGTTTTGACTCTGCGTTGGCCCTTGCCGAGACCTCCACAAGAGTTCGTTTCGGCGCATCAGTCGGAAAGGCGCGCGCCCTGCTCAACCTTGGTCAGTTTGCCCAGGCGGCGGCGGCGGTCTCGGCAGTCCCGACAAACTTCGTACTGAACATCGATCACTGCTTCGGTACGGGCTGCACTGATAACGGACTGTACGGGGCGGCTTCGGCTCCAAGCTCCCGAATGACGCCAGCCAACCGGGAGGGCATTAACGGACTTGAGTTCATGCCCACCGTGCCCGATCCTCGTCTGCCTTGGGTAGCGTCCAATCGTGCGGGGTTCAACACCACGTGGCTGAACATGCCCATCGCACTCAAAATATGTCCGGCCTACCGCAACAATTGCCCAGGTACTTTCAACACCACGGGCGCTGTCGTGCTGGCTGACGGCATCGAAGCACGGCTCATCGAAGCTGAGGCGCGCTTGCAGGGCGGAACGCAGGCCGATCGCGATGCCGTGTTGGTCGTTCTCAACACGCTGCGTGCAACGGGCATTACCGGCAAACCCATCACGGCCCTCACTTCAGCCGGTGCGACGCAGGCAGCAGCGGTTACACAGCTGTTCAACGAGCGGGCGTACTGGATGTACATGACAGGGCACCGTCACGGAGACCTGCGTCGGCTTATTCGTCAGTACGGTCGCGATGCGGAAACGGTATTCCCAACCGGCGAGCAGGCGCCTCCCTTGAGCGGCCCGTATGGAACAGACGTGAACGCACCGGTGCCGGCCCGTGAGCGGAACAACCCGAACTTCAATGGCTGTCTCGATCGCAAGGCGTAGTTCTGATGGGTTCCACCGTTGTGAAAAGGGGCATCCAAACGGATGCCCCTTTTTTTGCGTGGTGATTCAATTTTTCGGGGCGCGGCGATACGAATGGGTTATCGCACGCTTCGCATTGTCTACGTAGACTTTCGCCTGACATTGCCGGGATGCACCACTTATTCGGTCCGATGTGCGTCCCCGGCTGCCTTCGCCGCTTGAACATTCAACAGCTTCAAGGGGACTGTAATCAATGGTGGCGCTTGAAACGCCGCGCACCGCGCCCGCAATGAAATGATGCTGTACTTGCGCCAACCGGTCTCTACTTATTCTGGCATGCGATTCCCACGTCCACCAGCCCGACGTTGACCATTCTGGACCAGGCCCGCGCCAAGCTACGCGAAACATTCGGCTACCCCGACTTTCGGCCGCCACAAATTCGCGCGGTCCAGGCCGTACTCGCGGGTCGCGACACACTCATCGTGCTGCCTACCGGCGGGGGCAAGTCGCTGTGTTTCCAGGTACCAGCACTCGTGCGCGACGGGCTCACCGTGGTCGTGTCGCCGCTCATCTCGCTCATGAAGGACCAGGTTGACACCCTTGAACGCAAAGGCGTGCCGGCGGCATTCATCAACAGCACGCTCAGCAGCGCCGATGTGGCGAACCGCATGGCGCGTGCACAAAGCGGCGAACTTAAACTGTTGTACCTCGCGCCAGAACGCATGGAAGCGGGCAAAACCCTCGATCGTCTGCAGGCAATTGGCGTGTCCATGCTGGCCGTCGACGAAGCGCATTGTATCAGTGAGTGGGGGCACGACTTTCGCCCATCGTATCGGCGTATTGGCGCCATTCGTGAACGGTTGTTACGACCGCAAACCGTCGCATTGACGGCAACCGCGACACCAGACGTACGCAAGGACATTGTGCGGCAACTCGCCTTGCGCAACGCGGAAGTAGTCGTGGGTGGATTCGACCGCACCAATCTCACGTACCACGTGGTCAGCGCATCCAACCAGACGGAAAAAGACAAGGCCGCCGTGCATTGGTTGCGGGATGCACCCGGAGCCGCGGTGGTGTACGCGCCCACTCGCAAGGCGGTCGAACGTATCACCGCCGTACTCGTCAAAGCGAACGTCAAAGCCGTTGGCTATCACGCAGGCCTGGACGAAGAGCTGCGCCGCCGCACACAGGACGCATTCATGAATGCGCGCACGCGCGTGATTGTCGCGACGAGTGCATTCGGCATGGGCATCGATAAACCCGATGTGCGACTGGTCGTGCATCACGCCATGCCAGGCACGCTCGAGTCGTATTACCAGGAAGCCGGAAGAGCAGGACGCGACGGCAATGCGTCCACCTGCGTCCTGCTGCACATGTATCCCGATCGTTTCACGCACGAGTTTTTTCTGGCCACCACACATCCTGATCGCGAGACGATTGAGCGAGTCTGGAAAACGATACGCGAATTGGGCGACGGCGCCGGGCTCGTTGCACTGACCGCCGAGGATATCGCCGCTCGGCTGCCATCAAAGGTGGGAGACCGCAAGGTGGGCGCCGCACTCCGGGCGCTGGCGTCGGCCGGCGCACTGGCTGTCGAACGGCCGTCGCTTAATCGGGCCCATGTGCGGTTAATGGCCACGCCTGAACGCATCACCACCAATCTTCGGGGTGATCGTGCAATCGATCGCGAGGTGTTGCGTGCGTTATGGCGGGTTGGCGGAACGACCATTCAGGCCGGCGCGTTCATCGACCTGGACCGCCTTCCACGCGACCTGGGCGGGGCGTACGCACTTGTTGCAGTGCTGGATCGGCTGCAGTCCGAACAGTATCTGGCCTGGACGCGTACTGGAGGTGGGTTCAGGCTACATCCGCAAAGTCGCGACGCGAAATGGCTTCCCGTTGACTGGAAAGCTCTTGAGGGACGTCGGCTGGCAAATTTGTCACGGTTAAACGCCGTACAGCAATATGCACAAACCCGAACTTGCCGCCGGGCGTTCGTCCTGCGCTATTTCGGTGATCCTGAAGCCCGCCCTACGTGTAATGCGTGTGACCGTTGCCTCGGCATCGTCCAGGAACCATCGCCCCGAACACCGGCGAAACGGTCGCGTGCGAAACATCCCCTTCGGCAACACTAAGCCCCAATTTCAGACTCATGGATGACAGTTTGTACTTTGGCGAGCAGCATCTGGCTGTTCGCGATATGGTGCGTTCCTTTGCGCGCGAGCACGTGGCGCCAGTGGCCGCCCACTTCGATGATGCCTCGGAATTTCCCTGGGAAAACGTCAGGAAAATGGCCGAATTGGGCCTTCTGGGAGTGCCTTGGTCGGAAGACATGGGTGGCGCCGGCTTTGATACGCTGAGCTACATCATTGCCATTCACGAAATGTCCAAGGTGTGTGCGTCGCACGGCATCACCATCAGTGCCCACACCACGCTTGGTACGTCGCCTATCGTGAACTTCGGAACGCCCGAACAGATCAACAAGTACGTCCCGCACCTCGCCGCAGGAAAAGTCTTAGGCGGTTTTGGGCTGACGGAAGAGAGTGCAGGTAGTGATGCGGGTGGCACACGCACCACGGCCGTTCGTCGCGGCGATCATTATGTGTTGAACGGATCGAAACGCTTCATCACACATGCCGGGATCGGCGAAATTTTTGTCGTCACCGCCGTGACCGATCCAACGAAGGGTACCAAGGGTATCTCGTCCTTCATCCTCACCAAACCCAGCGTCGATCTCGCGGCCTGCGAACGCTTCGGTATTGGCCACGAGCCCTCATTGCCATCCATGGCGGGTTTTACCTCGGGCCGCAAAGAAGACAAGCTGGGCTGGCGGGCTTCAGATACGCGGGAATTGTTGTTCGACAACGTGGAAGTTCCGGCTGAGAATCTTCTTGGTACAGAAGGACTTGGCTTCGTGAACTTCATGAAAACTCTCGATGCAGGTCGTGTTGGAATCGCAGCCCTTTCGTTGGGAATTGCCGAGGGGGCGTTTGATGCGGCGTTGCGGTATGCGGCGCAGCGAAAGCAGTTTGGCCAAGCCATCGCGAGTTTTCAGGGCATCGCTTTTCAGCTGTCCGACATGGCCACGGAAATTGAAGCGGCCAAACATCTGGTATACCATGCGGCCTGGTTGGCGCAGAATCACAAGCCGTACAGCAAGGAAGCGGCGTTTGCCAAACTGTACGCGTCCGAGCTGGCTATGCGTGTCACCATCAAGAGCATCCAGATTCACGGCGGTTATGGGTACACCAAAGACTATCCGGTGGAGCGGTATATGCGGGACGCCAAAATTTGCGAAATTGGCGAAGGGACCAGCGAAGTGCAGCGCATGGTTATCGCGCGGGCGCTGCTGAAAGGTTTGATGAACTAGTGGCGCCGCAGGCGCAAATCGCGCCGCGCGGACGGGCCGCAAAAGCGCGCTAAGCTCATTCCCGGCAATAACTAACCGCACTGGCACCTTCCAGTGGGCAGGCGCCAATGGTACACTTCTCTTGTACGTCCCAGGTTTAGTTCATTGCCGTCGCATCTGGCGCCGGCGGCCCGCGCGACTCGCGGGCCGCTTGTGTTTTGGACGAGGGGTTGGTCGGGGCCAACGTGCCCAGGCCAACGTCTCAACCGCTCTCCACCGCGCGTTGCACTCACCGTGTTTCGATCGCACTCCGCTACGTCTCTACTCGGCACTTGCGTCGGGCGCCCTCGGGTTGGCTACGAGGGTTGCACCAATTGCTCGCAGCCGGACGTTTGGCAGGTGCCCGATCACGCGCGAACCGTGGAGGTGCCCGCGGCGGGGTCATGGCGGTTCAACCGAAAGGGTTTCCCGAACCGTTTGACAGCCTCAGCATCTCACCGTGTGTGTTGCCATTTGGGCCTAGCGGAGTCGCCGCCGTCTGAATGTTCGACCCCAGCTCATGAAGCGAGAGATATTAGTAAACGCCGGCCCGCGCGAGACGCGGGTGGCCATCATCGAGGACGACCTTCTCGTTGAGCTGTTGGTAGATCGTCCGGATTCACGTCGCATGGTTGGTGATGTGTATCTGGGAAAGGTAGAAGCCGTCCTGCCGGGCCTTCAGGCAGCCTTCGTCAATATCGGCACTGAAAAAGCCGCCTTCCTTCACGCGGCCGACGTGGTGGTCGAAGACGCGTCCGTATCCGACGACGATGACGAAGACGATGACGACGAAACCGTTGCGCCCTCAACGGGCGGTGGCGGGCGTCGTGGACGTCGCGAAGTGCCGCCCATTCAGGACATGCTGAAACGCGGCCAGGATATCCTGGTACAGGTCAGCAAGGAGCCCATTTCCACCAAGGGCCCGCGCGTTACCGCGCAGGTTTCGTTGGCCGGCCGGTTTCTGGTCTATATGCCGTTCGCGTCCAAAGTGGGCGTCAGTCGAAAAATTGGCGAACGCAGCGAACGCCAGCGTTTGCGCCAAATGGTGCAGGAAATACTGCCCGAAGGCGTCGGCGGCGTCATTGTACGCACAGTCGGCGAAGACACCACGCCGGAAACGTTCGAGCGCGAATTGCACACGCTCATCAACAACTGGAAGCGCATCAAACGCAAAACGACGTTCACGCGTGCGCCCTCGCTGGTGCACCGCGAAACCAATGTCACGCGTGGGCTGGTGCGCGACCTGTTCAGTGCGAAAGTGGACAGCCTGACGGTCGATTCCAAGCAGGTCTACAACGAAATCGAGGAGTACCTGCAGGGCATCGCTCCAGAGTTGACCGAGCGCCTCAAGTTGCATGAAGAACCGGTATCCCTGTTCGATAAGGCCGGCATCGAAACAGAAATTCGCGACCTGTTCAAGCGTCGCTGCGATTTGCCTTCAGGTGGCTATCTGATCATCGAGCCAACCGAAGCATTGGTGTCGGTGGACGTGAACTCGGGCCGCTACACGGGCAAACGCGATCCTGAAAAAACGATTCTGAAAACCAACTCCGAAGCGGCCCGTGAAGTGGCGCGACAGCTTCGACTGCGGGATGTTGGCGGAATTATTGTCTGCGATTTCATCGATATGGAAACGCAGGCAAACCGCGACCGCGTGTTGCAGGAACTTCGCGGTCATCTCGGACGCGACCGCGCGCGAACCAAAGCGTTTGCCGTGAGCGACCTTGGCCTCATTGAGATGACGCGTCAACGCGTGCGCCAAAGCCACTACCAGAGCATGACCGAGGCGTGTCCGACGTGTAATGGCACCGGTCGCGTGTTCACGCCGGAGACCATTGTCCGCCGCGTCGAGCGCGCCGTGAAACGCATGGCGGCCGAGGGCAAGAAGGAAGCGATTACGTTGCGCCTGCACCCGGACGTTGCGCTGCATGTGCTGGAGCAGGAGCACGATTTCCTGCGCCGCATTGAGAAAGCCGCCGGTTTTCCCATGGACATGCGCGACGACCCGTTGCTTAAGCCCGACGAAATCCGCCTGATCACCAAGGGGGCTTCGCGGGACGTTACGCAGCAGTACGCAGTCGCGTAGCTCTTGTCGGACCCGCCGTGTTTGCCGGTGGGGGACCGTTAACTGCGCGCGGGCGGGGTTGGTGCGCGGGGCTGGTAAAGCGCTGGCCTCTGCGCTTTGCTGGCAGGACCGCGTTGTGGGCAAGAAAGGGTTTCTCTCTGGGAGATTTTTTGCTCCAGGGGTCTGCACTGCGAGAGGGGTGAATATTCTCCACGTTTTACCGCTTTGGGGGGACCCATCCCATCCCAAGCCTGGTGGAATATCCTCCTGGTAGTTGTGGGCACCGAGCGCCGTCGCAGTCCCAGCCAGCGGGCCCGAAGCCCCACGCCAATCCCGCCCCCCTGCGAATTGGCACGAATTTCAGTTGACAGCCAACTGCAAGCAGGATATGGTTATAGGCTTACTCCGAACGTTTTTTCAAACGTTGGTTAGCGGCAATTGTGCCGCGACTGTCCAAGCTGGTATTTCATGAGCTACGCGATCATCCGCACTGGCGGCAAGCAGTTTCGTGCCGAGCCGGGCAAAAGTCTGCGAATTCCGTCGTTGTTAGGCGAAGCTGGCACGGCCGTCGAGTTTAACGACGTCCTGCTCGGCTCCGACGGCAATTCCATCCGCACCGGCGTTCCGTCTATCTCCGGCGCCAAAGTCACCGGCGAAATTGTCAAGCATGGATTGGGCGAGAAGATCATTGTCTTCAAGTTCAAGCGTCGCAAGAACTACGCGCGCAAGCAGGGCCATCGCCAGAAGTTTACCGAAGTTCGCATCAAGGAAATCACCCTGGGCTGATCGCCAGTAGCGCGCCTTCCGGCAGCGCTGCGTTTCAAGGACAAGAGCAATGGCACATAAAAAAGGCGTAGGTTCCTCCCGCAACGGACGGACTTCCAATCCGCAGTATCGCGGAATCAAGAAGTACGGCGGTGAGTTTGTGGTGGCCGGCAACATCATCGTCCGGCAGTGCGGCACCAAATGGCACCCGGGCAAGAACGTCGGACTCGGCACCGATTACACCATCTACTCACTGGTCGACGGCGTCGTGCAGTTCGAGCACAAGAACAAGCGCCGCTACAAGGTCAGTGTGGTCCCGGTTGAATACGTCGAGATCACCGAAGAAGAGCTGGCCACCGCGTAATCACGTCGCGCCGTCCAATTCCTCTGCCGTAGCTCAAGCCCTCGCATTTGCGGGGGCTTTTGGTTTTCGCTAGCTTTGCGACTCCGCTTCAGGAGTTGCAAACAAATGATGAGCACCAGGCCACTCCACTCTGCGGGCGCCGCAATTGGCAGACTCGCGTACACGGCCGCGGCAGGTGCAGTGGCACTGTGCTCTCTGACCGCTGCCCGTCCGCTTGTTTCGCAACCGACCGTCGCGCTGCGGCCGGGGTTGGTCATTACCCAGTCGGTGCGCATCACGCCGGGGGTGTACGCGTTTCGTGGAAAAACTTCCACGGACTCTGCGCTCATCGTCATTCGCGGCGACAATATCGTGGTTGATTTTCAGGGCGCGGAGTTGCGGGGAATCGCCGTCGAGGCCGATCCCGACGGCGCGGCCGGCGTCGCAATTCGAGTGGACGGTGGTCGCAATATCGAGATCAGAAATGCGCACGTTCGCGGATATCGGGTGGGAATTCTGGCCGTGGGTACCCGCGGCCTCAAATTGACGGGCAACACGGTGAGCTACAACTGGAAGCCCCGGTTGTTCAGCGTGGTGGAACATGAAAGTCTTGTCGACTGGATGTCCTTTCACAAGAATGAAAATCGCGAGTGGTTGCGATTTGGCGCAGCGATTTACCTCGAACAGGTAGTGGGCGGTGAAATTCGCGGCAACACGGCCGAGCAAGGGAGCAATGGGTTGTTGATGACGCGTACGGACTCCATGAGCATTCACGACAACTCATTGTCTTTCAATTCCGCACTCGGCATCGGGCTGTATCGTTCCAGCAATAACCAAATCTATCGCAACCGTGCCGACTACAACGTGCGCGGATACAGCCACGGATTTTTTCGCCGCGGACAGGATTCCGCTGCCCTGCTGATGTATGAGCAGAGCTCGAACAATTTTGTCGCGAACAATTCCATGACCCACAGTGGCGATGGGCTGTTTCTCTGGGCTGGCCAATCCACGATGGACACGGGGCAGGGCGGCGCGAACGACAATTTGTTCCTGGCCAACGACTTCAGCTATGCGCCAACCAACGGAATTGAAGCGACCTTCAGTCGGAACGATTTCATCGAAAACCGGGTCGTGGGCAGTGACCATGGTTTGTGGGGCGGTTACAGCTTTGACTCTCGCGTGTTGGGCAACTGCTTCCAGCAGAATCGCATTGGCGTGGCAATCGAACACGGGCAGGGCAATCAGATCGCCTACAACGTGTTTGCGGGCGATTCACTGGGTATCAGTTTGTGGGCCAATTCAATTGAGCCGTCCGACTGGGGTTATCCGAAATATCGGGATACCAGGAGCCGTGACTACCAATTGCATCGCAACCAGTTCCTGATGAAAACGACCCCCATAAAGCTCGCGAATACTTCGATTGCCGATTCCAGCGGAAATGCGTACACGCCCGCCGACACGCGCGACGCAGCACAACGCACACAGAGTGACGGCTCGTGTACTGCCGGCGGACTGGCGCCCCCCGACACTGTTCAGGCGTTGCGCCGCAGGTTTCCCACCACCATTGACGGCATGGCGCCGTCATCTGCACTGGCCCGGCGCGGGCGTGACGCGATTGTCGTTGATGAATGGGGGCCGTACGACTGGCGTTTCCCGAAGGTCTGGCCAATTGACAGCACGCGTGCGCCGAGCATCCGACTGCGCACACTGGGACCACCAGGCAGTTGGCGTGTGAGTAGTCGGCGAGGCTTGGCGTCCATTTCGCGAATGAGTGGTTTGATAGGAGATACCATTGTGATGGTGCCCGATACGAACACCGACGCCGGTCGCGACTGGGCCGTGTCACTGCAGTACACCGGCGGAGCCACTGTCAATGCTCGGGGAACGGAACGCGTGCGAGGCGCGCCGGTCACGTTTTCGTACGAAATGTTCGAACCGCGCACCTTGTGGAACGTGCAATTTTTTGTCTGGAGCGATAGTACCGATCCGCGCACCAAATCGCAGGCTTTCCAACAACTGCTGAAAGGAACGCCGGTGCTGTCGCGTAGCGAGCCCCGGTTGGATTACATGTGGTATCGGCCCACGCTCAGGGAATTACCGCAAACCAGATACGCGGTGGTCGCGACCTCGCGCGTGACCGTGCCGGCGGGGGTGTTCTCATTGCGCACCATCAGCGACGATGCAATTCGCGTGTGGATTGACGGCGGGTTGGCCATCGACCACTGGACACCCCATGAGTCGGCGGTGAATTACGCGCCCATCGCCAAGGGCACGCACACGCTTCGCGTGGAGTATGCGCAAGCGGAAGGATGGACCGAACTCAAGGTGGAGGTGGTGAAAGGGGCGCACCGAGGCGTTGGTACCGCGGGCCCGCACTGACCTGACGATTGCGACCAGCCTTGCAACAAGCCTTGCAGCTGGCACGTAGAGACCAACACGTTTCACGCCTGATGCCACACTTCACGCATCTTCTGAGCTCATTCACGCGCTACCGAGAGCCTCATCATGAATATCTGGGACAAGGTTAAAGACGGCATCGACAAAGCCGGCAAAGCGGCGCAGGACGTGTTTGACGACGGCAAAACACGTATTGAGGCCTACCGCGCACGCGAGCAGGCGGACAAAGCCGCTGAGGCCCTTGGGTACGCCGTATTTCGTCCGCTCGAACTTGGGCAGGAGCTGGAGCCCGAAAGCCGCGATCGCCTGATGCGCTCATTGCGCGAGCGTGACACCGAGGCGCGGCGCCTTGAAACGCTGCTGACGGATGAGGACGCGAAAAAGCCCGATGCTCCGCCCCCGCCACCACCGCCTGCTGCGGCCGGAGCACACGCCGCCGCGCCGCCGCCCCCCACGCCTGCTGCGGCCGGAGCGCACTCCGACGCGCCGCCGCCACCGCCCGCCGACGACGCCGCTATGCCGCCGGCCGGTGCTCCGGGCCAGTAGTACGCCCTGCCGCCCGTAAGGCGTCACGCATCGCACCGGGAACGTCCGTGCAGATGGCATCTACTCCCATCTGCACGAGTTCGGCCGCATGTTCGAAATTGTTCTCCGTCCACACCACGACCCGCGCTCCGGCCGCGCGCGCCGCGTGCACCAATGCCTGATCGACCAACGCGGTGTGTTGCCACAAATCGCGCGCGCCTGCCGAGGTGATCATGTGTCCAATGTCCAGCAGGTAACTGGAACTCAAAATGCCCAACGGCACGCGCCGGTCCAATTGACCAATCGCGTGCGGAATACGGTGGTCAAATGAATGCACGGCGGTCGTCGTGTTCGGGTGCCTGGACAGGCATTCCAGGACGTTCTCCTCAATGGCAACACCCTTCACCTCCACGTAAACCGTGGCCTTGCCTTCAGCGAGGACCAGCACCTCATCGAGCGTCGGTATGTGCTCGCCGTTGGCGAGCGTGTGGGTGCAGAGTTCGGCGTAAGTGACGTCGGCAATGGCGACCTCATGCGTGACGCCTGGTTCTTCAGGCGGCTCGTAGACGCTTGAAGGTTCACGAGGGTCCGCCCCCCGTCCCGAAACAGCGCGCACTTTCACCACCGGGTCGTGATGCACCACCACCACCCGGTCGCGGGTGGCGTGCACGTCCAATTCGATGCCGTCCGCCCGTTGCGCAAGGGCCGTTCTGAATGCACTCAGGGTATTTTCCAGACAGTCGCGGGATGCGCCCCGGTGGGCGATAATCTCAACGGTTCGGGGCAGGGACATAGCGTTTTGTCGCGGCGAAAGGTGGGAGGTGGGCCGAAAGGCTTCCCGGGTGGGACAGGCGTTTTCGGGCGGGATTCGTGTTTTCGGGCAAGCCGACTTAACAAAAATTGGCCTGCAGCGTCCAATTCTCACATCGCATGATGGAAACTGATAGGCAGGCGGACGCACTGCTTGACCAGCAACTGGTTGAGCGCTGGCAGGCGGGCGATGAACGGGCGGCCACGACCATCGTGGAGCGCCACGCGCCGGCCTTACAGCGTTTTGCGGTAAGCCTGGGTGTACGTGACGAGGTAGACGAGCTGGTGCAGGATACGTTTGTTCGCGCGTTTGCAGCGCTGGATTCCTTTCGTTCGGAAAGTTCACTGCGGACCTGGTTGTTCACCATCGAACGCAGGTTGGTGCTTGACCGTCGGCGCACGGAATTGCGACGACGCAACGAAGTGGAAGTGACCGACCGCGATGCGGTGACGGGGTATGATGCACTCGATACCATCGTCGCCGATGAAGCCCGGGTTCGCGTTTCGCGAGCGCTCGAAAAACTGTCGCGGATGCAAAGAGAGGTTTTCGTGTTGCGCGTGCAGGAAGGGCGTTCCTACAAGGAAATCGCGGACATTCTCGGGAGTTCGGAGGGAGCGGCCCGGGTGCATTACCACAATGCCATGAGAGCGGTAAAGGAGTACCTCGATGACTGACTGTTCCAACGCAGACATTCGCGACCTGTTGCCCGATTACGTGCACGATCAGTTGTCCATCACTGATCTCGCAGACGTTGAGCAGCACCTCACGTCGTGCGCCGAGTGCACGGACGAACTCGCGCTATTGCGGGCGATGTTCGACAGTCGACCCAACCTGGCTCCGGTGAACGTGGCGGCCATTGTCGCAAGCTTGCCGAAGCCTGGTCAGCGCCCCGTACAGATTGGCCATGCAGAACGCCATCGCGATATCGCCATCCTCGCCTCGGCCGGCGTGCGCGATATCGCCTCTGCGCCCAGTGTAGTGAGAAAGACTGGTGGCTATCGCAGCTGGCGCGCCATCGCGGCCGTCGCGGTGTTCGCCGTGGGCACGTTATCCATCGCAGTGGCTCGGCAGGGATCGCTTGGCTCAGAGGCTGTTCCGGTTGTTGACACTACCGGCATGCTGGCTATGGGGCCGACGATCCGCACCAACGCGGATGATTCACTGCTGTCCAGGATCAACCGCGATGTGGGATTGTCCATTGGTGACATCTCGGACTATAGCGACGAAGAGTTGAAGGCCATCATGGCGCGCCTCGACAAGTGGGATGGTGCGACGTCGGCTGACCCGTTACCCGGCGTGCCCATTTTGCCGCCGGGATCCTGAGGAGGACCAGACAGATGTATTCGCACCGCACACGCCATTACGCCGTGCATCAAACGGCTCACGCATCTCGCGGTTCAATCACCAGCCGCGTTGCGGCCTTGTTCGCGACGGTGTTGTTGTTGGTCAGCATGCTGTTTTCGGGCGTGCAAACGGCCGCGGCGCAAAGTGGTGCGACGCTGGGCAATGACTCGACGGACAAGAACAGTCGTCGCCCAACCGCGCAGCAAATTGCCGATCGCCGCAGGATGGAGGCGTTGTTCGAACAGCGCATAGAAACAATGCTTTTCGACAAGTTGCAGACAACCGACGAGCAGCGGGTGAAGATGCGCGTACTCAAGAAGCGGCTCGACGTGGACAAGAATCAGCTGTTCAAGGACGAAATTGATTTTCGTCGCGCCATGCGGTCGGAGTTGACGGGCAGTGCACCGAACGACGCTCAGCTCACACAATTGCTGGAGAAGTGGCCCGGGTTGCAGCGCCGTAGAATTGAAATCGAAGAACGCGAACAGAAAGAGCTGGCGAGGTTTTTGCTACCCATCCAGCGCGCGCGCTACTTCGCCTTCATGGACGAGTTCCGTCGCAGCAAGCAGGACACCCAGTGGGGCCGTGGAGATCGTGACCGCGGCGGGCCGGGCATGCCGGGCATGCCGGGCATGCCGGGAATGCGCGGTGATTCCACCGGCTCACGTGGTGGTGCCGGTGGCTTTCGCGGCGGAGCGCCTGGCGGACGAGGCAGCCATCCGCCTCAACGCGATTCGATCAAGAAATAGCGAAGCAACGCCCCAGTCATAGCAGGAACCGCTGGCTCACCGATTCCGGGCCAGCGGTTCGCATTTGTGCGACCGCGACTACCCAGCGTGCCGGTCACCAACTAGGTTCGATGTTCGCGCCGTGCTCGGTGTTGGTGTCCACGTGAGCGGCCGAATTGCAGCAGTGCCCGCAAGGGCAATTCCCCAAGGCGCCATCCTTGGGGAAATAAGCCCGGATGGCGGAACTGGCAGACGCAGCGGACTCAAAATCCGCCGATCGCAAGGTCATGGGAGTTCGATTCTCCCTCTGGGCATGTAGTGCTGTTGGACCGCACAATGCGTGGATGGTGTACCCATCACGGTATTCCAGCTTTGGCCGCATCTCGCGGGTCACGACGCCATGATGGGGTGTAGCTCAATGGCAGAGCACTCGACTGTTAATCGAGCGGTTGGTGGTTCGACTCCACCCGCCCCAGTAGCACACCTCGGTGCTCATCGCACACGCCACAGAGTGTGGCAAGCACGACACGGCTGTGTACGCAAGTACAGTTGATGCCACCTGTAAATGCAGGTATTGCAACAAGATGCAGGGAGGCGCAGAAGGGCTGGGGGCGAGCCGCGTGACGGCGCGCAGCTGACGCCCGAAGGTGCGACCCCAAGTGGCGTGACGATTGCCGGGGGCATTCATCGCACGAACGGCGACGTGCGCGGCAGACCCTGCTCCCTCTTCGGATGCAACACCACGCCTGGCGGCGATTCCTTCCACGACTTGTTCGCGTTCGGCGCCACGCGTTTCGACTTTGCCACGCCAATCAGCCATTTCGGCGGGTACTTCGGCGGCATGCAGAAGGATTTCAGTTCCATCCGTGTGTTCCTCACTGGTGGGCCACAGGACATCCCGTTCTCGTTTGACTTGCGCAGCGGCGGCACCGGCTTCTACGGATTTTCAAGCACGCAGTCGGTTTCTCGCGTAGATGTCGTCATCAACGTTGATTTTGTCGGCATGGACGACGTGATGTACGGCCCCAGCGTCTCTGTCGTACCTGAACCGTCCACGTATGCGTTAATGGCCGCCGGACTCGCGGCGCTGGGCCTCGCAGCTCGCCGGCGCCGTATACGCGCGCAAGCACGGCGCAGTACACCGAACGGAGGGCGGCAACCAGTAGCGATGAGCTGAGGTTGCCGCCCTTTTTTTGTATGCATTGACCGTATTGGCGGTACCTTGCGCAGGACTGTTGGAACCCTCGTGGCGGTCGAGGCACGACGTAACCGAAGATTGTGAATTGCATTACCCCAGAAACGCGGACGTCCAATCTCGAACGAACCGGGACCAGTAACTTGATCCCCCCTCTCCGCCCCCACTACTTTCCTCCCTCGCGCCTCCTCACCACACCCCTCTGAATGCCGCTTTCGCTTCTTGCCAGTCACGCCGCCCCCGGCTCGGTCGATACCGCCCTGCTCATCGTGATACTCGGCGCCGATCCTGTGCTCACGCCCACCCTCGCAGCGATCGACCACGCCGTCGGCGGCGCCTTGGGCCGCACCCTCTCGCGCCGCGACTTCCGTGGCGCCCGCGACGAAACGGCGCTGCTGGTAGGTCAGGACACCGGCATTCGTCGTGTGTTGCTGGTCGGTCGCGGGACAGGCGTTGCGACACGGGGCAGCGCGAGGCGTGCGGCCGCTGTCGCTACGCGACAGGCCAAGAAAATTGGCGTCCCCGAATTGCACGTGTTGCTCGAAGACGCAAACGTCGGTGCCATCGAAGGCATCGTCAGCGGCGTTTCCGCAGGCGCGTGGGAATACGCGGAGCTCAAAGCCGCGGTGCCCGAGGCCGAGCAGCGCCCGTCGCTTACGCTGGCCACGTTCTTCGTTCCGGATACCGATGAAGCGCGGAAGGCCTACGTGTTTGGTGTGGCGCTCAGCGAAGGCCAGTCGCTCGCCAAGCGTCTGGGCATGATGCCCGGCAACCTGTGTACGCCCGACTACCTCGCGCAGGTTGGGCGCGACATTGGCGAACGTCATGACTTGAAGGTGCTCGTGATGGGTCGTGCGGAGATGTTGCACGAGGGCATGGGGTCGTTTATGGCCGTCGCGCAGGGTACCTCGCAGGAACCGCGGCTGGTCGCCATCGAATACAAGGGCGGCGGTTCGTTTGACGATCCCGTGGTGTTGATGGGCAAAGGCGTGTGTTTTGATACCGGCGGCATCAGCATCAAACCCGCGCCGGAAATGGAGTGGATGAAGTTTGATATGTCGGGAGCGGGCGGGGTGTTGGGCGCCATGGAGACCATTGCGCGCCTCAAGCTCAAGATCAATGTGGTGGGTATCATTGGGGCCGTGACCAACATGCCGTCGGGGACCGCCGTCAATCCGGGCGATGTGGTGACGGCGTCGAACGGCAAGACCATCGAGATCATCAACACGGACGCCGAAGGGCGGTTAGTGCTGGCCGACCTGCTGGTGTTCGCGAAGCGCTTCCGTCCGGCCGTGGTGTTGGATGCGGCTACGTTGACGGGTGCGATCGTGATTGGGCTGGGGCACAACGCCATGGGGCTTTTTGGACCGGATGCCGCGCTTGTCGAGGAAGTGCGCGTCGCGGGTGAGCGCGCGGCGGAACCCGGCTGGCCAATGCCGGTATGGGATGACTACAAGGAGCAAATCCGCTCCGACGTCGCTGACGTCAAGAACACGGGTGGGCGAGCCGCTGGCTCAATTACCGCCGCGTTGTTCCTCAAGGAATTTGTGGACGGGTTTCCGTGGGTGCACCTCGACATTGCCGGCACCGCGTATTCCCAGACGGATCTCGTGTGGATTCCGAAGGGACCGACGGGCGTGCCGGTTGGCACGTTCGTCGAATTTGTGCGGGGACGCGCCGGCTGATTTCCAAACTTTCGTGCGCCCTGTTGTTGTGCGCCGTTGTGTTCACCGGCCCCGAACTCAGCGCGCAGGTTCGTCCTGATTCTGTCCGGACTGATTCGCTGCGTCGTCCCGGGGCACCGCTGGACAGCGCGAAACCTGCGGTGCCGCTTCTTGATTCGGCGGCTCAGGCGCGCGCGCAGCGTCGCATTGACAGCATCGCCGCGTTTCGTCGCGGCGACACCGTCAAGACGCCGTTCCCGCGTTTCGAGAAGCCGGTTTCGTTTGAGATTGACGAGCGGCTGCGATTTACGCGCGACCAGATCCTCTCGTCGGAAGCCACCAACCTCATTGACTTGCTTGACCGCGTACCCGGCGTGGTGAGTTATCGCACGGGCTGGTTGGCCAGCGCCCATGTGGCCTCATACCTGGGCGATTTCACGCGTATTCGCGTGTTCATGGATGGCGTGGAGCTCGACGCCAACGACCCGCGCTCGAATCGCATCCTCGACTACTCGGATGTGTATTTGTGGATGCTTGATGAAATCGTCATTGAGCGGGCCGCTGGGGAAGTACGGGTGTGGTGCCGCACGGCGACCGTCAATCGGGTCACTCCGTACACGCGAACCGACGTCTTCACCGGCGATCTGAATACCAACGGTTTTCGCGGATTGTTTGGCCGCCGATTCATGAATGGCCTGACGCTGCAGGTGGCGGGCCAGCAATTCGCCACGCAACAGGGCCGGGCTTCGGCGTTTGGATCGACGGCTGCGGTAGGTCGCGGCGATGGAGCCAACCAAACACTCAACGCGCGATTTGGCTGGGCCAAGGCACGCTGGAGTGCCGACGTGTACGGGGTGGTCACGACGCGTGATCGTGAAGCGCAGGCGGGCATTGATTCAACGCCCGATGTGGTGGCCTTCAAGGGCGCGCGTCGCGAGGGATACCTGCGGCTCGGCTACGGGGACACCAGCAACGGATTCTGGGCGCAGGCGATGTTCAATTCCCTGCGAATGCGGCTGGAAGGCATTGCCGACCCGGAACAGGAAGACACCACCATTCGCAGTGACACCACGCGTTCACGCGAACAGAAGGTGTTGGCGGTTGGTTATCGCACCAACAGTTGGCAGGTGTCCTTGACCGAGCGCCTGCGCACCTTCGGGGGCCAGGCCTGGCACAGCCCGGCGGTGCGCGCCTCGTATACGACGCGCTTGTTGTCGGCCGGACTTTTTGTAGAGAACACCCCGCTTGATTCGTCGCAGCATGCCGACGCGTCGGTCCGCGTTGCGCCGCTTCCGTGGTTGGTGCTGGGCGCCAGTCACAGTCTGCGACAATTTGATGACACCACCCAACGCGACGATGAAATTGTCACGCGGGTAGAGGGTGGTCTCCACTGGAAAAAGTGGTGGATAACCGGTGGCGTGGTCAGGCAGACGCAGTTCCGGCAGGCCGCACCCACGCTCATTGTCGGCAACGTGACCGACATCATTGAGACGGGCGCGAATGGGGCGCAGCTGGTGTCCACCGCCATTCAGTTTGGGGCTCGAGGCACCATCTTCAAGTCGTTGCGACTGGATGTCCAGGGAGCGCGATGGACCAATGACCTCACCTATCGCCCACAGATTACCGTTCGCAGCGACCTGTCACTGACGACGAGTTGGTTGGGCCGTTTTCCGCGCGGTGAGTTCGGATTCAACGCGCATGTCATCACGGAATACCGCGATGCGTTTCAGTTTGCGTACTTTGGCGGGAACAATCGCGGTCCCATCATTGTGCGGTCGCAGATTTCGCGCCCCATCACCGCATTGGTGGAAATTCGTATTCAGCGCGCCGTCATTTTTTATCAATTTCACAACGTCAGCGGCCAGCCCTACGTGTACGTGCCCGGCATTGTGATGCCACGCCAGGTGCAGATGTACGGGGTGCGGTGGGAGTTCTGGAATTGACGGAACCGCGGGCAGAGGTTTAGTTGCGCGCTTACATGGTGCGCTCAATGACCGGCTTCGGCCACGCAGAAGGCATGGTAGGCACCCTCCACGTCACGGTGGAGATCCGAACCGTGAACCACCGCTTCTTCTCTCCCAGCATTAAGCTGCCCTCGGCATTCACGCCGTGGGAAACGGAAGTGCGGGAGGTCATGCGTACGCGCGTGAGTCGCGGTCATGTGACGCTCACGGCGCGAACAGAGCGCGCACTGACGGCCGCAAATCCTGGCATAGATGCCGCCCGTTTTGCAGAAGCGGTGCTGACTCTTCGAGCGCTCACCGAACAACACGGCCTCGCCGGTGGCGTCGATCTTGGCAGTGTGTTGCGAATGCCCGATGTCATCACGACGCATCGTGAAGCGGCCGACGAAAGTGCGGGGACCGCACCCGAACTGGTCGCCGTCGTCGAACACGCGCTGGTAAGCCTGAACAAAGCGCGCGCAGAAGAAGGCTTGCGGCTTACCACCGTACTACTCGAGCGGTTGGCGTTGGTGCGGGAGGCAGTCGAACGCATCGCGCTTCGCGCCCCCGAGCGAGTCATCGCCCATCGGGACCGGCTCAGGCAGGCGGTGTTCGAGCTCACCGACGGTGTGCCCCTGGACGAACTGCGCCTGATGCAGGAAATCGCGCTGTTGGCCGACCGCATGGACGTCAGCGAGGAAATGGACCGATTCCGGTCTCACCTGACGGCTTTCGAGCAGACTTTGGAGCATGCACCCCCAGATGGCGTGGGCAAACGGCTGGGGTTCCTGCTGCAGGAACTGCTTCGCGAGGCCAACACGACGGGCAGTAAAGGCGCCGACAACCTCGTGTTACAGGACGTGGTGGCCATGAAGGAGGAGCTCGAACGCATTCGCGAGCAGGTGGAGAACCTCGAATGAGCGGGTTTCCGGTCATTTTGTCCGCTCCGTCGGGGGCCGGGAAGACCAGCATTCGACAGCTGCTGCTACAGCGGCGGTCGGATATAGGTTATTCTACAAGTTGCACCACGAGGGCCCGACGTAGTGGGGAGAGTGACGGTCACGATTACTACTTCTATACGCGTGAGGCGTTTGAGGCAGCTCGGGACCGCGACCAGTTTGCCGAGTGGGCGGAGGTGCACGGTAACCTGTACGGAACCCTGCGTTCAGAAATTGAGCGCACGGTGCAGACAGGGAAACACGTGTTGATGGATATCGACGTTCAGGGCGCCCGGCAGTTTGCGGCCGCGTTTCCGGATAGTGTGCTGATATTCATTTTGCCCCCCTCGGGCGAGGTATTATTGAAACGCCTGGCGGGGCGCGGCAGTGAAGATCGTGAGCGGTTGCTGACGAGACTTCGCAATGCCCGTGCCGAGATGAACGAAGTGGGTCGGTATCACTACGTGGTGGTGAACGACGACCTGCCGAGAGCGGTCGATCAAGTCAGCGCGATTATCGATGCAGAAGGGCTGCGCCACAGTCGGGTGCAAGCCGTTGAGGAACAGGTGGAGGCGCTCATCGCGCAGCTGGAGCAGGAAATCAGTCATTTTTCAAAAGGCGAGTAACCATGCAGGTTTTTACCCCAGGCGACATCACAGCCAAAGCAGCAAACAAGTATCTCAGCGTGTTGATCGCGGCGAAGTTTGCGCGCGTGCTGAATGACGCGCCCCGCGAACGCACTCCGAACGAAAAGAAGCTGACGACGCGCGCGTTGGAAGAACTGACCTCGGGTCAGATTGAGTATAAAGTGCATCCGCGCCGCCGCCCGGGCTGATTGCCCGCGCTTCCACGTATCGCATCGGCGCACCTGAGCGCTCGCTTCCTTCGTGCGCCCCTTTGATAACCAACGCGTACTGCTTGGCGTAACCGGGGGCATTGCCTCGTACAAATCGGCGTGGCTGGCCCGTCTGCTCACGCAGGCGGGTGCGGAAGTTGATGTGGTGCTTACGCGTTCGGCCTCAGAGTTTATTGGTGCCATTACGTTCGAGGCGCTGACGGGCCGACCCGTGCATACCACGTTGATCAGTGCCGGACATGCGCTCGACCACATCAAGCTGGCTCGCGCGGCCAACGTGGTCGTGGTTGCTCCCGCGACGGCCGACTTCGTCGCACGCGCGGTGGGCGGTCATGCTGACGACTTGCTGAGCGCGTGTTTACTCGCGACCACCGCTCCGGTGTTATTGGTGCCGGCCATGAATGATCGCATGTGGTCGCATGGGCAAACGCGTCGCAACGTACAAGCGGCGCGCGATCATGGGTATTTCGTGTTAAGTCCTGACGACGGTGCACTGGCCGTAGGAGAAGGCCACGGCCCCGGACGAATGCCTGAACCCGAGACCATTGTTGCGCACATTGCGCAACTGCTGGAGACGTCCAAGTCGCTGCAGGGCCGCCATGTCGTGGTAACGGCGGGGCCCACGCGCGAGGCGCTCGATCCCGTGCGGTTTCTCACGAATCGATCGAGTGGACGCATGGGGGTGGAAATTGCCTCGGCGGCATGGCGGCGTGGCGCCACGGTGACGCTGGTAGCGGGCCCGTTGGAGGTTCCGCTACCGGCGGGTGCGAATGTGGTGCACGTGGAAAGCACCGCTGCTATGCAACGCGCCGTCGCGGACGTGTTGCCGACAGCAGATGTGCTGGTGATGGCCGCGGCACCGGCCGACTTCACGGCGGCGGCGCCCGCGAATCGGAAGCTCAAAAAGCACGAGGCCCCAGACACGCTGCAACTCGCGCGGACCCCGGATATTCTGAAGAGCACCATCGACAACCGGAAACCAGGTGCGGTGATCGTCGGTTTTGCACTGGAAACCGGAAATGCGGTTGCCGAAGGGCAACGCAAACTGCGGGAGAAGGCGCTCGACCTGGTGGTCGTCAACGACGCGACCGAAGCAGGCGCCGGTTTTGGAGTGGACACGAACCGCGTCACGTTTGTTTCTCGCACCGGCGAACCGGACGTGTTGCCATTGATGTCGAAACGTGACGTGGCCGACGCACTCCTTGACCGCGTTGAACAGTTGTTGATCCACGGCCGCGCATGAACGCGAAGGATCGCCTGCGGCTGTATCTCGAGCAGCGTCGTGAACTGGGGGAGTCAGAGTTAGTACTGGACTCGCTGCCGGTTGACGCGGTGCTCAAGATGATTGGTGCGCCCCTCCATAACACCGCGTCGGGTTCATCCGCAGTGGTGAATGCGGCGGCATCCATGGTAGCGGATGGTGGTTCGGCGACTCGGCCGCCACTTCGCGCGAACCGCGACGATTGGGTCGGGCCTGCCGTTGATCAGGCGGCAGATGGCGCGGCCGCTTCTGGTGATGCATCTGTTAGTGTGCCACCCGTCGAACCCGAGCGACGGTTCACCGAAGCCGCGTCCACCGACTGGCGATCGGCGCTCAAGGATTTGTCGCCGAATGCCAAGGTGCCCGTGGTCGAGAGCGAACCGTATCCACAATGGTTGCTTGCTCTCGGAATTCCGGCTGGGTTGACGGCCGGTCCATTGGCGGATGCGACCAACGATAGTGTGACCGCGAAACTGCAATCGCTCGAGGACCTGGCGAGTGCCGTGACGCTGTGCCGTGCGTGCGCGTTGGGTGCGTCGGCACTGAATGCGGTGCCCGGCGACGGCAATCCCCATGCAGACTTTTTGTGCGTGGGTGAAGCGCCGGGGCAAACCGAAGACGAAACCGGTCGCCCGTTTGTGGGCGCGGCGGGGCAGTTGCTGACGAAAATTCTGGGCGCCATCAAGCTGACGCGCGACGAAGTGTTTATTTGTAACGTGCTCAAGCACCGGCCGCCGGGAAACCGCAATCCAGCGCCTGACGAAGTGCGTGCTTGCACGCCGTATTTGACTCGCCAGATATCGCTGGTCAAACCGCGAGTGATTCTGGCGCTGGGCACGTTTGCCGCACAAACTTTACTCAACACCACGACGCCACTTGGCAAGCTGCGCGGACAGGTGCATCGGTATCAGGGCGTGCCGCTGATTGTCACGTACCATCCCGCGGCACTGCTTCGCAACGAAAGCTGGAAGCGACCCACGTGGGACGACGTGCAACTCGCTCGCCGCATTTTTGATGCAGCCCGGAGCGCTTCAGGAGCCTCCTGATCGCCAATTGTTCGCGAACACTGCATCACACTTCCGAAGCGTCATGACCGCCCCAAGCGACCCGAATTCGTCCGCGCGCGACCCGTACAAGGACCGACGTCCGCCCTGGTCTGAAGAGGCGGAGCAGGCCGTATTGGGCGCGATGTTGCTCGATGCCGACGCGTTCATGCGCGCTGCCGAACACGTCGACGATACCATGTTTTACCTGGAAGGACATCGGCGACTGTACCGGGCCATGTTTGCGATTACCGAACGCAACAGCGCGGTCGATACCGTCACGCTGGGGAACGAACTTGAAAAACGCGGCGAATTGGAATCCTCCGGTGGCCGCGAGTATCTGAGCTATCTGCTGGATGCCGTGCCCACGTCGGCGAACGTGGAATACCATGCAAAAATTGTCAAGGAAAAAGCGCTGTTGCGCCGGTTGATCGAGGTCTCCACCGAAACGGTGGGCGATGCATTTGACGCGAAAGAAGACGCGAACAAGCTGCTGGATATTGCCGAGTCCCGTATTTTTTCGCTGGGGCAGAGCAAGGAGCGATCGGGGTTTTCGCGCATCAAGGAGCTGCTGTGGCCAGCAATGGAAAAGCTGGAACTGTTGGCGCAACGAGAATCGGCCATTACCGGGGTGCCCAGCGGATTTCGCGATCTTGACCAACTCACGTCCGGATTTCAGCCGGCCGACCTGGTCATTGTTGCGGCACGTCCGTCTATGGGAAAGACCGCCTTTGTGCTGAACATTGCGCAGTACGCCGCCATTTCGACACCCACCAAACCGGCGGTACCGGTGGCGTTCTTTTCACTGGAAATGAGCAAACAATCGCTGGTGTCGCGTATGCTGGCCAGCGAAGCGCTGATTGACGCGCAGCACATGCGTAAAGGTGGTAGGGGGTTGGAGGAATCGATGCCGCGTCTGGCGCAAGCGGCGGGTATTCTGGCGCATGCTCCCATTTTTGTTGACGACACGCCCGGCCTTGGTTTGCTGGAAATGCGCGCCAAAGCGCGCCGCCTCAAGGCCGAGCACGACCTGGGTCTTATTATTGTGGATTACCTGCAGCTCATGAGCGGGCCGGCTGGCACGGAAAACCGTCAGCAGGAAGTGTCGCAAATTTCGCGTGGTTTGAAGGCGCTCGCGAAAGAGTTGGGCGTGCCGGTGGTTGCTCTCTCGCAGTTGTCCCGTGCACCGGAGCAACGCACGGGTGATGACAAAGGGCGTCCGCAACTTTCCGACCTGCGCGAATCTGGTGCGATTGAACAGGACGCCGACGTCATCATGTTCATTTTCCGCCAGGAGGTGTATGCAGAACGTGATGAAACGGGACGTCTGAAAGATCCATCGTTGGAAGGGCGTGCCGAAATTATCATCGGCAAACAGCGCAACGGCCCCATTGGGAGCGTGCGGTTATTCTTTCACAAACACTACACGCGGTTTGACAACTTCCAGGCGCGCCCGGAAATGGGTGGGGCGGCGGGCCCCGGTTACATGGCTCCGGGCAGCGGCCCGAAGCTGGTACGTGGCCCCGATGACTACTAGTGGGACGTAACCCATGATGGCGCGGGCAAAGTCGCTGTTCCGCTGCACCGAATGCAACGCCGAGTATCCCAAGTGGGCCGGCCGTTGCGATAGCTGTGACGCGTGGAATTCACTTATCGAAGAGGTGGCCGGCAACGTCGTGCCGCAAAGTAAACGCAGTGCGGCGCGTTCACTGCCCGGGATTGCGGTGGACACGGTGCGATTGGCCAACGTGAGCAGCGCCGATACCATGCGTTGGCGCACGGGCCTCGACGAATTCGACTTTGTACTGGGCGGCGGCATTGTGCCGGGTTCGATGGTGTTGATAGGCGGTGAGCCAGGCATCGGCAAATCGACACTATTGCTGCAAGTGGCGGCGCGGCTGGAGCTCGCAGGACATCGCACCTTGTATGTGAGCGGCGAAGAATCAGCGCTGCAAGTCAAGTTGCGTGCCGAGCGCCTGGCGGAGGACGCGTCGCACTGCGCGCTACTCACCGAGACGTCACTGGAAACTATTCTTGCTACGGCGTCGGCGGCGGGTGCTGATGGCGAAGGTCCACTGCGCACCCTCATCATCGATTCCATCCAGACCATTCACACCGAGCTGCTTGAAGGCGCGCCAGGAAACGTAGGGCAGGTGCGCGAATGCGCCGCGCGTCTCATGCGGTTTGCGAAGGAATCGGGCACGACGGTGTTTGTCATCGGGCATGTCACGAAGGATGGCGGGATTGCCGGCCCGAAAACGTTGGAGCACATTGTAGACACGGTGCTGTATTTCGAAGGCGACGGCACGCTGGATCACCGCATTCTGCGCGCCACGAAGAATCGATTTGGCTCGGTCGATGAAATTGGCGTGTTTCGCATGGTGCCGGCCGGATTGATTCCAGTGGACAATCCGTCGGCGCTGTTTCTCGGAGATCGCACCGATGTCGCCAGTGGCAGCGCCGTGTGTGCCTTGATGGAGGGCACGCGACCCGTTCTGGTCGAAGTGCAGGCACTGGCCGCGCGCGCGGGGTTCGGTACCCCGCAGCGCGTGGCCTCTGGTATTGATGGTCGCCGTCTTGCGCTGCTGTTGGCTGTCCTGGATAAGCGCGGCGGCATATCGTGCGCGCAACTGGATGTGTTCTGCAACGTGGTGGGAGGCATGCGCGTGCAGGAACCGAGTGTCGATCTTGCGATCGTTGCTGCACTGGCGTCCAGTGTCGCCGACCGGCCGCTGCCGCCGCGCGCCATCTTTCTTGGTGAGCTGGGATTGGGTGGCGAGGTGCGACCCGTCTCGCAGGCAGAGCGGCGTTTGGCCGAAGCCGCGAAACTTGGAATGACGCAGGCGTTTCTGTCCGACCGCGCGGTGCCGCGTCGTATTCCCGACGGTTTGGAAGTGGTGGGTGTGCGCACAATCGCCGACGTGTTGTCGCGCACGGTCGGCGCACAATCGCACGCGACACAGAGTGTCCGCACGGAACGACAGGCATGACGGTGCGCGATGTGGGCGTCGTGGTCGTCGCGGGTGGTTCGGGTTTGCGAACGGGCAGCGCCGAGCTGAAACAGTTTCGCTGGGTGGCCGGCAAACCCGCGCTGTTGCACAGCGTACAGACCTTTATGGCGCGACCTGATGTAGCGATCGTGGTAGCGGTCCTGCCAAAAGCCTATGCGGCCGACCCACCGCCGTGGTTGTTTCAGTGCGATGTTGACCGGCTGCTGGTGTCGGTGGGCGGCCGCGAGCGGCAGCAAAGCGTGTGGAACGGACTCGAAGACATGCCCGAGCAAGTGCGGATTGTGGTGGTGCATGACGCCGCACGGCCGCTGGTAACGGACGAGACTATTGAACGCGTCATCGCGAAAGCGCGCGAAGGTGTCGGCGCGATTGCCGCGTTGCCCGTGGTCGACACGCTCAAGGAAGTGAACGAGAAGGGCGAAATCACACGGACGGTTTCGCGCGCCGGATTGTGGCGTGCGCAAACTCCGCAGGCGTTTCCGCGCGAAATGTTTGAACGCGCGCACATGGACGCGAAAAGTGCGGGCATCAATGTGACCGACGATGCGGCCCTGTTGGAGCGTCTGGCCATGCCGGTGGTGGTGGTGCGAGGTGCCGAGCGCGGCATGAAGATCACCGACGACCGCGATTTCCGTCGCGCCGAAGCCCTGTCCATGCTGCATGATGAATAGTGCGACATGAGTGTTGCGCCCTTGACCATTCCGTTCTGGTCTCCTGCTGAAATTGAGGGTGCGTTGCGCAGCGTCCTCTTTCACCTGGAATCGCGACGGGTGCTCGCGTATCCCACCGAAACGGTGTATGGCTTTGGGACGGCGGTTGACCACGAGTCGGTGGAAACGCTGGTGCAACTGAAGGGCCGCCCGCCCGGCAAGCCATTTCTCCTGTTAATCGCGGATGCCTCAATGGTCACTCGGCTTGGCTTGCATCTGCCGCCGGTCGCAGCCAACCTGGCCGCACGATTTTGGCCCGGCCCATTGACGCTTGTCTTACCGGGTGGTGACAAACGCGTGCCAGCTCGGCTGCGCGGACCTGAGGGTGGAGTGGCGGTGCGCTTTACGCCACACACCGGGTTGCAGCGCCTGTTGCGCGCGTATGGCGAGCCCATCACCAGTACGAGCGCCAATCGTCCCGGGGTACCGCCCGCAATGGCGGCCATGGAAATTGTCAGTCAGTGGCCCGACGCCATTCATCGCGGAGTGTTACAGGTGCTGGATGGCGGCCGACTGACCCCGTCACCACCATCAACCGTTGTGGACTGCACGGGGCGGCGGCCGCGGGTCATACGCCCTGGCGTCTATTCAGCCGCCACGTTGCGCAAGTGTGTGCCAGACCTTATCGGCGATACGTGATTCCTCCTTTCACACGATGAAGATTCTTTTTGTCTGCACCGGCAACACGTGCCGCAGCCCATTGGCGGAGGTGATTGCGCGCGCCAGTATTGCGCAGCGTGCCCTTCCGAACACGGAAGTGTTGAGTGCCGGAATATTTGCGAATGCAGGCTCACCAGCCTCGGATGGATCGCTGCAGGTGGCACAGGAGCAAGGGCTCGACCTCAGCGCACATCGTGCGCAGCAGGTGACCGCCGAACTCGTGCAGTCCGCCGACCTTATTCTCACCATGGGGCCACATCATCTCGACGGGGTGGAAGAGTTGGGCGGGGAAGGCAAGACGCATTTGCTCGCATCGTATGCGTCACGCGGCGAGTCTTCCCGCGCTGTCAGCGATCCGTTTGGCGGCGACGCAACGGTCTATCGTGCAACATTCCGGGAGTTGTCGCAGGAAATTGGTCACGTGCTCGACCGCGTCACGACCGATTATTCCCAGACACACGCGTGACTACCGTATCCAGCGAACGCCCGAAGCGCCTGGTCCTGCTGGGGCATCCGGTATCGCACTCACTTTCTCCAATTTTTCAGAATGCCGCGGTGAAGAGTGCCGGCCTCAGTGTGACGTACGACGCGCTCGACGTGACTGTGGACGCCCTGCCCAAGGTGTTACGCGAACTCGCGCGCGGGGCGGTGGCGGGCAATGTGACCATCCCTCACAAGGAAGCGGTGGCCGCCGCCTGTACACATCTCACCGATATTGCGGCGCGGGTAGGTGCGGTGAATACGTTCTGGCATGAAAAGGGAAAGCTGATGGGGGATAACACGGACGTGCTGGGTGCGCGCGCCGCCATCGCATTCGTCCTGCAGCCCGTCGCCCCCGGCGCACCGCAGTCGCCGGCCAATGCGCCATCGCAGAATGACCGTCCGCCACTGCGCGTGGCCGTGCTGGGAGCGGGTGGTGCCGCCGCGGCAGTGGTGGTGGCCCTCGAATCGTTTGCACCGGTTGCCATCACCATCTCGGCGCGCACGGTGGCGCGCGCGGACGCGCTGATTGAGCGGCTCGGTGTTTCCGCTCGGGTGGTCGAGAGCGCTATTGAGGCGGTACGCGATGCCACATTGGTCATCAATTGCACGCCTATTGGGCTCGGTACTCAGGACTTCCCGGTTCCGGTAGAAGCGCTGACGCCCGGCGCGCGCGTGCTCGACCTAATTCCGCGGGCGGGCGAAACCGCCTGGGTGCATGAGTGCCGGCAACACGGACATGTGGCGGAAGACGGCACGCGTATGCTCATCGAACAAGGCGCTGCGGCGTTTGAGCGTTGGTTCGACATGGTACCCGACCGTGCCAGCATGTGGCGCGCCCTCAAGGCGCACGCGGACGGACCCAATGCGCCGCGCATCATGACGCCCGTATCACCTTCGCGCCCGGTCTAGGGGCGGGGCAGTCGTGAACGTCCTTCGCACCCGCTCACCCTGGCATTCGCCGACATTCCGTTCTGCGTGGCGGGGCCTGTCTGACCTTGTTTTGCCACCCGCCTGTGCATGTTGCCGCGAACTGCTGGTGGATCGCGGGGAAGAATTGGTGTGTGGGCGCTGCCTCGCGGGCCTCGCGCCGCTTACCTGGCCGCTATGCGACCGCTGTGGTCATCCGCGACTTTCGCCAAACGTTCCGGTGCCGGTTGATGCTTGCAGCACAGCCGCGGCTCCACTTTCTCCATGCCGCTGGTGCCATCGGTTGCCGCCGTGGGTGCGCGCCGTGCGTTCTGTTTGTCGCATGGACCAGGGCACGGGCGCGGCCATGGTGCATGCCCTCAAGTACGAAGGGTGGCCCCGGATTGCGTTGCCAATGGCGCGTCGCATGGCGCGATTGCATTTCCCGCCCGATGTGGTGGCCGAGCGCGCGGCGCTGGTTCCGGTTCCGCTTTCGAGTAGTCGGCGGCGCGAACGTGGCTACAATCAGGCCGAAAAGCTGGCGGAGGCCTTGGGAGGGCTCTGGAATCTGCCCGTTTGGACAAACGTCGTAGAACGAGTACGCCGCACTACGTCACAAGTGCGGTTGACACCGTCTGACAGGGCGGCGAATGTTGCACAGGCCTTTGCCACCGCATCATCGGCGAGCGGTCGCCTTGCCGGCGCGCATATCGTCCTGGTGGACGATGTCGTCACGACGGCGGCCACCCTGAACGCCACGGCGCAGACCCTCATCGGTCGGGGCGCTCGCATTGTCAGTTACGTCACGTTTGGACGAGCGCCAGAAGCGGGCGATCGCTCCGTTCCCGATTTAGACCTCGACCAGGATTAATCCGCATGGCACTTCGTGTTGGCATCAACGGCTTTGGCCGCATCGGGCGTCAGGTCTTGCGCGCCGCCAAATTGCAGCAGGTCGCAGACATCGATTTTGTGGCGGTGAACGACCTCACGGACACCAACACGCTGGCCCATCTGTTCAAGTACGACAGCGTGCACGGTCGTTTTGCGGGTGACGTGTCCCACGATGCCGACGGCATCACCATCAACGGCGATCGCATCAAGATTCTGGCCGAAAAAGATCCGGCCAAATTGCCGTGGGCGGATTTGCAGGTGGACATTGTGCTGGAGTCGACGGGCCGCTTCACGAAGGCGGCCGACGCGCAGAAGCACCGCGATGCCGGCGCAAAGAAGGTCATCATCTCGGCGCCAGCGACGGACGAGGACATCACCATGGTGATGGGGGTCAACAGCGACAAGTACGACACGGCCACACACCACATTATTTCGAATGCGTCGTGCACGACCAATTGTCTGGCGCCGATGGTCAAGGTCATTCGCGACAATTTTGGCTTTGTGCACGGCAGCATGGTGACCATTCACAGCTACACCAACGATCAGTCTATTCTCGACCTGCCGCACAAGGATTTGCGTCGTGCCCGCGCCGCCGCCATTTCAATGATTCCAACGACGACCGGCGCTGCAAAAGCAACGGCCCTCGTGATTCCCGAAGTGAAGGGAAAAATTGATGGCATCGCGGTGCGTGTGCCCACGCCGGACGTGTCGTTGACCGACCTGACGTGCGTGGTGGAACGCGCGGTCACCAAGGCAGAAGTCAACGCGGCGTTCAAGGCGGCGTCTGAATCCGGATCGTTGCATGGCTTCCTTGGCTACTCCGAGGAACCACTGGTGTCTGTCGATTACATCGGCAACCCGAATTCCTGCACACTCGACGCCCAGAGCACTACGGTCATCGACGGAACCCTGGTCAAGATTTCCGGCTGGTACGACAACGAGTGGGGTTATTCGTCACGCTGCGTCGACCTGCTGCGTTACATCGGTGCGCGTCTGTAGTCGCAGCGTGTTGGTCGTGGGGTCAGCCCCTCCCGTGTGGGGAGGGGTTGCCCCCGTCGCTGTGCCCCTGTCGCGGGTTCGGCCTTGCCGCCGTAGATCGACACGGGTCTATCGGCGTACCGCGCATTGCGCAGTCGCGC
>Ga0105047_10000080_pt1 | contig 127226 bp, 111 predicted proteins | sample MAT04_FD_78384 | JGI IMG/M metagenome (GOLD analysis project Ga0105047, IMG submission 78384) | Freshwater microbial communities from Lake Fryxell liftoff mats and glacier meltwater in Antarctica - MAT-04 (megahit assembly) | ecosystem: Environmental > Aquatic > Freshwater > Ice > Liftoff...
CTCAAGAAATTGATCCGGAGGCCAAGTGACATCGGCACAATGCCTTCGCCAGAAGGCCCGCTGAAGGTACGTACCGAGCGGATGGCTGTTACCCAACATCAAACGCTTTTGAACCATGCCGAAGTTCCCATCTGCTGCCGGGGTGGTGACGGCCGCATCCAGTGTGGCGACTTGCCAGTCCCGGCTGGTTTCCGTGAGTACCTTCACGTCTCGGCTGATCGGCGGGTCGAAGCTCATCACGTACGACAGGAACGCGGTGCCATCAGGGGTTGCCCGGAGATAATTGGGCAGGATTCCCGGCTTCTTGCGAGCACCCTCGATCTCCTTGAGGCCAGTCGCGCCGATATCCAGCAGCACCACATCGCCGAACGGATTGGTGACCAGCAACGGACCATCAGTCCGGTTACCCATGGCCATTGCGCCGACACCCCCGAACAGTTCGACCGACGAATCGTAGCGGTGGGCCAGGGTTGGAAGCGAGTATGCCCGGAATGAGCCACCGGTCGGGGATACCGGAGCCGTGATGATCCACGACAGCCCGGCGGCCAGCTTCACATCGCCCTTGTCGGTTTCAATGCCACCCAGCAACCGGCCTTCGGAAGCGTCGAATACGTTGAGCATTCCCTTGTCGGGGAAATGCATGACGATGTATCGACCGCCGCCACCGACGGTGATCGCACCAACTCGCCCACCGAACGGCGTCAGGTCGATCGTGGTCAGGTCGGCGGTGAGAGTTGGAGGCGTAATTGTGGGGACAGTCCCGGTCACGGGCCGCAGATCGAACTTGTCGAGCTTCCAGACGCGGGGTGGTAGCGGCGGGCTACCGATGTCGACTTTCTGAATGGTCGGTGACTGAGTCGTTGTGTGCTGGGTTGCGCGAGTGGTGCCGGTAACCGCGGCATGATCCCCGTTGGGCTTGGTTGTGAACAGGTAATATCCCGTGGCTCCGAGACCACCCAGGCTCACGAACACCATCGCGACGCTGGCCGCCATCACGCCGAGCATCGACCCCCGTTTGGCGAGTTTCGCTCGCCTCCGAGTCGATGTCGATTTGCGCTTTGTCGTAAGTAATGCGAAGGCGGTTTGCGAAGCGGGGTAGCCCACGGTTACGCGAAATTGGGGCGTCGAGCGGCCCAGAGTGCGTCGGAACTCGACCGTGAGTTCGGCTTCACACCTGGGGCATTCAATGCCGACTGCGTTTCGGGCTTCAGTTATGGGGAATACACGCTGACATTTCGGGCAGGCGAGATCCAACGGCATCACGACACCGGTTTAGTCCGGGACACGAGAGGTAGCCTGAGAGGTAGGGAGGGGGGGGGAGAGAAATCGATTCTTTCACAAACCTGAGCGGAGTGCAAGTGGCTTCTGCAAATCGAGCAAGCCGGCGAGCCACGAGGTTCATCCCCGTGGACGTTTCGGATACCGCAGGGCCCCGGAGAGAACCCCCGAAGAACCCTACTCCGCGAGAGAAACGCAGATGATTTCCTTATCGTTGCGGAGGAACGCGCAGCGGTCCGCGAACGCGGGGTGGCTCCACGCCACCTTGCGACCGAATGCGGCTCCGGTCTGATCCAGCAATTTCACCCGGCCGTGTTCCTCGTACTTCTCACGCGAGAGTTGAGCGATTGCCAGTTCCCCGGTTTCCGCGAACAGGAAGAACCGATCGCCGTTCTTCACCAGGAACGCCGTGCCCGAACCGGCTCCCTTGAAGTCCTCCGCCTCGTCCTTCCCGATCACCGGCTTGAACGTGAACCACAGCTTCTTCCCCGTGTCGAGTTCGACCGCTCGTAACATCCCCGGTTGATCGACGCCGTAGATGATGCCATCCTCGATGAACGGGGTCATGTTCACCGGGTAGATGCCGCGTGGCTTCGGTGCCATTCCCTTGACCTTGTCGGTTGTCTCGTGCCAGATCGGGGTAACCTTGTCTCCCTTGGGGTCCAGCTTCAGCACGACACCCGCGCCGCCAATCCCGGCCGCGAATAGCTTGTCGCCCGATTGCCGCGGTGCCATGATCGACATGCCGAACATCGGTTCCAGTCCGAACGACCACATGACTTTCCCGGTCAGCGGATCGAGGCCGTTGATCGCCTGGGAATGCCAGATCACGAGTTGATCCTTACCGCCAACCGTGATGAGCGTTGGCGGGCAATACCCGATCTCGCGTGCGTTCAGTGCTCGCCACTTCTCTTTACCGGTCTTTTTGTCGAACGCCATGGCGACCGAGCCATCGCCACCAACAAGGCAGATCACGAGATCCTTGTACACCAGGGGATGCCCGCAGAATCCCCAGGTGGGCACCTTCGCCGCGTAGTCATTGGGGAGGTTCTTCGACCAGACCTGCTTGCCATCTGTCGCAGAGACACAGTGAAGGTCACCCATTGCGCCGAGAGTGTAAACCTTGCCGTCGTTCACGCAAGGGGTACAGCGTGGCCCGGCGGGGTAGCTGATCTGATATGTGCAATCGTACTCGTGCTTCCAGAGTTCCTCTCCGGTCTTCGCGTCCAGACACAGGATGCGCTCGGTGCTGGAGACCCGTGTCTTGATGTCGAACGGATCGGCGGGGTTCATCGCGCCTTTCCCAAGAACGCGATCGGCGACATACACCTTCCCCGCGGCAACTGCGGGGCCAGCGTATCCCGGCGAGATGGGTGTGCGCCAGAGTACCTTGGGGCCGTCCTTGGGGAATGCCTTCAGAATCCCCGTTTCCGGCCAGACCGAATCGCGGTTTGGTCCCATCCACTGCGGCCAGTCGCTCGCGGATGCAGCCGACATTGAGAGGGCGAACGCGACAAGAAACATTCCCATTCGAAGCATGACGGCTCCGGGCGGCGTGCGAAGGCGAGTTGATGTGAAGATACCAACCTTCAGGGCCACAGCTTACAGCAACCGGGTAGCCCTTTCATCGTACAGGGTCGCTTCACGGTTCTCGTATGGCGATCTGTGCCCGATCGATTCCGGACGATCTGCCCACCCATCCGCGGAACCATTCTGGAACCATTTACCTGTCCGGAAGAATCTATATCAGAATGTCACCAATCGCACGCTCGCCGAACGCATCTATACACATGATCACATATTGCGGCGATGCGGCCGAGATCGCGAGAATGCTCGCAAGAACGTAGTCAATCCTGGAAAGCGCCCAGATTAACACGGAATCGACACGCGGCTTGTGCCTCGGAAAGTCATCAAATACCATTCCAATCATGGGACTTCCCAACGCAGAACATGCCGAGGTCGATCCCCGTAAACTGACCGACTACTGTCTCTCGACCACTCACCCTGTCGGTAAGCACAAGGCAGCCGTGTTTCGGGCAGCGTTAGGGCTTACAGTTGCTGACGCCGAATTGTTGCAGGAATGGCTTTTCCAGGCTGCTATCGCAGGTGAGGCTGTTGGCCGAGCGGACCGACGAGTTCGGGGAGCGGTTCCGCGTCGATTTTGAGGCTTCCACAGCGTCGGGCCAAGCCACTGTTCGGTCGGCCTGGATCATTCGTTCGGGCGAAGATTTCCCACGATTGACGACTTGTTATGTCCTTCCGAGGTGATGCACATGGCGTTCCACATTGAGCTTCTTGACACGGTCGCACTGACCGAGGACGTGCCGGAATACGGTTTGACTGCGGGCGAGGTCGGGGCAGTGGTCGAAGTCCTTGGCGAAGGCCAAGCGTTTGAAGTTGAGTTTTGCGACAACACCGGAGCGACCTACGGCCTCCACACGTTGCGAGCAGGTCAAATCATGCCGCTGCACACTCGCGGCCAGGCGTTGCGACTCCGCGTCGAGGCAGCGTAACAACGGAATCTCAACGTCATCACAGTCGGTGGCGGATGGCCCACAGGTCGGGGAACACCGGCAGGAATAGCGACTTCTTCAGGAACTCCACGCCCAGCGAGCCGCCCGTGCCTTTCTTGCTGCCGATGGTCCGTTCCACCAGTTTGATGTGCCGGTAACGCCATTCCTGAAAGCCTTCGTCGAAGTCGGTCATCAGTTCGAACAATATCTCCAGGTTTGGTTCGCTCTTGTAGAGACGCAGTATCCCCTCTTCCACGGTTTCGTCCGGTGCGGTGGGGAGGGTGCGATCGCGCGTGAGCAGTGCTTCCGGGATCGTGACGCCGTGTTGCCCAAGGAACAGGTAGAACGCATCCACCACCGACGGCTCGTTGAGTCGCTTCTGTAATCGCTCGTAGGGCGTGGTGCCGGGCTGTTGATACTTCATCATGTCGGCGCGTTTGTAACCGAGGGCAAACTCCATCTCGCGGAATTGCGACGACTGGAAGCCCGACGCACGGTCGAGCCGCTCGCGGAAGCTGCCGAACGACATGGGCGTGAGCGTCTCGACGATATCCACCTGCTCGACGGACACCTTCATGATGGTGCGGAGTCGCTTGAAGGTGCTGATCGCCGGATACAGTCGATCGGCAACGAAGTCGGCCTTGACCTTGTCGAGTTCGTGGAGCATCAACTTGAACCACAACTCGTATGCCTGGTGAACGATGATGAACAGCAACTCGTCGTGTTCTTCAGGCTCTGACCGCACCCGCTGGAGCGCGAGCAGTTCATCGACGTGCAGGTAATCGGCGTAGGTCAGTTCCACAATAATCCCTCGTCAGTGCCGTGCGAAGCCGCGAGCGGCTTCAATTAGTAGAAGCCGCTTGCGGCTTCGCACGGCAATCACTGATCATTCTCGCAAATCGGCGGGAACTTTTCGCGTGCGCGCCTTCTCCGAATGTCGTCTCTACTGTGGAGGACGGCATGAGTGACAGCGACACGAGCCTCGTGCAGCGGGCACGGGACGGCGATCGGCCCGCGTTCGAGGAGTTGGTCCGGCGAACGTCGCGGCTCGTGTTTGCGCGCCTGTACCTCGACACTGGCTGCGCCGATCGTGCCGAGGATTTGTTGCAGGAAACGTTCCTGCTTGCGTTCCGGGCATTGACCAAACTCGCGGACCCCGCCGGCTTCCGCCCCTGGCTCCTCTCCATCGCCCACAACGCCCTGATCGACGACGCTCGCCGTTCCACCCGGCTCAAGCGACTCAGGCCACCACCATCGGATCTGCCGATCGGGGAGTTGCCGTCGGCGGGGCCGTCGCCGGTCGATGTCGCGGAACGCACGGAACTGCGTCAGCGCGTGCTGGCCGTACTGCGATCACTCCCGGAGGAGTACCGGTTGCCGCTGACGTTGCGGTACATCACGGGTGCCGATTTCGACGCGATCAGCCAGCAACTCGGCTTAACGAACGGCTCGCTGCGAGGACTGCTGTATCGCGGGCTGAAGATGCTCCGCGACCGCTTGCCACCCGAATTCGCGGAATAACGAACGAAGAGAAAGAAGATCGATCCACAGATTACACAGAAGACACAGATTTGAAAACAGATGTAGACAGCAGATCAATCAGTCTCAAACACAGTATCTGATTGAATCTGTCTGATGTATTGAAATCTGTGTCTTCTGCGGAATCTGTGGATCCTCTTCCTGCTTGAGGGGAAATCATGAGCGACCACACCTGGACCGAAGAACATATCGCGACGTACCTCGCCAACGGGCTGACCGCTCAGGAAGCGGAGCGGCTGGAAGCTCACGTCGAGGAGTGCGCGGAGTGTGCTGAGCTGGTGGCCACGAGTCGCGATCTGGAACGCGACTTCAATCGCATGTTCGCCGATGCCCGACCCGGGCCAGAACTGGAGGATCACGTCGTGAATCGTCTTCGTAGCGCACCGGTGACCCCCAAGCCCGTGCTGGCTCGCTGGTCGAGCCGGGCGATCGCGGCGGCCGCCGCCGTGGTGTTTCTTGGGGCGTTCGGAGCACTGGCGAGCACCGTCGCCGACGGCGGCCTGCCGATGCCGGGCGCCCCCCGGATGAAGCAAGAGTCCGTGAAGAAAACATCTGTTGGGAAAGAGTCAACGCGAACTCCGGGAGGGATTGGGGAGCGACTGATCTATATCGACCCTGATGGCCCTCAGTTTGGGGGTGGCACCGCCGTCCCGGAGTTGACGAACGAAGACCCCGGCCTGCAATCAGGTCTCGAAGCAGCGCTTCCTAATATTGAACGCGTTGACAAGCAGACGGTGGATGCGGCCGTCACGATGGACAATCTCGGCCAGCCCAACGCCCCCCGAGACGATTCACGCCCCAGGCGGGAGTCGCTTCATTCCGGTCAATTGGGCGATTCCCGATCGAGGGGTCAGGCCGATCCGTACCCAAAGCTACCCTACACATCACTTGCTCCAAGCGTGACTCCGACCTCCGGGCCTGTGCCAAAGCCAGACCCCGCACCGGTTGTTCCCCCCACACCGGTAGTTCCCGTTGCTGGTTCCAATCCGACCACTCCCTCGGGAGAAGTGGGGCAAAAACCGGAAGTCCCCAAGAAAGATCCCGGCTTCGATCCGAGTCCAGAACCGGCAAAGCGGGTCATCCTTCGCTCGGGGAATATCGAGTTCGAGGTGCCGTCGTTCGATGCCGCAGCCGCGATCATCACCAAGAGCGTGACAGGTCTCAAGGGAGCGTTCATCGCCACCATCAACAGCGACAAGCTCCCCAACGGCAAGGTACGCGGGTCGATCACGGTTCGCACGCCGCCGGAACATCTCGATTCGCTCGTGCTGGAACTCCGCAAGGAACTCGGCAAGGACGGCGAACTCAAGGGCGTGCGCATCTCCAGCCAGGACATGACAAAGCAGTACACCGATCTCGAAAGCCATCTGCGAGCCTACCGAACGATGGAAACCCGGCTCATCCAGATCATCAAGGAAGGGAAAGGCGAGATCAAACAACTCCTCGAAGCGGAGCGGGAACTCGGCACATGGCGCACGAAGATCGAGGCAGCCGAGGGCGAACTGCGATACTACGCCAACCTCGCAGCGCTCAGCACACTCACCATTTCGCTGACCGAGAAGGAACTTCGCGCTGCGGTCTTGCTGACGGAAAGCGAGCGAGTGCAGGCCGGCGTGGAAGTCGATGACGTGGACAAGACTTACCAGGAGGTTCTCAAGGCGGTCTTGGAAGCGAAGGGCCGCATCACCAAGTCGGAAGTCAAGCAACTCGGTGCCGGGCAGTTCAACGCTTCGCTGAACTTCGAGGTTCCGCCAGAGGCATCGGGCACGATCCGCGATCGCCTCAAGCAACTCGGCCGCATCGCTCGCCTGGAAATCGACCGATTGCAGCACGCCGAGGGCGGAACGTTCCCCACCGACGCGAAAACGAAGCGGGGCGACACCGTGTTCCTGGTATCGATCTACAACCTTGCGAACATTGCCCCGCGTGAAACGGCCATGCTCCAGATCGCCGTTTCCGAGGTGCCAGCCGCGTTCCAGACCTTGCGTGATGTCGTGGGCAAAACCACGAGCCGCGTGTTCACCGCAAAGTTCGACGAACAGGACAAGCAGAACATCACGGCACAACTCGACTTCGAGGTTCGCCGCACGGATGAAGGGATCGTTCGCGCTGCTCTCGAAGCTGCAGGCGAGACGTTCTCGCGACAACTCACCCGTGCCCCCGAAAGCGACAACGTCACCGACTCGAAGATTCTCTACCGGGTCACGATTCTCTCGTTGGGCCGGTTGCGTCCTCGTGAGACTGCCACGCTGAATGTCGCGGTGGCGGATGTACCTGTGGCATATCAGGCGTTGCGGGATGCGATCGCCAAGGCAAGTAGCCGCGTGCTGAACGCACAGATCAACGAACACGACCGCCAGAACATCACTGCTGTGCTCGATTTCGACGTGAAGCGGTCCGATGAACCCGCGATCCGTGCGGCGTTCGACTCGGCAGGAGAGATCATTGCCCGGAATGTTGTCCGGGCGCAAGAAAGCGATAACGTCACCGACTCGAAGGTGCGCTACACCGCGACACTCGTGAACGGGAATCGGCTGAAGCCACGCGAAACCACGACGCTCGGGATCGAGGTCGCGAACGTGGACGACACGGCAACGCTGTTCGCCGCACAGGTCGCCGAAGTGAAGGGCCGCCAGGTCGATGCCAAGTTCACTCGCGAAAGCTCGGGTAAGACGATCGCGAAGCTGGTGTTCGAGGTACCGCTCACGGCCGCCGCAAGTGTGGTCGATCGCTTCAAGGGAGCGGGCACGGTGCGGGCATCGCAGTCGGTCCGCGACCCGCAAGCCACCGATGGTCGCTTCGCAACCGCTCGCATCGAAGTCACGCTGGGGAACCGCGACAGCATCGTGTCCGAGGAGGACGGGCTGATGTCGCAGGTCCGCCGCGGGCTGTCGTACAGTGCGACGGTGCTGCTGACATCGGTAACGTGGGTCGTGTTCGGTCTGTGCGTGGTGCTCCCGTGGGCGATCATCGGGTACATCGCGTACCGCGTGATCCGCCGCACGTTCTTCGCGACACCCCAGCCAACCGAGATCGCACCGACCCCCGTTGCCCCACCAGCCGCCACCGCGTGACGGCGAGTGATCATCACGCCGCACGGTTGCCAGACTCGAACAGGAACACGTCCGCGTCCGGTTCGCTCTCCTCGATCGCCCAGGGGATTTCGGACTCGGGCAGGTCGATGTCCAGCACCACCGACGCCAGCCGTTCCACCTCGGCCCGCAACGCCATCAACTCCTCCGATGGCGCGGTGATGATCGTGGCGATGCTCTGGCTGGTCGCCTCCAGGATAGTCGCTCGCTCGGCCATCGTTTGCCGGGAGTTCGCCTCCGCTTCGCGCTCGCCAACCTTCACGAGTCGTTCGTGTAAGTCGCGATACCGACCTTCGAGCGAGGCCCGTTCCTCGACCACTTTTTCCCGGTGCGCGATGATCGCCCGCGCGTGCCGTGCGAAGACCCGCTCCCAGCGTTTCCGCAGCACCCGCAACCGACGCACCACCCGCTTCGAGCCGGCATTCTGAAGCGTCTCGGACACCAGTTGATCCGCTGCCAGCGCGTGCGATGCATGCTTCGCCAGATCGTTCAGCACGGCTTCCTGCAACTCCGAGAAGCTATTCATCGTCGCGTTCAGCCGTTCGCGGTCGGCCGCCCAGTATCGCAGTTCTTCGCGTAATCGGGTGTGATCCGCGGCGCGTGCCTGCTCCCAGCGAGCGAACGTCGCTGCGTGTGCGGCCTCGCGGCGACCGGCCGTCGCGATGCGGCGTTCCAGCCGATCTTCGAGTTGCTCGCGTTCGGTGTGCCAGCGCATCTCGAACGCGGTGAGTTTCGTCTGCCATGATTCGAGCCGCAGCCGGAGTTGCCAGAGATCGTAGGCATCAGCACGGCGGCGAGCGTCGGCACGGATGAGCCGCTGCTCACGGGCGTCGAGTTCCTGTTCCTTGTGGCGAAGCGAACGGGCCAGATCTTCCATCTCGATGATGGTCTGCCGTTCCGCTCGCTGCCAGTGTGTGCGAGCATCCGCGAGTTGTGCGAGTTGCTCGGCAACCAGCCGGCGACGATCATCGACATCGGCCGACTCGCGTTCCAGCGATGTCCGCAGCGCCGCGACCGCACCGCGTTCGCGGTTCAGTTGTCGTTCGCGGTGCGTGAGATCGTCGGGATTGGGCGTCTGAACCAGATCCTCGGGTAACTCGCAATGGAGCAACTCGGAACGGATGCGTTCGCGCCGCTGTTCGAGTTCCGCGAGTGCGGCCCGAGCATTCTGAACACGCTGTTCCAGGGCGGTCGCTTCCTCCTGAAGCCCCGCCGCCTCCGCTTCGCTCCGGGCCAACCGATCGGCCGCGGCACGTTCTCGCTTTTCGAGATCGACGACACGAGCATCGAGCGCGGCGTTCTGCTCGGTGAAGTACCGGCTCGCTTCGGACCACTCGTTCACCGCACGTTTCTGCTGCGATTCCACAGCGGCCCACGCCTCGGCAAGTCGCTCTCGCGTCGCGGAAGCCGCCGCGTGGAAGTCGCTGCGAAGCGCGTTCAACTGGGCCACGTCACCCGCGAACCGATCGCGATCGGAGGCCAGTGCCGCGAGTTGCTCAGCGAGTTTCTGGCGATCTGCCGAGGTGCGATGTTCGAGGCGGCTGGCGAAACGACCGGCGAGTCGGCGCGCACGGCTCCGGGCCTCGATCGTTTCGTGGTGAACGGTACGCGCTGCCGTGAGCAGTCGTTCGGCCTCGGCCCGATCTGCAAGCGCCCGCTCGCGTTCGCCGCGCAATTCTTCCCGGGCCAGCGCGATCGCCAGTTCCCATTCCTCGAATTGCTGTTCCCGCGGGTCCGTGGGAATCCCCATGTCCGTGCCTCCTGCCGAACCGGAAAGATACGCAGTCTGGTATCGGCACGGAACACCACGGGAATTGGGGAAAATGCGGAATAGTGGGTTCGCAGGGGTTCTCGGGGGGACCAGTACCCTGAGCGTGAGTGTTGGAGTTGCGTTATCTGGATTTGGAATTCACCTCGAAGAGGTTGTATTCCCCAGCCCAGGGTCGCCGCTTCGGCGCACCCTGGGTTTGCAGCGCCACCCTGGGTACGCTGAGAGGCTCCCCATCACGTCAGGTTTCCCAGGGTGGATTTGGAATTTACCTCGAAGAGGTTGTATTCCCCAGCCCAGGGTCGCCGCTTCGGCGCACCCTGGGTTGGTAGCGCCACCCTGGGTACGCTGAGAGGCTCCCCATCACGTCAGGTTTCCCAGGGTGCGCCGAAGCGGCGACCCTGGGCTGGGGAATACAACCTCTTCGAGGTAAATTCCAAATCCAAAATAACGCAACTTCAACAAGCGACAGCGAGGGATCTTCCAGGTTGAGGCATACAACTCCTTCGGAGGAACGTGAGCCGCATTGCCACCAACCACAACACACCATGCACCGCATCAGCATCATTGATTCTCACACCGGCGGCGAACCGACTCGCGTTGTCGTTGCTGGTGGTCCCGACCTTGGTCGCGGCTCGCTCACCAAGCGAGCACTGCGATTTCGCAATGAGTTCGACGCCTTCCGTTCGTGCGTGGTGAACGAACCTCGCGGGTCCGACGTGCTTGTCGGGGCGGTGCTCTGCGAACCGTGCGATCCCACGTGTGCCGCGGGCGTGATCTTCTTCAACAACGTCGGCGTGCTCGGCATGTGTGGCCACGGCACCATCGGCCTGGCCGTCACGCTGGCACACATGGGGAAGATCGCACCGGGTGAACATCGCATCGAGACGCCCGTGGGAGTCGTCACGGCAACGCTGCACGACGACCACCGCGTGACCGTGCGGAACGTCCCGAGCTACCGTTACCGAAAGTCGGTGGCCGTGGATGTGCCCGGCATTGGCACCGTGACCGGCGACATCGCATGGGGCGGGAACTGGTTCTTCCTGGTTGCCGATCACGGGGAAACGATCGCGGTTGCGAACGCGGAGCGACTCACGGAGGTGACGTGGCGAATCCGCCAGGCACTGGAAGCGCAGAGGATCACCGGCGAGAACGGCGGTGTGATCGACCACATCGAGCTGTTCGCGTCACCAGCCGACCCGACGAACCACAGCCGAAACTTCGTGTTGTGCCCCGGGAAGGCTTACGATCGCTCGCCGTGCGGTACGGGGACGAGCGCGAAACTGGCGTGCCTGTTTGCGGACAGCAAGCTGAAGCCCGGCAGCGTGTGGCGGCAGGAGAGCGTGACCGGCAGCGTCTTCGAGGGGACCGTGGAACCAACCGACACGCCGGGTGTGGTGACCCCGAGCATCACGGGCACAGCCTACATCACTGCGGAGGCCACGCTCATCGCCGACCCCGCCGACCCGCTGAAGGATGGTATTCGGAGTTAAAGCTGTAACCTAGGCCGTTAGCCAGCTTGTTCCTGGGACCGCGGGCATCTTGCCCGCTGCTGAACATCCCCTGATGTTTGTAGTGATCCCCCAAAGCTGACCGAACGTCCTGGGTTGTCTTGTTCCTGGGACCGCGGGCATCTTGCCCGCTGCTGAACATCCCCTGATGTTTGCAGTGATCCCCCAAAGCTGACCGAACGTCCTGGGTTGTCTTGTTCCTGGGACCGCGGGCATCTTGCCCGCTGCTGAACATTCCCTGATGTTTGCAGTGATCCCCCAAAGCTGACCGAACGTCCTGGGTTGTGCGGCCAAGATGGCCGCGGTCCCGGGAAGGAAACTCCTGTTCCTTGGTCGGGTCGCCGATCCCCCCAACACGTTACCCACTCGTTACAGCTTCCCTATCGCGTTCGACGCCATTCGTGGGTTACAATCAGAACGACCGGTCGTCCCATCTCGTGGTTCGCGAGTCACACTCATTTCGGCGGAGGGAATCATCGTGAAATCGTCCTACACAGCATTCGGCGTCATGTTGCTCGCGATCGCGGGCCTCTGGTATGTCGGCGGCGGGTCGGCGATGCCGACCCCGATTGCCGCAGCCGCCGAGCAACCACGAGTCTCCGCTCCGCTCACGCACAGCAACCTCACGGTGTTCTTCATCCACGGACCCGATTCCGTCACCGATACGCACAAGGTCGCCACGCTGCAAGAAGCACTGGAAGCGGGCTGGGCGGTCGTGAATGAAACCGGCAACGTGAACACGCTCACGGTGCAGAACAACTCCACCGACTATGAACTGTTCATTCAGGAAGGCGACATCATCAAGGGCGGCCAGCAAGACCGCGTGTTCGCCATCGACATGCTCGTACCACCAAAGTCCGGCGTGGTGCCGTTCCCCGCTCACTGTGTCGAACATGGCCGCTGGACCAAGCGAGGCAACGAATCGGCCACGCAGTTTACCAAGTCCGATCAGCGGATCGTCGGGAACAAGTTGCAGTACGCGAACGCCACCCGCCAGCAGAACGAAGTGTGGGACAACGTGAAGGAAAACCAGAAGCAACTTGCCGCGACACTCAAATCGAAAGTGACCGCCGACGAATCCGAATCGAGCTTCCAACTCACCCTGGAGAACAAGAATCTTCAGGCAAAGGTCGCTGAATACGAGGCAACTCTCCTCAGCGCCGGTGAGAGCCGCAAGAACGTGGTCGGTGTGGTGTTCCTGGTGAACGGGCAGGTGGCAGGAGCGGAAGTCTACGGCTCGAACGCCCTGTTCCAGAAGGTGTGGCCACGGTTGCTCAGGTCGCAGGCCGCCGATGCACTCGCTCAACAGAATGACAAACCGATGCCACCGATGCCGAGCGTCCAGGAAGTGGAACGGTTCCTCGCGCTGGCCGGTCAGCAACCCGCCGCAGGCACCGGCACGGCAGCAGAGATTAACGTGGATGCGGACCTGACAAACCTGGACCTTCTTGGACAACCCAATGCACCCGATACGGATCAAGTGGGTCGAGTCATCATTGAAGGAGGGGCGCAGACCGGGGATCAGATTCGTCTCAACCAAGTAGAATTTCGGGGCCGAAGCGGAGCGACGCGGAATCGGCTGCTCTGGCAGGGCGGCGCGCAGGTCCAAACGGTGGACAACGTGGCGAATCCGGTTGCTCAGCTGCCAGCCCAGGGGAACCAGCGGCAAGTCCTGCAAACCGGACAACAGCAACTGGAACAGATGCAGATCCCCGGTCTCGCGAATCCCGGGAGTAACGCGAATCCCGCGAGTAACCCGGCGGGCAACAGGCTGAACGTGCAGCGAGTCGAAGACAAGTCCGGGCTGAGCTCGGAATCCCGCGACCCGGCACGCCACAACGCGCTCATCCACAAGAGCTTCATCAAGAAGTAACCAGCGAGCCACGGGGTTCATCCCCGTGGTGTCTGACATATCCAAGCACCACGGGGATGAACCCCGTGGCTCACTCGCGATTGCGAATACAACAGATCGCATGACACCACATTCCACGTCCTTGCTCGTCGTCGATGTCCAGCAGGGGTTCACCGAACTGTGCCCGGCGGAACTTCCGGTACCGGGTGGGCTGAGCATCATCCCGCAGGTCAACACGTTACTTGCGCTGCCGTTCGCACGCATCGACACCACGCAGGACTGGCACCCCGCCGATCACTGCTCGTTCCTCGGCCAGCGCGACAACATCTACCCGCCGCACTGCGTCGTCGGCACACCCGGCGCGGATTTCGTCCCCGGATTGCACACCGACCGCTTCTCCACGATCTGGCACAAGGGCTACGACCGCGACTTCGATGCCTATGCCGTGACCGCTCAGCACACCGGGTTCGCGGCGTTCCTGAAGGCAAGCGGAATCGCGACCGTGGTGGTGTGTGGGATCGCCACGAACATCTGCTGTTTCTTCGCGGCTCGTGATCTGAAGTTAGCGGGATTCGACGTGCTGATGGCCGAGGATGCCAGCGCGGGGATCGACGTGCCCGCTGCCGGGTTGTTCCAGGCAAAGGCGAAGGATGAGGGCTGCGTTCTGGGGATTCGGTATGTATCGGTGCGGGAAGTGAGCGAAGCCTTCGGCCTCTGATAAACGCGGTTCTCCGCCATTCAGGGGGGAGAATTGGGTTTGGGAAGGAAAGGTGCCTCGCCCTCCCAAACCAATGACGCTACGGTCCTGAAATCGCTCTCACGAAAGGCACACACATTCCCACGCAAGGAATCACTTCTCGAACGACTTGAGGATGGTCGGGCCGGGCACGGCCATCTTCAGAACCATCTGCACAGTCATCGCGGGTGCAGGTTTCGCCTCAACTTTTGCTTCCGGCTTCTCGCGTGGCGGAGGCGCGAGATTTGGCTTTTCGCGGCGGAGTCGCCGGCCCTCGATTGGCTTCGGGGTCCCGGCACCATCCTCAATGGTGAGCGTGAGCGCGGCCATCCCCACCACGGAACCGTACTTGTTCAGCACGGGCGATCCGCTCGAGCCGCCCGCATACTCGGCCGTCAGCCCCATCCACCGTTCGCGTTTGCCGTCTTCGCTCTTGTTCGAACTGTATCGGGTGACGTTTCCCGTGGTGAACACGAAGAAGTTGTCGCCAGGGTGGCTCAGCACACTGACCCACGAACCAACGGGTGCGAAGTCTTCAGACACCGGTAGCGGCGTCAGCCCTTTCGCGGCGATGCGGAATACGGCGACATCCGCAGTCTTATCGCCACCGAGGAAGTCGATCATGGGGTAAACGTTCCCCTTGTGATCGACGGCCCCGAACACTTCCTCCGGTTCGAGTTCCTCGAAGACGTGCCAGTTCGTGACGAGAACACCATCCGCCGCCGCGACCCATGCCGTGGCGTAGAGTCCGTCGTTCCATTCGCCGTCGTTATCCTTGTAGACGCTGCCAACGATGAACACGCTGGGGAGCACGGTCTTGTAGATATCTTCGGGTGACAGTGCCTTGTCACTCGCCTTGGTGAGTGCGACCTTTGCTTTGGTGCCGGACTTCATCTTCGCGGTGAGTTTCTCGTGAGCGAGGCACTTGCCGCCTTTCGCGAGTTCGATGAGCTTCTCCATGAATTCGTCGAACAATTTCGTGTCGTCGACGAACCATGGTTTGGCTGGCAGGTCGGCCCTCGGTTTCTGCGCCGATGCGGGAACCGCCGCAATCCCCGCAATGAGAACGAAAAGCATGAGTCGCAACCGTGACACCAGCACAGCACGTACCTCATCTGTGACAGGGCGACGCATTTTGTACTCTCCTTCGATCGAAGACCGGCCGCCCCTCCGGGGCGGCCGCTAAACAGATTGTCGCTCAGCTTTCGGCGATGCACGGGTTCTTTAGCACGCCGATCTTCTCGATCTCGACTTCGCACACGTCGCCAGCCTTCAGCAGAATCGGTGGCTTACGTGCGATGCCGACGCCTGGGGGCGTGCCCGTGAAGATCAGGTCGCCTGGCTCCAGTGTGATGACTTGCGACAGGAACCACAAGAGGTGCGGCACGCCGAAGATGAACTCCTTCGTGTTCGAGTTCTGGAGCGTGGTGCCGTTGAGCCGCAGTTGCACTTGCAGGTTGTGCGGATCGGGAATCTCGTCGGCAGTCACCAGCACGGGGCCGGTTGGCGCGAACGTGTCGAACGTCTTGCCGATGATCCACTGCTTCTCTTCACCGCGGAACTGCCAGTCGCGGCCGCTCACGTCGTGGCCAACGGTGTACCCGCCGACGTAATCGAACGCCGACTTGTCGTTCGGGATGTGCCGGCCCTTCTTGCCAATCACGATGACCAGCTCGGCCTCGTAATCCACCTTCTCGGACACCTTCGGAATGATGATCGGGTCGCCGTGCGCGATCAGCGTGTTCGGGAACTTGGCGAACAGCACGGGTTCCGGCGGGATCGGCCGGTTGCCTTCAATCGCGTGATCGCGATAGTTCAGCCCAATGCACAGGATCTTGCTCGGGTGCGGGATCGGCGGGAGAAGCTTCACCGCGTTGGCGGCGTACTTCACGGCGTTCTTGCAGTTGACGGTTTCCGCAGCGATCTTGCGGATGCCGGGGCTCGCGGCGAGCAGGTTCTTCACGCACGTCGGCAGGCCGGGGTCGGTGGCGTGGAGGTCGATGTAGCCGTCGGCGGTGGCAATGGCGGCACGGGGACCGTGCGGGGTGAGGATGGTTGCAAGACGCATGGGGTGAAGGCTCCGGGTGATGGTGGAACCCGGAGTATTGAATGAGTCCGCGACCCTGACGGCGAGCGGTCACTCCCCGCCGCAGCGGGGTTTTGCGATTCCGGACGTGTCGCGTTCGATCCAAACCGTCATTGCGTATCGAGCTTCGCGGCCAGAAACAACTGAAAACTGCTCAGCTTCCCGCGACCACATTCACGGGGATCTTGATCGCCCCTGGCGCAACCGTGCCGCCGCCGCGTGCGATAGCGTTTAGCGTCAGGTTCACGATGAGCCATTCGTGGCTTCGGCCGATAGCCTCAAGCCCCTTCACCAGCGCGATACTGTTGAGGTACGGATTTGGGTTGACCTCCAAAACGTGGAACTCACCGTTCGCGTCCATCCGAAGATCGAGGCGAGCGTAGTCGTGGCATCCCAGAAGGCTGAACCCACGAGAGGCGATACTCTGGAGTTTGCCGAACGTCTCCGCATCCACTTCCACGGGGGCAATCACCGGTGCGGCCTTGTACTCGGCACTTGCCTCGTCCCACTTGGCAGTGAACGTGTAGAGCGGCCAGCTTTCGCCCCGGTTCCCGCTGTAGGCGATCTCGGATGGTGGTAGCACGATCGCCACACGCTCGGGGCCATCCTCGATCACATGCACCAGGAACTCGCGGCCAGCGATGAACCGCTCGACCAGCACCGGCGCACCGTAGTTCTTCAACACGAACTCGATGCGTGCCAGGAGTTGTTCGCGAGACGTGACCACGCTGCCCTGGTCGATGCCGATGCTGGCGTCTTGCATCGCCGGCTTCACGATCGCCGGCCAACCGCCACGCCACACCGGAATCGGGCCGTTCTCGACGACCATATACGCGGGTGTCGAGATGCGGGCTGCCGAGAGAAGGTGCTTCACGCGAATCTTGTCGCGACCCAGCGTCATCGCCATCGACGGGCAACCCGTGAACGGCACGTTCATCCATTCCAGCATCGCGGCGACCGACACTTCCGTGGCCGGTTGTGTGGCAAGTCCTTCGAACAGGTTGAACACGGCAAGCGGTGGGTGATCGCGGAGTTCGTCGAGGAGCGGGCGTGGATCATGTGCAATTCCCAGTTCGCGAACCGCGAACCCGGCGGCACCAAGAATCTTCACTGTGTCCGCAACCGTATCGAGAATGTCGTACTCCGACCCCGCCTCAGGATGATTTGGTGGCAGCACAGGTCGGTTGAACAGAACCAGAATGGGTGGTTTGGACATGCGGCGTCTCGGAGCTCTCTGCACTCTGTGAATACCTCCGCCCGGCAGCGGGCATTCCTCCATTATGCGATCTTGGCACATAATCCCGGAATCGTTTTGGGGAATCTCCGTGAAAATCGATAGCTGTCAGTAGTTTATCCCGATGAAGGTCACCAAACTCACTACCGATCTGAGTCGCGTCCCGTTCGGGAAGCCGACACGAATTCCACTCACCGAGCCGAAGCCAACCGGCCCGAACGGCGTCGATGTCGTGCTCGTTCACCTCGAAACCGACACCGGGCTTTCGGGGCTGGGCTTCACGTATCTTCTTGGCCCCGGGGCAGCGGCGGTTCGTTCGCTCATTGAAAGCGAACTCGCCCCGCTGCTGCTGGGCGAAGACCCACGCGCCACCGAGAAACTCTTCGCGAAGGCCGAGGGGCACTTCCGGGCTGCGGGCTTCGCGGGACTCGCCGCACGAGCGTACTCGGCAATTGATGTCGCACTCTGGGATCTCAAAGCGAAGGCGGCCGAGTTGCCGTTGTTCCAGTTGCTTGGCAGCGCACGACCGGCCAGCGGTTTCTTCGTGTCCGATCTGGGATTGCCGGGCCGCGATCCTGCTGAAGTGGTGAAAGCTGCGAAGCCACTGATGAAGCAGGGCGCGACGGGGGTTCGCATTGAGATTACTGGCGGCGACGTGCAAGCCGACGCGGAACGTGTGCGTGAGATCTCCGATGGCCTCGGCGACGATGCCTGGGTCGGCGTCGCGGCGGACGGCCGCTTCGACCTGGGTACGGCACAGGCACTGGCCCACTTCTTCGAAGACATCGGCATCGACTGGTTCGAGGATCCGATCCCCGCAGCTGACGAGATTGGCTATGCGAAGCTCGCGGGGTTGATGGAAACGCCGCTCGCGGTGGGAAGCGGCCTCGGTTCGCGGGAAGCGTTCCTCCGGGTGATTCGGGCCGGTCACGTCCGTACGATTCGCCCCGATCTCTGTCGCCTCGGGGGTATCACGCCGTTCCTGAAGCTCGCCGCGGTCGCAGAGGCGTTTCACGTGGCCGTGTCACCGGTGCGCATGCCAGAGGTCAGCGTTCATCTGGCGTGTGGGCTGGGCGTGGTGCCGCACGTCGATTCCGTGTCGTGGTTCAAGGACGTGTTCGTCGGTGGCCCGAAGATCGAGGGCGGAAAGCTCGTGCCCAGCGCCGACCCGGGCCTGGGGCTGAAGGTGGCGCATCGTTGACCTGCCCTGCCCGTGGTCGGGTAAGGTGAACGCACGGAGGAAGCACGCATGACGATCACATTGCCGGACGAATGGCGAGACGCCTGGAAGCCAGTGCGAAGCTCAACGGCTTTGCAACTGTCGATGAGTACATCGCGGAGTTGATAACCGCCGATGAGACGCCCGTGGTAGTGCCGGAACCGCCAGCGGGTGCTCGCTACGCAGTCCGCACGCAAGAAGAACTGAAGGCAAAGCTATTCGAAGGGATGGACACAACCGGCGACACCACAGCCGGCCCAGACTTCTGGGAACGCCGCCGGAAAGCCGCTGAAGGGCGACTCAGAGATTGAAGTTTGGTAGGGTGGGTCGAGACCGGCTTTGCGGTCGAGCCCCACCACAACCTTGCGAAATGGTGGGGCTCGTCGCGAAGCGCGACTCGACCCGCCCTACATTAACCCCCCAATCTCACTCGCTGCGTAACCCTGCGCCGGCTGACGCTGGCCTTGTTGTATCTCAGGTCCGGCACATTGCGCGGTCACGCTCCCAGGTTCTTGATGAGCTGTTCGGTGATGGTTGCGGTGGTTCCGGTGCCGCCGAGGTCACGGGTCAGGCCGACGCCATTTTGGAGCGTCGTCGCCACCGACTTCTCGATCCGCACCGCTGCTTCGCGGTGACCCACATATTCCAGCATCAGCGCGGCGCTGCGAACCACCGCAATCGGGTTCGCCCAGCCTTTGCCTGCAATGTCTGGAGCGCTGCCGTGAACCGCCTCGAACACCGCGTAGCGGCTACCGTAGTTCGCGCCGGGCACCACTCCCAACCCGCCCACCAAACCCGCTGCCAGATCCGAGATCACGTCGCCAAACAAGTTCTCCATCACGAGTACGTCGAACTCCGAGGGATCGCTTGCCATCTCCAGGCAGACGTTATCAATTGGCTTCTCTTCGAACTGAATGAACGGGTAATCGTCGGCCACGGCTCGGGCACACTCCAGGAACAGCCCGTCGGAGAGTCGCATCACGTCAGCCTTGTGGCAGAACGTCACCAACCGCCGGCCACCGTGTCGGGCCAACTCGAACGCGAACTTCACGATCCGTTCCGCCGCTGGCCGTGTGATGAGCCGCACGCTCTCCACCACGCCGGGAACCACCTGATGCTCCAACCCGGCGTACAGGCCCTCCGTGTTCTCGCGGACCACAACGAGATCGACCTTCTCGTACGGTGTTTTCACGCCGGGAAGAGTGCGGACAGGGCGCACACTGGCGAACAGATCAAGCCCTTGCCGCAATCGCACGTTGATGGAGCGGTATCCCTTGCCGACGGGCGTGGTGCATGGCCCCTTCAACGCGACGCGGTATCGCCGGATCATCTCGAGGGTTTCTTCGGGGAGCGGTTCGCCGTGCTGTTCGGCAGCGGGAATGCCCGCCGCCGCCTTCACCCAGTCGATCTTCACGCCGGTCGCCGCAACGACGCGGCACGCGGCCTGCGTCACTTCAGGACCAATACCGTCGCCTTCGATCAACACAATCTGCATCACAAGTCCTCGGGGTTACCCGTCAGGATGCCGAACTTGGTGCAGAGTGGCAAGCGGGATGGACAATCGGATCGGAGGGGGAGTGTGGGAGACAAGGAGAGAAGCCCAAGCCCACACTCCTTGTCTCCCCCTCCTTGTCTCCCACACTCCCCCTCCGAAGCCGCAATCCGATGCCCCGACCCCGTTGTGAGCCATTTTCGCCCATCGCTGGTCACCAATCGCCCAGCAGATGCGGCAGAATCTAGCGCCCGGCGCTGAAATTCTCATGGGGCAAAGACATAATTCGTGGGCAGAATCAGAGCGACTTCTGGGAACGGAATCTGCTAGAATCATGTCTAACTATGTCAAGATGCTCGGTTCCGCCGCCGGAGGCGACTGATGGATACGACTGTTCGGGCAACATGCCCCCAATGTCAAACCGTGTTGAAAATCCCTAGCCAGTGGCTCGGGCAGGCGATCAAGTGCAAGAAGTGCGGCACAGTCGTTCGGACGAAGGCGCGCAGTGACGGCTCACCAGATAGCGGACGGATGGAAGTGGCCCCAAGTGGTGCTCCTGCGGTTGACCCCGGTGCGTTCGATTTCCACGCCGGGTCTGATGTAGGCGACGGCGAGTTGCCGGACGTGTTTTCCACCTCCGCCCCGCAACAGGACGATGGCTTCGATCCCACGGGTGGAGCCGATGCCTCCTCGCAACCTGCCCCCGCAGCCGCTCCACCGCCTCAACAACCACCCGGTTATCCGTATCCGATGCCTCCGGGTTATCCACAGCCAGGAGCACCTGCAGGCTACGGTGCCCCTCCGGGTTACCCCTACGCACCGCCCCCCGGATATCCTTACGGTGCCCCTCCAGGATACCCGCCCACTGGTGCGCCCCCAGGCTACCCACCCGGCGCGCCCCCAGGATACGGCCCACCTCCCGGAGCGTACGGCGCTCCCCCCGGATATCCTTACGGTGCCCCTCCAGGATACCCGCCCGCTGGTGCGCCACCCGCTCCCGGTGCGTACGGTGCCCCGCCTCCTGGCTATCCCTACCCCATGCCGCCTGGCGCTGGTGCGCCGCCAGCCCCCGGAATGCCCGGCGGGATGCCGCCCGCGTCGGGGGTCTATTACGGTGCTGGTGGCGGATACCCACCCGCGCCCGCAGCGCCCGTTCCCCCACCACCCGCCTCGGGACCGGTTGCTCCGCCCGCGCCGCGGTTCTCGGTGCCAACTGCGGCACCCGCTTCCGGTGTGATGTCGGCCGCAAACGCCAACGGAAATGGACACGCCAACGGACACGCGGCCACCAAACCTGGGGCGCCTGCCAAGCCGGGAATGCCTGCCAAGCCGGGAATGCCGCCACAACAACCCGGCAAGCCCGGAGCACCTGCCCAGGCTGGAAAGCCAGCGGCCCGACCTGCCGTTCAGCCCGTTCCGAATAGCGCCTTCAAGACCGATGTTCCCGTGGTTGGCTCCAGCGCACGATCGCGCAAGGGGAACGACAAGTCCAAGATGATCTGGCTTGCGGTCTGTCTCGTTGTCACGGGCGGATTCGTGACCGCTGCAATCCTTGGCGCGAAAGCACTCAATGAGAAGTTCGCCAAGCAGAAGCTGAAGGAAGTCGATCCGTACAAGCTCGTCGAACTGATGGGTAGCATGGATGTGACTGAACGCGATGCAGCCCAGAAGGCGCTGCACGAGATGGGCAAAGAAGCCGAGCCTGCACTGAAGGAAGGCACGCGGTCCACGAACACCGAGATCGCCAAGCGTTCCCAGGAGTTGCTCGCTCACATCAAGACCACGGCACCGGATGCGCTCCACGCGAAGGGCGGGGCGTTCCCGCGACGAATGCTGTTCATCCACATCAGCAAATACATGTTCCTGAACCCGTTGACAGCGGGTCAGGCCGGTGGTGAAGACCGCACCCGCGGCGCGGCGATTCGACTCGCCAACGAGTGGAACGTGCCGTTCGACCCCAAGGACAACGAGCGGAACCAACTGTTCGTCATGTCCGACACCGCCCGACCGGACAACCTGAAGACCAACGATGTCCAGACGCCCATGAAGAACGTCGTTGAAGGTGCCTACGCACAGTTCTTCGCCACCAGTCGCGGTCAAGACCGCATTGTGGTGTACTTCGGCGGCCACGCTCTGGAAGTGGACGGCAAGGCATACCTGGCGCCAATCGAAGGTGACCTCGACGATCCGGAACCGACGCTGATCCCGCTCTCCGATTTCTACGACAAGATGAAGGCCTGCAAGGCCACGCAGCGCGTCGTGATCTGGGACGTGTGCCGGTTTAACCCGCAGCGAGGTCGGCAGCGCCCCGGTAGCGAACCGATGACCGAATCGCTGTACAAATCCCTGGCTGCAGCTCCACCTGGAGTTGAGGTCGTCATCACCTGCCAGCCGGGCGAAAACGCGCTGGAGTTCTTCAACCTCCAGATCGAATCGGGGGCGACCGCCAACGTCGCCAAGTACGCCGGAAGCGCGTTCCTGGAGTCGATGAAATCCGTTGCCTCCAAGAGTGGGCGATCCACAAGCAAGCAACCCGTCCCCAGCGACCCCATCCCGACCGTGGATTGGTCGAAGGCAGTCGCGGATCGCGTCACGGTCATGGCCACGTCGCCGGTCGTGAATCTCAAGCAAAAGATGAAGCTGGAAGGGCGCGGCCCGCCCAACTGGGTCGCGTACAACCCGGCCGAGCCGATCGCCAAGCGATTCGAGTTCCCACTGCCGCCCAAGGGAACCAACCCGGCCGAAGTTGCGGCAATTGTGAACGAGTTCTCCGTGCCGTCGATCAAGCTCGACCTTATCGACGCGGGCCTCGGCGCGCTGCCGTTCCGCGACGAGGTGATGAAGGACTACAAGTCCGATATCACCATCGAGATGGTTCTCAAGGACAAGGAAAACTACAAGTTCCAGGCGAAGACGTTCGAGGCGCTCGACAAGATCCGCTCCATGTGGACCGTGACCAGCGGTGCCTCGGGCGGCCCGCAAATGCGTGACGACTTCAAGGCACCCGTCAACGATGCCCTGAAGAACGAAATCAAGAAAGAGCAGGACTTCTGGGCCATCGGTGTGGCCGAACTCGAACTCATTAACTCGGAACTTGATTCACTCGAACCTAGCCGAGAATCGCAGCAGAAACGTTGGCGGGCACACTACGACTACGCCCGCGCGACGATCAAAGCTCGGCTCGCGTTCATGAACGAGTACAACAAGCTCATGGGTAACGTGCTCACCGAGACGCTCCCTGCACTCGATGCGAAACTGGGCCAGGATACCTACAAGCTGACATCGCTTGACAAGATGAAGAGTAGCCGGGAAGTTCAGGCGATCGCTGCCGAAGCGAAGGAAGCGTACAACAAACTCATCGTGGAGCACAAGGGAACGCCATGGGCCATCCAGGCCAAGCGGGACAAAGCGTTCTCGCTCGGTCTGGCGTGGCAGCCGATCAGCTCGGGTGCCGCCGAAATCGCGCCGTGATCTGAAGGCTTCACGAGCAGGGGCTTTGCCACAACATTCGACGTCCGAAGTTCGAACTACTGGTTCCAGGGCGGAGCATGCTCTCAAACGGGAGGGCGAGGCTCCTGCCGAGCCGAAAGCTGCGGCTCGGCAGGAGTCTCGCCCTCTCCACCCAGAACATATCCACGCTGGAACCAGTCAGGCAGCAGTGCGAAACTGATAAACCAGTGCCTTTGTAGCTGGCCTCTGTGAGGCCAGTCTTCGTATGGCGAAGGCGATCCGGGGTCACAGACCAGTCACAGTCCCGGGCTACACTTGGAAGAGCCTTACCCACTCGCAAAACATCGCGAGTGAGGGTCAGCCACCTTTCCCCGAAATCCCACGCGAGCCTGACCGGTTACACCCGTTGCCTATCACCGGGGACTTACGTCCCCGCTCGCCAAAATGCCAAGAGTTCCGCGGGAGCCAGGGCACCCCACCAGAATCACGGAGCAACTCTCATGTGGGCTATCGTGATCGCGGTCGTGCTCCTTGCTCACGCCGAATCCCACGCCGGGGAGTGGAAACAGTTGCCCACGCTCCCCGACAAGCATGGGCTCGCCAGCCCATTCGCCGGAGTCAGCAACGGTGCGTTGATCGTCGCTGGCGGCGCGAACTTCCCCGACAAGAAACCGTGGGACGGCGGGAAGAAGGTCTGGTACGACACCATCTTCTTGCTGGAGAAGCCGGGCGGTGAGTGGAAGATCGCTGGCAAACTCCCGCGACCACTCGGTTACGGCGTGAGCGTGACGCACGGCACCGGCGTCGTGTGCGTCGGAGGCAGCGATGCCGATCGGCATTACGCGGATTCCTTCCGCCTTGATTGGCGCAACGGCAAACTGATCACGACGCCGTTGCCATCTCTCCCGAAGCCGCTCGCCAACTCGTGCGGTGCGCTGGTTGGCGACACCCTCTACATCGCTGGAGGTCTGGAGAAGCCCGACTCCCGGACTACCGTGAAGCTCGCCTGGAAGATGGATCTCGCGGCACGGGAGCCGAAGTGGACCGAGATCGACGCCTGGCCCGGAAGCGGAAGGATGCTCACGGTCGCTGCGGGGTTCGAGGGAGCGTTCTGGCTGATGGGCGGCACCGACCTCGTTGCAGGTGCCGGGGAGAAACTCGAGCGCCGCTACCTGAAGGACGCGTACCGCTACCATCCCGACAGCGGTTGGAAGCAAGTCGCCGATTTGCCTCGTCCCGTGGTCGCCGCACCTTCACCTGCACCCACGGACGCCACGGGGTTCCTGATCCTGGGTGGCGACGACGGTTCCCAGGTTGCCGTTGCCCCGGACAAGCACCAGGGCTTCAACAAGAACATCATTCGCTACAACTCAAAGACACGCAGTTGGGACGAAACTGGCGAACTCTTCGCCCCGCGAGTGACGGTCCCCTGTGTCCGCTGGAACGCGATGTGGGTGGTGCCCAGTGGCGAGATGCGTCCGGGTGTCCGGTCGCCCGATGTCTGGGCCTTCACGCCGAGAACCAAGGAATAACTCTCCCATGTCGCCCTCTGCCGCGACACCTTCCCGCACCGCGTGGTTGGTCGTCTTGCTGCTCATGCCCGTTGCCCTGTTGAACTACCTCGATCGGCAGATGCTGGCGTCCATGCAGGCATCGCTGATGGCGGACATTCCAAGCATCGCCACGGAAACCAACTGGGGTTTCATGCTCGGCCAGTTCAAGTGGGTGTACGCGTTCCTCAGCCCCATCGGCGGATACATCGCGGATCGCTACAGCCGGCGGTTCACCATTTGTGGTAGCCTGTTCGTGTGGTCGGCCGTGACGTGGTGGACCGGGCAGGTCACCAGCTACAGCGAGTTGCTCTGGGCGCGATCGTTCATGGGCGTCAGCGAGGCGTTCTACATCCCGGCAGCGCTGGCACTGATCGCTGACTACCACACTGGCCCGACCCGTTCGCGTGCTGTGGGGTTGCATCAAATCGCCATCTACTTCGGCGTGATTGTCGGCGGCTTCGGGGGATACGCGGCCGCCGATCCGAACGTAGGCTGGCGGTTCACGTTCGCGGTCTGTGGCGTGTTCGGGATGCTCTATGCGTTGCCACTGGTGATGTTGCTGCGCGACGTGCACCGGCCGGACGAGCAGAAATCCACTACCGGGCGTTCACCGCTTGGTGCGGCGCGGGAACTGTTCACGAACCTCTCGTTTATCCTGCTGGTGCTGTACTTCACGCTCCCGGCGATGGCAGGCTGGGTTGTCCGCGACTGGATGCCCTCGATCCTGAAGAAGCAATTCGACATCGGTCAGGGGCAGGCGGGGGTCGCGGCGACGTTGTACTGGCAAGTCGCGGCGATCGGCGGAGCGGTCGCGGGAGGTTGGCTGGCCGATCGCTGGATGCGGCGGAATCAGCGCGGGCGGATCTATGTCAGCGCCATCGGCATGGGGCTGATCGTCCCGGCGATCTTCGGCGTGGGTAATGCCGGCACGTTGACCATCGCCGTGGCGTTCCTGATTCTGTTCGGCCTCGGCTGGGGGTTCTTCGACTCGAACAACATGCCGATTCTGTCGCAGATCGTGCGACCCGAACTTCGTGCGACCGGTTACGGCATCATGAACTTTGTCAGCATCAGTTGCGGCGGGCTGGCAGATTGGGGCTTCGGCGTCCTGCGTGATCGGCAGGTGCCATTGAACGTGATCTTCGTTGCCTTCGCGAGCCTCGCAATCGTGTCCATCGTGTTGGTGCTGCTGATCAGACCCCGAAACGATCTCACTGTCCGGTAACTGGGTACTGGTTCCAGCGCGGATAATGCTTCCAAATGGTAGGGCGAGGCTCCCGACCCTAAACCAGTAGTTCGCCTGAGATTGATCGGTTCCATCCACTGATTCCGGGAGACTCCGTGATGGGTATGTTCAGTTGGCTGTTCGGGAAGCCGAGTCGCGTGACGGAGCGCGACGTGATCTGGCTGACAAGCGCAGCGAGAATGCGCGGAGCGGTGCGTTCGGTGCAAACGCATCTTGCGGCACGTCGCTCGGTACTGGTGCTCGCGCAGTTCCCGGAGACGCTTGTCACGTTCGCATCAGAGGCCGGAGGGAGCAGTCGAGTCTGTGTCGCAGTGCCGTCGGTGGTCAGTCCGGAGACCGCCCTCAAGCTCGCGAGGGAGTCGCCCGAGTTCCCATGCATCCTGCTCGGACTGGTGCGAAACCTGGAACCAGCCGAGTTCCCGCTTCCCGACACGGCACCGCACAGCCCGTTACCCGTCGTGGTGCTGGAACGCCATCTCCTCCGCAAGCACGACGATCGCGTCATCCAATTCGCGGAGGGGCTGGGTAGCAAGGCGGCGGTCGAGTTCCATGTGTCGCTTGACGATCCGCTGATGGCCAGGTTCGCGGGCGAATGGGTGACGAACGCACTGCGTGCTCTGGGAATGAAGGAAGGGGAAGCGATTGACAGCGCAATCGTCGGCCGACGTATCGAGCAAGCACAGGCGAAGATCGCGAAGACGATTGATACCGACGATGATGCAGAATCCGCTGCGGACTGGCTCGAACGAAATCGCACGAGGTGACTTCGGGCGGGACACAAGCCACACCCACCGGGTACACTGTTCCTCTACCCACCCTGCACTCTGCCGGAAATCACCATCATGGAACTCCCTGAACTCGCCTGGCCCGCCGTTGCCGCATTGCCCAAGACTACGCCCATCGTGTTTCCCATCGCCGCACTCGAACAGCACGGCAAGCACATGCCGGTGTTCACCGACTCGCTCTTGTGCGGGGAAGTGATTCGCCGCGTGAAGCTCACGCCGGTCGGGGCGAAGTGTCTGTTCGCCCCGATGCAGTGGCTCGGCAACTCGCACCATCACAACGACTTCCCGGGCACGCTGTCGGCATCGCCGCGCGTGTACCTCGACCTGATCAAAGACCTCGCGACGTGCTTCATCTCGCACGGCTTCACGCGGATCGTGTTCGTGAACGGCCACGGCGGGAACATCGTGCCGAGCCAGCAGGCGCTCTTCGAGTTGAAGCAGGATCTCCGCACGCGCCGCGACTTGCTGCTGCTGTCGCTCACGTACTGGGATGCGTGCGGCGGCCCGCCCACGTTCCCCGGCCTCACGCAGAAGTCGATGGGCCACGCCTGCGAGTGGGAAACGTCGATGGTGCTGCGAATCGCCCCGCAACTGGTTGTGGGCGATCACACGAAGGTGCCCGAGGTTACGCACGGGAAGGGCTTCGCACCGGGCTACCGGGCTTGGGTGATGCCAGACCGCAGCGAAGCCGGGCACATCGGCAACCCTGCCGCCGCGACTCCGGAAAAGGGCGAAGCCCTTTTCGAGTTCTTCTCTGCGGGCGTTGCATCCTATCTGGACCGCGTTGCAGCGTGGGACGGCGTGGCGTGGGATTGTTGAAAGGATGAAGGATGAAGGATGAAGGATGCGTTGAGTAACATCGAACAACCCCAACTGGAATCACCATGTCAACTCATCCTTCATCCTTCATCCTTCATCCTTCCACTTCGTGGCGCTGGTGGGTCTGCGGCATCCTGATGTTCGCCACGCTACTGAACTACATGGATCGGCAGGTGCTGCCGCAGATCGCGACGGAATTGCTGAATGACTACGGCCTCAATAACGCACGGTATGGCAAGGTCGGGCGGAACTTCGCGTGGGCCTTCGCGGTGGGGTCGATCTTCTTCGGCCTCATCGCCGATCGCATAGGGCCACGGCTCTTGTATCCGGTCGTGCTCATTGGCTGGTCGGTTGCAGGCCTGGCCACACCGCTGATGGCGGACCCGCGATTCGCGTCGCTCGTTGAAGATCCCGCTGAACCGGGGAGCGGGCCATACCTCTGGTTGCTGTATTGCCGCACACTCCTTGGCTTCTTCGAGGCCGGGCACTGGCCGTGCGCTTTGCTCACTGCTCGCCAGATCCTCACGGCGAAGGACCGGCCACTCGGGAACGGCTTGCTTCAAAGTGGTGCCTCACTCGGCGCGATTCTTGTTCCGCCGTACATCGCGGCCGTGCGACACCTTGGTGGCGGGTGGGAAATCGCCTTCTGGACGATCGGCGTGATTGGATTGCTGTGGGTACCCGTGTGGCTCGTGCTCGTTCGTCGTGGCGACCTCGATCATCCCGCCGAGACCCCGAAGGCGGTTACTCCCGACTCGCCAAGCCCGCCGTTCGTGTGGAGTGACTTCATCTGCGTGTACGCCACACTTTTCGCCGTGATTCTGGGCATCAGCGTGAGCTGGCAGTTCATCCGCGAATGGCTCCCGAAGTACATGAAGGAGTCGCAAGGCTTCTCGGCCGACGCGACCGACTTCATCGTGCCGGCGTATTACATCTCGGCGGAAATCGGGTGCTTCGGGTTCGGCCTGTTCGTGCGGTGGCTCGTGGCGCGTGGCCGTGAGGTGCATTCCGCCCGCATCACGGGATACGCGGTGTTCGCGGGGATCACGGCTGCGGCAGCGTTGGTTCCCGTGGTCGGCGGTGGCTGGCCGGCGGTCCTCGTCATCATCCTGGCTGGTTTCGGCATCCTCGGTTTGCACCCGTGCTATTACGCACTTGCTCAGGAGTTGCCGACGAAGCACATGGCGTTCCTCTCCGGGATGCTCGCGGCCGCAGCGTGGTTTGCGGTCGGGAAGGTGCAGGAATTGATGGGCGCCCACATCCAGGCCACGGGCAGTTACGATCAGGGGTTCGTGCTCGCTGGCCTCGCACCACTGCCGGGGTTAGTTGCGCTTGTTCTTCTTTGGCGGAAGTAGAGGCCAGCGCGAAGCCGCACGCGGCTTTAAACAGTTGAAGCCGCGTGCGACTTCGCTGTCCCCGCCCGATGCGCACGGAACACCAGATAGCGCATCGCACCGGTGCGGTACGCTACCCAGAGGCGGACCAGCGTGACCGCGAAGATTCGGTTGCGGCTCGCGGCACTCAGTAGGTACGCACGGCCAGCGGGATCGGTGAAGAATCGGCCGATCGCCTGACGCACGCAGATGGCCCACGTGTCACGCACCTCGCGGCTGATCTCCGTCACCGCTTCCACCTCGAACCCCGCAGCCGTCAGCATGTCGCGGTACTCCGTCTCGGTCCCCATGCCGGGCAAGCGCCCCTCGCGGCAGATCGGTTCGAGCAGGTTCCGCTTCTCCCACGGCTTCGCATCCTCGGCCGCGATCCACGCACAGATGGCGAACCGGCCACCGGGTCGCAGCACGCGAAACGCCTCGCTGAAAGCACGTTGCTTGTCGTCCATGTGCTCGGTGCTTTCGATGGCATAAGCCGCATCGAACGATTCACCGGGTAAGTTGTTTTCGAGCCAGTCGCGAAGCAGATAGCGCGGGTTATTGCCGGTGGGGTTGGTCGCCTCGGCGAATGCCTGCTGCGCCGGAACGATGGTGAGTGCCGTGACTGCCGCGTCGAACTTCCGGGCGATGTAGCGGGCGCTGGCACCATACCCGGAACCGATATCGCAGACGCGATCACCGGGCCGAACACCAGCTTGCTCCGCGACGAACTCGGTGAGTTGTTCGACCGCTTCGAGCGGCGTTTCGCGGCCCGTGCGCCACAAGCCGTGGTGAACGTGCTCGCCCCACACCTCGCGGTAGATCCAGTCGAGTTCCTGGTAATGATCGGCGACCATTCCAGCAGCAAGGGGACGATGAGGCTTGATCATTTACAAAGTCCACAGACAAGAGTGATCCACAGATTACACAGAAGACACAGATTTCAAAGACAGATGAAGAGAGTTACGAATCAACCGTGTTGGGAGTGAGGATGAAACGCTTCGACTGGAGCGACGTGCGGCCAAAGTTCAACAAAAGTCCGATTTCATGGCCCGTGCCCTTCAGATAGTTGATGACTTGCGCTTCCTCGATCGGGCCTATCTGGGTGAGGGCTTTCAACTCGACCACAATCGAGTCGCAACACAGAAAATCGGGGCGGTAGAACATCTTCAACACTCTTCCCTTGTAGCGGACAGGGATATCGATCTGAGCCTGGAACAGGATGGACCGGGCAGCGAGTTCGATCTCCATTGCCTCCTGATACACGGCTTCGAGGAACCCGCAGCCCAATTGACGATGCACTTCCATCGCGGCACCGATAATCGCATACGTGCGTGGGTCGCTGTCCATTGTGTCCTCTCTTAATCTGTCTTTGAAATCTGTGTCCTCTGTGTAATCTGTGGATCTCTTCTCTACTTGCACGCTCTGAGGAACGCCACCAAGTCTGCCAAATCCTGCGGCGACAGTTGCTGATCTAACCCCGACGGCATCAGCGAGACCGCGCTCGGCGTGATGCTCGCCACGTCGGCACGAGCGACCCGCTCTTCCTTGTCCGCGGCGACCACGACGATGATCTCGTCCGGGGCGTCCTTCTTCAGGATGCCGTTCAGCGTGCGTTCGTCTGTGGTGACCACTCGTACCGGTTCGTAACTCCGCACGAAGCTCGCGCTGGGAAACACGATCGCTTCGAGCAGGTCGCGTTCCGTGCGGATGCCACCGACTCGCGTGAGATCGGGGCCGACCAACCCGCCGACGTAGCCAACCTTGTGGCACGCGATGCAGTTCGTCTTCGCCGAGTTGAACACCACCTGCCCACGTCGAATGTCGCCGGGCTTCAGGTCCGCGAGCAACTTGTCGAGCCGAGCTGTTTCAAGTTTGCGAGCCTCGGCGAGCTCGGCGTACAGTTTCTCCGCTTCGGCCTGCACGGTCTTCGGATACTTATCGAGAATCGGCTTCACGATCTCGACGCGCACACTCGGCCTCACGGCCGGGTCGCGAAGCGCGGCCACGAAGGCGAGGCCGACTTTCTCGTCAGTCGATTTCGCGAATACCGAAAGCAACTTCGGCAACTCAACCGCACTCGCAGTCTTCAAGGCTGTCGCCAGGGTCTCGAACGATTCCGACGGCACGGCAGCGCGTGTCAGCAGATCGGCAGCGGCCGCACGCACAGGACCATTCTTGTCGCGGTGAGTATTCGCGATGGCATCCTCAGCTTCCGCAACCGTGATCGGCGAACCCGGCGGCGCGGCAGCTCGCAACGCAAACGCCAGTTCCGCAGGGAAGGGGATCGCCAGCCGATCGCGATACTTCTTCACAGCCATGTCCAGCTCTGTGTACTGCTCGGCCGTGGGTGGAATCGCTCGCAGGACCGCGATGGCATCCTTGTTCGTTTCGGGATCGCGTGAACACAGCGCGAGTTGCACGCCGGCTTTCCACTCCGCCGGGAACGCCTTCAGCCCGGAGCGAGCCAGACCGCGAAGGATCGCCCGATCCGCCGGCGCGATGGGCGTTGCCGCGAGAGCATCGCCGATGGTCTTGCGAATCGCGTCGGTCCTGGCGAACGTCACGGCGCGGCCCACGAGTGCATCCTGTTCCGGCGGCGTCATCTTCTCGATGAGCTTGAATCGGTCCGCAAAATACCCCGCGAGCTGGTCGCCCCACTGCGGATGCCGGCCCGCGATCCACCATGCTGTTTCACGCAGTGACGCGTCCTTCGCATCGAGTTCGGCGAGGACTTGCTTGGCTTCGAGACCGCTGTTCGGCATGTTCTCCAGTGCCGCAAGAACGGCCCGGCGAACTCGCGGCGACTTGGGAGTAAGCCCATTCACTGTTTCCTTCGCGTCGCCAATCTCGATGAGTGCGTATGTCAGTGCGTGATCCAGAACGTGGTCGTTCTTCTCGTCGGCGAGAGCTTCAAGAATCCCGGGGACGGCCTTCGGGTTTCCGATGCGTCCGAGGGCCATTGCCGCCGCGCGCTTGACCGGTGGTGTCGAGGGGGGCAGATGGTACACCCCGATTCCCCCTTGCAGTATCTCCACCAAGTGCTCCGTTTTGTCGTCGCGGAGTTGCGCCATCGAGTGGAGGGCGACCAGTCGCGTTTCTAAATCTCGGCTGTAGAGCATGTGATGGACGTCATTGCGGACCATGCGACGAATCCCACCGTTTGGCTGTCGATCATTGCTCCGATGGAAAACCCAAACGGCTGCTTGACGCGCTCGCTTTGGTGCATCATCGTTCAGTTGCGTAAGGGCTTGAAATACATCTGGATCTCCCCGTCTCACCAATTCTTCGCTGGCTCGCTGGACCACCACCGGCCGAGGATCAGCAAGGAGTTTCGCCACTTCTTCCGGATCGGTTTTCCTCCAGTCGATCTTCTCGCCACGGGGGTCGGCAATCTTGTGCGCTCCGACTCTCTTCACGCGGTAGATCGCGCCGGTCACGTCGGGCTTCACCAGTTGCGAGGTCGGGCAGCACAGCTTGTACCAGCCGCCGGTGTCCACGATCAGCAGCGAACCGTCGGCGTCCTCGATCACGTCCGTCGGGTGGAAGTCGAGGTTATCCGACACCACGAAATCGCTGTCTTTCGTCGTGTACGTCGAACCCGTGGGCACGAGCACATGTCGGCTCACCTTCCGCAGATTGAACTGCGCACAAAAGATGTTGTTGGCGTAGTCCTTGCCGAACTCGCCAGATTCGAGGCGATGCAACCCACTCGGTGCGGCCGGTCCCATGTGCGTCAGCACCGGCATGAGTTGCGGTGATGTCCACGGATGGTCGGAAAGCACGTCGTGATCCTTGCCGTAGACACCGCCGTAGACCGCGTGAATGAGGCCATCGCGTTTGCCGTCGCGCGGGTGCTGGAAGAACGTCGTGCTGAAGATGATGTCGCCGCCAGGGGTGAACACCAAATCGACGGGGTTATCCATGCCGCCGGTCATCACGGGTTCGATGCCGGTGCCATCGGGTCGCGCCCGGAAGATGTGCGATGCCCGCGTGTTGAACTTCTTCCCGTTGACGGTGTACTCCTGCTTGGCGAACGCGCCCTTCGTCCAGTAAATCCAGCCGTCTGGCCCGAGGTACGGCCCGTGCAGGTCGTTCGCGCAGCCGGTCAGTGTCTTGCCGTCGAACCAGATTTCTTCCTTGTCCGCGACGCCATCATTGTCGGTATCGGTGAACTTCCAGATGTGCGGCGGCGCTGCGACGTACAGCGAGCCGTTGAGCCACATCGCCCCTTCAGGGAACATGACGTTCTTCACGAACACGGTTTGCTTGTCGAACCGGCCATCGCCCTTCGTCGATTCGAGCCGCACGATGCGGTGCGGCTTCGTCGTCACCTGGATCGCGGTCTTCTCGTTCGACCCAGAGGAATCGCACACATACAGCCGGCCTTTTTCGTCAAACGCGGCGACGATCGGCCGAGGGGCCATATCGGCACCGGCCGCGAGTTCGATGGTGAAGTCGTTCGGGAGCGTGAACGTGTGGCCGTTCAGCTTCACCTGATGCGTGTCGGCTCCGGGTGCGTACGACGCGACACCGAGCAACAAGACGAGGGCAACGCGGAACATGGGTAATCTCCTGCGAGGTGCGCGACAGTATACCCGAGAACGTGGCAAACATGCGAAGTGGGGAAGCGGGAAATCCAAAGTCAGGAATCGGGCAAGGGCAGGGGCACGGGCACGGGCACGAAAAGAACCACAGCGCCGATCTTGGCTGTCGAGCTCAGGAAACTCTTCATTGTTGTCCGTGTCCGTGTCCGTGCCCGATTCTGCCTTTCCTGTCTTCCGCGTCTTTCCTCGACATCACCAAACAGGCACGCGAAACTGCCGTAGACTCGGTAAGTAACTGTGGGTATTGAGGGCGACGCAAAAGAGGGGAGGGATGCTGTGGCCGGCGAAAATGTTGAACTGATCGTCGAGACACAACACCTCACCAAGATCTACCAAAATCGGCAGATCGCGTTGAACGATGTGTCGTTGACCATCGAACCAGGTTGCGTTCTGGGCCTTCTGGGGCCGAACGGAGCCGGCAAAACCACGTTCCTCCGGCTCATCCTAGGATTGCACCGACCGACCGCAGGCTGGGCCAAGGTATTCGGCAAGGTGATGCACCCCAACGCGGCCGATCTGCGCCGCCGCATCGGGTACATCCCCACGAACCCACAGTTCCCCCGCGGCATGACCCCGATCACGTATCTCGATTACATCGCACGACTATTCGGGCTTCCTTCCGACATCCGCAAGCCGAAACTGGCGACCCTCATCCGGGCCGTCGATCTGCTCGCGCACTCGGGCGATTCGCTCTCGCACTTCACGCCGGGCATGACGGCACGCCTCGCGGTCGCGGCGAGTCTCATCAACGAACCTGATCTCCTGATCTGGGACGAACCAACGCACGGGCTGGACATCGAAGCCCGACGGTCGATGCTCGAACTCATCAAGCGGCTCGCGGCCGACAAGACGCTGATTCTGAGTAGCCACAACCTGAGTGATGTGGACGAAGTATGCAATCATGCGTGCGTGCTGAACAAGGGGCAGTTGATCTTCCACGGATCGCTCCAAGACCTGAAGGGCCGCATCCGCAAGAACCATTACGAACTTGACCTCGACGGCGAGCAGAAGGCGATCACGAAGGCCGTCGGTGTGCTCCGTGCCCTCAAGGATTTCACGCAGGTTCTGCTGCGCCACCGTCGCCTCGATGTGAAACTCGGGGAAGAGACGCCGAACGCATCACTGCTGGCCCAGATGTTCCAGGTGCTCGCGGATCACAAGGTATCGCTGATCACGGTTCGCAGCGTCGGAATGCAGACCGAACAGGCGTATCTCGATCTGGTGGAGAAGGAAGAACAACGCGGCTTCGCACGGCTGTATGCAACTGCGGAAGCGGCTTGAACTGGGAGTTCCAGGTTCCAGGTTCCAGGTTCCAAGTTGGAAACCCAAAACGATGCTGTCTTCAACTTGGAACCTGGAACCTGGAACTTGAAACTCGGGAAGAGACATGGACGCTAACCCTTCAGTTGTCACACTCCGTTTCAACAAGTTCTTGCCCTACTGGGCGGTGTTCCAGACCGACCTCAAACAGACCGTCCGAAGCTGGGTCTACCGGCTCTGGGTCGTCATGACCGTGTTCGCGTCCGGCGGGTTCCTGCTCTACCGCGTCGGGCTACATTCCGAAGCGGGGATCGTGCAATCGGCCGCAGTGCAGTGTGGCGACCTGTTCCGCATCATGGTGATGGGCAGCCTGGCGCTCGTCGTCGTGCTCGCGGTCTCGGCTGTCGGCGCGGAACGCGGCACACTCGCGGATTCGATCCTGTCGAGGGGGATCAGCCGGTATCAGTACTTCCTCGCGAAATGGCACGCTCGCCTCGTGGTGGTGATCGCCACGTTCACGGCGCTCGCAGTGGGGGTTCTCGTCGCGGGATACTTCCTGTTCAAGGCCGATGCCGAGTCCGATCTCAGTCTGGGTGGGGGAATCGCAGCCGTGCTGGCCGTGGCCGCGGTGCTGGCGGTGATCGTGTCGTGGGGCGTGGTGGTCGGCGCGATGACACACGGGACCGTGCTGGGAATCACGGTGTTCTGGCTACTGCTGTACGGCGTGGGGTTCTTGCTGACGCTGATGCCAGAACCGTGGCCCAGCCCAGATCGCGAACTCGCCCGATTGAAGTTCGTGCTGCGTGGCCAGTTCAACGAAATGCTGATCGTAAACCTCGTCTGTGCATCGGTGGTGTTGTGTGCCGTCGCGGGATCGTTGGGCCTGATGGGATTTAGCAAGAGCGACGTGTGAGGGTGAGCCACGGGGTTCATCCCCGTGGTGTTTTGGTGAACGCATCACGGCTCGAAGCGACTATCTGCGGAACGGCGGGCCCACTTCATCCCGCTCGCCGACCATCGCGAACTTCGTCACGATGGGCAACCGTTTCATCTCAACAATCACAGCCTTTCGCCCACCCGTGAAGGCACGCTCCTGGTGAAGCTCACGAGCAGCACGCGCCGCAGTCGTATCAGACCGTGCGCCTGGGAGCAGTGACACGGGTGTCAGGTTCAGCGTGGCCGGATCGAACGATGCGACCACTCGCACGGGTTGCGTGCTGGCCGTATTTGCAGGCGTCGCGCCAAGTATGGCAGCGAACGTCACCGCGAGCGACACACCGAGCATCATGAGCAACCGTGGGAATCGGTACATCGCGAATCTCCTCCGTCCGACCCGCGTCCTGTGCAGACGCTGGTCCTCACCTCATCGGCCTTGCTTGACAGGCTTCTCCAGATTGCCGACGCCAACTCAACCCCGAAGTTCTTCGCTGGCCCGCACGGATCATGCGATCGCTACCGCTGGCACCCTGCTCGGGTATGATGGAATGCGATCGGTCTGAACGATCCCCATTCCACACGGGAACGAACGATGCGCACTTCGCTCAGCATCATCCTGTCAATCATCGCGGTTGTCGTTCACATTATGCCTGTCGCGGCTCGACCACCCGAAGCAGATGTGGTTACCAAGTTGCCCGCACGCATCGAGGACGCGACCGTGGCTGGCGGCGGTCGATTCATCGTGATGAGGCTCAAAGGCTCACGCGATCTTGCCGTGTACGATGCGACCACGCAGAAGCTCTCACAGATCGAGCTCCCGGAGGAAGACTTCCTGTTCGCGGCCGGCGGCGATACGGCCGTCGTGTTCCTCCGTGAGAAGAACGAGATTCGCTCGCTTGACCTGAAGACGGGGAAGATTCTGAAGGCAAAGGAGTTCATCGATCGCCCGAACCTCGGGGTGATCCTGATGGGCCACTCACGAGACGATCTCGCGTTGCTCCGCATGGGTCGCCCACCGATCGGCCCAGCGGCACCCGATCTGCTCTTGGATGTGCCAGAACTGCGCGTCAATCAGGTGAAGTACCAGTACGGCACGACCGGCGGCAAACCCGGCGAGATGAACCAGCTTCGTGCCAATGGCGACATGACACGGCTCGTCGAATGGGCAGCGATTCCACAGCCGAACGGGGCAGGGGTGCTATCGCGCACCGAGACCGGCTACTCCTATCTCTTCGGATATGTCGCGGTTGGCCCCGTGTTTCCGGGCGACGACGGGCGAGTGTTCACGGCACTGGGAACGACGATGGAGCCGGACCCCGCGTATAACCCGGCACACGGCGGCAGCCCGTTCAAGATCTCGGCGGCAGTGAAGGCTCGCACGCTCGTCCCGGGAATTGGCGGGCAGTTTCACATCGGGGTTTCGCGCGAGGGCGGGTTAACGCTGTATCAGGCGAAGTCGGCCGACCCCGTCTGCCCGCTGGGCGATTTCCCGGGCTGGTTGCCGATCAAGCCCGACCTGAACAACGTGACGATCCCCGGCGGTGGCAACGGCTTCCGCCTCCCCGATGGCCGCGTGATGCAACTCGAAGACATGGGCCCCGGCGCGGTCGGCGAGGGGAAGGAAACGCTGACGCTCGATCGGCGGATCGTGTTCGCCCCGGCGCTGGGGCACATCGTGTTCATCCCGCACTCGAATGACCGGATCGTGCAGCGGTCGTTCGATCTGAAATCGACGCTGGACCAGACGGGCGACGAGTATCTGATGGTGCTGTCGTCGCCGGTGCTGCGTGTGAAGGGCGGCACCGCCTGGGAGTATCAGTTGCGTTCGGTGGCAAAGAACGCCCCAGTGAAGTTCGAGTTGGTGCGCTCGCCGGAGGGGATGACCATCGCCGCCGACGGGAAGATGGCGTGGACCGCACCGAAGGGAATCATCGGCAAGGCACCGGTGGAGGTAAAACTCATCGACGGCAAGGGCCACAGCCTCCGCCAGGCATTCGACGTGGTGATCGATTGAGAGGCGAAGGCCGAAGACCCCTCACCTGCTCGCAAAGCCTCGCGACCTCTCCCCGCAAAGCCGGGGCGAGGTGGGGGTGATCGGTTTACTCTGTGGGCAAATGGTGGGTTTAGCTGTCGAGAATTGCAACAAGCCCTACCTCGCCCCGGCTTTGCGGGGAGAGGTCGCTGCGAGTCTTCGAGCAGCGGGTGAGGGGCAACCACCTTTCCCTACGATTTCCACGCGAGGCTGACCGGTTACAACCATTTGATTTGCTTCGAGTGAGATCGGTAATGCGCAAAGATAATCCAAAGACTCGCCAATTCGCTCAGAGAATGCGGCGTGAGCCAACCCCGGCCGAAGAAGCAATGTGGCGGTTCGTCCGCAATCGTCGCCTCGCGGGGTTCAAATTCCGTCGCCAACATCCGTTCGGGCCTTACATTCTCGACTGCTACTGCCCTGCGGCGCGCTTGGTGGTCGAGCTGGACGGCAATTCACACGCAACCCCAAGTGGACAACAGGATGACCTCGAACGAAGGCATTATCTCGAAGCCCAGGGAATTCTTGTCCTCCGGTTCTGGAATACGGAGGTAGCGGATGATCCGGACGGAGTGGTGGAGTGTATCGCCAAGATATGCGATTCGCGAATCAAGCGACAAACCCCATCCAACACGCAGCCCGACGTGGAATGACTCGCTTCACATCGGAGTAAGTTCAACCAAGAACCCCTCACCCGCTGCTCGAAGACTCGCAGCGACCTCTCCCCGCGAAGCCGGGGCGAGGTGGGTGTGGTTGGTTTACTCTTGAAGGCAAATGGTGAGTGAAGCTGACGAGAACTGCAATCAGCCCCACCTCGCCCCGGCTTTGCGGGGAGAGGTCGCAACGAGGCTTTGCGAGCGGGTGAGGGGCGCTTTCCAATGGGTCGTGAGATGCGACGGAGTTTGACCATCTCGCCAATCGCTGATACCGTGCTGGAATTGACTCGCGAAACTCAACCCCCGGCTCCTGCAATGGATAAGGCCCACATCCTGCGAGAAATCAAACGCACTGCCGCTGGCACAGGCGATTCGCGACGAAGCGCACGAATGGCGAATGGTTCGCATTGGATGCCGCAGATGGCAGCGCATTCAAGCGACGGAAGTTCATGTGATTCGCCTCACTTCTCGATCATCGCACGAAGCACCTTGTAGTCGGTTTTGCCTGTGCCCAGCACGGGGAGCTTGTCGAGTTTCTTCACGTCGTCGAGACGCATCACGCCGCGGAGGCCCTTCGACAAGAGCAGTGCGTTCGCGTCCCGCAGTGAGATGTCGAACGTCGTGAACAGCACGATTCGGCGGCCCGTGTCCGTCTCGATTCCCTCCACTGCGACCTGTGGGCCGTCGTCCGTCGGTGGGTACTTGATCGCGAACGGTTCCTCCAGCGCCGGCAGAGAAATCATCTCGCCACCCGCTTTCAGGAAGCGCTTCAATCGGCCGTGGAAGACGATCGATCCGCCCTCGTCCAGTGCTGCGAGATCACCGGTGACGTACCACTTCTTCCCGTCGCGTTCCTCGAACGGCGACGGCACATCCGTCCCCAGGTATCCCGGAAACACGGTCGGCCCTGCGATGTGAAGCATCCCCATCTTCCCTGTCGGGAGCGTTTCTTTCGTCTCCAGGTCTGCAATGCGCACTTCTACCCCCGGCAGCGGTTCGCCGATGGTGCCATGCTTGATGCGGCCCGGTCGATTCACCGACACCACCGGCGCGCACTCGGTGATGCCGTAACCTTCCAAGACGTCCGCGTTCGGAGCCAGCCGTTTCGACTTCTCGAAGAGATGATCCGGGCACTTCTCCGCGCCAATGATGATCGTTCGCAGCGAGTCGAGGTCGCCGGGTTTCGCTCGATCGAGGATGAACCCCAGGAACGTCGGCGTGCCCGCGATGATGGTCGGTTTGTACGCCGCGATCTTACGCACAAGCGCGCTCGCGTCGGTGGGGTCGGGGTGATGCACGATCCGCACGCCGACGAATAACGGCAACAGACCCGTGACCGTCAGCCCGAAACTGTGGAACATCGGAAGGAAGCCGATCGCGGAATTGTCGCGGCCAAACTTCAAGGCATCGATGCAGGCACGTTGATCGGCGATGATGTTCGCGTGGGTCAGCGGCACGGCCTTGGGTGCCTTCTCGCTTCCGCTCGTGAACAGAATCACGGCCAGCTTATGGGGATCGTGCGAGATGCTGCCAAGCAGGTTCCGGCGCGTCAATCCGCCGAAACATCGCACCGCGAGCAATCGGCGGAACTTCTCGAACGTGCCAACACGCGCTCGCAGATCTTCGAGGAAGTAGAGCTTCGCACCGGGCACCTCGGGTTGCACGCGGTCCACGAATGCCCTGGAGGTGATGACGTGCGTTAACCCGGCGACCTTCACGGCGTGCGCGAGGTTGGCGGGGCCGGTCGTCCAGTTCAGTACCACGGGAACCTTGCCCGCGAGATGCAGCCCGAAGAACGCGAGATCGCATGCCACCGACGCCGGGAGCATTAGCCCCACGTTTGCTGCCTCGATCTCGCGGAATCGCGAGGCCATCACCGAGACGCCGATGATGAGCCTCTCGTAGGTCAGGCCGCCCGCGATGTCGTCGGCGATGATCATCTGCTTCCGGTGGGCGAACGCCTGATTCAGGAACGCTTCCGCCACCGTCTCGCCGGGGATCGTCAAGTGGTCGTTGTTGGGTGCCGGGGCGAACCAGCCCGCGGGTGCCGGTCGGGGTGGCATCTTCTCCTGTAACCCCTCGGCGATCGCCCATAGTTCCCCGAGAGACTTGGGTACAGCCTCACTGCTGAAACCGAACTGCTGCTCGACGCTCAGCGTCACCTCCATCGCATCGAGGCTATCCATGCCAAGTTCGCCGAGCGTGGTTTCAGGCCTGATCTCGCTTTCGGACAACGGACGCTTCAACCTTTCCTCGATGAAGTGAGCGATCGCGGCTTTCGTCTCGGGCTTCACCTTCGAGAGATCGAATTCCTTGGGCGCAGGCAGCGGGGGGAACTCGTGCGTGCGTGGCCCGAACAGGAAGTGCCGGCGAACGTATGTCGGCGTCTCGCGAGGGGTGTCGGCGTTGTACCATTCTTCGAGCCAGTGGTTCACCGCATCACGAGTTGGCTCGGGTCGCTGCTCGCTCGTGAACGCTTCCAGGGTGATCGTGACGCGACGACGCGGCGCGAAGAAGAAGAGATTGCTCGCCCACAACGCAAGACCGGAGAACAATGCGGGAAGCGCGTGCGGTTCCTTGTCCGCGAAACTGAACCGACTCCCCCACAGGCCGCGAGTTCGGGCCAGCACGACCGTCACGTTCGGCACGGCGGCCAGAACATCGGCAGCGGTTCGTGCACCGCCCAGGCGTTCGGACCCATCGCGTGAAAGTCGCCCGCTGGGCCACAGAATGATGTTCTCGCCTCGCTTCAGGGCGGCAACGATATCCGCGACCGCTTCTTCCGCGCGTTTGCGCTCCTTGGCACTGGCACGCGAAATCTCGGGCATTCGAATGGCCCGCAATCCATATCCGATCGGAGCCATGATCGGGTTGTTGAAGTTCGTTTCCAGCAACAGCGGCCGCATCTGAAACGACGGCCACAGCCGCACGAGCATGAGCAATGGATCGACGAATGCCGGGTGATTCGGCAGGATGAGGTACGGACCCGGCTTCGCCAGAGCATCCGCTTTGCCGATGAGTTTGACGCGGTATCGCAGTGAGAAGAGGAAGCGAAACACCGCCCACATAACCCAGCGGACGGGCCACAGAACAATTCGATCGATCATGATTCGCCCTCCCGCCGCTTCACCACTGGTGCGCGTTCAGGATAGGACATCTCGGGCATTCACACCACCAGAACCACCGCAAGAACCAACCCCGCGACGGCCACGCCGAAGCCGAGGAGCAACCCCGGTTGCAAGAGATATTGGCGTGGAAGTTCATTGAGCGAAAGCGTTCGACAGAATCGCTGATGCTGCCAGGTTGCGGTCAGGGACGCGAGGGCGCCCAGCAACGCCAGTGTGATACCGATTGGCCCCACCCAACTGTGATCGGTGTGTTCCGTGGTGGGATGCACAAGGCGGAAGAATAGCCCAAACTTGGCGACAACGAACCCCATGCCGACAAGCCCAAGGCCGGTGCGAATCCACGCCAGGAGCGTCCGTTCAGCAGCGAAAAACACACGCGGGTCGTTGTCAGGCATCACTTCTTCCTGGCGGGCTTCTTGGCAACGGGTGTGGTTGCCTTGACCGGCTTCTTGGCTGTCACGGGTTTCTTGCTCGCCTTAGCTACGGGCGCGGTAGCCTTAGTTGCGGGCTTTTTCGGGAGAACCTTTGCGGCAGGCTTCTTCGAGAGAGCCTTTGCAGGCATCTTTGCGGGAGCCTTCTTCGCCGCCTTCGCAGCGGGCTTCTTCTTCGGGGGTTGCTTCCTGGGAGGCTTGGCGGCGGGCTTCGCTTCCGGGATCGTGATTCCCTCGAACTTCATGAAGCGGCCTTCGGCGTCGAACGTCGCGGTCAGTTCGTCCGTTCCGCCAGCCGTGATCTTGAGCACTCCGGGTTGCTCGGTCACGGTCAGCACATAGTCGCGGGCATACGCCGCGAGCGTAGCCTTGTGATCGAGTACCGGCATGCTCCTCAGCAACTGCGGGAATTGCGTGGCGATGCGAACCAGCGGATGCTTCTCGACGAACTTCAAGCGATCGTCGCGAATCAGGACAAGCTCTGTGGTGCCATCGTTTGGCAGGGCGTGATAGGCGTCGTAACCCAGCTCACAACTCAGGATCACGCCGAAAATGTGGGCGGCAGACTGACTCAAATCCGGACCAAGAAACGGTTCCAGAGCGAAGCCCGGGCCACCCAGAGCGTGAACATTCAGCCGGTGAACGAGCGATCGAACCACATCGCCGAGCGCTCGATTTGTGACACTCAGTTTCAGGTGCTTGTTCGACCACGCCCACAGCCAGGAGTTGTTAGCATGGGTATGCGACCCGACAATCGGAGCGTCGAGCTTCACCTTACCAACGGTAAACGTGCCGGTCGTGGTGTCGTACTCCCACTCCTTCCCGTCGTCCTTCTTTTCGAGGAACGCTTCGAGCCGCATCTGCCGGTCGAACGCCATACCGACGTGCCGGTGATACAAGGCGAGTAGCTGGTCATCCATCGCAAACCTCGCGGCCACAGGGGAAGTACGTTCCTCACTCACATTCCTGGAACGTCCCTGTCAAGCTGGTCATCCGATTGTCCTCGTCGAACTCTGCACGCAGGAGTTCGACACCCTCCTCGACAACGCGGACAACCTGTCCTTCAGTCTTGGGTACATACGCGTACCAGTTCAGATACCCGATGAGGGCGGCGCGCTGATCGAGGATAGGGAACCCCGTCAGCACCTGGGGGAAGATCAAGGCGACACGCCCCAGTGGATTGGATTCGTCGATGCGAAGTCGCTCATCGCGCAGAAGCACGGTTGAACGGCCACGTCTGTAGGGCATCGTGTAGTACGCGTGATATCCCAGTTCTCCGCTGACGATGATTCCGAACACATTTGCTGCGATGCGACTCAAATCCTCGCCGAGAATCGGTCGCAAGTCGATGGCCTGCGTGGCGAGGAATGCGTTGATCTTGTAGCGGTCGCCAATCTTGACCACCGCTGCGGCAAGCTCCCCCGACATCGCCGTGTAGCTGAGTTGCGAGCTATACCACCCCCACAGCCAGGTGTTATCCGGGGTGGAGTGCGATCCGAGATCCATCGCCTGGAACTTCACGTTCGGGCCAAACGACAAGGTTCCGGTTGAAACGTGGTAGTTCCAGGTTGCGCCGTCCGTTTCACGTTCCAGGAAGTCGCCCAACCGCAACTGCTTGTCGTAAGCCGCTGCGACATGTCGGTGATAAAGAGCGACGAGTTGCTCGTCCATAACGAGGAACCTGTGATCTCAAAAGTGTGCCGGAGGCAGCGTGGCATTCCCACAGGTGATAATACAAGGATACGGAAGAAACGGTTATGGCTGAGGAGTGATCAGGATGCTCGTCAGCCGCTCAAATGAGGAGCAGACAATGCCGAACACAGTCCGGTTTCAGCGAGTCCTGCGTGCGACGCCCGAGCGGGTCTATCGAGCCTTCCTCGATGCGGACGCGATGTCAAAATGGTTGCCTCCGAACGGCTTCACGGGCAAGGTTCACCACCTCGACGCCAAGGTTGGCGGCACCTACAAGATGTCGTTCACGAACTTTTCCACCGGCAAGAGCCATGCCTTTGGCGGCAACTACCTCGAACTCGTGCCGAACGAACGCATCTGCTATTCGGACAAATTCGACGATCCGAATCTCGCGGGCGAGATGAAGACAACAATCACGGTGAAGAAGGTACTCGTTGGAACCGAGCTGAACATCGTGCAGGAAGGGCTACCGGATGTGATCCCGGCCGAGGCGTGCTGTCTCGGCTGGCAGGAATCGCTGACGCTTCTGGCGCTGCTCGTCGAGGCCGAGATTCCGGATTAGAACCAGGCACAGAATAACATCATGATTAGCTGCGACGCGAGTCTCGGAGCGGAGCGCGGTTGGCGCTGATCCGAAGACTCCGCGTCGCGGCTAAGCGAATTACTCTGAAATGTTGGTTCGGGCGTGGGGTGTGCATTTCGCTCGAACCAAAACTCAGCCGATTTCGCGCAGCACGTTCATCGAGTCGCGGAACTTGGTGTCGCCGATCAGGCACGGGTGCTTGTACTGCTCCGGGGAGCCACCCGTCTGGGTCAGGCGATTGCGATCCCACACCGACCATGCGCCGCCCGGAATTAGCACGGCACGCACTGGCCCGAGTCGTCCGCTCTCACGTTTCGCCGCGTACTCGATGTTCTCCTCGCCAAGCTGGCGATCGAACTCGCCCAGGAAGCGCCGCACGGCCGACTCGTTGGCCGCGTCGGGTTCTTCGAGAAATAACCCGTAGTACGATTGCTTCTCATCCCAAATTGGCGCGAGGCTGTATGCCGTGATCGGGAACGATTGCCGGCTGGCAACAGCGTCCATCGCCTTGGTCACGTGGTATTCGCTCAGCTTCTCGCCGGTCATGTTCGCGAAACGGTGCCCTTTCCCCAGGAACTCGACGATCGGCGTGCGACCGTAGAACCCCGTGACCCGCACAAGGTCCGAGATGTGGTAGCGGTACAGGCCGTATGCCGTCGTCGGGATGAGATAGTAACTCGCGCCCTCGATGAGTTCGTGCGCTCCGAGAACAGTGGGTTGTGGCGAATCGATCTCGCCTTCGGGCACGAACTCGAAGTAGTGCGACCAGATATCGAGAACGCCGCCGGGCGTGCCAGCTTCGAACGGAATCGTCATCCGGCCTTCGCTGGCGAGCAGACCGAGATCGCGAATCGGTGGCGTGCCGAAATACTCTGGAAGCTGCCGAAGATACGGGCCCATGCTGCCACCGGTCCAGGTGTTGATGACCGTTCCCTCGACCGGCCACACATCCGTTGGCAGCAACCGACCGCTTTTCCCCGCGATGCCGCTCAGCTTCTCAGCGAGCGCCACGGCCTTGCCCATTTTGGGTGCCAGCATCGCCCGGATCTCGTGGGGGATGTCGAGATCGGTGCGAAGCGTGCCGTCACGAAGATCGCGGAAGAGGTGCTCCTTCTCAGCGTCGAGAATGCGTGCGAACTGTACGAGCGTACTCGGGTTCGCGGCCATGAACTGCGATACGTTCCGCGTGATCGAGCAGCGAAGCGCCACGTAGTAGCGGGCCTTCGCGTCCTTGATCTTTCCCGTGATATACGGCACCGCATACATCCCGCGAATCAACCGCTTCTGCACCATCGCCGTGTAGCCGGAGAGGTTCCCGCACGGGATGCCGGCTTCGCTCCGAAACTCCTCCGGGTCGCCGACCATTTGCACGATGGGTCGCATCGCGACCTTGCGCCCGCGGTTATCGCGGTACATCTTCACGCCCCACATATTCCAGCCGCGCTTGTAGGCGTTCAGGTAGTCGTCGGTCACGGGAATGAGCTTGCGGCTCGCCGTGGTGCCAGACGTGAGCGCGAAGAGATGCACCCGCTTCGCCGAGAGCAGTGCGTTCGTCTCGCCCTTGGTGACTCGATCGATGTACGGGGCGACGTACTCATAGGGCGCAATCGTGAGGTTGTTGCGGTAGTCGGCAACGGAGCGAATGCTGGCGAACTTGTGATCGCGGCCGAACGCGGTGTTCTGCTGATTGCGGAGGATGCGAAGGAGCAGTTCGGTCTGGACGGCTTCGGGGTTCTGGCACGCGATATCGAACAGCCGCAACTGCCGACGAATCGGGTACGAAATCAGTCGACCAATGCGAACGAGAATAAAGCGCTTGAGTGACATGAGGGAATTCCCATCGCGTAGGCGTGACGCGCAGCGGAGCGCGCCACCGATGGGATCGGGTAGCGCGCTCCGCTGCGCGTCACGCCTACGCGAGAATGTCGAAGAACGCCATGAGCCTGTAGAACCGGACAGCCAACGCGAACGGGCTGGGGATAACCCCAGCCCGTTGTACTTTAGCAGATGCTTCCGACCACCTTTATTTGTCTGCGCTCTTCGCTTCAATCTTGGTTACAACCAACTTGTCATCCTTCTTCTCGGTGGTCACCTTCACGGTCGATCCCGCCTTGAGTTCTTCGAGTTTGCATTCCTTGCCATCGCAACTGATCTTGGCATTAGCAGGTACTGCGTGCGTGTGTTCCTTCTTGCCATCCTTGCCGGTCATCGTCAACTTGCCGGCCTCGGCCTTAACGACTTTGCCTTCGTGTGTTCCCGGCTCGCCCTTCTTGTCCTCGGCAAAGGTCTGGCCGCTGAAGGCGACCAACGCTGCCATTGCCGCCAAAGCAAACATCCGCCGAACCATGATGCGCTCCAGTGAGAATCTCGGTTGGATCTGAACGGAACTACCGTTCAGGCCGCTCACAGGATGCAATTCTGAGGCCGATTATGCCGAATTAATGGGATAGTACGGTGAGCATAATTCTCACACGTGTCATAAAGCGATTTCAGCCGTCGCGCGGATCGGGGCGTGAAGACGGCTGGTTCTTGGCCCAAGCGAATAATTTCCCACACTTACGAATACATCTTCCCACCAATCTGCGAATGGCTCGCCCGTCACCCGACTGCAGGTGGGGTGTTGCTCGGCGTTTCGCCACCCGCCAGGTGTGCATCGAAGAACGCAACCACTCGTGCGTGGTAGTCGTCGCCGGCGATGGTCAATGCGCCATTGTGCTTGGCCTTCGGGACCAGCCATAGGTCCTTCTGCCCACGGGCACGAGCGAACAACGCCTTTGCCATCTCGGGGCGGATGTAGTTGTCGCCCTCGCCGTGAATCATCAGTAGCGGGCGATTCAGGCGACCCACCGCCTTCTCGATGCTCGGGTACGTCACGCCGCGATTGCGTGCGACCTTCTTCGCACCGACCATGCCGATGATGCCATAGAACCACGTCGGCAACACCCGCTGAATAATTTTGCGGTCGCTGTAAATCTGAATCCAGCGCTTCAGGTACGGGATCATCGTGGTGTGTGTGCCGTAAGCGCCGTCGGTCACCAGGCACCGGACCGCCGGCTCGCCCGCTGCGGCGAGGAAGCCCGTGCCGCCGCCCTTGCTGATGCCGAACAGCCCAATTCCACGTGGGTCGGCGTCGGTTCGCGAGAGCAGATAGCGGATCGTCGCCCGCGTGTCGGCGAGATCGCGGTCGGTCACCCACTGAAGTGGTTCGTAGTTCGGATCCTTGTCGCTGTCGCCCTGGCTACGCGATTCCACCGCGAACACGTCGTAACCCGCTTCGATCAACTTCTCGCAGTATGGTCGGCATGCCCAGCGATTCGAGCCGAACTCAAGCCCGAACAGAATCACGCCCTTGCGTTTCCGTGCTTTGGTCTTCAGGTAGCAGCCGCGGAGCGTCAGGCCGTCGTCCGTCTTGATCGCGATTTCCTCGCCGTCGGCGGGCTTCTCGCCTCGCGGAATCACGAACAGCGGCTTCTCCTGGAAGATCCGGGTCAGGTAACCCATGTAATTCCAGCGGACGTAGAGATACAGCGCTGCCATGATGAGCCCGTAGGCAATCGGGGGCACGGCCAGCACGGTTATGAGAACCCAGAACCAGAAGACCAAGGTTGCACCCCTGTTTGGATTCAGTGTTTTGTGTTTGGTGTTTCGTGTTTGAGGTTCCGAGAGTTTCATCAACTCTGGGAGAAGAACCAAACACGAAACACCAAACACCAAACACAAAACACCACAGTACTAACCATTGAACGCCGACACAACAAGCGCGATGTTCTGCCCGCCGAATCCAAAGCTGTTGCTCAGGAAGTGGTTGAACTTAACATCGCGTGCCGTGTTCGGAACGTAATCCAGATCGCAGTCAGGGTCAGGCGTTTCGTAATTGATCGTTGGCGGCACGACTCCCTTGCGCATCGCCATCACGCTGATGACCAGTTCCACGACGCCCGCTGCGGCGATCAGGTGACCAAGCATACTCTTGCTGCTGGAGATCGGCACCTTCCAGGCGGCCTCGCCAAACACGCCCTTGATCGCGGCCGTTTCGGTAGAATCGTTCGCCTGGGTGCTGGTGCCGTGCGCGTTGATGTAGCCGATGTCGGTAGGCTTCAATCCCGCGTCGGAGATCGCTTCCGCAATGGCACGGATCGCACCCCGGCCTTCCGGGTGCGGGTCGGTCATGCGGTAGGCGTCGGCGGTTGTTCCGTAGCCGGTGAGTTCTGCGTAAATGTGTGCGCCACGCTTCTTCGCGTGTTCGAGTTCTTCGAGAATGACCAGCCCGGCTCCCTCGCCGATCACGAATCCGTCGCGGTTCAGGTCGAACGGGCGGCTCGCGGTAGCGGGACTGGAATTGCGTTGAGAAAGTGCCGTCAGGCGGTTGAACCCGCTGACGCCAAGCGGGTGGATCATGCTGTGCGAGCCGCCTGCGACCATCACGTCGGCGTCGCCCCAGCGGATGATATCGAGCGCCTCGCCGATCGCCTGCGAACTGGCGGCACACGCGGTCTGGCACGCCTGGTTCGGTCCGTCGAGCGCGAACATCTCAGCGATGTGCCCGGCCGGCGTGTGCATTTCCTGCTCGCCTTCGCGGGGGCCGTCCATCCACTGAAGCATGACCCGTGTGAACTCGCCTGAATCCACGTGACCGGGGCCACTGATCGGGCTGGCGTGTGCAAGCCCCCGGACCAGCGCCGGGAACTCGTCGCTCCCTTCGCCGGAGCCGAGGTACACACCCATTCGCGAGCGATCGCCCTTGGCGGGATTCAGCAGGCCCGCATCTTCCATCGCTGATTTACAGGCGGCAAGTCCGAAGTGGGTGTTCATGCCGCAATGAGCATAGCGGGCCGAATCGCGGATGAAGCGGCTCAGCTCGAATCCGGTCACTTCCGAAGCGAATGTCGTGGGGAAAGTTCGCGCATCAAACCGGGTGATCGGCCCGACAACGGTTCGCCCTTCGATCTGGCTGGTGAACAGGTCGTCCACCGTCCACCCGAGCGGGGTAACGACGCCCATGCCAGTGATAACAACCCGTCTGCGCATCGTTTGCCTCAGTGAACACAGGGCTTCCGACCTGTGCTACGAAAGCCGGCCCCTCCGGGGCGAAATACAAAGAAACCCACTCGTTACTCGGTCCACTTCCGAATCACTACTGCAGTACTCTGACCCAGGTCGGTATAGGTGAGTTTCACCGCGTATGGCTTCGTGACAGGGCACGGAGCACCCGTGTGAACAGCGATCGGGCAAGTCGGGTCGGGGTTCGCGTGATTGAGCGTACCGGGAAGTTGCCCGTGTTGCAGCGCCAGAACGCTGCAACCCAGTTCCATCAACGCCGACCCTGCGCCCAGGTTCCCGAACCGCGACAGCGGCGCGAACACAGGCACCGATTTCCCAAACACCTCAGCAATCGCGCGAGCCTCGAAGGCGTCGCCTCGCACCGTTCCCAACCCGTGTGCGTTCACGTGATCGATATCCGACGCCTGAATCCCTGCTGCGGTGAGAGCATTGCGGATCAGACGGGCAAGGCCCGGCCCCGCCAGACCACGATCCACGCCGCTGGCGACCGACATCACCTCGCCATAGATCTTGGCCTTCCGCGCCAGTGCGTGGTCGAGCGACTCCAGGGTAAACGCGGCGACACCTTCCCCCGGTGCAGTGCCATCACGGTCGCGATCGAATGGGCGAATTGCCCCTTCGGGATCGTCGTTCCGTTTCGAGAAGCTCGCGAACAGGTTGAATCGGCTGAGGCTGAGGGGGTGAATTTTGGCTTCACTCCCGCCGACGAGCATCACGTCGGCCGCACCGCGACGAATGATCCGCAGCGCTTCCCCAAGGGCAACGGCTCCTGCGGTGTCGCCGGGAATCTGCGTGTTGCTTGGGCCTTGCAGGTCGTACAAGATGGTCGCGTGGCAGGCCGGCATGTTCGGCAGATACTTCAGCATCCACAGCGGTGGAACCTGGCTCAACCCCTCACGCCCCCACAGGGCCATATCGGGAGCGGTGCCGTCTGGGACCACCGAGTGCTTGCTCGCGGGACCGAGGTCGTCGAGTTCCGTGGCCCCCATGACCGAGGCGAATTCGACCCCGATCCGGTGCGGGTGAACGGAGCCTTTGATCAAACCCGCGTCCTGCATCGCGAGCTGACAACCAATTACACCGAACTCGACCGTCCGGGCCATTGCGTTGAGCGTGCGGCGGTACGACTTCTCGATGAGCGACTTCGCGGAGAAGTTGCGAACTTCCCCCGCCATGCGCGACGGGAGAAATTCCGGGTTCAGGTGAGTGATGGTGTGTACGCCGGGGACTCCGGCGAGCAGTGCCTGCCAGAATGCGTCGGGGCTGGACCCGAGCGGGTTGATGACGCCGAACCCGGTCAGTACAGCACGTCGGGAGTGGGTCGTGGTGTCCGTCACCCGGTATTGCCTCACGTTCAGTCGGCCTCACTGGCCTGGTTGCCAGTGAATCCCCGCTTTCTCCGGCCAAACCTCTGTGGCCAGAAATGCCGCGATCCAGAAGAGAGAGCCGGTTGGGCTGCAACTCCACACGGGCGGTAACCCGTACAACATTAGAACAGTGTATAGGCGAGCGGGGCGAACGGCCGGTATCTTGGACCAATGAAGGGCAGGTCGGGATGTTGCCGACCGTATTTATGGTGTGACCGGAATAATCCGGCTACTGATCTCTGTTGGTTCCAGACGGGTGGGACACCCCTCTCCAGAGACTCCAGAATCAACGCCAACTCTTCAGAATCAACCCGAACTCCTCAGAACCAAGCCCAACTCCTCAGAATCAACTGATTCATGCCAGACAAATACTGGCAGCCGGAAGGTGTTGCGCGAGTTGAATCAGGTCTTGGTGGCCGCCTCGGCCAGTTTCAGAAGGTATGCCAGTTCCCCGCTGAACACGAACTTTGCGTCGGGCATCCCCGGGGGCAACTGGGCCGGGCTGACATGCGCGAACATGATCTCGACCTCGGCAACCAGGGCACCACTGGAGTGAACCGTGCCGTTCACCCGCGCGCCGGTGTCGTTCAGGTCGATCAGCGTGGCCGTGTAGGTCAGTTGTTCGCCGGGGAAGGTTTCGCGGTAGAACTTCGCGCCGGACATTTTCGCCAGAACGACGTTCTTCTCGAAGTTGTTGGCGTGCCCAACCAGAATGCCGCCGGTCTGGGCCAGCCCTTCCAAGATGAGCGGGGCCGGCATCGTCGGGACACCGGGGAAATGGTCGGCGAAGTGATCCTCGGCCAAGCTCAGATTCTTGACCGCAACAGCAGACTTGCGAGGCTCGAAGGCGACGAAACGGTCGATCCAGGTCCAGCGCATCGGGTCACACCAAGTCTGTTCACACTTGCGAGCCACGGGGTTGATCCCCGTGGTGTTTGCGACTGGCCCCACGGGGATCAACCCCGTGGCTCGCCGATCACTTCGCGTTGACGCGGGATTCGAGGTAGTTCACGATCAGATCGACGGTGAACAGGTCTTCCAGCTTGTCGAGCCGGGGGTCCTTGCGGAACTCTTTGAGGTCGGCATAGGGCATCCGGGTCTGGAGTTCGCCCAGCCCTTCCTCGGTGATCTTGCCGCTGGCGACGAACTTGGGATCGCCCTGGAAGATCGACTCGGGGAAGAGGTCTTCCCGTGGAATGGTGAACCCGAACTGTCGTTCGAGTCTGAACACAATGTCGAGAAAGTCGATTGACTCGGCGTTCAGATCGCCCTTGAGGCGAGCCGTCCGCGAGACCTCGTTGTCATCGACATTCAAGGCGTCAACAAGAGTCGCGCGAACTTTGGCGAAGATTTCGTCGTGCGTCATGGTTTCCTTCTCCGTCCCGGGGTTCAGGATACTGCCCCGAGGCTGAGGCCACCGTCCACGGTAATAACTTGCCCGGTGATGTAAGCCGCCGCCGGGCTGGCCAGAAACACCACCACGGCGGCGATGTCTTCGGGTTTGCCGAGCCGGCGAACCGGGATCAGCTTTTTCAGATTGTCTTCACCCGCCATGTTCCGGACGGCCTGGCTCATGTCCGTCTCGATGAAGCCGGGTGCAACCGCATTTACAAGGACATTCCGGGAACCAAGTTCCGCTGCCAGCACGCGAGTGAGACTGTTCACTGCACCCTTGCTTGCCGCGTAGTTCGATTGCCCTTTGTTCACATGCTCCGCGGCGATGCTCGACACGTTAATGATTCGCCCGGAACGCTGCTTGAACACCATCTGCTTGGTAACGGCTTTGCAGAAGCCGAACACCCCGTTCAGATTGGTGTTCACGACAGTGTTCCAATCGTCCGCTTCCATCTGGACGAAGAGTTTGTCGCGAATCACACCCGCGTTGTTCACCAGGATATCAACCCGACTCCATTCTGCCATGACTGCCGCAACAACGCGGTCGCCGGCAGTGAGGTCGGCAACGTCGGCCTGGTGAGCCTTGGCGGTTCCGCCCGCAGCGGTAACCTCGGCTTCGAGCGCCTTTGCTGCGTCGGTACTACCTTTATACACGAACGCAACTTTAGCGCCTTCCTTTGCGAGCGCGAGAACGATGGCGCGGCCAATTCCGCGACTCCCACCCGTTACAATCGCTACTTGATCCTTCAGAATCATCGTCGATGTCCTGCAACTTGAACCTGGCGAGCGAGGAGGGGCATTCTACCCCGCGACTACTCCCTGGCGGGCACTCTCAGGAAACCTTCTGCAATTCACCTCGGAGCAGTCCCCAGTGGGCTTTCCAGTGTTCGAGTAACTTTGCATCCGCGGCGACACCGGCCGCACCTCGATCGGACAGTCCGTAGCCGTGGAGGATGAACTGGGCAGCGACGGTTTGTTCGCCGGCGTCGTTCGTGCCCTTGGCCTTGAATGTCGCGATATCACCTTCTGTTTTGGTGAGTTCCACCAAAACGTCCATCCTGCGGCCGGGTTGCATGAACGTCCCGTACTTCACCTGCTTCACTTCGCGAAGCACAATGACGGGGTGCTGATAGTTTGTGGTCGCACGCCAGAGCCACGATGCCGCCTCGACGCAGGCCTGGAGCATGAGCACGCCAGGCATGATCGGGAATTTGGGGAAGTGGTCGGCGAGGTACTCTTCGCCCAGCGCGAGGAACTTGGACGCCTTGAGGGATTTCCCGGCTTCCCAGGCTTCGACTCGGTCGATCAGATGAAACCGCATCGAAGCGCGACTCGCGGAGGTTGGCCGATAACCGGCGCGATAGAGCAGAAAGAGATGAAAGTATACGCGCTGCTCCGGGAATGAACAGCCCTCCGCAAAAAGTTGAGCCGGCGGGCCGAGTGCGATGCCGCAAGCGGCTCGTTCGGGCCAAGGGTCGCCGCTTGCGGCATCGCACTCTACCAGAAGCATTTGCCATACACCCCTTCCATTCCCGGCGCGATTCCCTGGTCAGTAGCCATAGGTGGGGCTAGAATCAGGGTTTCCCACTAGATGGGTAATTCTTCACACGCGGTAAGGAGCGGGATTATGGCAACTCGGGGTGGGAAAGGACGGCGGAAGGTGGGTCGGAAGAAGCGACGAATGCGTGCCAAGATTCGGCACCGGAAGTAACAGAATTGGCTTGCTGTCGGCGACCCCTCACGGTATCTGCCTCCGCTGTATCGGGGGATACACGGGGAATCCGGCAATGATTCGGAGTTCGACCAGTCGCCGCGCCATTGGTGCGGCGACTTTGCTGGTTTTGGCAGGCTGCATGGGCGGCGGCGGTCGCTCGCCCGAGGAGCTTCGCCGTACCGCAGCCTGGGTCGATCCAGATTACCCAACCGGCCACGGCGGCATCGGGTGGGACGTAACCGAACTCGGCAGAATCGCCGAGAAGCTGCGTGAGTCCCGCAAGCCCGCCGATGGGAAACTTCCTCCGAAGCGAAGCATTCTCGCGATCTCGGGAGGCGGCTCCTTCGGTGCGTACTCCGCCGGGATTCTCTGTGCCTGGAGCGAATCGGGGACGCGGCCGGAGTTTGATGTCGTCACCGGCATCAGCACAGGCGCGTTGATCGCCCCACTCGCATTCCTGGGGCCAGCCTACGATAGCCAACTCAAGACGTTCTACACCACGCTCACGAACGACGACATCTATAAACGGCGGAGGCCCCTCAAGGCGCTCTTCGCCGACTCGTTCGCAGACAACAAACCGTTACGTGGTCAGATCGAAAAGACGCTTACCCCCCAAGTGATGACTGCCGTCGCGCAGGAACACTTGAAGGGCAGGCGGCTTTACATCGGCACGACCGACCTGGAGGGTCGTCGCCAGATCATCTGGGATCTTGGAGCCATTGCGGTTCGGGGTACGCCCGAGGATCGCACACTGGCTGTGGACATCTTGCTTGCTTCGGCCGCTATTCCTGGGTTCTTCCCGCCCGTGTCGATTCACCTGACTGCAAATGGGCAGGCCACGACTGAACGGCACGTGGACGGCGGCGTGAGTGCATCGCTCTTCATGGTGCCACCGTATGTGTCGAAGGAGGAGCAGGCCCGGTTGCCCAAGAACTGGCTCTACGACTCGGATCTTTACATGCTCGTCGCCGGGAAACTGTACTCCGATCCCGAACCCGTCAGGGCCGAGAGCCTGAAGGTTGCCAGTAGCGCGATTTCGAGCGTTCTGTATGCACAGACTCGCGGCGACCTCCAACGGATGTTCATGATTACGATGCTGACCGGTATGAACTACCACCTCGCCTCGATCCCTGAGGAGTTCGACGCGCCGACGGATTGCACGGAGTTCGATCCCGTCAAGATGACGGGGATGTTCAATGAAGGCGTCGCGCAGTTCCGGGCTGGAGCCGCGTGGCGTTCGACGCCACCGGGAGTGGAGAAAAGCGAGGCCGTCTTGTTCCGCTCCAAGCTGCAACTGGCGGGACGTGGCTCTGCCCCGGCGTTCATGGGTCATCCGCTGCACGGTTTACTACCGAACAGCTTCCTACCGAACGGCCTGCTACCGAACGGCTTCCTACCGATGACACCCGAAGGAATCCCGGTTCCGCCACCGCCGCTCAAGAAGTGACTTCTGCCCGATGCGACTGCTGAGTCTGCGGGTTGAGGAGATTGTTGCGATGCTATCGATGCAACTTCGCTCGAAGCTGGTGGCGTTCCTCGCGATGGCGCTGGGGGCGGCGTTGATCGGTTGCGCCGGTGGGGGCGAGGAGCGGCGCAGGCCACTCGCCCGGTTCCGGAAGTCGCCCGGCGAGAATCGCCCGCTCGACGAACTGAAGTCCGCTCTTGGCTGGGTCGACCTGGAGGCGCAATCTGCGGGGCGAAGCGTCGTGCCCACGAGCGAACTCGTCGCGTTCGCAAACCAGGCCCGGGTGGCCCGTAAACCCGCTGTGCCGTCGCCGCACAAGAACATCCTCGTAATCTCTGGCGGCGGCGTGTACGGGGCATACCCGGCCGGGGTGCTCTACGGGTGGACGCAGGCGGGCACCCGCCCCGAGTTCGACGTGGTGACCGGCATCAGCACGGGGGCGCTCGTCGCGGTCTTCGCCTTCCTCGGCCCGTCGGTCGATTGCGAACTCCGGCGGGCGTACACCACGACGACCGACGACGACGTGTTCAAGAAGCATCGGTTCCCGCGTGCTCTGCTCTCGGAGTCGCTCGCCGACAATGCGCCGCTTGTGCGGCATCTCGCGTCCTACGCCACCGACGAGCGAATCCGGCAGGTCGCCGCGGAACACCAGAAGGGCCGGCGGCTTTACGTCGGCACGACCGACCTCGACGTGCGCCGCGGCGTGTTTTGGGACATGGGGGCGATCGCGTCACGCGACACACCAGAGTCGCGCGCGTTGTTCCGGAAGGTGTTGCTCGCGTCGGCGGCGATCCCGGGGTTCTTCCCGCCGGTGCCCATTGAGGTGACGGTCGATGGCCGTCGGCACGTCGAGCGGCACATCGACGGCGGCGTGTCGTCGTCAATGTTCTTCGCGCCGCCGCGGGTACCGCCCGAGGAGCGGGACGCCCTGCCGCCATCGTGGCTGCACGGGTCCGACCTGTACATCCTCGTCGCCGGGAAGATGTACCCGGACCCCACGCCGGTGAAGTCGCGGAGCCTCGCCATCGCCGGCAACGCGGTCTCGACGATACTCTTCGACCAGACCCGGAGCGACCTTCACAAACTGTTCTTGCTCTCGATCGTGTCAGGGATGAATTACAACCTGTCGGTGATCCCGCGGGAGTTGGCTTCGCCCATCGAGAGCACGTCGTTCAAGCCGGCCGAGATGACTCTGTTGTTCGACTCCGGAGCGGAGTGGGCACGGAACCACGGGAAGTGGCGCGACTCGCCGCCGGGCGGAGAACCCGGCGAGGGCGGCCGCTACCGCAGCGGCGCGGTCCTGACGGACAACGGCCGCCGGTCTCAGATCGGCCGCGAAGAGACCGGATTGCCACAAGTGGTGCCGAAGAAGTGACGTTCGGGGGTGGTCGTTGGGACTTGGACCGACGTTCGACGACAGTCGGATCCCGGAAACCAACGCACAACCACCCACCACCAACCTACAACACCCAGATCACATCGTCCTTCCCCCGTCCACGACCAGCACTTGCCCGGTTGTGAGCGTCGTTCCTGTCGCGAGGTAGATCACGGAATCGGCGATGTCGTCAGGGTCGGCGGCACGACCAAGCGGAGCCTGCTCCAGAAACTTCGCGATGTGTGCCTCCCGACCTGCGAGCCAGCGGGTGTTGATCGGCCCCGGGGCCACCGCGTTCACTCGCACATCCGGCCCGAACGCCTTCGCCAGCGATTGCGTCATGCAGTTCAGCGCCGCCTTGCTCGCGGCATACGGAATCGAACTCCCTTGTCCCGTCAGCCCAGCCACGCTCGTGATGTTCACGATGTTCCCCTTCGCGGCCTTCAGCAGCGGCATCGCGGCACGGATGCAGTAGAACGTGCCCTTGACGTTCACCTGCATGATGTCGTCCCACACGGTCTCAGTGAGTCCATCGAGATCGGTGTGCGCGACGAAGTGCGTGGTGCCCGCGTTGTTCACGAGCACATCGATGCGGTCGAACGCGGCCTCCGTGGTGGCGATCATTTCCCGCACCTCGGCATCACTTCCCACGTTGGCCTTGCAGAGTACGACGGGCACCCCGCATTCCTCGACGAGCCGGACTGTTTCCAGTGCGTCGGCCTCCGATTTCGAGTAGTTGACGGCGACAGCGAATCCGAGCTTGGCGAACCGAACGGCACAGGCTCGCCCGACGCCGGTGGCGCTACCGGTGACGAGGGCGACTTTCCGCGATGTGGACATGAACGAACTCCGGGAGTGGGGATGTCGGTATTGTGAGAGAGTTCCCTCATCGAGACCACCGCTTCACCGGGACGTTTCGTGACCCAAACGCTTCGCCACGCCATTCCGAATTCGTGTTCGCTGGCCCGGATGCTCCTCGGGGTTGCGTTCCCGTTGGTTCCCCCTGAGTGGCGATTGTGGCTCATCATTGCCGCGGCGATCACGGATTTCCTCGACGGGTTCCTCGCCCGCTTGCTCCACGCGGAATCCGAACTCGGCCGAATGCTTGACCCGATTGCCGACAAGGTGTTCGTGCTGATCCTCGTGGGCACGCTCATCGCGGAAGGCACGCTGCACCCACTCTGGGCACTCGGCATCGCGGCACGCGATCTGGCGGTGATACTGGGCGTGATCGTGGTGGTGCTTCAGCGTCGGTGGCAAACCACCCGGGAAATGCGGCCATCGTGGCTGGGAAAATGCACGACCGCCGGCCAGTTCGCGGTGCTGCTGGTGCTGGTCGTGTGGGGCACGGCTCCGGTGTGGTTACTCGCGCTAACAACGCTGCTGAGCGTGGCGGCCGCCGTGGGATATGCCCGCAGTAGCTGGTGTAACCTTGCTAGTCCGCCAGGTGAGAGTCAACAAAAGCATACGTGAACGGCGTTGTTCAGGCGCACTCCGTGGGTGTATTCTGGAGGATACCTGGGAAGAACGTGAAAAGAGGTAGCCATGATTGAACTGACCGACCAGCAGCTGGAATCGCTCAAATCGCCTGTCACAACACCACCACAGGTGGTCAACCCACGCACCAAAGAAACCTTCGTCCTGCTCTCCGTTGCGGAGTATCAGCGGCTAACGGTTGACGATTACGACGACAGTCCGTGGACTCGTGAGGAACTTCACACGTTAGCGTGGCAGGCTGGAAAGCATGCGGGGTGGGAAGATGCGGACGAGTATGACGACAAGCCGGAGAAGCCATGAAGCGAGGCGATGTCTTGGTTCGCTTTCCGCACCCGTCTGGCATCCGGGGGAAGAAGCGGCCTGCCTGCCTCTTCATCGACATCGGCACGCCCGATGGTCAGGCGACAGGACTTGTCCGAGATTCCGTCGTATCATGTCTTATCCTCGTAACCGTGTATCAGGATACCGTCGATCAGGTGCTCGGCTCACTGTCTCCAAATTTGAAGCAGCGACTCGATGATTGTTTGAAATCAGCACTCGATCTATCCTGACCAGGTTGCGGTCCGTGTTTCACATTCCGGCCCAGTCCTTCGGCTTCAGCCAGTAGTCGGTCAGTTCCGCTTCCGGGGTGCCGGCGGGCGGGCGGTAGTCGTACAGGTAGCGCACCACCGGCGGCAGGCTCATCAGGATGCTCTCGGTGCGTCCGTCGGTCTTCAGGCCGAAGATCGTGCCACGGTCGTACACCAGGTTGAACTCCACGTACCGACCACGTCGCACCTCCTGAAAGAATCGCTGCTCCGGCGTGTACGGCAAATTCTTGCGGCGTTCCACGATCGGTACGTACGACTCGACGAACGCATCCGCCGCTTCCCGGATGAAGTCGAACATCGGTTCCGTGGCATCCGCATAATCGAAGAAGATCCCGCCGACACCGCGTGCCTCGCCGCGATGCTTCAGGAAGAAATATTCGTCGCACTCGTGCTTCATCTTCGCGTAGTCCACCAGCGGCGAGTGCTTGTCGCAGACTCGCTTCCAGACCTTGTGGAAGTGAACCACGTCTTCCTTGAAGGGGTAGTACGGCGTGAGGTCCGCGCCGCCGCCGAACCATGCCTTCGATCCGTGCGTGAGGAAGCGGAAGTTCGCGTGAACCGTGGGAACCAGCGGGCTTCGCGGGTGGATCACAAGCGACACGCCGACCGCGGTGAAGCTCAAGCCGTCCCCGGGAATCTGCTTCGCGAACTCGGGGGTGAACTCGCCTCGCACTTCGGAGAGGTTCACCCCGCCCTTCTCGAACACGCCACCGTCGACGATCACACGCGATCGTCCGCCCCCGCCACCGGGGCGGGTCCAAAGATCTTCACGAAATTTTCCTGAAGCATCGGCGCGTTCGAGCGAACCACAGATGCGGTCTTGCAGACCCCGGAAGAATTCGGTGGCGCGATCGTGCATAGTTGAACCTCTCGGCCAGCGGTGGATTCGCATCCCCCGTTTGTGCTTGCGTTGAATAGGTACTGATCGAGTTCCACGTTTGCAACTGCCTTGATCGACCCGTATTCTGGGTATGCCACGTCCCGCTCCATTCGGAGGTTTCTGATGCGTCACGGATTGCTCGCAATCACGGCGATGTTTTTCGCCACAATTCAGGCGCGTGCCGACGATCCACCGTTGCCGCCGATCGTGTTTCAGATGCAGCCCGAAGCGCTCGTGCTCGGAAGCCTTCGCGGCGCTGCCGACATGATTGGCGGCGAGAAAGCGATCAAGGCATTCAACAAGAACCTCAAGGAAAGGTTCGGCGAGAAGGGGCTTGAGGGTCTGGATATCAACCGGCCCATTGTGGGGTATGTGGTGCTCGCGCCGAAGCCGCAGGACATCACGGCCGTGATCGCGCTCCCGATCACCAACGAGAAGGACTTCCTCGCGCTGTGCGATCGACTGAACCGCGACAAGCACCGTGTGGACGCCAAGGACAAGACGCTCTATCACCTTCCCCCACTCGACCCACGATACAAGGCACTGCTGCGGTTCTCCGAGCAGTACGCGTACATCGTCTACGGCTTCAACCCGGCACCGCACGCCGAACTCAAGGCGCTCGTGCCGATGCCGAAACTCTACGACCCGGCCGAGCGTGGACTCATCGCCGGGCGGCTCCACTTCGATCGAATTCCTCTTGCGGTCAAGCTCGCGGCTCCGGTTCTGTTCGAAGAAGTGAAGAAGACGATGTTCGGCAGCTTCGGCATCGACCGCGAACGGAACGACTGGTTTACGAAGGCTGTCTCGCCGCCGCTTGAAAAGCTCGCGACACGGTACTTCTTGCTCGCGGGTGGTGCCGATGTGCTCACGGCTCGACTGAACATTGACCCGGAAGCCGGGAACTTCATCGCCGAGGCCACGCTGACCGCGAAGCCAAACTCGGAGCTGTCGAAGGTGATCGCGGCGTACAAGACCGCGCCGAACCGTTTCGGTGCCCTCACGAATCACCCGGATACCGTGACCGCGTTCCACACCCGTGCCCCGCTGTTCGCACCGGAGGTTCGCACGGCGATCGTCGCTGCGATTGAAGAAGGGCAGAAGCAGGGCGGCAACGGACTTGGCATTGGGTTGGGCGAGAAGGCCGTGATGGATGAGTTCCTGAAAGGGATGGTTCGCACCATCAAGGACAGCAATCTCGATCTGGCGGTGGCGCTCCGGGGGCCGAACAAGGACGGCTGGTTCACGCTCATCGGTGGATTGGCCTTTGAAGACACGGCCGTGCTGGAAAAGGAAATCAAGGCGATGGTGAACAAGATTCTTCCACCGGCCGAGGAAGAGCGGATGAAGTGGGACGTGGACAAGGTCGGTAAGGTGGGCATCCACACCTATCACTTCACTGAGGACGGTATCTTGGATTTCACCAAGCTATTTGGTGGTGAGAAGTGCATCGTGGCATTCGCGTTCGCACCGCAGGGGGTGATCGGCGTCATTGGTCCCGATTCGGTCGCGGTACTGAAAGAAGTGCTGGCCGCCAAGCCAGTCGATGCCCCCGCGATGGAGATGACCGCGAACCCCGCTCGCATTGTGAAAGCATTCGAGAAGTCAGACCCCGGGGGCTTGGGGATCGTCGAGATTGCGACCCTGCTTGGCCGCGATGACAAGAAGCTACCCGTCATGTCGATCGTCGTTGATGGCGGGAAAGAACTGAAGGCGACGTTCACACTGAACCTGAAACTGCTGCCACGCCTGATGTTCGCCGACGACATTGCTCGTGCCAATCGCGACGCGAACGATGGCCCGAAGCCGCCGCCGCCACCGTTCGCCAAGTAACGTACCTTCGCCTTGCGAGTTTGCGAGTTGTTGCCCTCCCCCCTTGTGGGGGAGGGTGGCGAGGCTTTGCGAGCCGGGTGGGGGGTAAGGCCTGTGCAGTTGTGTAGGCTTTACCCCCCACCCGCTCCTCGAAGACTCGGAGCGACCTCCCCCACAAGGGGGGAGGTTAAGAAATGGCCCTCTCGCGGCGGGTATGCTTGTTCCCGCCGAACGCCTGACATTGCCGTGGCTCGCTCGTTCGCCCGCTCAAATCCTGGAGATTCCTCAATGCGATTTCGATTCGTCTCTACGCTTGCACTGCTGGTTGCCTCCGCGGCGGTCGCCTCGGCTCAGGCGCCGAAGCCGGCCATCGTGGTTCAGACTCAGCCAGTATCGCGGCTGTTGTTCGAGTTCAAGGAAGTGATTCGGCAAGTGGGCGGCACCGCCCAGGGCGACGCGATGGTGAAGGAGTTCGAGAAGTCTCTGAAGGATGGCCTTGGCGAGAAGGGCTTCGAAGGGCTTGACATCAACCGCCCACTCGCGGCCTATGCCGTGCTCAAGGACAAACCCGAAGATTGCGGACTGGTGCTGGTCATTCCGACGACCACCGAGAAAGACTTCGTCGCGTTCCTGGAGCGCATCAAGATCAAAGCCGTGGCGGTGAAGGACAAGAAGAGCGTGTACGAGCTCGAACTCCCGGGCAATTCGCCATTCCCCAAGGGATCGCATCTCCAGTTCGCCGCGGGTGGCTGGGCCTATGTCACGCTCAACGATGGCGACCCAACGGACGCCAAGGACCTCGTTGGGCTTGGCGACGTGTTCAACAATGCGGATCCGTCGCTCATCTCGGCGCGCCTGTTCCCGGGCCGCGTGCCTCCGAAACTCGTGGGTGGCATGCTCGATGAGATCGACCAGGCTGCGAACGGCCTCAAAGGCTTCCTCGGCGGTGGCGGTGGTGGAGATGCCAAGGTGCTGAAGGCGTTCCTCGAAGAAGGGCCGAAGTTGCTTCGCCGATACGTCGAAACCGGGCTGAAGGAAGCAGAAGAAGTCGGCGTGAAAATCGGCTTCGACCCAATGAGCGGCGACACAATCACGGAACTGACGCTTGTCCCCAAGACTGGCACACCACTGGCGAAAGAGATCGCGGCGACAGCACCCACCACCAACCGTTTCGCGGGACTGGTGACCAAAGATACCGCCGGGGCCGTGCTGCTGAAGGCACCGCTGTTCGCGAAAGAGTTGCGTGAAATCGGCGCCGCGATCTTCGAGGGACAAGACGCGGAATTGAAAGATACGAAGGTACCCGAGAAGCTCAAACCAGTCGTTTCGGAAGTGTTGAAGGGATTGGCCCGCACGACGAAGGCAGGCAATGCGGACCTCGCCGTCGTGCTGAATGGGCCGGACGCGGCAGGCAAGTTCACGCTCGTCACGGGGGTGTCATTCAGCGATTCCGCCGAGATCGAGAAGGCGCTGCGGGCACTGGCGAAGGACTCGGATTTCGCGAAGGAGTTCGAGTTCGACACGGTCAAGGTTGATGGCATCGGCGTTCACAAGGTGCCGCTGTATCGCGTCCTGCCTGAAGATGGTGGCGAGGAACTTGCGAAGGTGTTCGGGGCGAAGCCGCCGGGGGCGGTGGCGTTCGCGAAGGATGCGGTGTTCGTCGCGTTTGGGCCGGGTGCCGTGGATGCCGTGAAGGCCGCACTGGAACTGAAGCCCGCCGCAGCGCCCGCCCTGGATGTGACCGCGAACATGAGCCGCTTCCACAAGCTGATCGCGGCGACAGACCCGATGGGGGCACCGATGTTCGCGAAGTTCATGGGGACGGCTGACAAGACCGTCAGCGCGCTCAAGGTGACGGTGGAGGGTGGTGCGAAGCTGACGGTGAAAGCCACGGTGAACGTTCGCATCCTGCCCAAGATGTACCTGGTCGGCGAAAGCTCGACCAGCACTTTCGATAATGTCGGCGACAAGATCAAGTAGACACTGATGAGCGGTGAGCGGGGGATGTGAGTCCCCCGGTAGCATCTCCAGTCGCCTTTCCTGTTCTACCGGGGGACTCACGTCCCCCGCTCGCCAAAAGCAATCCCCACGTCGCCCGGCATTCGCACACATACAATTCTCCTCGCCTACCCCGCTACCATCCCCAAAGTGGAGTTCCTCCATGCGTTGCCTCTCCGTCGCGTTCGTGCTGTGTTGTTCGTTCACCCTCGCCGCGGACACCGATCCGTGGAAGCTCGACGACAAGCTCAAGATCGCCAAGCCCGAAGACCTCAAGGATGTCGAAACGGTCAAGCCGCCGGAGGGGGCCGTGGTTCTGTTCGACGGCAAGGACTTCGCGCAGTGGGTCAAGAAGGATGGCAAGAGCGAAGTAAAGTGGACGCTCAAGGATGGCGTGATGGGCGGCGTGAAGGGTCACGGCGACATCATCACGAAAGAGAAGTTCGGCGGCTCATTCAAGCTGCACGTCGAGTTCCGTGTGCCATACGAACCGGGCGGTGCGGGGCAGGGTCGCGGGAATTCAGGCGTGTATGTGCAAGGTCGCTACGAGGTTCAGGTACTCGACAGCTACGGCCTGAAGCCCGGGAAGAACGATTGCGGCGCGATTTACGAAGTGTCGGCACCCAAGACAAACGAGTGCAAGGCACCGACCATCTGGCAGAGTTACGACATCGATTTCACCGCGCCGAAGTTCGTGGATGGAAAAAAGACCGAACCCGCGAAGATGACCGTGCATCATAACGGTGTCAAGATTCAGGATGGCGTCGAGATTCCGGTGGATAACACGCGCGCGGGAATGGGTGGCGACCCATCGAAGCCCGGCCCGATTCTGCTCCAGGATCACGGCCACCCGGTGCAATACCGGAACATCTGGCTGCTTCCTTCCAAGTGATGAGTGACGAGTAATGAGTGATGAGCCGAACACGGAACCGCTGGATCCAACTGCCATCCGCGAGCCGGATCACGGGATGCCAGCCGGTCCGTATTCCGAACCGATCGGGGCAGTCGAGGCTGCCGGGGAAGGGGAAGCGGCGGCGACCGAATTGCACGCCGTTCCCCCGACCTCCGCGAAACCCATCAGCCCGGGTGCGGGCGGTTCCAAAGAGCTTCTCAAACTCGCCGCACCACTGATCGTTAGCCAGAGCTTCATGACGGTGCAGGTGTTCGTGGACACCGTGCTCCTATCGTGGCACGATCCGCTGGAAATGGCCGCATCGTTCCCCGCGGTGATGTGGTACTGGCTGTTCTTCGGCGTCCTGCAAGTCACGGCCGGGTACACCTCCACATTCGTGGCGCAATACACCGGGGCCGGTCGAGCGCAACGGGTCGGCCCCGCCGTGTGGCAAGGGATCCACTTCGCGGTTGTTGCCGGGCTGTTGTTCATGGTCGTGGCACCACTCGCCCCGTGGCTCATCTCGCTTGGTGGTCACCCCGCCGACATACAGCCCCTCGAAGCGACCTACCTCCGTTGCCTCGCGTTCGCGGCACTGCCGATGCTGGTGATGTCGGCGGTGAACGGCTTCTTCTCCGGTCGCGGGCAAACGTGGACCGTCCTTGGCATCGAGGCGTTCGGCACCGGGGTGAATGTCGCCCTCGCGTGCTTGCTGATCTTCGGTCGCTGGGGTTTCCCCGAAATGGGAATCGAGGGTGCGGGCTGGGCCACCGTGGCTGGCTCGTGGGCATCGGCATTGCTTGCGGTGGCACTCATGCTCCGGCGACGGTACCGCGCCGAATTCGGCACCATCTCCGGGTGGAAGCCCGAGCGGGAACTGTTTGGACGGCTCATGAAGTTCGGCGGCCCAGCGGGGATGCAGGTGTTCCTCGATGTGCTGGTGTTCCACCTCTTCACGCAGCTGGTGGGTCGCCTGGGCGACGCGGCACTGGGCGCGACCACGCTCACCGTGCGGCTGAACATGATCGCGTTCTTGCCGATGATGGGGCTGGGGCAGGCCGTGTGCATTCTCGTCGGTCAGCGGCTCGGCGAGAACAAGCCCGAGCTTGCGGAGAAGACGACGTACACGGGCTTGCGGTGGATGTTCGGGTACATGTGCATCGTGGCGTTCACGTATGTCAGCTTCCCGACGCTGCTGCTGTCCGTATTCGAGGGCGACAAGGATCACGACAAGTTCGAGGCGATTGCGGCCGTGGTGCCCACGCTGCTGCTGTTCGTGGCGTTCTTCTCGCTGGCCGACTCGATTAACCTGTCGTTCGCGTTCGCGCTGCGGGGTGCTGGCGACACGAAGTTCGTCACGATGTTGACGTTCTCACTGGCGTGGCCGTTGATGGTCATTCCGACGGCGCTGACCGTGTACTATGGCGGGAACGTGTACTGGTGCTGGGTCTTCGCGACCTTGCACATCACGGGGATGAGTGTGTGCTTCTGGTATCGGTTCCGCAGCGGGAAATGGAAGTCGATGCGCGTGATCGAAGCAGCGCCGACAGTCTAGCCGCTTGCGGCTTCGCACGCATGCGAAGCTGCAAGCGGCCAGGCGGTTACTTCTTCGCCTTGGTCAGTTTCAGGTGCGCATCGGCCACGTCCCACATGTAGTGGCCGATCTTGTACTTCTCCACGGCGGCCGTGAGGTGCTCGAGCGCCTTCTTGGGGTCGCTCTCGGACTCGTAAAACAGCGCCACGTACAGGTTCGCGTAGAAACGGGCTTCCTTCAGGTCTTCGCCCTCCAACTTCGCCTTCTCGGCTGCATCGATCACATCCTGTGGCTTCAGTTTGCCGGCGAACAGTTCGAGCACCTGCTTCATCGGCACGCGGCTATCCTTGCTCACCGGGATGAGGTCTTCGCGAGCTTTCTTCGGGGTGTTCGCCCGGGCGTTGCAGAGGTAGTGCCACGCGGAGTTCTCCACATCCTCGGGGTTCACCTTGCGGTGCAGGTCGAACTGAGCGACACCGTCCTTGTAGCGGCCCGCGTAGTAGAGCGCGATGCCGCGCCGCCAGTGCTCCGGGGCGAACTTCGGGTTCACTTCCAGATATTTGTCGAAGTCCGCGATCGCTTCCTTAAAGTTGCCCGACTTCAAGAACGCATCCCCTCGGCGGTCGTATGCTGCCGCGACTTTCGGGTCGAGGGAAATGACCGTGCTCAATGCCTTCGCGGCTTCCTCGTTCTGGCGAAGTTTGAGATGCGCCGATCCGAGTACGAAGAACGCGGCCGCGTTCTTCGAGTCCAGCGCGATCGCTTTCTTGGCGAGCGTGATGGCCTCCTCGGTCTTCCCGCTCTGGTAAGCGACACCGGCTTCCTCGACTAGCTTCAACGATTTCTCCTTGTCATCGTCAGCGGCAACTGCGACCTGGGAGTGAAAACCCCCAGGGATGGCGGCAATCAGGACTGCGAAAACGAACACACGCATGGGAACTCCTCGTACAGGGTGAGTGTGGATGATCGTATCCGCCAGCGTGGTCATATAACACCCGCAAGTTCTCCTCACTTTACTTTGTCGCGGAGCCAGATCATGGCAGACTCGAAGCCGAATACGCCCCCGCCCGGTGAACCCAGTGCGGCACAAATCAAGCGCGTGCTGATTCCCACCGTGGCCATTGGTGTGGTGATTGTGCTGGTCGCGGTTGTCGCCAGCGTCACCAGTGGCAGTGGTCGGGCGATGTCCGATGGTTCCGACGGCTCGGCCGAGGATTCGGCGCTGAAGGAAATCACGCCCGGGCTGAAGACCCGCGATCTGAAGGAAGGGACCGGCGATCCCGTTCCGCCCGGAGCGAAGGTGAAGGTTCACTACACCGGCTGGCTCGTGGACGGCACCGTGTTCGATACCAGCAAGGAGAAGGGGAAGGGACCGATCGAGTTCTCACTCGACGGGGTGATTCCGGGCTGGACGAAGGGGATTCCGGGGATGAAGCCGGGCGGCATTCGCAAGCTCGTCATCTCCCCGGAGATGGGCTACGGCAATCGCGCCTCGGGGAAGATTCCCCCGGGTAGCACGCTGATCTTCGAGGTGGAATTGCTGGATACGACGCCCGGGCCGCGGCCTCGCCGAACACCCGCACCGACCGATCTCTCGAAGCTGACCGATGGGACCCTACCCACGGCCGACGACCCCGGACTGAAGCCGATTGGTGATGGAGGGCTGAAATACCGCGATCTCAAGGAAGGCGATGGTGCGGCGGCCCCGGCAGGCGCGAAGGTGGTGATGGATTACACGGGCTGGTTACTGAGTGACGGCACGGTGTTCGATTCGAGCTGGAAAGAGGGGCGAGAGCCGCTCGACATGGGGCTTGAGGGCCTCATCAAGGGCTGGCAACAAGGCGTTCCGGGAATGAAAGTGGGTGGGGTTCGCAAACTGGTAATTCCGGCTGCGCTCGCGTACGGCGAGGGCGGTCGCCCCGGAATTCCGCCGAATTCGACGCTGGTGTTCGAGATCGAACTTCTCGGTGTAAAATGACTCTCAAGCCGTTTGCGGCTTCGCAGCACACTGCGAAGCCTCAAGCGGCTATAAACCTTTACATCACCGCTGCACGCGAGCTCCGCTGCCGGCCGCGAACGCTTCCACTTCGCCGATCGTCGCCATCGTCGTGTCGCCGTGGTAGGTCGTCAGCAACGCGCCGTGAGCCCAGCCCAGGTTCAACGCCTGCTGTGGATCGCGACCCGTCAGCAACCCGTAGATGCACCCGGACGCGAAACCGTCGCCGCCACCGATGCGGTCGATCACGTCAAGCTGGCACGTCGGGCTGGTGTAGCGCTTCCCTTCGAGCCACAGCACCGCGGCCCAGTCGTGCCGGTTGGTCGAATGCACTTCGCGGAGTGTCGTTGCCACCATCTTCACATTCGGGAACTCCTTCACGGTGTTCTCGATCATGCCGAAGAAGATATCCGAATCGAGCTTCGAATCGGTCTTCTTCGTGACTTCCGGCCCCTTGATCCCCAGCCCCTTTTGCATGTCCTCTTCGTTGCCGACGAGGCAATCGACATTGGCGACGATCTTCCGCATCACCTCGACGGCCTTCTTGTCACCACCGACCGACTTCCACAGTTTCGCCCGGAAGTTCAGGTCGAACGACACGATCGCGCCCGCGGCCTTCGCGGCCTTCATCCCCTCGATGATGAGTTCCGAGGTCGTTTCGGAAAGCGCTGCGAAGATGCCGCCCGAGTGGAACCACTTCACGCCCTGGGAGAAGATCGCTTTCCAGTCGAAGTCACCGGGCTTGAGCATGGCACCGGCTTCGTTGGCGCGGTTGTAGAAGACGATGGGAGCGCGAACGCCGTGGCCACGATCGCTGTACACGGTGGCGATGTTTGGCCCGCGAACGCCGTCGTGCTCGAAGTGCTTGAAGAACGGCGTCACGCCCATCTCGCGGACACGCCCCTGGATGAGGTCGCCAATGGGGTAGTTCACCATCGCGGTGGCGACGGCGGTCTTCAGGCCGAAGCAATCGGCGAGGTTCGCGGCGACGTTGTATTCGCCACCCGAGACGTGGATGTCGAAGTTGCGTGCCTTCCGGAACGGTACGGGGCCAGGATCGAGGCGATGGATAAGCGCCCCGAGGGAAAGGAAGTCGAAGGCGCAAGCATCTGTGCGAATAGCGAGAGGCATCGTGAGATTCTCCGGAACAGCGTGCGAAGGCCCATCCGATGCCACGGACAGGCTTCATGCATTTGATTGCTGTCGTTGTACGGAGAATCGCGAAGTGTGTTGTGCTGGTGAGATCAGAACGCACAGATCACTGCGAACATCGGCGCAACTCCTTGAGTTTCGCCTCGACTTCTGCGGCTGTGTGCCACTTACACGAAGCAGGGTCATTGATCGCGCGGAGTTCATCTTCCGTGATCTCGGGCTCGAAGTAGGGGTGCTTTGCTGTGGGCGTGAATGTGCCAAGCACGCGGCCATCTGGTCCCCGGACTTCAACCGGTTGGCCTGCTCGCCCGAATTCATCCGCGAGGTTGCTGGGGATGGTAATCGACATGGATATCCTCCGTTAGTGTCGGCCCCATTATACCACGCCCTTGCACGGTTGCGACGCTCACTCCCCTATCCACTTGGTGTTCACCTTGCACTTCGGCAACGACTTCTGGAACGCCTTGATTGCGTCAGGCGTGATGTCCGTGCGAGCCACCGTGAGGTACTCCAATTTCTCGCACGCGGTGAGCAACTTCAGACCGTCGTCGCCCACTTTCGTGCCATCCAGATACAGTCGTTCCAGGCCCATGAACTTCGCCACGGTTTCCATCCCTTTGTCCGTCACGCGGGTTTCGTGCAGCGCGAGTGCCTCCAGATTCGGGTACTTCAGCAGGTCGACGAGTTCATCGTCCGTGACGGCGATCTTCCGCAAGTACAGTTGATTGAGCACGGGCAGCTCGGGTAGCCCTTTCAATGCCCCGAGGTCGACCGCGGCGCTGTCCAGATCGAGCAGATAGAGGTGCTTCAACCTCACGAGGTGAGCGAATCCCGCGGCGCTGATTCCGGAACCAACCACGTCCTGGCTGTAGCCCGCGTAGAGTTGTCGCAGCCCCCGGGCCTTCGCGGCAGCGGCGAGCCAGTCGTCGGTAATCGCGTGGCCGTGAAAGCTCAGAATTTCCAGCTTTGGGATTGTTGCCAGAGACGCGATTCCCTTGGCGGTCATCCCCGTCCCCGCGAGATAAATCTCTTGCAGCGTGGGGTGACGTTCCAGGTTCGCTACTCCCGCATCCGTAACGCCCGAGCAGTAGCGTAGCCCGAGATACGTTAACCCTGGAAGGCGAGCGAGGTGGACAAGCCCAACGTTCGTCAGTTTGGGGCAAGCGAGGATGTCAACGATTCGCAACGTGGACAAGCCCGTCAGGTTCGCGACCACGGATTCGTCCGACACAACATCCCGATTGCGGATCTGAATCTGTGTGACCTGGAACTCGGCGGGAAGCTCACCGAGTGCTTTGGGCTTCAGCGTGGCGCCGGATTTGGTGTCGACGATCTCCAGTGTTCCACCGCTTCGCAATACCCACTCGGCCGCTCGCCGTTCCGCAGTCTGATCGAATCCTGATTTGGGAACGCCCAGATTCGGTGGTTGCGTGCTGTCCGACTTCGCAATTTCCTTGTTCCCGGAAGTGTTGGCCAGGTAAATCCCCACCGCGATCGTTGCCGCGAGGATGAGCAACGCGGGAACGAGCAATCGCCGCCGTGTTCGCCGGCGAGGAGCGTTCGGCGAATCCATCTCCACAGTTTGCAGCAGCGCGGAGTCCGACACGCTTGCACGGAACCCGGCAAGGGTTGATGCCAGCTCCTGAGCCGACGAGAAGCGGTCGTCGGGTGCCTTTGCCATCGCCTTGCGGCAAACCGCGTCGAGTGCCGGTGGAATGTTCGCCTGAAGGGAACTCGCGGTGGGTGGCGGTGCCATCAGCACCTTCGAGATCACCTCGGCTACCGAACCGCCCGTGAAGGGGAGCTTACCCGTGAGCAACTCGAAGAGGATGACCCCGAGAGCGTACACATCACTTCGCGGTCCAACTGCGGCCGATTCGCCGCGAGCCTGCTCGGGCGGCATGTATGACGGCGTGCCCGCGATCCCGGTTGTGGAAGCCCGGGGATCGTCCGGATCGACCACACGAGCGAGGCCAAAATCGGTCACCACATAGACCCGGTGTTCGGGGTCAAACAGCACGTTCGCGGGCTTGAGGTCGCGGTGAACGACTCCTCGATCGTGTGCCGCCTGAACCGCGAGCGCCAGCGATAGCACGATCTGAGCGGCCTCGGCTGGGGCGAATGGCTCCGTTCGTTCGTCGAGCACCGTGGCGAGCGTCGGACCGGGAACGTAGCCCATCACGATGAATGGGATCCCTTCCATCTCACCGATTTCGTGAACGGGGACGACATGCGGGTGGCGAATGGTCGCGGCAGCCCGGGCCTCGTTCAGAAAGCGGCTGCGATCACTCGGTGTTTGAAGTCGCTCGGCTCGCGGGAGTTTGATGGCGACCTCGCGGCGAAGCGTGGGGTCGAACGCACGGTATACCCAGCCGAACGCGCCGCTGCCGAGACACGACCGCACCTCGAAGCGGCCGATGGTTGTCGGAAGCGGTTGCGCGCTCACGGGCTGACCCGTGACATCGGACGCGCTCGCATGACCGCGAGTCGAAAGCGCTCCCGAAGGAAGAGCATTCACGTCGGAGACAACATTCGTTTTGCCCAGCAGCGAACCCGTGTCGTCCGGCGGCCGTGGTTCCGACATGCAGACCTCGGTGAAGGGTGTTCTGCGATTCTCACACTCTTGCCAAGCGGTGTCTAGCTGTCCGCGGTCACTAGAATGCCCGGAAGTCCAATCCTTCCCCCTGCCTCGAAGGGCTTTCGCGTATGGCCACCCCAACTGCTGACATCGGCCTCATTGGTCTCGCCGTCATGGGCGAGAACCTTGTTCTCAACATGGAATCACACGGATTCACCGTGGCCGTGTACAACCGCACCACCGCGAAAGTGGATGAATTCGTCAACGGTCGTGGCAAGGGTAAGAAATTCGTCGGTGCGAAAACTCCCCAGGAATTCGTTGCGTCGATCAAGAAGCCCCGCAAGGTGATGATGCTCGTGAAGGCCGGGCAGGCTGTGGACGATACTATCGCCAGCGTGTTGCCGTATCTCGAAAAGGGCGACATCGTCATCGACGGCGGTAACACGCACTTCCCGGATACCACCCGCCGAATGAAGGCGCTGGCCGAGAAGGGGATTCGTTTCGTCGGTAGCGGTGTCAGCGGCGGCGAAGAAGGCGCGCTGAAGGGGCCGAGCATTATGCCCGGTGGCGACGCAACCGCGTGGCCCGAGATCAAGCCAATTTTCCAGTCGATCGCAGCCAAGGCAAAAGACCCTGCGGGCGGCGAAGTGCCGTGCTGCGACTGGGTCGGGCCAGAGGGTGCCGGCCACTTCGTGAAGATGGTTCACAACGGCATCGAATACGGCGACATGCAGCTGATCTGCGAATCGTATCAGCTCATGAAGGATCTGCTTGGCCTCACGCCGGACGAACTGCAGGGCGTGTTCACCAAGTGGAACAAGGGCGTGCTCGATAGTTACCTCATCGAGATCACCTCGGAAATCTTCGGGTACAAGGATCCCGAGACCGGCAAACCGCTCGTGGATCTGATCCTTGATACTGCCGGGCAGAAGGGGACCGGGAAGTGGACCATTGATGCCGCGACCGATAACGGCAGCCCGCTCACGCTGATTGCCGAGGCGGTGTTCAGCCGGTGCCTGTCGGCACTGAAGGATGAGCGAGTCGCCGCGAGTTCTGTTCTGGCCGGTCCGCCGCTTGCGAAACTCACCGACCGCGAGCAATTCATCAGCGATATCGAGATGGCGCTTTATGCGAGCAAGATCATCTCGTACGCACAGGGTTATGCCCTGATGCGGGCGCAGGCAAAGGCGAGCAAGTGGGAACTGAACAACGGCGGCATCGCATTGATGTGGCGCGGTGGCTGCATCATCCGCAGCGCGTTCCTCGGGAAGATCAAGGAGGCGTTCGACAAGAACGCGAACCTCGTGAACCTCGTGGTCGATCCGTTCTTCGCGGGTGAACTGGGCCGAGCACAGGCCGGCTGGCGTCGGGTTGTCGCGACGGCTGCGATGAATGGCATTCCGCTGCCGGCGATCTCGAGCGCTCTCACTTACTACGATGGCTACCGCACGGGTCGGCTGCCAGCGAATCTGCTACAAGCCCAGCGGGATTACTTCGGAGCGCATACCTACGAGCGCCTCGACAAGCCACGCGGTCAGTTCTTCCACACGAACTGGACCGGCCGTGGCGGCACAACCTCCAGCAGCACGTACAACGTGTGATCTCAGTAATGTGAACCGTTTTGACCTCCAGGTAGCCCGGCTGCCATTCGCAGCCGGGCTACTTCTTCTTGTCAACCACCCACATTTCCTCGGGTGGGCGGCGGAGGTGGTGGCCAGTCGCGTCCTGATAGGCCTTCGCCAGTGTCAGCAGGTCGGTTTCGCCGAACAGCTTGCCGGTGAAGGTCAGGCCGGTCGGAGTGCCATCCTTGCGGAAGCCGTTCGGCAGGCAAATCGTCGGGTGACCGGTCGCGTTCGTCAGTGCGAGGTCGAAGCCCGCCGGACCAACGTACACATCGATATCCGCCATCACCTTCGCCATCGTTTGCATCACGAGTGTTCGTGCTCGCTGGGCACGCAGGTAGTCCACTGCCGAGATAAACCGCGCCCGGCGGAACGTGTTCGGCCACAAGCCGATCTCGGCTCGCACGCCTTCGCGGGTGATGTCGTCGAACGCGGTCGCCGACTCCACTTCCAGAATCATCGTGATGATGTTCTGCGCCGCAGCATGTGGCAACGTGATCGGCACCAATTTCACGCCAAGGCCTTCCAGCACCTTCCGGTCCGCGTCGCTCGGGCTGTCCTTCTCCTCCTGATAGCCCACGCGCAGTTCCTTCAACGGGCGGTTGCTGGGCCAGTTGAACGGCCGATCCTGCACCGAGGAGTCCTTGCCATCGCTGCCGTGAATTGCGCCCAGCACGAGGGCACAGTCTTCCGCACTTCGTGTCATGGGGCCGATCTTGTCGAGCGACCAGCACAGCGCCATGCATCCATGACGGCTCACGCGGCCATAGGTGGGTCGCAACCCCGTTACGCCGCACGTGTGGCTCGGCGAGACGATGCTGCCGAGCGTTTCGCTTCCCAGCCCGAAGCTGACCAACCCTGCCGCGACTGCCGACGCCGTGCCGGCCGACGAACCGCTACTTCCGGTCCTGATGTTCCACGGATTGCGCGTCATGCCGCCGAACCACTGATCGCCCCACGCCAGCGCCCCGAGCGTCGTCTTTGCCACGAGGACCGCACCGGCCGCGTCGAGCCGTTCGGCCACGGTCGCCTTGTCCTTGAACTCCTGCTCCTTGAAGTGGCCCGCACCCCAAGTCGTCTTGTACCCGGGATACGCGATGAGATCCTTCGCCACCCACGGGATGCCGTGGAGCGGTCCGCGATACTTCCCGGCAGCGATTTCCTTGTCGGCCTCGGCCGACTGCTTCAACGCGAGTTCTTCGGTGACGGTGACAGCACACAACAGCGCTGGGTTGTACTTCTTGAGGCGAGCGAGCGAATGCTTCGTGAGTTCGGTGGACGAGAGCTTCTTCGTGCGAACCAACTCCGCGAGCAGGTGCAGCGGGTAGAACGCGAGATCGCCGTCATCGGGCTTGGGCACTTCGCCCTTGAGCTTCGACGGTGCGACGGTTCCGCGTTCGTGCCGGTTCGATTCGCCGGGCGTGGGTGTGAAGTGAATCGCGGGCGATACGTCGTAGCCGATGTCGGTCTTCCGCAACACCGCGAGTTGCATGTGGGCGAGCGTGAGCCGTGCGGCGACCGCTGAGCATTCGTTTTCAGTCAGATTGATGCCGGCGACCCATGTGGCGTTCTTCACCATCTCGGCGGTGATGGCCGCGCTCTCGACTTGCTCGGCCGCAGCGCTGGCGACCGCCCGCTGAAACGTGGCGTTCCCGATCCCGAGAGCGGCTGCCGCCGCGAACAACTCACGGCGTGAAACGTCGGACGGCATGGGCACCCTTTCCAGTTGACAGGGCAAAGCGAGAGGGGTATTCGTTCGGCAATTCTACCAACAGAGCCAAGGCCAGGATATGACGCGATTATTCGCGATAGGTGTGCTGGCGTTCGCACTCACCGGCTGCGGCACGAACGCGAACTTGTGCTTCCCTTCGCACAAGGACCAGGAACAGTACAAGACTGGGCTACTTGGTCCACCGCGACTCGGAATTTATGGCGGTGTCGCGAACGACGTGGACACGATCAAGTGCGCAGCGGCCAGCATGGACATCCGCGCCATGTTTCTTATCGCTGGTTGTATCTTGGATCTTCCGCTGTCCGCCATCGGCGACACCATCACACTTCCGCTCACTGTTCCCGCGTCTGTGTGTCGCTCCCTCAACGACTATTACTCCCAGAAGCCCGGCACCCCGCAACCCCCGCAGTTACCCCAGTGGCTCGCGGACTCGCAGCCGAGTTCACCCGAAGCACCCCCGGCAACACCGGCAACACCGGCAACACCGGCAACACCGGCAACACCGGCACCGTGATGGTTCAACTCAACGTGGCGAGGTCTTGCAGGCTCCACGTGATCCGCTTACCGAGCGCGGTTGCGTAGCGTGTCAGTGTCTCGATGGTTGGGTTGTCGTGAATCCCATTTTCGAGTCGGCTGAGCGCGGCCTTGTCGATGCCCGACCGTTCGGACACATCGGTAAGGCTCAACCCCGCTGCTTCTCGCGTCCGTTTCAACTCGGCAAGCGCGAGACGGAGTTCGAGGTACACCCCGAACGGCATCGGCGCGGCAGCGTCGCCGGACTCCACAAGTTCCTTGAGCGACGGCCGCTCCTTCTGGAACTTCTCGCGGATCGCCTTGTGACGGGCACGATCCTCGGGACTCCAGTTCATGTCGCGATGAATACGCTCGCTTGCCATAATTAGCCTCCGGGCGGAGGAGCCGGGAATGCGGTGATGGGGTATAGGGTCAACGGATCGTCAAGGACTTCCTCATACACCACCGCGATGTATTTCCCCGTTGTGGTCCAACCGAAGACCATCGGTCGTCCCGAACTTCGGCTTACCGTTGTATCGCTGTCCGGATCGCGAAGCACCTCTTCAACTTCGTCGATCGTTACGTCGTGTCCATCGATGATGTGAACGTAGTTCCCATCGGGATCATCTGGGAGATCCCAGATAATGTGGACGTCCATAGGAGAACCTCCCCCGCTTTTGGGGGTACGAGAGATCCGACAAAAGGACGTGACCGCGGTCCTTGCGGCTAGAGAGGTCGGTTGTATTTTACTACAACAGCCACGAAGTGGTCAAGTGATTTGAGTGTGGGAACGAAAGCGGCCCAGGATCATCCAGGGCCGCGTGAGGTGTGTTGTGCTGGCTTGTGTCATCAATCGAGGGTGACAACTTCGCCGCCGCCCAGAGTCATGAGCGGAACCAGGATGGCTGGCGTCGTGCTGTCCTTCATGAACCGGACCGAGCCATCGGCGAACGCAACACTCACCCCGCCCGTGTGGAACGAGTACAGGTCGGTTTCGTTGCGGCAGTTGATGACACACGCACTCGTTGCCGTGGCAGCACCGGTGCCGTCCGCCGACGAACCCGTGATGTTGGCCGGTTGATCCGCGCTACACCAAATCGAATCGGCAACTGTTGTCGTCCCGGCCTTCTTGCCCGCCAAATACAGTTGCGGACGTCCTCCCATTTCCCCGAATATCACCGTGTTGCTCGTTCCGTCGGTGATGGAAACTATCGGCGTGTTGGTGTTCTGTCGCATCGCACCGTATCCGGGCGGGTTGGCAGTCGAATACGGCGGTACCAGACCCAGGCCGATCACGCTCGCCGCGCTACTCTTGACTTGAACCAGCACGGTATAGTCGGAGACGAACCCGGTGAAGGTGCCTGTGTTGGCTGTGTCGGTGTAGGGGACAACGAACGAGGTCAGGTATTTCGGGTTCGTAACCGAAGCGGTGCGAAGATCGCCGGGAGTCGATGGGCACACGAACGCCTTGATCGGGGTCGACAGCATTCCGGTGCCGGTGTTCACGGGGTCCGACCAGTCCCGGTTCGACGTGAAGCGGTTCTTCAGATTCTCTTGCTCCAGGTACGGAAGCAAGAAGAACAGGACGTTTGCTCGCCCCATGCCAGGCGGAATGAACGGGGCAACGCTGTTGTTCTTGGTGATGCGGGATGGCGGCAACCCGCCGAGGGCGGATTCGTAGTTGTGGCAGGCGAGGCCGATCTGCTTGAGGTTATTCTGGCAGCTCATGCGTGCTGCCGCTTCACGAACCTTCTGAACAGCGGGCAGCAGCAGGCCGATCAAGATTGCTATGATGGCGATCACAACCAACAGTTCGATGAGCGTAAATCCCGAACGACGACGCAACATTCCGCATCCTCTATAAACCGGTGAGCCAGCGGCATCGCATCCGTAGCAACGCCACTGGCGACAGGTTTACGTGGTGGGGATGAAGCCGCGAGGGGAGGGAGCCGTATTCACCCAACACTCTCCGAATCTACTCATATGGACTGTGAATTCACAGTTCCTTCACGCGATCCACGGCAAATCATCAAGAAGCGTTTCGTACTGTCGCCATCCACGCGAGGGCCTTCGCGAGCGATTCCATCGGCAGGCCGATGACGTTGCTCACGGTCCCTTCCTCGACCGTCAGGAACGGGTCGGTGGGCAACTCGATCGCATACGCACCGGAGTTCCCCACCCACTTGTCCGTCTTCAGGTAGGCGTCGAGTTCCTCATCGCTCAGCGCCTTCATCCGCACAAGGCTCCGTTCTTGCCAGCAGAATTGCCAGTTGCCGGGACGAAGCCAGAGGCACACACCCGTCCACAGTTCGTGGACCGTGCCCGACAACTGCAGGATAATCCGTCTCGCATCGACCATATCTTCGGGCTTGCCGATCACCTTGCCGTGATGCCAGCCCACGGTGTCCGCGGCAATGATCAAACCCTCGTCCACGGTCGGGGCAACCGCGGATGCCTTGAGCCACGCGAGTTCACCGACGTAATGCTGGCAACTCCCGAGGCGGGCTTCAGTGGGTTCGTCAATGTTCGACGGCTTCACCTCGAACGGGTAGCCGGCTTGTTCCATGAGCCAGCGCCGCCCACGTGAACCGCTGGCGAGGATCAACTTGCCTGGAAATGGAGATGCTTGCGTTGCCATGTGTCGAGAACCTCGGCGAACGTGGTCCAGAGCCGATCGGGCGTCAGTTCCGGCATACAGATCATCTTATCGCAAGTCTTGATATAGCTGCCGCCGCAAGCCACGGATGTTTCCACGCCGCCACTCATGGACGTATACGGCCCGTGGAGCGCGACCTTCGTGCAGGTGTAAGGCGCAACACACGGTCGCCCCAGAGCCGCCGCGAGGTGCAGCGGCCCGGTGTCATTGCCGAGCATCACGTCGCACGATGCGAGCAGCGCCGCGAGTCGCGGGAGCGACGTGCGGCCGGTGAAGTCGCGGGCCGCGCTTTCACCTCCCCCCTTGTGGGGGAGGTCGCTCCGAGTCTTCGAGGAGCGGGTGGGGGGTGAGCTACAGAGCATGTCGTTGCTCACCCCCCACCCGGCTCGCAGAGCCTCGCCACCCTCCCCCACAAGGGGGGAGGGCAGAGACAGAGCGTTCCCTTGTGGGGTTGTAAGTCGTTGGATCACTTCCTGTGACATTGCGGTGTCATCGCCCGCACCCACAAACAGAGCCGTGCCGCCGAAGCGTGATTGAGCGCGGTTCAGCAGTTCCGCGAAGTGGGACGTGGGCCAGCGCTTCGTGAGCCATTTTGCCCCAACCGCCACCGCGATCCACGGTCGAGGCAACTCAGCGAGTTCGGCTCGCACCGCTGCCACTTCCCCCGGATCGAGCGGCAGGTGGAAGCGCTTCGGTACGTCGCCCGCGCCGAGTGCTTCGACGATTCGCCAGTAACGATCGACAGCATGAATGCGGTCGGCATCGGGGACAGAAATCTTCCGCGTGTATGTGTGGCGGCTACCCTCGCGGGCGTTGGCGAAGCCGATGCGGTGCGGCGCTCCGGTCGCCAGGCACATCAACCCCGTGCGGAACAACCCCTGGAGGTCGATGACGAGATCGAATTGCCGGCTACGCAGTTCCGCCGCGAACCCGGCCGCGTAGCGTGTCGAGTTCCACACGCCACGGCGAAACATGCCGCGATCGAATGGCAACGTGTCGGTGAGATCGGGGTGATTGCGAATGAGCGGTTCGTAGGCCGTGTTCACGACCCACGTGATGCGGGCAGCGGGGAAGCGGACACGCAACGCGGTCAACACCGGAAGCGAATGGGCGATATCGCCAAGCGCACTCGGCTTGATGAGCGCGATCCGTCGCGGGGTGAGCCGAGTGAGCGGCATTCGTTTGGTTCCGTGAAGCGGCGGCCCCGGCGGGGCTGCGGCTAAACAGTCGGTGGCGCGGTCCGGAGCCGTGGCAGCAGTGCCAACACGATGACCAGCAGCCCGACCGCAGACAGATACGGTAGTGTGTGCGATAATCCCGCCTGGAACAAGACCGACCCAAGGAACGGCCCCATGATTCGCCCCAGCGACGCGAACGCCTGGTTCACCCCCATCACCTCACCCTGTCGCGATGGGTCGGCACGCTTCGACACCAGCGCGGAAACCGACGGGTTCACATACGCGAAGCCAACCACGGCGATCGACATTGCGATGTAAAAGCCTGCCTTCAAGCCTTCGGGTTGGGATGGTTGCGCTGCGGCGAACGCAACCGCCGCGAGTCCCGCAAGGCCGAGCATCATGCAGAACACGCCAAACCGCATCAACTTCTGTTCCGAGTGCTTCTTCGTCATGGGTCGGTACGAGCCGCCCGCAAATGTCAGTACGCCACCGACGAGGGCGAACACCAGGAAGTTATCCTCGATCGACATGCTGAACGCTGCCTCGGTGAGCACGGCGAGCGTGGCCTCGAACTGTGCGAACGCGAAGATCACCAGGAAGTAGATCAGCACCAGCGTGCCGACCGTCGGCATACGGAGAACTTCCATCGACTTGGCCACGCTGAAGAATTCCTTGCCGGCCTTGTTCGCGGGGTCGCGTGTCTCCTTGAAGACAGCCAGTGCGAGGATGAACGCGACCAGCGACAACCCGGACGCCAGCGCACCAACGCCCCACGGTGCCTGATCGAACAGCGCCAGCCCGAAGTATGCGATCAGCGGCCCGAACGTGAACCCCATTCCGAACGCGATGCCGATCAGAGCCATCCCCTTCGCACGCTTCTCCGGCGGGGTGCAATCCGCGATCACGGCGGCGGCGGTCCCCACGCTCGCTCCTGCGATCCCCGCACCGATTCGTGCCGCGAGCATCAGCCCGATGGCGAGCATGGCGTCCGATTCCGGGAGCGTGACCGCGAACCCGTACAGGGCGTAGAAGACGACCGAACCGGCCAGGCTGATGAGCAACACCGGCCGGCGACCGATGCGATCCGAGATGCGACCCCAGACGGGCGAGAACACAAACTGCATCAGCGAGAAGATCGAGAACAGCACGCCGATGACGGCACCCTTCGCCTCAACGGAAAGCCCGGTGAGGTATGGCCCGGCCTGTCGCGGCATCACGGGCAGCACGATGCCGAAGCCGAGCAGATCGATGAAGACGACGAGCCAGACGATGCCGAGTGCGGCCGCGTTGGTCTTGGCTGGGGGCGACGCCGGAGCATCTGCTCCCGGGGGAGTAGTCGGATCGGTAGGATTCATTCGGAGAAGATACGGCAGCATGTGTTGCCCGCACAGTCCGCATTATCGGCATGAGCTGCCCGATTCCTCTGACCCTCTTCGTTTCTTCATACCCCGCAATTGCACCTTGCGCATTTTTGAACGACAGTTCATGATGGCTGTATATGCTTCCACCAAGAGGTTCAGCAATGGCCCTCGCCGACACCTTCGCGAGACTCATGGCACCGGAAGCCTCGACTCGAACAGCGTTTCTTGTGATCAACACGGAGAGCGTGCCGGATGGCCGCCTCCTGTCTGCGGTGAAATACGCTGGTGAACATCTGTCGCCCAGTGAAGCGGTCCAGCGTGCCCATTCCGAACTTCATGCGCTGGGCGTGCATGGCTCGGACTCGATGCCTGTCACGTTTCAGGTGCCAGTCGGCGTATCCCTGCTGAGGGTCGGCCCCGACTTCGAACTGCAATCGGTGGCGTGCCTCGACGCACCACAGTTCCGCCCTCGCGAGATCGTCAACAAGTTCTGGCTCGCCCTGTCCTTCTACAAGGCGAAGCTCGTGACGTTCAACGGGCGTGCATTCGATATGCCGCTCCTGGAACTGGCCGCGTTCCGCTACGGCTTCAGTGCCACCGACTACTACCAGAACAGCCGGAATCGCTTCAACGGGCCGATCGACCTGTGCGACTGGATGACGAACTTCGGCGCGTGCCGGATGTCGGGTGGGCTGAATCTGCTCGCGAAGCTCCTCGGCAAACCGGGGACGATGGAAGTGACTCGCGAGCAGGTGTATCAGATGTATCTCGACGGGAAGATGCGCGAGATCAACGACTCGTGTCTGTGCGGCACGCTGGACACGTACTTCGTGTTTCTGCGAACGCGCGTTCTGACGGGTGAACTGAGTCTGGAACAGGAAGCGTATCTGATTGCGGAGGCGAAGGAACTGCTCGAATCGAAAACCGAGGAGTTCCCCGTGCTACGAAAGTACCTCGCCAACTGGACCGATTTCGCCTCGATGTGACAGGCGAGCCATGGTGGTCATCCCCGTGGTCTTTGGTTTGGTGAACGCAGCACCCACGGGGGTAAACCCCGTGGCACGCCGGTCACATGATCATCCCCGGGCGTCTGCGGAGTTTCGTTTCGAGATCATCATCAACCGCATTACCACTCAGGTAGCACCCACCGAGGCGTGGCAATGTGTGAGGGTCTGTGAGCAGTTCCAGCCCGGTCTTCAGCGTGTTATTTTCGAGTCGCAACTCAATGAGGTTCTGCATCGCGGGCGATTTCAGGAGAGTCTTCACCGATCCAGGCGTGAGCCCGCAGTTCGCCAGATCGAGTCGCAGCAGCGAAGCGAAGCATTCGCGAGCGAGCGAGCGAGCCGCAACCGGTCCAACCGGTCGGCCACGCAACGACAGGTAGCGTAATTGCGGCATCTCAAGTTTCGACAGGAACGCGAGGAGATGGTCCGGAGTCAGGCGGCCACGATGCGGTTTACTACCCGCGAGGTTCAGCCCAATCAGGCCACGAAGCGCCGGGTTACTGGAAATCGCTCGAAGGCCTCCCGCACCGACCGAGTTGTTCGACAAGTCCAGGTGTTTCAACCCTGTCAGTTTCGGGCTGCTGGCGAGTGCCGCAACGCCCTCGGCGCTGAATTGATTGCCTCGCAACGCGAGCCATCGCACCGAATCGAGCCACGATGCGGTCGTCAGTGCAGCAATGCCATCATTCCACATCCCGCAATTGTCCAGGGCGAGGTACGCCGGGCGAAGCCAACTCGCACTTGCCAGCACTTCCATGTAACCACCGCCCAGATACGTTCGCGCGAGTTCAAGCCGAGACAGCACGGGGAACGACTTCGAATTTGCGAACTCCTGGCAGGAATCCAGCGACAAACGGGCGGCTTCGAGCTTGAGTGTGTGCAACCCGGTGAACGGTCGGAGCCGACACAGTTCCCCGAACACCGACTCGGACAAGCCTTCGCCCAGATCCAGTGAGCGGAGATTCTGGAACCACTCCGCAGCGCCTAACGCCCGCACTGCTGGGGCTGTGAGCCCTTCACCAGGGATCGATAACCATTCCAGCCTTCTGAGGTTTTCGGAACCGCTGATTGTGGCAACTCCCGTCTCGCCAAGATTGAACGCCAGGGCTGCGCCGCGAAGGTTGCGTAAATGCGGGCAGTCGGCAATCAGGCGAGCCGCGTCGTCGTTTGCTTCCCCCTGCGCGTAGAGTTGCACCGTGAGTCTGTCGAGTTTCGTGATGATTGGCTGACGAAGCAACTCGGCGAGTTGCTCGTTCGTGATGAATCGCACTGCCAGCCAGCGTGTCGGGAGAGTCTCAAAAGCTTTCTCCAGACTCACGGCGAGGGCACGGATTGCTTTCCCACCGTGGTGATGGTTTCCGTCGAAGTCCAAATAGCGGGGGAAGCCGCGACGCGTGATTCGCCACCAACCCGCTTCGCCAGAGCCCTCCAGGCCATCGGGGAACTTCAACTTGGGAGCGCTGGCGTGAGTTGCGAGCCAGATCGTGAGTTCATCCTGCCTGGCGAGCGACTCGCTATATTCGGGATGGTCCGGAGACGAAGATTCGAGCCAGCAACCGATCCGGATGAACTCGGCTTCCTCGGAGCGGTCGTTCTCTTGAAGCCAGTCGGCGTACACCAGTCGGGGCGTGTCCTCTTCTGGCTGCGCAATGATGGCCCGGTAGAGTGCGTGTTCATCTGTCATGGGCACGAGACCTGACCCCTCAACCCGCGAGGCGAGCCACGGGGTTCATCCCCGTGGATGTTACTTGAACCACAAACCACGGGGATGAACCCCGTGGCTCGCTTTGACTCACACCACGATGCCCGGCCGACGATTGAGCCGCCAGATGGCTTTCTTCGGGATCCCGTGCCCGAGCCGACAGTATCCGAGTTTCGGAAACACCTTCGGGTTGGCCAGATTCCCCGCCCCAGAACCGACCTTGTTGCCGAACAGATCGAGGAACGTGAGGTTCGGAAGCGTCTTCGATTCGACCAAAGCCATGGCACCGGCGTTCCCCAGGGCACAGTGCTGAAGCGAGAGACGCGTCAGGTTCGCGACGGTTGGGGACGTGGCCAGCGCCCGTGCTCCGCGAACCGCCACCGGAAGCCCATCAAGGCACAGGTGCCGTAGTTCCGGCATGGCGAGCGCCGACAGGAATTCAACCACGTGCCGGGCTGCGATCGGGCCGCGCGTGTGATTGGTTCGCCCGAGATCGAGGGAACGCAACGCACCCAAATGCTTACTCCCCGCGATCGCGGCCAGACCTCCCGGCCCGATCGGGTTCCCGGCGAGATTCAGATGTCGTAACCGCGCGAACGTCTCGGAGTCGGCCAGGGCTTGCACGCCGCCAGCGGTCACCCCGGACCCACGCAGGCACAACACCCGAAGGTTCCGTGCGAAGGACGCAGCGGTCAGCGCCTCGCATCCCGCCTTCCCAACCTGTGCCTGATCGAGCGTGAGGTGCCGTAACGGCCACTTCGCCTTCGCCAAGAGCGCGACCAACTCCGGTTGCAACCGAGAGCCGACAAGTTCCAGATGCGCTAACCGCGGGAACGACTCACTCGCCACGAACCGGCGAACCGTCGCGGCACTGGGAGTGATACCTCCGTCGAGCGAGAGCGACACCAGCCGGGGCATCGGTGGGAAATCGGCGAGCGTTCGCAGCAGATCGCCGGCACCACTCCAGAGATGCAGCCGACGCAGGTTGCGGAACCACTTCACGCCGTAGAATCGCTTGAGTGCCCGGGCGGAGATCGGGTAGTCGAGGACGAGCGATTCCAGGTTCCCGAGGTATCGCGACTCCGCCAGCGCCCGGCATCCGATATCGTCGATCAGCAGATCGAAGTAGAGTCGCCTCAGGCCCGAGGAATTCGGGGATTCGGCAATGGCCGCGACGGCGGGGTCTTCCTCGCCCTCATCGAGGTAGTCGATGTAGAGTCCGCGGAGTTGGCGAAACACCTTCTGCTCGCAGAACTGAACGATCTCTTCGGTCGTCGCACCATCGAGGATCAAGCTGCGGGCGGGCGTCCGTCGGAATGCCTCTTCGAGCGACGACGCCAGTGTATCGACGGTCTCCTCGGATGACTCACCGTAGCCATTGAAGCAATACACCTCATGGAAGCCGCGACGGCAATCGGCCCACTCACCGATTTCAAACTGCTCCTGTCGATCGAGGCCGATGAGCTGAATGTCTGGTTCGGGGTCGTGTGTGGAGAGCCAGACAGAGAGGTCACTTTCGCGTTCGAGAAGCTCGGGATAGTTGGGATCGTCGAATGCACCAGCAGCCAGGCGACACTGAACACGGATGAACTCAGCACGTGCCGACGGCCCCGTCGCGGGCGATGGAACCGCGTCGGGTTTGTTCTCGTCGAGCCAGTCGGCGTAGACGAGCCGGGGCGTATCCTCGTCCGGGTGCGCCACAATCGATTTGAGGAGTGCGGTTTCGTCGCTCATAAGGTGAGCATCATAACCGGACGAATCGCGATGAGAAGTCCTGGGCTACTCAGTTGCCGGAAGTCCACAGTGTCAGCGGGTTCTCATTTCGAATTCACGACGGTCTCATCAGTGAGTGGTTAGAAATTGAACAACCGCGACTCGGCTCCGTCGCGGTGTCCCTTGCCATGCTGCCTGGAGTTGGACACAGAGGAGGAACATTGTGACCAAAAGCCTTGTCCGCGTGGTGTGGCTCGCCGCCGCGAGCGTAATGCTCGCGAGTGCCGGCTCAGCCGATGCGCAAACCGGTGGGGGAACCGCACCGTCGACGATTAGACCATTCCCCAAAGGTCAATCGACGGGCACCACTTCCGGGGGAACCACTTCCCGAGGAACCACTTCCGGGGGAAGTACGTTCCGCAGTTTCGGTGGATCATCTGGCAGAAGGAGTATGGGGTTTGGTTTTGGTCAGCAAGCAACGCTGACACCGGAGCAGGAACTGGCCGTCCTGATGGACACGCTCACGACGGTCGAACTGATCCTCGACAGTGGTGTGGTTCAGGTGAGTGGTGAGATCGAGATTCTGTTCCTGCTGATCTACGTGTACGAGATCAAGCGTGCCGAGGCACAAGCCGCGATCCTGGACGGCGGCACGGGAACGGGGTCCGGTACAGGCGGTATCACGATTCCGGGCATCGGCACCGGCACCGGAACGCCAACCACTCCGTGAGTTGAAGTTATCGCAAGCAGTTGGGGGACCACTTCACAAGAAGTGATCCCCTTTCTTTTTGATGGCCACATAGGGTTCTCGCTCGCCCTCACCCCATCATGTTGCGGAACTCCTCGAAGAGATAGCTGGAGTCGTGCGGGCCGGCGGCGGCTTCGGGGTGGTACTGCACACTGAAGACGGGCAGCTTCTTGTGCCGCATTCCTTCGAGCGTGCGGTCGTTCAGGTTGATGTGCGTTGATTCCATGTCTGATGGCAACGTCGCGGGATCGACCGAAAAGCCGTGGTTTTGCGTCGTGATCTCGACCTTCCCGGACTTCTCGTTGAGCACGGGTTGGTTCGCCCCGCGGTGGCCGAACTTCAGCTTGAAGGTCTTCGCACCCACGGCCAGGCCCAGCAGTTGGTGACCCAGGCAGATGCCGAACACAGGCTTCTTGCCGATCAATCCCTTCACGGCTTCGATGGCGTAACCCACGGCGGCGGGGTCGCCGGGGCCGTTCGACAGGAACACGCCATCGGGCTTGTGTGCGAGGATCTGCTCGGCGGTTGCGGTTCCGGGCACCACGGTCACCTTGCACCCGACTTGCGTGAGACAGCGGAGGATGTTCCACTTCATCCCGTAATCGACGGCAACGACGTGTTTCGTGGCCGCTCGTGCTGGGAGCACCTGCTCGCAGAACTGCCCGAAACCTTCAGTCCACTCGAACGATTTCTTCGGCACCACCTCGCTGACGAGGTCGCGGCCCTCCATCCCGGGGAATGCGCGTGCCTTCGCCATCAGGGAAGCGTCGTCGAGATCCACAGTGGAGAGCACACCATTCATCGAGCCGCGAACGCGAAGTCGGCGCACGAGCGATCGCGTGTCGATTCCCTCGATGCCGGTGACGTTGCTTTTCTTCAGGTAGGCGTCGAGGTCGCAATCGCTACGGAAGTTGCTCGGAATGCGGGTGAGTTCCCGCACGATGAACCCGGCGACCTGCACGCCGTTCGATTCGCGATCCAGAACCGTGGTGCCGTAGTTGCCGATGAGCGGGTAGGTCATCGTCACGATCTGGCCGGTATACGACGGATCGGTGAGCACCTCCTGGTAGCCCATCATGGAGGTGTTGAACACGACCTCGCCGCACGTTTCGCCGTGGGCACCGAACCCGTGCCCGGTGTACACGGTGCCATCCGCCAGAGCCAGTTTTGCGATAAGGGTAGACATCGGAAATTCAGGTCCTCAAGTCGTAACGTCGAGGGCAGCAGCCAAACCAGAAGAATGATATGGAGGCACCCGGTGTTCGGATATGATGTTGGGAACGAAATGCCGGGCAAAATCGGGGGTTTCGAGATGGCCACTCCGCAACTCGACAATCAAAACAGTGCCGCAGCGATTTTCTCGCGCGTCTGGGAAGGCGAAACCGGGAGCCTGTCCGTTCCCATTTCGAAGCACGTCTTGAAGCTCGGGTTTGGTGTTGCTGATACGCAACGCATGCAAGAACTGATCGAGCGAAACCGCGAGGGCAAGCTGACAGATGCCGAACTGGAAGAACTCGACAACTTCATCAAGATTGGCGACCTTCTGGCCATCCTCCAGTCGAAGGCTCGCAAGTCCCTGAAACGTGCTGCCTCGCCTCGGGCTGCACATGGATGAGGAAATCACTGAAGCGGTTCGGTTTCGAGCCGACGCGAGGTGCGAATACTGCCACCTTCCCGAGGCTCTGCACCCCGGTCCATTCGAAGTTGAACACATCATCCCAATCCAGCACGGCGGTGGTGACGGACTCGGAAATCTCGCCTACGCTTGCCTACGGTGCAACCGCCACAAGGGAACAAACCTCGCCAGCATTGACCGCCAGACATCACGAACTCGTTTGGTCCGTCTGTTTAATCCTCGTCGTCACTCGTGGAGCTATCACTTTCATTGGAACGGCCCACGAATTGTGGGACGAACGCCCATCGGTCGGGTTACCGTTGCTCTACTGTCTATGAACGATCCCGTGCGAGTCGCTCTCCGAGAGGAATTGATCGAGGAGGGTGCTTTCCCTGTTGAGGAATGAGATTGCGTCTGCAAGTGTTCGGATATGATGTTGGGAACGAAATGCCGGGCGAGTGCGTCAAAGATGATGCGAGCGGCCGGGTTTATCCCGGTCGTGCTTGCAACCGCCTTCGAAGACGACCGGGATAAACCCGGCCGCTCGCCAAGAATACTCCCGCCAAGAATCATCCCATGCCTTCACCACTCGATCGCCGCAAGTTCTTCGGATCGGCTGCGGCGCTGTCGCTGTCGGCGGCCAGCTATGCCAAGGTGCCCGGCAGCAACGACCGCGTTCGCGTCGGCTTCCTTGGTTGCGGCGGGCGTGCACAGGCCCACATCGACCTCGTCAATCGCTTCGCCGCGGAGGGGAAGCCGGTTGTGCCCGTCGCGGTATGCGACGTATGGGACGGCCTCGAAGACGAGTACGAAGTGAACTTCGGCGGGAAGGTCACGCGACGGCGATACGCTCAGGGACTGTTCCCGTCGGCACGCAAGATCGGGCTTGATGTTGCAGACAAGACCCGCGTGACCAAGGATTACCGCGTCGTCCTCGACCGCAAGGACGTGGACACCGTTTGCATCACGACGCCCGACCACTGGCACGGCCGCATGACGGTCGATGCCCTGAACGCTGGTAAGGACGTGTACGTCGAAAAGCCGATGACGCGAACGCCCGAAGAGGCGATTGCGGTCTGCGACGCGGCGCAGCGCACGGGGCGAGTCGTGACGGTCGGTGTGCAGTCGATGGCCGACGGCGTGTGGATGCGGGCCTTCGACATGATTCGCCAGGGTGGCATCGGTCACGTCGCACACGCTCAGGGCGGCATCTTCCGCAACGACGCTCGCGGGCAATGGCGGTACTACCGGCTCGCGAAGGAAATGACGCCGAAGACCGTGAACTGGGATCTCTTCCTGGGGCACGGCTTCGAGATCGGCGGGAAGCGACTCGGGCCGACCACGAAGGAACAACCGTTCGATCGCGCCGCGTTCGCACAGTGGCGCACGCTGTGGGCGTTCTCCGGCGGCCCATTCGCCGATCTGCTCACGCACCCGATCGCACACCTCTCAGCGGCAATGGGCGTGCGCTTCCCGGCTCGCGTCACAGCGGGCGGCGGCACGTTCCTCGAATACGACGGCCGCGAAGTCCCCGACGTGTGCAGCATCGTCGCCGACTACGAGGAAGGTTGCCAGCTTACCCTCACCGGTTCGACGATCAGCGGATACCCGGTCGAGGAAGTGATTCGCGGCCGGCTCGGGGCGATCAAGTTCGTGAAGGGCGGTTTCCAGGTGTTCCGCGACGACCCAAGTCGCGGCGCCAGCTTCCCACCTCGCATGGAACAGGCACCCGCGCCAACTGAAGCCGTCACGGTCGAACTCCCCCGCAACGAGACGGAATCGCTATGGGACAATTTCCTGGCGTGCGTGCGAAGCCGGCAGCAATCGACGTTCTGCCCGCCAGACCTGGGAGCGGTGGCGGTCGTGACGGCGGCGATGGCCGCACAGAGTTACCGCACGGGGCAAGCGTTGTTCTGGGATCGCGAACGGCGAGTGGTGGCGACGGCCGATTCGAGCTGGGCCACGCGATGGGAACAGCGGAGCAAGGCGCACGCTAAACCGAATCAGGTCTTCGGCTGGTCGGGCGGCGACACTGGCAGCACGCTCACCCCCCCGGCACACCAGAACCTCGCCGGTCCGTGGCTGAACGGCAAAGACCCTGCATGAAATGCAATCGGCGACCTCACGGTCGCCGATTGCATTTCGTTTCTATCAATGTCTTCGACGATTCACTCAGTTGCTCAGCGTGCTTGGTGGGGGTGGGCTGGCGGGGCTGGCCGGGTTCACGGAACCGGCGGGGGTGTTCAGCGTATTTTCGGCCTGACCGAGCAGGCTCTTGATGTTCTTGCGGAACGCTTCGTACTGAATGGCGAGGTTGTCGCGCTCGGTCGTGCGGGCCTTCAGATCGGCCTTGAGCGAGTCGCGTTCCGCGCTCAATGTCGCGCGTGCTTCATCGAGTTGTGCCTGGAGTTGTGCCCCACGATTCTCCGCGGCTGCCAGCTTTTCCTCGGCAGCCTGCAATCTCAGCCGAAACTGATCGCGAGCGGATGCCGCTGCCCGGAAGTCTTCGTCCAGTCGCTTGGTCTTTGCTTCCGTTGAGGCGTTCTTGTCGCCCTGTGCGGTCGTCGTCGGTGCCTTGGAGCATCCCCAGGCCCCGAAGAGCAGCACCAACACGAAGCCCAGCGCCTTGTGAGAACGATTCATCGTTGTAGTCTCCATCGAGCCGGGCAAGTTCGGCGGTCCCGCCGGTGGTGGGGCCCGGTAATATTGGGAAAGGAACTCCCGATCTCCGTCGGTCACGCATCTTCTCTCGACACTCGCAAAACCCCCACTTAACCCGAAGTGTCGAAATTATGGAGACGGAACAGACCACCACGCTTCCCAACCCTTCCTGACGGGAACTGTCCCCTCAGTCCCTGTCAAATACCATCGCGAGCCACGGAGTACACTTCCGTTGGTACTAACATCGCCAAACACCACGGGGGTAAATCCCGTGGCTCGCCAATCCGGCAGGGTCGTTTAATTCTCTTTGGAGAGTAGGTCACTCTCTCCGAGAGTGACCACTTCTGAATGCAGTAAGAATTGGCGGCTCTCGGAGTGAGTCGCCTACTTTCTCCAAGCCCGAGAATTCAACGACCCTGGCCAATCCGGTTCTCCGCTTGCCGAGGTTGCCCAGCCACGTTATGGTCCCCGTTGCTAGTCGGAGAACCGTCCCGGCACGGACCCACGCCATGAACCGCTCCATCGCATTCCTCGCCCTGACACTCTTACTCGTCGGCTGTACCCGATACAGCAGCCGCGCAAACGGTCCGTTCGCCCGCAAATTCAAGTCGGACCCCTCCGCGCTCATTCCACCGGGGCCAGCCGCGACCAACTCGCCACTCGCAATGGGGGGCAGTGGGCAACCCGAGCCGCCACAACCGCCGGGTAAGGATCTCGTTATTCCCGAGCGAACGTCTACGCCAACAACCTCTACGCCACCGTTAACAGGCGACATCATCCCAGCAGGGGGATACATTCCCGACGACGCGGCTGCGTTTCCGCCAAAGCGTCGGCTGGAACCGCAACCGGGGCAACTTCCCTCGCCGTTCGCGCCCAAGGATGCTCCGCCGGTGCTCCAGCCACCGCAGCGACCAGCGCCACAACTGCCACAACAACAGCAGCCGACGCAACAGCCAGCACAACAGCCGATGCAACAGCCGGCGGCTCCCGTAGCCGAGTCGCCCCAGGCCGCGGCCGCACGACACATTGCGGAGGTCAAGAAGCTGACTGCCGCTGCAAATGCGAAGTGGAACACGGTAGATACGTACGAGTCAGTGGTCACACGACGCGAATTGTCGCCCACGAAAGTGATGACCGAGGACGTGGTGTTCTACCAGTTCCGGAAAGACCCGATGGCGGTGTACATCCGCAACGTCAGCGAGTCGGGGAAAGGCCGCGAGATTCTGTACAACCCGTCGAAGCACGGAGACAAGATTTATGCCGTCGTCGGGCAGGGCGATGAGAACTTCCTGTTCAAGGTTGGTGCCCGAGCACCCGCTGTATCCCCCGATATGCCACTTGTTAAGGATAAGAGCCGGTACAGCATCCGCGAAGCCGGGTATGCCACACCGATCAACCGCGTCGCCGCCTACACCGCAAAGGTGGAATCGGGGAAGCTCCCCGCCGACGCGCTCACGTACCTCGGAGTTGGCTCACGTCAGGAGTTTTCGCGTCCGGTGGCGGGCGTGCAACTGAAACTGCGGCCCGGCGACGACCCCTTGCTGCCCAACGGCGGCACGCGGCAATGGTTCTACGACCGCGATCCGGATTCGCCATCTTACGGGCTACCGCTGCTCATCATTGCCACGGAACCGAACGGCAAGGAAGTGGAGTATTATCTGTTCGAGAAGCTGAAGTTTAACATCAACTACCCGGAATCGGACTTCTCCCCGGATCGCATCGGCCCGAAGAAGAAGTGAACGCCTCGTTTCTCTCGACCTGCCAGCCTGTCAGCCGGATTTGACCGTCTGACAGGTTGTGTCCTCCAATTCCCCTGGCAGGCGCACTTGATTTCCACCTCGCATCTGGCGTATCTTTCATAAGTTACCGCCGAGAACTGTCTCTCCCCAACGGTCCGGCATTCCCTTTGCTATTTCCAATTTCCTGAAGCCTCCGCTTGGCTAGCGGATCGGTCGGTTTCACCGATCAACCCCGCATTGCGGGAGGGCGTTATGGTCACCGAAACCTCACAAACCGGGTCAGGCAACGCTTCCGAATTCAACCATCGGTTCTCGATCCTCATTGCGGACGATGACCGTGGCAACCGTGAAGCGCTCGGCGAAGTGCTCGAAAACCAGGGCTTCCGAACCGTTCTCGCCGAGGACGGTGGGCAGGCTGTCGAACTCGTTCAGGTGGATCTGTTCCATCTCATCCTGTTTGACATGAACATGCCCCGGCTCACTGGCCTGGAAGCGATGGCAGTGATCCGTCAAACGCTCGACCGGATTCTCCCGGCCGTGCTCATGACGGCCGACGCGAACAACGACCTGATTCGCCGCGCGTTCCAGGCTCAGGTGTTCAGCGTGATCCCGAAACCGGTGAACACGAATATCGTGTTGAACACGCTGTCACGGGTGCTGACCAAGGTTTACGGCGTACAGTGGCCAACCCCGACATCCGACGACCACGGGGATAAACCCCGTGGTTCACCCGGAATGCAACCTTCGTAAGTAATGACCTCTCAGGAGATTGGACCGATGAAGATTGTCCCGCTGAACGAAAAGATTCTCGTGGAACGTCTCGAAGCCGACGACAAGACCGCTGGCGGGATCATTCTCCCGGACGCCGCGAAGGAAAAGCCGAAGCAAGGCAAGGTGCTGGCTGTCGGCGAAGGGAAGCCGCTCGAAGGCGGCAAGCGCGCTTCGTTCCAGGTGAAGGTCGGTGACCGCGTGCTGTTCACCTCCTACGCAGGAAACGAAGTCGTTCACGAAGGTAAAGAGTTCCTCATCATGACCGAAGACGACATCCTCGCCGTTGTCGACTGATCCGTGAATCGCGCGAGTGGAAGCGAGCGGGGAACCGTTCGCTTCCATCTGCGAAGTACCTCTCGTCAATCGCGGATCGAGCTGATAAGCTACCCGTGGGTTCCACCTGGAGCCGCTCGATTCAGTCAACTCAATTGCAATCACACGAACACTTTACGGTGTTCCCGTCCGAATTCCGTGCCAATCGCAAGGAAAACTCTTGCGATAACAATTACTCCGCTTATAGTGACATGCACTTTTCCGTGTTGAAAGACGCGGTTAGCAGTGCTCGGTCAATCCCGCGGTGAGTACCCGTTCGAGTGGTCGGACAGGGCCTGGGACGTCGCCAGCACACGGCACGACGATTTCGGTTCTCGCATGCCTACGAACATTTACGTTGGTAATCTCCCCTGGTCCACCACGACGGATGAGTTGTACGCGATGTTTCAGCAGTATGGTGCTGTCACACGTGCGCAGGTCGTCACGGATCGTGAGACCGGTCGGTCGCGTGGTTTCGGGTTTGTCGAAATGCCCAACGAAGCCGAGGCGAACGCGGCGATCGCGGCTTTGAATGAACAGCCGATGAACGGCCGCCCTCTTACGGTGAATGTCGCCAAGCCGCGCGAAGGTGGTGTTGGCGGAGGGGGTGGTGTTGGCGGAGGCGGTGGCTACGGCGGGAGTCGTCGTAGTGGCGGCGGCCCACGCGGCGGAGGTGGCGGATACGGTGGTGGCGGCGGTGGGGGTGGTGGAGGCTACGGCGGCGGATATGGCGGGGGCTACGGTGGCGGCGGCGATCGCTACTGAGTCCACTCCGATGATCGAGCCTGATTGGAACTCCGTCATTCTTGTGGAAACTTGGTATTGGTGAGGCAGGCTTGCCTGCCCAAGCTCTAACAGGCAGGCACGCCTGCCTGCTCCACCAGCAAACCTTTAGCGCCCGGAGCCGGTTCGCGGACCCTCTGGGCGTATTTTCGTTTCCCGATTTCTCCAGAGACACTCAGCGAACATGGCGAAGGCAGAGGCGATTGAGGTCGAAGAATGTGTGAACGAAGCCCTGAAGCGATTTTTGCCATATGACCTGTCCTGCGGCCAAATTACCTGCGGTGGCCGGCGCGGAACTTGAGTCAATCTTGACGGATTCGATGGATTTTTCTTGACGAACGACCTCCTCCCCGGCAATCTATCTATCAATCGCCACATGGATGGGCGATGCACAAATCTCACATGGCCAGGGAGGGTCACAACAATGCTCGTCCAAACAGAATCTCGGGCACAAGGCTGGCGTGCGGTTGCGGTCTTCGATGATCGCCCAGATGCACTCATCTTCGTCGGTCGATCCTCTACCCATGTTCGCCAGGAATACCTCGAAGCCTACACCGAACTCCTCGATGACGAAGAACGCGAACACGTCACCGCGATTCAGCTTCAACAATGGAGTGGCGCTCCGGATGCCGGCCGCTGGGTTCTGAAGAACCCACTCAAGGTGCCAGCCCCGGCCAAGGTTCGACTCGTAGCATAATTCTCCCTCTCCCGAATTCGGACCGACCGCCGAATGATTCACCGTTGGCAAGACAGGGGCAACTGTCGAACCTTCGAGGAGTCATTCGGCGGTCGGTCTGCTCCCACAGGCCACCATTTCCGCATCTCGTCCAAACCACCGGCCTTGCAACTCACCTCTCAGAACCGAACAATGATCAATTGGGCCGTGTCCCTCCCTCTGCCCGTGTCCGGGGGCACCGGTTCCACACTAGCAGCGCTGACGACCACGAGGAAATGACAATGAACTCCTACGCCTCGCTATGCGATGATTTCGGCGTCTCAACATATGTCCATAGCAAGCTCGAGATGCCAACAGGGCGAGAAACCGTCCTTCATTTCTTCGAGGCGATCCAGAAGGCATTCCCGAAGATGACCGACTTCGAGAAGCGGACGGACGAGGAGTACCTGCTTGAAGAAGATCGCGACTCCGGGAGCTATCGCTGGTCCTCGCTCGACAAGCGCCGGCTCTGCTCCGGGTTTGTGAACCCTCCGTCCGTTGAGGACGCCGACGCACACAACGAACGGATCCTCGAACTTGCACCGTTCCACCTGGATCTCTCCGGGATGCAAACCGAATCGATGGATGTGCTGTACTACTTCGACTTCCTCTATCAGGGGAACCACGACGAAGTTGTCGCGGAAGCGCTCGCAACTGGCACCCCGCTCGAGGGCCTGGCCCAGATGCCAGCGTCCCGCGTGCTGCACTATCAGCCCACCCTCATGATGTCGCTCGACGATGCGTGCCAGCTCCAGTGCCGCCTCAGCGTCGAGACCCGCACGACGGCGTATCAGGTCCGAACGGGAACCTTCTCGGAGTCGCCGATCTCGGTGTACTTCACGATCCGCCAGTTCTGGGGAAAGCAGCCGTTCAAGACGTTCGCGGAGTCGTACCACAACCAGCGCCGCATCCTCGACGAACTCGTGAACAGCTACGTGATCCCGAACGTCATCAACCCACTGGCAAAGACGATTAGCGCGAAGTGAGGGAGAACCACCGCTTGCGGCGTATCGACCTTCTGGCGCTACGTCGCAAGTGATGATACGAGGTCGAGGCAATGGGTGTGCGCCCACAAATCTATGCTGCCGAATGACTCGGAGTGACGTGCCACACGTGATGCCACCAACTGAGGCATGGACATGGCGAGCACTGACGAACCCGACCCGGACACTGATCCGTTCCATCCGCCCGCCATTGCGACGACGGTCGGGTGCTTGCATTGCCAGCAAGTTTACGACAGCTCCCAGATTGAGTGGTGAGTCAAGACCGACACCTCGGGCAAAGTGTTGGGTTTCTGGTGCTGCCCGATTCCTGGGTGCGATGGGATCGGTTTTGGGTTCGACATCCTGCCCGTCGATCCAAACTACCGTGACGAACGTGGCGGCTGGATACACTCCGACGAGGAATCAGAAAACGAGGACGACTGGGAGGAAGTCAGCGGAGATGTTGACCCGGAAACAGTCACTGGCAATGGCCGTGATCCGGACGACAATGATCCCCTACCTTGGTGAACAATCAACGGGATGTGACGATTTCCGCAACGGTCTTCCGTGATGCCTGTGGGTGGCCGCCCGCGGGCGTTGTTCGTTTCATGACACTTCCTCTCCGCATCCCGCACACTGAAGGTTTCGCACCCATGAGTTCCCCAACGCTGTCCGCATTTGCTCGCGGGCTGACGGCTGAAACCGCATTCGATGTCCTCGCCGTTGCCAAGAAACTCCAGGCAGCCGGCAAGGATGTGATCTCACTCCAGATTGGAGATAGCCCGTTCCCCACCACCGCCTCCGCAATCAAGGCGGGGAAGGCGGCCATCGATGCTGGCAACACGCGATACGCTCCGTCGCTGGGAGTCCCCGAGTTCCGGGCGACCATCGCGGCCACGGTGAAGTCCGAGTTCGGCATTCCCGCAGCGGCCGAGAATGTGGTCGTGGCTCCAGGTGCGAAGCCGTTCGAGCAGTTCTTCTGCGAGCTGTTCCTCGAACCCGGCGACGCGGTGCTCGTCTTCCAGCCCGCGTTCCCGACCTACGAGCCGAACATCCTCCGTCGCGGCGCGGTCCCCGTGTATCGCCCACTTCGCCAGGAACAGGACTTCCGCCCAGATGTCGCGGAGGTCGAAAAGTTCGTGAAGAGCACGCCACGTGCGAAAGCCATCTTCCTGAACTCACCTCATAACCCGACCGGTGGCGTTGCCACCAAGGAAGACCTGAAGGCGATCGCGGACATTGTTCGCGGAACGAACATCGCGATCCTCAGCGACGAGCCGTATTGCCACATGGTCTGGGAAGGCAAGCACCACAGCATCCTGGCCGAGCCCGACATGCTCAACCATGTGGTGAGTGCGTTCACCTTCTCAAAGAGTTACAGCATGAGTGGCTGGCGCTGTGGCTACGCGATCGCGTCGGTTCCGCACGTCGATCTGATTGGCAAGATGATCAACACGTCGCTTTCGTGTGCGCCACCGTTCGTGCAACTCGCGGGGAAGGCCGCACTGGAACACGATGCCGCCGAGCGTGACAAGACGATGCAGAACTTCCACGGGAAAGTGAAGCTGCTCGTGGACGAACTCCGAAAGGTTCCCGATGTGACAGTGCTGATGCCGAAGGGGACCTTCTACGTGTTCCCGAAGGTGGAACCGATCTGCAAGCGCCTGGGGATCACGTCGCACGGCCTCGCAATGTATCTGCTGGAAGGCGCTGACGACCAGCGGGGCGTGGGATGTCTGGGCGGCGAATGCTTTGGCGCCGCCGGGCAAGGCTTCCTGCGCTTCAGTTGTGCCGAGCCGGACGAGCGATTGGTGCAGGCCGTCGCGTTCTTCGCCGACGCCGTTACTCGAACTGACCGTGTGCGAGCGTATCTGGAGACACATCCGAAATACCGTATGTGACACCAGACCCAGTTCAGTCCACGAATTCGAGATCCTGCGGATTGATCAGTTCAAGCTGCGGGATGTCCTTGTTCAGTTTGATCACGCCCGTCGCCCGGATGGTCTTGCCCACGAACATCTCGTTGGTTGGCTTGGTCCACTTCCCAACCTGAGTCTTCGGGGTCAGCAGCACGGCGAAGTTGTCCTTCGCCGTGAAATCCTTGCTCGAGTTCAGATACACATTCACCTTCCCTCCGAAGGAACCGACTGTGTACTGAACCGTCACTTTCTCACCGACCCTGTTCGTGGCTTCCGCCAGCGAGATGATACCGCCTGGAGCCACGGGCTTCTGTGGAGTTGGCTTGGGGTTCGCCTTCCCATCTGGATCTACTGGGACGACCGCCACGGGAGGTGTTCCACCCGGCCAGAAGACAACTGCAACGATCACCGCTGCTACCAAAGTGATCGCTCCCGCCACCAGCCAAATCCCCGAATGTGATCGCGACTTTGGATCGATCTCCTCTTCTTCCACCTCGATTGGAGCACGGACCGTCTCCATTTCGTCGGATGGAGTATCACGAGAGCTATCCGAGAGGGAGCCTGATGAACCCGCGCCAAGTCCCCTCTTGGGAGTGATCTGCGGGGAGCCATGACCGGGCGTCGAGGCCATCGCGGCCACCTGGCTGCTGGACGACCGAGTCTGCGTCGGTGCGGGACACAAGCCAAGACGGAACGAGCGGGCTGATACCTTTGGCATCCGGGCTGTGTCGGGCAACCCCGGGGCAGGCATTGCGAACTCCCGAAGTGCTTCGGCGACTTCGCCCGGAGTCTGGATTCGATTCTCGGGCTTCTTCGCCATCATCAATTTCGCGATTGCATCCAAACCAGCGGGGACTTCAGGGCGGCGTTCCCGAATGGGGATCGGGTCACGCATCTGGTGTGCGAGCATCTTCTGAGCAAACGCCTCCGACTCGAACACGACTTTGCCGGTGAGTAGGTAGTACAGCGTGCAGCCCAGGCTATAAATGTCTGCCCGGATATCGACCTGGCTACTGTCGATCGCTTGCTCCGGAGCCATGTAATCCACGGTGCCGAGAATCACGTTGGCGTCGTATTGCTCCGTCACTCCCTGGTTCCGGCGCGAGTCCACGAGAAAGCGGGCCAGCCCCAGATCAAGCAACCGGATTCCTCCCATGCGATCGAGAAGGAAGTTCGAAGGCTTGATATCTCTGTGGATCAGCCCTGCCTGATGGGCGTGTTCCAACCCCTCGGCCGCCTGACGAATGTACTCCGCGGCTCGATTACTCTCCAGTGGACCGTGTAGGGCCACGTACTTGTCCAGGTCGATCCCGTCGATGTACTCCATCACCATGAAGGGCGCACCTCGGGTCTGCTCGACATCGAACACACGAATGATGTTCCTGTGGTCGAGTGCCGCGACCGCTCGTGCCTCACGATAGAACCGCTCGATCAGCCCCTGACCGGTCGTGGCCCCTCCAGCTGTTGAACCATTCGTTGTAAGGATCTTGACTGCGACGAGTCGTTCCAGAATCAGGTGCTCACACAGATACACCCGACCCATCCCACCAGTACCCAGGTGATCGAGGATCTTGTATTTCGACGTAAGGAAGAAGTTCTGCTGCTTCCCCTTGAGTAGCACCTTCGCCTGAAATGGGGTCAGCAATTGATCGCGGACTAACTGACTCGCAATTTCATTCGCGGGCGTATCCTCTGCCTGATCCATCCGGTACCTGGCAAGCTGCTCGGCGGAGAGCAACTGAGCGTCTTCGATCAGTGTCAGGAAATCGCTACTCGTTGACGTGGTCTTCATGACAGCGGTGGTGGTGATGAGGAATCGGGGCGATCCGCTGCAAACGACACTTCACTCTAGACCCGGGAATGCGGATTCGCTCGTGAAGAGTTCGCGAAGAGATTGGGGAGAGTTGGCGCTGGTCGAGAATTGTTCAGGTGTGCGGGGGGCGTCGGTCTTCCGATGAATCGAGAGGGTTCTACCGGAGGACCGACGTCCCCCGCTCACCAAGACCGTAGACCTCATTTGCAGCTCGTGCGCAGCTACTTCGCTTTCCGGCGATGCAGTTCCTTCATCACATCCTTCAGCGATCGGGTGTTGAACACGTCGTCTTTCGTGAGCCAGCCGCGGCGAGCGACATCCACCCCGAAGCGGTACAAATCCAGTTCACCCGGGCTGTGGGCATCCGGGTTAATCACAATCGGAATCCCCATCGCCTTGGCCCGTTTCACGTGAACCCAGTCCAGATCGAGCCGCGACGGTTGAGCGTTGATCTCGATCATCTTCCCGTGCTGGGCCGCGCACTTCAGAACGGTATCGAGGTTGATTTTGTACCCGTCGCGCTTCAGGAGCAATCGCCCCGTGCTGTGCCCGAGCATCGTGACTGCGGGATGTGCGAGCGCCTTGCAGACACGAGCGGTCATCACTTCTTCGGGCATGTTAAACAGTGAGTGCACGCTCGCCACGACGTAGTCGAACCCCGCGAGCAATTCATCGTCGTAGTCGAGCGAGCCATCCTCAAGGATGTCCACCTCGGTCCCCTTGATGATGGTGACGCCTTTCAACTTCGCATTCACGCGATCGATCTCGGCCCACTGCTTCCGAACGACACTGGGTGACAGGCCGCGTGCAATCGTCAGCGATTGCGAGTGATCCGCGACCCCGAAGTACTCGAAGCCGAGTGCCTTCGAGGCCAGCGCCATTTCTTCGAGGCTCGCCGTGCCATCGCTGTAGGTCGTGTGATTGTGGAAGACACCCCGGATGTCGGCATCCACGACGAGTGCGGGAATCTTCTTCGCCTCGGCCGCTTCAAGCTCGCCTGTGTCTTCCCGCAGTTCCGGTGGGATGAGACTCAGCCCGAGCGCCGCGAAGATGTCTTCCTCGTTCTTCGCTGCAACGCGGTGGGAGTCGGAGCCAAGCCCATACTCGTTGAGCAACCAACCCTTGTCGATCGCCCGTTGCCGCATCCGGATGTTGTGCTCCTTGCTTCCCGTGAAGTAGAGGAGCGCGAACGGGAACTGCTCGTCGGTCACGACCCGCAGGTCGGCGTTGAGCGTGACCTTCACCCCATCCAGGTGCATCGCGGCGACGATGCTCGACTTCGTTGGTCCCTGTCCCACGATCTGCAACACCTCGGGCAACTTCACGAACGCTTCCATGATGGGCTGTGCGTTCGCGCTGCTCACGAGGATGTCAATATCCTTGGATGTTTCGCGGCGACGGCGAAGGCTGCCGCACAGTTCCGCCCGGACGACCCCCGGCATCGTCTTGATCTGTTCGAGGAGTGCTCGGCCCAACGGCAGAACCAGGTCGATCCGAACGCGGTTGCCGACTGTTCCCAGGAACGCGATCCCTTCCAGGATCTTCTGCTGTGTCTTTTCTCCGAACCCCTTCTGACTCGCAACCACGCCCGAGTCGCACGCGGCCTTCAGCTTCTCGATCGTGTCGATGCCGAGTGTGTCATAAAGCGCCTTCACCTTCTTCGGGCCAATCCCCGGAAGGCGAAGCATCTGCACCAGCCCCTCGGGAACCGACGCACGCAACTCATCGAGGAACTTGTGGCGGCCCGTCTTCACGAGCGTGGTGATCTTCTCCTGAAGCGTGTCGCCGATGCCGCGAACCTCGCTGAGTTTCCCCTCCGCGACGAGTTGCTTCAAATCGCCGTCGAGTTGCTGAACCGTACGAGAGGCGTTGTGGTACGCATTGCACCGGAAGGCGTTCTCGCCCTTGAGCGCTAGCAGCGTTCCCATTTCATCGAGTGCTGCCGCAACTTCGTCCTTCGTCATGGTGAGTCTCCGGGAAGATGTGTTCAGGATACCCGAGGAGACGGGCCGGAGAAATGTCCGGAGCACCAACGTTTAGCGGCCGCCCCGCTGGGGCGGCCGAGTTGACGTGGCCCCGTTGGGGCCACTGCTAAACACTGGTCACGCCGCGACGCGGAATGGGAGTGTCGCAGGCATGGCCTCGATGCCCCGAGTTCGTGCTGGCGAATGGAGCATGATCTCCATTCCGTTCACGATGCGATCCGGGCCGCGGCCATCAAACATATTGCGGGCACAACGGGTCATACCCTTCCGCTCCAGCGGGTCGTCGAGCACAGCCGAGACGGCCTCGTTGAGTTGATCGAACGAGACGTTGGCGGCATCGCCCAGGAACGTGGCCACGCCCTCGTCGTCCATCTTCTTCCCGTTCATGCCGTGGCGTTGTGTCTGGCTGATGATGAGTTGCGGAATGCCGACAACCGAGAGTTCTGGAGACCACATATCCCCGGCCGTCACCGCGAAGTGAACCCGCACGAGCCGCGTCATCAGTTCCTTGACTTCGGTGATGACCTCGATCTTCCCCTTCGAGTCGTCTGCCAGATCCAGCAGTTCGTCGTATCGGGGGTGATGCGTTCGCAGTGCGACCGAGACCTTCGAGACCTTCCCGGTTTCCAGAAGTTGCTGCGTGCGCGTGATCGCTTCGTCTGTATCGTCGTCACCCATTGCGACGAGCGCCCGGAACGGGGCCGGTGGCTCGGTCGCACGAATCGTTCGTTGGCGGCGGAAGATGCCACGGCAAAGTGCGAATCGACTGCCGAGCAATCGCTGGCAACCAGGCCCGACGCGGTACGGCTTCTTCCCCGGTGCGAGCAGCGGATTCACTACGAGATCACAAGGGAACTGCATCGCCGCAGTCGAGTCGAACGCCACCACCAGCGTGCCGGTCTCCTTCAGTGCCGCGAGGTAATCCGGCGTCATCCCTTCGCCAGCAACCACCACTGCGGCGGCGTTCAGTTTGCGGACCTGGGCCAGAGTCGCGTGGAGATCCTCGTCCGATCCGAGTTGATGCTCCGCGGGAGCCCAGTCGTTATTCCCACGGTTGATGACCGTGGCGAGCGACAGCGGATCGAGGTAGCTCAGGAAGTGAGTTCCCCGACGCCGACGCTGGAGAGCAGCAGCGAGTGCCAGACTCTGGTAGAGCGGCTCCCAGCCGCGCTCCAGGGTGCCATCGCAACGAAACAGAATGGGACCGCGAATCGCATCCATGCGCAACGCTCCTGCACAACCACTGGTCGTGAATATCGCGACTGCACGGAACGGTTTAGCATTGACCCCAACGGGGTCATGGTTGCGTCGCCAACGACGACACCGCTAAACGTGTTCCGACATCAGTCGTGTAAACCGGTTGGTGCAAGGGGTTGGACACCGCAAGACAGCCCACGCGGGCAGCCGCGCTGGCAGACGGGTCCGAGCCAAGACACCTCTTCTCCGGTGGGCCATTTCAATGGCCCGTTTCCGATTCGCCCGTGGGTTCCGGTCCTCGGGAGAATCGTGCTCAGCTCGTGGGTTCCGGTCCGCGACTGAGCGGGGCGGATCGTAAGCCAAGCCTCACGAATCGAACAAGGGCACTTTCTCGCGCGGCCCACACAAACCGCTTCATCGTGTCGTGAGTGAGCAGGACCACGGACTGAAAAAATGCGCAGGCTGCGGACTGTTCCGTATGGAACGAATCTTCCCAAGAAGCACGACTGAGCAAGAGTTACGCTGGTTCCATGTGGAACGACTGGCGTGAGCAAACCCGGCTTCCCTGCCACGGCCATCGTGGTATGAATCCGACCGCACAAACGCCCGGGCAACCGGACTCACCGAAGCCGAAAAAGGGGATCTGGCATGGAAGCCACAATCAACAAACCGCGTCTGGGTCGCGGACTCAATGCACTGCTCAACGGCATGGGAAACAGTCACGAGGGAGCAGAAGCTCACGAGGGACCCGTCTGCAAGTTGTCGCTCAACGAAATCCAGCACAACCCCCACCAGCCCCGCAAGCGATTCGATGACGACGAACTGAAGGGGCTGATCGAGAGCATCAAGTCCCACGGCGTGCTGCAACCGCTCGTGGTGCGATCGGTCAACGACGGCTACCAGCTCATCGCCGGGGAACGACGCCTGCGTGCGGCCACCGCAGCAGGCCTGCAGGACGTGCCGGTTCACGTGGTCGGGTTCGACGATCAGCAGATGTTCGAGGCCGCACTCGTCGAGAACATCCAGCGCAGCGACCTCAACGCGATCGAGAAAGCACAGGGTTTCAAGGACTACCTCGACAAGTTCGGAATGACTCAGGAGCAACTGGGGAGCAAGCTCGGGCTGGATCGCACGACCATCTCGAACCTGCTGGGGCTGCTGAATCTTGCCGAGGAAGTGCAACAGGCCGTGCGGAACTCGCAGATCAGCCTGGGGCACGCGAAGATCCTCAAGGGGATCACCGAGCACGAACGGCAGATCGCCCTGTGCCGCGAAACGATCATGAAGAACTACTCGGTTCACGCCCTGGAACTGGTCGTGAAGCAGCAGCGGATGGAAGCCATCACGGCCGCAGTCGCGGAGAGCACACCCCGCCGGGAACCGGTCGAGAAGACGGCTCACGTCAAGGGACTGGAAGACGACCTGCGCCAACGGCTGGCGGTGAAGGTCGAGATCAAGGTGAAGGCGAAGGACAAGGGGCAGATCGTGCTCGCCTTTGAAACGAACGACGACTTCGAACGAATCATGGACGCGCTCAAGAAGTGATCGCGACAAGTCGGAAGTCAAAAGCCCACGGACTGCTGTCCGTGGGCTTTTCTGTTTGGCGAGCCACGCGGTTCTTCCCCGTGGTCTTGTCTGGCGAGCCACGCGGTTCTTCCCCGTGGTCTTGTCTGGCGAGCCACGGGGTTCATCCCCATGGTGTTCGGGTGAGCGCCACACCCACGGGGATAAACCCTGTGGCTCGCAAGGCTCTCTCGCCCATCTTGTCGCGCTCCGGGGAATCGGTTAGGCTCAGCGCATAGTCCCAAGGAGGGTTACACAATGCGACCACGGACGTTCACGATTCTCGGCCTTGCAATCGGGCTGCTCACTCTCGCTTCCGCCGTCGGAGCACAACCACCCGAGTTCAAGCTCTACGCCTCGACTGAGGGGCGATACAAGGTGCAGTTCCCGGGCGCGGTGAAGACAGAAACGGTCCCCATCATGAGCGACAAAGCGGAGTTGAAGCTCACCATCGATCTCGTCGAACTTCGCGGGGGAACATCGTTCCTGGTCACGTTCATCGATGCCTCGGATGAAGTGGCGAAGAAGCCCGCGGCTGGCCGGCTCGACAAGGTTCGCGATGGCAACAAGGGAACCGATGGAAAAATTGTCGGCGACAAGGATGTGGTGGTCGGGATCGAGAAGTACCCCGGTCGGGATGTACTAATCGAGAAGCCCGACAACTACCTGCGAAACCGGATCGTGATCGCCGGGAACCGGCTATATCAGGTGATGGTGCAAGGCCCGAAAGATGTGGTCACCTCTCCCTCGGCCGATCGGTTCTTCGATTCGTTCGAGATCACCAAGTAACAACGCAAAGGATACACATGCGCGGGTTCATCGCCGGAATTTTCCTTCTGATCGCAGCCGGCGGGTTAGCCGCCCAGGGAGAGAAGAAGTACGAATCGAAGGACGGGAAGTACGCCATCGCGTTCCCCGGCGCCCCGATGACGGAAGCCAAGAAGGCCGGCGAACTGACCCTGAATACCGCCGCTGTGGAATCGAAGGGCGTCGCGTACCTGGTGATCTATTCCGACCTGCCAGCGGAAACGGTGAAGTCGAGCAAGGCCGACGACATTCTGGACAACGGCGTGAAGGGGCTGGTGGATAACTTCAAGGCGAAGGTCACCAAAACAACGCCGACCACCTTCAGCAAAGAGAAGTATCCCGCGAGGAATGTCACGGCCGAAGTGAAGGTGGACGCAACCGTGTTGCAGTTGCGTGTTCAGATCATTCTGGTCAATAATCGGGTCTATCAGGTGCTCGCGGTCGGGGGTGCCGACGGGGTGGCTGGCGCGGCGACCGAGAAGTTTTTCGACTCTCTGGAAATTCGAAAGTGAACCCGGGCTACCTGAACGGGGTCCAGGTTAGTAAGATGTCTGTGGGCGGGTGAATCACCTGCCCAATTCGGGGCGTAGCTCAGCCCGGTAGAGCGCCTGGTTTGGGACCAGGAAGTCGCAGGTTCGAATCCTGTCGCCCCGACTCAATTCGTTTAGCAATACAACAACCCACCCGGAACAATTCCGGGTGGGTTGTTCGTTTCACAAGGAATCGCCATGAAGATGCTTCTCCCGATGTTTCTGGCACCCGTGCTGTTCGGAATTGCCACCGCCGAGGACAAGAAAGACCCAACCGCCGGCAAGTGGGTTGTTGAGTCGGTGACGCGCGATGGCAAAGTCATCGATGGCTACAAGGGAACTGTCCGCGTGAACGACGGGGGCAAGTACACCTTCACCCCACCAGCCGATTCGAAGATCCCGGCGTCGTCTGGCACCTACACGCTGGACGCCAGCAAGTCGCCGATCACGTTTGATGCGGTGGTGAAGGGCGGCACCTTCGACGGCAAGACGCTGCTGGGAATCGTGAAGGTTGATGGCGAAACGTTGACGATGGCGTTCGCGGAACCCGGAAAAGAACGCCCGACGAAGTTCGAGAGCGCTGCGGGTTCTGGCGTGGTGTTGTCGGTCTACAAGAAAGCGAAGTGAGTGCGAGACATCCTCCCCCTGGCTCAGGCGGGAGGATTCTTCACGCGGTCCAGGTTTGACCGGTGCCGGTGTGCGAAATCAGCAGCGTCGGTCGTGGGGTGCTGAGTTGGAGTTGATACGTCAGCGGAAGAACGCTGCTCTTCAGCACCCCAGAGTTTTCCGCGGTTGTGGTGCCGACTGTAACCAGCCGGCCGCCCTGAAGCTGATACATCTCCACGGCCCACGGGTCGCGATCCACGATCAGCAATTCGCGGGTGCTCACCTTCGCGTAGAAATACAGCTTCTGCCGGGGGTCCTCGCCAGGGCTTGCGATCTCGATTGCGAGGTCGGGGCCACCCATCCAGTGCGTCCCGCAGTCCTTCGCGGTCGTCGTTGCCAGATACACCGCTACGTCTGGCTCGCGGTAATTCTGCAACCAGTCCTTGTCGCGATCACTCACGTTGCAGCCCGGAAGGACATTATTCCCCGCATCGAGATCGAGTACTCCGCAAAACACAGCGCACAGTTTCATCATGTATCGCTGGTGTTCGTTATTCGCGAGTGGTGGCATCACAAGGACTCCGTCCCACACCTCATCTCGGTTGTTCGGAAATCGCTTGTCACGATCCGCACGTACCTCGCGTTCGAGTTCGGGATCGTAGATCAACACCGCCATCGTCGTGCCCTCCCCAAGGAGACCACGGGGATTAACCCCGTGGCTCACCAGGACTCATTCTCTACTTCTTCAGCGGCTCCTTCAAGCTCGCGAGGAACTCGACCACGTCGCGAAGCTCGCGGCGGGTCATCTTCGTGTGCAGGTCCGCGGGCATCGCACTCGGACCGGTTCGCCGCGAAGCCACTTCCTCGACCGGAACCACGACTTCCTTGTTCTCCGCCGTCAGGAGCTTGATCGTCTTCTTGTCCTCGCTCTTGATGACGCCCGACACGGTGCGCTCATCCTGAAGCACGAGAATCACCGTCTCGAAACCCTTGGCGATGTTCGCTGAAGGGAGCACGATTGACTCAAGGAGGTAGCGCCGGTCCTTCTCCTTCTCGGCAGCAATGCCGTTGAGTTGCGGGCCAACTTCGCCGCCCTGGCCATCCAGCTTGTGGCAACGCTGGCACGAGGCAGCCGCGTTGTTGAGGAAGATGTTCCGGCCGCGATCTACGTCCCCACCGATGAGCGATTCCGAGTAGGCCGCGAGTTTGTCGCCCTTGGGGTCGTTCGCGATCTTGTTCTGGGCAGCACGAAACTTGTCGAGTTTCGCCTTGAGAGGCGCGAAGAGCTTGACCTTGGCCTTCGTTCGGCGCTCGGCCGCGTCGAGCAGATCGAGAATCACATCAGCCGCGACCTTCGACTCAACTGCGGCATCGAGCCATTCGTCGAGCAACTTGTCGGCGTCCTGTGATTCCTTCATCCCGGCCAGGATCGCGAACGCCCCCTGCTTCTCGGCGAGCGAGGTCTTCTCATCCTTCAACAGCGCCGGGAGTTCTTTCAGCACGCCAGCAGGATCCACGTTTGCCTTCACGCTGCGACCAGCGGCGCGGAGCCGTGGCTCCTCGGAAGCCAGTGCGATCCCGACCAGTTCCTTGGTCACGGGATCTTTGAGAGCATCGACGGCGTAGAGCGCCTCGACTCGCAGGGTCGCGGGGCTTTTCGAGTCCTTCACCAGTTCCGCGAGCTGCGGACCGAACTCCTTGATCCCGAGCTTCGCGACAACCTGAGCGGCTTGCTTGCGAACGACATCCGAACCCGCGAACACCGCCACGCCGACAGCCTTGAGCGCCTCAGCGGCCGCCTTGGAATCGCGTGGGGGAAGTTCCATCGTGATGCCCGTGATCGGATCGCGGCGACCGGGGTTGGCCCAGTTCCCAAGCAGTTCGAGCGCGAACGCCCGAATGTAGTCTGGTTCACCGGCCCGGCCTGCGTATCGGGCGATGGGTTCCGGGGTCGCAAGCCAGGAGTTCGCCGCGATAGCACGGAATGCCGCAGCATCCGAAAGGGCCGGGGTGTTGGCGAGTTTCGCGAGTGCGGGCATCGCGTTCGTGATCCGGTCGTCGTAAATCGCGCGAGCGGCTTCCGCGACAATCCGTGGCTCGGCATCGTTGAGGAACTCGGCAACCTTGTCGCTGCCGTGCTTTCGCAAGGCGAGGAGCACACCCATCCGAACGGATGCGATGTCGTACTTGTCCTTCGAAAGCGCCAGGACATTCCACAAATCGACGGGGTTGCGGGCCGCGTGATACAGCGACATCACAACCGCGTGGCGCAGATACGGATCACGGTCGTCGTTCGCCTTGAGCAGGTCGAACAGCGGGGCGTAATAGATTTGCTCGGCGGTTGGGTTTCGGAGCAACGGCTCTGGCTGGCCAACCTTACCATACGTGACGGCAGCGGCGGCCCTCACGCGAAGATCGGGATCGGACATCAGCTTCACAAGCTGGGTCTGCAACTCGTTCGAAGTCGGAGCACCCTGCGTGTTTCGCAATCCTGCTGCGCTGCCGAGTTGCTCAACCGCGGTGCGACGCACTTCCACATCCGGATCGTTGATGTGTGCGAAGAGTCGCGCGACCGGATCGCGGTCGTTCTGTTTCCGGGCGAGTGAGCCAAGCCCCCACAGTGCGTGAAGCCGGGCGAGTTGGTTCTTCGATTCGCGTGCCACCTTGGCCAGCCGACCGTCTGCACCCAGGCTCACCAATTCGTATTGCGCTTCCTGGCGAACCTGATGATGCGGGTGTTCGAGCAGCTTCTCGAGTTCGTCCGCAGATTTCTTGTCGAAGCCTTCGGCGATGAGTTTCTTCGCCTCGGCCACGGCGGGGTTCTTCATCGCTTCTGGATCGGTCACACGGAAGATGCGGCCCTTGCCCGGCTTGTTCCAGCCGTTCGTCCAGTCGCTCCAGTAGAAGGCACCATCCGGCCCGAACTCGCAATCCGTCGGAAGCATGTTCCCGATGAACTCCTTCGGGGTGCCGCCGACGATCTCGTAGGTCGCGCCCTTGGGCTTCACGGCGAGCGCCCAGATCTTGCTTCCGCCGGGGCCGCCGGTGAAGTCGGTGCAGAAGAAGTGATCCTTGTACTTGTCGTTCAGCCCAATGCCGGGGTAGTGCGTGATCCCCGAGGGGCCATTTCCGAAGTTCGCGAGCGGCGGCAGAATGTACGCCGGTTGCCCGTCCCACTGTGGCATCCAGAGCTTCTCGGTGTTCCAGGGTCCGCGATTTCCTTGCGGCACGGCCGGCGTGTGATACCCGGTGCCATACTGGAAGCCGCAGCGCCAGCCACTGTCGCCACCTTCCACGATCTGCACCCAGCGGGCACGGTCGCCCGAGTCGCAGTTGTTCTCGTAGGTGAAGAGATTGCCGAGATCGTCAAACGCGAGTTCTTGTGGGTTCCGCAAGCCCATGTGAACGATTTCGAGATTGCTTCCATCTGGATCGCAGCGAAGCACCGCCCCGCTGTCGGGGTTCATCAGGTGACGCTTTTCCTTCGTGATGATGTTCAGGCCGCGATCGCCGACCGACATATACAGCTTGCCGTCCGGGCCCATTCGCAGGCCGTGCAGGTCGTGCCCGATGAACTGAATGTGGACGCCGAAACCCGTGGCGAGCGAAGTCTTCTCGGTCGCCTTGTTCTCGCCCTTCGGATCGCGAAGCAAGTACAAATCGGGGATGCACGCGAAGTACACGTTCCCCTTCCGTGCCAACACTCCCGCCGCGATGCCATCCTCGTAACGGTTGAACCCATCCGCGAAGACGCTGTCCATGTCCACCTTGCCACTGCCTGTGCTATCCCACAGCAACCGGAGCCGTTCGCTGTTCTCGGGGAACTGACCGTACTTGAACTTCTTGTAGAGCGTGACGCGATCGGCCACGGTGCGGGCTGCGAGGTCGTCGTCGAGCCAGGGTTTGCCACGCGTATCGGGGACGCCCTGGGTGTGGCGGAATGTTTCCACGACGAAGCAGCGACCCTTCTCGTCGAAAGCGAACGCAACCGGGTTCGCAAGGTGCGGCTCACTGGCCCAGACTTCAACTTTCAGATTCTTTTCCGCGAGGCGAACACCCGCAGTGAGATCATCTGCCGGGGCTGCTTTCTTGGGTTGCTGATCCTGTGCATTCGCAACGGGTCCATGTGCTGGAACGAGCGCGAGAGTGCCGACGAGTGCAAACGCGAAGATCGCGCAAGGAGGCGAGGCATCGGGAGGTGCTCCGTGGTGGCGAGACAAGGCTCAAGTTGAGGCTACCGCGGAGGGGACAAGGCGGCAACGGGCGGGGGTCTGAGATATCTGGCGGGATTGCGGGTCACTTCACGAACGACTAAGATTTGACCTTGGTTCGACTTTGATTTTCTCATCTTCTCTATCTGTGAGTTCGCGATGCCCACTCGCCGTCATGGTTTCACTCTGATCGAGCTTTTGGTGGTGATCGCCATCATCGCCATCCTGATTGGTCTTCTCCTTCCTGCGGTGCAGAAGGTGCGTGAGGCGGCCGCCCGCACTCAATGCACGAACAACTTGAAGCAACTTGGCATCGCCTGCCATGCTCACCACGATGTCGCCGGAGCGCTCCCTCCAAGCCGGATCGCCGACCACTGGGGAACGTGGGCCGTTGTGATTCTGCCCTACATCGAACAGGGCGCAGCGTTTAGCCAGTGGAACATCACGCAGCAGTATTACCAGCAGCCGACTACCTTGCAGCAACTCGTTGTGAAGACGTTCATCTGTCCGAGCCGGCGGACCGTTGGAGGTCTCAGCACCAGCGGCGATAACCCCGACAACGGCAACCCCAGTGCGAGTCACTACCCGGGCACAATGGGAGATTATGCCGCGAGCACGGGGAGCCTCGGAAGCTACTCAGGCGTCAGCCCGACGTGGTATGACGGCCCGCACGCAAACGGAGTGATCATCGGGTCGAGTGCATGCCTCTCCGGGGGAAGCGTCGCGACGTTCAAAGGGTTGGTAACACTTCTGGGGATCACGGACGGGACGAGCAACACGGCGATGATCGGGGAAAAGCACCTGCTCAAGACAAGCATCGGAATCGGCGGTGGTTCAGGAGATGGCGCACTCTTTAACGGCGACCATGAATGGAACTACGCTCGCGTTGCCGGTCCAGGGTATTCGCTGGGGAACGGCCCCACCGACACAACGGGCGGTGGAGTTCGCTTCGGAAGCTGGCACACGGGCGTGTGCATGTTCGTGTTCTCCGATGGAAGCGTTCGGAGCGTCAAGAACAGCACCGACACCACTGTGCTGGGCAACATGACCAACCGAGCCGATGGCAACGCCATCGCCTGGGATTGATTCTCTTACTTCGCGGGGATTGTGATCGGGAATGTGTTCGCGTCACCGGGCTTCACCTCGAAGGTGAGGCCCGAAGTACTGTAGTCCATGTATTTGACCGGAACCGGCGGCGGCGGCGGGCTTCCCGGTGTTGAACTCGCCGGTGGCGGAATCACGACGACCTTGTGCGGACCTGCAACTGCCCCGTCCTTCTCCTTGCCGTTGAGCGTCGTCTTGAGTGTGTAGTTCCCGTCGGCTCCCACCTCTCCACGAGCATTCACGCCCTTCGTATCCGCAGCTTGCGACGAAAATTCCACCACGCATCCAGCAGGCGATTGGCCACCCGCGAGCTTCAGCGAACCGGTCGTGGGATACACCGCTGTTTCCAAGGGACCGCAACCAGCCAGACACAGGATTGCGAAGAGGAGAAGACCGCGCATGTGAATCCCCGGGAGAATGGGTGAAGTGCAATATCATCTCCCGGAAAAGCAAAAACCGCCCACCGAAAGCTCGGAGGGCGGTTCATCAGCGGAGCGGGAGGGATTCGAACCCTCGGTACGGTTACCCGTACACAGCATTTCCAGTGCTGCACAATCGACCACTCTGCCACCGCTCCGGAGGCACCATCTACCGACACGAATGCCGGCGCGATGGTTCGCACACGAATCAACATAGTAGCTAGAGAAGTGTTTGGCGAGCGTTCAACATCTCGCGGATGTGCGCTTCTTCCCGACGCGGCCCATCTTCTCGATCTTCGCGATGTACTCGACGGGATCTGGCACCTTGCAGGACGTATCGCCCATGTCCACGTCGACCTTGCCGAGCGCCTTCGCAATCGCCTTCGCCTTCGCCAGCAGCGGCACGACATATCCACCCACCGCGATCACGAAATTCACCATGCTGTATCGCACGCGGTTCGGTGCGGTGCCGATCTCGGTCTTCACCCGTTCAAGCAACTTCTCGATCTCGGCGAGGTCAAGTTCCGCGTCGGGCTTGATCGCGATGAGACTGGAATATGTCGCCCACCCCGCTGCCGCGACCTGTTCGCTTTTCGCATCCATCCATTCCAGCGCCAGCTCACGACCGTGTGGCGACTCGGACGCAACCCACGGAACGGTGAAGCAACTGATCATGTACCAGTACGCCCCCTTGACCCACTTCCGCAGTTGTGCCTTGGTCATCTTCGGAGGATCTGCAATCAATCCGGCGAGGTACATTGCGTCGGAGTTGCCCGTCTCGAAGAGTGCGAGCGAGAGCGCGTGATCCTTCTTGATCCGCTTCTGGATGGTCTTGAGGTCACCGACCTTCACGCCAAAGAATGGCTCCTTCGCCCCGTGACGGAAGAACGTCTTCTTGGTCTGCTCGCTGCCGAGTGTTTCCAGTTCCGCGAGCACTTCTTGTGCGGTCATCGGGTGGCCCCTGCGATCAGACGTGTGGGTCGAGTAACTGGGAGATACTGCAACCCTGGCAAGCTCGCAAGATACTTCCACGCTCAACACTCGTCACTCGTCTTCCCCGTCGTCTGTGATCGTCGTCGTCGCTCGGCGCATCCCGCCACCGGACGATGCTTTGTGCTCAACCGCGGTAACGAACCCTCTCTTCCAGTGAAGGACGATTTCCAGCCTGCCATCGTCGAGAGTGTATGTCCCTGTTGATTTGTCGCCTGGCAAGAAACGGTCGCGAAACCGAACCTGTTCCGGATGGTTCATTCCATTTCCGGTGTCAATGATTTTGGCGGCCTCGGAGATATGCATCCCCAGCGAAACCTGTTCGACCTGTGGGTTCTTAGCGTGTCGCTGAGACGCCCGAAGCAGCAAGAACGCGCCCGACACAAGGACAGGAATCACAATCCCGATGATCTGGAAGATGAGTTTGAGATTTCCACCCGATCGATTTACCTTGTTCCCGGTGGTTTTGAGAGGTGTCGGAGTAACACCGCGAGGGGGGAGCATGGTCATCTTCACAGGCCCGCCGCATTTCGGGCAAACACTGACGGAGTTATCCGCGGAGTAAAACTCACATGGTTCGCAGATTTTGGGCATGGGCAGTCCTTGTGAAGATCGTGGGACTATTGGCAAATCTTAGTTCAATTGTTTCCGGCGAACAACTTGTGAAATCCCGCCCTGCCCGGAAGGTACAATCACCGCAATGGCATCCATCTACCTCGACCACAATTCGACCACCCCACTGTTGGCGGAAGCGGCCGACGCCATGCGGCGCACCGAGGCCGAGGCGTTCGGCAATCCCGCGTCGGCTCATCACAGTGGACGTGCCGCCCGGCGAGCACTCGAAGATGCACGCGAACAGATCGCGGCGCTGCTCGGTGCCCACGCGGACGAAGTGACCTTCACCAGCGGCGCAACCGAGGCGAACAACCTCGCCGTGTTCTCGCTCGCCACCGGTCGGGTCGCGGCGTCGCCGATCGAGCATCCCTGCGTGATCGAACCCCTCCGGCAACTCGAAGCACGCGGGGTTCCCGTCGACTGGTGGCCGGTCGATTCACGCGGAATCGTCGCACCTTCCCCCGTTCCCGCGGATACCCAACTCGTTTGCGTGATGCTCGTGAATCACGAAACCGGGGCACTTCAGCCAGTCCAGGCAATCACGCGAATCGTGTCGCCGAGCACGGCGATCCACTGCGACGCGGTGCAGGCCGTGGGCAAGATTCCCGTGAACTTCCGCGAACTGGGGGTGACCACGCTCACGGCGTCGGCTCACAAGTTCGCCGGGCCAAAGGGAGTTGGCGTTCTGATTGCAAAGCGAGGCACGAAACTGCGAGCGCTCCAGTACGGCGGGCATCAGCAACAGGGCCGACGGCCAGGTACGGAATCTGCACCCCTTGCCGTCGGCATGGCGACTGCGCTCGATGTTGCCGTGCGGAACATGACCGCGAACCGGGCGAGGCTCGAAGCGTTGCGAGCACGACTGTGGGAGCGACTCCGTGAATGTTGTGCGATCGTGCTGAATGGCCCCGAGATCGGAGCGAGCGATGTCGTTCTCACAACGCTGAACGTCTCGTTCCCGGGCTATCGGGCGGATGTGCTGCTGATGTCGCTTGATCTGGCAGGCATCGCGTGTTCCACCGGCTCCGCCTGTTCGAGTGGTAGTTTGCTCCCGAGTCCTGTGTTGAGAGCGATGGGCATTCCGGAGGAACAGTTGCGTACCGCGTTGCGATTCAGTTTCTCACCGACACTGGAACTGGCCGACATCGACGAAGCCGCGAACCGGATCGACTCTGTGGTTCGCTCATTGCGTGAATCGAGTAAACTGGAGTGAACGACATCATTCCCGAGGTCACCATGAACATCCCCGTGCTGCTGGAACCGATTCCAACGGGCTTCCGAGCTTCAACCGGTGCTCCGCTGAATCTCGCAGTCGAGGCACCGACAGAAGACGAGGCACTCACTGCAATCCAGAGCCTACTCTTGACCAAGCAAAATGCTGGCGCGAAGATCGTCGAACTATGGATTCCTCCCACGACTCTGATGCATAAACTCACTGCGGCCGATCACGAGATGCTCGATCAGGTGGATGCCGCAATCAAGGAAAACCGCTGGCTACAACGAGCCGAGGAACTCGGTGCTGACGCTGCTGCGGATATTGTCCAATCGCTTGTGGATATGCCGAGGGTTTGACCATCAAAGAGAGGTAGATATGGATCAACAGGAACTCGACTGGACACTCCCACCAGTGGCCCCTTCCGCAACCCCCGAAACTGCCTGAAACCCGTCGGCGCATCTCGTTAATTCCGTTGCTTTTCCGTCTCGATTCTTCGCCTTTACGCCGGCCCTGCAAATCGCTATAATTTCCAGTGGAATGAACACTCCACGGCGGACAAAATCTGGTGCCCGCCACGCTCTCAAGGAAGAGGGGCGATCGCCCCCACCTGCCGCCGCATCACGAACCCCCAAATTGAACCTCGGCAACTTCCAGGTTCTCCCCGAAAATCGGTCCGCCGTGCGTGCGATGACGACCCTCGCACGTGCGATTCGACCTGGAAAACGAGCACCGTTCTGCCCGCTCGTGTTGCATGGCACCCCCGGGAGCGGAAAGTCGCACCTCGCTCGGGCCTACCTCGACGCGTTAATGGCGACCTCGCCGGAAATCGTGATTCGCTCCGAGTCTGCGGGCGACCTGGCTCGACCCGACGTGCTGACAGAACAATCGGCCTTCGCTGATAGCGACTTGCTTTCGTGCGATGTGCTCGTGCTCGAAGATATCCAGCACCTGCCCGAACGGGCTGCGGATGGCGTGTGTGAACTGGTCGATCACCGGATCCGCCACCGTCAGGTGCTCGTCATCACGACCAGCACCGCCCCCGCTGATCTGACGCATCTTCCCCGCCGGCTCACATCACGACTCGTCGCGGGACTGGTCGTGAAGTTGGAACCGCTCGGGATCGCGGGTCGCCGAGCCGTTCTGGCGAGCACCGCGAAGGCCCGGAACATCCGTCTCACCCCGGATGCACTGGACTGGCTCGCAACGCAGACCGACGGGTTGCGAGCAGCACTGGGATTACTGCAAAACCTGGCCATGATGGCACCCAAGTATCCCGGGCCGCTCGATCTCGCGACGATCGAGAGCATTCTGGCGGGAACCGGCCATCCGACCTCTCGCGGAACGTCGCTGGATGCGATCATCAAGCGTGTGGTCGCAGTCTTCGGCGTCACGGAGAAAACGCTGTTCGGGCCAAGCCGTCTACGAAACGTACTGCTGTCGCGACAGGTGGCGATGTATCTCGCCCGGGAACTTGTGGGGCTGTCATTGCCGCGAATCGGTGCTGCGTTCGGTCGCGATCACACAACGGTGCTGCATGCGTGTCGGAAGATCGAAGGCGCTGTGCAAACCGACGCGGAGCTGAACTCACGGGTGCGGCAATTACGAGGCGAACTGGTGTAGTAGTGCTCCCCTCGGAAGCGCTCGCAGGCCTGTGGAAAACTTGGCGCGCAGGTGGCGCGCCGACATTCGCGGCTGGCGCGCACTTGCGTCGGCTGGGAACTGTGAACAACGCCTTGTGTGGGACTCGCACAGGAAACCACGGGCGCGCCATCTGCGCGTCAAGTTTTCCACAGGCGGTGAACTTGCTGAGATCGCTGGGATTTACAGGACATCGTGGCAGTTTCTGGTGCGTGCGCGCCAGGAACTGACCACACCTTACTACCACTACTTGTTGTTTACAATTAAGGAATGAAATAACAGGCTGACCCGCAAGGTGAAGCCAACCCACGGATGGGTGAAAGGATCTGAACCATGAAGCTCACTTGCCCCCGTAATGGCTTGCTCACCGCATGCCAGTTAGTCTCTGCTGCGGTTCCTGCACGAACCACGAAGGAGATCCTGAGCTGCGTCAAGGTCATCGCCCAGGACGATGCCCTGACGCTGATCGCCTTCGACACCGAAGTCGGCATCAGATACGAATTGCGAGGCAACAACGTGAGCCGGGCGGGATCGGCGATCATCCCGATCAACCAGCTCTCGGACATCCTGAAGAACAGCAGCGACGACGAGATCAGCCTCGATAGCGGTCCCGAGGGGACGAAGGTGAAGGTCGGCACGAGCCGGTATGAGCTACCAACGCGACCGGTGGACGAATTCCCGGACCTCCCGACGTTCGACGATGCTGGGCGATACCACGAGATCACAGCGGGCATCCTGCGAGCGATGATTCGCCGCACAGCGTTTGCCGCCGACAAGAAGGACAGCGGCGGTCGGTTTGCCCTGAAGGGGGTGCTGTGGGAAGCCGAGGGCCGCGTGGCCAGGCTCGTCGCCACCGACACGAAGCGGCTGGCACTCTGCGAAGGCCCGGCATCGGTCTATGGTCCGGCTGACACCGTGAAGGCTACGCACCTCGTGCCACCGAAGGCGATTGCACTACTGGAACGGAACCTGACCGATGATGGTGAGCTGGTCCGGATTGGCCTGCGAACAAATGACGCGGTGTTCCAGACCGAACGGGCAATGATCTACACCACGCTCGTGCAGGGCCGTTACCCGCCATACAAGGACATCATCGGGCAGACCCGCAAGGGTGCCGCGGTGCAGATCCCGTTGCCAGTCGAAGCGTTCCTCGGTCGCGTTCGCCAAGCCGCCATCGTCATCGACGACGAGAGCAAGCGCGTCGATATGCGGTTCTCGCCGGGCAAGGTGGCAATGCAGGCCCGCGGTGCCGACACCGGTTCCAGCGAGGTGGAGTTGCTATTACCCGAGTACGACGGCCCCGAGGTGAGCATTGCGTTCGATCCGTCGTACCTCATCGAATTCCTGCGGGCACTGGAAGGCGAACCGACGGTAATGCTCGAAATGACAGACGGCACCAAACCAGCGTTGTTCAAGTGTGGTGATGGGTACGTTTACCTCGTGATGCCGTTAGCAGGTTGAACGTTTAACGTTCCACGTTGAACGTTGGAAAATGGCGGCGTGTCGTTCGGGTTGGCGAGCCCCGCGTGAGGGGCGATGTTTCTCAATGTGGAACGTTAAACGTTAAACGAGAAACGCGAAGATGAGCGAAGCGAATCGAGGGCCGGAGAACATCGCCGATATCCTCGGCCGGCTGTTCACGTCTCGTGGCTGGGGCCGAAAAAACGACCGGGTGCGACTGGAATCGGCATGGGCCGATGTCGCGGGTGCTGAACTCATGAAGAGTACCCGTGTGCTGGGGCTGAAACGGGGCGTGCTGGAAGTCGACGTGCGGAACGCCGTGCTGATGTCGGAACTGACGCAGTTTCACAAGCGTGGCCTGCTGGCGAAGCTCCGCAAGGTGCTGGTGGGCGTCACGCTCACCGACATCAAGTTCCGCGCCGGCGTGTGGTGAATTTCGAGTTTCACGTTTCGAGTTTCATGTTTCGAGTTGAAGACATCAGTAGCGGTGTCTTTAACTCGAAACGTGAAACTTGAAACTTTCAACAGGATTGACATATGAGCACGGACCTTGCGGTTGATGCGTACGACGAAACGAACATGAAGAGCCTCAAGGATGCGGCTCACATTCGCCAGAACCCCGGCATGTACGTCGGCAACACCCAGTCGGGCGGGTTGCATCACCTCGTCTACGAAATCGTTTCCAACTCGGTCGATGAAGCACTGGGCGGGTATTGCACCCAGATTCGCGTGACCATTCACGGCGACAGCTCCGTCACGGTTTCTGATGATGGTCGTGGGATTCCCGTCGGTATCAAGAAAGACACTGGGAAGTCCGCACTCGAAGAGGCGCTCACCATCGCCGGGAACAGCGGCAAGTTCGACAACGCCGCGTATCGCGTGTCGATCGGCCTGCACGGGATGGGTGCGAAGGCCATGAACGCCCTGTCGGAGTGGTGCGAGGTCGAAGTGTGGCGCGATGGCCACGTCTACAAGATGGAGTTCGAACGCGGTTACGCGACCAGCCCGCTTCAGGATCTCGGGCCGACGCCGGACAAGAAGACGGGCACGTCGATCACCTTCAAGCCCGATCCCGAGATGTTCGGCGAGCTTACGTTCTCATCCGACACGCTGGCAAATCGCTTCCGCGAAATCGCGTATCTCAACAAGGGGCTGGCGATCTCGCTCCACGACGAGCGCGACGGACGCACGGAAGCATTCAAGTTCGACGGCGGGATTGCCGAGTATGTTGTTTGGCTCAACGAGAAGGAAACGCCCGAGCACCCGCCGATCTACATCAAGAAAGACACGGAGTTTGTCAGCACGGAACGCGGCGGGTTGATGATCTCCGTGGAGGTCGCACTTCAGTACACCGCGGGCGAAGAAAAGATCGAACGCTGCTTCACGAACGGTGCGTTCAACCCCATCGGTGGCACGCACCTGTCCGGATTCCGATCAGGGCTGACGCGGGCGGTCAACGCTTATGGCAAGAAGGAAGGCCACTTCAAGGAAGGGCTTGAAGTTCGCGGCGACGACTTCCGCGAAGGGCTGACGGCCGTCATCAGCGTGGGGCACCCCGATCCGGTGTTCGAATCGCAAACCAAGGTCCGGCTCAACAACCCTGAAATGGAAGGGATTGTCAGCGGGGTCGTGTACTCGTTCATGACGGAGTATCTGGAGAAGAACCCCAAGGAAGGCTTGAGGATCTGCAAGCGGATCGCGCTATCGGCGGAAGCCCGCATCGCGGCTCGAAAGGCCGTGGACGCGATCAAGGACCGCAAGAACATCCTCAGCGGCGGTGGGTTGCCCGGGAAGTTGTTCGACTGCACCACCCGCGAACGCGACAAGAGCGAACTCTTCCTCGTCGAAGGTGATTCCGCCGGCGGCAGCGCCGAGAGCGGTCGCGATCGGATGTTCCAGGCCGTGCTTCCCTTGCGGGGTAAGGTGCTGAACGTCGAGAAGGCGAAGCTCGACAAGCTCCTGAAGAACAACGAAATCTCGGCACTCATCGCGGCCACGGGGGTGGATATCGAGAACGTGGAGGATGTGAGCAATATCCGCTACGGGAAGATCATCATCCTGACCGATGCCGACGTGGACGGTCAGCACATCCGCACGCTGCTGCTCACATTCTTCTTCCGCCAGATGCGAAAGCTCGTCGAGGAAGGGCACCTGTTCGTGGCCCGGCCGCCGCTCTACAAGGTGACGCAGAAGAAGGAATCGCGCTTCGTGCAAACCCGCGAGGAGATGATTGCCGAACTCATGAGTCGCGGGCTGAAGGAAACGGTGCTGCACATCCAGGCAGTGAACGGTCGTGCGAATCGCGATGTGACCGGCGACGATCTCTCGAAACTCCTTCCGACACTGGCGGAAGTCGAGACGGCCGTCGTGAACCTGGAGCGCCGCGGGCACACGCTCGAAACGTATCTCCACAAGGCGAACAAGGACGGCACGTTGCCGTCGTATCACGTTCAGTTCGCGGGGAAGGAACACTGGTTCCACTCGCAGGCCGAGGTGGATGGATTCCGCGCGGAACAGTCGAAGAAGCTCGGGAAAGAACTGGTGCTGGCAAACGACGTGGTGAGCACGCCGGAAGAGCCGACAGCCGCGGAATCGGGCTCCACCGTGGCTCCGGTTGCCGCGGAACGGTACACGCAGGACGACTGGCACGAGGTGCGGGTGCTGAATCGCGCGATCGCGAAGTTGAAGGAAGCGGGGTTCGAGGCGGCAGATCTGGTGGCGTTGCCACGGATCGCGGGACGTGAGCCAGCGGTGCGGTTCGTGGTGGCTCACGGCGACATTCGCCGCGATTTATCGCACCTGCTGCTGCTGGTATCCGAGATTCGCAAGTTCGGCGAGAAGGGGATCTCGGTCACGCGGTTCAAGGGTCTGGGCGAAATGGACCCCGAGGAACTATGGGACACAACGCTGAACCCGCAGTACCGCACGCTTCTGAAGGTGACGCTGAACGACGCCATGGCAGCCGAGAAGGAATTCCGCCGCCTGATGGGCGAAGACGTGGACGGTCGCCGGCGATTCATCTTCGACAAGCCGCTGAATAACCCTGAAGACATCGACTACGGCGCGTGATCGTGATTTTGGCGAACCCGAAGCGTGAGCGCCGGGGTGGGATTGGCAGCATCTTGAGCTGTCGAACCCACCCCGGCGCTCACGCTTCGGGTTCGCGAGCATTGTTGCTCTTTTCCCATCTCCCCGTGCGCCGGTAGAATCCCCGCAGGTTACCGAAGTTCACACGGAGCACGCACGGTGTCATTCCGGGTTGGTAGCGGTCATGATTCTCACAGACTCGCCGAAGGTCGGCCGCTGATCCTCGGCGGCGTCACCATTCCGCATACCCGCGGGCTTGTTGGCCATTCCGATGCCGACGCGGTGTTGCACGCCGTCACGGATGCGCTTCTCGGTGCAGTCGGTCTCGGCGACATCGGCGACGCCTACCCCGACACCGACCCACGCTACCTGGGTGCGGATTCGCGGCTGTTCCTCACGGATACACTCGCGAAGTTGAACCAACTGGGCTGGCGAGTGGTCAATCTCGATGTGACGATCTTCGCACAGGAACCGAAACTCGGCCCGGTGAAGACCGCGATCCGCGAGAACCTCGCGGTATTGCTCGGGGTACCGACGGATTGCGTGAACGTGAAGGCGAAGACCGGCGAGAAGGTAGGCCACATTGGCCGCGCCGAAGCGATCGCCACCCACGCGGTTGTGTTGATTCAGAAGTTATCCACAGATTACACAGAAGACACAGATATAGAGAGAGACAGTTCCAATCTTTAAATCTGTGTCTTCTGTGTAATCTGTGGATCATCAAGGATTTCGTTCATGGCGCTTCAGGTTTATTCGACGCTGACTCGCAAGAAGGAACCGTTCCACAAGCAACCCGGCGATGCGGTGTCGATGTACGTCTGCGGGCCGACGGTCTACAAGCCAAGCCATATCGGGCACATGGTCGGGCCAGTCATCTTCGACACGGTGAAACGTTACCTCACGTACCTCGGCTACAAGGTCACGTGGGTCGTCAACATCACCGATGTGGACGACAAGCTCATCGTCCGGGCACGCGAACTGAACACCACGGTGCCCGCCCTCGCGACCCAGATGACGGAAGACTACTACAAGTGCCTCAAGGCGCTGAACGTCACCGGTATCGACCACTTCCCGAAGGCCACCGAATACGTGAACGGCCCCGGCGGCATGATCGAGGTGATAAGCTCGCTCATCAAGAAGGACTACGCCTACCCGGCCGGCGGCGACGTGTACTTCGATATCTCGAAGGACACCGACTACGGCAAACTCTGCAATCGCGACCCCGAGCAGATGGAAGCGGGGGCACGGCTCGAAGTAAGCGGCAAGAAACGAAACGCGGGCGACTTCGCGCTGTGGAAGGGTGCGAAACCCGACGAGCCGAAAGAAGTGCAGTTCGACAGTCCGTTCGGCTGCGGTCGCCCGGGCTGGCACATCGAGTGCACCTGCATGGCGATCAAGATGCTGGGCGAAACACTCGACATCCACGGCGGCGGCCTCGATCTTCAGTTCCCGCACCACGAGAACGAACTGGCTCAGAGCGAAAGCTGGACCGACAAGCCATTCGCGAAGATCTGGATGCACAACGGCCTGTTGAAGCTCAAGGACAAGGATGGCAACGAAGCGAAGATGGCGGGTTCGCTCGGCAACGTGCTCAACGTGGTCGATGCACTGAAGCACGTCCCCGGCGATGCGCTGCGGTTCTTCATGCTAAAGACGCATTATCGCTCGCCGATCGACCTCGGCATGTGGGACTGGAAGAACCCCGCCACGCCGGTTCCCGATGGGTTGATCGAGTCTCGCACGGCTCACGCTTCGTTCGTGCGGTTCACGGAGCGAGTGCAGCGGATCACGGGTAAGCCATTCGCAGAGTTGAAAGCGGCAACAACGGTTGACCCGGCACGGAAGTTCTCGCAAGCGGCGTTCGAGGAGTCATACCGTCAGTTCCGCGAGTACCTCGATGACGACTTCAACACGGGTGGTGCAGTTGGTGCGCTCAGCACGCTCGTGACCAGTCTGAACAAAGCTGCTGACATTGCGAAGTTGGAAGATCCGGCGACAAGCAACCCAACGGCGAAGGCCGAGTTCATCGAGGGGGCAACGCTCGTCAAGGAGATCGCCGGGGTTCTCGGGCTGAGTTTCGACGCACCACAGGCGTCGCTCGGTGGTGGCGATACGCTCGTGTCGGGGTTGATGCAGTTGCTCCTCGACCTGCGAAACAACCTCCGCACGGAGGCGAAGACGGCCGCGAAGGATAACCCGCTGAAGAAGGCGATGTTCGACCAGACGGACCTGATTCGCAAGCGGCTCGCGGAACTCGGCGTCACCCTCGAAGATCGACCCGGCGGCACAACCTGGCGTGTGGGATAATGCAGAGGGGAAGAGTGGGAGACAAGGAGGGGGAGAAAAGACCACGACGGTTCTGTTCTCCCCCTCTCCGTGTCTCCCACACTACCGCACTCACCAAAGCGGGGAGAACAATGGCCGGCACGCGAAGAATCATCGGCCTCGACCCCGGCCTGCAGGTCACGGGGTACGGCGTCCTCGAAATCACCGATACCGGGCCGAAGGTCTGCGAGGCGGGCGTGATTCGCTCGGCCGAGGGTCGCGATCCTGCTGACATGGCTCGACGCATCAAGACGCTTTACGATGGGTTGTGTGAGGTGCTGGAGCAGTGGAAGCCCACGGCGATGGCCGTCGAACAACTATACGCACACTATGACCACCCGCGAACAGCGATCCTCATGGCCCACGCCCGCGGCGCGTATTTTTTGGCCGGGGCGCAGTATAGTATACCTGTGATCAGTTACGCCGCGACGAAGGTGAAGAAGGTGGTGACCGGCAGCGGGCGTGCGAGCAAGGAACAGATGCAGTACGCCATCGCACGGGAGCTTCGCCTCGCGGGACCACCCGAACCGCACGACGTCGCCGACGCCCTCGGCATCGCGCTCTGCCATTACTTCTCGAGCGGTAACGGCATCATGGGTGGGGCACGCGGGGCGACGTTCACCGGCGTGAACCGCGAAGCGCTGTTCGGCCCCGACCCGGACAAGATCGAAGAACATGACTCCACGGATGACGCGGCATGATTACCAAAATGACGGGTCTTCTCACTCGCGTGCTCGACGACGAAGTTCGCCTCCAGATCGGCGCGTTCGAGTATCAGGTGCTCGTGCCCGAGAGCGTTCGCCGCGTGATTCAGATGAAGATCGGCCAGGAAGTGACGTTCCACATCACGGAATACCTTGAAGGCAACTCCGGCGGCAATCGCTTCATCCCGCGCAAACTCGGCTTCAACACCGAGGCGGAACTCGATTTCTTCGACCTGTTCTGCACAGTCGAGAAGATCGGTTCGAAGAAGGCGCTCAAGGCGATGGCCCGCCCGGTGAAGGAGATCGCCGACGCGATTGCTCGCCAGGATTCACGCTGGCTCAGCACGCTCCCCGGCATCGGTGCGACGACCGCCGAGCAGATCGTCACGACGTTAAAACGCAAGATCACGCAGTTTGCGATGATGTCGGCCCCGGCGACACCTGCTGAGGCAACTCCGCCCGAGGAACCGAAAGCCAAGGCGAGCGGGAGGAAGAAAGCCACGGCGGAACCGGCACCGGAGACGCAACCGGTCGTGATCGCGATGGAGACTGAGGGGCAATTGATCGAGGACGTGTATCAGGCGCTGATGGGGTTAGGTCACAATCCAATCGAGGCCCGCACGAAGCTCGACGGTTTGTTGACCTGCGGCAAACCGTTCAAGACGCTGCAAGACGCGCTCACGCTGATCTACAGCCAGAAGGGATAACTTGGCGAGCCACGGGGTTCATCCCCGTGGTCTGTACGCGACCAAAGACCACGGGGGTAAACCCGTGGCTCGCAAACAAATAGTGTGAGTCAACGATGGGCCGTGAAAAGGTAATCACCACCGTTCCCGATGACGACTCCAAGAAGCACGATGCCGCGCTGCGCCCGAAGCTCCTGAAGGAGGTGATCGGACAGCGCAAGGTTGGCGAACGCCTGGAGGTTGCGGTTGCGGGGTGCAAGAAGCTCAAGGAGCCACTCGGGCACATTCTGTTCGACGGCCCACCTGGGCTGGGCAAGACCACGTTCGCGACCGTCCTGCCGAACGAACTCGGCACGACCATCCAGATGACCAGCGGGCCGGCGCTGTCGAAGCCTGCGGATATGCTGCCGTTCCTCACCAATCTTGAGGAAGGGTCGATCCTCTTCATCGACGAAATCCACCGGATGCCACGGATCGTCGAGGAGTTCATCTACCCCGCGATGGAAGACTTCCGCATCGATATCGTTCTCGGCGATGGCATGAGCGCCCGCACCATTTCGATGGCGCTGAAGCGGTTCACGCTGATCGGGGCAACGACTCGCAGCGGGATGCTCAGTAGCCCGATGCGTGACCGCTTCAAGATCCACGAACACCTGGAGTTTTACAGCGTCGAGGAACTGGCCCGCATCGTCACGATCAACGCGGCGAAACTGAACACACCGATCACCCCCGGGGCGGCACTCGAACTCGCACAGCGGAGCCGAGGAACGCCACGAGTCGCGAATAGCCGGTTGTACTGGGCACGCAGTTACTCCGCAGCACGGGCCGATGGTGCGATTACCGAAGACGTGGCGCGTGCAGCGCTCGACATGGCCGAAGTCGATCGCGACGGACTCGACCGCAACGACCGCAAGTATCTCGAAACGCTGATTGACCTCTATGGTGGTGGCCCGACGGGAGTGGAAGCGCTCGCGGCCACGATGAACCTCGCGGCCGACACGCTCTCCGATGAGATCGAGCCGTATTTGCTTCGCGAGCAGTACATCAGCCGGGATCGTCGCGGACGGGTTGCGATGCCGAAGGGATTCGCCATCCTGGGGAAGAGCGTTCCGAAACCAAAGCCCGAAGACAGGCCACCAACGCTGTTCGATTGACGCAATCAGGTAGCTGGCGGGGAGGGGGGTGTTGCGGTTCCGTTCGAGTGCGTTTGACGACCACGCGACCGACGGCGTTTCTTCTTGCGAGTTTTGGGCGGTTGCTGTGCCATCGCCTTCTCGCGTGCGTGAGCCACTCGCTTCCGCTTGTGATCGGCTTCGGCTTCCTCGATTGAGTGTGAACACGTCACGTCTTCATCTTGCTTTGCCAGTTCAGCAAGTTTGCGGTAATGCTCGCGGATCACCTTCACCTCCTCCTCCGTCAAATCCTCCGCGCTAATCAGCCGATTACTCGCCCCCTGAATGGCGGCGACCAACTCATTGAGTTTCAGATGAACTGCGTGTGAATCTTTGTTTTGCGATCGCTGGATGAGGAACACCATCAGGAACGTGACAATCGTGGTGCTGGTGTTGATGACGAGTTGCCAGGTATCGGAGAACCCGAAAATCGGCCCGGTGATAGCCCACGCGAGAATCACGCCGAAGGCGACCGCAAACGCGACGGAACTCCCAGCCCATTCGGTTACCTTTGCGGACGCTCGTTCCAGCCATCCACCTTTGCCAGTCATGATGACCCCCTGAAACCGAATGGACTCAGGGTTATTTTGGTGCAAACGGTGTGCCGTCGTTCGGTGTGGTGGTCTCTCGTGGGTTCTTGATCGTTGGCACCACGAACACGATCGTGCAGACACCGATTGCCGCGAGCACGCCAATCACGCACTTCGCCCACACGGGCAATCCACCCAGCGTAATGCTCAGGCTGACCATGGTAACGACGAGGCATACGGCGATGATCTTCACCGGGCGGCGAATCCCGCGATGCTCGTGCCAGTCACGGAGGAGTTTGCCGAAGATGGGCGAGCGGCGCAGCCAGCGTTCGAGACGCGGCGACGATTTCGAGAAGCAGTAACTGGCGAGGAGCACCCACGGAGTTGTTGGCAACCCCGGCAGCACTGCCCCAAGGTATGCCATCCCGACACAGAGCAACCCGGCAACGACATACAGCACACGACGAACGCCGGTGACCGGATGCGGGTGAATGGGGTCACTCCTGCGAGCCACGGGGTTCATCCCCGTGGGTCTTTGCGAGCGTTCAAACCACGGGGATGTGGAACACGTGTTGCGCGAATGCCCGGAGGTGGAAGACATCGTGGTTCTGGGCGTGCCCGACAGTGAACGTGGCGAGTTGGTGAAAGCGATTGTGGTGCCGAAGGACA
>Ga0105047_10000083_pt1 | contig 124641 bp, 93 predicted proteins | sample MAT04_FD_78384 | JGI IMG/M metagenome (GOLD analysis project Ga0105047, IMG submission 78384) | Freshwater microbial communities from Lake Fryxell liftoff mats and glacier meltwater in Antarctica - MAT-04 (megahit assembly) | ecosystem: Environmental > Aquatic > Freshwater > Ice > Liftoff...
ACCCGATCACACCACGGCGATTGAGGCGCCCTTTATCGTTTCTCACGATGGGAAGTGGTATTTGTTCGTCTCGTTTGACCAGTGTTGCCAGGGCGCCCAAAGCACCTACAACGTACGTGTGGGCCGCAGCGACGCGCTAACCGGTCCTTATGTCGACCGTGACGGCGTGCTCCTGACCGCAGGTGGGGGTACGCCGATCCTAGCGGCGTACGGCCAGTGGAAAGGGCCTGGCCACAACGGCATGCTCATCAAAGACGGCGTCTACTGGATGGTCTATCACGCCTACGACGCGCAATTGAACGGCATTTCCAAGCTGCGCATTGAATCGCTGGCATGGGATGCCGATGGCTGGCCGTCATTGCCTAGCCAAGTTCAGCAGCCATAGGAGAACCACATGGAACCCAAGCAGGTGCACCAGGCGAACCGCGCGGCGTGGAATGAGGCGGCGCAGAGCTACGAACGTGACATCGAGGACGATGTGGCGTTTCTGGCCGCTGGCGGCAAGAACTTGATGGCGCCGGAGTTGCGCATCTTGCATGACCTGGGGACGTGGTGCCGGCGGGCGATCCACCTGCAGTGCGCGGGGGGACGCGACACGCTGTCATTATGGAATCAGGGCGCTGCCGAAGTGATCGGCGTCGATATCAGCGACCGCATGATCGACTGTGCCCGTCGCAAGTCCATGGCGCTCGGCGCGCCGGCGACCTGGGTTTGCTGCGACTTGCTGGACACGCCGCATGAACTCGACGGCACGGCGGATCTGGTCTACACGGGACGGGGCGCCATCAACTGGATCATGGACATCGACGGCTGGGCCATGGTCGTGGCGCGGCTGCTCAAGCCCGGCAGCGGCCGGCTGTATCTCTTCGAGGGACACCCCATCAGCTCGATTTGGGATCCGGAAGCCGCCGACCTGCGGTTCGACCCCAACCCGCTCTTTGGCGACTATTTTGCCGAGACCCCGGCCGTCGATCAGGGCTGGCCCACGCAATACATTCCGGCCGAAGACGTTCCGGCGAAAGCGGAACAGGCCTACAAGTACGAGCGCCATTGGACGCTGGGCGATATTCTCAACGCACTCGTCGCGGCCGGTTTGGTCCTGGAACGCTTTGAGGAATATCCGGACCAGTATTGGGATCAATTCCCCAATCTCCCCACGGCGATCGCCAACCGGTTGCCGCACACCTTCTCGTTGTTGATGCGCAGGGCATAGGCATTTTGTTGGGTGATTGCCCTGAGCCTTTAGGCCCCTTTTAGCCTGTCTTCATGGTCAGCTAACGTTGATCGGCTATGGTCAGTCTAGCGGCAGTTCACTCTGACCGGTGAGTCTGTCCATCCAGCAAACGACCGACATGCCGGTTATTTCTCTCAGGAGGTATACGACCCTATGCAGAAGCTACGCGTCTTGTCGCTGTTTGTGATCATGTTCATGACCAGCATGGTTCAGGTGTCACCCGCGCTGGCGCAATCCTCGGCCAGCACCAGCACGACGGGCGAATCCGTGAATGTCGTCCGCAAAGTTCTCGACAACGGGCTGGAGATGCTCGTGGTCCCGCGTCCGGGCAGCGGCACCGCCGAGGGGTTGGACCCGCAGCAACAGAAGGACTTCCTGGCGTGGCGTGACACCTACTATGTGCCCAACAACATGACCGTGGTAGTTGTGGGCGATGTGAACCCGGACGACGTGCTGAAGACCGTTGCCGAGAAGTTTGGAACCAAGCCTGCCCGCGAACTGCCAAAGCTTGATCTGCCCAAAGACGTCGGCCCGCAGAAGGTGGAGGTCAAAGAGATCGTGCGCGATGTCAGCCAGGGCTACTTGCTGATGGGCTGGCCGGCGCCCGAAATCGAGCAGCAGAAGGATGTGGATGCCATGGACGTCCTTCTCAACGTGCTCTCCGGCGGGCGCAATACCCGCTTCTATCAGGATATCTACAAGGACCTGGGCATCGTATCCGACGTAGCGGCGAACTACGGCACGACCAAGGACCCGAGCATGTTCCAGGTGTCGGCCCAATTCCCGTATGAGAATCGGGCGGCGGTCGAATAGGCAATCCTGGCCGAACTGCAACGGGTTCTGGACGGCGACTTGAGTGCTGCCGAAGTCGAGCGCGCCAAGACGATTCTGCTGTCCGACGTTGCCATCAACAACGAGTCCAATACGGGCCTGGCTGGGACGCTTGGCTACTACGCCAAGGTAGCCGGCGACTACAACTTCGGGTTGACCTATCCTGACGGCGTGCGCGCTGTAACCGTGGACGACGTCGTCGCATTGGCGCGCAAGTACATTGATCCGCAGAAATACCTGGAGATGGTGTTGGTGCCCAAGGACGCTGCGCCGGCCGTTGCCCCTGCTACGACGGGGATCATCACAGCCACGCTCGACAACGGGTTGCAGATCATCCTGCAGCCCGATCCGAATACAGACGTCGTTGCCTTTCACACCATGGCCGGTGGCGGGCGTTCGGTGGAAAGCGGCGCACAGGCCGGTCTCACCAATCTGACGCAGCAAATGCTGCAGCGCGGGACCGCGTCGCGCAGCGAAGAAGAATTGTTCAGCGCGCTGGAGGACGTCGGCGCCAAAGTTGGCAGCACGGTATTGCCGGATGCCGGCGATGTGTCGCTGGTTGCCACGCGCGACACCTGGCAAAAGGCATTGCCGCTGTACTTGGACGTGTTGCTTGCCCCGGGCTTCCGCCAGGCGGATTTCGACCAACTCAAGGACAATACACTCAAGGCCATCACGGCCCGCCAGGATGACCTGTTGACGGTGACTGCCAACAACCTGCGCCAGGCATTCTTTGGCCCCGGCGGCTACGGCAACGCCGATTTGGGTACGGCAGAGACGGTCGGCGCCCTGACACTGGACGATGTCAAGAACTTCTATGGTCAGTACTATGTGCCCAACAACATGGTGGTCAGCGTCGCCGGCAACTTCGACCCGCAGGTGATGTTGGCTCGCCTGCGCAGCCGGCTGGCGGGAATCCCGGCAGGCGTAGCCGTCGAGCGCACCCCGCCCACCGTTTCGATTACGCAAGACAAACTCGTCACCACGACGCGCGAGTCGGGCGTCAGCTACCTGCTCGTGGCGTTTCCGGGCGCGGCAGTCTCGAACAAGGACTATGCGGCGATGAAGCTGTTGGGCACGATTGCCGGTGGGGGCATGAGCAGCCGGCTTTTCGTGGAACTGCGTGACAAGCAGGGGTTGGCCTACTCGACCGCCGTATCGTTCGGCCCGCGCGCCGGCGACACCGTCTTCATGCCCTATATCATTGCGCTGCCCGAGAACGCAGATAAGGGGATCGACGGCATCCTCGCCATTCTCGCCGACATTCGCGACAATGGGGTCACCGACGAGGAATTGGATCGTGCCAAAAACAAGGAACTGGGTACCTTCCTGCTCAACCACGAAACGGCTGACAGCCGTGCCATGAACCTTGCCGGCAACACGATGATGGGGCTGGGGATTGACTACGACCAGCACTATCCGGACCAGATCCGGGCCGTCACCAAAGCGGATATCCAGCGCGTGGCGCAGGACTACCTGAACCACCATGTCATCGCGCGCTTGGATCCGTCGCAGCCGTAAGAAACCGGCTGCCCAGCGCGTAATTCGTCAAACCGTCGGCGTTGAGTGCGCACGATCCTGTGCGAACTCAACGTTTTCAGGTCTGCTCTCCGACCTGAAATTGGCCGGTCTTATTGGCAGCCTATTGACTTTACGCCAAAGAGGGGTCTATAATCTTCGTGCGGGGGATGGCGACGTGCATGACAAAGGCGGCGCCATGATGCAGGACAAAGAGCAGTGTGCGCGAGCGCTACGACCAGGTCAAGGTTCCCGTCTTCATCCTGTCGGGTTGGCAGGATGGCTACAAGAATCCGGTGTCACGGGCAGTCAGCGCGCTGAGTGCTGCCCACGCGCGCGCCGCGTATGGCTTGGTGCAGAGACACTGCGTCAAGCCCCACCTGGCCCCAGCGCCACTGAGATTCTGGCAGAAGATCGCAAGTCTATCGGTTGAGGTTGTTCGCACCCGTTGCCTTTGTCACCTGTCAGGCAGGGAAGGAGAATCACCCATGCTCAAGCCCCTGCCCATCGGCATCCAGACCTTCCGCAAAATTGTCGAAGGTGGCTATCTCTATGTCGACAAGACGCGCTGGATTTACGATCTGATCCGCAACCCGTCGGGCGTCTATTTTCTGGCGCGGCCGCGTCGCTTTGGCAAAAGCCTGCTGATCTCGACCTTAGAGGAAATCTTCCACGGCAACCGTGAACTATTCACAGGGCTTTGGGTATACGACCAGCCCTACGACTGGCAATCATTTCCCGTGCTCCACATCGACTTCAGTCTCTACCAAGCCGACAACGCAAACCATTTGAAACTTGTGCTTGCCGACATGCTGGGCGAGTTGGGTGAACGTGCGGGTATCCTGTTGCCGCCGGGCGACTATCTCAAACGCTTCCGGGAGTTGATCTGGCGGATGGCGGGTGATCGCCGTATGGTCATCCTCATCGACGAGTACGACAAGCCCCTGCTCGACCACATCGACGACCTGGCCGAAGCGCAGCGCGTGCGCGAGGTGCTTAGGGGCTTCTACACTGTGATCAAAGGTATGGATGCCCATATTCGCTTTGTCCTGCTCACGGGGATCAGCAAGTTTAGCAAAGTGGGTGTCTTTTCGGGGCTGAACAACCTGGAGGACATCAGCTTCAGCACACGCTTTGCGGCTATTTTGGGCATCACCGAAGGGGAACTGCTCGAAAACTGGGCGGATTACCTGGTGCAAATGGCCGGTCAGGAGCAGACCAGCGTTGCTGATTTGATTGCCAATATCCGGCATTGGTATAATGGTTTTTGTTTCGCAGCCGAATGCCAGTCGGTGTACAATCCCTTCTCACTCTTGCTGCTGATGTCGCAGCGGCGCTTCAGTAGTTTCTGGTTCGAGACCGGCACACCCACGTTCCTAATCAAGTTAATCGAGCAGCGCGGCTACGATGTGCGCGAACTGGACAACCTGGAACTGAACGAACTGGCCTTCAGCGCCTACGAACTGGACGATCTGTCCGTCGTGCCGCTGCTCTATCAGACCGGTTACCTGACGATAAAGCACTATGACCCGGCGAGTCGTCTCTACCGGCTGGGTTATCCGAACTTCGAAGTCGAACACGCCTTCCTCACCTATCTACTGGCGGCTTTCAGCCCCGCAGATATCGGCACAGCCGGTGCTGAGATTTGGCGGCTACGGCAGGCGCTCAAGGCGGCCGATTTCGACCAGATGTTTCTTATCCTGCGCGCCTTCTTCGCCAGCATTCCTTATGACATCCAGATGCCACAGGAGCGATACTACCAGACGGTCTTCTACCTGGTCTTCCGTTTGCTTGGGCTGGAAACAGGCGTAGAAGTGCGCTCCAGCCGGGGACGCGCCGATGCCGTCGTGGAGGTGGACGAGGGCGTCTACATTTTTGAGTTCAAGCTGGCAGGAAGTGCCGCCGGCGCCATCGACCAGGCGCGCCGGCAGGGCTACGCCGATCCCTACCGCGCCGGCCACAAACCGGTTTACCTGGTTGGCGTGCGTTTCGATCTGGCGCAGCGGGCGATTGCGGAGTGGGAGGTGGCGCGTGGGTGAATAGTTGTAAGGACAAGATCGAGCGGATTGCAGATAGGGAGGTGGCGCGTGGGTGGGCGGTTGTTGAGCATGCGGAGCGAGGTTGACGGCTACCTAAATATAGGCCAGATTTGGCGCAACATGTGCTCGGCTACCAGCCACAAGACGACGTCTACGTCCTGGCCAGGCATAACTACCGTGGGATCGTCCGGCGCATCCTGTTGGCGCCCGCAGCCATTGGTGCAATTCTTTCGGTCAGTCGCTTGCTAACGGAGCATCAGCCATGACCACTAGCATGCAATTTCGCATCAACCAACCGGCGGTCATCAGTGAAGTGATCGACGGTGAAGCCATCATCGTCAATCTGGACAGCGGTGCGTACTACAGTTTGCGCGACAGCGGCTGCGCGATCTGGAATCTGCTGACACAGGGGGTGGCGCTGCCCGCAGTGGTAGTCACCGTGACCGGCCAGTATACCGGATCCGACACCGCGATCGCGATGGGGATTCAGGACTTGGTCGCCCAATTACAAGCCGAGCAACTGATCGTGCCCATCGATCAGCCTGCGTCTCTGGGTCCGCTTCCGACGCCCATCGCTGATCAAAACGGCAATCGCCCGTCGTTCCTGCCGCCAGTGCTGGAGAAATTTACCGATATGGCGGACCTCCTTCTGCTTGACCCGATCCACGAAGTGGAAGAGATGGGCTGGCCCCATGCCGCTGTCCCGCGCCAATCAGATCGCGCCTGATTCTTCTCCGCTTTTGGTGGAAGTGCGAACCAGCCGCGTACCCGTACGATGGCTCTGGGATGCAAGCCTATGAATTCTGCATTGAGCCCGGCCGAGATGGCCCTCTTGCGCGCCGCTTGTTTGCGAGGCCCCGACGCTCTGGCGGCGTTTGCCACTTGGCGGGCAGCGACCGATCTGGATCGGCTGCCGCATCGCCAGATGGAACTGTTGCCGCTGGCCGCGCGCAACCTGGAGGGTCAGGGAATCGATGATCCGGGTCTCACCCGCATGATGGGGATCTATCGCCGAAGCTGGTATGCGAACCAGCTTGCTCTTCATGCCTTGCGGGGTGTCCTTGATGTATTTGCTGAGGCAAGTGTACCCACCCGGGCTGGATTACTGTCGGGTTACCCTCGGCGCAACGGATAGGTGGGCGCTACTGCGCAAGATCGGAGCACGCATGGGTCTTGCCACAACCGATCGGCCACCTAGGGTAGGACCGACAGCAGCGGTGGACAGAGACGGTCCGTAGCGACTTCTGTCGTCGCGGTCGCTCTTACCCGGCCACGACCGGATTTTCCAGCACGCCCAGCTTCTCGATCTCCAAGCGCACGGTCTCGCCGGCGCGCAGCCAACGCTTGGGGGTGCGCGCCATGCCGACGCCCGCCGGTGTGCCGGTGGAGATCAGGTCGCCCGGCTCCAGGGTCATCACCGCGCTCAGGTCGGCGATTAACTGCGGCACGTTGAAAATGAGATGGCGCGTGTTCGAAGATTGCAGCACTTCGCCGTCGATCGAGAGGCTGATGGTGAGATTGTGCGGGTCGGGAATCTCGTCGGCTGTGACCAGGGCCGGACCCATGGGGCCGAAGGTGTCGAAGGTCTTGCCGACGGTCCATTGGCTGGTGCGCATCTGATAATCGCGCGCGCTGATGTCGTTGAAGGGCACGTATCCCGCCACATAATCGAGCGCATCGGCTTCGGCCACGTTTTTGGCCATGCGGCCAATCACAAAGGCTAACTCCCCTTCGTAGTCGATCTCGGCGGTTACCTTGGGCAGCACAATCGCTTCACCCGGCCCGACGACGACGTTGGCATATTTGGCGAAGACGGTGGGGAAGCTAGGTAACGGTAGGTTGGATTCTGCCGCATGGTCGCGGTAGTTTAGTCCGATGCAGATAATCTTGCCGGGTCGCGGGATCGGCGCCTTGAGCGTGACCGCCGACCGCGCTAACTGCGCGGCGGCGGGTGCATTGGCAATTGCCGACCGCGCCAGCGCCAGGGTCTCCGCGCCGCCGGCCAGCAAGCTCAGCATGTCCTTGGGCAGGCGCGGCTCCACTCGTGCCAGGTCGACGACGCGCTCGCCATCGACCAGCGCGCCAATTCGGGTTTCACCTTCGTGTTCAAACGTAACTAGTTTCATCTGATCGCTCCGCTAAAGGTTTGTTTGATGGCGAGTATAGTGCGCGGAAACATGCCTTGTCAAGATGAGAACCTGGTATCCCGCAATGGCGAACATTGTAAGTGCCCACATAGACGCCACGGCTACTCCGGGGCTACGATTGGTGAATGTGTTTGCACAACTACCATCAACCGAGGCACCCCTGTGGCTGAACTTCGCCGGCTTTTTCGTTACCTTCTTCCCTATTGGAAACAGATGCTGGTCGCCACCCTGGCGCTGGTCGTCAGCAGCTTGATCGTCTTGGCGTTACCTTGGGCCATCAGCCTGTTGGTGGACTCGGTTTTTGGTGCCGGCGACGCGCAGTTGCTCAATTGGATCGCGGCGGGGCTGCTGGCGCTCTTTGTCGTGCAGAGCCTGTTCCTGTTTGTGCAAACCTATTGGCTGGCCTTTGTCGGGCAGCGGGTCGTGGCGGATCTGCGGCAGCAACTGCACTGGCATCTGCTGGAACTGCCGCTGCGCTTTTTTGACAATCGCCGCGTCGGCGAAATGGTCTCGCGCGTCACCAACGACGTGACCACAGTGCAGGCCACCCTGACCGATCTGCCGACCTCCTTGCTGCGCCAGATCATTACTTTCGTCGGCGGCATTGCCCTGATGATCGTCATGAACTGGCAACTCACGCTGTTTATCCTGGCGCTGATCCCGCCGCTGATCCTCATCGGCATGTTTTTTGGCCGGCGGCTGGAGCGACTTTCCACGCTGGTGCAGGACCGCCTGGCCGACTCCACCACCGTGTTGGAGGAGACGCTCTCGGGCATCCGCGTGATCAAATCTTTTGGCAGCGAGGCCTTCGAGCAGATGCGCTTTCGCGACCGGATCGAGTTGACCTTTCGCACGGCGATGGAGCGCACGCGCATCCGCGCCGTCTTTATCCCGCTCATTACCTTCCTTTCCTTTGGCGCGGTGACGGCGGTTCTTTGGTACGGCGGCCGCCAAGTGCTGGCGGGCGTCATCACTCCGGGAGAACTGGTGGCGTTCCTGATTTATATGATCCTGGTGGCGGGTCCACTCGGCGAGTTCGCGGGGCTGTATTCACAGTTGCGTGAAGCGCTTGGGGCATCGCGGCGCATGTTTGAGATCATGGATACACCGGCGGAGGTGCTGGTCGACCCGTTGTTGCCGTTGCTGCCGGCGGTGAATGGCGAGGTGCGCTTCGTCGACGTCAGCTTTGGCTACGATGGCGGTGCGCCCGTGCTCACGCGGATCAACCTGACGGCGCAGCCGGGTGAGGTGATTGCTTTGGTCGGTCCCAGCGGCGTGGGGAAGACGACACTGGCCAACCTCATCCCGCGTTTCTATGACCCTACCAGCGGGCGGATTGAGATCGATGGAGTTGACATCAATAGTGTGAGCCTTAGTAGCCTGCGTGCCCAGATCGGGCTTGTCCCCCAGGATACGTTTCTATTTGGCGGCACGATTCACGAGAACATCGCGTATGGGCTGGATGGTGTCGACGAGGCCGCAGTGATCCACGCGGCAGAGGCGGCTTATGCCCACGACTTTATCGTGGCGCTGCCCAAGGGCTACGACACGCTGGTGGGCGAGCGCGGGGTGAAGCTGTCTACGGGACAGCGGCAGCGTATCGCCATTGCGCGGGCGCTGCTGAAGGACCCGCGCATCCTGATCCTGGACGAGGCGACCTCGGCGTTGGACACCGAGTCCGAGCGTTGGGTGCAGGCGGCGCTTGATCGGCTCATGCAGGGACGCACCTCCTTTGTGATTGCCCACCGGCTGACCACCGTCCAGCGCGCCGACCGGATCGTCGTGTTGCAGGGGGGGCAGATCGAAGAAGAGGGGCGTCACGCCGATCTGCTGGCGCAGGTCGGGTTGTATCAGCGGTTGTGGTCGCTGCAGTTTGGCGTGGGCGAGGCAGAGGAGAATGCGTGGACGCCGCTGTTGGCGTAGGAGAGGCCACAACGATGGCGGCGTGTGTGGCCCCAGGTGCCCAGACAAATCCCCCCTTGTCAAAATCATATTCCTCGTATAGAATAGAACGCACGTTCCCTTGATGAAATGACGAGGACAGCCGTCGAGGGGTAGCCGATCAAGCGTGCGTTCGCACTTTTCTGGTGGTGATGAGGATAGCGAGGACGATCATTGTCAATGAACCTAGCGACGCGTCCCAAGGTAAGCTGATGGCATACAACACGGAAATCGATGCGTTTCACATCTACGGGCGTGAACTTTACTGGCGATGTCGCGTACGGCAAAGCGATTCGGCGTTTTCGGGTGCAGTGCTCGAAAGAACGTTGGGATCTCCGGCAACTTTGCGCAATGCGACCACCGTCAGAAAGATTGCCGGCAAGGTATGCTAACGTCGTGAAGCGTGGAAACCACGGAAATACGAAAAATACGGGATCGCAGCCATTTCAACCGAACCAGGAGCCGACGATGACCCACCCACTGATCTCTCAATTACGCTTTACGCGCAGCGAATGGCTGCGCGCCCTCGACGGCGTGAATGAGGACGACGCCCGCAAGCGCTTGCTGCCGATGAATTCCATCGGCTGGATCGTCGGCCACCTGGCCTGGCATGAACAGCGCTACTGGCTTACGATCTTGCAGGGAGAGACGCGCGTACCCGGACTAACCGAATTGGTGGGCTATGGTCGCCCGGCCACGACGCCGCCGCTGGAGGAGATGTTGACTGCCTGGCGCACGATCACGCAGGCGTCCGACGCGTTCCTGGACGACATCACCACGGCAAAGCTACAAGAAGAGATCTCCATTCGCGGCTGGACGACAACCACGATTGGTTCGATGCTGCTGCGTGTGATCTATCACTATTGGTATCATATCGGCGAGATCATGGCGATCCGCCAGCAGTTGCAGAGTCCGCAGTTGCCGGACTTTATCGGCGATATCGACACGGCGGCGCCGTATCGGCCGGAGTAAGCGCGCGTGCGGCGCTTGCGCAGAATTCACGATTCGACCAGGGGGACTATGCCCGTAGTGCGGCGGCGATGGCTTGTGCCAACTGCTCGGCGCCGGGTGGCTTGGGCAACCATCCACGCAGGCCCAATTGGCGCAGCCCTTCGAGTTCTTCCCCGAAAGGGTGTCCCGTCATGATAATCATGGGCGTGCGGATGCCCTGTCGGTGAAGCGCGTTGAAGAGCGCCGTGCCGCCCATCGTGGGCATGACCATATCGCTCAAGATCAGGTCGATCTGCACGTGCTCTTCGGTCAAAAGCGCGATGGCCTCGGCGCCGTTGGCGGCCTCGCGCACTTGGTAGTTCCACAACTCCAGCAACTCTACCAACGTGGCGCGCAGGGCAGCGTCATCTTCCACGACAAGCACCGTTTGGCCTTGTCCACGGGGGTAGTTGGGGAGTGTGGCCGGCAACGGTGTGCCGGCGGTCACCACGACCAGGGCCGGAAGGTAAATCGTGAAGGTGGCCCCGCGCCCGGCCTGGCTTTCCACGGAGATATGACCGTCGTGCTGACCGACGATGCCATGCACCTGGGCAAGCCCCAGCCCCGTGCCCTGGCCCAGCTCCTTGGTGGTGAAAAATGGCTCAAAGATGTGTTCTAGCGCCGCCGGGGCAATGCCCGTGCCGGTGTCGATGACGGCCAAGCGTACCCACAAGCCGGTTTCCATCTCCGGTAGCGGCGCATCTTTGAGGGAAGTCAGCGCAAAATGCGCCACTTCGAAACGCAGTTTCCCACCTTGTGGCATGGCGTCCCGTGCATTGATGGCCAGATTCATCAGCAACTGCGCCATGCGCGTTGGATCACCCTTGACAAGGTAGTCTCCCGGATCGTGGATCAGTTCGATCTCGATGTTCTCCGGCACCGTGCGTTTGAGCAGTTTGATCTGCTCTTGGAGCAGCGCTAGCAGATCCAATGACTGGCGTTCCAACACCGAGCGCCGGCTGAAGTCCAGAATCTGCCGGATCATTTGCGTGGCGCGCATGGCCTGTTGGTCGATGGTGGCTAGCCGTGCCCGCTCACGCTCGGTCAGGCCGGGCGCCTGCGCGGTCATCTGGGCGTACATCACAATCACCGACATGATGTTGTTGAAGTCATGGGCGATGCCGGCTGCCAACTGGCCGATAGCGGCCAGGCGTTCCTGGCGCTGCAATTGCTGCTGCACAGAGCGTTCCTCGGTCATGTCATGCAGAAGGCAGTGAGTTCTGACGAATTTTCCTTCGGCGTCTTGTTGGATTTGTCCCTCCAACAACACTGTTATGCCAGTCCCGTCCTTGCGAATCAACTGCAACTCGCCGATGGTCAAACCGGCCTGCTTGAAACCAGCAAATTTCTCGGCGAAAGATCGTTTGGTGTCTGGCGACCAGAAGTCACTAAAGCTTCGCCCCAGAATTTCTTCTGGGCGATAGCCAAGCAAGGTGCACAGCCGATCGTTGACGTCAATATAGCAGCCCGACTCATCGAGTGACTGGTAGGCCATTGGCGAATGTTCAAATAGGCTACGAAAGCGTTGCTCGCTCTCGCGCAGTGCATCCTGCGTTTGCCTGCGTGCCGTGACATCTTGCTTGATCGCAACAAAGTGCGCGATCTTGCCATGCACGTCGCGTACCGGTGTGATGGTCTGTTCTTCCGTGTACAGGACGCCATCTTTGCGGCGGTTGATCAATTCGCCGTGCCAGACCTTGCCCGCCATGATGGTTTCCCATAGGTCGCGATAGAAAGCCTGATCTTGTGTACCGGATTTCACCAGGTCGCGCGGGTTATGACCTTGACTCTCCTGGGCGCTGTAGCCCGTGAGCGCTGCGAAGGCCGGGTTGGTCCATTCGATGGTGCCGGCCGTATCGGTGACGACGATCCCATTGGCGGCGGCTTCGAGGGCTGCCGCTTGCAAACGTAGGTGCTCTTCCGCTTGTTTGCGCTTGGTGATATCAACCAGCACGCCATACAGACGCCGGCGACCTGGATTATCGGGGTCGTCGACGCACTCTACCGAAGATTCGACCCAGACGATCTCGCCGTTGCGGTGGCGAAGGCGGAGTTCACAGGCGCCAGTGGAACCGGTCGGCAACCCTATCACCTGCTGATCGAAGATCGCCAAATCCTCTGGGATGACCAGAAAGCCCCAACAGCTTTTCGCCAACATCTCTGCAATTGCGTAGCCGGTGATGTGTTCTGCCGCGCCTGTCATCCAGTCGAGGGCATAGTGACCGTCCAGCGCGGAGAAGCAGGAATAAGCGATGTCCGAACTAGTGGAGTAAATATGGCGGAAGCGCCGCTCACTCTCATGCAGCGCACCGGCGGTTTCCTCGCGTTGCAACCGGTGGGCCATCAATTTGCCCAGCAACGCGGTGGCCAGCGGATAGATCAGCAGAAGTGGCACGCCAATGCTTGCCACCACGCGTAGCGCAATGGCCCTGGGTAGCGTAAACATCAGGGCCAGCATGGCAAGATGCACCACGAACCCAAAGAGAAAGAGTTCGATCCAGGAGATTTTAGTTAGCGATCGATGGCGTGCCTGCCGCCAGGCGATCCCGATGAAGCCCGACGCAAGGATCACGGCGAACCCGGTCCAGGCGCCGCCGCCACCCTGGTAAAGGCGAAACGCAGCGGTCATCGCCATCGCCACGATCGCCGGCAGTGCACCGAAGAAGAGCCCGGCGATCGCGAGCAGCACCGAGCGCGTATCGAACACGATGCCTGGCGCAAACGCCCAGGGCGTCAACATGACCGCGATGCCGATGGCGCCCAGAATGAGACCCAATGCCGCCTGGCGGGGCAACGTGAGCAGGCGCGGAGAATCTACGACAACGACATCAAAGATGAAAGCCATCGTCAATAGCAACGTGGCATTGTAGACGAGGGCCAGGAACGACGATTCAGTCATGGGGCGCCTCAGTTGGACTGCCCTAGTGTGTGTGTCTCGTCTCGATTTTTACGGGTTCTACGACGCGGTCTGCAAGCGCGTCTTCGTCGAATTGATAGGCTACCGTTGTCACCGCCACACGACGGATATCTTGCAGCGCCAGGTTAAGCGAAATCGCCGCGTTTTGGTGCAATGCCTGGCCCTGGATGGTGTCCATGACCAAATGACCGACGATGACGTGAATATACCCATCGCTCATTTCTGCCATCAATTCCTCGATATATTGATGCACCGGCCCGGTCAGTTCACGGTACGGCGAGGGCAATATCTTCAGAAAGGCTTCGTCGCCGATACGATCGTCCCAATGCTGTTTGACGCGCGCCGATTTTTCTGGATCGATTCCCACGTGAACGGCTGTCCACGGCGCACCCAACGACTTGGCAAAGTTGATGGTATGGATGGTGCCGGCATGCACGTCGTCAATCATCACCAATGTCTTCACCGGGTGTTGCCGTATGTTGGGGAAGAGCGACCCTTTGTTGAGTATTCCGGCCACGTACTTGTAGTGCATGTGGATGCGGTGGAAGACAAAGACCAGTACGGGAATCAAGATCAGGACGATCCAGGCACCGTCACTAAACTTGGCATAGGCGAAGATCAGCATCACGACAAAGGTCATGGTAGCGCCGACCGCGTTGACCGCTTGCTTGGTGCGCCATTGGTCATCGAAGCGCATGATCGCGCCATGTGACTCAATTTCCTCATCTTTTTTCATTTTGCCTACCCGCTGCCAGCGTACAACCATGCCCGCCTGCGACAGTGTGAACGACATGAACACACCGATCGCGTAGAGCGGAATCAACCGTGTGGTATTAGCCTGGAAGATCGCGATCAGTAACGACGCCACTAATGCCAAAATCACAATACCCCAAGAAAAGACCAGGCGCCGTCCGCGATAGGTCAGTTGTTTGGGGAGGAATCCATCAGCGGCTATCAACGCACCCAATAATGGGAAGCCATTGAACGACGTGTTGGCAGCCATGATCAGGATGACCGTGGTAGCACCCAACGTGACATAGTAAAGCCAGTTTGAGCCGTACAAGGTGCGCGCAATCTGCGAGATGACCGTCTCCTGGACATGTTCGCCGGCAACGACATGGACCTGATTAGCGAGGACGGTGATGCCAATAAACATTACCGCGAGAAGGGTACTCATGACGATTAGGGTCTGCGCCGCATTACGGCTTTTGGGCGTTTTGAAGGCCAAAATGCCGTTGGAGATGGCTTCAACGCCAGTAAGTGCGGTGCACCCGCTGGCAAACGCCTTGAGGATTAAGAATAGGGTCAAGGCTTGGGTAGTTTCTGCAAAGACTTCTTTACTAGTCACCGTAGCCAACGTGCCCATCGTTTGCTGCCAAAAGCCAAAGCCCAGCATGCCCACGATCATGAACACAAAGAAGTAGGTCGGAATCGCAAAGACCGCGCCGGATTCTTTGACACCACGCAGATTAATGATGGTGATAAAGGCTACAAGTACAATGGCCAGTTCGACGCGCCAGGGGAAAAGCGCAGGGACGGCCGAAGTGATTTGTGCCACGCCCGAGGAAATGCTTACGGCCACGGTCAGAATATAATCGGTCAGCAGCGCGGCGCCAGCAGTCAGCGCAGGCATATCACCTAGATTGTCGCGAGCTACGATGTAGGCGCCGCCGCCGCCCGGATAGGCGAAAATCGTTTGCCGGTAGGAAATTGTCAGGATGATCAACAGCCCGATGATCACAAAGGCGATCGGGATCGAGAGGCCAAAGAAAGCCGTACCAGCTACGGAGAGAATGATCAGAATTTCTTGCGTGGCATAAGCCACCGACGAGAGGGCATCCGACGCAAAAACAGCCAGACCGATGGTTTTGCTGATCGTCTGGTGCGACGCTTCGGAGGTTGCCAATTTCTGACCGAAGAGTACGTTGCCGACGGTTCCCCGCCGGGCTGTCGAATTAGCCATTGCGCACGTCCATTACCTGCGACCCAATATCTTGGCAAGGGCTTGGCGCTCGGTGGCGCGAACCACCGCCAACACCTCGTCTGATGCCTGCAGCACGGTGTTCCCATTGGGCGCAATGACATCGCCCTTGCGGATGACGGCGGCCAAGGTGCACTGCGGCGGCCACTGGATGTCCTTGATGGCAAGGCCGTTGACGAGCGAGGTCTCGTGAATCTTCTCCTCGACCAGTTCGACTTCTCCCTTGCGCAGTTTGAGCAGCGTCATCATGTCGCCCAGCGACATTTCCTCTACCACCAGTTTGGCCATGATGTCGGCCTGGTTGATGGCGACGTCGACGCCCATTTCGCTCGTGAACAGCCACTGGTTGCGCGGGTTGTTCACGCGGGCAATAATGCGCGGCACACCAAACTCGAAGCGCGCCAGACTGGCCGCCACCAGATTGGTTTCATCGTTGCCCGTCACGGCCGCCAATACCTGTGCATGCCGGATACCGGTCTGTTCCAGGCGCTGTGGGTCGGTGCCGTCACCGGCGTGGATCACTTCGGCCGGCAACTCGCGGTGCAACTTGGTCAAAATGTCCTCGCGCGTGTCGATCACACGCACTTCGTGCCCTTCCTCCAGCAATAGGGTGGCGAGGTGTGACCCAACCTTGCCACCACCGACAATCACGACAAACATGGGTTTCTCCTAGTTTCCCGCTGGCGCGGCGATGGGTGCGATCGCCAGCAATTGTGTCAGCATCTCGGCGGGAATGCACAAATAGGCAAGGTCGTCGGGTTGCAGATGTTCATCTGGCCGTGGCACAAAGGCATGCCCGCCACGCTCGATCGCGCACACGACGGCGTTTCCTTCTAGAATCGCCGTCACCGGCTGGCCGTACCACACTTCCGGCACGCGTACGTTGAGTAAGCGAACGTCGCCGTGGCCAATTTGCTCCATATCGATGACGCCGGGGTGGAGCAGAATCTGCTCCAGACGGCGTGCTCCCCAAGAGGTGGAAGTCACGGTCTGGAGGCCCAGCCGTTCATAGACTTCACGCCGGCCGGGGTTGTAGACGCGCGCCACCACGCGCGGCACCTTGAAAACATCACGCGCAATCTTGGCGGCAACGATGTTTTCGTTGTCGCTTTGTGTGGTGGCTGCGAATGCTTCTGCATGGGCGATCCCGGCGCGTTCGAGCACGCCACGGTCGAAGCTGAACCCTTGTACCGTGCGTCCCTTGAAGTCGGGGCCAAGCCGGTCGAAATGGGCCGAATCTGAGTCGACAATCGTCACCGAGTGACCTTCGAGCGACATCGATCGCGCCATCTCTGATCCCTCGCGCCCGCAGCCCACAATCAATACGTTCATAATGCTCTCCACACGTGCCCCATTAAAAAACCCGCCCAGCAAGGAGCGGGTTCCAGTACCATGCACTAGCCGCTACGGTTGCGGACCCAACAGGTTTATTATGGCTGAAATTTTCTGGCTGTCAAGAACGAGTTTACGATGGAGGCGCAAATCAAAGTGCCCGATCAAGTAGTTGCGCGGATTCTTGCTCAATGGCACTATACCCATATGCACTATGCCGCCCAGGCGTGATTGAGGGCGCCTGCCAAGCGATTGAGAGCTATGAACAAAGACAACTCCCGTGTGACCACTGAGACGGCTTCTCTGCCGGCACGCGTTGCCGAACTTGAGGCGGCATTAGCTTCGCATGCTGACCTGGAACGAAGTTCGTACGCGCTTGCCGAGCGTGGAAAGGAACTGCGCACGCTCTATGCGATCTCTGGGCTGGCGAATACGTTGGGCATGGCCATGCCTGAGTATTTGTTGGAACTGGTCGCCATCCTGCCGGGCGGCTGGCAGTTTGTAGACGACGCCTGTGTATGCGTGACTTTTCGCGACCAACGCTATGTCACGCCGAACTTTCAGGAGACGGCGTGGCAGCAACGCAGTACCGTCAGGGTTTACGATCAAGCAGTAGGGGCGCTGATCGTCGGCTATCTCTCACCTCACCCCGACAGTGACGATGGGCCGTTCTTGGCTGAAGAGCGCAGCTTGATCGATGAAATTGCCACGCGCATCGGGCGCTTTGTCGAACGCAAAGAGGCCGATGAAGCACTGCGGCAGCTTGCGGCGATCGTTGAATTTACCGAGAACGCAATCTTCAGCAAGACCCTGGACGGTGTCATCCTCAGTTGGAATGCGGCTGCCGAGGGCATTTTTGGCTACAGCGCGCGTGAAATTGTCGGCCAGCATTTCTCCCGATTGCTGACGCCGGTTCAGACGGCGGAAGTCACAAACCTGATCGAAAAGCTTACTTTGGGCTATCGCGTCGGCCAGTTTGAGGCCAAGTGGCGGCGGAAAGATGGGCAGGAGATTGACGTTGCTCTCGTGATCTCGCCAATCCGTGATCGCACGGGGCAGATTGTCGGCGCATCCACCATCGCAAGCGATATTACCGAACGCCGGCGCGTGGAAGCGACGTTGCACGACAGTGAAGAACGTTTTCGGCTTACATTTGAACAGGCTGCGGTTGGCATCGCCCACGTTGCGCTCGACGGTCGTTTTTTGCGGGTGAACCGAAAACTATGCGACATCGTGGGGTACACGGCGCCGGAGTTGTTGTCGCGCACGTTCCAGGAAATCACCGTGCCGGATGATCTGGATGCCGATCTTGCCAATATCCAAAAAATGCTCGCCAACGAGTTGCCGACCTATCAGATGGAGAAGCGCTATATTCGAAAAGGTGGCGCGATCGTGTGGGTCAATTTGACCGTTGCGCTAGCACGTGATCCCAGCGGCCAACCGCAATATTTCATCTCGGTGGTGGAAGAGATTTCAGATCGCAAACGGGCAGACGAAGTCCTGCGTCAGGCTGAGGACCGCTACCGGGGGTTGTTTGAGAATTCGCCAATTTCGCTGTGGGAGCAGGATTTCTCGGCGGTCAAGCAGCAACTGGACAGTCTCCGCGCCGACGGGGTAACCGATTTTCGGGCATTTCTGCAAACCCGTCCCGGTCTCGTTCAAGAGTGTTTAGCGCTGGTCAAAATTCTGATGCTCAATCAAGCCAGCCTTGATCTGTATGGCGCTGCCGATAAAGCCGAGATGACGGCTGGGCTGGATCGCCTGGTTCCGCCTGAAGCACACGAACTCTTTTTGGACGAATTGGTGTGGATTGCCGAAGGGCGAACATCATTTTCCTGGGAAGGCATCAACCGCAAGCTTTCGGGAGAACTCATCGACGTCCGCCTCCATTGGCAAGCGGAGCCTGGCTACGAAGCGACGCTGGAGCGGGTGATTGTTTCAATCGAGCAGATTGTCGCACATTCGTAGCGCCTCAGCCTACCCTTCCAACTCCGCGCGCACGCGCTTGGGCATCGTGCGCACGACGAGCGCATATGAGTCATCGATCATCGTCGCCACCACCAGGTCGGGCACGGACGGCGGGCGCGGGCGGAAAGACCGCCGGCGAAGCCGTCCAAAAGCGGGTGTTCAGGCGTTCGACGACGTGTGCTTGCCCCGTTTGCTCCAGACACGCGAGCGCATCGGCAATGGCGTCGGGCGCCCAACGCGCAAGCAGGCCGTCCAACTGTGCCTGGCTCATTGGGTGACGGGTGATAATACCCAGGATGGCGTCGGCTGGTGTGGCATAGTCGCTCACGTCAACCGTGCTGGTATAGGGATGTACAACGTGCGCAATTGGGCCGAGGATCGCGGTCGCGCGCATGAGCCCTTCAGCGTCCGGTGGCTCCACCCACGGCTCGGCAGGCGGCCGGTCGGGGACGACGACATGCACCTGATCCGGTCCGATCCGGCCGATGATCGCGGCCAACTCGCGCAGATTTGACTCGCTGTCGTTGACGCCGTGCATCAGCATCACTTCAATCCAAAGCCGCCCAGCATATTCCTGACGAAAGGTCGTAATGCCGTCGATGAGCCGCGCAAAGGTGGCCTCGGCGTGCGGGCGATGGATGCGGCGATAGAGGTCCGCATTTCCAGCCGAGAGTGTCGGCATGACCACATCGGCAGGCAGCAGACCGGCGCGCACCTCCGGCATAAAAAGCAGCGTGCCGTTGGTGATGACGGCGATGGGAATGGTGGTCATGGCTTTGACCTGTTCGATCAACCAACCAATGTCCCGATGCAATGTCGGTTCACCGGAGCCGACGAAGGAGATGAAATCGATGTCGCCGGGCTGATGGCGGTCCAGCACAACACGGATTTCTGCGAGGATCAGATCCGGTGGTGCGTAGGCGCGTCGTTCGTTGGTCAGCGGCACCGACCGTCCCAGTTGGCAGTAGACGCAGTTCCAGTTGCACGTTTTGAGGGGAATTGGGTCGATGCCGAGCGATCGACCCAGGCGGCGGGAAGGAATGGGACCGTAGACGTAGTTCATGAGCGACTTAGTCAAGTGCGCGCACCAACAGCAACGGGCGGTCGGCTTTGTGGAGGATGCCAATTGCGATGCTGCCATAGAAGACCTGGCTCAGACCTGTGCGTCCATGGCTGGCCATGGCAATCAAGTCAGCTTTCTCGCGTTCGGCGACCGCAAGGATGACGGTGACGACCGGGCCACTTTCGACGACAGATTTGACTGCGATGCCAAGCGTCTTGAGTTTACCTTCCTTGCCGGCCAGATACTCGCGGGCTTCGCTCGCCAGGCGCTCGGCATCCTTGGGATCATAGTAGGGCACCATGTCATAGGGGGTGATCATGGCGACGTTTAGTTCGACTACTTGTAGCAGGATGATTTTGGCTTGGTACTTGAGGGCCAGCGATTCAGCATGCGCCAGGATCGACTCAGCGCGTTTTGAACCATCTAATGGGACAAGAATGGCAGTGTACATAGCGCTCTCCTCTTAAATTGTGTGCCGATGTTGATCGGAACGAGCACAGCGGGCCTTGCCGCCGAAACTGCGATGCGCCCACCACTCCAGTGTACACCGTTCGCTGCCATTGCGGAATTCGACGCCGGTCGAGTCTTTATCCTGGTCATGTGACCAGCGCGACCTGTGGTATACTTACTGCACCCGCCTAGCCTTGCTGCCCATTCTGCAGGTGCTCATAGATATGGTGACGCACCGCATAGGCCGCTGCTTCGGCACGTGAGGAAAGATCGAGTTTGGACAATATCGAACTGACGTAGTTGCGCACGGTTTTTTCGCTGAGGAAGACACGTTCGGCGATTTCGCGGTTGGTCAGCCCTTCCGTAATCAGGGCGAGGATGTTCAACTCCTGCTCGGTGAGGGCAGCAAAGTATTCGTCTTCGGCTTTGCGTGCGGACTCGCGCACGCGTTGGAAAAGTTTCTGCGTCAGCGTTGGGTCCACCATGGATTCGCCACGGCCGACCGTTTCGAGCGCGCGCACCAGGTCGTCACTGCCGATCTGTTTGAGCACGTAGCCGCTGGCGCCGGCGCTAATGGCCTCAAACAGCACGTCATCATCGGCATGGGAGGTGAGCATGATGACTTTGGTCTCGGGGCGCAATTCAAGGATGCTGCGCGTCGCTTCGATGCCGTTTCGGCCAGGCAGGCGGATATCCATGACTACGATATCGGGTTCATGACGCACCGTCATGTCAAGCGCCTCCTGGGCGTCGTGCGCTTCGGCGACGACGTCAAAATGAGGATAGCGCGATAGCAGTGTGCGCAGACCAAGCCGTACTATTTCGTGGTCGTCAACCAAAATGATTCGTAGGTGCATGGTGTTTCAAAAATGAGAGCACGAAGCCTTGGGTCGCTCGTGCTAGATCTAGCCAGAATTGTGTCAATCTTAACACAGGTGAACGGAAACCTGAATTCGATGGTCTATGTCTGCAATTAACACACGTTCTTTACGCTGGTTGGGTGTGGTGGTGCCCGTGCTGTTTTGGATTGGGGTGCTGCTCTTCGAGGTCGTGGTGCTGCATGCTCCGTTTGTATTTCCGGCGGCGATCACCGAGATTGTGCTGATCACCTTGGGATCGACGTTTTTTGCCAACTGGGTCACCTTGAGCCTTGAACGCCAACAAGCAGAACTGCGGCGGCGCAGCGAGCATCTGGTGGCGTTGCGGGACGCAGGCCTGGCGTTGACCACAGAACTGGATCTGTCAAAGGTGCTGCAGCGCGTGGTCGATCTCAGCCGTACGTTGGTGAACGCGCGGTTTGGGGCGTTGGCCGTGCTTGGCGCGGATGGCAAGAGCATCGCCCAATTTTATACCTCTGGCATGACGCCGGAGCAGCGCGCAGCGATGGGGCGCCCACCGGCCGGCGCCGGTTTGTTGGGGATCATGACCCGTGAGGGCGCTGCGTTGCGCGTTGACAGTGTGGCGGACGACGAGCGTGCCGCCGGCTTTCCAGAGGGCCATCCACCCATGCGCACCCTCGTCGGCGTGCCGATCATCTCCAAAGGAAAGATTTTCGGCAACCTCTATCTTGCCGATAAACGGGTGGGATTGGACTCGGGCGGCATGGTCTCGGCTGTTTTCACGAGCGGCGATCAAGAGATTCTCGAAATGTTTGCGGCTCAGGCCGCCATTGCGATCGAAAATGCGCAACTCTACAAGGAAAATCAGCATCTTGCCGTCCTGCATGAGCGCGACCGCATCGGTATGGACTTGCATGATGGTGTGATTCAGTCCATCTACGCGATTGGCCTATTGCTCGACGACGCGCGGCATCGTCTTGTCGTCGAACCGGACCGCGTCCGCGGTACGCTGGCGACGGCGATCGACGGCCTCAACAATACGATCCAGGATATCCGCAACTATATTTCAGACCTTCGCCCACAACGTTTTCAGGGGCGCAATGTCAAGCAAGGGCTCGAGCACCTTGTCCAGGAGCTGCGCACCGATACCCTCTTTGTCGTGAAACTCGATGTGGACACGCAGGCTGCGGCGGCATGCACCGCCCGCCAGGCCGACGAATTCTTGCACATTGCCCAGGAAGCGCTCGTGAATATCCGCAAACATTCCGAGGCCACGACCATCACGATGCGCTTTCAATTTAGCGACGGCTTGTTGCAGATGCGTGTCCAAGATGACGGCGCCGGCATCAACCCAGCCGAGGCGCGCCAAACCCGCGGCAATGGCCTGCGCAACATGCGGGAGCGCGCCCGTGCCTTACACGGCGAATTTCGTATGGACACGCAACTGGGCCATGGGACGCAGATTATCGTGATGGCGCCAATTGAGAAACGCAACGCATAGGTCTGCATGACTACTTGTCCCCAAGTCTAGGTGACGATTGCCCCTTGGTTCGCCGCCGCGTGGGCTTTATACTAGCGACAGTATTACCCAACCATTATCCTGAATTGGCGGCGTGGAAGGAGTCTTGTGGCGACGATGCTGGCCATCCACACCGAAGCACTCACCCGCGATTTCAATGGCACGTGCGCAGTCGACGGCCTGAATCTTGCCGTGGCTCCGGGCATTGTCTATGGGTTGTTGGGTCCTGCCGGCTCCGGTAAATCAACCATTGTCCGTTTGTTGCTTGGGCTGCTGGAGCCGACGAGCGGTTCAGCGCAGGTATTAGGCTTCGATGCGCGCACAAACGGCCACGCCATCCGTGCACGCAGCGGCGTAGTTCTCCAATCGCCGGGCCTCTATACGCGGTTGAGTGTAGAGGAAAACCTCAACCTATTCGGCCGAATTTGGCGTCTGCCGGCGTCTGAACGCGCCACGCGCACGCGCGAATTGTTGACCCATTTTTGTCTTTGGGAGCGACGCAAGGAGGCGGTCAGCCAATTGAGTCGCGGGCTGCAGCAACGGTTAGCCATCGCGCGCTCCTTCTTGGCGCGGCCGGCGCTGCTGTTGTTGGATCAGCCAACGGCGAGCTTGGATCCGACGACAGCCGAATTGCTTCGTCTTGATCTGGCGGCGCTTGTGGCCGAGGAGGGGGTCACCGTGCTGTTGACCACCGAAAATCCAAGCGAAGCCGAACAGATGTGCGATCGGTTGGCCGCGCTGCGCGCGGGACGGGTGGTGGCTGAGGGCTTGCCCGGGGATCTGCTCCACGCTGGCGCGAAGATGCGGCTCGAAATCGTGGGGCGTGGTTTTACAGTCGACATGGTGGCGTTGGTGGCGCGCCGGCGTGAGGTTAGCGCCGTCCATCCGATGGGGGAACGGTTGTGGATTGATCTGGAGGCGGGCGCGTGTGCTGCGCCGCTGGTCAACTTGTTGGTGGAATCAGGTGCAGAGGTCGAAGAGGTGCTGCATCATCAATCTGTATTGGAGACTATTTGTGCCGAGGCGCAGCAGGCGGCGCCATGAATACAGGCATGTGGGGCGATCTGTGGACCGTAGTGCGCAAAGAATGGCTGGAGTGGTTTGCCACACGTAGTGCACGGGTCGAAATCGTGGGCGCGATCCTCATTTTTGGCGTTTTGGCGCCGTTGACGGCCGGTCTGTTTTGGGCGGAGAGCCTTCGGGTGCAGTGGCTTTGGATCTGGTTACCCCTGTTTGTGAGTATTGGTCCCATCGCCGACACGTTTGCCGGTGAACGTGAACGGGATACGCTGGATGTTTTACGCGCCTCGCGGCTGTCTGAGCGCGCGATTGTGTTAGGTAAGGTTGTAGCGGCGGCGGCGTATGGGTGGGGCATACTGCTGATTTGCCTGCTCGTAGGTCGTTTGACGGTGAGTATTCTGAGTGGATCGCTGGCGCATTTTCAGGGGCTGCCTGAACTGGGCTTGCTCGTCGCCTTGGGCTTGCTGGCGGCCGGGTTTACGGCGACAGCCGGCGTGCTGATTTCGCTGTGCGCACCGACGGTGCGTCAGGCGCAACAGGGCATGACCATCGTGATGCTGATTATGTCCCTGCTGACCATTTTACTCTCCGAGCGCTTGGCCGCTACGTTGCCGGTGGCGTTTGGCGCCGGCATGCTGCTTGCCATCGTGGACCTGGGCCTGCTCGGCGTCTTGCTGGTTGTCTGCCGGCGTTCGGCGTGGCTGGCCCACTGAGGGCGACCGATGCGCGGCTGCTGGATTGGCTGTGCGCATCGGCACGTGCACTGCTTGACGCCCAATCGGGGCAAAGGTAGACTGAACAGGCAGTCACGCGCTGCGCTCGCTCACCCAATTTCTGCCGCTCCTGGGCGCCAACTTGAAGGAAGTCAAAGATGACGAAGAAAATCGTTCCTGGCCCAACCTACGCCGAAATGCGTAACCCGTTGCTTTTGTCGAATGCGCTGCGTGAGCAAGCGAATGCCGCGCGCAGCGATGAATTGAATCCCATCAACTTGTTCAATATCAACTGGAAAAACACGGGCGACACGCCCGATGTGATCGTGCTGCCCAAAGAATTGACCGGTGTGGCGGCCAATATCGTTGTACTGTCCGGCCGTACCTTCCCGAGCGGCAGTATGAAGGTCGGTCCCGCGTATGCGACGCTGGCCGAGACTGAAGCCGTCGCCAACCTGCGTCCGGGCGACCGCGCGGTCGTCGGCCCCAGCACGGGCAACTTTGGCATCGGCACGGCCTACGTGAGCCTGCTCAAGGGCTATCAAGCTGTAGTTGTGATGCCCGACAACATGAGTGAGGAGCGCTATGACCGCATTCAGAAATACAAGGGCACGCTTGACCTGACGCCGGGCACCGAGTCGGATGTGATTCTGACCTTGGAACGCACCCACAGTGAATATATCGCCAAGCCAGAGAAATACGTGGTGCTTGCGCAATTCGAGCTGTTGCCCAACTATCGTTTCCACCGTCATGTGACCGGTGCGGCAGTGGTTGAGGCGGTCAAGGGGGTAGGCAACGGGCGGGTGGCCGCGTTCGCCAGTGCGCCAGGCAGCGCGGGGACGTTGGCTGCGGGCGACTATGTCAAGTCGCTCTATCCAGATGCCAAGATCGTGGCCCTCGAACCGCGCCAATGTAGCACGCTCTACGACGGCGGGCAGGGTCAGCATCGTATCGAAGGGATCGGCGACAAGATGGTGACGTTGATCCACAACGTCTTCAATACGGATCTGCTGATGCTAATCAACGATGAAGACACCGTGCGCGGGATGGAAGTCATCCAGAGCGGCACCCATGTGTTGGTGGACCGGCTTGGCGTGCCCAGCGAGGTAGCCTGCCACTTGTTTGATCGATTCGGGCCGAGTTGCATCTGCAACATCGTCGGCGCCATCAAGACGGCCAAATATTTGGGGTTAGGGCCTGAAGACAACGTGGTCACGATTGCCACCGACTCCTACGACCGCTATCCGTCGGTGAGCCAGGCGCTTTACGGCCGGATTGGGGGCAAGCCGAGCGACGACCAACTGGAATTGTGGGCCAAGGGCGTCTTCCTCGGCGCCACCCTGGGCGAGATCGTCGATCTGACCAAAGCCGGTCAGCATCAGCGTCTGCAACAGATGAAAACCGACCTGTGGACGCGCTTTGGGTATGACGAAGGCTACATCCGCCAGATGGCCGACCAATCCTTCTGGGACGGCGAATATGCCAAGATCAAAGAGATTGACCCGTTGATCGCCGAGACGCGCGGCAAATTGCCGGCGAGTTGAGGGGTGAGCGGGTGACTTAGGCGTCGGCGGCGGCGAAGATGCTGCCGACGTCTATGGCAAAGCCGGACAATAAAACAGAGGTCGCTTGTTCATGCGCGCCGAATACGCCATGCTGCCGGTAGACGTCGCCCTCTAATTGCAGCACTGTGATCGTACGGCTGCGACGATCCACGATCCAATATTCAGGAATGTCCGCCTGCGCATATTCCTGCCGTTTTAACACCCAATCGCGATCTGGGTCATCCGGGCTGACCACCTCCACCACGAGATCGGCCCCCTCCCAATATTGTTCCCGTTGTCGATAGCGATGCTCTGTTTGCATGAACACAACATCGGGCTCACGGAACTTGCCGGGCCAGAGCCGCACAGGAAGAGGCGCCATCAACACTTCACCGTGCCGGCCATTTGCCACAAATGCGGCAAGCAATTGGAGCAGAAATGCAACGATACGTTGGTGACGTTGGCCGGGCATTGCCACAACCTCCAGATTGCCATTAGAGTATTCAACCAAAAGGTTCGTATCCAGCGCAAGGTATTCAGCTTCTGCCCAGTGTCCCTGTCGCGGAAACAGGCGCGCCACATCCCATGTCGGTTCGCCGGTCTGTTTCTGATCCAGTGCAGCTGATGTCATCGCTGTTCCTCCTTGCCCAAACATCTATCGTGCATCTGCCATCATCCCTGGTCAAACTCGATCCAGACTTCGCCTTGACCGTCGGGAACGGTGAAACCGAAACTCTGGCTGTCGCGCTCGCCGTTGCCGTCCAGCACCCAGATCACATAGTTGCCGGCGATGTTGTTGCCGGGAATGCTGTCCGGGCTTACTTTGTATTCATAGTTATACTTACCATTAGGGCCTTGTTGGTCGGATTGCGCGACACTGCGCACACTGTCGCTGACGGGCAGTTTTTGGCCGTCTTTTTCGACCCACACAAAATAGCTGCCTTGCGGCTGGCCGCCGTCGATGCCGCTATGGATGAAGTGCAACTGAAACTTGAGTTCGCTGCCGCCGTTGGGCGAGAATTTTGGCCCGCCGCGCAACTTGAATTTGCAGCCGTCCCCGCCGATGCCGGCGCATGCGTCCGCTGCGGGGGCGGGCGCCGCCGGCGCTGCCGTTGGTTCGGGCTGAGCGGGAGCCGGCTGAGCGGGAGCCGGCTGCGCGGGTGCGGCTTGGGCGGGTGCTTGCGCTACCGGTTGTCCCGTACCAGGCGCCTCGACCACGGTCGCCAACTCCTCGTTTGATTCGTCCGTGAACTCGGTGTTGACCCAGCCTTCTTGCCCATTGACGCAACAGATGAGATACCAGGTTTTTTCGGCGTTGCGGCCCTTGATATCGAACTTCTCGCCCAGGGTGGCGGTGCCAACCAATCCGTAATCGGTGCCAGGTCCCGTGCGTACGTTGATAATGTCCACCTCGACCTTGAGACCGGGCGTCTTGACTGCAGCGGGTGTGGCGGTCGCGTCCACTGCCGCCGTCGTGCTAACGGCCGTCGTTTGGGTCAGCGGCGCCGAGTCCACAGGCGGCGCAACGGCGACCGGGATTACCTGCGGTGGCTGAGTGGCGACGGGCGCCGGCGTGGGCGTTTCCGGCAGCACGGGAGTGGGCGTAAACGTAGGAACTAGCGTGCGCGGTGGTAAGGTCGGTGTGGGGGCGGCTTCTTGGCTACCGCCAAAGAAGAGACCACACCCACTCAAGGTGAGGGCAGCAGTCAGCACAAAGCCGGCGACCAAGGCTCGGTGGATATGTTGGTTGATGATCATGCGCTTTCGCTCCAGATTCGTTGCATTGACACGCTAGAAACGACTATGGCATAGTACCATTATGATCCGGCAACCCGACAACCTGTTCGACGATCAAATCGAAGTCTGGCAAGTCGATCCGGCTTTTGCCACCCGCCGAGGAATACACCTTACTTGGCTGGGTCTATTTCTTGTGTAAGGCAAGCTCAACTGATTTTTTGAACCGTATACACGCCGGCGGCGGCCCGCACATGGAGCGTCTCGCCGCGGGTTGCACCGTCCGGTCCCATCACCACGACACCGTCCATGCGTTGGATAATGCTGTAACCACGCTTGAGGACGCGCAGGGGATTGAGCGACTCCAGACGCTGGCTTGCTGCCACCTGGCGGTCGTCCAGCCGCTCCAGCCGGCGACGCATCGCGCTGTGCAGGCGCCGCGCGCGGTCGTCCAGCCGCTGTACCTGTGTGTCGAGCTGGCGACGCGGGTGCACACGGCGCAGGCGGGCATCGGTTTGAGTCAGGCGCCGCCGTTCTTGTTGCAACCGGATGGCAGCCCGTTGAACCATGCTGCGCTGCACTGCCTCCAGTTGGCCGATCAATTCGGCGCGGTCGGGCGTGGCGGCGACGGCGGCGGCCGAAGGTGTAGGTGCACGCAGGTCGGCCACGAAGTCGGCAATCGTAAAGTCGGTCTCATGGCCGACACCGCTCACAATGGGCAGATCACTGGCGGCAATGGCGTAGGCCACACGTTCGTCGTTGAATGCCCATAGATCTTCGATACTGCCGCCGCCACGCGCCACAATCAGCGTATCGATGGGCGCCACGGTCCCATGGTAGCGGTTGGCCGCGGCGACGGCGTTCGCAATCTGTGCGGGCGCTTCACTGCCTTGCACCAGCGTGGGAAAGACGATCACGTCCACGGCAGGCCAGCGCGCCGATAGCACGCGCAGAATGTCGCGCAACGCTGCCGCATCCGGGCTAGTGACGATGCCGATCCGCGCCGGCGACACCGGCAGCGGCTTTTTGCGTCCGATGTCGAACAGCCCCGCCGCCTGCAGCCGCGTCTTCAACGCCTCGAACTGTGCATAGAGCTGGCCGCGTCCGGCCGCGCGCAGGATATTGACATAAAGCTGATAGGCGCCGCTCTCAGGATAGACGCCGATGTAGCCATGCGCGATCACCTGGTCACCCTCCCGTGGGAGCCAGCTTTGCGCTTGGGCGGCGCCTTTCCACATGACGGCGTTGACCGTGGCGCCGGCGTCCTTGAGCCGAAAGTAGACGTGGCCGCTGGCCGCGCGCTTCCAGTTGCTGATCTCACCCGACACCCACAGATCGCGCAACGTGGCGTCGCCCTCGAACAGGGTGATGATGTGTGTGGTCAGATTTGTGACTGTGATCGGGTCCATGCTGGCTGCTTCTCCAACTTTGCCGGGCGCTCGTTAGTTCCGGCGTGCGCGCTGTGGGTGGTATTCTACCATAGGTGCGCCGAGGTTCAATCGGCCATGGCCAGCGCTTTCTCGAGTTGTGGACGTGAGGCCAGGCTTTCGGTGCCCCCCGTGCCACGCAGCGTCGATGCGGCGGCCAGGGTGGCAAAGTGAAAGGTGTCTGAGCCACCGGTGTCATAGCCACCGGCGCAGACGATGTTGGCGTCGGCGATTTGGCTCAACGGGCTGCCCGCAATCGAGGTGAACGCGACGACGAAGGCGCCGCGCTCCTTGGCGATTTGGGCGGCCTGGTTTGAGTCGGTTGTCGAACCGCTGCCTGAGTAGGCCATGAAGGCCGTCTTGCTCCAGTCATGGCATCGGTCTGGTCGGCATCCATCCCGGCAAATTTCCAGTAGCCATAGGCGGCCACCTGGGCCACAAATTGCGACGTACCCAACCCCGACCCTACACAGCACGTGATGCCGCGCTGCACCATTGTATCGGCAATCGACGCGATCAACGTCTGTCTTGTTGCTTGGGTCACGGAGAGTGAAGCCCTGAAGGGTTCTTGGGGATAAATTATAGCAGGTTGAAGCAGTGGCGCAACCCATCCCACTGTTATGGCCCCAGTTCTGCCCACGCGTGCCCGGTGGTTGTCAGCACAGCCCCGTCGCTAGCCCGGTAGAGTTTGAGGATCAGGCGATAGCCGTCTTGTGCCGGCCAAGGCACGCTGACCCGGCTGGTGTGGGGCGCCGCGGACGCCGGCGCGCCGTCGCGTTGGGCAAAGAGTGTGCCGGCGGCGTCGAGTACCTGCAATGAATAGCGCAGATCGGGGTCGATGGCTGCCGGCCAGGTGATGGCCGCCAATGCGGCATCAGGCTGCCACTGCACGCTGATTGGCCCGACGGTCGTGGCAGACAAGGCTGTCGCCGGGTCTGTCTGCGCATCGCCAAAGCGCAACTCCGGGAGCAACATCACCGGCGTTGACGGATCGGCCAGCCGCACTTCCACCAGTCGCTGGCTGCCAAACCAGCGCTGCTCACCGACAAAGCCGTGTGCTGCAAGCCAGCGTTCGGTCGTCGAGCCGGGGTCGTTCTCGGCGGTGTTTTGCAGGTTGAGCCAGACCCGCCGGTAGCCGTCCAGCCACTGCCCAAGCCGCGCGGCGGACGCTGCATCCATCTGCGCGCGCCGTGCCCAGCCGATCAGGGGGATCGCCGGCGCTCGGTTGAGCCAAAGCGCGGTGCGTCCGGGCGCATCACTGCCCGCTGCAGTGTCGAGCAGGACGACATCGCCGGGGCGCTGCAATTCACGCACGGCGGCCAACAGGGCGGCGGTCTCTTCACGTACGGCGCCGGTATCTTCCGTGCGTGGATCGCCAAACGCCGTTGCTGCCATCAACATGGCAAGCAGCAGCGGGAGGGTGACGAGCGCAGCCGGCAGCCATCGGCGCATTGCGGTGCGTTGGGTGGACCGGCTGGCCAGGATCAGCGCCGTGATTGTCGCCGCGGCGACCAGCACCACGCCGCCCCGATGCCACAGCGGCAGCGTGCTGAAATAGGGTTGCAGCCAAAGCGGGTCGCGGGTGGGGCCGAGCAGTTTCCCCCAGTAGGTGATCAGGGGTGAATGGGGCAAGCTCCACAACAACTGCGCAAAGGGTACGCCCGCCTGCATGTCGAGCCCTTCCTGCCGCTCGAAGTTGACCAGCACCCCCGGCAGTTGCACCGCCAGTGAGAGCAGTACCACCCCCGCGACGACGACGCCCCGCCATCTTCGGCTACCGACCCAGCGCAGCGCGGGCAACGCCAACAAGGCCAGCGCCGGCACGGCGACAATCACCATGCGCGGTCCCCATGCCCGCCCACCCGGCCAGTCGTACCACAAGGCGTACAAGATAATCAACGTCGCCGCGCTAAAAAAGGCTAGCGCGGCGTCCCACCAGCGTCGTTCGCGTCGCCACCAGCCGAGTGCCGGCAGTGCCAGGATTGCCATGGGCATGTACCAGAGCAGCCCCTTGCCCGCTGAGAAGAGTTGGCCCGTGATGCCGGTGACCAGTGGTGTATTGAATTGCTCGGAAGGCTCGAGCGGAAAGCCAAAGAACGTGTGAAAGCGCAGGTAGTTGTATCCCAGCGTCAACAGCAGCCCGACGGCCGCCGACGCGCCGAAGAGCAAGGCCCGCTGCCAGCGGATCGCTGCCGTTGTGTCCTGCGGTTCGACGAGCCAGACCGCCAGCAGATAGAGGCCGAACACCGGCGCCGCCACCACATTGGAAAACTTGGCCAGCACCAGCAGCGAGATTCCCACCCCGGCCCACAGCACTGGCCCCGGTTGCAGCGCTGTACCGCAGTTGCGCCGCTCCCCCAGGGCCCCGTAGAGCGCCATCAACAACCCGAACGCGGCGAGCGGCTCGGAAAAAAGCGTGCGAGCATAGGGGAACATGGGTGTCGCCAGCCCAAAAGCCAGCGCGCCGAGCATGGCAGTGCGGTCGCCCAAGGCGAGCAGGCGCCCGGCCCGCAAGAAAAGCACGCCGGCGGCGGCCGTCAAAAAGGCGTTGGCCAGCAGCGCTACCTGGATGGCCCCTAGTGTCTCGAATTGTTTTCCTAGCGCATAGAACGGCAGCGCCACCAACGAAGGGCCGAGGCTTTTCTTGGAATAGAGATCGCCTTCGACGCCAGCGATGTTCTGCGGCGGGGTGCGCAGTTGATCCCATTCCATCTGCCGGGTCGACCAGCCCGTGCCGGTGACCAGGCTGTCGGTGACTGCGAGCGCCGAGAGTTCATCCACGGCGTGGATCACGCCGGAGTAGGTGAGCAGGTAGATCGTAAGGAGGAGGGAGAAGAGCCAAAGCTCTTGCTTTTTTAAGCTGGATCGGATGGTTGTTTTGTCCTTACCCGTGCGAATCACGCGCGGATCGTATAACGGGTCGTGTGAAACGTCAAGCGCTTGACCAGCTGGCAGTCGCGCGAATTGTGAAAATCCACTACCGAGCCATCGTGTGCTATACTGCCGTTAGCAGCTTGGCGCTGAGTAAGGCGAACACAGCTGCACCTTGACACCCTGACCGAAATCATCAATCAAAAGGAGTCACGCAATGCCAAGACCGGTAACCTTATTTACGGGTCAGTGGGCCGATCTGCCGTTAGAAGTGGTCGCGCAGAAGACCAGCGCATGGGGCTTTGATGGCCTGGAACTAGCATGCTGGGGTGATCACTTCGCGGTGGACGCTGCCCTGGAGAAAGACAGCTACGTGCGCGAAAAGCGCGACCTGTTGGAGAAGTATGGGCTGAAGTGCTGGGCGATCAGCACCCACCTGGTTGGCCAATGTGTCTGCGACGATCCCATCGACGAGCGGCACAAAGGCATTCTTCCCCCGCGTATCTGGGGTGATGGCAAGCCTGAAGGCGTGCGCCAGCGTGCGGCCGAAGAGGTGAAGAACACGGCGCGTGCCGCCAAGCTCTTTGGCGTCGACGTGGTCAATGGCTTTACGGGTTCCCAGATCTGGCGCACCGTGGCGCTTTTCCCGCCGGTGCCTGCAGCGATGATCGAGGCCGGTTACCAGGACTTTGCCGACCGCTGGAACCCAATCCTCGACGTCTTTGACGAGAATGGCGTGAAGTTCGCCCTGGAGGTGCACCCCTCCGAGATCGCCTACGACGTGTGGACGACCCATCGCACGCTCGACGCGTTGAAGCGCCGTCCGGCGTTTGGCATCAACTTCGACCCGAGCCACCTCTACTGGCAGATGATCGATTCCGAGAACTTTGTGTATGAGTTTGCCGACCGTATCTACCACATGCACGTCAAGGAATCGATCCGGCTGCTCAACGGGCGCAACGGAATCCTGAGTTCGCACCTACCTTTCGGCGATCATCGGCGCGGCTGGGATTTTGTCTCGCCTGGCCGTGGGGGCGTGCCCTTTGAGCGCATCTTCCGTGCACTCAACACGGTGGGCTATCAGGGTCCCTACTCCATCGAGTGGGAAGATAACAACATGAATCGCGACCAGGGCGCGCCCGAAGCATTGGCGCATGTGCGCAGCCTCGATCTCACGCCATCCAGCCAGGCCTTTGAAGCGGCCTTTGCCAGTAAGCAATAGGAGGAGACCGATCATGGCAGAAGGAGCAGGGTTCACTTCAATGGCCGCCGCCGCGGCCGAGGGTCAGGCGCCGGAGATTGGCGTCGGCATGCTTGGGTACGCGTTCATGGGCAAGGCGCACAGCAACGGCTACAAGAAAATGTCCTACATGATGTACCCGCCGCCGGCTGTGCCGCGGCTAGTGGCGATCTGCGGGCGCAATGCCGAGGCCACGCGCGCCGCTGCCATGCGCTTCGGCTATGACTCCTACTACACCGACTGGCGCGAGATGTTGGCCGACGACCGCGTCCAACTCTTTGACAACGGTGGCCCCAACGACGCGCACGCTGAACCGTGTATTGTCGCGGCACAGGCCGGCAAACACATCCTGTGCGAAAAGCCGTTGGCGCGTACAGCCGAAGAGGCCAAGGGCATGCTCGACGCCGTCAACAAGGCTGGCGTCAAGCACATGGTGGCCTTCAACTATCGATTTGTGCCGGCAATCCGTCAAATTCGCCTACTCATCGAGAGTGGAGCGCTGGGGCGCATCTACCATTTCCGCGCCAACTACCTCCAGGAATGGATCATGCCGCATTACAACACGCCCATGATCTGGCGGTTGGACAAGCGCGTGGCCGGCAGCGGCGCCCTGGGTGACCTGGGCGCCCACATCATCGACCTCGGTCGCTATCTGGTGGGTGAGATCAGCAGTGTCAGCGCCATGACCAAGACCTTTGTCACGGAGCGCCCATGGGCCGACGGGTCGACGGGCAAGGTGGATGTCGACGACGCCTTTGCCGCCGTCGTGGCGTTCCAAAACGGCGCGCTGGGCACGCTTGAGGCGACCCGCTTTGCCGCAGGGCGCAAGAACGCTCAGACCTTGGAAATCAACGGCGAGAAGGGATCGCTGCGCTTCAATCTCGAGCGTATGAACGAACTCGAGGTTTTCTGGATCGACGACGAGCCCAAGGAGACGCGGGGCTTCCACAATGTGTTGGTCTCAGAACCCTACCACCCGTGGTGGGAGAACTGGTGGCCCCAGGGACACATGATCGGCTGGGAGCACACCTTTGTGCACGAGATCGCGCACTTGCTCGACTGCATTGTCCACGACAAGCCGGTGGCTCCCATCGGCGCTGATTTCGAGGACGGCTATCGGGCGGCCGTGGTCTGCGATGCGATCCTGGAGTCGGCGCAAAGCAGACGCCAGGTGGATTGCGCGTATTAGGGAGACGAGTGTACGGGAAGGGACCGGGAAGGTGTCCCGATTGCCTTCCCGTGCTTCCCGCTTTCCTGTGAGTCCTGCCTTCACGCAAGTGCCAATACCGAGCAATTGTCCCAGGAGATTCTGCGCCTGATTCAGATCGGGCCTGAACTCGTGGCTTGGCTGTGCATCCACATGATCGCGGTCAACGACGTCGACTTCTCGGCGGCTGCCACCTTGCGCGAGACATTCAAAGAACTAGAGCAGGCAAAGGTGCGGCTGGTCTTTGCCGACGTCAGCGAGAAAGTGCGTAGCGAACTCGATCGCTCCGGCATCACGACGCTGGTCAAAGCAGGCGCCATCTAGGCCACTGAGGAAGACGTCCTTGGTGCCTATCGATGCCGGTAAACTTAAGTTTGCTAACGAGGATGAATGCGTTATGATAGTCGCCCCCGTATCGGCTGGGTTTTGTGGCCGATTCGAATCAAAGGGAGCGACCTATGCGGCAATCCTACCCACGATCGACCGTCTGGCTATTGGGCCTACTGGTGGCGACCCTGTTTAGCGTGCTTACCCCTGTGTTGAGTCGTTCTGCCCAGGCGGCCGCCACCGACACGCCGCTGCCGGTGGCGGCCGGCAATGTGGAAGAGTGGGCGGCCGGCGCCGGCCTGCTCTACTGGGCAAACAACTGTTATGCCGACGAATTCAACCCGTTTGCCGAGTTGAAGCGCAAGCCAGCCGGCGGCGGCACCGAACGCACGCTGGCGGCGATCGAGGATTACGCACGGTGCATCACCTTTCGGAACCTGCGCAGTGCGGACGATGGGCTTTACTACTTCGATTACAGCCAGCAAAGTATTGAACGGATGCCGTTGAGTGAACCGTACACACCAATCGTGGTCAAGGCGCTCAGCATCAACCAATTTCCTGCTGGTAACGCGTTTGTGGAAGCCGGCGGCTACCTGTACTGGGTGTCGGCCGCCAACAAGATTTACCGCGTGGCCAAGGATGGCAGCGGCGATGTGCAAACCGTGGCCGAAACTGCCGCCTCACCGGCGGATGTGATGGTTGTTGGCACTACGGTCTACTGGACAGACAGCACGGGCGTATGGACGACGAATGTTGCCTGCGCGTCGTTGCCCTGTGCCGGCAATCAACAGTTCGCCGCGTTTGGCGCCAACACCGGCGGCTATGGGCTGCTCTATCAGCCCATCGGCGGCATATTGGGCAACTATCGTATCTATTGGGTGCAGCGGGTCGTGAACGGCGGCAACGCCGACTACCAGATTCGCTATCGCTCCTGCAATCAGTTCCAGGTCTGCGTAATCGCCCCTCCGCCCCCGGCGCCGCTGCCGGCGGCAAGCACCTTCTACGGGGCGACGATCAACTGGCGGATCGGCAGCTTGCTGCTCGCCAACAATAGTCTCTATTGGAGCGAGTCGGATCAAACTACGGTCATCAACAACAATGGCGACCTCAAGCGTAGAGCGTATAACGCGGCGGCGCCGGGCGCCGACACCATCGCCACCGGCCAGGCCAAGATTGACGATCAACTCTTTGTGGCCAACGATACACTCTTCTTTGCGCGCCAAAACACCGGTATCTACGGTCTGTCGCTCAACGCCGCTGCCATCGTGCGCGATTTCGCCATGGATGGCATGGAGGTCACCCAGGCGATCCAGAACCTGGCAAACGAGGTGCCGCTGGTCGCCGAAAAGACAACCTACGTGCGCGCCTATGGCAAGCAACTCTCCGGACCTAGCGCGCCCAACGTCGAAGCCTGGCTGGTTGGCACGCAGAACGGCAACGCGCTGCCCGGGTCGCCATTGCACCCGGTGAACGGGGTGCGCGCGTTGGCCAGCGCGGGCGGCTATGATCGCGCCCGGCTTAGCGATGGCTGGTATTTTCTGTTGCCGGCCAATTGGATCAAAGCCGGCCCGATCGTACTGAAGGCAGTGATCGATCCCCGTCAGATTCATAGCGACCCGAGTCGCGTGAACAATGAACTGAGCCGAACCTTCGTCTTTCAGACCCAGCCACCGGTCTGTGTGTGGACGGTGCCCGTGCGCACGCATACCCCAGTACCGTCGACTCAAAACCCCAACTTCTGGAACATGGTCGACCACTTCAAACGGCGTTGGCCGGTACCCGACGTTTGGATTTTCCGGGATACCGAGCCCGTCGAAGAATTACAGGTCTGTACATGGGGGCCGTTCCCCTATCCGTGCTACGGGCCCTATGAGTTGGAGGATGGTTGGGGTCTCACCAACGGCATGCCGGACCGTGACAAGGTGATTACCTCGTTGTGGGGTCGGGCTTTGCTCTCTTTTAATCCCGACTCCTGCGACAATCGCAACGCCCCCGTGCATTTCATGGGGTTGGTGCATCCGCAAGCCAACAACGGTGGCGCGTCGGGCTATGCCAGCACGGTCAGCAACCAGTCGTGGGTGCAACTGCCTGGCCACACCCCCAATCCGACGCCCCCTGGGTGGGACAAACTACGCGCGGGCAGTGTGATGGCGCAGGAGTTGGCGCACAACTACGGGCGCCGACATGTCGACTGCGGCAATCCCGAAGACACGGACGGCAACTATCCCTATCCGCCCTGCCAGATCGCCAACACCGGCGCCGCAAGCTATTACGGCTTCGACGTGACCACGCAGCAACCGATCCGGCCTGACCAGACCGCAGATTTTATGTCCTATGCCAATCGCACTTGGGTAAGCGACTACACGTGGCGGGCGCTGCTGGGCTCCTTCCTGTCGACCCACGTGGCCGCCGCCGCCGCACCGGACGCCAGTGACGCCGGCAACAGCGTCTTTGTCACCGGCCTGGTCGACACCGCCAACAATCGCGGCAAGATCGCCCAGGTGCTGCAACTGCCTACGGTCTCGGTGCCGCCGGCCACGCGCCAAACGTCGAGCGGCCAGGCTGCTCAATTGCGCCATGAGGGGGCGCCCCATGCGGCATATACCCTGCGTTTGCTCGATCCATCGGGTGCAGTTCTGCTTGCACGTACGCTCACACTCACCGAACTCGACGACCACAGCACGGAGAGCAATTCGGCGCTTTTCAGCGATCTTTTCGCGCCGCCGGTGGGGCAGGTTGCTACAATTCAGTTGTTGGCCGATAGCATCGTGATCGACACGCTCACGCCGGGGATCAACGCACCCACGATTGCCATTCAGCAGCCCGCAGGCAACGTATTGGTCACCGACAATCTCACGATCCAATGGACTGCCAGCGATCCTGACGTTACCGATCGCCTGCGTTTTACCGTACAGTACAGCTACAACAGCGGCGCATCCTGGCACACGCTGGCGCTCGACATTCCCAACATGCCGGATTCGAACAACGTCCTCAGCCTAAGCGACCTTGGCTCCCTCCACGGTAGCGGCATCGGCACTGCCGTGATCCGCATCCTGGCCACTGATGGCTATAACACCGCCGTGGCCCTCTCGCCCGCCTTCTCGCTGAGCAATCGCCCGCCGGCGCCGATCATCAGCGCACCGGGCGCCGGACAGGCATTTGCAGCCGGGCAGGCGGTCCTGTTGCATGGCAGCGCCACCGATGCCGAAGATGGAGGGCTGGGGGCAAGTGCGTTGGCCTGGCAGATCGATGGGATCGGCAGCGGCCCTGGCCCCGACATATTCGCTGACGGGTTAGCGCCCGGCACCCATACGGCCGAATTGGCTGCGACCGATTCGACCAACCAGACGACCAAGACGTCTGTGGGCTTCCTGGTGGCGCCCCTGGCCATTCCAGGCGCGCTGGCGCCGGTGCTCGATGGCCGCTGCGACGATGGCGGCTATGCCGCGGGGAGCAGTCTGCCATTGAAGGCGTACAGCGATGGTGCACAGGCCAATGTGCGTCTGTTGCGCAGTGATGATTCCCTGTGGGTGTGCTTCTCCGGCCTTAAGCTCGGCGCCCCCAGCCCCGGGTCTTATGCCGGTATCCGCATCGACAGCGACCACAGTCGCGATACGCTGGCGCAGCCCGCCGATGCCGGCTTTTTTGCCGGTGAAGATGGCAGTGTCTTCACCCTGGCCGGCGCCTCCGCCGGAGCCGCGAGTGTAAGCGAGCAAGGTGGTTTCGTTGCGCCGGGCCCGGGCGGCTTACAGGCGCAAGTTAATGCGGGTGAAAATGGCTGGAGCGCCGAATTGCGCATCGACAAAGCGACTGTCGGCGGTTGGGACCATCTGATTGGCATAAGCCTGGGCCACCACACCGTAGCCGCGGCCGGCGATGATTACCCATGGCCAACCCACGCGGCGTGGAACAGCCCCGCCACGTGGGCGACGACTGCCCTGGGTAGCCAGCCACTGGTCACGGCCCTCGATCCCTTGAGTGCCACCATGCAGGGACCCTCCTTCACGCTTACGGTCGAAGGCAGCGGCTTTGTCAGCGGCACAGAGGTCATGTGGAATGGGGATGTTCTACCGACCATGCTGATCGATAGCGAACATCTCAGCGCACAGGTGACGACCGCGCAGCTTGCCAGCGCGGCGGTGGTGTCGGTCAAGACGCGTTCGCCGGCGCCTGCACACTTCGAATCGAATGCCTTGCCGTTCGTGGTTGAAGCGGAGGCGCCAGTGATCACAGGCTTGTCGCCTGGGAGCGTCTTTGCTGGTGTGCCGGGGCTGGTGTTGACGATCGACGGCCGCAACTTTGCTGCGGATGCCCAAGTCCTGTGGAACGGGGCGCTGTTGCCTACGCAATTCGTCAGCCCCACCCAACTTAAAGCCCAAGTCGGTGCTGCATTGTTGCTGGGCGGGCAGACGGCCGGCATCGTCGTGCGTAACTTGCTGCCCGATGAACGGTTCTCGCCGGTCACCCACTTTGAGGTACAATTATCCAGCCGGCCGTTTGAGGTAATGCCCTTTAGTCAGGCGCTCTACATGCCGGTCGTCGTGAGGTGACCATACTTTCCGCGAATTGACTTGATACTATGCATGAGGTGGAACCATGACTGATCAACCTGTGGCAAGCCTTGCCCAACCGATCTGCGAAGCTATCAATCTTGTACTACCGGCGAGCGTAGGGCGTGATCCTGGGCGCGCGGCGCGACAGCGCTTGGGTGCAGCGCTGCGCGCCACGTTTGACGTGCGCATCACGGGCTGGCATGTGCGTCGCGTACCAGGAAAGGATCGTCTCGAATATGACATCATGCCGCCCGCAGAAGGTGCGCTGAGTGTGGATGACGCCTGGAACCTGAGCTATGCATTGGCGGAGTTACCCGACGTAGTCTCTGCTGAACCCGCCTTTCGCGTGACCCAGGACGCCGCACCGGTCGTTGCGCCTACGGCGACGCCAACCGGCCCAATACCCACCCCCGCGGCGGCGCCCAAGTTCGAGAACTGTGCCGACGACCAGGCGCCGGTTTCCCTCAACCCCAACCAAATCGACTGGAGCCCACGCTTGGTCGACGCACCGTGCGCCTGGCAATTGGCGCCACCGCCACCCGCACCCGGGTTTGCCGCCGGCCAACGGCGCGGCCAGAACATCCGCGTTGGCCACCCCGACAGCGGCTACCGGCGTCACCCGGATCTGTTTGGTGAGTTGCCGGGTCAACCCGTGCGTGTGCTCACCAACCTGGAACGTGATTTTGTCGACAACTACAAGGTCGCCGAAAATCCTGCCGGTGGCCATGGTCTCAACACCGCCGGCGTGCTGATGAGTTCGGACCTCACTGGCTTCATTGTCGGCGTGGCGCCCGCCGCGCAGATTGTGCCCCTGCGCGTTACAAAGCCGCGACTGGGCATTCCGGCGCCTGTGCTGTTCGAGAGTGGTATACGCGCCCTGCGTGACGCCATCCGTTACGCCGTGGACGAGGCAGGCTGCCAGGTAATCTCCATCAGTCTGGGCTGGTTTGGCAATGGTTCGCTGCATAATGCCGTGCGCGAGGCCGAGGCAAAGAATGTGATTGTCTGTGCGGCCTCCGGTAACTATGTGCCGATAGTGGTCTGGCCGGCCGCCTATGCGGAGGTGATCGCCGTGGCCGGTTGTGACGCGCAGCGCCGTCCCTGGCCCGGTGCGTCGACGGGGCCGCAGGTGGATGTGAGCGGACCGGCCGCGCACGTCTGGGTGGCTGGGTTTAGCGCCCACCAGTTGCCAAGTGCGGCGCAGAGCGACGGGACCTCCTTTGCCACGGCCACGGTGGCCGGTATCGCGGCGCTGTGGCTGGCGTACCACGGCCGCGACTATCTGCTGCATCGCTACCACGGGGAATTCACGCTCACCAACGTCTTTCGCTACATTTTGGGCGTCTCCAGTGATTCCTTTGCGGTTGCCGCCAACGGCTATGGCGTGGGCATTGTCAACGCCCGGCGTGTGTTGACCACGCCGCTGCCGGCGATCACGGATCTACAAGCGGCGGCGCCGCTCTTTGCGGCGGCGCCAAGCCTGCACTCGCCCGTGGACACGATTGCCGCCGTCTTTCCCCAGGTGCCGCGTGACGTGCTGCGGATGCGGTTGGCGCGACTGTTGCAGATACCGGAGGCGGAGTTGGACACGCGCCTGGTCGGCGTCGAGGACGAAGTGCTCTTTCAGGTGGCCACCAACCCGGCCGTGCGGGACCAGTTGAGCGCACCGGCGCCCAGTGCGGAAGCATATGGGATCGCGCCGGCGTCTACACCCGCGCCTGGGGGAGCGGCTACGCTGGCGCCGGCGACCATGTCAAACCGCCTGCGTAAGCGTGTGGGGTAAGTAGCCGCCAAATGATGTGGCCGGCTTGATCTCCCCAAGTGAGCCGGCCACATCGCTTTTGCGTACTCGTTGCCTAGCCGGTTTCAAAGATCGCTGGCTAGAGTGTCTGTGTAGCCGGGTCGAGTGGTAATTGTACCGGTCGACTCCCTTCGGCCGACGACTGCCGGATTGCCAACACCAATTCCTGGTCGAGCCGTGCCTGATATGGCCCGTAGGAGGGTTCACCGCCTGACCGCACGGCTGCCACCAGGCTCAGCAGACACCCGGCCACCCCAATCTCGTCGTCTGTCCACTGGGGGCCTTTGCCTTTTGTGGTGGGGCAGAAGGGATTCTCCCAGCGCACGATCGGTAGATCCGGATCTCCCGTATGTGCCACCATTGCCACCAGCGCACCGCCATCGTTTCGTTCAAGCCGCCGTTCCAGCGTGATGAAGTGCGGCGCCTCGCCGCCCGGCGCAAGCAGGGTGAGCAATTCCTGCACCTCCTGACCTGTGCCGGCGGTGATGCCCATGCCGCGTTCTGCCAAAAAGCGACTGCTGCGCCACCAGCGCAATGCCGAATCGTAGCCCACACTGGTCCAGTGGTAGATCCCCAGTTGGCCGTCCGCGAAGTCGATGATCCCATGCTCCTGCTCTTCCGTGCGCGGCCCACGCGTGCTCGCCAGCCGTGACCAGTGTGCCTCCAGTGCGTATTGACGCACGGCGCCAGTCACCTGCACCGGGCGGGCGTCGAAGCCCACATAGGAGCGCAGCACGCTGACGCCGTGATAGCCATGCCCGGCAAAGTCGTTAAAGGCGGTGTACACACGACCAAAGAGACCGGTGGCCAACAACGCCAGCTTAATCTGTTCCAACGGCCGGCGATGGAATTGTTCGGCTACCTCGATCTTGCACCCGCGTTGCGCTGCGGCGGCGATGATGGCGTCAGCTTCGCTCAACTTATGGGCGATTGGCGTCTCCAACAGCACATGCAGACCCGCCTCTACCGCCATCAGCCCAACCTCGCCGTTGGCCGCATAGGCCACCGACACGATCCCAATCTGGGGTGCTGTCTCGCGCACCAGGCGATCCAGATCCGTGTACCACGGCGCACCCAGCCGTGCCCCCAACCGTTGTGCCGACGCGGTGCTGCGCCCCCACACGGCGACCAATTCCACTTCATTCGGCAGCGCCGCCAAGATCGGGCCGTACATATAATCGGATCGCGGCGCCGTGCCGATGATTGCGACGCGGATCGGGGTTGCTGGACTACTCATGTTGGGTTCCCTTCGTGATTCGTTGAATTGGGTAGCGCCGATTGTCACGGCGCTTCTATCCACGTGAATGGGCGATACGAGCCGCAAGGTTATGCAGTCTTATACACTTCAGTTGGAAGATGAGCAGGCGACTTCCTCATAAGGCTCCTGTCGATTGTACCTCCTGTAAGAAAGCGTTGATTGCCTGCCGCACCTCGGCGATGTGGCGCGTCTTGTCTACCGCTTTTGATGTCACCTCGATCAACGTTGCGCCGGCGATTGCCTCAGCCAGCGTTGTGGCATAGGCGAAGGGATGCATGGGATCTTCCTGGTTTGCCAGGATCAGCGTTGGCGTGTGGAGGGCCTCCCACGCCGCACGGTGGCGGTTTGGTGCGTCCTCCGGCATGCGCTGGAGGCGCACCACAGCGTCTTCTGCACGCGCTTCGTCGAACTGCCCAAGCAAGGAATCGGCGGTGTAGGGAGCGGTTGCCCGCAGCGCCTGATAGATCGGTGTGTCGAGAAATCGCCGCCGCGCTGTCGGCGCTCCGAACCTTTGGATCAACTCCCCCACGGTTACCATGGACGCCAGGTTTTCGGGCATGGGCTGCTCCAGCCATGCCGGCCGCACCAGCACCAATCCGCGAACCCGTGTGGGATAGCGTAACGCCAAGTTCAGCGCCACCCCCGCGCCCATGGAAATGCCGCCGACGACAAAGGATGGTAACCCTAGGTGGCCGGCCAAAGCGTACAGATCGTCGGCGAAGGCGTCAAAGGTGAAGTACGCGGCAGTACCTGTGGGACGCGTGGCGCCGTGACCGCGCGCGTCCATGGTGACGAGGCGCACGCTGGGCGGCGGCGCGTACAACTCGATGGGCTGGCTTACATCACCGCCGAGACCATGCTGGAGGAAAAAGGGCAGCCCATCGCCAAGATCGAGATAGTGGAAATCGATCTCATTTCGATGGAGAAATGCTTCGTTGATTTGGGGCATCGTTGACGCTCCGGGCAAAAAGAAGGTTCAGCCTATGCCGTATTGCTCGCGCACAAACGGCAGCAGCCCCAGCGCCTCCAGGCGGTCGACCGGGGCGCGGAAGGTGACCTGCACCACACCGGGGTTACGAGCGTCACTTCATGGCCGCCACGAATCTCAGGGGTGAGCATAGGACCCCAACAGCCGGGCGCCGTGTTGGCGACGATATGACCGCCGTCGCGCACCGAACCCAACATGGGGCGATTGGGATCGAGAGTGCCGTTCGTGAATTGGTCGACAAAAACCGTTTCATGTCCGGCGGCAGAGATCGGTTCGTGCGTTGCCATCGGGACTATCTCCTTGGTCTGAATTGTGATATGCTGGATAGATTGTGGGCGTATCTGGGATCCGTTTTTGCGGTCGGCGATGGTGGACTAAACGCTCACCGTGAATGTTAGCCCGGCATTTCCGCCGGCGACCGGGAGCAAGAAGGCAACTTCCTGGTCGGGGGCAAGCCGTGCAGTCCGCGCGACATGGGTGCCGCCCAACATGGCGACGGCATGACCGAGGCGGAGTTGCAGGCCCGGGTACTGTTCCACAAGCTGGCTAATGAGATCGGCCACGGTGGCTTCCTCGGCTACGGAAAGTTGCAGCCGCGCGACCCCGGTGATCTGGGCGAGGCCGGCACTCAGGCGGACATTGACTTGCATAAGCTCGATTCCTTATTGATTACGGGAAAGTAACCATGATTAAAGCACAAACCTCGGTCAAGCGTTACTCGATGGCCGAAGAGATTGCCAATAGCATATCACACGGCGCCGGTGTCATCCTTGGTCTGTTTGCCTTGCTGCTGCTTTTGCTTAAGTCGGTGCAAATGGATGATACGCTGCGCGTCGTGGCGGTTACAATCTATGGCGGCAGCGTGGTCTTGTTGTTTCTCGCATCTACGTTATACCACGCCATTCCATTTCCGCGTGCCAAGACCGTGCTGAAGTTGATCGATCACTGCGCCATTTATCTGTTAATTGCCGGCACCTACACTCCATTCTTGCTATTGACCTTGGGGAACACGTTCGGTGCAATCGCGATGGTGGTGATTTGGAGTATTGCGGTAGCGGGGATCATCTTCAAGATCTTCTTTATCAATCGCTTTCACAATCTGTCTCTGATCATCTACTTGGGCATGGGTTGGCTGGCGCTGCTGGTCTCCTATCAGTTGGCCACTAATTTGCCCTGGAATGGTCTCGCCTTGCTGCTTGCAGGGGGGATTATCTATTCATTGGGCACAATCTTTTTTGCTGTGCGGCGCATTCCATTCAACCATGCAATTTGGCACGTCTTCGTACTTGCCGGATGTGTCTGTCACTTCCTGGCCATCTATTTCTACGTTTTGCCTGTACAGTAGCCGCGATTCCGGCTGGCGTAAAGACAGAAAGACGCCACGGGCGAGCCAATTAGGATAGCGTAAACCGCAGATTCCACAGATCGCGTTCCTGTCTGTGGAATCTGCGGTTTTCTGTGGTTGCGTCACTTTCGCGGACGCTCACCGGTGGCTTCATCTTTTCTTTAGCTTACCTTCATCTGCGGTCAAGCCAAAAGGCGTACAAAATGAATGCTGATCAGTCTCCGACAATGCTTGCTGTGGGTTTGGCAAGCATTGTTTGATGGTAGGGTCCAAAGGATGACTCGATGATCGATGTCCAGAAACTCACCAAAGCTTATGGCAGTATCGAAGCGCTGAAGACCGTTTCGTTCAGCGTCAAAGAGGGCGAGATTGTCGGTCTTCTCGGCCCTAACGGCGCCGGCAAGACCACGATTCTCAAGATACTCACCGGCTATCTGCAGCCTGACGACGGTACGGTGGTGGTGGATGGCCTGGACGTGTTGCACGAAACTCGCGCCGCACAGGCGCGTATCGGTTATCTGCCGGAAAATGCACCGCTCTACCCTGAGTTATCCGTGCAGGGGTATCTCAAGTTTATCGCCAGTCTGCGCGCGATTCCGCCAGCCGAACAAACTGACCGTCTGTCAGAGGCCATCTATGCTACTGGATTGCAGGATCGATTGACGCAACCGATCGGTCAGTTGAGTAAAGGTTTCCGCCAGCGTGTGGGGTTGGCCCAGGCAATTCTGCACCAGCCGCGCCTGCTGATTCTCGATGAGCCTTCCGTCGGGCTGGACCCAACCCAGATCGTGGAGATGCGCTATCTGATTAAGCGGCTGGCGCGCCAGAGCACGATTCTCTTTTCCACGCACATCCTTACCGAAGTCGAGGCAATCTGCGACCGGGTGATCATCCTCATCAACGGCGAAATCCGCACCGATGCCCGGCTGGCTGACTTGCGCAGCAGCGATGATGCAATCCTGGTGCTCGACGCGCCGGTGAAGGACGCGCCAGGGAAACTCAAGATGCTGGCCGGTGTCTATCGGGTCGATACGCTGCCGACTGACTTTGGCCATCCTTGCTATCGCATTCGCGGCGAAGCGGACAGCGACTTGTGCCCGGCCGTCTATGCATTGGCCAACGAACTGCAATGGCCCGTGCGCGAACTGCGCGCCGATCGGCAGACGCTGGAGAATGTTTTTGCGCGCCTGGCAAGCTGATGCTACCTCTGGGATATGTGACTATGAAGCAAATTATTACCATTACGCGCAAAGAGCTTACCGCCTATTTTGGCACACCGGCGGCTCTGATCTTTCTGGCCATCTTCTTGCTCATTACTTGTTTCTCATTTTTCTGGGTTTCGGGTTTCTACGCACGCAGCCTGGCCGATATTCGCCCGCTCTTCCGCTGGATGCCGCTCTTGCTCATTTTCCTCGTGGCTGCCCTCACCATGCGCCAATGGAGTGAGGAGCAGCGCACAGGCACGCTGGAAACGCTCATGACGCTGCCCATCACACGCTGGCAAAGCGTGCTGGGCAAGTTCCTGTCCGTGATGGTGCTTGTGGTGCTGGCGCTGCTGTTGACCCTGCCCATCCCGGCGGTCGTCGCCGTCCTCGGCCCGTTGGATTGGGGACCTGTGATCGGTGGCTATCTGGCGTGTCTGCTGCTAGCGGCCGCCTACACGGCGCTTGGTCTGTGGATGTCTGCACTCACCGACAATCAAATCGTTGCCTTGCTCTTGACTGGGGTTGTCGGTGGATTGCTTTACCTGGCGGGTTCACCGGTCGTGCTTGCGTTGGCCGGTGAACCGTGGATCAGCTTCTTGCGGGCCGTTGGCACCAGCAGCCGTTTCGCCAGCATAGAACGCGGGGTGCTTGACTTGCGTGACCTGGTTTACTATGGATCGTTGACAGCCTTCTTCCTGTTCTCGACAGGTTTTACGCTTGACCGCAAACGCTGGAGCCACGGCGCGGGCATGGCTGGCTATCGCCGCGCGGCTGGGTTGACCGCCGTATTGGTCGGGTCAAACCTGCTTGCGCTCAATCTGTGGTTGGCACCGTTATGGAATCTGCGGTTCGACGCCACGGCGCAGCAAGAGTACACTTTGTCACAAACCACGAAAGATTTGCTGGGCAATTTACAGGAGCCGCTGCTCATCCGCGCCTATGTCAGCGAAAAGAGCCATCCGCTGCTGGACCCCCTGCGTCCGCAGGTTGAAGATTTTCTGCGCGAATATGCCATTGCGGGGCAAGGGAAGGTCCAGGCCGAAGTGGTCGACCCAGCACAAAATCCCGACCTGGAGGCTGAAGCCAATCAGACCTACGGCATCCGCCCCACGCCCTTTCAGGTGGCCGACCGTTATCAGGCTTCGCTGATCAATGCCTATTTTGACATTCTTATCCGCTATGGCGACCAGGATGTGGTGCTCAACTTCCGTGACCTGATCCAGGTGGATCAAAACCAGGACGGCGGCGTCGACGTGCGCTTGCGTAACCTGGAATATGACTTGACCAGCGCAGTGAAAAAGGCGCTCTACGGTTTTCAGAGCATCGACACTGTGCTTGCGGCGCAGGAACAGCCAGTGACGCTGACGCTCTACACGACGCCGCAGACGCTGCCACCTGATTTGGCTGCCGCACCAGCCACGATCAAGACGGTGGCTGAAGAACTGGCGCAGAAATCGAACGGCAAACTACGCTTTGTGCAAGCGGATCCTAGCGATCCCAATAGCGGTGTCACCGCTCAACAGCTTTTTGATCGCTACGGAATCCAGTCGGTCCCGACGGACCTCTTTTCGCCCGAAAGCTTTTACTTGCACATGGTCGTGACGAACGGTGACGCTGCGCAGGTCATCTATCCGCAGAACGACTTGGGTGAGGCTGCCGTGCGCGACGCAATCCAGAACGCTGTGTTGCGCACGGCGAGCGGCTATCTCAAGACGATTGGTTTGTGGGTGCCGCCGAGCACCCCGACGCCCGACGCACTCGGCCAGATGCAGGCGCCGCTCCAGTCGTACAACTTGTTGCGCGACCAGCTTAGCCAGGAATACACCGTGCGTGACGTCGATCTGTCCACGGGGCAGCCGCCAGTCAACGTCGATATGCTGCTGCTGGTGGCGCCACAGAATCTGACGGATCAGGCACGGTTTGCGATCGATCAGTACCTGATGCGCGGAGGCGCTGTGGTTGTGTTGGCGGGCAACTATGCCATCAGCCAGGATCCCTTCAGTGGGCAACTGGCGCTACAACCGCTCGACGGCACACTGCGAGAATTGTTGCAGCACTATGGCGTCGACGTGCAGACTGCATTGGTGCTTGACACCCAGAACCAGCCTTTCCCATCGCCGACCGTGCGCGACGCCGGCGGTATTCAGGTACAGGAGATACAGGCGCTCAACTATCCCTTCTTTGTCGACGTCCGCGCCAATGGCATGAACAGCAAAGCGGGCGTCACCGGCAACTTACCCAATGTGACGATGTACTGGACGTCGCCGGTCGTGGTCGACCAGAGCATAATCGCCACGTACTCGGTCGTATCATTGCTCCAGTCCAGCGCCAACGCGTGGCTGCGGAGTGACCCGAACATCCAGGCGGACTACATTACCTACCCACAGAGTGGTTTTCCGGTGGAAGGCGAGGCCAGCGTACAGCCGCTGGCGGTAGCACTCCAGGGCCCGTTCACGAGTTTCTTTGCGGGCAAGCCCAACCCGTTGGCGGCGCCGGATGCGACAGGCGCCATGAGCGGGACAACCCCAATCGTGGCGCAGCTTGACCAGGCGCCGGAAAATGCGCGATTGATCGTCGCTGGCAGTAGTGAGATGGCTGATGATGCCGTGCTTCAGCTCTCTGCCAGCCTGGTGGGCCAGCAAGTGCTCAATAACTTGCAGTTTGTGCATAACGCGGTCGATTGGTCGGTGGAGGACACCGATCTGCTCGGCTTGCGCACACGCGGCGCTTATACACGTCTGCTCGAACCGCTCACCGAAACTAACCAGCAGTTTTGGGAGTTAATGACGTATGTATTGATCGTGGCTGGGTTGGGTCTTGTTGCGGTCGCCGCGTATGTTTGGCGCCGCAATGAAAAGCCAATGGAACTGGCCCCCGCGCGGGAGTTCAAGGACGTCAGCAACGCATTTGACACGGGGCCGATTGCCTGAAAAAGAGCGACCTACAGACCAGCGAGGCGAGGAAGGAAGAAGTGAGGGTAGAGTCCGATGGAGAAACCAGTCAATCGTAATAACGTGATTCTCGCGATTCTGCTGTTGGTGCAGTTTGGTCTCGTGGTCTGGGTTTTTCGCCCGGCGGTTTCCGAGAATGCGGTCACAGCACCGCTCGTGACCAAGCTGGATGCCGGCCAGGTGACCGGCATCGTCGTGCAAGACAGCACCGGTCAGGTCCAGTTGGCGAAGCATGATGGAAATTGGGTGGCGCCTGGCGCCGGCGACTACCCGGTGCCGGAAGCTGCGGTCACCAAACTGATTTCTGATGTGCTGGCGATCGACACCGGCCGGTTGGTGGCAAGTACGCCCGCCAGCCACGTGCGACTCAACGTTGCTGCCGACAATTATGTGCGTCGCGTCGAACTGCAGATGGCCGACGGCAAGCGGCATGTGCTCTTTGCGGGATCGTCGCCCAACGTCAACGCCACCCATGTTCGTGTGGATGGGCAAGACGCGGTCTATCTGACAACGGGCGCGCTGTCAACGGACGCGCGCACGGACTTAGCCGGCTGGATTGACACGGCGTACGTTCGCATCAACGCTGGCGAGATTGCCAACCTGGTTTTGTCGAACCACGCCGGCGTTTTCGACTTTGCCAAGGACAGCGACGGCGTGTGGACGCTGGACGGATTGGCCGGCGGCGAAACGGTAAATCAGGAGGCAGTCAATGGGCTGGCCAATCGTCTGGCTGCGATTGATCTGCTCCGGCCGCTTGGGAAGACGGAAAGCCCCACGTACGGGCTTGCCCAACCGTCCGCTGTGATGACCGCCACGGTGCAGGCGGCGAGTGGTGCGGCGCAGATCTTGACCGTGGCCATCGGTGTGGTCAACCCAGACGACGCTTCGTACACTACCAAAGCGTCCACATCCGACTATTTCGCGACGATTGCGGGCTTCCAGGTGCAGGATTTTGTGGGAAAAACGCGGGCTGACTTCGTCGTGCCGCCGCCCACCGTGAGCGCGCCCTTGTCAGGGACGCAGACAATCACGTTGACGGGTGTGGTGACTCCTTGATGGCGTAAGCCTTTTGTAAACGGTCTACATGCGATCGTTGTGGCCGGTGGTTGCGGATGCGTTGGCGGGAAAGATCCATGGGTGGTCTTGGCGCATGACGAGCTCGTGGCCCGCCAGGTAGATGGGCGCCACGATGTTGTTGTCAAATAGCGTGCCGGTGCCCAAGCCATGCACGCGGCCCTCACCGATGGCACTCGCCCACTGGCAGATGGCGTTGAGGCCGATGTTCGATTCCAGCAGAGAATTGATCCACCACTGGATGCCGCGCGCGGTCGCATCGTCGATCCAACGCTCACACGTACGGAAGCTGCCAAGCAGCGTTGGCTTGATGATGAGATGTTGGGGTTGCACGGCATCGAGCAGCCGGCGGCGCGTGTCGGCGTCGACGATGGGGATTAGCTCCTCATCGAGCGCAATGGGAATGGGCGACAGCCGGCAGATTTCGGCCATGTGTGCCCATTGGCCGGCGCCAATCGGTTGTTCAAGGAAGGCGACGTCCAGCCGGGCCAACTGATCCAAGATGCCTGGCGCCGTATCGGGCGCAAAGGCCCCGTTTGCATCCAGGCGCAACTCAACCTGATGCGCCGGATAAGCCCTCCGTATTTCCGATAACAAGCGCAACTCGTCTACGAATGGCAGCGCCCCCACCTTCATCTTGATGACGGTGAAGCCGGCGGCGACCTTTGTTTCAATCTGGCGCAACAAGCTGTCGACCGTGTCCATCCAGATCAGCCCGTGCGTGGGCAGCCCGGCTTCACCGCGGGTGAATGGGGTGTCCCACAGGCGTTGGCGACCGCCGGCGTGAAGGTCGCGGAGGGCAGTTTCCAGTGCGAAGGTAAACGAGGGTAGGGGTGACTGGGTGAGACCGGGCAGCGGCCCACATTCGCCCCAGCCCACGCGGGTGGGATTGCCGGCGTCCCACGCGCGCAGCAGATAGAGCCGGCGCGTGGTCAGCGCGCCGCGGGAGGTGGCGGCTGGGCGTTTGAAGTGGAGTTCGTAAGGGCAAATGGCGATCCGCAACATGGTTGAACCAGTATAGCCGATTTTGTTTGCCAACCGCCTATGGACGTCCAATAATAAATGCAATAATCAGTGTTCGAGTAAGTCAATTGACGATATTTTGTGATGAAATCAACATAACCTATTGACTATTCAATAATAATATGCTACTATACGACGGATGGCGTATTTCTTAAGGTGTCCGGGATCATCATTGTCTACCGTTGGCGAGTAGCCGCTCCTCAAGCGCGGCGCCGCACACATCATTGCAGGGCCAGATCAGGGAGGGCCACCGTGTCGCAATCCGTTGCAGTTCATACCCATGCTGGTAGTGTGGGGCGCGCCGATCGACAACCGCGCGCCCGCGCCATTCGCCGCGCCACCAACGCGCGGGGCGTCGTGCAAGAATCCGCTTATGACGAACCTGATTCACTCTCTGCTGAGGATCGTCGGCGCGCCGAACGTGTGGCGCTGCGGCGCGCGGTTGACGACGCCACTGTGCAACGTCAGCGCGCCGTCGCCGATCAACGGCGTGCCGGCGACGAATTTGCCGAGTTACTGGCGTTGGCGCACGCGGCGTTTGGTGATTTCCGCGCAGCGGCGACCACGCGATTCAGCGACCGGCGTGATCGATCGGATTTGGGCCTGATCGGCAGAGCACCGGTGGACACGCGCTCCTTCGTGAAGGTTGCGCGAGCCGCCTATCGGGCGGCACAGGAGGGGCCGCGGCAAGCCAGGCTGGCGTCGGTTGGGTATGACGCACTTGCACTCCAGAATGCCTTGGATGGGTTGGACGGGTTGCTGGCGGCGCGCCAGGCCCTGTTGAACGCCATGTCGCACACGGCATTTGCATTGATCAATTTTGCCGGCGCCGAGAATGCCATGCAGCAACCCGAGAGCCGTAACCCTCCTGTACGCGCGGGGACGCCGGCTGAATTTGAGACAATGGCCGCGGCGGATTAGGGACACGGCAGACTGGGATGCGGATAGAATTGGATACACAGATCATGCGCCGGTCCGTGTTCATCCGTGTCCCAGGCCACTTTGCCGTGGCGTGAACCGGGTCAGGGAAATTTGGGGAACTTGTCCCAGTCCGGTTTGCGCTTCTCCAAAAATGCCTGTTTGCCTTCTTGTGCTTCGGCGGTCATGTAGTAGAGCAGCGTAGCGTTGCCGGCCAATTCCTGAATGCCTGCCTGGCCGTCCAACTCGGCGTTGAAGGATGACTTGAGCATGCGAATAGCAAGCGGGCTTTTGTCCATGATCTTGCGGCACCAGGCGATGGTCGTGCTTTCCAGCTCTGGCAAAGGCACCACTTTGTTGACAAGGCCCATGGCCAAGGCTTCCTGGGCGTCGTACTGCTCGCACAGAAACCAAATCTCGCGGGCCTTCTTCTGACCGACGATACGCGCCAGGTACGAGGCGCCAAAGCCCCCGTCAAAGGATCCAACCTTTGGCCCGGTTTGGCCAAAGCGGGCATTGTCGGCGGCGATTGTCAAGTCGCACATGACATGCAGCACATGACCACCGCCGATGGCCCACCCGGCAACCATGGCAATCACCGCCTTCGGAATGGAGCGGATCATTTTTTGCAGGTCGAGCACGTTGAGGCGTGGCACCTGGTCGGTGCCGACATAGCCACCGACGCCGCGCACGCTTTGATCGCCCCCGCTGCAGAAGGCCTTGTCGCCCGCGCCGGTCAAGATGATGACATTGATGCGCGGGTCCTCACGGCAGATGGCCATGGCGTCGATCAGTTCGTGCACGGTCAGCGGTGTGAAGGCGTTGTGTTTCTCCGGCCGGTTGATGCTGATCTTGGCGATGCCGTCGTAGAGGTGGAACAGGATTTCTTGATATTCTTTGATACTCGTCCATTCGACCCTGGCGGTGGGCAGTGCGCCAGCCGCGGCGCCGCTTGTCGTAGATGCTGCGGTCATACGCAAAGGTTCTCCTAAAACTGATGGCTTGATTCCATACGGTTCTCCCATTTCGGGATACCGGCAGGCAAGTAGGTATCACAATATGCGGGACAAAGTATAGCACAGCCAGAGGAATTCTCGGTGCGCGCTACCCGGTAGATCGGCTGCACCTCAGGTATACAAGCAGGTTTTTCTCGACCGGCTCAATGTGCGCATTCACGCGCGTCGGCAAGCCCTTCTGCATGGCGACGTCGCCCCTGCTGACCTCATGGTGCCAGGCGCGCAGGCGATGCTGGAAGCGATGCATGCCAGAGGCGTGCGCTGCTATCTCGCATCCGGCACCGAGCATCAGGACCTGCATCGGTACCTGTGAAGCCGAAATGCACTGATGGTGGCCTGGCGTCCGGTGCGGTGAAGGGCTGATCTTCGCCGATGGGCAACTGAAGGGCGCCGGCAACTGCCTTAAATTGCTGGAATAGTGCCGTGTTGACGGCCATAGTCGTCTCAATTTCGAGCAGGGCGGGGCCGTGTCCCAGCGTAAAAAAGGCCGGTAGAATGGCGCAGAGGTCGCTATCGGTGGCCGCGTACCAATAAGCAAGTTCGTGGTCGGCGGCTGTGCGGCGCGCGCTGAGTGGCTGGGGCGTGAGGAAGTACGTCTCGTGCTCTGCCGCAGGCAGGCGATTGGGGCCGTCGATGATGTCGAAGATGCCGCCGCCGTGGTTGTTGAGCACGACCACACGCAAATTTGGCGGCACATGGCGGTGCCATAGACCGTTGCGGTCGTAGAAAAAGCCGAGGTCGCCCACGATGAGGGTGGTCAGTATGTCATCGGCTAATGCAGCGCCGACCGCGGTGCTGACGGTGCCGTCGATGCCGCTGGCGCCGCGATTGCTGTTGACCTGAATCGGGAAGTGCCCCGCTTGAACCCCAAGAAAATTGACATAGCGGATAGCCATGCTGTTGCCCACTTGCAGCCGCGTGCCGGCCGGCAGTGCGCGCAGCACGCGGTGCACGGCCACAAATTCCCCAAAGGGCGCCTGGGCCAGAAATCGACTCAGTGCCGTGCTGGCTTGCTGTTCGAGATCAGCCCATACCGTCTGGTAGCCCGGCGTTGTCGCAGGGGACAACACACGGCTGGCCAATTCGGCAAAAAACGCTGCCGGCAGTGCCGGCACCCTGTGGGTGAGCGCCTGATAGGTGTCTGGAGCAACGCTGCCGGGGCCCACGAACCAAAGCGCGCGCGGCGGGTTGCGGCGGATCAATGCCTTGAGATACTTCGAAGTGACTTGCCCACCAAAGACCACCACCAGGTCGGGGCTTAGCGCGTCCAGGGTCGCTGCGTCCTGCGTGGCGAGGATCATATCGGCGTGTGCCGGCGCGGCGGTCAGGCCCTGCAGATTGGCTGTCGCATCGGCAAAGATGGCCACGGACGGGTCGCGAGCCAGGCTGGCGAGCGCAGCAGAAAGCGCTGCGTCCAGCGGGTATAGACCTGCGACGAGCAGTTTGCGTTCGGCTGTCTGCCATTGGGCGACGAGTTCAGGCCATGCTGCATCATCCAGGCGCGGCGTGGCGGGCACCGTGTGGATCACCGGCCGGGCAAACGGTTCGTGTGCCACAGGAAGTGGCGGCGGGTAGAGCGGTTCACGCAAAGGCACATTGATGTGGACCGGTCCCGGTTGCCATCCATTCGCCTGATCGATGGCCTGGGCAACAACACGCGCCCCGAACCAAGCCGTGTCGGCGTGGCCGTCTTCCAGCGGCAGCACATAGCTGCCGCGCACGTGGGGTGCATAGAGCGCGGCCTGATGGATTGCCTGATTGTCCTGCTGGTCGATCCATTCCGGCGGCCGGTCGGCGGTGAGGATAAGGAGGGGGACGCCCTGATAGAAGGCTTCAACCACCGCCGGCCCGAAATTGACCGCTGCCGTACCGGAAGTACAGACCAACCCAACCGTGCGCCGTCGTTGCTGCGCCAGGCCTAAGGCGATATAGCCGGCCGCACGCTCGTCGTAGACAACGCGGCATCGGATCTCCGGATGGCGCGCTAACGCAATGGTCAAGGGCGCCGAACGCGAACCCGGCGCCACGATAAAGTCGCACACGCCCTTTGCGACGCAGATGCGAACCAATTGTTCGACGAGAGGATGGATGCCGTCAGTCATCGGAGATCGGTCTCTCCATCGGTTGCAGGACGCCCAGCACGGTCTCTGCTTTCATTTCCGTCTCGCGCCATTCCGCGGCCGGGTCGGAGTCAGCCGTGACGCCGGCGCCGACATAGAGACTGGCGCTGGCCGCATGCACCTGCATACAACGCAAATTCACAAACAGGCTGGAGCGTCCGTCCACATGCACAGGACCCAGAAAGCCGCTATAGAAACTACGGTCATAGCGTTCATTCTCGAGAATGAACGACAGCGCCTTCTGTTTCGGCATGCCACACACTGCCGAGGTTGGGTGTAGCTCCGCCAGCACGCGATTGGCCAGGTGCAGACGATCGTCTTCCGGCAATGCTACCCGAAAGAGGGTCTGCAGGTGGACGACGTTGCCAGCGGCCACTGTACGCGGGCCGGTCTCTTCGACGTGAGCAACGTCAGCGCCGCGGAAGAACTCGCGCACGTAGGTACTGACCATTTCTTGTTCCACGGTTTCTTTGCTGCCCCAGCGGACCTCCTCGAGCGGGCGGTCTTCCGGGCGGCGCTGGGTGCCGGCCAGGGCCATGGTGGTAAGTGCGCTATCGTCGAGCGTGAGCAGCACTTCCGGGCTTGCCCCGATCCACGTGCCTACGCCAGGAATGGCGACCAGCGACACAAAAGCTTGCGGGTAGCGCACGCACAGTTCCAGGAAGGCTGCCGTGGGGTCGAAGCCAACTGGGAGCGCACGCTCGGCGGTGCGTGAAACGACGACCTTGGCGATGCCGGTGTCTTGAATAAAGGTAATGGCATCTTGGACGAGGCCGGTGAATTCCGCTGTCGACGCGGCGTGGTCGGCCTGAAGCGGCGCTGGCCCGGTGTGCCAGCGGGGTGCGGGCTGGCTACCGTCGTCATAGCAGTGCAAGGCGGTGCAAAAGCGCTGACGCACGCCGTGCAGGTGCCGGTCGCCGCTGTCCGGGAGGGTGACTCCGTCGGGCGCGCAGGTCAGGTCGGCGTCGATGCGCAAGGCGACGTTGCGTTCGTTGGCGAAAGGGGCAAAGACAAAGCCTGGCCGGCGGTGGCGGAAGTCAATGCGCGGCAGTTCACTGACCGTTGTCAGGCTGGCAACCGCGTACAGATCGTCCGTCGCGGGCAGCCGCCACAAGGCGACGGCAAGGCCGCACTCTACGGCCGCCGCAAAAAAGGCACGATAGGTATCCCACCCTGTGCGCCCGGATCGGGAAGCGTCGGGTCGGGGAGACATTGGCAACTCTGTTCGTTCTGTTCCAAACATTGGTTCTATACTCGCGTCCATGGCGGTTTGAATAAGGACTATTATAACAAAGGTACGCAGCCGGCGCGGTGAGGTTGCGTACCTTCGTTGCAAAATTCACAATAGAGTACAGATATCACATCCGTAGGGCAGTGTCAAAACAGTTGTGTTTTTGCGGGAAGGTCCGCCGGCACCAAATCGACGGGTACACCAAGCAGCAGGGCCAGTTGTTGCTCGAGGGCAAAGAAGGTTTTCAAGTCGGGGATGCGCGTAAAGCGCACGCTGAGGCGCACGCACTCGGTAGACGGCGGTGAATCGACCTGGGCAAAGCCGGCAACACCGAAGCGTTCGGCGATCACATCATGTAACTGTTGCAGGCGCGCTGTGATGGCCGCGACCCGTTCGGATTGCGTCGGCGTGCCATCGGTGGCGGCGGCTGTGTAGCAGGTGGAGCGGCCCTGACCGCATTTGACCAGTACCCCGTGGGTCACCAATTCGGCAAGGCGGCGTGTTGCGGTAGCTTTGCTGACCGAGGCTGCCACCATCAGTGCACGCGGTGTCACCTGGCCGAGGCGCTGTGCCAGTTCGAGGGCGATGCGGGCCTCCGGTTCCAGCGCGGGAGTCGGTCTAGAGAGCGGGCTCGGTGGCGTGATAGGTTGTTCGGCTAGAAGTGGATCGAATGGCAAAGGCGCGGCGGCCGCCAGCGACGGGTATTCGGCGGCGAGCGTGCGGAAGTACGTCACCTGGTCGGCGAACCCGTAGAGGTGCGCCAGCTCGAACCCCTGTTGCCAGCAAAGTTGGGCGCCGTCGATGGCGCCCAGTTCCGCCTGAACTTCGGCGAGATTGTAGAGGACGCGGACTTCCGCCAACGGCAGGTTGACTTCCTGGCAGAGCGTGAGGCAGGTGCGATAGGCGGCCAGGGCTTCCGTGCGCTCGCCGGCAAGGTGCTGGGTCGTGCCAAGATTGAGCCAGGCGGTGGCCATCAATTCGCGGTTACCGAGACGTTGATAGATCGCCATGGCCTCTCGATGGGCGGCGGCGGCGTGCGTGAAATCGTCCGTGCTGCTGTAGAGCAGACCGAGATTGCCCAGGGATTTGGCCACGCGCAGCAGATCGCCCGATTCTTCGCGCAGCGAAAGTGATTTTTGCGCGTAGTCAATCGAAGCCGCGTGTTGACCTTGATGACGATAGAGACTGGCCAGTGCGTCGAGAATGTCGGCGCGAGACTGGGATTGGTGGGCGGGCGCCAGGGCCAAGGCGCGATCAAGATCGGTTGCGGCGGCCGGCCATTCCTTGCGTAGAATATGCAGCCAGCCGCGATCCTTGAGCAACGTAGCCAGTTCCGGATCGGTGAGGGAGAAGCGTTCCTCGGCTTGCCGATAGTAATTGAGCGCGTGCATCTGATTGCGTTGTTCGTAGAGTTTGCCGAGGCGGCGGTAAATGCGGGCCTGGTCGTTGGGAACGAGGCTGATTTTGATGGCGGTGCGGCAAGCCGCGATTGCCGCATCGGTAGCGCCGGCGGCGGCACAAAGATCGCTCAATTGGATCTGGATGGCCAGCCACGTCGGCGTGGCGAGCTTACCGCTCGGAATGGCTTGGAGCAGTTCGCGCTGGAGGGCTGGCGTGTACCCGCTGGCAGCTTCGGCTTGGTCATCCAACAAGATGTCCGCAGCTTGCCGGAAACCGCCGGCCTGCAGCCAGTGACGCGCGGCGGCCAGAGATTCGCCACGCGCTTGCAACAGATGGGCGGCGCGTGCATGGCGGGCTGTCACTGTCGCGGGCGGCGTGTGTTGGATCAAGTAGTCGCGCAGGGGTGTCGAGATCCAGAGATTGGCGCCTTCATCGCCGGCCAACAGAAAGCGGTATTGGATCAGTGCGTCGAGCGCAGCAGCAACTCTGGCGACGCCTTCAGCCGCCGCCATTTCGAGTAGAAGCGCACGTGGGAATACGTCACCGAGAGCCGCCGCGATGGCCAGGAGATTTGTAGCGTCAGTGCGCATAGCCAGCGGGCGGAGGGCGACCCTTAGTGCCAGGCGCTGCAATTCGCCGGTGGCGGCGCCGGACTCCCATTCGTGGAGGAGGTGATCGGCCACGGCGCGCATTGCGCGGTTGCGTTCGTCAAAGAGCATGTCGACGCTGGGAATGCCGGTCAGCGCCATGAGCGTCTCCGTGATGCGCCCGCCTTCGACAAAATCGTCTGGGCCGAGCGGCTCCAAGTAGCGGTGACGGAGGATGTTGTAGCGCCACCACGCCGGCTCGCGCCAGGATGGATCGTCCCAAGGGCGAAACTCGCCAATCGGAAAGCGCGCGGGCGTTGGGGCCAACTGTTCCACGGCCCATTGCAGAACGATGCGCAGCGCGCGGCCGCGGTCATCAGCGGTGGGTGCAACATCGTCAAGGACCAAAGCCGGTGTCACCAATGGTGATGCAGCCAGCGCAGAGCGTGAGAGTGCGAGCATGCTGGCGCACTGCTTGAACGCTTCGTTGACTTCGTGGAGCAGGGTAGTTAGGTCCATTGGGATCTGGCCGGCAGCGTGATTGCTTAGCGTTGTCATTCTACCATATTTGAGCGGAATTGAGATATGAGCTGAATTGAGCCGATTAGGTGCAACAATTGCCAGTGGACGGCGCACACGCCGTGTACTATTGTGGATGTAGGCGTTCGCGATCAGACAAAGTGAGAGATAGGAGATCTATAATGCAAACTTATGTAAGCGTGAGAGCTTTGCTGGTGGCGCCGGCGCTTGCGGTGGCGTTGCTGCTGCTGTGGGGTGGGGGGGCGCTGCCGGTTGCCGCGCAAGCGTTGCCAGTTACGGTCAGCCAGGGCCCAGTGCAGCCGCCGAGCGAGTTGCGCGTGACGACGTTTTTTACCGATGGGTTTGCCCTAGACTGGCAACCAGTCAGCGGCGCCATGACTGGCGGTCAGTATCGCATCGGCATTTTCGAAGGCATCGACGGTCCCGCGGTGGTCAAGGCCGTGACGGCGAACTTGCATGCCGATCACTTTGTTGCCGGGGGGCTGCAGCCCGGGCATACCTATTATGTGCGCGTCTCCACCTTTGTGCCGGCGCAAGCGGGGCAGCCAGAAGATCAACTCAGCGCACCCGCCCAGTTGATCGCCACAACCCTTTCTGACCAGAGCGTACTGCTGGCGATCTATTTTGCCGCCGACAATGACCTGGCCCCTTATATTCCCTTGCTGCGCGAGCGGATCCGTGTGGGTTCGGCGTTGAACCCCAATGTGCGCATCCTCTTGCTGGCGGACGGCGACGTACAGAATGACACGACAGTGTGGGAGGCTGCCGGTGGCGTGATCACGGCGACAGCGGCGGTTGTGGATGCGTGGGGCGCCAGCGAGTTGGACACTGGCGACCCCGCCGTGTTGACTTGGTTCCTGCAATTTGCGCGTAGTCATTATCAGGCCGAACAAAGCATTGTGTCGCTCATGGGACACGGTGTAGCGCTAGCGCCCGAGCTGGCATGGGTGCCGCCTTCGGAACCTGGCGAGCCGGTGCAGGCGCCGCGTCCGGGCATTCCCCCGCTCAAGCCGCAAGGCCTTGACTACACGCCTACCGACGTCACCGACGGTGGCTATCTCAGTGTGACGGGGGTGGGACGGGCGTTGGCGGCAGCGACAGACAATGGCGCGCAGCCCTTTGATTTGCTTTTTTTCGACCAATGTTTTCAGGGCAGCCTGGATGTGCTGTACGAAGTACGGCAAGCTTCCCACGTTTTGATCGCGTCGCCAAACTATGCGTGGCTGGTGGCGCCCTACGCCCAATACATCCCGCATTTTGCCCCGGCGGCGACGCCCGAGCAGATGGCCGATGATGTGATCAATATCTACCAGCGCATGCTCAACAACAGCAACCCCAATGCCATCTTCTGGGTACGCGGTGCAGACATTGGGGGCATTGCCGAAGCCGTCAATGGGCTGGGGGACGCCTTGCGAGTCGCTACGCAGGCCGGAGAGGTTTGGCCGATCGAGCAGGCTGCGCTGCGCAGCAAGTTCGTCGACACGACCCAGTGCGGCGCCGGAACCTTACATCTTGGGCCGCCCGACGAGCTACTCGGCGCTGGTTCGTTTGCCGGTAACTTGCAGACGCTCGTTGGCGCCGGCGACGCCAATGGTGTGCATGCGGCAGCCGGCCAGTTGTTGACCAGCCTGGAAACCGTGACGAGCACCTTCCGCGTCGGGCACCCCTATTTGGATCGCACCGAGTTCTGGAATTACGACGATACCTTGACCATCATGGCGCCCTTGCCACGCGCAACGCCGCCGCTGGTGGCATGGCGCGCAAGCATCTACCGGGATGCCACGCCCTTTGCCGCGTTCTGGACGCCGGCGCCTACCCAGACCGTTCTTGTCTCGCAGACCTTTGCGTTTGTGCGGGATGGGCGCTGGGATGAGTTCCTGGGTGACTGGTACACGGCGCCCAGGACGCCCACGATCGGCGCGTGGTGCAGCTACGCGCCGCCTGGCCTGGTAGGCGCCGAAACTGCGGTCTCGCTTACGGTTGCCGCAACGACGACCAGTGAAGGTCTTTTGTTGACGTGGTCGCCGCCTGCCGGCATCGAGCCTGCGCTCTACCAGGTGATGGTGCGCAAGCCCAATGGCGTGAACCAGGTGCTCGTCGCTGCGCTGGAGGCGAACACGCTTAGCTATACCTTGTCGCCGGGCAAAGTGGGCAGGTATGAGGTGGTGGTGGTTGCTGTTGATGCTGCCGGTTTCGTGCAGGCCATCGCAAATCCGGTGCAATGGGATGTCGGTGACAGCGTGCAGATGTACCTGCCGATTGTGCAAAGATAAGGGGTGACCGATGTGTGATCGGAATGTTGAGGTGATTTGAGCCGATTCTTGGCTGTGAATGCCAGCGGACGGTGGATTTGTTCGGTAGACTGCAAATGTCGCAACTTTTACTACGTGGTAATGGATCAGAGGAGGCATCATGAACAGAGGTAATCAGAAACACTTTCCCCTGGCTTGGGCCGTATTGGCAGCGGTACTGCTGGTGGCGTTGCTGCTCAATACGCAACCGGCACGTGCTGAGGAAAACGCGGCATCTTGCGTGCGGTTCGAGGATTTGACGTTAAATGCCGTGTACGTTGTGAACGACCCGTTTTCCAGCGACGGGCTGGTGTTTGAGGTCAAGCCATTTGTTTTTGTGGATGGCACGCCTACCAGTGCTGGTTCGATCAAGGTTGGGAATGGTCTCAAGGCCGGTGGTATGGGCCAGGAGTTGAACGTCGCCAACGCCAATCTCCAATTGAAGAGCGTACCGAATGGTGTGCTGGGGGCTGCGTTGCGTTTTGGCGATGATGGCGGCACCATCAATCTCCAGGTCAACGGCGATCTGCGCACTACGGCAGATCTGGTTGATCTTGACGGCGCCCTCGTCGGCGGCGTCAAGGTGCAGGTGATCGTCGCGCCGGGTGGCAATCGTGGTGAGTTGATGTTGATTGGGCCGATCAGCGCCCTCAGCGTGGGTGGACAGGAATTCTATGTCGATCAGATGTGTCTCTTCAGGGAACCGGCTGGCAATCCCAATGACCCGCCGGCTGGAGATGCGCGACCCGATCTGGGTGACGCGCCCGACAGCAGCAACCCGAGCTTGTTCAATAACACGGCCTACCCGTCGACCGGCGTCTACGGTTATTTCCCCACGGTGTGGACGGGGACGCCAGCGGGCGCCGGCACGGGACCCAAGCACCTGAACGCTGGCATTGAGGGTATCTTGGGTGAACGCTATTCCAAGGAAATGGAAGCGATGCCAGTCGCATCGGACGCCGATGGCATCAACAATATCCTGGCGGGCGGCGGCGACAACGCCAATAACGACCTCTTCGATGATGGATGGCGCAACCGGGATGTGGCGCTGGTCAATTGCCAAGAGGCCACCTTGCGCGTGCGCGTGGCGCGTGGCGCTGCGACGACGTTGAATCGCCTGTATCTCAACGTGTGGTTTGATGGCAATCGCGACGGCGACTGGCAGGACATCGGCGCCTGTGAGGGTGAGCAATTCCCCCAAGGGCCGGTGCAGGCATTTGAATGGATCGTGCAAAACTATGCGGTGTCGATAGGCGCCATCCCCGCCGGCGGATTTGTCGACATCCCGGTCAACAGCGTGTTGGTGCTCAACACCGACGCCGCGGGCCAGCCGGCCGCGCACTGGTTGCGCTTTACGCTCAGCGAGCAACCGGCGCTGCTGGAGCCAGTCACTGGACGCCCAGATGGTCGTGGCCCGGACCAGCCCAATGCGTTCAAGTATGGCGAGACTGAAGACTATTTGCGTCTGCCGGGCGAACTCGGCCAACCCGGTCTGTTGACGGTGGAGAAGACGGCAGCAACGCTGGCCACCCCCGTGCAGCCGGGAGACCGGATGACCTACACCGTGCGCATCGCGCATGTGGGCGGCGTGGAACCGGCGTTGACGACGATGAAAGACATCTTGCCGGCCGGTGTTTCGCCGGCTGGCCCTGTGATCGTCACCGAAGAATCGCCGGCTGCCTCCCCGCTCCTGGCGCATCTTTCTGTGCGCACGGTGCAGTGGGCCGGCGCGCTGACGCCGGGCGCCAAGATCGCTATCCAAATCCCCGTGCGTGTGGATCGCTGTCTCGGCCAAGGCATGACGATTGTCAATACGGCCTATGTGCGCCAGACGGACGGCACGATCATCAGTGCCAGCGTGACGACGCCGGTGCAATGCCCGGAACAACCGGCCGTGCATGTGGAGAAACGCATTGTGGTGCAGCGCGGTGACGCTGAGGTCGAAGTAATCGAGTCGGAGATCTTCCCGGGTGGTGAGGCGATCTTCCGTTTCAAAGCCACTAACAGCAGCGCCGTACCGGTCATTGTGGAACTGCGCGACAAGTTGCCGCAGGGTCTCGTGCCCATGGCCGGTGGTGATGGGCGCTTCTTGATGGGCAATCGTCTGCGCATCGAGCCGGGCGCCACCGCTTCGTTTGACATGGGCGTGCGTCTGGCACGGGACTTTGTCGTCGAGCGACCGTTGGTCAATATCGGCCGCTATGTGGCATGCTCGGTGAGTGAGCGCTTCGGCGCTGTGTGCGCATGGCCGGCCGAAAACGACCCTGTGATCCAGTCCACCAATGCGGTGACATTGACGGTGCAGGGATCGGATCTCGGTGATGCGCCGGACAGCACGAACCATCTCGGCGCGGCGATGACAGCCTATGCCGGCGTGCCGGCGAACTTCCCAACCGTGGCCGACCCGGTCGCGGCGCCGCCTGGCCCGCTGCACGCCAACCCGCGCCCCTTCCATTTGGGGGTGTTGGTGAGTCGTGAGGCCAATGCCGACGTGGGGCCGGATGCCGATCCGACGAACAATCTGTTGCCGTTACTGGACAAAGCCGACCGTGATCATTTCGACGACGGGCTGCGCCCGCCGACCATGGTGTTGTCCGACTGCAAGGCAGCCACGATTCCGGTGCAGGTCTTTGTGGCGCCTGAGGCAGTGGCACAGTTGGAGCAAGGCAAGGGCTATCTGAACATTTGGGTGGACGCCAATCGCGACGGCGACTGGGCTGATGTCCGTGACTGCGCCCAGGTCACCGGTGGACCCGCATTGGCCTTCGAACACGTTGTCATCGACTACCCAATCGATGCGGCGGCGCTGGGCGCCGGACTGCACCTGATCGGCGTGCCGACGACGGGTGTGGCGCCGTGGCCGGTCGAACTGGCGGCGCAGCCAACTTGGGTGCGCGCTACACTGAGCGAACGACCCTCCAACAAGACGCTGAGCGCGGGCGGTGTTGCCTACGGCGATGGTCAGGGCTACGCCACGGCGTTCCGACTGGGCGAGAGCGAGGACTATCTGTGGCGAGCGGGGCTTGACTCGAAAAACGGGCCGGATGTGGTTGTGCACAAGCAGGGGGCGGCGACGCCGGCCGCGCCGGTTACCCAGACCCTGACAGCGGACGGGTCCCCGGTGGCGTTTGAGCGTCTGGTTTGGGTCGTGGAGTATGCCAACCGCGGCAACGTGCAGGCTACAGGCGTCCAAGTTGGGGACGACCTGTCGCTGGCTGGTGACTTGGGCACATTGGAAATCAAGATGGAACCCGCGCTTTCCTACACCCTAGACGGTGCACACGTCGTGTTTGCGGTGGGGAGCCTCGATCCTGGGCAACACGGGCGGATTGTGGTCAAGACTGGCGTGCCGGCGCAGAGTAGCGGTGTCTTTACGAACGTGGCGCAGATCGTTGCCGACGTCGATGCCGACCCCGACAACAATGTGGACGACGCCACGGTGCAACTGGGTCTGCGCGGCCCGCAGATCGTGGACCCCGGCGATGGCACCACCTGTGAGAATCAACTGACTGTGCGCGGCCGGGCCATCCCCGGCAGCGCCGTCGATCTCTACGTCGATGGCGCTCTGACGGCGACCGTCAATGCCAGCAGCACCGGACTATGGACGGCGCCGATCGCGCTGGCGGATGGTGATCACACTCTGTATGCACTTGCCCGGCTTGGTGGACTGACCAGCCCGGCCTCGCGTACGGTAAATATCACGGTCAACAGTGGTCTCGGCTGGAGCCCCTTGAGCCTGCGTTTCACCGACAAGTTTGGCCGTAGCCATCGCCCCGTCGACGACGAAGGGCGCACCGACGAGACGGGATGGGACATCCGCCTGCGCCCGGGCGAGGTATATACGGTGTCGGTCAAGCTCTGCTGCACGGCGCCCAACGCTGCTGCGCAGTTGGTCATCAGTGGCACCCTCACGGTCGACCTCACCGACCCCGACGGCGATCATGTGTACAGTGGCCTGGCCACCGCCAGCACGGAGCGGCATATGGCGCAGAGCTTTGTGCTGACCGTGCAGTGTGGTGAGACGGCCTTCAGTGGCGGCGGTGAGGTCTTGATCGACCCCGAAGGTGTGGTGTACGATGTGAAGACGGCAGCGGCGCTGTCGGGTGCAGCGGTGGCGTGCCAGCAAGCGCAGGTGGCGGCAGCCGGTGACGGCACGACGACGGTGTATGATCTGTGGCTGGCGGCCGACTATGGCCAGGTGAATCCGCAAAGTACGGGGGCGGATGGCTACTTCAGCTTCTTCACCCCAGCCGGCACCTATCGCCTTGCCGTGAGTCGTAGTGGCTATCAGCCGTATCGCAGCGCCGACATCGCTGTCGTCAGCGAGGCGGTGCATGTGGACGTGCCACTGTCACCGGAGGTCGCTGAGCCGGCTAGCCACGTGATCGTAATCACCGAGTACGGCTTCGAACCAGCATATTTGGCCGTGGGCGTGGGCGATGTTGTCGAGTGGGTGAACATGGCGACCGGCGAACACACGGCCACCAGTCTGCAAGCGCAGGCAGCCAGTGCTGATGCGACCACGGCTGCGGATCTCGACAGCGGTTTGCTCCTGCCGGGTGAGCGCTACAAGGTCAGCATGACGACCACAGGCGCCTTCACAGTGGTCGACAGCACCAATGCGTCCAACACGGCGACCCTTGTTGTGCGGGGCATGGCGAACGGCATGTACCTGCCGTTGATCAAGCGGTAGACCCGGTAAGGGTCGATGACGAGTTGCCCGGGCTTCCTGTCAATGGAGATAGGAAGTCCGGGCGATTTTTTTGTTTCGGGTTTGTTTTGTGGTAGATATCTGCTATATGCCAACGAATACGCGGGGAAGTGTGATTTTGGTCACCGGGGCGTCGGGTAAGACAGGCCGGGCAATCATCAGCGCTTTGGCGGCACATGGGCAGCACGTGCGTGGCCTCGTGCACCGGCCGGAGCAGGTCGACGCCGTGCGGGCCAGCGGGGTGGCAGAGACGGTGGTCGGCGATCTGATGCAGCCAGTGGATCTGCTGCGTGCTTGTCAGGGTGTGGCCAGCATCTACCACATCTGTCCTAACTTGCATGGCGACGAGGTGGGTGTGGCGCGGCGCCTGATCGATGCTGCGGTGGCGAGTGGCGTACCGCGCTTTGTCTACCATTCCGTGTTGCATCCGCAGACCGAAGCCATGCCCCACCACTGGCAAAAGTTGCGTGTCGAGGAGATGTTATTGACCACCAGTCTGGCTTACACCATTCTTCAACCGGAAGCGTACATGCAAAATGTGCTTGCCTACTGGCCAACGATCGTGGATGACGGGGTTTATCGGATCCCCTACGCCTTGACGACGCGACTCGGGATAGTGGATTTGGCCGATGTGGCAGAGGCCGCGGCGCGGGTGTTGACCACGCCAGGGCACGCAGGGGCAACGTATGAACTGGCAGGTCGCGACGTGCTTAGTCCGGTGGAAGTGGCTGCCAAACTTAGCGCGGCGCTTGGCCGGCCGGTTCGTGCGGAAGCCGTGGACCGGGAAGCATGGGCGGAGCAGGCGCGGCGGGCTGGGATGGCGGAGTACGCGGTGGCGACGTTGGAAAAGATGTTTGCGTACTACGAACGATTTGGCTTCTGGGGTAATGCGTTTGTGTTGAGCCAGTTGCTGGCGCGCGCGCCGGCGACGTTTGACGATTTCTTGCGGCGGCATGTGTTGGGGGTGGGTGAGGGGGATGCTCGCTTACGCTCGCAGCTCTGAGGGGATGAGCGTCCGGCGCCTCATGAAGGAGACGCCGGACGGGTTGGTGCGGGTAGGTGCCTGATTGGCTACCGGGACGGGGACTTGGTCTTCTCGTCGATGTCGTCCTTGTACTGGAGCGCTTCGCGTCCGCGCTCGCCGGTGCGGATGCGGATGACATCTTCGACCGGGTAGACGAAAATCAGGCCGTCGCCTTCTTTGCCGGTGCGCGTCACCTTGATGATCGTATCGATCGTGCGCTCGACGTTGTGGTCGCTAAGCACGATGTTGATTTGAATCTTGGGCAGCAGGTCCATCTGGTAGGCCGTGCCGCGCCAAGAGAGTTCGATGCCGCCCTGCCGCCCGTGGCCATGCACTTCATGGACGTTGAGACCGACAATGCCGACCTCGCGCAAAGCGTCCTTCACGTCTTGGAGTGCTTCTTCACGGATAATCGCTTCAATCTTCTTGGTCATATTCCTTAAGCCTCACTGGCAGTTGATGTTGTTCGCGTAACGCCGGTCAATTGTTGTGGATGCGGTGGCTTGCTTATCGTTGTGCGCCAGCCGTCGAGGTTGCGCGCACCGGGCTGGTGGAGCCGCGCATGCGGCCGCCGAGCATGCCGCCATGCATCACCACATCGTCCGTAGTATAGCCGGGGGCGCCCATTTCCGGCAGGTCGAGGCCGACCAGTTCGTCGTTAGGCTTGGCGCGCAGCCACCCAATAGCGTTGACAATTTTGAAGAAGACAAAGCCGAGCACAAAGACCGTTACGAAGATTGCGCCAACTTCCGCAAGCTGGGCCAAGATCTGCGTCGAACTGCCGTAGAGAAGACCGGTCACGGGAGTGGGAACGCCATTCCAGGCAGCAGTATCAGGGTTGCCATTGGCAAAAATACCAACCGCCAATACGCCCCACATGCCATTGACCATGTGCACGGGTGCGGCGCCTACCGGGTCGTCAATGCGCATTTTCTCTAGAGCAAAGGTGGCCAGCACCACAAGTACGCCGGCGATGCCGCCGATCACGACGGCAGCCCAGGTGTCCACAAAAGCGCACGGCGCCGTGATGGCGACCAGGCCAGCGAGCACGCCGTTGACCGACATGGCAGGATCTGGTCTCTTGGAGGGACCGAACCACCACATGACCAACATGGCGACGATACCGCCGATGGCGCCGGCCAGCAGCGTGTTGACGGCGGCGAGCACAGCCAGGTTGCGGAAGGCGCCCGTGAAGCCCAGGGCCGAGCCAGGGTTGAAGCCAAACCAACCGAAGAATAGGATGATGGTGCCGAGGATGCCCATGGGAATGTTGTGGCCGGGAATCGCGTTGGCCGTGCCATTCTTGTTAAAGCGACCGATGCGCGGGCCGATGACAATCGCGCCAATGAAGGCCGTAACGCCACCAATCATGTGCACGACGCCAGAACCAGCAAAGTCGACTGCGCCGTTCCCCCAGCCCATCGTGCGGCCCAAGTTCGCCAACCAGCCACCACCCCATACCCACATGCCTACCACCGGGTAGATAAACATGCTGACCCAGAGACCCATCAAGATGAAGCCCTTGAAGTTCAGGCGTTCGGCCATGGATCCGGTGGGGATGGTGGCTGCCGTATCCATAAAGACCATCTGGAACATAAAAAAGGCGAGTACGCCGAAGTTGGCGGTGAGGCCAGCCAGCATAAAGCCGCTGAGGCCCATGACGCCCCATTGCCCGTTGAGGATGACACCGGTGTCGAGCACACCTGTCCAGTCACCCATCGAGATCGGCGAGAAGGCCCATGCGCCCATGTTGTTGATATCGGCGTAGGTATGATTGACCGCGCCGAACTGCAGCGCAAAGCCTACCAGCCAGTAGCCAAGAGCGCCGATGCAGAACACCATCAAGTTCATCATCATGGTGTGTGCGACGTTTTTGGCGCGGGTGAATCCAGTTTCAACCAATGCAAAGCCGGCCTGCATAAAGAAGACCAAGAAGCTGGCCAGCATCACCCACAGGATGTTTACGCTGGTGGCCGTGTCGCTCGCCGTCGCCGCAACGGCGGCTGCGTCCGGTGTATCCTGCGCCAGCACTGCGCCGGTGGTGGCGAGCAGCATGGCCAAGACCAGGGCTGGAATCCAAAAGTGTTTGCGCAATTTCATAAAATAAGGGTCTCCCGTACGAAATGCAAAGAATGTCGGATAAACAAGTTCAAGGAACAATGCTCGCAGCAGCATTGCACGGATACTATACGGGTAGACTTGAACAATGGCTATAGACAATGTGCACAATAGATTAGGGCAGAAGATTGTGCCGGATTTCTCAATTAGATTTTAGCAGGTGAATTTCCTGTGTGATTTGTGCGGTTCGACCAAAGGCAGCGCCAAGAAAACCAGTTGTAGGCCGATCGATCTTTCAAAACACGAAAACAAAAACCGGACAATCACGCCTGTTGGCAAGTGATTGTCGGCAGTCGGGTTCTGTGTTACGCTATGCCCCAATCAGGATAATCTACTTAGCCAAGTGAAGACTTATGGATCGCACACCACCTAACGCCAACAGCGACGAAATCGAGTTGTACATCCGCACGGTCTATTCTCTCCTGCGCAGCAGCGGCCCGATCCGCATCCGCAGCCTTGAAGAGACCCATATGGCCATGAAGTCCAACCTGCACTATCTGGCCGACAGCCCTGAGCTTGACATTTCGGCGTTGGTTTACTCTGCGCTGCGCCTGCCCGACCAAATCGCCGATGCCCACCTGATGGTCATGGGCCAGATGGAGGATGTTTTTGCGCGTGAGGGATACCACATCGAGACGTGGAAACCGGTTAAGGCACGCGCGCGCCGGCGCAAGTATTTTTTTGATGACGCTACGGGAGCAATGGCCGCCTTTGTGGCCAGTGTGAGCGATATCGATGACCTCGTCCCGTGCATGACCAGCTTCCAGATCGAGTGGAACAAGATCAACCAGAAGCTCAATAGTGGGCAGTTGCACGATCGCCTGGTCTACCATAAGGATCACGAACCGAGCCATAGCGTGGAGTTGCTCAACGCCGTGGGGGATACGCTGGGTCTCACGCCCGCTGATCTTGGTAAGTTGGGCCAGCTTTGGCAGGGCGCACGGTTGATAACCAACCTGCAGAAGGCCGCGCGGCATCGCTTGGACCTGCGCATGATCGTTCTTGGCTCCGGGCTGGGCGACTATCGGCGCAGCGTCCAGCATTGGTGGGGCAAGGTTGAGCAGGCTGTTGAGGGGACAAATCTGTGGGAACGTCCGATCTATTTCGTCAGCAGCAATATTCACAGCATCGTCAACCTGGTCAGTGGGCTGGCGGCTGAACTCAAAGAAGATATCGTCTCGTATGTCGAGAAAGAAAACCCGGAAGATCTGCTCTCCGAGTACCAGGCACTGCCGCCAGCCGACAACGGCCAAATCCACAACTTTCTCTACTATGCTTCGCGTTTGCACGTGACCGGCGCGCACAACAGGGCCGAGTTGGAGACGTTGGTTGCCCAACGTGAGCGCGAGGCTGGGGTGACCCGGGTCAGCGATCCACACTGTCTCGATGTGGAGGCGCAGATCATCGAACTGAACCGGATCGACCGAGATCGTGTCGACCCGCGTCTGCGCACCTTGACCGACGCCGAATGGGATTTGCTGCACCAGAGCAATGCGATTGTTCTCAATATCGACTATCCATTGGGGATGGCTGCTTACCACGTTTTTAGCCAGATCACTACGGCGGTCGGGCGCATTATGGGTGTCTACATTTTGGGCAAGGCCGCCACGTTGAATGGGCGAGTGGGTGACGTGATGATCCCCAACGTCGTCTACGATGAGCACTCACGCAATACCTTTCTCTTCCGCAATTGCTTCACAGCGCAGGACATGAGTGGCATGCTAAATTATGGTACGGTCTTTGACAACCAGAAGGCCGTCACCGTGCGGGGCACGCTGTTGCAAAACCGTGACTTTATGCATGTGTTTTATGAGGAAGGGTACACCGATATCGAGATGGAATCGGGTCCCTATTTGAGCGGGATCTACGAAGATGTCTATCCCCAGCGCTACCCCACGAATGAAATCGTTAATCTTTTTATCAATGTGCCCTATGATATTGGTGTGATCCACTACGCAAGTGACACGCCGATCAGCCGGCGGCAGATGCTGCTCAGCAAGAGCCTGAGCTATTTTGGCGTCGACGCCACCTATGCAACGTCGGTTGCCGTCCTGCGGCGCATCCTGGCACAGGAAGCGGCGCGCATGGCAAAATTGGCGCAAGGGGCCAGCCCATTGACATTGCCCGGCCGGCAGTAAGGTGAGAGGGTGGTGAAGGATTCCTTATCACCCCCTCACCCTCTCATCACATAGCGGCCAGAATCTCGCGCAGGGCCTCGCGGCTTGGGCGGAGTTTGGCTTCGGGCAGGAATGACAGCGGCGTATCGACTGTGTTGAGCAGGTCGTTGAAGCAGGGGGTTTCCGGCTCGATGTAGAAGATGCCGGTCAGCAAGCGTTGGTCGCGGCGCGCGGCTTCCAAGGTCTTGTAGGCCAGCATTTTGTCGGTTGGATCATATTCGTCGCCGAGTTTCTTGAGGACGAGCCACGAGCCATCGTGGAGTTGTACTTCAGTCTCGTCTGGGTAATCCTCGACCGTAATCTCATCAAAGTGTGAGATATAGTTTAACTCGTGGAGTTGGATTTCGTGCTCCTTACCCCACCCATAGCTCTTGGTCGATTCATCATGGTTGTTAAAGGTGACGCACGGGCTGATCACGTCAAGCACGGCCAAGCCTTTGTGGCTGAACGCCGCCTTGAGGAGCGCCTCGAGTTGCTTGGCGTCGCCGGCAAAGCTACGCGCCACAAAGGTGGCATTGGCGGCCAGTGCTTCCAGGCAAACGTCGAGCGGCATGTAGGGATTGGTGCCGGAGTACTTGAGCGTCTGGCCTTGGTCGGCTGTCGCGCTGAATTGGCCTTTGGTCAGGCCATAGACCCCATTGTTCTCGACAATGTAGACCATGTGCACGTTGCGCCGCACCAGGTGCTTGAAGCCGCCGATCCCGATGGAGGCTGTGTCGCCATCGCCGCTCACGCCGATAGCGGTCAACAGCTTGTTGGTCACCAGGGCGCCGGTTGCCACCGACGTCATGCGGCCGTGGAGGCTGTTGAAGCCGTGGCTCATGCCCAGAAAATAGGCGGGCGTCTTGCTGCTGCAGCCGATGCCCGAGAACTTCACGACCTGCGTCTGGTCCAAACCAACTTCCCACGCTGCGGTGATGATCCGCGCACTGATCGAATCGTGCCCGCAGCCGTTGCACAAGGTGGAGTCCCCGCCTTTGTATGCGGTCTTCTCCAAGCCAATGGGGTTCAATTTGGGCGCTTTGGGCGCCGATGTCTTTGTAGGTGTGGCAGTCATGATCATATCCTCGATTCTATCCAATTTGCTGCGCAATCCACCGCGCCGACAAGGGCATGCCGTCGCATTTGGCGGCCGAGATTAGTTTGGACGCCTGCTCAGGCAATTCGCTGGTCAAGATTGTATGCAACTGACCGTCGAAGTTGTTCTCGACCACATAGACTTCATCGTGTTGGGCGACAAAGGCATGAATGGCGGCGTTGATCGGTAGGGCACGCAGACGCAGGTAGCTGGTGGCGATGCCACTCTGTTTCAGGCGAGCACGCGCCTCTTCGATTGCCGGGTGGTTGCTGCCGAGCGAGATGATGCCGATGCTGGCGCCGGCGACGATGTCGACGATGGGCGCCGGCATGATCTCACGCGCCGTATCGAACTTTTTCTCGAGACGCTTCAGGTTATTTTCCCATACCTCGGATCGCTCGCTATAAGTGGCGTATTCGGTGTGGCCGGTGCCGCGGGTGAAGTAGGCAGCGGCTACGGAAGGCGTACCCGGTAGCGTGCGATAGGGAATGCCGTCGCCGTCGACGTCCAGATAGCGACCCCAGCGCTGGCCGTTGTGATTTTCTTTGAATTTTGCTAGTTCTTCGGCGGTGAGTACCTTGCCGCGATCCAGCGGCGTTTCCGGGTAGTCGAACTCGCCGGTGATCCACGAATTCATCCCGATATCGAGGTCGCTGAGCACAAAGAGCGGGGTCTGCAACCGTTCGGCCAGGTCAAAGGACAATCCGGCCATTTCAAAGCATTCCTTCGGGTCGGCCGGGAAGAGAATCGGGTGGCGACCGTCGCCGTGGCTCAGGTAATAGACTGAAAGGATGTCGCCCTGGCTTGTGCGCGTGGGCAGGCCTGTGCTAGGCCCCATCCGCTGGATATCCCAGATCACGGCCGGAATTTCGGCAAAGTAGCCATACCCGACAAACTCGGCCATGAGGCTGATGCCAGGCCCACTGGTGGCCGTCATCGCGCGAGCACCGGCCCAGCCGGCGCCCATGATCATACCGGAGGCGGCCAGTTCGTCTTCGGCCTGCACACTGGCGTAGGTGGCCTTGCCGGTCTCCGGGTCGCGACGTAGCTTGGCCGCATAGTCGTTCATTGCTTCAATGAGGCTGGTCGACGGTGTAATCGGATACCAGGCCACAAAGGTGACGCCGCCAAAGACCGCGCCCAGCCCGGCGGCTGTGTTGCCGTCGATGAGCAGGGTGCCTTCATTGAAGCCGGTCATGCGCGCCACGCGATAGGGCTGATCATTGGTCAGGTTCGCCTTGGCCCAGTCGTAGGCGCGCATCACCATGCCCCAGTTGAGTTCGATGGGCTTGGGCTTGCCGCCGAAATTCCAGGACAAGGCGTCCTTGATCTCACCCATCTCGATGTCGAGCAACTGGGCAATCACCCCCACATAGACCATATTGGCGACGTATTTCTGAAGGGTGAAGGGCAGATTGGCCGCCTTGACCAGTTCCTTCACCGGTATCGCATAGTACTTGACATCCTTGCGGTGATTGGCAATCGGTAGGGCATCGTCAAAGAGAATGATGCCGCCTGGCTCCACGCTCTCCATGTCCTCGGCCACGGTGGCGCCGTTCATGCAGACCATGATCTCGACGCGCTCGCGGCGGGCCAGGAAGCCCTCCTTGCTCAAGCGGATGTTGTACCAGGTGGGGAGGCCCTGGATGTTGCTGGGGAAGAGATTTTTTCCGGTGACGGGGATGCCCATCTTGTACAGCGACCGGATCAGCAAGCTATTGCTGGTCTGGCTGCCAGAGCCATTGGCCGTGGCCACATTGATATTGAAATCATTGACAATGGTCTGGTGAACGGCCACTGTCTGGGGTTCTTGCATCAGCACACTCATTGATGATCCTCTCTTGCCAATATTTACGCTGGCGCAGAATAACCCGCGACAGTCACGACCAGATTCTAGGCGCCGAACATTGCCATCACGCCGTTGGCGGCCGGCGGTAGTTCCATCGAGGTGCCGCGCGCACTGAGGAGCGTCATGTGCTCGATCAACAGTCGCTTGCCCTCAGCGACCTCGCCGGCGCAGATTGCCGTCACGATGCGATCGTGGTACTGCCAGACTGCCTGCAGATAGCCCAGGTCGGCAAACGTATTCAATTCGACTGCTTCATACGCATCCCAGTAGGCTTCGAGCAGGCTAACGACAAACGGGTTGTTCAGCCGGCGGAAGATCGTCAGGTGCAGCTCGCGATGCTCCTGAAAGGGGATCTGGATGCGCGGCTGGCGTAGTTTCTCCCATGCGGTTGCCACGAGGGACCGCAGGCGCTCCCTGTCGGCGCCGGTGAGCAGCACGACCGCTTCTTCCCAGTAAGCTGTTTCTAGATGCGCGCGCATGCTGCTGAAGGCATCGAAGGCGCGCGGGTCAATCGCCAATGCCACCATTAAGCTCAAGCGGACAGCGGGAAGAAAGTCATATTCGGTGCGAATGATGCCGCGGCGGGGGCTGGCTTCCACCAGGCCCAACATGCGCGCCACTTCGAATTGCTCGCGCAACTTGCCCATGCTCAGGCCAGTCTCCTCGCTGATCTCGTTTAGTGAGGGCAGCCGATCACCCGCCGGGTGGCCAGGAGCGAGCAAGTAGCGCAGAAATTCAGAGTCGATCCGGTTGAGTATCATGAATCATCTAATTAATCTAATTAATCCGATTGGTTTAATTATTATAGCACTAGGCCATCGGAAAGTCAATCTGAGCAGGTGCTGGGGTCTATTTCACGTTGGGGCAACCTCGTAGGCACGGTTGCCATACCGCACAACGGTCTAGGCAATTAGCGCGGGCTGGGCCAGCGTGTGGCTTCGATGATTTCTGCTTCACGGGCAGGCAGCAGTTGACCGGCTTGGGTCGCAGCGAAGACAAAGAGGATGATTCCGTAGGGAAGACTGGCCAAGGCAGCACCGGTCTGCAGCCATTGTAGATTCAAAAACGCGCCCAGGCTCAGCGGCAACAGGATTGGCGCTCCAGCCACGAGCATCGCCAGCGGCACCAAGACGACCTGACCGAGGGCAGACGCGCACCCGCCACCGGTGTTTTGCCGGCGCGTGCTCTCTTCATCAAAAGGCCAGGCGAGATAGACAGCCGCCACGATATTGACAGCGATCCCGGCGAGTGCGACGCCCAGCATGGCAAGCCAACTGACGATCGCGCTGGGATTACGTGCCACCAGGGTGAATGCCCCGGCGAGGATGGTCAGCGGCGTCACGGTGACCAACCAGATCGCCAATCCCTTGCCGGTAAAAAGGTGGCGGCGCGGCACTGGGGAGAGCAGCAGCGTGGGCAGCCCGCGTCCTTCCATGCCCAACATATTCATGCTGCCGGACCAGGCCGAGAAAAGGGCAAGCCCCGGCAGCATCAGGCTGACCCATGTCGATGGCACGCTGCCACCGGCGCGCCCATTCATCCCGAAGAAGAAGAGGAGGACGAGGGGGGAGATGATGCTTTGCAGCGCTCCAATTCTGCGTTGTGGGATGCGCCACATGGCGCGCAGTTCTTTGATGAACATCTGACGCGTGCATGGGTCCAGCCAGCGGAGGAGGGATTCGCTGCTGCTTGGGCGAGTGGATGCAAGCCGAACCTTGCGCGTGGCGGGCGCGGCGCGCGGTTGCCAGATCGTCACACCGGTCGTGACGCGCTGCAGGAGCGACCACCAAGCCCAGACACACGCGGCGAGCCAGGCCAGCGAATAGAGCAGCCAGAGCAGTGCCTGCGGCCAGTCGCCGGCGAGCACCAATTCCACTGAGCGGGCGCCGGCGCCGGGGGGCAACCATTGCAGGAAGAACATTGGACGGACACTTTGTAGGGTTTCGACACCGAGCGAGCGTGCTGCTGCTTGCAGCCCCTGCGTGACGAAATAGCAGGAAGAACCGGCCAAAGAAGCCACTACGATGGCGATGTCGCGGAAGCGCCGGCTGCGCAGCAACCCCGTGCTCGCCGTGAGGGCAAGCTGGCTTGCCGCCATCATATGCAGATAACCAAGCACCGCGGCCAGAAGCACGACCCAAAAAGCCGGTGAGGTGAACCAGCCGATCAAGATCGCCAGAAAGAAGGGCAGTGTGAAATAGGTAGGCCAGTCGATGAGCGTGCCGAGCAGGGCGCTGGCAACCAATTCGCGCGAACGCAGGGGGTAGATCAGCAACCGCTCCATGTCCAGCCCCTCGTTCATGCGGAAGGCAAGCAACGGCAGCACGATCCACACAAGCCACAACCCAACCAGCACCAGCGCCAGGACGTTGACCGGCCAGATACCGGGCGCCGTCAGATAGACAAACGCCGACATGCCCGCCAAGATCAGCACCAGTGGACCCAGCGTGACCAGCATGACGATAATGCCGCCGAGCTGACCGGGTTGGCGCATGAACTGGCGCACCATGAGTTTGCGACGAAGCGCCAACAGTGTGCGGATGCGTATGTAGTCCAGACCCAAGTATTGGGCAGCCTGTTGCCTCAGTCCAGCCACGCGAGTCCCCGTTCACCGCTGTTGGCGCCGTTGGCCTGGTCGGCGCCCACGGTGCGTAAGAAGACCTCCTCCAGCGAGGCGTGAGCGCCGGTCTGGGCGAGTTGGCGCAGTTCGTCGATCGTGCCTTCGGCGACGAGCCGGCCCTGTGCAATCACACCGACGCGCGTGCATAGGCGTTCGACAACTTCAAGAATATGCGATGAGAAGAAGATGGTGGTCCCGCGCTCGCGCAGACGTTGCAATACATTGCGTATCGCGCGACCGGAGATGGCATCGACGCCTTCAAAGGGTTCGTCCAAAAAGAGCACACGCGGCGTATGAATGATGGCGGCCGCCAGCGCCGTTTTTTTACGCATACCCTGCGAATAGTCGACCACCAACTTGTCGGCGTCATTTTCCAAATCCATCAAGACCAGGAGTTCGTCCGTGCGCGTTCGCGCTTGGGTGTCGTCAAGGCCGTACATCGTGCCGACGAAGCGGACAAACTCGCGGCCGGTCAGGCGCTCATAGAGATTCAGGCCCTCGGGCAAGACCCCGATGACCTGTTTGGCTGCCAGTGGCTGTTGCCAGATGTCGATGCCGGTAATGCGCGCCCTGCCGGTGGTTGGGCGCAGCAGCCCGACCAGCATTTTGATGGTGGTGGATTTACCGGCCCCATTGGGACCGAGGAAACCGAAGAACTCGCCTTCGGCAACGTTCAGCGTCAGATGGTCGACGGCGAGTCTGGCGCCAAACTGGCGAGAGAGGTCGACTGCCTCAATGGCAAACATAGCGGGCTCCCTTTCTGTAGGATGCACAGCAAGGCAGGAAGAACGGGAAGGCAGAAACTACTTCACTATCGTACCACTACGCTGCGCAAGCGCCGAATGGCACGCTAGGTCGACAATTTTTTCGTGTAGTCATACATAGCTACAAAATAGCCTGCTTTCTCCTTGGGTGAATTGTAGCATTACGGCTGGCGCAGATACTCGGCGGCGGTGGCTGCCATCAGTGCCACCCCGGTTGACAATACCCGTTCGTCAAAGTCAAAGGTTGCGCTGTGATGCGGGCTGGGCAGCGGCTGGCCCGTGTCCCAGGCGCCGACCAGCACAAAACAGCCGTGGGCGCGATTCAGAAATTCGGACATGTCTTCCCCCACCATCATCGGGATGATTTGGGTCACGTTGTTGGGTCCGACGACGCCGTTGGCCACGCCGCGCATCAGCGCGGCGCCGGCGGTTGAGTTGATGGTGGCCGGCACACAAGGCGTGAAGATCAGCGCGCAGCTCGCGCCATGGGCGGCGCAAATGCCGTTGGCGATTGTCTCCATCCGGTGCACCAGAAAATCGCGCATGGCGAAGTTGAGCGAACGGATCGAAGCGGTCAGCACGGCGCGTTCGGCGATGACGTTGTAGGCATCGCCGGCGTTGAAGAGACCGACGCTGATCACGGCCGGGTCGGTTGGGTTCACATTGCGTGACACAATGGTCTGCCAGGCGAGCACGATTTCGCTGGCGATCACAAGGGCGTCGATGGTCTCGTGGGGCATGGCGCCGTGGCCACCCTGGCCGATCACGGTCAGATCCACCCGGTCGGCGCCTGCCCACAGCGGGCCTTCCTGGACAACGACCTGGTTGAGGGGAAGCCGGCTCCACAGATGCATGCCAAAGGCCGCCGCCGGCGCGGGGCCGGTCATGACGCCGTCGGCAATCATCGACATCGCTCCGCCCAGCCCTTCTTCGGCCGGCTGGAAGACCAGTTTGACGCGACCATTGAGTTGCGCCCGGTATTGGGTGAGTAACTGCGCCACGCCCATGCCGATGGCCGTGTGACCGTCGTGGCCGCAGGCGTGCATGACGCCGTGCGTCTGTGATCGGTAAGGAACGGCGTTGGCTTCGTGGATCGGCAGCGCGTCCATGTCAAAGCGCAACATGACGGTCGGTGCGTCGAGCGGAGCGTTGTCACCCTCGATTACGGCGACGACGCCGGTCTTACCGACGCCGGTGGTTACTTCGAGGCCAAGGCCACGGAGATGGTCGGCGACGACGCCGGCGGTGCGTACTTCGTGGAAACCGAGTTCAGGATGTTGGTGGAAGTCACGGCGCCAAGCCACCAACTGCGGCTGTAGGCGCTCGGCATCGGCTTGCAAGTTCGGTAGAAGCGGCATAGGGTTCACGTGGTCTCTGGTTCAGGCTTCCGGCAGCATGTCGAACATGTGGCTGACGTCGCCGGCGTGGAAGCGGGCGACGTGGCCGGTAGGCGGCAGCGCCTCTCGGTAGAAAAATTCGGGCAGTTCGTCGTCTTGATCGGTGAAGCCAGCCTGGCGGTTAAACGTGTATTCATAGCGCAGCGTGGCACGGCCCAGCGCTTCGAAGAACTCCGGGGTCAGCGTCGTGCCGTGGGCTGCGTTGATGGCGTCGCTCAGGAATTCGGTGTTGACATTGGTGACGGTCATGCCAAAGATACATAGGCCGAGCGAGTCGTTGGCAGCCACGCGCGTTTGGTGACGGAGGCTCTGAGCGATCAGATCGGCGGGTTCGATCTCACGCGTCTTGAGACGCGGCAGGTTGCCGGCGGTATGGTCGGCGCCCTGGGCGGTGACCATCATCGTGATACCCGTGGCCTCCACCACGCGGGGGTCATAGGCACTGATGGCTTGTTTCTTGATCACGGGGACACGCTGGACGTGGTAGTGTTCGCCGACACGGGCTGTGCCCTGTGCCCATAGCTTGCCGCGCGCGGTGCCCACGCCGATCTCGGCCAGACAGTCGATCATGAACTGCAGGTCACCGAAATCAGCCAGACCGGCTTCCATCAGCACACCCAACGTGGCGCCTGTTTCGATGGTGTCGATCCCCAGATCATTGGCGATGTAGTTCAACTGCGCCAGATGGTCGGGGTCGCCGATGCCGCAGTTCGTGCCCAGCACGCCGAGCGTTTCGTATTCGACGGGCGAGACAAGTTCTTTGCCGTGGGCGTCATAGTAAATGTTGCTACACTGGATCACACAGCCGGGCATGCAGGCATGCGTCTGTTCGCCGCCGCGCGCGGTATTGAGTTCGCCGATGTAGTCGCCGCCCATCTTGAAGGTCTCGCCGGCGGGGACGTTGGCGAACTGGCCGCTCGTGAAGTTGCGCACCGGGAGGCCGCCCATGTAGTTCTGCGCATCGGCCATGCCCATGGTGCCGACCTTGTTGTAGAAGTTGACGACGACGCTGTCGGCTTGCAGCATGCGCGCGTACTCTTTGATACCGGTGTTGACCTTTTTCTTGTCGTGCAGCGGAGGGATCTTGTCCAGGTCGACGACGATGGCCTTGACGCGTTTGCTACCCATGACAGCGCCGACGCCGCCGCGTGCGGCGAGCCGCGAGGGCCGGCCTTCGCGGTCGCTGAAGGCAATGCCGGCGACGAGACCCTGATATTCGCCGACGGGACCGCAGAGGGCAATCGCCACCTTGCTGCTGTACCTGGCGTAGAGCAGGTCGGCCACTGCGTAGTTACCTTTGCCCAGATAGGGTGCGGCGTCGTCAAACGTAATGGCGCCATCTTTTGCAAAATGGATGACGACCCAATCGGGTGAGGCGTCCAAGAGCGTGAAGCCGGCGATTTGGAGTTGGCCAAGCGCGTAAGAGAAGGTGCCGCCGCCGTTGGCCTCCTTGATGCCACCGGTGAGCGGGCTTTTGCAGCCGACGCTGGTACGGTTGGCATTGGAGAAGGCAGTGCCGGCAAATGGGCCAGCAGAAAAAATCAGCGGGTTCTGTGGCGATAAGGGGTCAACCGTGGCGATGCCGAGTTCGACCAGAGTTTTGGCGATCAAATAACGGCCGGCCTTCACGATCGCCTCGCCCTGTAGTTCGCGGGCAATTACCAAGCGGTCATTGAGATGGATATCGTAATAGGTACGCATAGCAAGCTCCTAGCTCGTCTGGTTCCGTCAATCATAAGCAGTAGTATAAATTGTCGGCAAGGGTCTTGTCCATCGCAGCTTCGCAGCGTGCGTGGCACCGGACATGCTGGCATGGTTACGGCGCCGCCGGCGTGTAGAGTTGCACGTCGAGACGGTAGAAGGGGACAGTCTCTGCCAGGTGTGCATGTTCGTCGAGCCATTGCTGCAGGTGATGGTCGGGGTCGGTGTCGAACGGGTCGACGATGAGCCAGATACGGTCGTGCTGTGTTTGCAAGGTGGTAAGGGCGGCTTCGTCGAGCGCGTAGGAAAGTCCCTCGCGCGCAACCTCGGCCGGTGCGTATAGCTCATAGGGAATCGTCATATAGCTCGGTGTGAGCAGAACCAGATCGGTAGGCTGCGCGTGTCTGCCGATATAGGCGGCGGCCTCGCGCCACTGGTTTTTGGGGATCAGGAGGACATTTGTCAATGCCGCCGCCAGGGAAAGAACGGCCAGTGTAGCAAGTAGCCAGCGCCGGCGCGCGTGCCAGGGCCACCACCAGGCAAACGCCAGGAGGAGATAGGGAACGAGCAGCAGCAATTGGCGCTTGGCCGTGTAGGCGCGCGGAACGACAAAGGCGATGAGAAATAGGGCAAAGAGAGCGGCCGCCACAACTTGCAGCCAGCGTTGGCTGCGCAGGCGATCCCAGTAGTGGCGACGATGCATCGCACGCAACGCCCAATAGAGCAATGCCAACATGGCGACCCCTCCTACGGCGGCCAAGGCAAGCCAGAAGTTGACGTACTGCATGAGTGCGGGTGGCACGCCAAAGCGCTGGGTGAGAAGGATGGCCACGTAGTTGCTTGAGTCGGTGGGCAGGCGCAAAAAGGCCGCAAAGGCTGGGGTCTGCATCCACGGCCAGTAGGCCATGAATGCCGCGCCCCAGGCTGCGAGCAAGAAGGTGCCGGTGCGCCACGCAGTGCGGCGCACGGCAAGGAGTGCAATCCAGGCAACGGCGTGTACGCCAAACAAGAGCAATGCGAAATAGTGAAGGTAAATGGCCGCGGTGACACTGATGGCATAGAGCAGCCACGCGTTGGCGGACGGGCGCAGCAGCAGCTGCGTGGCGCACACGGTCGTGATCAAGCCCATCAGCACCAGCAGTGCGTAGGGGCGCAGCTCTTGTGCGTACCAGATGAGCACAGGCGAAAACGCCACGAGCAAGGCGGCCGTGAGAGCGACAGCTCGGCCAAACCAGGTGCGGGCTAGCCGATAGGCGACCAGCACGCTCAGTGTGCTGAAGACCACCGAGGGAAAGCGCAGCAGAAACTCGCCGTTGCCAAGGGCCATCCACTGGCCAAGCAGCCAGTAAAAGAGCGGTGGATGGTATTGCTCAGTCTGCCCGGCCCAGAGCGCCGTCAGGCCAAGGTGGGTCACGCGTAGGCCATTGGCTTCGTCCAGCCAAAGGCTCTTGGCATCGAGCAGGAGCAGACCAAGCGCCCAGACCAGCAAAAGCAGCGTCAGCAGCACCCCGCGGCGGGTGGTGCGGTTTTCCGCATCCCAGAAAGATGGCGTAGGCAGGGCGGAATCAAGCATTTGATACGGTATCCGGGCAAGTGTAATGAGCGAGGCACAAGCGAGTGCGCATAGCACCCCTGTTCGTTGCCAGGCTGCGGACTGATCGCGCTGCGAATAGCGGGGATTGTACGGGCAGGTCCTGGCCTTGGCAATTTTTGGGTGTGCCGGACACGTATTTTTCACAGGTCAAAAGCATGTCAAAGTTCGACGATGGAGCGTCAAGATACTATCAAGATTCGATTTTAGGTGACGTGGCGGCATGCTTCTGGAAGACTTCACATGTGTAGCGGGGTGATCGCGGTAGCGGCCTGTGCACTTGACAGCAGCGGTTGGCGGCGATAGAACAAGGGTGTTCTTTATTTTGTCGAGGCTCGATCATCTGCAATGACCCGTCTATCGATAGGCGGGTCATTGTTGCGAATCATGGGAAGCAACCCGCTCCTGGTGGATGGAAATCATGGCAAATCTAGTCGTACACCGGCCTTCGGTGAGTAATCTTCTCTTGGGTAAACCACTGGCAACAGCGGAGGCGCCCCACCAGACCATTAGCAAGACCATCGGCTTGGCGGTCTTTGCTTCCGATGCACTCTCCTCAGTCGCCTACGCTACGCAGGAAATCCTCATCATTCTTTCCTTTGCCGGTACGGCCTTCTTCGGCCTGTCGATCCCGATCTCCTTCATGATTGTGGGGTTGCTGGTCATCCTGACCATTTCGTATCGTCAGACGATTTATGCCTATCCCGGCGGGGGCGGCGCCTACATCGTGGCGCGTGACAACCTAGGTGATATGCCGGCGCTGACAGCCGGTGCAGCGCTGCTCACTGACTATATCTTAACCGTAGCCGTCAGTATTTCCTCCGGCGTCGCGCAGGTAACGTCAGCCATTCCCGCACTTTTCCCATGGCGCGTCGAATTGGCCATTGTACTGGTGGCCATCATCACCATCATCAACTTGCGCGGTGTCAAAGAATCCGGCAGCATTTTCGCCGTCCCCACCTACTTCTTTATCGTGATGATGTTGGGTATGCTCGGCTTTGGCTTCTGGCAGGAGACGATGGGTGCGCTAGGTACGGTCAGTAGTGCCGAGGTTTTTGAAGAAACCACGCAGGCCCTGACAATCTTCTTGATCCTGAAGGCGTTTGCCAGCGGCTGTACGGCGCTCACTGGGGTCGAAGCCATTTCAAATGGCATTATGGCGTTCAAGACGCCCAAGAGTCGTAACGCCGCGCAGACCTTGATGATCATGAGCGGCGTCTTGGGTATCATGTTTATTGGCATCACGGTGCTGGCCAACAGCGTGCACGTCGTCGCCAGCGAAACGATGCAAGAGACGGTGATCTCGCAGATTGCACGCACACTCTACGGCACTAGCCCGCTGTACTACGTCACACTGGCGGCGACCACAGTCATCCTGGTCCTGGCAGCCAACACGTCCTACGCTGACTTCCCGCGCCTGGGCGCGCTGGTGGCGGCTGACGGCTTTTTGCCCAAACAACTCACCTATCGGGGCCGCCGCCTGGTTTTTTCCTGGGGTATTGTAATCCTAGCCCTGGTTGCCTGCAGTTTGATCGTGCTCTTCCAAGCGGATACGACACGCCTGATCCCGCTCTACGCGATTGGTGTTTTTATGTCGTTTACCCTTTCGCAGGCAGGCATGGTCGTGCGCTGGCAGAAGGTTGGGAAAATGCAGCCGGGCGAGGAAGTGGAGATCCATGGATCCATTATGCAACCCGACCAGCACTGGCGCGCCAAGCAGTCCATTAACGCCGTGGGTGCAGTAATGACCTGTATTGTCATGTTCGTCTTTGCGTTCGCCAAGTTCACGGACGGTGCGTGGATCGTCGTATTGGTGGTGCCAACGCTTGTCTTTACTTTCTCTCGCATTCATTATCATTACAAGACTGTGGCAGCGATCCTGAGCCGGGGCTCTGTTTGGCCCAACATGCGCAATTACCCAGTGAAAACGCTGGTGCTAGTCGACGATGTACACGCCGGGACAATCCATACGATCAACTTCGCCAAGTCGCTTGGCGCACCGTGGACGGCAGTGCACGTAGCCATTGATCCCGAAAAGGCCGAGCGGGTGCGCGTAAAATGGCGCGAACGGATCGGCGACGAAGCCTATTTCAAAGTGCTTCCCTCGCCCTATCGGGAACTCACCGGCCCGGTGCACCGCTATATCGAGGAATTGCGTAACGACATGGGGATGGGGTTTGTGCACGTCATCGTCGGGCACCTGGTGATGACTAGCGTGCAAGGCCAGATTCTGCACCAGAACGCAGCCGTTGCCCTGAACCTTGCCCTGCAGGATATCGAGGGCGTCGTGGTGTCGACGGTGGCGTATCAATTTGGGGACGAAATTGCGTTGACCGCTGAGGAGCAGGCCGAACACCACTAGCCTTGCCCGCCAAGGATCATAAATCAAGCGCGTTGTCGAGCAATTCGTTACTGGAGCGGACACGTTCGTAGTCGCGGCGTGCGCGGACGATGACATCGCCGAGCGCGGCCAGACGGCCGGCCAGGTCAGCGTCGCTGGTGCTGGCTTCCCAGGCTTCGCGCAGCAGGTCTTCAAAGGATTTATTGCCTTCCAGGTTGCCGAGGATCATGTCCAGCTCGCCGATGACCAGCTCAAACATGCGGATTTTGCGCGCAAGCAAGTCGATGACGTGGCTTTCGATGGTCTCGTTACAACTCAGATTGAAGATGGCGACGTCTTGTTCCTGGCCCAAGCGGTGGAGGCGGCCGATACGCTGCTCGACGCGCATGGGATTCCAGGGCAGGTCATAGTTGATGAGCTGATGGCAGAATTGTAAATTGCGCCCTTCGGCGCCGCTCTCGGTGCTGACCATGACGCGCACGCCACTCTTGCCGTCGCCGTCGCCGCGGAAGGCTGAGACAGCCTGCTCTTTCTGCTGAATATCCAGCCCGCCATGAAAGCTGATTACGGGGATGCCCCAGACTTCCAACTGCTTGACCATTGCCTCCTGCGTCTGCCGGTATTCGGTAAAAATGAGGAACTTGCCGGGGAAGCGGTCGAGGATTTCCTTGACGGCCAGCAGTTTGCGGCTGATCGGGATCGAGTCGGCCAGGGCGAGAAAGCCTTGCAGTTCGGCGCGTACATTGTCGGCGTGCGCGCGGTCGCCCACCATTTTGCGCAGCGTGCCGGCGACGGCCTGTGGGCTGCTGCTAAGTTCCTTTTGCAGGGTGATCAGCGTCAGGCGAAGATGCTTGTTGCTGTCCTGATCCTTGAATCGACGACGGATATAGTCGGTGACGTCGTTATACAAGATGAACTCAGGTTCACTTAACTCCAGGTGATAGACGGCAGCCTGGCGCTTGGGGAATTGGATATCGACCTTGGAGCGCCGGTTGCGGATCATGACGTCGTTGAGCAGGCGGCGGAGCGAGGGCGCGTTCTTTGGGTGGCGGGCGTCGCCCTGGTCCACAAAGTGGCGGCGAAAGGCGCGTACGGTGCCAAGTTGGCCCGGCGTCAGGATCGTGATGAGGCTGTAGAGTTCCATCAGATCGTTTTGCACAGGCGTTGCGGTGAGCATGAGCACGTAACGTTTGCGTACTTTGTTGACAAACTGCCAGGCGCGCGTGCTGCGGTTTTTGAGTTTGTGCGCCTCGTCGACGATGAGCAGGTCGTACTCGCGGTCGAGGATCGTGTCGCTATGCTGGTCGAGTTTGGCGCGGTCGAGGCTCACAATCCAACGGCCGCTCTCGGCCTCTTTCACCTCTTCCCATTGACGGGGGGTTTCCATCACCCGGAATGACTCGTGGAACTTGTTCTCCAACTCCTCGCGCCACTGTTCCGTGAGCGAGGCCGGCGTCAACACGAGCACAGTGCGCACCAAACCGCGCTGGATGAGTTCTTTCATGATGATGCCGGCTTCGATGGTTTTGCCGAGGCCGACCTCATCGGCGAGCAATGCGCGCCCGCGCATTTGGTGCAGGGCGCGCAGCGCAGCGTCGATCTGGTGTTGGTAGTGTTCGACGGCGACCTCATCGAGACAGAGCAACTGGTCGAAGCCCTGGCTGAGTTGCAGTGCGAGCGCACGCTGGCGCAGTTGATAGACGTCTAATGTCTCGGGCAGCCGGGCGCGCCCGAAGATACGGAAGAAATTTTCCAGGTTCTGGTCGGCCTCGATCAAGCGCGGCGGTAAGGTGACGCCAAGTTGGTTGATGCGATCCGCCATGTTATGGTCGATATTATAGCGGTAGCCACACCGGAAACAACGCAACACCGTTTCCTCGTCGAGCCAACCGCATTGGGGGCAGCGTTTGCCGATGAGAGTATCCGGGGTCTTGTTTGCCTTGACGCGGGGCTTGGCCGGTGCGTCGGGTAGTTCGAGCCATTCGAAGCGTTCGTGAGCCATAGCGGGATCGTAACCGGATCGGTGCCTACGCACAAACTCGGTTTCTTCAGAAAACTCGATTTGTACGGTGGCGATGACGTAGTTGAATCGTAGGCTGGATGCAATTTACTTTTTGGTGGCGTTGTGATACTCTTTTGTTTGCCAGGTGCGTGTCTGTGGCTCCACGCTACGGACTTCGGGGGACGTACCTGGCACTTTATTGCCAAAAAATCGAAAGGGCGGCGACAGGATGAATGCTGTCGCCGCCCTTTCGATTTTTTTTGATTTTGGGGTAGGTGTTGCCAGCGCAGGTGACGATCTACTCGTCGACACGCCCGAAAACTGCCACCACGTTCTGCCCGCCAAAGCCAAAGGCGTTGACGATGGCGAAGCGTGCGTCCACCGTTTCTTCGTGATTGCCGACGATATGCAAGTCAATTTCTGGGTCAGGCGTGTAGCTGATCGTGGGCGGCACCCTTCCTTCGCGAAGGGCCATGACTGCCGCGACCGCAGACTGTGCGCCGGCTGCGCCCAAGGCGTGGCCAACCATGCTCTTGATACTTGTGATCTTCATGTGGTAGGCAGCTTCGCCAAACGCACGCTTGAGCGCTTTCGCCTCACCGCTATCGTTGAGTATGGTGCCGGTGCCGTGGGCAAAGACCACACCAACATCGTCGGGCGTGATGTGGGCCATCTGCAACGCGCCGCTGAGGGCACGGGCCGCGCCCAGGCCCTCGGGGTCGGGGGCCGTAATATGGAAGGCATCGGCGGTCAGCTTGCCGCCGAACACCTCGGCGTACAATTTGGCGCCGCGCGCCCGTGCATGTTCTTCGGTTTCCAAGATCACCGCGGCGGCGCCCTCGCCGGCTACAAAGCCGTCACGGTCGATTGAAAAGGGGCGGCACGCATGTTGCGGATCGTCAAAGCGACACGATAGGGGGCCCATCCGTCCGAAGGCAGCCATGGTCAGCATCGACATAATCGACTCGGCGCCACCGGCGATGATAACGTCCGCTTCGCCGCGTTGCAGAAAATGAAAGCCTTCGATGATGGAATAATGACCACTGGCGCAGGCTGCCGTGCTTGTCATCACTGGGCCGCGGGCACCGGTTTCGATCGACACGATACAACTCACGGCGTTCGCCATCGCGCTGGGCACCACAAACGGGCCAACTGAGCGCCAGCCCTTTTGCACCACATCGAGCGCGCCGGCCTCGATTTCCGTAATTCCGCCACCGCCGGTGGCCATCAGCACGCCCACGCGATCCCAGTTGCTCTGGTCGACAATCAAGTTGGCATCGGTCAATGCCTGCTTGCTCACGGCTACAGCAAATTGCGAGGATCGGTGGATACGGCGCGCCGTTTTGCGATCCAGATATTCTGTCGGGTCAAAGCCATCGACCTCGCACCCAATATTGAATGGCATATCGCCGGTGTCGAAGTGGGTGATCTTGCCGGCGCCTGGTGTGCCCGCCAGCAAGTGGCGCCAGAAGGTCGCAACGTTGTTGCCAATAGGTGTAATGGCGCCCATGCCCGTGATAAAGACGCGTGTCATTGTCGGCTGCTCACTTTCGCATTTTTAGGGAAGCTTTTCGGTATGCTCCGGAAATACCCGGGGCTGGTTTGGGTCGTTGCCGCCGACTGGCCGCAACTTCAAAAAAAGGGCGCAGTCCCCTGCGCCCTCCGTGTGGTCTTGCTCGGTCTGCGCTGCTGTGGCAATGCCTCACCTTGCGCCGTACTGGAAAAGGTGTATGCTTGCAGTAGACCGGGGCGGTCACCCTCTCCCCTAATCTTGTACTCATTATACGGAAAGTAGAGTGGTGCGTCAAAACTGGACGGCCCGCCTCCAGGTGAAGTTGACCCATGCGATAGGTAGAGGTTCATGACAACAAGCGATCTTGCAAACAACCGGCAGGTACTGGCGCAGTTTGGTCTGACGCTCGAGAGCGTCCCGAATCTTCCGCCCGAACTGCGCGATGACTTATTGGTGTACATCCAGCTTTGGGGTCAACCCGAAGAGCAATTGGCGTTGGCGACCGCATTGCGTGAGGTGCACGGCCCGCTATTGTTCCTGCTCGACTATCAGGCGCAAGCGCTTTTTCGAATGGGCCAGTATGCCGAAGCGCTCGACATGATCGAGCGCCGCCAGCGGCGCAGCACCTCGGTGACTACTCAAATGCGCGAGGCGGTCGTCCTCCTGGCGGCCGGGCACGTACAGCATGCGCGCGGTCTAGCGGACGACCTGGCGCGCACGAATCCGCGACACAGTGGGGCAGTCTGTGTCGCGGCCGAAATCTACACGGCCGTGGGCGAGTTTGACCTTGCACGTACCATCTTGCAGACACTTCTCGATTATCGGCCCTTTGATCTGCAGGCCACGCTGGGGCTGATCCATTGGGCGAAGGTTGCCCAAGGGCCAGCCGCTGCCGACGAACAAATGCAGCGGTTAGGGACAGGTATCCCGGCCGGGATTGCCGATGAAGAACTCATGCGGCTGCAAAGGATAGCCGAGCAGCTTGGCCGGCGTGAAACGGCAGCAGCGGCGCAGTTGGAACTAGATCGCCGCCGGTTGATGCAGCAAGAGAAGTTGCATACGAATCTACGCCCGTTTTTGGGCGACGGCGATATTCTGGTGAGTGATCCAGAGCGTCTCTACCGTCTGCACAGTGGGCCTGAAGCTGTGCCGATGAGCCGTGACGAACGCAGCCGAATCGAATTGGAGACGATCCGTCATTTCGGCTTTTCTCGTCTGCGCACGGGCCAGGCGGAAACGATGGCGGCTGTGCTACGCGGCGAGTCAATCTTGACGGTCATGCCAACGGGCGCCGGCAAGTCGCTCTGTTACCAACTGCCGGCGCTGGTGTTACCACACGCTACGTTGGTCATCAGCCCGTTGATTGCGCTGATGAAAGATCAGGTAGAAGGGCTGCCGTCGGCGGCGCGCAAACGTGCCATATTCATCAACAGCACGCTGAACGAGACTGAACTAGCGACCGCGATGGCGAGCGTGGCGAAGGGCGACTACAAGTTGATTTATGCCGCTCCCGAACGATTGCGCCAACGGGCCTTTTTGCGCGCGCTGCGCCAGGCAGGGCTAGACCTTTTCGTCGTCGATGAGGCGCACTGTGTCAGTATGTGGGGGCACGACTTCCGTCCTGATTATCTGTTTATCGAGGAGGCGCGGCGCGAGTTAGGCAGCCCGCCGGCGCTTGCTATGACGGCGACAGCACCGCCGCGTGTGCGTGACGAGATTGTTGAATACATCTCCAACAACCACAATCAGTTGCCGGGCATGGTCGATCTGGATCGTCCGCGTGTCATTGCGCTTGATATTTTTCGCTCCAACCTGCATCTGTCCACATTGCAATTTCACAATGAAGAAGAAAAACTCGAAGCGCTGCTCAAGTTCGCGGCCGCGACAGAAGGCAGTGGCATTGTTTACGTCAACAGTCGTCACAAGGCAGAGATGCTGGCGATGGCCTTACGCGGTGTGGGGGTCAAGGCGGAAGCCTATCATGCCGGGCTGGCCGACCGCGCTCCGGTACAGGATCGTTTTATGAGCGACGCCACGCGCGTCGTGGTTGCCACCATTGCGTTTGGTATGGGCATCGACAAGCCAGATATCCGCTTTATCGTTCATTTTCACCCGTCGCGCAGCCTCGATGCCTATTACCAGGAAGTTGGCCGCGCAGGGCGTGATGGCAAAATCAGCCAGGGTGTGCTGTTCTATTCGAACAACGACTGGGCTAACCTGCGCCGGTGGGCAAAGGCCGACGAATACGGAATCGAACTCTTGGAAAAGGTGCACGCAGGCATAGCGGCGCAATTGGATGTGCCGCCGGTTGAAACTGACGGTGCGACGCCAGCGGCCAGCGCCGGCTTGGTCGATGCACGCCGGCTGCAGATGGTGCTCAACGCTGATGAGACTGCCGTGCGGGTGGCCATCAGCCTGCTCGAACGCGCCGATTTGCTGACGCGTAGCTTTGACGTTCCGCAGGAGATGGCGATTTCGATCCCGCGCCGGTTACCGCAAGCCGCGCGCGATGACAAATCATTCCAGAGATTGCTCAAGGGACTTGCCTTGGGGCCAGAGCAGTCGGCGGCCTTTGCGGTAGGCGACATTGCGCGGTTCATGCGATGGCCATTGTATGAAGTGGAGGTGCACCTACTGGATTGGCAGGCGACCGGCTGGCTTGTGCTACGCGGCAGCCGGCGTGCCATGTATGTTGAACTGCCCCCACGCCCGGTGGACATGGCCGAACGCATCGACCGTCTCCTGAGCCACGCTGCAGTCGTCGCTCAGCGGCGGATCGACGACATGATTGGCTATGCCACGACTGACGCGTGCCGCCACGGGTACATTAGCGCCCATTTTGGCAGCCCGCCGCGCGTGCGCTGTACGGCGTGCGACAACTGTACCGGTGTCCGGCCGCAAATCGAGGTGCCCGAACGCCTTGCGCACGTTCTACCGGATGACGCCGATATCGAACCGATGATCATCGACAGCTTGCTCAGCCTGCCGCGACCGGTGGGGCGTAGCGGGCTGGCGCGTATCTTGGCCGGCTCCCTGCGAGCACCGGTCGGGCAGGATAAGGCGCGGCACTTCGGTGCGCTGAAGGGACTGGGTGAAGGAAGCATCACAGAATATGTCGACGATATGCTCGAAGATGGTCGCTTCCGTCAGTATGAGCGTCAAGGCTATTTGGTATTGGCCGTTACGTTGCGCGGGCGGGTCGAAGCGGAGGCCTGGTTGGCCGAGCACCCGGAGTTGAACGTGTTCCAGGCGCCGTTGGTCGAAGCGAGCGAAGGCAGCGTCGAGCCGGAGATCGCTGAAGGAGCCAAGTATACGGATTTTCAGAAGGCGCTTTGGTTATGGCGGCGGCGTGTTGCCGAAGAACTTGGGCAACCGATCTATATCGTCATGAGCAACGAAGTCATGTTGCGCATCGCCGAGACGCGGCCGCAGTCGTTGGATGAACTGAGCGTCCTGCCGGGCATCGGCGGTCAGCGACTGCAGCATTACGGCGCGGCGTTGCTTGATCTGGTCAAGTTGCATCCGTCACAGGCCGGTGATCTGGAGTTGTTGGTGGCTCAGCGCCTGACGCAGGCGGAGGCAGCCGAAGATGCGAAGGTGGCGGCGGGACAGATTCGCCAGGCCGCCGCCGGCCATTCGCCGCAGATCGAGCGACAAATCTACTTGCGTCTGCAAGAAATGCGCCAGAAGCGTGCCGTGGTGGAGCGCGTCAAGCCCTACAGTATCGCCTCTGACAACTTGTTGCGCGAGATCGCGCGTCGCGCCCCTGGGAGTGTGGACGAACTAATGGCACTCCAAGGTTTTCGCAGTGGTGGGTTGGCGACGGAGGCGAATCAGATTTTGACGATGATCGCGGCGTTGCGCGAACAGAAGGGGTGAGAGGGTGAAAAGACCGTCTTTTCACCCTCCCGCCCTCTCACGCTCGCAACTTATAGTGCACATCCCCCATCTGGCGCAGGCGATCGGCGGCTTGTTCAGCTGTGATGTCGCGTTGGGGGTTGGCTAGCAGTTCGTAGCCAACCATGAACTTTCTAACGGTTGCCGAACGCAGCAGCGGTGGATAGAAGTGTGCGTGCAATTGCCAGTGGGGGTGGAGATTGCCGTCACAGGGTTGGCCGTGCCATCCCATCGAGTACGGAAAGCTGGTCTCAAACAGGTTGTCATAGCGCGTGGTGAGTCGTTTCAGGATGTCGGCGAGGGCGTCGCGTTCGCTCTCATCGAGATCCTGGATCTGGAGGACATGGCGGCGCGGCAACAGCAGCGTCTCGAACGGCCACACGGCCCAGTACGGGACGACCACCACCCAGTGGTCGTTGTGCACAACACGGCGGTCATCGGTCGTGAGCTCCATGCGTAGGTAGTCAAGTAACAAAGGTGAACCATGGCTAGCGAAATATTCACCCTGTTGCCTGTCCTCTTTGGCCGGTTCCAGAGGTATCGTGTAGTTTGACCAGATTTGGCCGTGCGGATGTGGGTTCGAACAGCCCATGACGGCGCCCTTGTTTTCAAAGATCTGGACGTAGTTAATTGTGGGCCGTGAGCCGAGGTCAACCATCTGCTCCGCCCATACATCGACGACGGGGCGGATGTCCTCTATCGGCATCTCCGGCAAGGTCAGGTCATGGCGCGGGCTAAAGCAGATCACGCGGCAGATGCCGGTTTCTGCTTGGGCTTGCATTAGTTCATTGTCGCCCACGTTGCCGCGGGGGCCGTCGGGCAGTAGCGCAGCAAAGTCATTTTCGAACACAAACGTGGTTGCGTAGGCTGGATTGTCGTGCCCGCCGGCGCGCACGTTGCCTGGGCACAAGTAGCAGGCCGGATCGTACGCGGGCCGTGTGTCGGGTGGTGTCTTTTCCACCTGGCCTTGCCAAGGGCGCTTGGTGCGGTGCGGCGATACCAGCACCCATTCGCCGTTCAGCGCGTTGCGTCGACGATGGGGATGCTCGGTGGGTTCGAAGGCCGGACGTGTCTGTGGCATCAGGGTCTCTCCTTCTACAAAATGGTGGTTAACCCGTTTATTGGTTGGCAACATCCTGAGCCAACGCGATGGCGCCGAGGACGCCGGCACGATTGCCAAGTCCGGGCGGGACAATATATGCGTCAATCTGATCGGCGAGTTGTGGTCGCTGAATGTAGCCGTTGAGGACAGCCGCAACATCCTGACGAATCATGGGAAAGAGGTGGCTCTGATCCATCACGCCGCCACCCATAATGACGCGCTGCGGAGCGAGCACCGTAATGATGCTGACAATTCCCAACGCCAGATAGTGCGCCTCCAGCGCCCATGCCGGATGAGCGGGGGGCAGGTCGCGCGCGCTGATGTTCCAGCGGCCCTCAATCGCCGGCCCGCAGGTCAAGCCCTCCCAGCAGTCGCCATGGTATGTGCACCATCCCGGATACGGGTCCGCTTGCCGGTCATGTGGCACGCGCATGTGGCCCATTTCCGGGTGCATCAGGCCGTGAACAAGTTTCCCGTTGACCATGGCGCCGCCCCCCAACCCTGTGCCCACGGTGAGATAGACAAAGGTGTCAAGTCCTTGCGCCGCACCCCAGCGGTGCTCACCGAGCGCAGCGCCGTTGACATCAGAGTCGAAGCCGATCGGCATGCCCAGTGCCGATTGGAGGACACCGACGACGTCAGTGTGTGCCCAATAAGGTTTCGGCGTGGTGGTCACATAGCCAAAGGTGGGTGAGGTGGGGTCTGGATCGACAGGGCCAAAGCAGGCTACGCCGACTGAGGTAAGGGGATGCAGTGCGTGCTGTTCACGAAAAAAAGCGATCGATTTTCCCAGCGCTTCTGCTGGCGTTGAGGTCGGAAAGCGAACCTCCGCACGAACGTCGTCAGGACCACTGCCCACAGCGCACACGAACTTCGTGCCGCCGGCTTCAATACCGCCATATAGGTTCATAAGGCCTCTTTCGTTGTGATGCGGAAATGAAAAGTAGCCAGAAATCGTGGGTGAAAATGACCGATAATCGATAGGCTAGCTGGATCTAGTTTACCACAGGAGGGCAACTGGCGGGTCCATGCGCCTCAGCAATCCTGCATCAATCCGCGCGCCGTGTTACTTCGATCAGCGCTTCCCCATTGGTGATCTCCATGAGCCTGCTAGTAAAGTGGCCGATCAGCTCCTGCGGCAATTGAACGCGATAGGTGGCATCGACGGCGAACTCATGATCAAGCACCGTGGCCTCGTAGGTCTGCAGCATTCGCTGAAAGGAAGTGACGGTGGCATAGGCGATGATCACGGTAAGCTCGGCACGCGGCACGCGCTCGACGGTGGGCAGCGTTTGCAGGGCGAGCTGGACACCGCCGCCATAGGCCCTCACGAGTCCGCCTGTGCCCAACAGTGTACCGCCGAAGTAGCGCGTGACGACGGCGACAATATCACCCAGGCCAGAATGAAGGAGGATATTGAGCATCGGTCGACCGGCCGTACCGTGCGGTTCGCCGGCGTCGCTCAAGCCGATTTGGCTTGTATCGCCGGGGGCGCCGACAAGATAAGCCCAACAATTGTGGCTGGCATTGGCGAATTCTGCGCTGACCGCCGTCACACAGGCCCGCGCAGATGCAACCGTTGGCGCCGGACCAAGGGTCGTGATGAATCTGCTGTGCTGGATTTCTTCCTCGACGCGGTGGGCAGCGGCTGGCATGTGATAACGAGTGGAAGGCATGGCGACTACACGTCTTCCTCCAACTCATCAAAGTCATCTTCAAAATCGTCGTCATCGTCCCAGTCAGCGTCCAGATCTTCATCGAGACCGGTTGCGCCGTCGATCCGTCCGTAGTCGTCGAGATCGTCTTCCTGGTCGTCGTCAATTGAGTACCCGTCCAGGTCATCCCATTCTTCGCCATCGTCGTAGGCAACATCGACTTCAAGGGGACGGGCGCTGATTACTTCCAGTTGAATGCCACAATTGGGACACACGATGCGCTGTCCAATCCGGGCACGTTCGCTGAGATTGAGTTCGGCATCACACTCTACACACAGGGCTGACATGATCAACTGCCTTTCGCAGCATGGTGAGAATCACGCGTTAATTTTTCTTATCGTTCTAGCACGAAATGGCGTTGCTGGCAAGCGGATAGCTCAAAACTCGCAAAATCATGCGACGTTGACAAACTTGTCATCGCGGGCTACAATTTGTGTCAGGCTCTATTCTTCATTCACGAGTGATCCCGCAATCTTATGACTGTACACATCGCATATCTTGCCGACGATCAGGCTGGTGGCACAGCCGGTGTACGTGTGGTCGAACCACCGCCACAAACACAGCAGGCGCAGCGCGGCAGCTTCTTTGCCGTGGTCGACTTGCAGGGGCCTCCGCAAGGCTTCGCATCGCTGACCGAACGGCTGCTCAGCGCGATGCAGCGCACTTACTATTCCAGCAAAGGCACGCAGTCCCAGGTGTTGGTCGAGACTGTGCGTTCGGCGCAGCAACTCCTGCAGACCGAGAACGCGTTGACCAAGGCTAACTGGCGGGCTGGCGTCATCTGCATCGGGTTGATGAATGACCGGCTGGCGTTGGTTGGCATGGGTGATGCATTTGCCTTTGTCACCACCGATGGCGGCGACGTCAATGTCTATCCGCCCGACCGGTTGGATGAAGACATCCAAGTGCAGACCGATCCATTTGCCGTATGGCCGCTGCATCGCCAGAAGATTGACGTCAGCGGCGCGATCCTGACTGGCGGGGGGCGTTGGTTGGCGTTGGTTTCGCCGCGCACGTTGGCGGGTGCAACAGCCTATGTCGACGCCGATACGTGTCAAGACGCCGCGGGTGGGTTGCGCGAACAAGCTGGGGTGGGCGATATTCCTGGCCTGCTATTAGTCTTTCGCGCAGAAGGCAACGATGCGGCGACGCCGCCGCCCCCTCCTCCGCTGGCGCCCCCGTCGTCAAGCAGCCCGCGACCGGCGCGCCAGGCCCAAGGTGGGTTGCCCACTGCACTGTACGCTGCACCACCGATTACGGGAACCGCCGTGACCATCGCAAGGCCAGCAGCGCAGATGGGCGGAAGTGCGCCGCAAGCGGTGGTCGCCTCATCGTCTGAGACGACCGCACCCGACACTACCGTGCCACTGGCTGAATTCTCAGCCACGATGGTGGCCGGCGCCAAAGTTGGGTTGGGGCGCGCACGTGAGCTTTTGACCAATATGCTACCTGATCGCACACCGCCAGCATCCGTTGGCGGTGTGCCGGCTGCGCCACCAGGCATGATCGTGCAATCTGCTACCGTTGCGATTGCCAGGGATGATGTGGCCAAGCCGGCGCCCTATGTGCCACCGCCGCGGGCCGTGGGCGGTCGCGCACGCCTTTTCGTTGCGGTCGCCGTAATCATTTTGTTGCTCGTACCCGCTGTGGTCGCCGGAATGTATTGGCAGCAGGGCGCCACCAATCGTGCTGAGGCCGAGTCATTGCTGGATCTGGGACAGGCGCGGTTGTTGAGCGCTCAAGATGCACTTGACCAAGCCGATCAGGGAACTGCGCGGGAAATGCTCACCCAAGCCAACAATTACGTGGTCCAAGGCGAAGAAATTCTGGGGCGTACGAAACGTAGCAGCGACCTATTGGATCAGATCAAGGTTGAGCAGCAACAGGTCATGCAGATCGTCCCGCTCTATGGGCTTACCCAGCCTTTGACGACATTCGCGGCCGACGCCGATCCCCAACAGGTTCTGGTGATTGACCAAGATGTGTATGTATTGGATGCGGGAAAGGGGCAAGTCATCAAGTACCGGATGGAGGCGACAGGCGAGTCCTTATCTGACGAAGGCCAGGTTGTGTTGGCGGAGAGAGACACGGTCGACGGAATTAACGTGGGGGCACTGGTCGATATTTCCTGGCAACTGCCGATCCCTGGCTATGAAGACAAACCGAACTTGCTGGTGCTCGACGATGGCAATCATGTCTTTCGGTATAACCAGGTAGATGGCGCTGGATCGGTGAGTTTTGGCGAGCCGAATCCGTGGAAAAAGGCGACGCAACTGGAAGTATTTTCGGGTCGTCTCTACGTGGCGGACCCGGGCGCCAACCAGATCTATCGTTATGCACCCGGCACCTACGCCACGCTGCCCGACCCCTGGTTTGGCCCGGCTACGCAGGTAAGTTTACAAGGCGCCAAAGTGATGCGCATTGACGGCGATATTTGGGTTCTTTTCGATGATGGGAAAGTGGTGCGCTACCATTTGGGTGAACAGGTGCCGTTTGGGTTGGATGACAGCGTGGCCCTGCCGACTGAGGCCGTGGACATGTACGTAGCGCAATCGACGAGCGACAAGGCCCTCTACCTGGCGGACGCGGCGGAAGAACGCATTCTCTTTTTTGATAAAGAGACCGGCAATTTCCTGGGCCAGTTTCAGGCAGCCGAAGGGCGCCCGCTACGTGGACTGCGCAGCATCTTCATCGACGAAACGCGTGGCACGATCTTCATCCTCACTGACGAAGCCTTGTACCAACAACGCCTGCCGCGGTGACGCGCGTGGCACGCGCTGTGGGGTCGGGTTTTGATCCGAAACGCGGCCTGTTTTTCTGCCCTAAGCCGGTTCCCTGTGCTATACTAGGGCTTATATGTCGACGAATTCGCCTGGACGCCCGCCGACCCCATCCGCGTATCCGCCGCGCCGGCGTTCGGCTCGGCGGTTTGCGGTTGGCGTCACCCTAACCTACTCCATCGTCGTGCTTGTGCTGGCGTTTGCCTTTGGTGCGCGTTTGCACGATTGGGCCCGCACCCGGATTTTACAGTCATCCATCTTGGCAACGCTAGCCGCCAGTGCGCAGGTTGCGCCAGCGGCGGCGGCGCCAGCGGCCGCCGCGCAGCAGGAAGCTCAGCCGGCCACCGAGCAAACAGCGGTGGCCGCCGCCGCCGTGGCGACCCCTTCGGCGCCCCCCATCAATATTCTGCTACTGGGAACGGATGAACGACCAGACGAACCTGGCCCATCGCGCACCGACACCATGATTCTGCTCACGGTCAGCCCGAGTGATCAATCGATTGGCATGCTTTCGTTGCCACGCGATCTGTGGGTGCCAATTCCGGGGCAAGGGGTCACCACCAAAATCAATACGGCGTATATCTTGGGGGAAATGAACAATTATCCCGGCGGTGGGTCGCAATTGGCCAAAGATACGGTGAGTAGCTTTGTGGGCCAACCGGTGGACTACTTTGTGCGTGTCAACTTTGATGGGTTCCGCGAGATCATCGACCTGATCGGCGGTATCGATGTCAACGTGCCGACGACGATCCATGATGAGGAATATCCTACCGCCAACTATGGGGTGGAAACCTTTCATCTGGATGCTGGGGTGCAGCATTTGGATGGCGAGACTGCCCTGAAGTTCGCGCGTACGCGTCACGGCGATGATGATTACAGTCGCTCCCGTCGCCAACAGGATATCATTCGCGCGATCGCGGACAGGGTGCTCAACGCTGGGATGATCCCACAATTACTACCCAAGGCGCCGCAGTTGTTGATGACGACGCAGAACACGATCCAGACGGACATTTCGGTGTCGACAGGTCTTGAGTTAGCGAAGTTAGTTAACGGCGCGACCCTGAAAGAGATTCGGCAGCTTGTGTTGGACAACCAATACGGCGAAGAGACCTACAGTAGTGAAGGTGCATGGATTCTGGTGCCCGATCGCGCAAAGGTGCGCGTTGCGTTGGCCCAGTTTTTCCATCCGTCGAATGCGCGTGTGGCGATCAATGATGCTGGCGCTGTCCGTGTAGAGATTCTGAACGGCACCAGCCAGCCCGGGGTAGCGGCGAGTGTTGCCGAGCTGCTTCAGTCGCAGGGGTGGCAGGTGGCTGCGATCGGCGACGCCGACCGCAGTGACTATGCCCAGACCATTGTCATTAACTATGATGCGTCCGACGCGTTGGTGCAGAAACTCAGCGCCGACTTGGGGTTGGAGCCGAATCTGGCCACGCTGAAAGGGTTAAATAGTGCAGCGTTGATCGATTTACGCGTCGTGGTCGGGAGCGACCTTCTCCCTAGACTCCGATAAGGATTACCGGGCCAGACCACAGGTGCGCGATAATGAAAAGAACCTGGTTTCGACGAGAAACCAGGTTCTTTTGTTTACCATGACAGGTTCGTTATCAAGTCGAGATCCTCTAGCGACCGCCGGCAGCACTGCCCATAATCGTCGGCATAAAGATGCGGAAGTCACCGGTCACCGGCGGTGGCGTTACTACCACCTGGTTGCGTGGCACGGCCTGCCAGACGACAAACGTCGAGATGTGATTCTTGAGCGGCATGCCACCACCGCACATCACTTCAGACGGCAGCCCGTACGGCGTCCAGCACCACGGCCCCGACTCGCCGCGGTCGGGCGCATAGCTGCTGCCAGGATCCATGGCGATGTTGACCCACCCAGATTTGTCTTTGGTGCGCGGATAGCGGAAACCGAGCGACCCCATCACATAGCCAGCGTAGGTGGGGTCTCCCAACATGCTAAACCCGTCCGACCAATAGAGGAAGTCGGCGTTTTTGATCAACTTGCCATTTAGGTCCAAGATCGCGCCGAAGAGATGGTGGTCGGCGCCAGCATCATCGAAGTACTCTGGGTCACCCACCGGTTTCAGATAGGCGTCACGCGCCCACAGGTCAATCGATCCATAGGGTCCCGGGTTGTCCCAATTTCCGCCCAGCGTTGTGAAGATGTCCTTGATCAGATAGACCACATCGCCGGATGGCAGGGGGTCGGGCCGATTTTCAAGCGGCTGGACCTTGAGGTTCATGGCAACGACCCACGAGCCAACGCGGCGTTGAATGGCCGGCGGGGTCGGCGTTGGCGTTGGATCCGGTGTGGGGTCTGGTGTGGGGTCGGGCGTTGGATCTGGCGTCGGCGTCGGGGTTGGCGGGTTGACCACCTCACCTGGCCTGACGGCCTGCCAGACGACAAACGTCGATACGCTTTGCCCGTTAGGCAGGCCACCGCCGCAGAGCACCTCAGCCGGCAGACCATTGGGTGTCCAGCACCACGGCCCGCTCTGGCCGGCGCCGGGATTGTAGGCGCTATCGCCAAACATGAGCATCGTCGCCCAGCCCGGCTGTTCCCAAGCGTTTTTTGTCGCGGTCGTGGTGTTGCCCAGGTCGGTCAGGTTACCGAGGTCGCCCGTCCAGAAGAGGATTTCCTGTCCAAACATGAACTGGCCATCCAGACCGATAACGGCGGCATAAAGGTTATTGCGTTCGAATGCTTTGGCGAAACCAGCGAGGTAGCTCTCTTTGGCCCACTGCGGCACTGCATAGGGATCGCTTGTGACATCCCACGAGCCGTCGCGCGTGGTAAACACATCTTTGATGACGTAGAGAACATCCCCCGTCGGATGGTCCGGCCGTTCTTCAATGGTGTTGATGGACAGATGCAGGTCGTCAAACCAGTCGGTGAGTCGTCGCGTCACAGTGCCGGTAAGCGGCACCGTGACGCCAGTGGTGGTGGTCGGTGTCTTGCCTGTATTGGGTGTCATCGGTTGTCCTGGCTGCACGATGGGAGTGATGGGATTCCCTACGCCGCCATTCGGCGTGGGATCGGGTTGCTGTTCGCTGCCGGGGTCGCGCGTGGGTTCGACAGCGCCCGGCCGCAAGCCGCTGCCGCTAGTTTGGACTTGGCTCCAAGTGCCGCGTGATGATTGTTCGGCCACGGTCTGTGCCACCTGTCCGCCGATATCGTACGTCTGCCATGGGTTATTGTGCCACAGGGTGAACAGCGTGTAGCCAAGTACACGCCCGCTGAAGCGTTCCAGGTAACGGCCACTGCGTAGAAGCTGGCTGGCGTAGCCAGCCGCGTCGGTAAAGCGCTGCCAGCCGCGCGGTTCGCCGCCCTCGATCATCCCATCGATACCATACTCGGTGACCGCAAACTGCAGGTGCTTAAAAGGCAGGCGACGGAGAACTTGGTGTTCCAGGCGGTAGCCATACCAGTCCTGGTAGGGCTTCCACAAATCCGGCATGCCATATTGGTGGACAGCGACGATGTGATTGCCCTTTTCGGCCACCTCAAGCGCCGGGTAGAGCAGCCGCCACATCCCCATGCGGTCGGTTTCCGGTAAGTCGGGGTTGCCGACGGCAAAGGCAAAGATAGCACAGAAATACATGGCCGCTGTGGCCAACTGCATTCTGCGGATTTCGAAGCGGGCAAGCAACGGCAGATCAGCCGCGCTTGATAGGATTTCGTTCGCGATTTGCCAGTAATTCACGTTAGTTGTCATGCGTACCATGGTGAGATTGTGGGCCCATTCGGCGGCTGCTTCAGGATTCGAGCGTATACGAGACTCGACGTCCGCGTCAGTCGCAAAGATACGGCCAATAATCACCGCTTGTGGGCAAACGGCACGCAGGATGGCCATCTCGTCCGGGTTGGGGTCGAGGACCGTGATAAGGCGTGGCTGCCATTGGCGCAAAAGTTCCAGATGTGGATGGATTCCGCCGATGATATGCGGCCCCAAGATGGCGCCGCGCGGCTGGGTAAGCCGATTGAGATAGGGCGCTGGGTCGCTGTAGCCTCCCCACCCGTCATCCATGGCAAAGGGCTGGATGCGCAGGCCAAAGTGGAGGTGCGGCCCCCCGTCACCCGGTGCAGCGCCAGAGCGGCCGATGGTCTGGCCAGCCGGCACCGTTGTAAGAGGGGCGTTGGATAGCATAGCGATGCTCCAGGAATCAGGTCGGATGCAATGTGCGTTGAACGCCTTGGATCTGCTGCATATCATGATAGATCAAATAGAACGTTCCGGCAATGAGCACAAGAATGCACGCCGGGACATCCATTCAACGGCGCCAGGGCTTTCATCGCCTTCGCTTTGGCCTGTGTTACAATGCGAAGTCTATGGGAGCGCGCAGAGTTTTGTTTGGCATAGCAGCTTTTGCCCTTGTGGCGCTGGCCTTTTTTGCGGGTTATGCCACCTATCCGTTGCTGCATGAAGGATCGTCGGGCCTATGGGCCGGGGTGGCGCCGGAAAGCGCGACCGACAACCCGGATCTCGGCGCCTACTGGCAAGTGTGGGATTTGCTGGAACGGGATTTTTACGGCGAGCAGCCGGCGCCTGAGCAGCAAACCTACGGCGCAATCGCGGGCATGGTACAATCATTTGGCGATCCGTACACCTATTTTGTCGAGCCGCCCTCACGTGAATTAGAGCGCGATGAGTTGGCTGGCAAGTTCGGCGGAATCGGCGCCGACGTCGAGCAGACTGAACGCGGGTATGTGGTGCATCCGTTGGCAGGTCAGCCGGCGGCACAGGCAGGCGTGCAAGACGGCGACCTGCTGCTGATGGTGGACGACCACGAGATCACCGCATCCATGTCAAGCGACGAAGTGATCGCGTTGGTGCGCGGGCCGATTGGTTCTACGGTTGCGTTGGTTGTGCGCCGCGGTGGCGAAAGCCAGCCAAACGCCACGGAGCTGACCTTTACGGCGACGCGCGCCGAAATCCAGACGCCCAGCATTGAGTGGCGACTATTAGATGACAGCCCGCAAACTGCTGATATCGGTTATATGCGCCAGACGATTTTTAGCGAGCGCAGTCCGCAAGAGATGCGCCAGGCGATCGAAGAATTGAGAAATGCCGGCGCTCATCGCTTTGTATGGGATCTGCGTGGCAACCCCGGTGGGCTGGTCGCCTCGGCCGTTGAGCAGGCTGACATGTGGTTGGACAGCGGCACGATTGTCGTGGAGGAAAAAGCCGGTGGCCTGCGCAAGACCTTGGAAGCGACTCCGGGCGTGCTAGTGGGTCATGCGCCGTTGGTTTTGGTGGTTGATGGCGGCACGGCAAGTGCCAGCGAGATAGTGGCAGGTGCGCTGCGCGACCACAGTCGGGCACAGCTCGTGGGTCAGAAGACCTACGGCAAGGGCAGCGTACAGTTGATTCATGAGCTTTCCGATCAAAGCAGCTTGCACGTCACCAATGCGCAGTGGTTTACGCCGAACGGCCAACAGATCAGCGGCAAAGGGCTGCTACCGGATGTCATGGTTCCTGTAGGCGTCGACGCACTGGCGACAGCGGTGGAAACCCTGCCTGCTGTACAAGAAGCAAAAACGAGGTAGCGCTTACCATGATTGATCAACCCGTGGCGTCTTCCCCATCAGGAGTAGCGCCAGGCAGACGAAGCAGTAGCAAACCAATCCTGATCACTTGCCTGTCGATTTTTGCGGCCGCGCTATTGCTGTCGGTGGGGTTTGGCATCGGTTTTGGCGCGGGTCGTTTGACCGCGCCGCCAACGGCGGCGCGTGGCAGCTCCAGTTCGGCAAACGATCAGCTTTACCCGAAGTTTGACGTCTTCTGGGAAGCCATGAATCTGCTCTATAGCGATTTCTATGGCGAGTTGCCGCAGTCTGATGCCGCGACCTATGGCGCCATTCGCGGCGTATTGGGCGAGCTTAAGGACCCCAATACCTCCTTTATGACGCCGCAGGAAGCGGAATTTTTCCGATCACATTTGGAAGGAAGTTTTGAGGGCATCGGCGCGCGTGTGGAATGGGACGTTAAGTTGGACACGGTGCGTATCGTCGAGCCATTTGAGAACCAGCCAGCGTGGAAGGCGGGCGTTAAGCGCGACGATTTGGTGATCGCGGTCGATGGCGAAAGCGTGGTTGGCACCGATCTGACCTCCGCGATCGAGAAAATCAGGGGTACCAAAGGAAGTACGGTGAAGCTGACCATCGTACGCGAAGGTGCCACGGAACCGATCGAGATCGATGTGGTGCGCGACCGGATCGAGATCCCGACGATTGCGACCAAGACGGTGGGCGGCAATCTCGCCTATGTGCAACTGAATAGCTTCAACGAGAATGCCGGCGAGTTGGTGCGGCAGGCGGTTGCGGATGCACTTGAGCAAAACCCGAAGGGGCTGATCTTTGACCTGCGCGGCAACCCCGGTGGGCTGCTGACCCAGGCCGTGGAAGTATCCAACGTATTTCTGCAAGATGCCGACGTCTTGATTGAACGCTTTGCCGACGGCAAGGAGCAAATCTATAAGACGGAAAAGCCGGCGGTGGCCAAAGATATCCCGCTGGTGGTCTTAGTGAACGAGGGCAGCGCCAGCGCCAGCGAGATCGTGGCCGGCGCTGTGCAAGATGCCGGGCGTGGCCGATTGGTTGGCGCCAAGACCTATGGAAAGGGCAGCGTGCAACTGCCGCAGACGCTCAATGACGGTTCGATCATGCGTGTGACGATCGCACGCTGGTTTACGCCAAAGGATCGCACCATCGACGGCACGGGCCTGGACCCGGATGAGGTGATCGAGGTGACCGACGAGCAGCGGAAGGCTGGTGAGGACCCGCAGTTGAACAAGGCAATTGAACTATTGGGCGGACAAGTAGAGCCGCCCCCTGTGCAGTGAATCCATGACAAGTGATGGGCGGCAAAGACAACCGTGGCAAAAGTAAAAGATGCTCTCGCGCGCGGTGCGCGCACGGTAGCAACCAACCGCAAAGCGCGGCACGAATATTTCATCGAAGAGGTCTTTGATGCCGGCATTGTATTGACCGGCACCGAGATCAAGTCGGTGCGCGCTGGCAAGGTGAGCTTGCAGGACGGCTTCGTCCTGGTCAAAGACAGTGAGGCGTGGCTGCTGAATGTGCACATTGCGCATTATGAGCAGGGCAATCGCTTCAACGTGCCGGAGGTACGGCAACGCAAGTTATTACTCAAACGTCGCGAGATTGCGCAGTTGTACGCGTCGGCGACGCTGGGCAGCTACACGATCGTGCCGCTGCGCATGTATATCAACGACCGCGGCCTTGCCAAGATCGAAATTGGTGTAGCCAAAGGGAAGCAATTGCATGACAAACGCGATTCGATCGCACAACGCGAGACGGAACGCGATTTGCGCCGCGCACTCAAGGGCGATTGGTGATTCCAGTTGCCCCCTATACCGACCAAGCTCGTTCTACCGCATGGCACGCTTGACCTGCCAACGTTTTTGCCTGACGCCACGGCTGGTGTCGTGCGCGCCGTGGATAGTGTCGACGTGCTCAATTGCGGGGTGAAGGCCGTCGTGATGAATACCTTTCACCTCATGCAGCATCCGGGATCGTCAACGGTGCAGGCGCTGGGGGGGCTGCATCGCATGTCCGGGTGGCCGGGCCCGATTGTGACCGATTCGGGTGGCTTCCAAGCCTATTCGTTGATTCGTGAAAACGCCCGCTATGGCACATTGACGGATGACGGCATCGTGATCCGCCCCGAAGGCACCGATCGGAAATTCCAATTAACCCCGGAAAAGTGCGTGCAATTGCAGGTGAGCTACGGTGCAGACGTGGTCATGTGCCTGGACGAATGTACTCATGTCGACGATCCGCCTTCGTTGCAGGCAAACGCCGTGCGGCGCACAGTGGCGTGGGCCAGCCGCTGCCGGGTTGAGTTTGACCATCTGATGGCCCAGAAGCGCCTCCCGGTTGACCAGCGACCGCTGCTGTTTGGCGTCGTGCAAGGCGGCGGTTCGCTGGAACTGCGCCAGAGGTGTGCTGAAGCATTGCTGGAACTCGGTTTCGATGGTTTTGGGTACGGCGGCTGGCCGCTTGACGCCGAAGGACAATTGGTAGACGAGATGCTGGCGTACACACGGTCGTTGATCCCAGCCCACTTGCCCATGCACGCCCTGGGGGTTGGCCACCCGGTTAGCGTCGCGACCTGCGCGGCGCTGGGCTATGGCCTGTTTGACTGTGCACTGCCCACGCGCGATGCCCGTCATGGCCGTCTCTACGTGATGACAGGAACGCCGATCCCCGGTCGCAAAGACTGGTTTCGATTCCTGTATGTTACCGACGACAAGCACATCAAGGCGGCGCAACCGGTAGACCCGGCGTGTGACTGCTTGACTTGTACAAGGTATACGCGCGGGTATCTGCATCATCTCTATCGCGCCAACGAGGCCGCATTTCAGCGGTTAGCGACCATTCACAATTTGCGCTTTATGATGCGGCTGATGGATGCGCTTTGACGATCAGGACCTGGCAACATTGGTCGTTGCCGTGTCCGATAGCCCCAAGTACCGGGCCGTGACTGCCGATCTGGTGCGCACGTTGGGCGCGCAGGAGTTGGCCAAAGGGCGCACCCTGAAGGATGCGATCAAGGCGACCAAAAACAAACTGCATCAGGTAGCCGGCGCCTATCAGATTGGGCGGGTGGAGGATGGCGCGTGGATTGCTCGTGCCAGCATGCGCGCTGCGGCTGGGGACGATTTGCGCCCCCTGTGCCGCGAACTGATGGGCCGGCACGCTTCGACACGCGAGCGGCTGCCGGTACTAGAGGATTTCTATACGACAGTCCTCGGCGGCTTGCCGCCGATCCATTCACTGCTGGATCTGGCGTGTGGGTTGAATCCGTTGGCGTTGCCCTGGATGCCGGTGACGTGTGAGACCGAATATCTGGCTTGCGATATCTACCAAGACCAGATTGCCCTGCTCAATCGCTGGTTTGCGCTGGTTGGCCAACCTGGGGCGGCCTTCACGTGTGACTTGCTCTCTGGAGCGCCGGTGCGCCGTGTAGATGTGGCACTGCTCCTAAAGACGATACCTTGTCTGGAGCAGGTAGATCGCGACGCTGGCCGGCGGTTGCTGGCCAGCATTGAGGCGCCTGTGGTGATTGTCTCCTATCCCGTCCATAGTCTGGGCGGGCGCCAGCGGGGCATGGCCGCAACCTACGCGGCGCAGTTTGCGGCGTTGGTGGAAGGACAATCCTGGCGCATTGAGCGTTTTGATTTTACGACCGAACTGGTTTTTCGGATCTGGCGGTGACTGATGGCGCGTGCAAAATCACCCATGATAGAAAATCTACGCGCGTTGGACGGCGATTCTGCGGCGACCCAGGACAAACGCAAGCAGGCGGTGCTGTTGGAGGCTTTCGAGATTGTGGGACACCAGGCGCGGTTTGCTGCGATGGCGGCCACGCTGCGCAGGCGTTTGGGGGATGGCGACGCCCGGGGAACAGGAAGCAAAAGCCAAGGCAGGAACACGGGGACGAGGTGAAATCGTGACGGGAGGAGAGGCACAATCGATCACACGAACCCAGGCCTGGGTAATGGCGATGCGACCCAAAACGTTGCCAGCTGCATTGGCGCCAGTGGTGGTTGGCGCCGCGTTGGCGTATGCCGGCGGACGGTTTGACCTGCTGCCGGCGCTGGCGGCGGCGTTGGGCGCTTTGTTGTTGCAGATCCTAAGCAATTTCGCCAATGACTATTCCGACCACTTCCGCGGCGCCGATATGGCCGATCGAATTGGTCCAGTGCGCGTGACGGCGAGCGGCCTGATCAGTCCGGCGCAACTCCGTTGGGGAATTGTCGTCGTGATTGCGTTGGCAGTGGGGGTGGGGCTCTATCTGGTGTGGGTGGGGGGCTGGCCGATCCTCGTCGTGGGTGTGGCGGCGATCTTGGCGGCATTGGCGTACACTGGGGGACCGTTTCCCTTTGGCTACTACGGTCTCGGTGAGTTCTGTGTATTTATGTTCTTAGGCGTCGTTGCCGTGTGTGGCACGTACTTTGTGCAGGCGCAGGTGATGACGTGGGGTGTCTTAGTGGCGTCGGCACCGGTCGGGCTGTTGGTGACGGCAATCCTGGTAGTCAACAATTATCGAGACATTGACACGGATCGTCGCGCTGGTAAGCGCACGTTGGCTGTGCGAATTGGGCGCCAAGGTGCGCGCGTCGAGTATGCCGCCCTGATGGCGCTTGCCTATCTGACGCCGCTTGTGCTGTGGCTGGGCTTTGGCAATACAATTTGGGTTCTGGCGCCTTGGTTGACGGCGCCGTTGGCAATCAAATTGGCGCGCACGTTGGCAGCGGCCACGGACGGGCCGACGCTCAACAAGACGTTGGCCGGCACGGCGCGATTGGCGTTGTTCTTCAGCCTGCTGCTGGCGACCGGTATTCTACTTTCAACCTGGTTTTGATCGAAAGAAGTGAGGTAGGTAGAAGTGAGCATGCAGCCAAAGTATGCACCGCTCGACTATGAGCGACAGTACAAGGATTTTCAGGATGCTTGGCCAATCTATGCGTCAACGGCGGTACTTGACGAATTGCGCGCCACAGATTATGCGCGGCTGGATCGGCTGGGTCATGTCTATCTTGACTATACGGGTGGGGGGCTGTACGCCGAATCACAGTTGCATCTGCATCACGAACTGTTGGCCAACCATGTTTTTGGCAATCCCCATTCCAACAATCCGACGTCGTTGGCGATGACGCATCTTGTGGAGCGTGCACGTGACTTCGTGCTCGCATTCTTCAACGCTGCGCCGGATGAATACGCCGTGGTCTTCACTGGCAACGCCAGCGGTGCCCTCAAACTAGTTGGCGAGTCCTACCCATTTGAGTCGGGTAGCCGCTATCTGCTCTCCTATGACAACCACAACTCGGTCAATGGCATTCGCGAGTTTGCGCGTGCGCGCGGCGCGACCGTGCAGTATCTGCCGGTGACCCCGCCGGAGCTTCGCCTCGATCCTGCGTTATTGGCCGCGCAGTTGGCGGTAGCCGATGCGGCGCACGCCAACTTATTGGCATTTCCGGCACAGTCGAACTTCAGCGGGGTGCACCATCCGCTCTCCTGGATCACGGACGCACAAGCGCAGGGGTGGGACGTGCTACTGGACTGCGCTGCCTTTGTGCCGACCAACCGTCTTGACTTGCGGCAAATCAAACCTGACTTTGTGCCGCTTTCCTTCTACAAAATGTTCGGTTACCCGACTGGCGTCGGCGCGCTGCTGGCCAAGCGGAGCAAGCTCGCCAAGTTACGTCGCCCGTGGTTCGCCGGCGGCACAATCACGATTGCGTCAGTGCAGGGGGAGGGCTGGCACTATTTGGTGCCGGGGGAGGCTGGCTTCGAAGATGGCACGGTGAACTACCTGAACCTGCCCGCCGTTGAAATCGGTTTACGCCATCTCGAACGGATTGGCGTCGCGGTAATCCACGAGCGGGTTCATTGTCTGACCGGCTGGCTGCTTGGACAGTTGGCAGCCCTGCGCCACAGCAACAATGCACCGTTGGCGCGCATCTTTGGGCCGCCGACCATGGATCGGCGGGGCGGTACCGTCGCCTTCTACCTGATTGACCCGGTGGGTGAGCCCTTTGACGTGCGGCGCGTGGAGACGTTGGCAGGTGAACAACGTATATCGCTGCGCACCGGCTGTTTCTGCAACCCCGGTGATGGCGAAGTGGCGCACGGCATTGGGCCCACCGAGATGGCCCCCTGCTTTGTCGACCATACAGGTCCGTGTACGTTCACCGAGTTTTATCAGACGATCCGGCGCTCTACCGGCAAGACGCCGAGCACAGTGCGGGTTTCGTTGGGGGTAGCCTCCAACTTTGCCGACGTTTACCGGTTCATGGCCTTTGCCGAGAGTTTCCGCGACATGGGAGCCGATGCGTTGGACTATTTACCGGTGGGTGAGCGCCATCGCGTACCGTCGCCAGACGCTGCGTAGCGTAAGACATGTTGGGTGATTGTCATGATGCGAGGTTGAGGTGAGATGGCGGCAGCGTTGGTAGTGGAGGGGATTCGATATCGCATGAGCGATCTGCCCGCCTGGGAAACCGGCGATGCGCTGGCAGGCGGGCTGCCGTCCGTAGTGACTGAGCAGGCGGTGGATGTGTCGCGCTTCTGCCGAGATTGGCTGAGCGGAGTAGGCGAATTTGTAGTGCAGACCTCGGGATCCACCGGTGCGCCAAAGCCAATCGTGTTGACGCGCGCCCAGATGGAAGCCAGCGCCAACGCCACAGGTGCGGCGCTGGGACTCAATGCGGGCGACCGTGCGCTGGTTTGTTTGGCCACGCGCTATATTGCAGGACGTATGATGTTGGTACGCGGGCTTGTACTCAATCTGGAAATGGTGGTTGTGGCGCCGGCGGCGGATCCGCTGATCGGTTTCGCGAGCGATGAGCGTTTCGATTTTGCTGCGTTTGTGCCGCTGCAACTGCAGACGCTCCTCGACACGGCGCTGACAGCCGATAGCGATTCATGTTTCCCGGAGGACACGGCGCGTGCGTATCGGTATCGCCGCATCCTCGACGGTATGAAGGCGATTCTGGTTGGCGGCGGCCCGGTCAGCCCCACGCTGGAAGCGGCCATTCGGCGTCTGGCGGCACCGGTCTATCACACCTACGGCATGACAGAAACGGCCACGCATGTGGCGCTGCGGCGACTCAACGGGTTAGGGGCGTCGACGGCATTTCGCCCGTTGCCCGGGGTTGCGCTGCGTGTTGACGACCGTGTCTGTCTGGCGATCTGTGCCCCAATGACGGCTGACGTGTGGATACAGACCAACGATGTGGTAGATCTGCAGGCCGACGGATCCTTTGTTTGGCTTGGACGCTGGGACAACGTCATCAACAGCGGCGGTGTCAAGGTGAGTGTCGAAGCAGTGGAAAAGGTGATTGAGCAGGTGGCCGCCGACCAACGAGAATTGGGGCTGGTGCAGCGGCGTCTTTTTGTGGCGGGTCTCACGCACGAACGGCTGGGGCAGGAAGTTGTGCTGATCGTTGAGGGTGGGGCGTTGTCGGCTGACCAGGAAGAGCAGTTGCATTGGACGCTAGGGCAGGCGCTTGAACGCTATCATGCTCCGCGTCGCATTCTTTATTATCCGCATTTTCCCGTCTTGCCGACTGGGAAGATTGACCGGCGCACGATCATAGCCGGCGTGGCATAGTCCAAGCCTGTTTGTTTGCAATCCTATTTGGCATCAAGCACGTGGTCGACCATCGTCGTCAAATCGAACCAGCGGGCTGAAGTTACGGTCTGGCCGCGTACAAAGACGCCATGCTCGGCATAGTGATCCGCCGTCAAGCGCAGTACTACGATGACCTCCTGCTGTGGATCAACGATCCAGTATTCACCGATCCCGGCCTGCGCGTAATCAATGCGCTTCTGCACCCAGTCGCGTTCCTCGCCGTCACGGCTGACGACTTCGATGACCAGATCGGCGCCGATCCAATACGGATTCTGTCGACGTGGGTCGTCTTCAGCACTCACGAACACGAGGTCAGGTTCCCGGTATTTTTTAGGGCCCACGCGCACCCGCAAGGGTGCCATGCGCACGATGCCGCCTACACGCTGAGCAAACGCTGCGAGCAACACATAGAGGAAGCCAACCATTGCTTGGTGCCTATCGGTGGGCACCGGCAATACCTCCACGTTTCCGTTTGTGAATTCGACGAGAAGATTCGTGTCCAGCGCCAGATATTCGTCCTCGTTCCACGCTCCTTGCATCGGAAACAAGAGAGCGATCTCCCAGGCCGGCTCACCGGGCGCGTTAATTAGCGACCGCGTGGATGCTATCGTCATGGCATATCTTCTCCGTCACAGTTTTTCAAGATACACGCAGTATAGCACAATTCCGACAGCATCACCGCGGCAATGCCGAACGCGGTTGCCACGTTCAGCGATCGTTTTTTTCCGTGCATGGGGATCGCCAACCGGCGCGTGCAGCGCGCCAGCAGATCCGGATCGACACCAGTTACCTCGTTGCCGACGACCAAGACCGCCGGCTTTCCTATGCCAGTCACGGCAAAGATCGATTCTGCCTGCTCCCCTTCTTCCAGTGCCCACAGGTCCTGCCCGCCAGCCAAAAGGGCGTCAGCCAAGTCCACGCTGTTGTTGTGGTGGCTCCACGCCACGCTTTGTTCGGCGCCCAACGCGGTTTTGGCCAACTTGCGGTTAGCTGGCGTCGGTGTCACGCCACATAGATAGAGATGGCGGAAGGCAGCGCCGTCGGCGCTGCGGAAGATCGAGCCGACGTTGAATAGGCTGCGCACGTTGTCTAGCAGTGCGGCGAAGGTCGGCGAGGCGGGGAACAGGCTCAGCGACGGTCGTTCGCTGCCTTCGGCTATCACGTGACGCGTCGTTGTGCGCCCACCGCACCGTGGGCAGCGGTCACCCAGTCGTTCCCCCTCGCGCATGGGGAAGCGGAAGCGACACGCCGATTCATTGCATTGTTGGATCAGATAGGCTGACATCATTCACATCTGTGGGTGAGCGTCACTTTCCGGTTGGATCATGCCTCTGGCCGTGGCGTCGTCGAGCAGCACCTGCACATGTGTCCACAACGCAATCGACCCGTCGCCAATTAGGCGCAAGCGGCGGTCAATTGCTGTGCGGTCGACCTTTGCCTCCGCCCACGTGCCCCCGCCATTGTGGTAGTTCTGTAGCACCGGCATGAGGCGATCGGCCATGTTGGCGAATCTGGCCTCGGAGGTTGTGCAGTCGTCGAACTCCTCCCAGAGGCCACGCACCTCGTCGCGCTGGTCATCCGGCAGCAGACCGAAGATCCGGTCTGCTGCCGACCGTTCGCGTGCCTCTTTATCGAGCATGCCGACCGTGTCATAGGCAAACGTGTCGCCGGCGTCAATCTCGACGATATCGTGCACCAGCAGCATCTTGAGCACATGCAGCAGATTGATCGACGCGTTGGTGTATTCGGCCAGCACCATGGCAATCACGGCGATGTGCCAACTGTGTTCGGCGCTGTTCTCGCGCCGGTCGCCGTCGATGAGCGAAGTGCGGCGTAAAATTCGTTTGAGCCGGTCGATTTCGACAATGAAGGCAAGCTGTTGTTCCAGTCGCTGATCGGTCATGCCGAGCCCTTTCTTGTGCCGGGGTGCACACCCCACATTTTGGAGTGTTTAGCTTAGTCCACGATACGTTGCAGGTCGTGCAAAGCTCCCCGATTCATTACGGTTGGTCTTGGGATGCAGCAGCGGTCGTGTCCACCGTGGGGACAATACCGGGACCGGGCATGATCAGCGTAGGCGTAGTACCTTCCGGCGCAAAGATGATCTTATCCGTGTTTTGGAGCGCACGCGCGTTGGCTTCGGCGGCCCGTAATTGCAGCAGACCCGGGTTGGCGTTCAAGATGACGGCGATTGCCGCTTCCACGGCAGTTTCAGCCTTGGCTTGTTCTACTGCGGCGACTGCGGCTGCCTTTTGGATCTCAAGGTCCTGCTGTGCCGCCAATAGTTCGTTGGATTTTTCGGCTTCGATGATGGCGCGTTGGGCCTCCACACGCGCCAGTTCATTCGCCCGTTCCGCTTCGATGACTGCCTTCTGCGCCTGGATTTTCTCCTCGTTGAGTTGGGCCAGCGTGATTTGCCCGCGTGCCTCTTCCTGAATACGGCTCTGCTGGACGCGGATTTCGCCTTCCTGCCGCGCCTGTTCGGCTGCAGCTTGTGCTCTGGCCTTCAGTTCATCCTGGCGTGATTGCTCAGTTTCCAAGCGTAACTGGACGATACGGTCAAGGCCGACCTGTACTTCGGGCGACAGCGTAACATTAGGCACCGCGACGTTGTCGACGCTTAGGCCAAAGTCCCCTGACAGCTTGTCCAATTCGCTGTCGATGCAGTCGCGTAGCACGTCGCGTCCGGTGCCGATCACGGCGTCGTCGAAGTTGCGATCGCCCACGCAGACCTTCATTGACTGGCGTGCACGAGCAATGACCTGCGTGCGCGCTGCTTCGTCGTTCAAGAAGAGTTGGTTGTATTTGGCCCAGAGTTCGCGCAGTCTGTCGGCATCGGCCAGTCCTGGCCGGAAAATATCGCCCGTGACGACAAGGCCGATGCGTTGCTTGTCTTTGGTAATCAGTTCCGCATCCTCTACCTCAAAGGGCACCGCACGGCTGGGCACGCGCTTGAGTTCCACAAAGAGCCCGGTATCATTATAGATACCAGGACCGACGATGTTCTTGATGCGCCCACTCTCAAACTGAACGCCTACTTCATCCTGCGCCACTTGTTCAAAAAAATAGAAGAACTGGCTGGAGACGCTCATCATCAGAACAAGCGCCACGCCTATGCCGAGAAAGATCAGGAGGATTGCCAGGGGCTTACGCAGTATGCCTGTTCCTTTGGTGTTGTTGGCCATCGTTGGTCCGTCCTTTGGATTAATCCTGAATGTTTTCTGATTGCACCTGCATACCGATCCATCGTCGAGCGACTCGACGTGTCTATTGTACCAGCCGCTGGCCAAAGACGAAACGACATCGGGCTGACGAAAGGCTGAAGCGTTCCCGCCAATTTTGTCGGATGGCGCGGGCGGGGCTACAATCAAGTCCCGGATGGATACACCGCATGGTCAGGAGCCAAACAATGACCCATTTGCGTTTGCCCGGGTTGGTCGACGCCCACGTTCATCTGCGTGAGCCAGGCTATACCTATAAAGAGGATTTTTTCTCCGGAACGGCGGCAGCATTGGCAGGGGGGGTGACGGTCGTGCTCGACATGCCGAACACCTATCCGCCGACGGCAACGCCGGATCGCCTGATCGAGAAGGCCCGACTTGCAGCAGCCAAAGCTGTTTGCGATGTCGGGCTTTTTGTTGGGGCAACGACAACGCACGCCGACGCCTATTTGCCCGTCGCGGAACAGGCGTGTGCACTCAAAATCTACGTCAGCGACACCTTCGGTAGCCTGCGCATTGACACACTGGATCTCATGCATCGCCTTTTCCGGACGTGGGCAGCGCAAGCCGACAAGGTTGGATACCGTACGTCAGCGCATCGGAGTGGCCTGGGTCCGATCACCGTGCATGCCGAAGAGTTGATGTTGCCAGTGTGTCTTGCGCTTGCTGATTTGTACAGCACACCGTTGCACATCGCTCACGTCAGCCGGCGCAGCGAAATCGAGTTAATCCGCGCCGCCAAGGAGCGTGGCCATACGGTCACTTGTGAAGTCACGCCTCACCATCTTTTTCTGAGCAGTGATGACCTGCCGCGACTTGGCAACCGCGGCGATATGCGGCCGCGATTGGCCACGCCCGAAGATGTGGCGGCGTTGTGGGCCAACCTGGCGTATGTGGATATCTTTGCCACCGACCACGCACCGCACACGCTGGCCGAGAAGGGTATCGGCGTGGGTGAACCGCCGCCGGCGCCGCCACCGGGCGTGCCTGGCTTGGAAACGCTGTTACCGCTCCTGCTAACCGCGGTGCACGATGACCGGCTGTCGCTTGACGATATCATTACTCGCTGCGTATCCAATCCGCGGCGCATCTACGGATTGCCGGAGCAGCCAGACACGTGGATCGAGGTGGACGCTGAAAGAGCGTATGTGCTTGCCGACGAAGCAATGTGCACGCGGGTTGGCTGGACACCCTTTGCCGGCATGCGGTTACGGGGTCAGGTAGCGCGCGTGACCTTGCGAGGGCAACTTGTGTACGACCAGGGTCAGTTGCTGGCGGCGCCGGGTAGCGGGCGGGTGCTGTTTGGAGTGGAGGGGTGAGCGGGTGAACAGGCGTCAAGGGTTGCTTCACCCGCTCACCCTCTTACCATGGTGGTTATCTTGCCAACAAACTTTTCTGATAGAGGAAGATGTCTAATGGAACAAAAAATTAAGGAAGTGGATCGTATGGCGGCCAATAAGGTGGACAATGGCTTCTATGGGCAGGACATTTTGAGTGTGAGCCAATTTGATCGAAATAAGCTGGACTTTATTTTTGGCGTGGCGGACGAGATGCGTATGCTCGTCGAACGCTTTGGTAGCGCGGATTTGCTGCAGGGCAAGATATTGGCCAATCTCTTCTATGAGCCCAGCACGCGTACCAGTTCGAGTTTCATGGCGGCTATGTTGCGCCTGGGTGGCCAAGTGATCCCGATCAACAATGTGCAATATAGCTCGGTAACCAAAGGTGAGAGCCTGCCCGACACCATACGCACACTCGAGAGTTATTCCGACGTTATCGTGATCCGTCATCCGGAAGTTGGTTCGGCAGCGACCGCCGCTCACTATGCCAGCAAGCCGGTGATCAATGCTGGCGACGGCGTAGGCGAGCACCCAACCCAGGCACTGCTTGATTTGTTTACAGTGGTCGAGGCGTTGGGCGGCATCAGCGGCCTCAAAGTTGCCATGGTCGGTGACCTGAAATATGGGCGCACCGTACACAGCCTGACCAAACTACTGGTCAATTATCCGGTCGAGTTTGTCTTTGTCAGCCCGGATATTCTGCGTATGCCCAAGGATGTGATCGACGTAGTCGACGCCAGTGGTCACCAGTACACGGAGACCGAAGATGTGCACGATTGCATCGGCGACGTTGACGTGCTCTACATCACACGCGTACAAAAGGAGCGCTTCACCGATTTGGCAGTTTATGAGGCGGTGAAGGACCATTATGTCGTGGATCCAGCGTTAATGAGCAAGGCCAAACAGCGTATGATTGTGATGCATCCGCTGCCGCGTGTCAACGAGATTAGCTATGCCGTCGACAATGACCCGCGTGCGACCTATTTCCGACAGATGCGCAACGGCATGTATGTGCGGATGGCCGTGTTGGCGGCGGTCCTGGGCAAGGCGTAGAACACCATAGGGAGCAATGATGCAAGTAGCAAGAGGCAAGGGGCGACGCACGGCGGTCGGACACATCTGGCTGGCGCTTATAGGCCTTTTGGCTATGCTCATCCCGCTCGCTGCCCGCGCCCAGGATTCCGCTGTTCAAGCGGCAGTCGACGCCAACGGTGACGATGAAGTCGTTTACATCGACCAGAATGGCGTCGTGCGCGCCCTAGACCAGACCGATACGAACGCACACACCTGGAAGGAGAGCTGGTATAGCCCGGCCGGTGGTTGGCGCCAGGCGGCTCTGGGGGACTTCACGGGCGAGGGCGATCAGGAAATTGTTGCCATCGGTGGCGATGGCAGCAATGGCCGCCTGGTGATCTACGATCCGGTGGTGGCAGAGGGCGACCTCGACGAAAACCAGCAAATCAACGGCGTTCCGTGGACGACTTTGTACGCGGCGTCCTTGCCGGGAACGCCGCGCCTGATTGGCGTTGGCGAGTTTGACCCAACCGTCGCTGGGCGTGAGATTATCTACACCTATGATGTGCCCGGATCGGAACCAGGTAATCGAAAGACCCAGGTCGTTATTCTGACCCAGACCAATAATCCACCCGACGGCCGCGCCTGGCGCGTGCTCGCCGGCATGATGAACAGCCGGTCGTGGAGCGACATGGTCGCCGGAAATCTTGAAGGAACCGACGTCGACAACCTGGTGCTCATCGATGAAGATGTCAGCTTACTCGCCGCGTATCGCCTGTCAGCCGGTTCGTTGATCGCCTATTATACCAATGGCACCGGCTCAAAGGAATGGAATAGCGCCGCAATCGGTAACATCGAAGCCACGAGTGCGCTACCGGAACTTGCCCTCGTGCGCACGGTCGATGATCCACTGCCGAGCCTTGTCGTGCTGCGCTATCAGCAGGTTAATCGTTTTGAAGACGTGTATTTGCACCACTTTACGCCGTCACCGCGCGTTGTGTTTCTGGCGGACATCAGCGGCAACGGCGACGACGAGATCTTTGTATTGCGCAATGTGACGCGCACGACGGCATGCGCAACGCCCTACACCACGGCCCCGCTGCAGTTGATCATGCGAAACCGCAGCTCGGAAGTCTTGCTGCCCTTTGAGGTCTGCCTCGACACCGTCAACGCCTTTCGTTACGGCGCAGGCGGCGATGTTGACGGCGACGGCAAGGACGAAATCGCCGTGATCAGTGCCAATCAATTGCGCATTTTCAACAGCCCGGATGCGTCGACAGCCGATGTAACCAATCTCGAGGTGGCAAGCAACGCACTCACGATTGCAATTGGCAATCTGGATAGGAACGGCAGTCCCAAGCCAGACACGCTGCAGGCATTTCCAGATCGATTCGACTATGCCGTGGCCGCTGGTGCCCAAAGTGGAAAAAGCTCGACGCAGATCTACAATAGCACCAACGGATCAGTGTCGATTCCTATCTATGTACGGGTGTCGCCGGCGGTTTCCTGGGTGCACTGGTCCCTGAGTAGTGCACAAACACCCGCCACCCTGACCATCTCGGTCGATGCCGCTGAACTCCTTCCCGGCGGCGCCTATGGCGCCAAAGTACTGGTCGAGACCTCGCGCACCAATGTGGCAAACGCACCGCTGTCGATTCCGCTGCTCGTCGTTGTCACGGATGGGCTGGTGGTGCGGCCAGCCAATGCTGTCTTGGCGCCGTTTCCCTGTCCTGAACCGGGGCTGCAGCCACAATTGACGCTAGAGGTATTAGGATCGGCCGGCATGACATTTACGGCGGAAGTGAAGCCGCATACGCTTGAGGCGGATCGCATGCTGCTGAACCCGGCGGCGCCCCTGGTTAACTGGCCGATCGATCAGGCGTCGTGGATCGTGAGTGCACAATCGCTGACGACGCTGGTGCCGGCGACAATCGTGCTAGGGTTTGATGTGGCGCAAGCCGCCACTTTCAACCAGGCCGACGTTGTCGTCTATGGGGTTTTAGGCAATGTCCCCTATCGGCGCGTGGCTACCGTTAGCCTTGTCTGCGCACCCAATATGGTGTATCTGCCACAGATCAATCGCTAATCACTGGACGCCCAACTCCTTTAGACGCTGGGGATGGGTGGACCGGTCGGGGCGGTTGCGTAGATGCGCTCGCGATGAACTGACCCACGGACGGCGTCGAAATCGACCAGATGGTGGTCGGCGAGCCAGGTCACCATCTCGGCCAGGATGGTGGCGATTGCGTCAGGTCCGCGGTAATAGACGGCGCTGCCCACACCAACGGCAGTGGCGCCCGCCATCAGCATTTCGATTGCGTCAACACCCGTGGTAATGCCGCCGGTGCCGATGATCGGGATTTGCGGGCAGGCGCGACGCACATCATAGACGCACTTGAGGGCGATAGGCTTGATGGCTGGCCCGCTGATGCCACCGCTACGGTTCGCAAGGATTGCTTGGCCGCTTTCGGCGTCGATCAGCAACCCGGGCATCGTATTGATTACGCAGAGGGCATCAGCGCCCGCGGCCACCACGGCGCGTGCAATGCGTCCAATGCTGGACACATTGGGCGCCAGCTTGACGATCACTGGAATCCCAAGCGCTGCTACGGCGTCTTTGACCTGTCCAGTGACTTCGGCCGCCGCATCAGGATCGCCCGCATACGGTTCGCCAAACTCGCTGTGCACATTGGGGCAGGAGATGTTGACCTCGATCATGTCCGGATGGGCCTGTGCAACCGTACGCGCCACTTCGCCAAATTCGGCAGGGGGGCCGGCGAAGATACTGGCGATCAACGGCACCCCGAGCGGCGCAAGTCGTTGCTTGGCCTGGTGCAGAAGCTCGACCTCAGCCGAAGCCCCAGGGTTGGCCAGCCCAATCGCGTTGAGGAGGCCGTGTCCCCAGTCCAGGCAAGTAGGATTCACATGACCGGCGCGTGGTGTAGGACCGCAGGATTTGGCGGTCACGGCGCCGCATCCGGACTGCGCCGCACGTTCCAGCAGGCTGACCGTGGTGCCCCAAATGCCGCTGGCAAGAATCAGCGGGGTGGGCAGGAAAAAATGCAGAAACGTTGATCGCGGATTGAAGGGATTAGGAGATGACGCAGATGACAGAGGGGATGCGGGAGCGGTAGGGTAGTGTTGGTTCGTCATATTCATCAGAGCCGCGAGTGTAAGCGAGCACTTGGAGCGCTTAGGGCCTTGGTTGGGCGAGAAAGGTAAGCACCTCTTGCCGCTTGCTTTCGTCTAACAGGTGGCTGGCGACCAGATTGTCGAGCATGTCGCTCAGTCTGAATACACTGTGGGCGGTGATGCCGGCCTTGGCGAGGTTGGCGACACCGCCCTGTTGGCGGTCGATCAACACAATGGCGTGCTCGACCGTCAGGCCGGCGGCACGAAGGGTTTCGGCAGTCTCAAGAGTGCTACCGCCGCTGGTGATCAGGTCCTCGATGATCACAACCCGATCCCCAGGTTGCCACGCGCCTTCAATCAGTTTGCCTAAACCGTGGGACTTTGCCTCTTTGCGCGGGTAGATGAGCGGTACGTTGGCCGCGATCGCCACGGCGGTGCCAATCGGCAGCGCTGCATACGGCACACCGGCGATACGCTCACAGGGCAGATCGGCCAGGATGGACGCATAGGCTTCCGCTGCTTGTGCCAACAGGGCGGGTTTGCTCACCAGCAGCCGCAGATCAATATAGATCGGTGATTGCATGCCGCTGGCAAGGGTGAATGTACCGAATTTCACCGCGCCAAGGTGGAAGAGGCCGGCGACGAGAGGGCTAAAGTCAAGCGTCCCGCTGGGATGAACTGCACGAGCGCCTGCGTCGGAGCTGCCAATGTAGGGAAGCACTCCCGATGCCCGGCTAGGGGCTGCCCTGACCATGTTGATCTCGTCCCGGAGGCTCAATGCCGCAGACCGATGATCGCCGGCGAGGCAGATCGTGCGGCTGGCATTGATGATCACGCCTAGCCCGTCTTTACGCAAGCCGGCGGCGAGTGTAGCGGCCAAATCACCGCCTTGGGCGCCAATGCCGGGGATAAGAAACCAGGCGTCAGGGGCAACGGCGCGCACATTGGCAATTGCCTCTGGGAAAGTGGCCCCTACGACCAGCCCCACGGTAGGCGACCATTGCGTCGCCGCGCGTGCGACGTGAACATAGAGCGGGCGGTTAGGTTCGCGATCCAGCGTGCGCCAGTCAGCGATTTCCAATGCTTGGAACTCGCTGGCGCTGGGGTTAGAAGTGTGGCAAAGCACAAACAGACCCTTGTCGCCGTATTTTGTGAACGGTTCCACACTGTCTCTGCCTAAATAGGGGCTGAGGGTTACGCCATCCACCTTGAGATCCTCAAAACACGCGCGGGCGTACGCGGCGGCGGTGCTGCCGATATCACCGCGCTTGGCATCCAGCAGGATAGGAATTTCCGGTGGGATCAGGTCGATGGTCTGGCGCAGCACATCCATGCCGGACGCGCCAAGCGCCTCGTAAAAAGCAATGTTCGGCTTATAGGCGCATACCAGGTCGTGGGTCTGTTCAATCACGGCCCGATTCCAGGCAAGAATCGTGGCGGCTTGATCACCGGTGGGGTCCCAATAACGAGCTGGCGCTTGTGCGGGGTCAGGGTCAAGGCCGACGCACAGAAGGCTCTGATTGTGCGCGACCGCGGCGTGAAGTTTCGTGTAAAAGCCCATGGTCTTGCTCATGTTGAAGTAGAGATGCGAATCAAGCGTAGACGATGGCGGGCAAGTAGTCGGTATGGCCCTGCGGCGAGAAGACCAGGCGTGCTTGCCATTCACCAGCGGTCACGGACCGGGTGATTTCCCAAGCGCCAGCCGGTGGAAGGGGGTTTTGGTGGTCAAACTGGCGGCGGTAATGCCAGAGATGGTCAGAAAGAACGCCCAGCTTTTCGAGGATGACGCGCACCGGCCCGCCGTGACTGACAATCACCACTGGGCCGCCGGTTGTTGCTTCGGCCCAGGCTTGCTCAAAAAGCTGGGAAAAGCGCCCCAAGACCGCTGTGTCGTTTTCCTCGTGGCGGTACTCGGCAGCGGCATCAACCACTTCGATCGGTGCGCCGACAATCGACGCCGCAATCTCAGCAGTTCGCTGCGCGCGCACCAGTGGGCTGGCATAGAATTTGCGCACGCCGGCCTGCTGAAGAAAGGCGCCAAGCTGCTCGGCTTCCTTTTCGCCTTGCGGCACCAGCGGCGGTCCCGGCGGCACATCATAGCGGATGTCGCGCATGTTCCAATCCGGCGTACCATGCCGCGCCAGGTAGACCACCGTCGCGGGCGCTCCCACCAGGCTAGCTTCGTAAAGAGTTGCACGCTGCACTGTCATCCGACAAACCCTTGTATCTCTATAGTGATTCTCCCCGCCGATTGGGTTTCGATCCGGCACCAGGCAAAAAAATAGACTCGTGTACTCTCCTCGCCCCGCCAGGCCACCAGGCTCTCCCGTGTCACCCAGGACGGTCTGCTTACCGTTGCTGCCTTCCGGCCCTGGCGGAGTTCACAGTGTCCTGCCGCACAGGACCCAGCGCCTGACGAGGCGAAGAGAACACACGAATCTTGGCGGAGAGGGAGGGATTTGAACCCTCGAGGGCGTTAACCCTACGAGCTTTCCAGGCCCGCGCACTAGGCCAAACTATGCGACCTCTCCGCTCATCATTATACAGGCGCGACCACGCTTGGGGCAAGTTCGGGCGAGTGTTTGGGGCAGTGAGGGGCTAGTGGCTCGCAAAATAACCTGCCACGCCCTCGACCAGACCGGCAATGGTATGTTGCTGCGGTGTGATATCGACATGAATGCCAAATTCCTTGGCAGTGGCGCTGGTCAGTGGGCCGATGCAAGCGACACAGATATCATCCAGCATGGCCAGGGTGCCGCCCTCGTAATCTAGACGCTTGACGAAGTAGCGTACGGCGGTGGGGAAGGTGAACGTAACACAGTCGATCTTGCCCTCCCACAGCAACACCGGCACCGGATCGCCACCCTTGCCAATAACCGTGCGGTAGGCGTTGATGGCCGTGATCTCGGCGCCGGTGTTGTGCAAGCACTTGGCCAACCCGAGCCGGGTCATCGACGATTGGGGCAAGAGCACACGTTCCCCCGGCTTCAGTTTCATGGCTTCGGCCACGTACTCGGCGTTGTACACTTCCGGTGCAAAGGCAGAATCGAGGCCCATGAACTCCTTGGTATAGATTTCGGTCATGCAGCCAATCGTAGCGACCTTGAGTCGACGTGGGATCTGTTTGGGGTCGATCCCAGTCGCGCGCATGCGTTCGCCCACGACCAAGGCCGTGTCAGCATCATTCAGCACCAGCCAGTCGTACTTGCCGGCCGCTGCCTCGCGTAGCGCAGCATCTAGCTCGCCGTCGTGATCATACGGCAGAATCTCAATGCAGGGATAGTAAAAGATCTCGGCGCCGAGCGCCGTGAACCGATCGGCCTGATCCTGCGCTTGCTCTTTGTCATGGGTAATGACGACACGGACGCCGGTCAGGCTGCCCATCGCTGTATTGGTTGAAGAGAGAGTCATTGCGTTCATCTCAGTTTGAATTCCTACGTGAAGGAAAATGGAATGAAAATGCAGCACAGAGCATTCCAATCCAGATATAGTAAACTGCCTGGATTGTAGTTGAGGGCTGTTCTAGCCCAGTTGCCAGCAGACCCCGTTAGCAATCGAACCAAGGAAATCAACCCGGCTTGCGTAACAAGTACCAGCGGCATGGATGCCGATCTGGCTGCGCACGAACGATTTCGACAATTTCCAATGCCGGCGTGAAGCGTTCGATCACTTCGTTTTCAAGCATGCCCATGCGGTTGTCGCCGGTGTTGGCCTCGGGTTGCGGCACGTAGTCAAACGCGTACAGATGATAATAGCCGCCCGGACGCAGATTCTCCGTGATGCCTGTTACGAAGGCTGGCCGCAGCGCGGGTGGCAGGCCGTGCGAACAGCCCAGATCCAGGACATAGCTGGCGAAGGCGTTTCGCAGTGGCAGCTTGGTTACATCCGCCTGAACGAGCCAGGCGCGCGCGGCGATCGCCGGTGCTCGCTCGAGAATACGGTCGCGACCGGTGTGCACCGCCTGCAACGCAATGTCAAAGCCAATCGTAAAAAGCCCGCGTTCGGCCAAATAGCGCACATTTGTGCCGGGTCCGCAGCCGATGTCGAGCGCCAGACCCTTGGCTGGCAACCGGCCGCTCGCCCAAAACGACTGCACCTCCGGGGGCGTGATCTGGGTATCCCACGGCGTGTTGCCGGATGCGTAGTGATCGTCCCAGCGTGAACGCAGATCGCGTGTCATGGAGTCAACTTATTCTCAAACGCCGCGACCGCCGGTTGGCCGATACGATCCTAGTCGCCATATTCAATGAAGTAGTCTTGCATCGCCGCCTCGACCACCTTCAGCGCATGTTCGCGGTCGTAGGTGCGCTCCACGATCAAGCCCGGCTCTTGGCCAGGGATCATTTTGTACGTGGCAAAGTAATGGCGCAGGCGTTCGACCAGGATTTCTGGTAAGTCGCTGACGTCGCGCGCGTTGCCCCATACGTTGTCGTTCTCCAGCACAGCAATGATCTTGTCGTCAGCCTCGCCGTGGTCGTTGACATACAAGCCGCCAACCACGCGCGCGTTCATGATGACTTCCGATCGATTGACGGGCCGCTCGCTCAACACGCAGATGTCCAGTGGATCGCCATCACCCTGTTCGGCGCCACCCAACTCCGCCACATGTTTGTCGCAGTAGGTACGCGGGATAAACCCATAGAGCGCTGGTGGCTGCGAAGAGGTGCGCTGCGGCCGGTCGACACGCAAATAGCCGGTCGTCTTGTCGATCTCGTACTTGATCAAGTCGAATGGCGTGATCTCGATGTAGGCATGGACAATTTCGGGCGGATTGGGTCCTATGTCCAGGCCATGCCACGGATGCGGGCGCCAGCGGTAAAAGGGCGGTGGGAATCGTTTTGACATAATGTCCTCTAGGGTTTGCTTGATTGACCGCATGACCTGTACGCTGCTCTTTCATTATGCCAGACGCCATCCCGATCAGCCAAACTCCTTGAAATTTGTGCGGTCGATGGTGCGTTGTCGATTTGTGCAAACGATTGCTTTCGGGTATTGTGATCGTTTGATGACGAATGAGCGATGATCGGCGAGAGGTGAGGGATGAATGGCTAATCGACTAGTGGCGCGGTGGGGGCGAGCGACGGCAAACCCGTTGGATGTAGATCCGCGTCTGTGGGTGGCGAAGCTCTACTACTTTTCGTTCTATGCGGCCATCGGCGCCCTGGCGCCCTTTTTTAACATATTTCTCCAGCAGCGCGGTCTTTCCGGCACCGAAATTGGGCTGTTGGGTA